>Ga0210408_10000003_pt1 | contig 520149 bp, 449 predicted proteins | sample IncBWH4MmetaG_FD_155471 | JGI IMG/M metagenome (GOLD analysis project Ga0210408, IMG submission 155471) | Forest soil microbial communities from Barre Woods Harvard Forest LTER site, Petersham, Massachusetts, United States - Inc-BW-H-4-M | ecosystem: Environmental > Terrestrial > Soil >...
TAGGCTGCGTATGCCATCTGTTGATTGGCAATTATCATTTTGCCCACGATTACGGGTGTGTGCACCCCGGCATGCCTCTTGGCCGCAAGCATCTCCGTCGAAGCCGTGACGCCCCCACTGGTGGGATTGGCCTTGGAAAGATCTACTTCCAGCCTAGGTTGCAAACGGGCGGAAGTCAAACATCTATTAGATGCAGCACCCAACGCCTCGGAACCTTCGAGGGGCGCAGAACGAGAGTGCCTGCTCCGCAATCGGCTAGGCGCTCAATCCGCCACTGATTTCCGACGCCGCATCCTCGTAGGGAATTTCGTTACCGGGAGTTCTGGGCCGTGACCTCCGAACGAACACCGCTTCCTTCAACAGGCCGAAAATGGTGCGCCTATTTTGGGCAATCACTTTCAGCCATGCACCGCGGCCCATCATAGGGAAATAGATGCCGCGGAAACATAGGCGCGCGAGGAAGATGTTGACGCGATACCCAAGCGGCTGGTCATGGAGTTGGTTCACGGCCTGGGCGAGAGCTTCAGGGCTATAGGCGTGGTCCCACCCATAATTCACTTCGGCATGAGCTTCCGGGATCGTCATCTTCAGGGGAGTGTGAGCCATGGCGAAGGGAATGAACTCCTGCCAGTGTTTCGGTCGCGTGAGTCGGCCGGCGGTCTCGAGCCGCTTGTAGAGCGGGGTCGCGGGCAAGGGGGTCAGCAGGCCGAAGATGGGGAGGCCGGGTGGCCAGGTGCGAACCTGCTGCAACGTTCGCTCGGCCACTCCCGGGGTGTCATTGTCCATGCCAAAAATAAATGACGTGATGGCGTAAACATTGCGTTTGGCCAGTCGCTCCAGCACCGCCGCATACTCCCCTGGCTTGTTGAAGCCCTTGTTCACATCCTTAAGGTTGGCGGGGTCGATGGACTCCATGCCAATGAATATCCATTTGCCTCCCGAGGCAGCGATGAGGTCGACTAGTTCTTCGTCGCGCAACAGGTTGGCACTGATCTGCGCCACCCAATGAATCTGCGCGCCGGCGGCAATGATGTCGCGCAGCAGCGACTTGGTGCGTTTGACGTTGATGGCGAAATTGTCGTCGATGAAAAACACCGCCATCTGACCTTTCTCGCTGCGGGCACGTTTCTTCAAGCGGAGCAGTTCATTGACCACGCTCTGGTTGGTGCGAAAACGAATGGAGTCGCCGAAGAATCCGGTCACGGTGCAGAACTCGCATCCGTAGGGACAGCCTCTTCCGGACTCGACCGGAATAATTCGAAACGTTCCCCACCCTTCGCCCACTTTTCCGAGCAGAGCAGCCGCGGCCTTGGGTACCAGGTTGAACTGCTTGAGGTCGATCGATTCCCAGGGAATCTCGGGATAGTCGGTGAGGGAAGGCTTGCTCTCCTTGCCGCTGACATCCACCGGAGCATAGATCTCCTTCAGATGTCCGGACGCGGCGTCGATCACAATGAGCGGCCAGGTGGCATCGGCCTCGCCCAAGGCAACCGCGTCAGCGTGACGCGGACCGCCATCCCGACCGAGGGCCTCGTCGGCAAGTTCGGTGACGTGCGGCCCGCCCATGACCACCGGCACTCCCTTCGCCCGAATTGCATCGGCCACGCGATAGGCTTTCGCCACCATCCGGGTCATGGCTCCGATGCCGACCAGTCCAATATTGTGATCGTCGACCCACTGCGCGATTTCAGCCTCGTCCATGGGTTGAGTATTGCCATCGATCAGCACCACTTCATGGCCGGGCGGGGTCAGTGCCTGCAGAAGAAACATCCAGAGATGGGGCATGAAATTACGCGTTACGCCGTTATCCGGGTTATATAGCAGGATCTTCATGAGAACTCGTTTCTCGAAGTGGGAAGGCGTTTTCTGACATGCCGCCGCAAACGACGCCAGAGGTCGGGTTCTCCGCCGGGCTTGCTTGAGCTCTGAATGGTAGGGGATTGCAGTTGGAAGGATTGTATACCTTGGCGCACTTTGGCGCTTGAATATTCGGCGCCCTTGATTTAAGAGCCGCCTGCTAAGGGGCCTGTCCTTGCCAAGAAAAAGTGCGCCTGGATACCCATGAGGGACGATTATGTCAGGATGGATACCTACCGCTTAAGTACCTTGGACATGCACCGCTTCATTTTGAACGGGTATCCCTTTTGAACTAACTTGCATCCTCCTCACACGTCTAACATCTCATTTACGGTGCCACGGATAAGAGAATGGTCGCGACGCGTGTACCCGAACTACCCGAGGTGTTGCCGGTGAAGGCTCAGTGTTTGCCGTACGCGCAAATCCCGCATACGAGCCGTCTCTTCCTCGATTTCCTTTCCGATTTCCCGAAGGTCCAGCAGTTTTATTCGAGTTCTCCCTATTCTTCTGAGTGGCAGACACCCTCGCGCCGGCATTATGACCCGGAGCGGCGTGTGCGGGTGAGCGACATCCTCGAACGCCAGAACCGCGCCTGGGACGCCTCCGAAAAAACCATTGCGAACATCGCGCGCTTACGCGGAGGAGCTTCTGCGGCTCTGACCGGTCAACAAGTCGGACTCTTCGGTGGGCCGCTGTTTGCGCTCTATAAAGCTTTGAGCGCAGTAAAACTGGCGGAGCAGGCGACTGCAGGGGGCGTGGACTGCGTTCCGGTGTTCTGGCTGGCCACCAACGATCACGATCTGGCCGAAGTAAATCACACGAACTTTCCGGGTCCGGGTGGAACACCGCACTTGGTCACAGCTCGAAGTTATGGAGTGGAAGATGCGCCGGTGGGAACAATTCAGTTTGGCGATGAAATCACCGGAGTCGTCGAAGCAGCGGCCGAACTTCTAGGAGACTCGCCGGTTACCGAGATGTTGCGGGAATCGTATCGGGCCGGGGAAAATTTTGGCTCGGCTTTCGCGCGGCTATTCGCGCGCCTGTTTGCGGACTGGGGCGTGATCCTGCTCGATCCGTGCGATCCCGAGTTGCAGGCGATCGCCGCGACGATCTACAAGGCGGCCGTTGAGCGAGCGGCCGAAATCGATGACGCGCTGCTCGAACGCGGCAAAGCTCTGGAGCGGGCCGGCTACCACCAACAGGTGAAGGTGACCCCGTCTTCTACTCTGCTGTTCACTCTGCACGAGGGGGCGCGCATTCCAGTCCATCGGCGGGTGAACGGCCAGTCGATGGAGTTCCTGGCCGGCGATCGCAAGCTGACGCAGGCAGAGCTGCTGGGGCAGATTGCGGCTGCTCCGCATCAATTCAGTCCCAACGTTCTGTTGCGGCCGATCGTGCAGGACTACCTTCTGCCCACGCAGGTTTACACAGGCGGCACGGCAGAGGTCGCTTATTTTGCGCAGGTCGCGGTAGTGTATGAAAGCTTGCTGGGGCAGGTAACGTCGATTCTGCCGCGATTTTCGGCCACTCTGGCCGAGGCTAAAGTTCAAGGATTACTTGAACGTTATGATTTGAGCCTGCCCGATGTTTTTGCCGGCGAAGAGGCGCTGCGGGAGAAAATTGCCTCGCGCATTCTGCCGCCGGAACTGCAGAGCGCGTTCGATCGAGCGGGCGCGAACCTCGAACAGTCGCTGGCGGCCATTCGCAAGGCTCTCGTGCAGTTGGATAAGACTCTGGCGGAAGCCGCGGACAATGCGGGTTCAAAGATGCAGCATCAGCTCGAGAGCCTGCGTGGGCGTGCGGCCCGAGCCGAGTTGCGACAGACCGAAATTGTCGGACGCCATGCGCAGATGCTGAGCGCCTCGTTGTACCCGAATAAGACTCTGCAGGAACGCGAAATTGCGGGGGTCGCGTACCTGGCGCGCCACGGAACGGATCTGTTGCGCGAGCTTTACGATACGGTTCACACCGACTGTCACGATCACCAGGTCATCACGCTTTCTTAGCGGCGAAGACCTGCAAGTAGCTTTACTGCTTGCGGAAAAACTCTTTTTGAGTTCGGCAGTTTCCCTCAGCGGCTAAAGCCGCCACTCATTTTGCTGCACTACGGCGCGGCTGGAAGCCGCGCCCTTTCAAAACGATTTCAAACGCTTTCAAAACGGCAGTGGGATCCGGTCTGAGGGTCATCGAAATCCTGCTTTTTCCGCCGTCTGCTAAGGTGCTATTCCGACTTGCTCACGGCCAGGTAAGTTCCCAAGCCAATCATGATTCCGCCCGTGGCTGTGCGCTGCGCGCGGCGGAACCTCGCGGAGGAGCGAATCCGGTTTCCCAACGGGCCCGCAAACATCGTCACTACCAAATCTGCCGATGTGTTCAGCGTGACCGAGACCGCGCCCAGCGCGAGAAATTGCGCGAACACATGGCCGGCTTCGCGATTGACGAATTGCGGAATGAATGACAGGAAAAACAGCGCGGTCTTCGGATTGAGGACCTCGGTGGCGATTCCTTGCCAGAAAGGATTCCGGGGTGGTGGAAGTGTTGCCGTCGGTAGCTCATCTTTATCGCGCCATGCGGCCAGGATCATCCGTACTCCCAGGAAACAGAGGTAAACGGCACCCGCGTATTTGACCGTGGCGAACGCGACGGCGGAGCGGGCCAGCACCACGGAGACTCCGGCAGCGGCGGCGAGAACGTGCACCATGCCTCCCACAAAGGTGCCGAGCGCCGATAGGACTCCTTCGCGGCGTCCACCGGCCAGGCTGCGCGCCAGCACATATAGCATTCCGGGACCGGGAGCAACGGCCAACAGGAGGGCCGCGGTCAGGAACAGGGCGAGTTTGCTCGAATCCACCATAGTGGAGATTCTAAATCAGAAAACCTTCAACCACAGAGGCAGACAGAGACAAAGAGCAAACTACAAAGGGCACGAAGGTTGCACGAAGGAACGGTCTCCTGTTCGAAATTTGTGTCACTGCCGTCCTGGGTGAACCATTCACCTTCCGCGTTATCTCTCTAGGCGAGCAAGCTAATAAGCTCTTCCAACGTTTCGACGCGCGGCAGGCCCTTGTCGCGATAGGCTCCGCAGACGTCGAACAGCACGGCTTCCATGCCGGCGCCGGTGGCGCCGCGATAGTCGACGGCATAGACATCGCCGACATACAGACTTTCAGCGGGCTGGGCGCCCACGCTGGCCAGCGCGGTTTCGAAGATCCGGGGATGCGGCTTCTCGTGTCCGACTATTCCCGAATCCGTGATGGTCCGGAAGCAGTCGGCGATTCCGCAGCGGTCGAGCAGTTCGGCAATTTTGCCATCGGCGTTTGAGATGACCGCGATCTGGTGGCGTTGGGCGATGCGTTCAAGGGCCTCCCGGGTGCCCGGGGGCATCTGGTCCCAATTTGACGAATCGCGGGTGTTCGCGATCAGGCGCTGGCGCAACGGCTCATCGGTCAGTTGATGTTTTTCGAACAGCCGCATGTAGAACATATCCCAGAAGCCATGATCAGCCCGCCCATCATGTTCAAAGAATGTCGTCGAATTCGTTCTTGACGATGCATTCGAGCGCCCGGAGGTCTTTCTCGGAGGGCACGATTCCACGCTCGTACAGCGGCTGCAACATGCGATCGCGATTGGCAAACAGGAGGGTGCTTCCAACATCGAAGAAAACAAACTTTCGCGCCATGGGGAGATTTTATCTGAGGCCACGCAAACGCCGCTCCATGTGCCAACTCAGGTACCTGGAGATCGTGACCGCGCACCGAAAAAAATGTAAGATTCGAATTCTGAACTCTGGCCGAAAGGAAAATCTCCGGTCTCGACAAAGGGCGAACCCGCTTGTATCTGCTGAACCTGGCGAACCACTTCACCCGTTCCGGCGTCGTCGCGGCCTTCGAGCGGCCTGCGCCCCCGGTCGCGCTGTTTGCGCTGCTGCTTTTCGAATCCTCTAAAAAGGGTGACGCTTATAACATCCTTTGGGCGGTGGTGTTCGGCTTCGCGACGTTGAACATCCTGAGCCTGGTGGCAAAGCGTTTTGAGCCGAATCCGAACCGCATGACCTTCGGCGAAGTTCTGGCCATTATGACGGTGGTGGTAGCCGTGATTTTACTGGGCTGGGAGATGCTTTACCTCTTCAAGATTCTGCCCATTCGCCTGGGCGCACACTGACAGTTTGGAGTATCATTTCGCTTGAGATGGGGAAGAATTCCAGCCTGTTTGAAGTGACGTGCCCGTGCTGCAATGCCGTGCTGAAGATCGATCCCGGCACGAAGGCCGTCATCGCGCATACCGCCGCAGTCAAGCCCAAAATGTTCAACGACATGGAAGAGGCGGCACGAGCTATGAAAGAGCAGGACAGCCGCCGCGATTCCATCTTCCAGCAATCGATGGAAGCGCAGAAGCATGCCGCCGAACTGCTGGAAAAGAAATTCCAGGAAGCGGTTCGCAAAGCCAAAGAAACGCCCGATACCGGCAAGCCCATCCGCGACTTCGATCTCGACTAGGGTTGACAAACGCGAGCGAGCGGGTTTCGAAATCGCTGGCGTGTGCCTCGGCAATCCTTGTCATTCGGCAATCCTCAATCCGAGCGCAGTGAGGAATCTCGTTCTTTGGCCGCCGCCGGGCACCGCAGATTCCTCGCTCTGCTCGGAATGACAAGCTTCTTAAGGCATTCACCACAAAAATCCCCACTGGTGCGGAGCGAGTGGGGCACCTGGTGTGGGAACCTAGCGACGAGCACGGTCCGATTAGAATGTTTTCGATGTCCCGACCCCTTCTGCTCGGCCATCGCGGCGCGCGCTCAACCCGCTCCATCCCGGAAAATACTCTTGCTTCGTTTGATCTTGCACTCGAACACGGATGCGACGGCTTCGAGTGCGATGTCCGCCAGACCGGGGACGGGCGATGCGTGATCTGTCATGATCCGGAAATCCAAGGTGTGGAGATCGCGCGGGCCGGGGCAGGCGATCTGGCGGATTTGCCGGTGCTGGAGCAGGTCCTCGCGCGTTACCGGGATCGGGCTTTCCTGGACATTGAGGTCAAGGTCCCGGGCATCGAAGAGGCGGCGATCCAGTGCCTTCGAACTCATCCGCCCCAGCGCGGCTACGTGGTCTCCTCGTTTCTTCCAGAAGTGCTGCTGAAACTCCGCGAGTTTGACTCGGATCTCCCGCTCGGCTTGATCTGCGAGACGAGGGCGCAACTGGCTGCCTGGGACCGGTTGCCGGTTCAGTTCGTGATTCCTCACTATACATTGATAGATATCAATGTGTGCGATGCAGTGCACGCAGCAGGCCGGAAGCTTTTCACCTGGACCGTGAACCGCCAGGAACAGATGCTTCGTTTCAAGGGGATGGGCGTGGATGGAATCATCTCGGACGATACCGAGATGCTCGGGAAACTTCGCAGCGAATGGTGATTAATCGGCGGCGGTGGCGAGGCGCATGCCCGTGCGCGGGCTGTGCAGGTAGGCGGCGCGCTCCATCTCAAGCGCTTCAAGATTGGCGCCGGTGGTCTCTTCGTTCCATCCCATCACAGCGCCGATGCGCAGGGCGGCTTCGCGGCTGCACGTCTCCGACCAGCATGGTCCTAAAGCGACCGGCACGCGGCGCAGCAACACGTCGCCCAGCGTGACGGCGCATTCGTTGCGGTAAGCCTCGACCGCTTCCGCGACGATGTGTTCGGAGTGGGGGCAGAGCGTGGTGCGCAGTTCCGCGCTGCTTTGCGCCATGCGCGCAATCTCCATGGAGCGCTTGCCGTGCCACTCCACAATGGCACGCGAGGCCTCTTCGCTGATGCTGGCAGCGCGCGAGACATCCACCACAAAATGATCGAGCAGCGGATCGAGAGCGGGGCCATCCGCGATCGCCAACTGCTTCGGCTCTGCCGGGCGGATGCCGATCATGCGGACGCAATCGCGCGCCACCGAGATGGCCGTGGCTAGGCTCCCACCGATGACTGAGATCAAGCGGGCGACGTTTTCCTGTTGATGATCGTGAATCGAATGTTGCCGGCTGACGGCGCCGGGATCGCCGCTGGGATCGAAAGGCAGGTTGCGGATTCCGGCGAAGGAGTAGCGGATGTCGTTTTGCGAAATGCGCGCCCTGGGGAACAACGACGCCAGCGAGTGCAGCAGGGATTCGATCTCGTCAGATGCGGGATGAACCTTGCCGGGATCGGAGGTGTCGGGCACATGAGTTGCGCCCACCAGGAGCTGCTCGTTCCAGGGAATGATGTAGAGCGGACGGCCATCGGCGCCTTCGGTGTAGACGGCTGTGCTGGGCGCTCCGGGGAAGTGGGAAAGCACGATATGGGAGCCGCGTACGCCGCTCACCATGGGACGCCGCATCTTGATGCCGGAACGACCGCAGGTGCGATCGACCCACGGCCCGGTCGCGTTGACGATCCAGGTGGCTTCGATTTTCTCTTCAAGGTTGCGGGTCCAATCCCGCACGAGCAGACCGCGCGCGCGGCCATGGGCCACATCGACTGCCATGACCTGAGTGTGATTGCGGACCACGGCGCCGGCGGCTACTGCCTCGACCAACCACTCGGCGACCAGGCGCTCCGGGAATTCGCACTGCGCATCTTCGTAATCGAAGATGGACCAGCGCTGCCCGGCATCGAGCGCGCGCTCCAGTTTCTTGCGCGCCATCTCGAAACCGGCTGCATCCACGTTCCTCCCCGCCATACGGCGATAGATCCATAAGGCGGTGCGCACCGACATCGCGCTGCGCTTGCCTTGGTTGTTCAAAGCGAGCAGGAAGTGAGCGGGATGCGCAAGGTGCGGGCGGTCGCGCAGCAGGCGGTCGCGCTCGCGCAACGATTCGCGAGCGAAGGAAATGTCGCCTTTCTCCAGGGCGCGCAGGCCGCTCAGCATGCGGCTGGAGCGGCTGGTCGTGCCGGCGGCAAAGTCATGTTGCTCGACCAGCAGCGTGCGCTTGCCGGCGCGAGCGGACTCGCGTGCGATGGCAACTCCCATGATGCCACCGCCAATTACCGCGACCTGAAAGTGCTGGCCGGCAAGCGGTGCCCGGTTGGAGTCAGGGGATGGCATGAATTGCTTCGTTTCAGCACGCCCGGAACGGTACCGGCTCCGAGTGGGCGAAGTTCTCCAGATAGAGTGTGACGTTCGGGCCATGGTTGCGGAAGGTAACCATAGTGCTGCGGCATTGGTGACGAGAATCCGCTTCGATTTGCCGCCGGTCCATAAGTCATTTAGATTGTTTGCGAATGTCCCCGACCACAGGAGAGCGCTTTGAGCGCGCTGTCGCCATCATGGCCCGGCTGCGCGCTCCCGGAGGCTGCCCGTGGGATCGCGAGCAGACCTTCGACTCCATCAAGCCTTACACGCTGGAAGAAACCTACGAAGTTCTGGAAGCCATCGACAATCGGGACTGGGAGGAGCTGAGCGGCGAACTCGGCGACTTACTCCTGCAAGTATTGTTTTATTCCGAGATGTCGAAGGAGCAAGGGACGTTCACGATCGATGAGGTGCTCGAGAAGCTTTCCGCGAAGTTGGTAAACCGGCATCCCCATGTGTTCGGCGACGTGCAGGCCGAGACCGCTTCCCAGGTGGTGCGGAACTGGGAAGCGATCAAGGCCGAGGAGAAGAAAAAGCGGCTGGAAGCGGGTGGAGGGAAGGCCGTGAAAGACGCGGAAGTGCCGGCGTCGATCTTGGGGGGCGTCTCGTCGGCGATGCCTGCCTTGCTGGAAGCGCACAAATTGAGTTCGCGGGCGGCCCACGTCGGTTTCGATTGGCCGAACGTGGAAGGGCTCTTCGACAAACTGCGCGAGGAGACCGAGGAACTACGCGAGCAACTGGCGGAGTTTCCGGCTCCAGGACCTCGTCCGCACGGACGGGGCGTGGCTGGGTCCGGGAAGGCGACGGTGCCGGACAAACTGCGGGCGCGGCTGGAAGAAGAAGTCGGCGATCTGTTTTTTGTGATGGTGAATATCGCGAGATATCTTTCGCTGGATCCGGAGTCGGCGCTCAAGAAAACGAATCGCAAGTTCAAGCGGCGTTTTCAATGGATGGAACAGCGGCTTCGGGAATCGGGCCGCGACCCGCAACAGGCGACGATGGACGAACTCGAATCTTTATGGCAACAGGCGAAACAACAGGAAAAATCGGAGCGGTGAAGACGGACTCCATTGTGATTCGCGAGTGTCACACCCTGGAGGAGATGCGCACGGCCGTGGCGTTGCAGAGGGAAGTGTGGAATTTCAGCGACGCCGAGCTGGTGCCGTTGCGGCTTTTCGTGGTCGCGGAAAAGGTGGGCGGGCAGGTGCTCGGCGCCTTCGATGGCAACGACATGGTGGGCTTTGCGCTGTCGGTGCCGGGAGTACGCGGCGGGCATCCTTACCTGCACTCGCACATGCTGGCGGTGCGCAAGCAGTATCGCAATGGCGGGCTGGGGCGGCGCATCAAGTTATTTCAGCGGGTGGAGGCGCTCCGGCACGGGTTTGAGCTGATTGAGTGGACGTTTGATCCGCTCGAAATTAAGAACGCGTATCTCAATATCGAGAAGTTGGGCGCGATCGCACGGCGATACACCATCAACCAGTACGGCATTACCACGTCGCCGCTGCAGGGCGGGCTGCCCACCGATCGCCTGATCGCGGAATGGTGGCTGAAATCGAAACGGGTGAAAAAATTGCTAAGCGATGGATCGGTGCCGCGGACGGAAGCGCTAATCAGAATCTCGGTTCCAGCTGCGATTTATGAGTGGAAAGCGTCGGCCGAAACGCGGGAGCGGGCGAGGGATGTGCAGAGTCACAATCGCGAGCAATTCTCCAAGGCTTTTGCGGATGGGCTCGCCGTGACCGGCTACGAGCGGGATGATGCGGGGAATGGGAGGTTTCTGCTCGGGCATTGGGATGAGAAGTGGTCGTACGCGGCGGCATGATTTTTTTCTTCTTAAGAGCAAAATCTTAAACCGCGAAGGGCGCAAAGAGGTCGCGAAGGACGCTAAGAAAATCCTATAAGGGTTGCGATGCTTTTCGGGGGCGCCGAGTTTCACGATGAAAATTGAAGCGATCACACTGCGGGAAATACAAATGCCGCTCGTCCACTTTTTTGAGACGAGCTTCGGGCGCATCTACAGCCGGCGCATTTTGCTGGTCACGGTCGAGGGCGAGGGACTTCGCGGCTGGGGAGAATGCGTGGCCGGAGAGGATCCCTTTTACAGCAGCGAGTGGATTGAGAGTGCCTGGCCGACGATCAAGAAATATCTCGCGCCGGCATTGCTTGGAAAGACCGTCTCGCAGGGACGGGAAGCGGGGTCGCTGCTGGCGCGGGTTCGCGGTCACCGGATGGCGAAGGCGGCGCTCGAGAACGCGCTCTGGGATGCGGAAGCGCGGTCGAAGAAGCAGCCGCTCTGGAGGCTGCTGGGCGGGACCCGGCGTGAGATCCCGTGCGGAGTGTCGATCGGGATTCAAGACTCGCACGAGCAGCTGCTGGAGCGGATCGAAGCGGAGCTGGCAGCGGGGTATCGCCGGATCAAGCTCAAGGTGAAGCCGGGCTGGGACGTCAACGTGCTGGAAAAAGTGCGCGGGCGCTGGGCCGACACCACGCTGAGCGTTGACGCCAATTCCGCCTACACGCTGGACGAGTTCGAGCACCTGCGCAAGTTTGACCAGTTTCACCTGCTGATGATCGAGCAGCCGCTATGGAACGACGACCTCTATTATCACGCGCGCTTGCAGAAGGAACTGCGCACGGCGATCTGCCTGGATGAGTCGATCGAGCAGGCGCGCGATGCGGCGTGCGCGGCGGAAACGGGTGCCTGCCGGATCATCAATGTCAAGGTAGGCCGGGTGGGTGGCTTCAGCGAAGCGAAGAAAGTGCACGACGTCTGCCGGGTGAATCGGATTCCGGTCTGGTGCGGGGGGATGCTGGAGTCGGGGATTGGGCGCTCACATAACATCGCCTTGTCGACTCTCGAAAATTTCAGCCTGCCCGGGGACGTCTCGGCATCAAAGCGGTACTGGAAAGAAGACATCGTCGAGCCTGAAGTCGAAGTTTCACGCGAGGGTCTGATCGCGGTGCGCGACGAACCCGGCACGGGTTATGGTGTGCGCGAGGATTTAATCGAGAAATTGACGGTGAAAAAGGAAGTGCTACGCGGCAGAGATGGGAATGCTTAGGCCAGACAGGCCTCTGTAGAATCGTGTTCTGAGGAGTTTCTGGCGTTCGTTTGTCGTGCCGGCCACGCAGGAAATACCACAATCCCGCCACCAGCGCAGCCGTGAGCAGCGCCAAGCCGATCGAGCCAAATATCCACAGGGCCAGGCGGGTGGAAGGATTTGATTGGAAATCGTTGTTCGGCATGATATCCGCCGAGACTTCGATGAAGCGTGAAAGGGCTGGGTTGTTCCGGCCAGAGACGGACGGGCGCAAGGAATTCGGCTAGAAGTAATTGAAAAATCCCCACCCTAACCTCCCAAACAGCGCGAGGTTAGGACGGGGGCACCCAAGGTGTTTTGGTTTCTGAGTACCCTCCCGCCCGGGAAAGTGATAGGTTTGTTCGCTGTCCGACATTGGGGTGGCAGTCATGCAGTACCTTTCTGGCAGTTTCCTTCCTTCGAGGTGCTTCTCCTCTACCAGTAAAGCTACAACGCAACCGGCCGATGTCGGGCGGCAACCGGTGCCCCCGGCTTTGTGCGCTAACCGTCGTAGGCTTTGCCTTCTCATGCTTTTGCTGCTGGGATTGATCTGCGCGGGAGCGCGGGTTGCGGCGCAGACTGCAGTCACCACCTGGCACTACGACAACGAGCGTACCAGCGCGAACACGACCGAGACCCTGCTTACCCTCTCCAATGTGAACGTGCAATCTTTCGGAAAATTGTTCTCGAAGCCGGTGGACGGTTTCGTGGTGGGACATCCGCTCTATCTTCCGGGAATTACCATGCCGGGCCAGGGTACGCGCAATGTGGTTTACGTGGCCACGATGCATAACAGCGTGTATGCCTTCGATGCCGACAATGCAAACGCTGCGCCATTTTGGGTCACCAGCATTCTTACCTACAGCCCCTCGGGAGCGACTTCGGTCCCGGCGACAGTGCAAAGGAATGCCGGCGTCACTGCGTGGACCGAGGTGGGCATCATCTCGACTCCGGTAATCGATCGGAACACGGGCACACTCTACCTGGTGGCGGAAACGTACGAGGGCGGGAACATCGTGCATCGCCTGCACGCGCTCGACGTGACCACCGGGCTGGAGAAGTTTGGCGGCCCTACCACCATTGCCGCCACCTTCACATTGAATGGCGTGGTTTCCACTTTCCAGGGTTTTTTCCAGATTAACCGGCCGGGACTTCTGCTGGCGAATGGGCACGTCTACATTGCGTTTGGCTCGAACTGCTGCAACGCCTATAGCCAGGGCTGGGTGATGTCGTACAACGCTACGACCTTGAAGCAGGAAGGGGCGTTTGATGCCGAGCCGGGCAAGACGCTGGCTTCCGTGTGGCAAAAGGGCGCTGGAATTTCTGCCGACAGCAGCGGCAATATTTATGCAGAGACGGGTGAGGGGTTCTACGCGCCAGGGACGAACTTGTCGACCAGCGTTTTCAAACTCAGCCAGGTCGGCACGACCCTGAAGCTCGCTGACTATTTCACGCCCTACAACTACGCTGCCCTTTCCGCGAACGATATGGATATGGCGGAGGGTGTTCTGATCCTCCCCGATCAGACTGGGCCGTTTCCTCATGAAGCGATTGCCGTGGGGAAAGAGGGGACGGTGTACGTCCTGAATCGCGACAATATGGGCAAGTTCTGCGCCACTTGCACCAGCCCGACCGGTGATACGCAGATCATCCAAGAACTGACGAAAGCAGTCGGCTATGAGAGTGGGACGCCAGTGTATTGGAACAACACTGTCTTTTTCACGGGCACCGGGGTTCCTGCGCTGGCTTACCCGCTGATCAATGGGAAGTTGGGCACCACCCCAGTGAAGTCAATCCAACTGACCGGCAGCGGACATGCCTTGATCACCGCCAACGGAAATACAAATGGCATTCTCTGGTTCATCAGCGGAAGTCTGTGGGCATTGAACCCGGAGACCATGAAAGGAATCTATACGAGTGATCAGGCACCCAATGGTCGCGACCATGTGCCACCGGTGGCTCATTTCGCGTCGCCGATCGCAGCCGACGGCAAAGTATTTATCGGAACGCAGAATAGCCTGGTCGTGTATGGACTCTTCCCCGAGTTGTCGTTGATCGCGGGCAGCGGTCAGAAGGCAGCCCTGGGTACGGCTCTGCCGGTCGCACTGAAGGTAAGATTGCTCGATCCCTACAGCCAGAATCCGGATTCCGGAGTGGCAGTCGCTTTCAGCGATGGTAATCGCGGCGGCGTGTTTAATCCTCCTACGCCAGTCACCGATGCCAACGGGTACGCCACGACTTCGTATACCTTGCCGAAGGTTTTGGGGACTTACACGATCACGGCGTCGGCGGGTCATTTGCCCGTCACGTTCACTGAGACGGCGGTTCACGGACCGATGACGGCCGTCGTAATCAAGAGCGGCTGGAACCAGTCCGCACCCCTACTGACACCGTTCCCGTCCCCGGTGATCGCGAAGGCTCGTGACGCATATGGCGACGGCATCCCAGGGATCACGGTGAACTTCAGCAGCAATGGCGGTGGCACCTTCTCGGCGAATCCTGTGACCACCGACAGCAATGGCCTGGCTTCGGTGAATTACACGACCGGTACCAAAGGAGGCCACATTCAGATTCTGGGCACGGTGAGCGGATTTCCGTCGGCGACCTTCTACGAATACGTCATACCCGGCGCGCCGACCGCGGTGACGAAGGTTTCGGGAGATGCGCAGTCCGCCGCGCCAAGCACGCTCCTGGCCAAGGCACTGGTCGTGAAAGTCACTGACCGGTACGGGAACGTGGTTCCGGGAGTAAGTGTGGCTTTTGCAGATGGTGGAGCGGGAGGAAGTTTCTCCGCCAACCCGGTGGTCACGGGGTCGACAGGAACGGCGAGCGTAAATTACACAACGCCGGCGAAGGCGGGAACCATCACCATTAAGGCGACCGTGAGTGGGGTATCGACAGCGGCGAGTTTCACGGTGACGGTAAATTAGAGTTGGATCACGCGCATTTATACGAGGCGATCATGGCGCTGCTGTAGCGCCGCCGTCCTGGCGGGCGTCTCGCCCGATTGCGAGCCGGCACGCGCTCCTCACAGAAACAAGCCAAGGGCGGGCTTGCCGCCGACTCCGACTCGTGGTGGCCGGCAAGATGCCGGCGCTACGTAGCCGCGGCCCCCAGACGAAGGCATCCCCATCTCATTCAAGTCAAAAACGGGCTTGATGGGGACTCCGGCGTCTGGGCCTACGCGTGTTTCGCCTATTTCGGATTGGTTTCGAGGCGGCCGTTCTCGGCGAGCATGGCCTCCTGCTTTTTTAGCAGGTCGACGCCCTGGGCGAAGCTAATGCCGCTGGGAACTGGACGAAAGTCGCTGTAGACCTCGGTCGATTTAATATCGAGTTTCTTGAAGATCATGATCTTGCCGGTAAAGGCGAGACTCATGCGGCTCATGTCCCAGGAGCCGTCGCCGACATCGCTTTGTTCCACCAGGAAATGGCCGCCTTTGTCTAGATGGCCGAGGATTCCCCAGCCGAAGCCGACATCCCTGAACAGGGTTCCGTCAATCCGGGCGATGCGGTGGGTGCGTGCATCGATGAGCATCAATCCCTGCATGCCTTGCAGAACCTGCTCGACGTGGGTGGGCGGATCGTATTTCGGGTTGGGACGAAATTTGAGGCGAATGAGCTCACTGCCATCTTTGCCCAGTCCCGACTGGCCGGGCATGGTGCCATCGTATTCAAAGAAGAAGGCATCGGGCATGGCGCGCACGATGCGGGTGATGTGGTCGGCATCTTCTTTTTCCTTCTCGCGTTTCCTGGCCAGTTCGGCGGGACTATTCATAAGCTGGTCGAGGCGAGCTTCCTCGGCCTGAAGCTGTTGTGGAGTGAGAGGCTTGTCGTCATAGGCGATCGCCATGCCGGCCATGGCATCGCGGGTCTCGCAGTAGAGCTTGGTTTGCGAGCCACGGCTGGTCTCCTTGCGCGCAGAGAACATGTGGCGGACGCCGGGGTTCTCAGTGGCCTGGATCTCATTCTGCACGGTGAGGCGAACCAGTTCTGCAGCTGGTATGGAGGGAGTTTCCGAGGATTGTACGAATTGTGCCGAGGCGAGAAACGCCAAGGCTCCGATCGCGAATCGCCAGCTCCACGCTTTCATCCCGAGGCCCCTCGTTGAAGTTAGTGTACCGTTAGACGGGGGTTCCGAAACAAGTGTTGTACGGACGATCCCTCTGCCAGAAGTTGCCAATTTTTGTCAGTCACTTGTTTATTTACATCGATCAGAGGGTCTTCCGGCAGCGCGGCGAGGCTGGGAATGCGGCGCGCTGCGAAAATCAGCGAGAAATAGTTTAGTATCATGGTTTCCCACCGAGAATATTTTCTGGAGCCCTACCAGCCAGGGAAGAGCCAGACCACGGTAGGAACGGCAATGTTGGACGAGGTCCCCCGTTGCTGAGTTCCGCGTCACCGGCAATCCGCCCAAGGAGAGCACTCATGGAAGTACCGAAGACGGGAGAGTTCGCACACATTGGGAAGTCGGTCGTGATTAAGGGAGAGCTCACTGGGAGCGAGGACTTGTACCTCGACGGCCAGGTGGAGGGCAGCATCCTGCTGAAGGGAAACAATCTCACTGTCGGTCCGAACGGCCAGGTGAAGGCCAACGTGGATGCGAAGGGCGTCATTGTACAGGGGAAACTGGAGGGCAACCTCCACGCCACGGATCGGGTGGAATTAAAGAAGTCGGCGATCGTGATGGGCGATATTGCCACCCAGCGGATCGCGATCGAGGAAGGCGCGTATCTGAAGGGCAAGGTGGACGTGGGGAAGGATGGGAAGTAAGTTTCCAGTCCCAGTCTCCAGTCGCCAGTCGCCGGCCTGGTCCTCCGGGCGGTGGTCGTTAGTCCTTGGTCGATGGCCTAGTTTAGATTAAAGGCAGTGGACACTTGCTTTCGTCGTGGGTGCTGGCGACTGAAGACTGAAGACTCCCGTGACTACGGTCACCACGCGTTCCTGCAGGTTTCAGGCATAATCAGGGTGATGCGGTAGTACCCAGCTTCATGAAACTGTTTCGCGGCTCAACGTCCGGACCGGACAAGGCTTCGTCCCCGGCACAAAGTTATCCCAAACTATCTCGCCGCTCGAGCGGACTGGGCGAGCTGGCGCGCTATTGGTCATCGCAAGAAGGCCTGTGCATTCTCGACCTGGGCGCAACCTCGCCGGCCAACATTCGGTACTTCACCGAGCGTTCGCACAAGATGTACAGCGAAGACCTGCTGACGGCCTCGACTGACCCGGGGCTGGTCACGAAAGACGAGCAGGGAAACATCGTGCTCGACAGCCGCCAGTTCCTCGAGGACAACCTGGTGTATCCGGCGGCGCAGTTCGACGTGGTCCTGTGCTGGAATCTGCCCGACTACATGGACGAGAGCCTGGTGAAGCCCGTCGTGGGACGGCTGTGGTCAGTGCTGAAGCCGGGCGGAATACTGCTGGCCTTCTTCCACACACGCGATGCCGGGCCGGATGCGCCCTGCTACCGCTATCACATCATGGGGCCGGATGTGCTCGACATGCAGCCCATCGTGCCCCAGCGCGAAGTGCGGCGCGGGCCCACGGGGGCGATCCATCGCGCGGTGGGCGCCGGATTTCGACTGCAGCGCGTGTTCAATAATCGCCATATCGAAAATCTGTTTCGGGATTTTGCGTCCATCAAGTTCTTTCTCAGCCGGGACAATATTCGCGAAGTGCTGGTGGTGCGATAGCGGTCGAGAAGATTTGTCCGTACCGGTGCCAACCGACGCCGGCTTCAGCCGCGCCCTTTCAAAACTTTTCAGCGCGTCATGCGCACCAGCCAGCGCGACAGCGCTGGAGCCGTCTCGAGCAGGTGGCCCACGGATTTTCGAAGTGGGCGAGGCAGTCGGAGTAGACGGCGCAGTTGGGAGGAATTTCGAATGACAGGCAACAGGCGATTCCGATACGCCCGTTCGTACTGCGTGGCCGCTTCGGCGAGCGATATCTCAGACGCGAAGAACGGCATGAGGCACTTGGCAGCGAGCGCGCCGCTGCGCAGGGCCAGCGAGATACCGTCACCGATGAATGGATCGACGAACGCGGCGGCATCTCCGACCATGAGCACGCCGTTCTCTACGGGTTCCGGCTCGCGAAAAATGAGCGGCGAGGTGCTGACCGGCTCCATGAGGGGTTGCCACTTGCGTGCGCGGACGCTTAGGTCCGCGTGCAGGGCGAAAACCTCGGGAAGGGAACGGGCGATGTGGGACCGAACCATGGCGCAGGCATTGACGCGACCTTCGCGCGAGCCCGCCAATTCCACCGGCTGCACGCCGCAGTAGCCACCTTCAAAAAAATAGAGGTCGACGGATGGATGCGGAGACGGCTCGGAGAAATGGGCCTTCAGTCCAAGCCATTTTTCTTTCTGATCGGGCAGGGGATCAGAGCCCGCGGGCGTCAGGTTTGACCAGCGGCCGCTCGCGTTGATGACGGCGCTCGCGTGGAGTTCCTCTGCTTCGGTGCGCAGCGTGAACGGACCGCTGCCGGTCACACTCTCTATGGTTGTTTCCACGCGCGTGCTGACTCCGGCCTGCTGGGCGGCTTGCCAGAGCGTGAAGTCGAGATCGAAGCGGGCAATGCTGGCGGCAGGTGGATCGATTGGCGCGCGCACAGAATGACCGTCGAAGAACAAGCGTGCCTGGGGAATTCGCAGAGCGTCTCTTAAGAGCGCGGGTGCGCTGCTTGCAAGCAACCCGGCGAGCAAGACCAGTGATTCGGCGGAGACGAACTCGCCGCAGACGCGTTGGCGTGGGAGGCGTCCGCGTTCGAACAAGAGCACTCGAGCCCCAGCCCGGGCGGCGGTGATCGCGGCACAGGTGCCGGCGGGGCCTCCTCCGATCACGGCGAGATCGAAGATAGCTGGCTTCCGCGGGTGCGCGGGCGCGGGGTGGGAAGGAGTGTGCATGGCTACTGCTTCCAGGCGATCACGCCCATGCGGTAGAGGTAGTGGGAATCGATTTCGACGCGAGCCGCATTCGTACGGCTGAGGATGTCTCGCATTTCATCCTGCGTGTAGGCCTGGCGCACCGAGGCGGGCGCATCGTTGCGGGTCAGGCGGCTGCGGTAGAGCGGGAATCCGCAGTAGACCAGGGCGAGATGGATGGGGTCACGAATGAGGTCGTTGATGAGAACTGCCTTTCGGCACACGCGCAAGCTCTCGTTGACAAACTGCACCAGTTGGTCGGGGCCGAGATGATGCGCAAACAGCACGCTGCCGACCAAGTCGAAACTGGAGTCGCGGAAGGGGAGACTCAATGCGCTGCCGACGACGAAGCGCGCGCCGTTGCGGTTTGGGGGAACAAGGTCGTTCTCAACGCCACCGAAGTGAGGGGCAGCCTGGTCGAGCAGAGTGACTTCGAGTTCGAGGCCCTGGCGTAAGAAATGTTCGCGGGCGGAGTAGGGAACATAGCCTGAACCCGAAGCGACATCCAGCAAGGAGAGAGAACGGGGCGCGACGTGCTTGTCGCCCGCCTGCCTGGCGGGGATGCCCGGCGCTCCGTTGTTTTGTTGCGGCGCGCAGGCCTGCGCGACTTGTCTGATCAGCTCCACCATCGTGGCGACACCGCCGAACCAGCGGTTGATCATGCGAAGGTCAGCGAGGGAGCCCGCGATCTCGGCGGGAGTTCCGGCGTCGGTGTCGAGCAGTTCGAGAGTGGGGATGCGCTTCATAGCGAGCGTGGGCAAGGGAAAGCTGTTCTGACCGAGGGGGCGTCGATCGCGGAACGGCGGGTTCGGGAATGATTTTCTTATTCGTCGGCTCTCAGCTTCTGCATGTAGGTGTTCGAGCTAAAAGCTAAGAGCCAAGAGCTAAAAGCTGACTTTCACACCTCCGCCAGTTCTTCCTCGAGCAACTGCTTGTTGTAGAGATCGGTGTAATAGCCCTCGCGCGCTATGAGTTCATCGTGGGTCCCGAGTTCGACAATGCGCCCGCCGTGGAGCACGGCGATGCGGTCGGCATTGCGCACGGTGGAGACGCGATGCGAGATGAAGATGGTCGTGCGTCCGCGCATGACCTCGCGCAGGTGATTGAGAATCTTGTCTTCGGTCTGGGTGTCGACGCTGGAGAGCGCGTCGTCGAGGATCAGGATGCGCGGATTGCGAATAAGCGCGCGGGCGATGGCGATGCGCTGTTTCTGCCCGCCCGAGAGCGCGATGCCGCGCTCGCCGACCATCGTCTGGTACTTGTCAGGAAAGCTCTCGATGTCGGCGGCAATATTGGCGGCCTCGGCGGCAGCGCGGACCTCCTCATCGGTCGCATCTTCCAAGCCGAAGGCGATGTTTTCGCGAACCGTGTCGCTGAACAGGAACGTTTCCTGCGGGACGAAGCCGATGTGCCGGCGCAGAAATTCGAGAGGGAACTCGCGGATGAGGTGGCCGTCGATCACGATGGCGCCGGGCTCGGCATCGTAGACGCGGGGAATCAGATTCACGAGCGTGGTCTTGCCCGAGCCGGTGGGGCCGACAATGGCGAGGCTCGAGCCTTCCGGGACCTTCAGGTTCGCATCGTGGAGAACGGGCGTGCCGTTGTAGGCGAAGTTCAAGCGGTGGAATTCGATTTCACCGCGGAGCTCCGTATCTGGAGGTCCGGCCAGCAAGACGGATGGCTCGTCGGTGATTTCCGGTTTCTCCTGCATGATTTCATCGATGCGCTTAAGAGAGGCGGTGCCACGCTGGAATATGTTGATGACCCAGCCGAGCGCGATCACCGGCCAGGTGAGCTGGACCATATAGGTCAGAAACGCGCCGAAGTCTCCGATGCTGATGCGGTTGGACAGGACCTCGCGTCCTCCCAACCAGAGCACGAGCACGATGGCCAGCCCTAGAGTGAATTCCAGGGTCGGCCAGAGCAGGCCCATGAGGCGCGCGAGTGGGAGACTGCGCGCGATGTATTCGGTGTTCGCGGCCTCGAATTGACGGACTTCGGCGGTCTCCTGCACGTAGGCGCGAATCACGCGCGCTCCGGAGAAGTTCTCCTGGGCGCGCGCGGAGATGTCGGAGAACATGGCCTGGATCTTTTCAAAGCGTTCGTGAATCTGCCGGCCGAAGTACTGGATGACGATGCTCGCCACGGGCAAGGGGAGGAAGGTGTAGAGGGTGAGCTTGGGGCTGATTTTCATCATGTAGATCAGCGCGCCGGCGGTGAAGACCAGCGTGTTGGCGGAATACATGATGGCGGGACCGAGCAGCATGCGCACCGCATTCAGATCGTTGGTGGCGCGCGCCATGATGTCGCCGGTGCGGGTGCGCTGATAGTAGGGATAGGAAAGGCGCTCGAGGTGTTCGAACAAGTCATTGCGCAGATCGAATTCGATGTCGCGCGAGATACCAATCACGATCCAGCGCGTCAGGAACTGGAAGATTCCCTTACTGAGCGCGATGGCAACCATCAGCAGGGCGTAGAAAACCAGCTTTTGGGAAGAGCGCCCGCCTTTCTGGAGATAGTCCAGGGCCACGCGGATGACTTGCGGCGACTGCACGGCGATGCCATTCAGCAGCAGCACGCACAGGGTACCCACCATGAAACCGCGGCGGTATTTCTTCAAGTAGGGATAGAGCGGGCGCAGGCTTTTCGGCAGCATCGTTAGTCTAGATGCGATTTTACCAGCGGGGGGTTCAGGGCATTAAGGGGCAAGTTCGGTTGTTACCTTGCGTCCCCATCTTCCTCTGTAGCGAGTTTCTATTTTCGATACGTCCAGTAAACCCCTGGTTCGTTGACTGGCGGATGCAGCGTCTTTAAGATGAGGCGACCGAAAGCCAGGTATCTCCCGAATGATCGGCCAAACTATCTCGCACTACCGCGTCGTGGAGAAGGTCGGGGGCGGCGGGATGGGTGTCGTCTACAAGGCCGAGGATGTAACTCTGCGCCGGTTTGTCGCTCTGAAGTTTTTGCCCGATGAGGTCGCCCAGGATTCGCAGGCATTGGCCCGGTTCCAACGTGAGGCTCAGGCCGCCTCAGCCCTCAACCACCCCAATATCTGCACGATTTATGAGATCGGACAGCAAGAGGGCCGTCCGTTCATCGTTATGGAGTTTCTGGACGGGCTGACGCTCAAACACAGGATTGCCGGAAAGCCTCTCGAGACTGACGTCCTGCTCGCGTTGGCCATTGAGATTGCCGACGCATTGGACGCGGCGCACACCGAAGGAATTGTTCATCGCGATATCAAACCCGCCAACATTTTCGTTACCAAGCGTGGTCACGCCAAGATTCTCGACTTTGGGTTGGCCAAGGTTACGCCCGGGGCGGAATCCTCAAGTCAGGTGGTGGCGACAAATACCCAGACTGGAACGCTGGATGCGCCGCATCTCACCAGTCCCGGAATGGCATTGGGGACCGTCTCGTACATGTCTCCGGAACAAGTGCGGGGCAGGCCTCTGGATGCACGCACCGATTTATTTTCATTCGGAGTGTTGCTGTACGAAATGGCAACCGGTGCGTTGCCGTTCCGGGGGGATACCTCGGGGATGATCTTTGAGGCAGTCATGAACCGCGCTCCCGTTCCGCCCGTGCGCCTCAATCCGGACGTGCCGGTGGAACTGGAACGAATTATCAACCGGGCGCTGGAGAAGGATCGAGATTTGCGCTACCAGCACGCCTCCGACGTGCGTGCGGAACTGCAGCGCCTGAAGCGCGATACCGATTCAAGCCGCCACATTTCATCCGCCAGTGGAGAGATAGCAGCTCCGACACCGGCTGTGGCCCAGCCCGCACAAAATACCAGTAGCTCAACTGTAGTGGCGGCTGCGCCCCAGCGGCCCTGGTGGTATGGGGCAGCCGCAGTCGCAGCGGTCATCATGCTGGTGGCCGCCGGGCTTGGTTTGTATTGGGTGCTGCACCACGCTGCAGCAACGCCGTTTCAGAACTTCGCGATCACGCAAGTCACCAATTCCAGCCGGGCGGTCGTTACCGCTTTATCGCCCGACGGGAAGTACGTGCTGACCGTCATGGACGAGAGAGGACTCAACAGCCTCTGGCTGCGTAACATCGCTACCGGAAGTGACACGCAAGTGGTGCCACCTTCGGCCACCATGCCCAACGTCGCGTTCTCGCCCGACGGAAACTATATCTTTTTCCGAAAGGCCGAGAACGCCATCGCCAGTGACTTCAATATTTATCGCGCCCCGGTATTGGGCGGTACCCCAAAGGCCGTGGTCCACGACGTGGATAGCACGTTTGCGTTCTCTCCCGATGGCCGACGGATGGCATACATTCGCGGCAACAATCCGGAAACGGGTAAGTATCGCCTGCTGGAAGCGAATCTCGATGGCAGCGACGAAAAGGTATTGCACATTGCACCCATGGTTTCTCTGGCGCGCTGGTTGGGTTGGTCCCCCGACGGCAAACAAATCGCATATCCCGAGGCTCAGCCGGGCACGGCGCTCGGTGGGATTAATCTTTTCGACCACGACACCGGGAAAATTCGAACCCTCAGCTTTGCTGACAAAGCGATCTGGGAAATGACGTGGTCGTCCGGGGGAGATGGCCTGTTTGTCATCTATCAGCAAAAAGGACCCAACTTCAACCGGCGACAGATTGGTTATGTCGCGCTGGCGGATGGCCAGTTGCGTCCGATTTCGCGGGACACCAATAGCTACGCGACCTTGAGCCTTTCGTCGGACGGCAAGACGCTAGCCACGGTCCAGCAGAAAATAGTCAGTAATTTTTATGTCTTGCCGGGAGAAGGCAGCGCATCTTCCGACATTGCCCCCTTCGGTTCCGGCGGCGAGCATATCCAGTTTTTCAATTGGACACCCGACGGGGGCTTGCTCTCATCCGACCTGACCCAACTCGTGCGCAGGGACGCGAACGGACAAAATCCCAGCCAGGTGGTTAGCGATCCGGCCGCGAATATCCTCAGCCTTTCGGCGTGTGGCCAATTCATCGTCTTCCCCTGGGCTTTTCATGACGGCAACTCGGTCGGCATCTGGCGCGTCAAGGCAGACGGCTCTAATCCCGTGAAGCTTGCGGATGAGAGGTTTGACACTTTTCCGGTGTGCTCGGCTCATTCGAGCTGGGTCTATTACTGGCCTGGCGTTAAACAGCTTGCGCGTGTTTCTCTGGATGGCTCTGGCAAACCAGAACCGATTCCCGGCAGTAGTGTGGAAGGTGCGTTTCTGGCGGGACGGGGCATCGGCATTTCGCCCGATGGAAAGACCCTGGCATATGTAGTTGCACTCACAAATGTGGCGGGCCCGACGAGTGCGGATAAGATCGCCCTGCTGGACCTCGCGACTCTTCGTTCGCCGCGCATGTTCGACGCAAATCCACGAATTTCCAAGGGTGTGCAATTCATGGCGGATGGAAAATCCGTCGCCTACCCGGTGAAAGAGAACGGCGTGGATAACGTCTGGGTTCAACCTGTCGAGGGCACGCCCGGACACCAGATTACTCACTTCACGTCCGAGCAAATTCTGTCATTCCACTGGTCGCCCGATGGCAAGAAACTCGGTATCCTCCGTGGCCACACCGATTCCGACGTGGTATTGCTGCAGGAATCCAAGCCCTAGGTGGGGGGTGCGCTTACTCCGAAGGCCACCAGTACGTTAGTAATCTTGCCGGTCACGAAACGCTGACATAACTTCTTTGTGGGCCGAACCAGGGACATCTGTGCTGCGTGGGGACTTCCATTGCCAAAGGCAACGTATCAACCGCGACCGCCGGCGCGTTTTATGCGCGCTTGGGCGGCATTCTGCCTGCTGGTCGTCCTGACCCTGGCTTTACCGCTTTCCGCAGAAAATAAGACGCCGAGAAAACTGGTCTATAAAGAGAATCCTGGCTATCCGCTTACGCTGCGCGAGGCGCGCATTGGCGGGATCGTGCGGCTGGAGATCATGATTTCGGCAAAGGGAAACGTGGATTCTGTGACTCCGCTAGGCGGAAATCCGGTGCTGGTGGAGGCGGCCAGCGCGGCTGTCCGGAGATGGAAATACGCACCGGCGGACGCCGAGACCAAGACGCAAGTGGAATTCACGTTCGATCCCAAGCACTAAAGCCGCGCCCGTGTCATCCACGACGAGCATGTTTCAGACTTAGCTTACTGCCTCGAATTCTTCCGGGAAGGCCCGCGAATTGCACTTTCGCGTCCTGGCGAAAGACCGAGGCGCAGGCAACCACCAGCGCGATGGCCCATCCCAGCAGGAAGAACCAACCCATGCCCATCAGAAACGAATAAACCATTTCACTGTTCACGAATGCGGCTCCGAGATCGCGAATACTGTTACGCGTATCGATCATGGCTGGCCTCGGACAGGTCTCCGGTGTTGTAGCGCTTCACAATTTCCTGGACAGCGTGGACGCGTCCCAGAGTGGTCAGCCGCGGGTCGAGCAGCACTGCTTCAATTTGTGTCATCCAGAAGCTCACGGCAGATTCAATACCGTCGGACATTTCGGCCGCGACGGCCTCAATCAGCGCTCGGTCGGTTGCAATCGTTGCCACTCACTTACCCAGCCTTTCTGAATCGAAGCACTTGAAACTGTGCGGGTCCCCGAGGCCGCGAAACACATTCGTGTTCCTGGATAAACCCGGAAACCCTGTAGAAGTTGCCGGAAAATCAGTCGTCAGCGTCAATTGTCAGTCGTCATGCCCCTGACAGTGGAGTGACGGGGTCCTCGCCCCTCGAGAGTAGTCGAAGACTACGATTGCTTTTGCTGACGACTGACGACTTGCCTACTCGTTCGGAGCGGCAGGCGACACGGCCTGTCCGTTCTGCATGTGCTTTTGGAAACGGGCGGCACGACGCGCTTCGAACTTGGCAAGCTTGGCCTTCTGATCGGGTGTCAACAGCGCGACCAGTTCCGATTTGATGCGCGCCTTCTGCACCGTCAATTCGGTCATGGTCTGGGACTGCTGGCTGGCGAGGGCACGGACGCTGGCTTCGTTAAAGGTGCCGGCCTGCTCGAGTTGACTCATCTGCTGGTGTCCCTGGGCCAACTGCTGAATCAGCGGCTGGATGGTGGGCTTCTCCTTCGCGATGATGTCCTTCATCTGCGCCTGCTGAGCATCGGTCAGGTCCAGGTAATCGGCGTAGAAGCCCAGCATGTGAGCGATTCCACCGTGAAATTCTCCGCCCTGCGTCCTGACGATCTTCTGCGAAAATGCCATGGACACGCTGAGTGCGACGGCCAATACAACCATCAGAATTTTGAATCGACTTACCATAACTACTCCCTCCACACCCGGAGTTCTCGGCCGGGTCCCTGAAATCTCGTGCAGTTATAGAAACACGTTTGACGGTGGGAATGCGGTAAAGAGTCAGTCAACCAGAGTAAAGTTTTGTCAAGGAGGTAAGGCCCGGTTTGACAATTCTTTACCCGGATTTCGGGATGCCTGATGTAAAACAATAGAAGGGGCTATGGACCGCGTTCTCATCATTGACGATGATTTTGAGCTGTGCAGCCTTGTCAGCGAATACCTCGAGCCGGAGGGTTTTCGGGTGGAATCAGTACACGATGGGGAAACCGGGCTGCAGCGAGCACTGAACGGAAACTACCTTCTGGTTGTACTGGACGTGATGCTGCCGGGTATGAGCGGCTTCGATGTGCTGCGCCGCATTCGCGCGACCTCGCGTGTTCCCGTGCTGTTGCTGACGGCGCGCGGAGAAGATGTCGATCGCATCGTCGGGCTCGAGATCGGCGCCGACGACTACCTGCCCAAGCCTTTCAATCCCCGCGAACTGGTGGCGCGCATCCGCGCCGTGCTGCGCCGGACCAGCGCCGATCCCAAGGGCGTCGGCTCCGCGCGTCCGCCGGAGATTTTGCGGATCGGCGACATTGAACTCGATCCCGCCACGCGGACGGTGAAACACGGGGCCGAACCCGTGGACCTGACCTCGGTAGAATTTAACCTGCTGGAAGTGCTGCTGCGCGAGGCCGGACGAGTGGTCACGCGAGAGGAATTGGTGAGCGCCGTCCTCAGCCGTAAGTTTTCGCCCTTTGACCGAAGCATCGATATGCACGTCAGCAAGGTGCGCAAGAAACTCGGAGACATGAACGGGGACACGGAACACATCAAAACCGTGCGCGGGGTAGGTTATATTTTTGCGAGGCCGCGAGAAAAGGTGAAAAGCGGCGCGCGATGAAGAGTCTCTTCCTGAAGATTTTTCTGTCCTTCTGGCTGGTGCAGGCGCTGATCGTGGCGCTGGTGGTGCTGGCCACGGTCGCCTTCCGGCCGCAAACGGAATCGCCTTTCTGGGAGTACATCAAGGCCAATACTGCCGAACAACTGGTACAGGCGTATGAAGCACACGGATCGGCGGGCCTGAATGCGAAAATCGATCAACTGAGCTCAACCCTGAAGCTGCAGGCGTTCCTATTTGATGACCAGGGCAGAGAGCTTGCCGGGCGCAGCACGCCAGCCTGGGCCGACAAGCTTAGCCGTAGTCGTGATCCTCGGAGCATGGGGTGGACGCACCGGTTCCTGGCGCGCAGGTTTGTGACGCACGAAGTATCAGCTGCAGATGGTCATCACTACGTAATGGTAGCGGAGGTTCCGCCGCGCCCGTGGCTGCCCTTGCTTCGCCAAAAGCCTCCGTTCACAGGACTGATGATCCTGATGATTGCGGTCCTGGTCTCCGGGATTGTCTGCTATGTACTGGCGCGATATCTCACATCCGATGTGCAGCGCTTGCGCGCAGCGACGCAGCAACTGGCGGCTGGAGACCTGAGCGCGCGTGCCGAAGCTCCCCGAGGACGCCGGCGCGACGAGATTGCGCAACTGGTGCGCGACTTCAACGCCATGGCAGGGCGATTACAGGATCTGGTTACGGCACAGTCGCGGCTTCTGAATGATATTTCACACGAACTGCGTTCGCCGTTGGCGCGGCTGAGTGTCGCTCTCGGTCTCGCGTGGCAGCGCGCGGGCGCCGATGCGCACAGCGCGCTGGACCGAATCGAACTGGAAGCGACCCGTTTGAACGAGCTGATTGGACGATTGCTGACACTGGCGCGTCTGGAGGGCGGGGAAGACGCCATGCGCCGCACCGCCATTCCGCTCGACCAGTTGGTACAGGACATCACCCTGGACGCCGATTTCGAAGCGCAGAGCAGGCAATGCCACGTTCGCTGCGACGTACAAGACGAAGTGACCGTGTTCGGGAGCGCATCGCTGTTGCATAGCGCGATCGAGAACGTGATCCGCAATGCGACCCGGCACACGCGCGAGGGCACGGATGTGGAAGTGCAGGTGGCGCAGGAATCGCGAAACGGGAAGCCGGAGGCGGTGGTCCGAGTGACGGATCGCGGGCCGGGTGTCCCGCAGGAAGCGCTGGAAAAACTGTTTCGTCCGTTCTACCGGTTGGACGATGCGCGTGGGCGGCAGACCGGCGGAGTGGGGCTGGGATTGGCGATCACGGAACGCGCGGTGCGCTTGCATGGCGGTACGGTGCGGGCTGCGAACCGTCCCGAGGGCGGCCTGGTGGTAGAGATTCGGCTGCCGCTCGATCGTGCAGACTCTTCCGTCATAGAAAACAAGGTGCGCGAGGGCACGCCGGTTCAGACCGGGTAAATCAAATGGAGTTTCAAGTTTCAGGTTTCGAGTTTCGAGTGGAGCACGGACGGGCGCTGCACTTCGACTCACTTGAAACTTGAAACTCGAAACTTGAAACCTTCGGCCCTCACCTCCCTGGGCAACTCGCCCAGCCACTCCAGACTCCAATAAGTCGTTGCGGCAGTTTGCTCTTCCGGGAAATTCCTGATACACAAATGAGGGTAATTAAGCCCTCAAAAATAGTTGCGCGAGGCTTGTGCTGGCCTCGCGGCCATGAGAAATCAACAGGAGACGGAATCTTGATGAAGTCTGGCTGGCTGCGGTGTGCGCTGGTGGTGTGCGGGCTGATGTTCTGGGTGAGCTGTGGCGGATCGAGTCGGTCGACATTTTTGTATTTGGCAAGCCAGGGCGCCAATCCCGGCGAAATTACAGCCTACCGTCTTGACCTCAATCACGGCACACTGAACTCCTCCAACGGCGCACTGGTTCAGAACGGAAAAACCTTTGCCACCGGCGTTCAGCCCGGGCCCATGATTTTTGATCCCACCACCAACTTCGCATTTGTAGCCGATTTTGGAAATCCGCTGGGCAACCAAGGGGGCGACATCGCAGCCTTCTCCGTCAACAAGGACGGGACGCTGTCGAGCCTGGGGCTGACTGCCACGCCGATGAGCTGCGTTACCTTGAATCCGGTCGCCCTCGCGATGGATTCAAAGGGGCAATTCCTGTTTGTGGCCAACCAGGCGTTTTATAACGTGAGCAGTGGAGCGACTTGTCCGGCACAGCCTGCCAACGGCACGCCCGCTCCGGGATTTATTACGGTGTTTCCGGTTTCCTCCGGAAAATTGGGGACCGGGACCAGCACGCCACTGCCAGTTCCCCCGGGCACGACGACCACGGTGCCCACGCCTTCGGCGGTGGCCGTCAGCAATCTGGGTAGTTTTGTATACGTCACGGATTCGACGAACGCCGTGGTGGACGGCTTCGCCTACGATGCGAACGGGACGCTGAGTTTCGTTCCCGGACAATTCTTTACGGTGGGAAATACGCCGAAGGCCGTGTTGTCCCCGCCGGCGGGAGCCTTCCTGTACGTGGCTAATTCGGGCACGAACGATATTTACGAGTTCGCCATCAACACAGACGGCAGCCTGGTGCCAATCTCCGCTACGACAACCATCATTGGGACGGGGCTCGGGCCAACCGCGATGCTTACGGATCCCACTGCGAAATACCTTTATGCCCTGGCCAACAACGGCAGCCAGATCACGGGATACACCGTAAATCACGTAACCGGTGCACTGACCGCCATAACGGTGAACGGCGGAACGGTTTCGACGGGCGCGAACCCGGTAGCATTCACGATTCGATCGGACGGATCGACCAGTGGAGATTTTTGGGTGTTTACCTCGAACTTCGGGGCGAACTCGGTGTCGAGCTACTTGCTGAACGGGGCGACCGGCACGCTTGCTCCGCTTCCCCAGTTGACTGCGCCGGTAGGGCCTTTCGGCATTCTGGCGCACTGAGAAGACGCCGTTCCGGGCTTGGGCTCCGGAGGCCAAAGTCTTTAACAAAGAACCTGAGAAGTGGGGCACAGCTTCGCCGGTCACGGACTGGAGCAGGATCGCAACCGGTGGAAGGGTTGTCATTCCTGGCGCAGCGAGGAATGCTGTGCTCGGCGCCCGGTCAGAGAAGCGAGATTCCTCGCTGCGCTCGGAATGACAAGCCTGATTCATCTTTTCAGAATTCCCCCGCCCAATCGCCAAGCGACATCGCTTCAGGAGGGACAAAGAACCATGAACGTTGAGCGGCAAGTGGCCACACACTACACGCGCGGAATGCTGGAGCAGAAGATTTTGGGCGCGCTGCGCAGCGCGGGCAAGAATGTCGAACAGCTAAGCAGCAGGGATCTGGAGCTACTCGACAACCTGCACGTTGGAGGCCGAGAGGCGATTGAGGGTTTGGCGGGTTTTATGGAACTGAGCCCGGGCATGCGCCTGCTCGATGTCGGCTGCGGCATTGGAGGTCCTGCACGTTACTTTGCCGAACGAGGATGCCAGGTCACTGGGCTGGACCTGACCGATGAGTTTGTTCGTGTAGCTTCCGACCTGACGCGGCTGCTTAAACTCGACGGGACCGTGCAATTCCGCCAAGGCAGTGCGCTCGACATGCCATTTTCGCCGGCTACCTTCGATGGAGCCTACATGATTCACGTGGGCATGAACATTCAGGATAAGGTTGGAATATTTCGCGAAGTTGCGCGCGTCTTAAAGCGCGGAGGCCGATTCGCGATCTTCGACATCATGCTCAAGGGAAACGGGGCAATCGAGTTCCCTATGCCCTGGGCGGTGAATGCGGAGACGAGTTTTCTCAGTACTGTGGAGGATTATCGTCAGGCGCTGGAGAGCACTGGTTTTCGCATCGATCATGAGCGCGAACGACGGCAGTTTGCGCTTGAGTTCATGGAAAAAATGAGGGAGCGCGCCTCTGCCGGATCGCCTCCTGTGCTTGGAGTCCACATCCTGATGGGCGAGCAAGCACCTCTCATGTTGAAGAACGTCAACCAGGCCATTGCTGCCGGTGCCCTGGAGCCGGTGGAACTGGTGGCCATCGCAGGCTGAAATGCATGAACGCTTTCCTTCGAGAGTGCTTCTGGAAACGCGACGGGCGCTGGATTCCGCGAATGGTTTAGGTCGGGACTTTCAGAATCAGGTAGGCGCCGAGCAGGGCAAAAATCACATCGGGTGACCAGGCCGCGAGCGCTGGCGGAAGCTGGCTCAGGTTGCCCATCGATTCGAATAAGCGCGAAACCACTTCAAAACCTGCCGCAATGCCGACGGCCGTCGCGATCCCGGTGATCGCTCCGCGTTTGCCTGCGGACAGCGAGAACGGGATGGCGAGCACCGACATCACCAGCGTGACGAACGGGACCGCAAGTTTTCTCTGCAGCTGCACCTTCAGTCGAACCACGTCAAAACCGCTCTGCTGCAGATCGTGAATGTAGCGGCGCAACTCGTCGAAGTTCATTTCTGACGATTGCTTCACTTCTTTCTTGAAGTACGTGGGCAGCTCGGCGAACTGTGGGAAGGCGGTCACGTCGAACTGGTGATAACTCTCGATGGTGTCTCCGCTCAACTGCCTGACCCAGCCTTGCTCATAAATCCAGCGCTGGGTGACCTCGGACCAGTGGGCGCGATCGGCATGCACGCGTTCCGTAATGGCGAAGGTTCGAGGATTGAACTGAAAGACGGAGATGTCGGCGAACTGGTCGCGGTCCGCGTCAAAGAACTGGTAGTAGTAAATGTCGGAGTGCTGTCCGAAGATCCACTTCTGATCGGGGCGCAGGTAAGTCTGCGCGGGCTTGCCTTTGATCTGGTTGCGGAGCGCGTCCTGACGCTTGTTGGCACGCGGCAGATAGAACTGGTCGAAGAAGAACAGGCCCGATGCCAGAACGACGCAAATCACCAGCACGGGCACCACGACGCGGTAGATGCTGACGCCGGTCGCCTTGATGGCGGTGACTTCATTGGAGCGCTCCATCAATCCGAACGTGATCAGCACGGCCAGCAGCACGCCGTACTGGGCGAGGTTGTAGATGAAGTAGGGGCAGACGTTCAGAAGGTAGTCGCCCACAACCCATGCCGAGATGTGATTGCGCATGATGTCGGTGAGCAACTCGAAGAGCGTGAATACCAGCATGAGGGTCAGAAAAGCCGCCATGATCATGCCGAGATAGGTAAAGAAGTCGCGCAGCACGTAGTCGTCGAGGATGGTGGGGAAGTCGACGCCCGAAAGACGCCAGCGCGAGGCCGCCCGCTCGAAGGCCGCGCCGCTGGGGCTGGTCAGCCCGGGGAGCATTACGCCAGCGGAGTCTTTGGAGCGGAACGGGTTTCGTACGGCAAGCCAATGGGCAATTTCCAACGGCCGTCGCTCTGCTCGCCATAGGAGGAAGGCCCCGCCCAGCAGGAATACGATGTCTGCAAACCAGACTCCGAATCCGGCTGAGACCCGGCCCTGGCGCGCCAGCGAGAGTCCGATCAGCGAAGCCGAGTAATAGAGAAAAACCAGGGCGATGGCCAGCACGAATCCGGAAGACTTCCCGCCCTTCTTCGAAGAAAGTCCCAGCGGAATGCCCACCAGGGCGAGCACCAGGCAAGCAGTGGGCAAAGCGAGCCGGCGGTGGAATTCAATCAAGTACCAGCGCGCAGTCGCGGGCGGAGCCTTGCTCGCTTCCGTTAACAGGCTGCGCGTATCCATTTCCCCCATCGGGACCGGCTCGACGTCCTGCTTGTTTTCGGTCGACGGAACTTCAATGGGGATGTCGGTCTGTTGGAAGCTGGAGATCTGATAGTGGTCGGGCGACTTGGAGTCGGTTTCATGCGTGGAGCCATTGATCAGGTGGAGGTGCAGGCGCGTCGGCCCTTCGCTCACCAGGATGCCTTGTTCGGCCTGCCAGATACGCGGGGAACCGGGCGTAGAGATGTCGGCGAGGAACACGCCTTTCCAAACCGCGGCGCGTTGCCCGCCCTTCACGTCGTGCACGTAGAGAACAATTTTCGGGAAGCCCTCGTAAAAGACTCTGGGTTGGACTTCGAACGATGCTTGCGCGCTTTTGAGCCGGTCCTGCAGCCGTCCGAGAGCGGCTTGGGAAGCGGGGGCCAGGTAGACGCTGTTGGTCAGCGCAACCAGCCACGCGCCCGCCACGAAGATGGAAAGGATGCGGAGAAAGTTCCAGACGCCAATGCCGCTCGCGCGCATCGCCGTGATTTCGCTATCGGCGGCCAGGCGGCTCAAGCCGATGAGAATGCCGACCAATACGCCTGCCGGGATCGTAATGGTGAAAGCGATGGGCAGAGTCAACGCCATCACTTCGAGCACGCTGGAGAGCGGCGCGCTGTTGCGCACGACCAGTTCGAGAATGTGCCCGAGATCCTTGGTGAAGAGGACGAACGTAAAGATGGCCACACCGATGAGGGCATGCGAAGCCACTTCACGCAGAATGTATCGGGTCAGGATGCGCATGGAGCGGGCCCAGAATCGAAGTCTAGCATGGAGGCGAGAGTAGGAGACGACCAGGGACTTGATTTGGGAATTGAGAAATTGGGAAATTGAGTAATTGGGAAATTTGTAATTTGGTAATCGGGTAATTTGTAATTTGAAAGGCCTTGTCATTCCGAGCACAGCGAGGGATCTCGTTCTTTGGGTGGCGGCCGGGCGCCGCAGATTCCTCGCTGCGCTCGGAACAAGGATCCTTACCTCCGAGAAGTCTGTACAATCGCTCAATTTCTCAATCTCCTTGCGCGTTCTCGATGGTTCGGTAGACAATCGCGTGCCCGGGTTGGACGTGTTCTCTATTTTCGATTTCTGGAAGGTCAAATGAATTTTCGTCGCGCACTGATGGTTTCGTTTCTCTTTCTGTTTCTTGGCGGATTGATGGCCGAGCCTAACGCGGAGGTTCGCGAGATGGCGGACCGGCTTGCCGGCTCGGTTTACACAGGTCCGTCCATGCACACGTTGCGGGAATTGACGGACGGATTCGGCGGGCGGCTTTCCGGATCGCCCGCGCACAATCATGCGGCGGAGTGGGCGGCGGCAAAGTTTCGCAGCTACGGGATCCAGGACGTCCGGCTCGAGTCGTTCACAATGGCGAATGGGTGGACGCGGGGAACAGCGCATGGCCAGATGCTGAGCCCGATGGCGCGTACCCTGCATCTGGAATCGCTGGGATGGTCGCCCTCGACGCCGGCCGGCGGCGTGAAGGGCGAAGTCGTCGTGGTCGAAGACGTTGCCCTGGAAACCCTCAAAGCACAGGCGGAAAAATTCAAAGGCAAGATCGTTTTGCTCAATTTAAGCAAGATCCTCGCACACGGATGGGTAAAAGTGCTTCCGGCCTTGGAGCAGTCCTATCCATTCTTCAGGAATGCCGGCGCTGTGGGCCTCGTGTTTTCCGACAAAGACCGGAACAACGTGTTGAATGCGACGTCTGGGTACTGGGGCGCAGATCTGCTGCCACTGCCCGGCGCACAAATCGGGATGGAAGACTGGCAGTTGATCCGGCGCTCTCTCGAAAACGGCCCAGTCACGGTCGAGTTCGAACTGCAGAACGTCACACCAGGGCCGACGGAAGTCCACAACGTGATCGCAGAGATTCGCGGGAGTCAACAGCCGGACGAGTGGATCCTTATCGGCGCTCACCTTGACTCGTGGGATTACGGGACGGGCGCGCAGGATAACGGCACTGGCTCGGTGATGGTTCTGGAGGTGGCCCGGGCGATCGCGGCGCTCGGTCAAAAGCCACGGCGCAGTATTCGCTTTGCCCTGTGGGGCGGAGAAGAGGAGGGTCTGCTCGGCTCTTATGCCTACACGCAGGCGCATCTCGGCGAGTTATCGAAGTGCCTAGCCGTGCTGAACACGGACAACGGTTCGGGCCATCCCAAGGGCTGGAAAGTGGAGAGCCGGGAGGACCTGAAGACCGCCATGCAGCCGATCAGTGATTCGGTGCTCAAGGACATTGGGGGCGGCGATCTCTCGCTGGAAACGACCTACGACACCGACCACGGGCCCTTCATGTTGCAAGGCATCCCCACCCTGGATTTGTGGGTCGACATGAAACCGTATTTCGAGGTGCATCACAAATCCAGCGATACCTACGACAAGGTGGACCCGGTCGATTTCAAGGCGGGCGGGGCGATTGTGGCGGCGACGGCGTGGGTGGTCGCACAAGACCCGAAGCCAATCGCACCGCACATCGACCATGCGGCCGTGGCGCAGATTCTGAAGAAGGCCGAACTGGATGATTTGCTGAGTTTCGTCGGGCAATGGAAACCGTAAAGCGCATCGACTACGCTCACGCGCAGACAAATCCAAGGCGCCAAATCGAAACACCATTTGAGATGAAGAATGCGGGGGTTGAGACGAAGCATGCGGCTGTGGCGAGAAAGATTCCTCCGCCGCGTTCGCCTTCGGAATGACAAGACGTTGGAGGGTTACGTGGCCCTATCGTCCTTGTCATTCCGACGCCGAAGGGTGGAGGAATCTGCGAGCGCCGGACGCATCCTGCAACTTTTTCCCGCGGTGTCCCGAAAATACTTGCCGCGTTTTACACAAGCCTCGTAAGTAGCTGTATGCTTTGAAGCAGGCTTTGGCCATTTACATGCTGCCGGGGTCACCGGCGTAGCTCGCCTGCTCCGCTCACAAATTTCCCAAGCCGAGGATTGCATGCGCCGACGACTGTTGTGTGTGGATGACGATTCGGCATTTCGGCAGTTCTACAAGAACCTGCTCGGCAGCTATGGCTACGACGTGACGGTAGCCGCCAGTGGACAGCAGGCGCTCAAGGTTCTTCTGTCCCGGAAGATTGATGCGGTCCTCACCGACATGGAAATGCCAGAAATGACGGGTGCGGAGTTGGCCGTTCGGCTTAAGAAAATGCGGCCGGGGTTGCCGGTGCTTCTGGTTTCAGGATCGAAGGGCCATGCTCCTCTGGCCGCGATCGATGCCAGCGTTCCGAAGGGAACGTCCTGCGGCAAGCTGGTGGACCAGATCGAGACGGTCATGGGCAAGTACCGCAAACAGCGGCCGGCGCTGACACCGCGCCGGTTTGTGCCGCTGGGCTCAGTCCTGGCTACCATTGCGATTGCCGCTTACGCGCTGCCCCGGTTGTGGAAATAGTCGCTTCCTTCCAACAAAGCTTTTCACCGCAAAGAACGCTGAGAACATCCGCGAAGATCGCAGAGAGAAGCGTTTAACCGCAAAGTTCGCCAAGGCCTCGCGAAGGTCGCACAGAAACCCTTACGGCGACCAGGGTCGCAGTCGGGATTTCACTGCGGTTTGAGGAACACGGCCGCCAAGGGCGGCAAGGTCAGCTCCAGGGAGAACGGGCGTCCATGATGCTTTATGGATTCGGCCATGACGCCGCCCTTATTCCCCACTCCACTGCCGGCATAGTAGTTGGCGTCGCTGTTCAAAACTTCCCTCCAAAAACCTCCAAAGGGAACGCCCACACGATATTTCTCGCGCGGCACAGGCGTGAAGTTGCATGCGGCCAGCATCACGTCCTTCGGCGCTTTGCCTTTGCGAAGCAGCGAGATCACGCTCATGGGCGCGTCGTTGCAGTCCACCCATTCAAAGCCGGCAGGATCGCTGTCGAACTCGTGCAGGGCCGGTTCGCGGCGAAGCATGCGATTCAGGTCGCGCACCCAGTTCTGCAGTCCTTGATGCACGGGAAATTGCAGTACCCACCAGTCGAGCGCGCGGTCGTGCGACCACTCGTTGCCCTGTCCAAATTCGTCGCCCATGAAAAGCAATTTCTTTCCCGGCTGCGCGTACATGTAGGCGAATAAGAGGCGCAGGTTGGCGAACTTCTGCCACTCGTCGCCGGGCATTTTGTTGAGCAGCGATCCCTTGCCGTGCACTACTTCATCGTGCGAAAGCGGCAGCACGAAATTCTCCGTGAAGCCGTAAAGCATGCGGAAGGTCAGCAGGTTGTGGTGATATTGCCGGTGAATCGGGTCCTCGTGGAAATACTTCAGCGTGTCATGCATCCATCCCATGTCCCATTTCATGCCGAAGCCGAGACCGCCGACATAGACGGGGCGCGACACCATCGGCCACGCCGTCGACTCCTCGGCGATGGTCTGAATGTCGGGATGTTCCTTGTAGGCTTCTTCATTGAAGCGGCGCAGAAAATCGATGGCATCCAGATTCTCGCGCCCGCCGTATTTATTGGGGATCCACTGGCCTTCCTTGCGGGAGTAATCCAGATAGAGCATCGAGGCGACCGCGTCCACGCGCAAGCCGTCGGCGTGGTACTTGTCCAGCCAGAACATCGCGCTCGACATCAGGAAGCTGCGCACTTCGGCGCGTCCGTAGTTGAAAATGTAAGTCTTCCAATCGGGATGAAAGCCCTGGCGCGAGTCCGCGTGCTCGAACAGGTGCGTGCCGTCGAAGTAGGAGAGACCGTGGCCGTCGGAAGGAAAATGCGACGGCACCCAATCGAGAATCACGGCGATGCCGCGCTGGTGCAGGTAGTCCACCAGGTACATGAAATCCTGCGGCGTGCCGAAGCGCGAAGTGGGCGCGAAGTAGCCGGTGGTCTGATAGCCCCAGGAGCCGTAGAAGGGATGCTCCATCACGGGCAGGAATTCAACGTGCGTGAATCCCATCTGATTGAGGTAGTCGGCGAGCTGGGGAGCGGTTTCGCGATACGTGAGCGGGCGATTGTGATCCTCGGACGCACGCCTCCAGGAGCCGAGATGGCACTCGTACACCGCGATGGGCGCTTTCAGAGAATTGTGGGGAGCGCGTGTCACCATCCAATCGCAGTCGTTCCAGTTGTAGTCGATGTCCCACACGATCGAGGCAGTCCGCGGCGGCTTCTCATGAAACAACCCGAAGGGATCGGCTTTATCCACCTGGTGGCCATGGTGATTGGATTCGATGTGAAACTTGTACAGAGCTCCTTTGCCGACGCCCGGGATGAAGCCTTCCCAGATGCCTGAGTTTCCGCGCGGACGAAGGCGGTGCATCTTCGGATGCCAGTGATTGAAACTGCCAATGACCGAGACTTCGCGGGCGTTTGGGGCCCACACGCCGAAGCAGGTGCCGACTTCGCCTCCCGCATCGATAACGTGCGCACCCATTCTCTCGTGGATCCGGTAGTGCGTGCCCTCGTTGAAGAAGTACAGATCCTGTTCGGTGAGCAGCGAGACATCGTAGCGGACGGTGCCGGAAGCGGTTGCGATCGGTTGCGTCATAGGTTCTCGGGGGCTGGCTGGCCCAGTGAATGATCCCTTAGTGTACCAACCTGCGAGGGCTCGTGATTCGCTCGGAAACGGGTGGAAGGCTGATCGCCAGAGAGAGGGGACCGATCGCTAGGAAAAGAGGGCTGATCGGCAGAGAAACCAGAGAAGCTGCCCACCTTCCGCGACCTTGTCATTCCGACGCCGAACCCGGCGGAGGAATCTCGGTCGCTACAGCCTCGTCCCCGGTCTGAACGCTCGTGGCCGCTCGACCGAGGGACGCTTGCCATGAAGTAGACGGGATTCCGCTCCTCTGGTGCCGTGGTATCGCAGATTCCTCCGCCGTTCGGCGTCGGAATGACAAGATTCGAAGTGGGAAGGATGGTCGGGATGACAAGGGTCAGAGTGACAAGGATGGCCGGAATGACAAGGACGACAGAGCAGGGACCACAGGCGCGAACCCGCCGCCGCCCCATGCTAGACTGCAGGATTCCCAGCCGTATGCCGATAGGTGAGGAGTGTCGGATGCCATGCCCGTGTTGCGCGTAGTTCTTCTCTGGCACCAGCACCAGCCCTTTTACAAGAACCTGGTAACGGGGGAATACCGTCTGCCCTGGGTGCGGCTGCATGCGTTGAAGGACTACTACGGAATGGTCAAACTGCTGGATGAATTCCCGCAGATTCATCAGAACTTCAACCTGGTACCTTCGCTGATCACGCAAATCCAGGACTACGTCGCCGGAAGCGCGCAGGATCCGTTTCTGTATGTGGCCGCGCGTCCGGCACGGGACCTGAGCCTGGACGAGCGGCGATTCGCACTGCAGTATCTGTTTCAAGCAAACCCCGTCAACCTGATTGGACGCTATCCGCGGTATCGAGAGTTGTGGGAACGTTTCCGCAGCGCGGGCGATTCCCCGGAACGGGCGGAGAAATTCTTTCAGCCGCAGGACTTCACCGATCTCCAGGTGCTTTCGCAGATTGCCTGGTTCGACGAATTTTTTCTCGAAGACAAAGACATTGCGGCGCTGGTGCGGAAGGAACAGAACTATTCTCTCGAAGACCAGCGCTTTGTCATTCAGCGCGAAAGGGAAGTGCTGGGCCAGGTTCTGCCGGCGCATGCGGCGGCCGCAAAGAACGGTTCCATCGAGATATCCACTTCGCCCTTTTATCATCCCATCCTGCCGCTGCTTTGCGATACGAATATCGGCGCGGTTTCCTCTCCGAATCTGCCCTTGCCGCAAAACCGGTTTCACCATCCCGAGGATGCGCGAGACCAGATCGTGCGCGGCCTCGATCTGCACGAGAAAGTGTTTGGCATTCGTCCGCAGGGCATGTGGCCCTCGGAGGGCAGTGTTTCGGAGGAAGCGATTGCCATCGCCCACGAGTCAGGTGTGCGTTGGATGGCGACCGACGAGGGCATTCTTGGGCGTACCACCGGGCAATTCTTCGGACGCGACAACGAAGGCCGCATGGCCGGAAATCTGGCGGAGAAGCTCTATACGGTTCATCGCTATGAGAAGGGCTCAACCGCGATGCACCTGGTGTTTCGCGACCACACCATTTCCGACCTCATCGGCTTTGTATATTCGGGGATGCCGGCGGCAGAAGCCGCTCAACATCTCATCCAGAACATTAAGAAAGCTGCTCAACCTGTTTTGGATAAGGGACAGGATGCAGTCGTCTCTATCATTCTCGATGGCGAGAATGCCTGGGAGTATTACCCGAAATCCGGGCGAGACTTCTTGCGGCGCTTCTACGATGCGCTGCAGAAAACGGCCGGGATGGAAGCAGTGACGATTTCGGAGGCGATCGAGCGGCATCGCAACTTTGGGCGTCTGGGATCGATCTTTCCCGGCTCGTGGATCTCCGCGAATTTCAATGTCTGGATTGGCGCGCCCGAGGATAACCGCTCTTGGGATTACCTGTTCCAGGCGCGCTCGTTTTACGAACAGAATGCAGCACAGGCGTCGGAGCCGCAACGCAAACTGGCGTACGAAGAATTGCTGATTGCCGAGGGCAGCGACTGGAACTGGTGGTACGGGCCAGAGCATCATTCGGCCAACGATCGCGATTTCGACGAGCTGTATCGCAAACATTTGTCTAACGTCTACCAGGCCCTGGGAGCCACGCCTCCGGATTATCTGGCGCAGCCGATCAGCGGGATCGTGGCGCGGCCATCGTTCACGCCGCAGACGGCGTACATCCATCCGCGCATTACGGGCGACATGATTCGCTACTTCGAGTGGATGGGCTCGGCCGTTTACACGGCTGATCATCGTGCAGGGACGATGCACGGCAAACAGTTTCTGCTCGACTCGGTGCATGCCGGAATCGATGACAAGAATGTGTACGGGCGGCTCGATTTCAAGGGCAAGATTCCGGAAATGCAGTTTGAAATCGTGGTCAGCCTGGAATCGTGGGCAGAAGGCGAGACGCGGCCGCGACGCGCGCTGCGGCTGGATGCGGTGGTTCGCGATCGAAAACTGGCGGAGTGGAAAGTTCGTCCGGCGGACGAGGAGGCAGCGCTCGAATCCTCCGAACGGCCCGGAGAGGGTGCGGCGCGGCTGGCATTGGTGCGCAATTTTGAATTCCGCGTGCCGCTGGCATGGTTGTCGGCCGCTCCGGTTTCGAGCGGCGATAGCAAAGGGGCAAAATCGCCGGCCGTCACCCGACTGCGATTGCGACTCAGCTTATGGCAGAACCGCCTGCCAGTGGATGCATTACCACTCGAAGGATGGATTGAGTTGCATCTTCTCGAGGAAGGAGAGCTGATCTCGCAGTATTAGAGGCAGGCTCTTCTGGGCGCTGGGCTTTAGGCCTAGCGATTCCGGCTTTAGCAATCAGGCTCTAGCCATCAGGCTTTAGCCATCAGGCCTTGGCGTCGGAGTTTATCAGTTCTGCGCCAGCGTTTCGGGTTTCGGCATCTATGGCAGGAAATCAGCCCTGAAGTTAGTCTTCGAAAAAACAAACCCGGAGCCCGAAGGCTCCGGGTACGATTTTGGTTTTGCTAGAGCCTGATTGCTAGAGCCTAAAGCCTAATTTCCCCCAGCGGTCGTCGTAGTCGACACCGTCATGGGACGGCTCAATTCCATCATTAACTGGGTTCCCGAAGGTAATATCGCGGATCGGTGTTGCACGAGCCAGTGTGTGGTGGTCGCGCCTGCGCCTACGGCTCCGCCGATCAACACTCCGGGGCCGCCGCCGATCAATCCGCCCACCAGCATGCCGGCGCCCGTGCCGCCGGCGATTTCGATCTGATCCCGCCGGTCATGCCCGCTTCCCTTGAAGAGCCCTTCTTCGTTCACGTCCGTTCCCGGGATGTTGGTGTCCACCAGAACAGCGTTCAGCATGATGCGCTGCCCGTCGGGCAGGACCACGTGCTCAGGCAAAATTCCAATGCTGGGCTTGCCTTTGATTCGGCGAGGTTCGCTGAGCTTGGTGACGCGCCCTTCGATGGTCGAACCCGCCGGAATGAGGGTCTTGCCATCGATAACGACCGGATCGACGGTCTTCCCCTGGAATGGATCTCCGACCCGGCTGCTGAAGGTGGAGATGGTAGTTTGCAGTTTGACCTTGAGCGGCGTTCCTTCGGGTACGGATGTTGCGGTCTGTGCCCACGCGGATACCGCCAAGAGCAGTACACTCACGCTTCCCCAAAACTTCCTCATGACTCCTCCTGAAATTTTCAAGATCCCTTGCTGCTTTCGATTGAGCCCGCAGTCTTTTTTACCGCGGCCATGACGTCGGCCAGCGGCGCGCGATCATGCTGGTTGTCGCCGCGATAAATGTAACGAACGGTTCGTTCGCGATCGATGACCAGGGTGGCCGGGTGCGCGATATTGAGCGCGTCCATGCCAATCAAGTGATACAACCCGTAACTCTTGGTAACCACTCGGTCCTCGTCCAAAAGAAAGGGGAAAGAGATTGGGTTTTTCTCCAGAAACTTGCCCGGCTTGAAGAAGCCGTCCCGCTTTTCCGCCGCAATGAAGGCCAACTCCGCACCGGCCTGGGCAATCTCGTCCTTGATCGACTCGGCCCGAGCCATGCGCTGGACGCAATTCGGTCACCAGGTACCCCGCAGGAACTCCGCAATCAGCAGACCGCGCCGCAGAAATCCCGACAGCGTCAACACCCCCTCGCGATTGGCGGCTTCCAGTGCAAACTCCGGAGCACGTGAGCCAACTTTGAGAGTTTCGGTGCGATCCAGCATCTGCAATCGACTGTAAATCAACAGATACACAGGAACAACCCGGGAAACGAAAACGAACCAGAGGAGACACGGTGGGACGCGGATCGCGTGCGCGACAGCTTGCACGCAATCGTAGCGCGCTGGTCGGGCGTCACAATCGTGGACAGGTTCATCCGTTATAATCGCCCTTTTCAAGGACAGGTGATGGGCAAGGTTTATACCGGTGTGGGCTATCTCACCGGGCGGGAATTTTCATTCGATTCATCCAACCGGCGGGTCATACAGGACCGTGCCACAATTCAATCTGATCGGAACGACAAGGAACGACCCATGACTAATATTGCTGAGATTCATGCGCGCGAGGTGCTGGACTCTCGCGGAAACCCCACCGTGGAAGCAGAGATTCTTTTAGCCGATGGTACGAGCGGCCGCGCGATCGTGCCCAGCGGCGCTTCTACCGGTGAGCACGAGGCGGTGGAATTACGCGATGGTGACGAAAATCGCTACCTGGGCAAAGGCGTTCTCAAGGCGGTCGAGAACGTGAATGGAGAGATTGCCGACGCGCTTGCGAATTATGACGCCGCTGACCAGCGCGCACTCGACGCGAAGATGATCGAACTCGACGGCACCGAAAATAAGGGACGGTTGGGAGCGAATGCGATCCTGGCGGTATCGATGGCGGCGGCCCGCGCGGCCGCGAATTCGTTCGGGCTTCCGCTTTATCGGTATCTCGGAGGAGCGGGCGCGAACGTGTTGCCGACGCCCATGATGAACATCCTCAACGGGGGCGCACACGCCGACAACAACGTCGACTTCCAGGAGTTCATGGTCATGCCCGTGGGCGCTTCCAGTTTCTCCGAAGCGCTGCGCTGGGGCGTCGAGGTGTTTCACAAATTGAAAGCGGTCCTCAAGAAGCGCGGATACAACACTGCGGTCGGAGATGAAGGCGGCTTTGCGCCGTCGCTGAAATCGAATGTCGAGGCAATCGAAGTTGTGCTGGAAGCGATTCAGCAAGCCGGGTACAAGCCGGGCGAGGACATTGCGATTGCTCTCGATCCCGCCGCCAGCGAGTTCTATCAGGACGGCAAATACGTCTTTAAGAAGTCGGATAAGTCGGCGAAGTCGTCGGAAGAAATGGCGCGGTTTTGGGCCAAGTGGGCGAACGATTATCCTGTCGTCTCGCTCGAGGATGGGCTCGCGGAAGACGACTGGGAAGGCTGGAAGAAACTGACGGAACTGGTGGGCGACAAGATTCAACTGGTGGGCGACGATCTGTTCGTGACCAATACCCAGCGCTTGCAGGAAGGCATCGACAAGGGCATCGCGAATTCCATTCTGATCAAGGTCAACCAGATTGGCACCGTAAGCGAGACGCTGGATGCGATCGACCTGGCGCGCCGCAATGGGTACACCTCGGTGATTTCGCACCGTTCAGGAGAAACGGAAGATACCTTCATCGCGGACCTCGCGGTGGCGACGGGCGCAGGGCAGATCAAAACGGGTTCGGCGTCGCGCACGGATCGGATTTCAAAATACAACCAGTTGCTGCGGATTGAAGAGCAGTTGGGAGACAGCGCGCGCTATTTGGGGCTGCGGGCGCTTTATTGCAAAGGCTAGAACGCCCGCCGTGAGGCGTCGATGGATACCTCAAAAGCTCAAGCTTGTCATTCCGAGCGCAGCGAGGAATCTCGTTCTTTGGCCGGCGCCAGGCACCACAGATTCCTCGCTACGCGCGGACTGACAAGTGGTTCAGGAGTTGTAAGTATGATCAGCAATCTAGCTTGAGGGCTGAGTAGCTCGAACGGAGACGAATATGAAAAAGCGCTTCTATCTGGTTGCTTTGTTTCTAACGTTGAGCTTGCCCTCGCTACTTGCCCAAACACCCGGCGATGTCCCCGCCACCCGCGAAGACGTCATGAAGCTCTTCGACACCATGAATATTCACGAACAAATGCGGCTGGTGATGGAGTCGGTGCTCAAACAGCAACGCGCCATGATTCACGACGCCCTGAGGAAGCGCACGCCCCAGATCACCGACGAAGAGTTGGCGCATCTCGATCAACTCACCACCGATGTCATGAAAGATATGCCCACCGACACCCTGCTCGACGACATGATCCCGGTCTATCAGAAACACCTAACCAAGTCGGATGTCGACGCCATGAATACGTTTTATGCCTCGCCTACGGGAAAGAAACTCATGCGCGAGATGCCGGCCATGACCTCCGAATCCATGCAGGCCGCAGCTCCACACATGCAGGCCATGATGGACAAGATCATGGATCGCGCCGAGCAGATGGCCAGGGAAGAGCGCCACAGGAAAGCTCCGACGCCTGCCGTCGATAAGAACTAGGTCAAGCCTGCCAGCAACCAACAGCAAGGAGCCAGCAGCACATGCGTCCCAAACCTCTCGTTTTGATCATCCTTGACGGCTGGGGGTACAGCCCGAAAACCGAAGCCAACGCCATCGCGCTGGCGCGCAAGCCGACCTACGATCGCCTGCTGCGCGAGTATCCCAATACCCTGATTCATACCAGCGGTCCGTTTGTCGGTTTGCCTGAAGGGCAGATGGGAAATAGTGAAGTCGGGCACCTGAATATTGGCGCCGGCCGAATTGTGCACATGGACATCACGCGCATCGACCTGATGATCCAGAATGGAGAATTTTATTCAGACCCCACCTTGACCGCCGCCATGAAGCATGCGCGAAGCGGCGGCCGGCGTCTGCACCTCTTCGGCTTGGTCTCCGACGGCGGCGTGCACTCGCAGCAGGCGCATCTTTACGCGCTGCTCAAAATGGCGAAGCAGCAGGGCGTGGACCGCGTTTTCGTGCATGCCTTCATGGACGGGCGGGACACGCTGCCCACAAATGGCGCAGGCTACCTCGAGCAACTGCAGAAGAAGATGCGCGAGTACAACTCGGGCAAGATCGCAAGCGTAAACGGCCGTTATTACGCCATGGACCGCGATCGCCGCTGGGAACGTATCGCGAAGGCTTTCCATGCGATGGTTTTCGGGGAGGGCGAAGGTGGACGCTATGTCGATCCCGTGCAGGGGATGAAAGAGTCCTACAACAAAGGCGTGACCGACGAGTTCGTGATTCCGTTCGTGTGCGTTGACAACCGGGGCGAGCCGCTGGGGACGATTCGCGACGAGGACTCGTGTATCTGCTTCAACTTCCGGGCCGATCGGGCGCGTCAGATCACGCGCGCTCTGGCGCGCAACAGCGGATTGAATGCGCAGGAGGGACGGGATCTGCCTGGGGCGGAGGATCTGGATAAAACCATCCCCCGCGAGCGAACGCCGAAGAACCTCCATTACGTCTGCATGACGCAGTACGACAAGAATTTCTCATTGCCCATCGTCATTCGCCCGGAATCTCTTGCGAATATTCTCGCCAACGTCATGGGAGAAACCAAGCTGCGCAATCTGCGCGTTGCAGAGACGGAGAAGTATGCCCATGTCACCTACTTCTTCAATGGCGGCATCGAGCAGCCATTCCCCGGAGAAGACCGCGTGCTCGTGCCGTCTCCCAAGGTGGCGACCTACGATCTGAAGCCCGAGATGTCGGCCGCGGGCATTGCACAGGCTGTTATCAAAGCGGTCGAAGATGGGACGTTCGACGTGATGATCGTGAACTTCGCGAACGCGGACATGGTCGGCCACTCCGGGAAGATCGAACCCACAGTGAAGGCCGTGGAAACGGTCGATGCCTGCCTGGGGGAAATCGAAAAAGCGATACGCGCGCGCGGCGGGGCAATGCTGGTCACGGCGGATCACGGCAACGCCGAGCAAATGATCGACCCGGCGACCGGTGGTCCCCACACCGCGCACACCACGAATCCGGTGCCTTTCATCGTGGTCAGCGAAAACTCCAACCAATTCACTCTCAAACCCAATGGATCGTTGCGCGACATATCTCCGACCATCCTCGGGATGCTGAACCTGGCGGAGCCCAAAGAGATGACGGGTCACGATCTCCGCGTGCCGTTGGTTAAGAAATAGGGAACAAGGCCTCGCTACCCGCCGTATTTCCAAAGCAGAGACTCAGTCCTCAAAATACGATTTGTAAGACACTTGTCATTCCGGGCAGAGCGAGGAATCTGCGGTGCCCGGCCGCGGCCAGATATTTATCACGACGAAGCCGTGCCGGCGTACTTTATGCACTTTCGCCGTCTGCTGGGCAGCAAGTCGGTCGAAGTTGAGCAGGGCACAATTGATTCTGGTGACATCGTGGAGAGCACCGCGAAATATCAGCCGGTCCGGTGAATGGCTATGGCAGTGTAGTCAGACGTGGGTAGGGTACGTGGAGTCGCGTTTTCAGTGAATGGGCGTGGCATTGGTGGCGATGCATACCCAGTTCTCGCCCTTGTGCAGCCAGGTGTCGACGAAGCGCTCCCGGCGCGTGTAGGGTTTCCCGCCTTCTACTCCCTTCACGCGCAGCACTCCGCTGGCGATGGCGACGTTTCCGTGGACATTCACTTTCAGGGCTTCGGGCGCGACCTGCTGTTCTTGCGCATTGCTGGCTTTCACGCTGGCGAGGAATTCTTTCTTGGTTTGAACGCTGCCGTCGTCATTGATCAGAACAATGGAGTCGTCGAGGATGGAGTCGAGAGCCTTGGTGTCTGCACTCTTGTAGGCCTGGTTCCAGAGCTTTTCGAGGGCAATGATCTTGCCTTGAATACTGGCATCGCTTTCCTGGGCCATGGCCAGGCCAGCAGCACATAAGAACACCGTGCACATCCCGGCGAGTCGCATATGAGGGTCTCCTGCGAAGAAGTATAGGACGACTGCGCTCATCTCTCGCAGGTCGGGACCATTGGGAACAACACCGCCAGAGCGGAAATCGCGCAAAGAATCCTTTAACCGCAAAGAACGCAAAGATCACGCGAAGGACGCAAAGAAATGCTGAGCGGTTTTCTTCGCGTCCTTTGCGTGATCTTTGCGATCTTTGCGGTTAAGAGCTTTTCGGTGGGAACCTGCAAACCCTCTAACGGACCACAAACGGGACCATGTGACCCCAATCACTGTCGCTTGTGTCGAATCTCAGTAGCATGGGCAGGGAGAGATCCTGGGAGGACCCTTGTTCACCGCCTTTCCATCGATCCGCCGCTGGTGGGTTTACCAGCTGTTCTATGCTGCGTTTTTGCTGACCGTGTTTGGAATCCTGTGGGCGATGGATCGGCAACCGGACATTCCCAGTGGTCTCCTTTTCGCTTTCTGTCTCGGGAACGTGAATACGATCGCGATCGACCTGCTGCGACTCCGGCTGTGCAGGCAAAGGCTCGCCCTTGCGTGGGCCGTATTCGTTGCCGCGGAGATCGTTGTAATCCCGGTCTTCTTCCTGGCGACTGTCGCGGTTGGCATTCCCCTCCTCGGACCGCAGCACATGAGGCCGCCATTCTGGCACTATGTCGCAGGCGGCTGGAGGATGCCTCTCCTGATGACGTTCGTCTTGGGCGTGGCCTACAACTTTTTCCGACAGGCGAGTGAACGGCTGGAGCGGCGCAATCGCGAGCTCGAGCACGCGGTGAAAAGGGAAGTGGCAGGGCGCGAGCTGCAGGAGCAGGAGCTGGGGCGGGCGCGCGAGATCCAGCAAGCGCTTCTGCCGAAAGAGATCGCGCAGGTGCCCGGCTTCGAAGTGGTCGCCGCTTGGGAGCCGGCGCGCCTGGTCGGTGGCGATTACTACGACGTGATTCGCTTGAGCGAGACCAAGCTGGGCATCTGCATTGCCGACGTCGTTGGAAAGGGCGTTTCCGCGGCGCTCCTGATGGCGAATGTGCAAGCCACAGTACGCGCGTATGCATCCGAGCAGGCCGCCCCTCCGTGGCTATGTCGCCGCGTGAACGAGATTCTGTGCAGCAATCTTGCGGACGATAAGTTCGTCACGCTCTTTTACGGCATCCTCGATGCGGAAGCTCGCACGCTGCGCTACACCACTGCCGGGCATCTGCCGCCGTTGCTGGTGCGCCGGGATGGAACCCACGACACTCTCCGCGAGGGTGGCGCCGTTCTGGGGGTGTTTCGCGACTGGGATTATCAGGAAGGGTGCATCGCGCTCAGTCCGGGCGATCGCATTTACATGTTCACGGACGGTATCACGGAAGCGGCGGGCGCCAATGGCGAGGAATTTGGGGAAACGGGAGTGCTTCAGGTTGCGATCCGGGAAAGCGCGTGTTCAGCGGGCGAGATCAGGGAACGGTTGCTGGGCGAGGTCAGGCAGTTCTGCGATTCTCAATTCCACGATGACGCGACGCTCTTGTTGATTGCCGCGCAGGGCCGGAGTGGGGATCCGGATCTTTCGCCGGGGTCGAAGGTCAGTCAAGACGTAACAGCATCTGCTCTTCGTGAATAAGGACCAGGAAGAGGAGCCGGCGCTTCTTTCGCGTCAGCGGGTCGATTTCCAGAAAATCTTCCAAGCGGTTCGAGTCATTCTGATGCCCTCGGTTTGCGGTACACTTTGGCTCCTGTGGAGGTCTTGAGAAGCCACGTGCGATTTCATTTCCTGCTGGCGCTAGTTTTGATTGTTGCTATGTCCTCCAATGTTTCCGTCCGAGCCGCTAATGACAATGCCGGCCAGCCTTTGGTGCTGGTTGCAAACAAGGGTGACCATACGCTGGGCCTGATTGACCCAAACGCAGGACGTCAGATTGCGGCCATCGATGTCGGGGGTGTCACCGGACACGAGGTGATCGCCTCGCGCGACGGCCGCTTTGCCTATGTTCCCATCTACGGCAACTCGGGCGTCGGCCAGCCCGGCACAGATGGCAGTCAACTCGCCGTGATTGATCTGCCTTCCCGCAAAGTCGTTCACACCCTAGATTTCGGCAGCGGCGTGCGTCCGCACTGCGTGCTGCTGGGGCCCAAAGACGGCCTGCTCTATGTGACCACCGAGATCGATCAGGCGGTCACCGTGATCGACCCGGGCACGCTAAAGATCGTCGGAAAGATTCCGTCCACGCAGCCTGAGTCGCATATGCTGGCTATCTCGCGCGATGGACGGCGAGGTTACACGGCAAATGTTGGGCCGGGCAGCGTTAGCGTGCTCGATCTCGAGAGCCGCAAGGTGATCGTCGTGATCAAGGTCGCGCCCCGGATTCAGCGCATCGCGCTCTCGATTGACGACCGGCTGGCCTTTACCGCCGATCAATCGAAGCCGCAGCTCGCGGTGATTGACACGGCAAGCAATCAACTGAGGGCGCCCATCGCGCTGCCCAGCATTGGCTATGGCGCCGCGCCCACGCCGGATGGGCGTTGGCTGGTTGTGCCCCTGCGCGGCGCAAAGCAGGTCGCGGTCGTCGATCTTCATGCAATGAAGGTTGCGCGCACGATCGATGTGCCCGCGGAACCGCAAGAGGTCCTCATTTCGCCGGATGGGCGTGCTGCCTATGTTTCCTGCGATGCAAGCAAGAAGGTCGCGATGATTCGCACGTCAGACTGGACGGTGGAGAAGTTGATCGACGCGGGCCCGTCGGCAGACGGCCTGGCCTGGGCAGGGAAGTAGTCGCAATGTCTGCAAGCCTCGGTTTGCGAAGGCTCGCGTAGGGGAAGACGCCCTCGTCTGCCCAGGGAAGGCCGAAACCGACTGCTGAAAGACTCTGCCGATAACTGTGCTTTGAAAGGGCCCGGCTTCAGACGAGCCGTTCAAAGCAATTTCGCGACGCACACGTAGGCCCGGACGCCGGGGTCCCCATCAAGCCCGTTTTTGGCTTGAAGGGGTGGAGACGCCCTCGTTTGGGCGGCCGGGCGCCAGCCCGGCGGCAGCTTGCTTCGAGACAGCCCGCTCCCAATTGGCAAGTAGTCATAATTCCTAGCTGTTCTCCCTCCAAGGCGGCACCATTGGTGGGCGATAACTCCTAAAGCCGAGCTTTGCTCGGCTGGGCAGACGGGGCGTCTGCCCCTACGCGAAGCTCAAAGCCACGCCCTTCAAAACGGGCATCCGAGTTTTTCAGCAGTCTGTTCAGACGAGCCGCAAGACGCAAAGTCAATGCGGCTTCAGCCGCTGAGGTCGTGAGCATCGCCGGGCAGCTGTTTTTCAGAAACCTTTTCAGCCGAAGCGAGATCTCGAAAACAGTTCTCAGCAGCCGGTTAGATCTTCTTAAACAGGCGCACCAGTTTTCCGCCCTCATCTTCGGTGTAGTGGACTACGACCTTATCGCCTTCTTTCGCGACATAGCGGTTCGCGCGCACCACGCCATGCTGGGTCTCGACCACCCCTTCCGCGCCCAGTTTGTAAGTGGCTTCCGCGCCATTGTCCGTCTTGATAGCCACGGTTCGCGACTCCTTGTCGACATGGGTCACCGTTCCCCGGCCCACCTTGAGAGTGTCCTTCCCGAAATCCTCCAACAGAGTAGCGGTTTTGCCGGCTCCCTTGCCCATGTAACGGACGACCACGTGAGAACCTTCCTTGCCCGCGAAATAGGTATCCACCACGCCCATCTTGGCGGCTTGCGCGGCCGCGCGGCTGTCGCGTACCGACGTGTGCTCGCCGTAATGAAACACATCCTCAGTTCCATCTGTAGTTTTGATGGCAATCGTCTTTGCTTTTTTATCCAGCTGAGTGACGGCCCCTTCGACTGCGTGGACCGCATCCTGGGCGTACGCCGAGGTCAGAAGCGCGGCCAAGGACGCTGCCAGCAGCACCTGTGAAAACACCTTCGAACGGCTCATGAGTTTCTCCCCTTTAAGATTCCTAACGCGTTTATCCCTGTAACGAAACTAACCCGCTAAGAAGGCAACCCCGCACGCGACCAGGGCGGCCGCAATCCAGCGGCGCCGGCCCACATGCTCGTGCAGAAAGAGTTTCGCGGCGGCGGCATTGCCCACAAAGGTCAAGGAGGCAGAGGCCGGGGCAACGAGGCTGACGTCGCCCCAGGACAGTCCGAACAGCAGGCTGAAGAAAGCGACCGCCATCGCGACGATTCCCAGCATGAAGTAAGGATTCCGCAAGACACGCGCGACCACCGCGAGCAGGCTCGAACGACGGCGCAACTCGCCCACATCCCCGGTCTGCTTCATGGCGCGCGAAAGCAGAACGTCCCCGGTGACCGAAGCGGTCACGATGAAGGCAATCGCTGCCCATGTGTACGCGTGTTTCATCGCTGCCCCCGAGATGCAGCCAGTTCAGGCTCGTCCACATGATCCTCGAGCCGAGGATGCGAGTGGGTCAGCTCAGGCCCGCTCGCGACGAAGCTCACGCCGACCGCAATCAGCGCAATACCAACCCAGCGCAGCGCGCTCACCTGCTCGTGCAAAACAAACTTTGCAATCAGGGCCAAGAGCACATAGCCCAGCGACGTTGCGGGAAGCACGTACGTTAAATCGGCCCAGGAGAGAGCGGTCATGTAAGCCGCGAAAAAAGCGAGGAGAAGAAGAATCCCACCTACGATCCAAAGATTGCCGAGGGCAAGAATCAGGCCTTGCAGATGGGAAATCGAGATATGCCCAATGTCTTTCATGCCGCGGGAGAGCATCGAATCTCCCACGGACGCAAAGACGGCTACTCCGGCCAACACCAGGTATTTTCGAAAAGTCACGGCGGATGCCCCATCCTGACGTAAAGCAGGCTCTAGGCTTTAGGCTCTAGCTTCAAGCGGTGCTGCCAAGGTTGAGGTTAGCTAGAGCCTAGAGCCTGCTTCTCAAGCTTTGGCCGGTTCCGCCGTTGCCGCGGATTCCTGCTTTTCGCGGACCCATTTGTGACGCATCGCGCGGGTCTTCAGGAAGGCTTTCGCTTCTTTGTACAGCCGCTTGCGATCGCCGCTGTCGAAGGCGGCTTTCTTCAGAATCCGGAATGCAGCTTTGGGCCGGAAATAATATTCGTCATAGAAGCGGTGCACGGATTCCAGGATCTCCTCTGCGGGCAGCCCCGGATATTGGATGTGCGCCAGTTGGTGTCCGCCCTCATCCACCATCTTCGTGTCTGCCACCATGAAGCCGTTCTTCACCGCGTAATCATAGAGCTCGGTACCCGGGTAGGCGTGAGCTACCGAAACCTGGATGGTTTCCACGTCCAGTTCCTTGGCGAAGTTGATAGTGTTGCGAATGGTCTCGCGGGTTTCGCCGGGCAAGCCCAGAATGAAATCGCCGTGGATGACGAGGCCGAGTTTGTGGCAATCCTTGGTGAACTGCCGGGCCCGTTCCACCGTCGCGCCCTTCTTGATGTTCTTGAGAATCTGCGCATCGCCCGACTCGTAGCCCACGATCAGCAGCCGGCATCCGGCTTCCTTCATCGCTTTCAGGGTTTCGTAATCGGTGGTAACGCGCGACGTACAGGACCAGGTCAGGCCCAGCGGTTTTAATTTTGCGCACAGCTCAATGGTGCGTGCTTTCTGAATGTTGAACGTGTCGTCGTCGAAGAAAAATTCCTTGACGTTCGGCCAGTAGTTTTTCGCCGCCGCCATCTCGCGGGCAACGTCGTCCGTGGAGCGCTTCCGCCAGGGGTGTCCACTTAACGTTTGCGGCCACAGGCAGAAGGTGCATTGCGCCGGACAGCCGCGCGTAGTGTAGAGCGAGACATATGGATTCAGCAGAAAGGGGACGTTGTAGCGCGTGACGTCGAGATCGCGCTTGTAGACCTCGGTCACATGCGGCAGGGGATCAAGGTCCTGGATCTGCGGCCGGTCGGCATTGTGCACGATCTGACCGTCTTTCAAATAGGAGATACCGAGAATTTCCTCCAGCGGCTTGCCCTGGGCGTACTCGACCACGGTGTAGTCGAACTCTTTGCGGGCCACGAAATCAATGACCGGACAATCGCGCAGGGACTTTTCGGGCAACACACTGACGTGCGGCCCCACGAAGCAGATTTTGATGTTCGGATTGGCGTCCTTGATGGCGCGGGCCAGCCGGATGTCGCCGGGGAAGCCCGGGGTGCTCGTAAACAGCACCAGGAATTCGTATTCCTTGGCAATCTGGATGGTCTCCTCGCCGCTGATATGGTGCGGGGGCGCATCGAGCAAGCGCGCGCCTTCCAGCATGCCAGCCGGGTAGGCGAGCCATACCGGGTACCAATACGATTCGATTTCGCGCGTGGCGGGCCAGCGCGATCCTGCCCCTCCATCGAAGTTTTCAAACGAGGGCGGATTCAAAAACAGTGTTTTCAATGGCATATGGGTGTATGCGTTATTTTAACATCCTCTCTCAAGATTCCCGGTTGTATCCCTGGATTCGGCCTAGGATGGGATGCGTTCCTAGACCCTATGTGCGGCGCCCCGGCAGAATTTTCCTTAAGTGTAAGGCTACCAAGCTTCTACAGGCCAAGGAACGGATTTGCGCCGAATGGAGATTGGATGCATTAAGGGGTCCAAAAGGAGTGCCGGCGGGAAAGGCTTTTTACCACAGAGACGCAGAGGCACCGAGGAAGGAGACCAATCATGCAAAGAGTATTTCTCTGTGTCTCTGTGTCTCGGTGACTCTGTGGTGAAATGAGCATTCACTTGCCCTGAACCCAGTTGTCCAGTTCTCCGGTCGAGCGCATCAGGGCGATCCGGGCCCGCTGTAATTCGAAGGTGGTGTCCTGCAAGGCGAGATAGCGCTCGCTGAGCTGCATACGGGAATCGCCGATGTCTTTGAGGGTCGCCGTGCCGGCATCGAGCCGGGTCTGGACCGCGTCGAGATTCGATTGCGCGAGCTGATATTCCAGTTGCGCGACTTCCTGCGCGGCTTCCATCTGGCGCACGGCGCGCTGCAGTTTGAGAGTTTCCTCGGAGACTTGATTTTTGGCAGCTTCCGCCTGCCGCTTTGCTTTCAAAGCTTCGGCATCGGCGGCCTGGGCGTGCGCCCGTTGCACGGAACTAAAGATCGGAAATTTGATGGCTACGCCAATGGTCGCGTTGTTGACTTCGAACGTCTTAAAAAACAGGTCATAGTTGTTGTACCGGGCTAATCGAGCATATTGGGTGGCGAAATCGACGGTAGGCAGCAAGGTTCTGTGTTCGCCTTGGGCACGTAAATATTGCGCGCGGGCGTGCTCCTGAGCTGCCTGCACGGCCGGATTGTTCTGCACCGCGCGTTCTGGCGAATCATCGTCCTGAGCGAGCGGAGGAATCGCAGGAATGGAATCCTGTGCAATTTCGATGTCTGCGGCTTTCAAGCCGGTCAGCTTGGCGAGGTGCTGTTGAAGAACATCGGCTGATCCCTGGGCCTCGGCCACGCGCAGCCGGACGCGCGCTACCGAGAGTCGCGCCTTGGTTTCCTCCACTTGGCTCTCGACCCCCTCTTTGACGCGCTCGGCCATAGCCTGTTCCAGCTTTTGTGCGGCTGCCTCCTGATCCCGCAACCACGCCAGCCGCTGCTGCCACTTGCCCAGCTCGGTGTAGCTTAAGACCGTATCCTGGATGACCTGAGCGCGCTGGTCTTTGTTCTGAATGGTTGCCGCCTGCCATTCGCTTTTGGCCGCGTGAACGAACGCCTGGAGCGCTGGATTGAATAAGGCAGACTGAGCATTGACGTTAATTATCGAAGGGGCGGAACCCTCGAGTGTGAGAGGAAATCCCCACGACTTGCCTAAGCCAGAACCCAGGACCAATTGCGGAACGTAGTTGTTTCGGCTCTCGCGATAGGCAGAGTAAGCGTGTTGCATGTCTGCGGTCGCAATGCCCGTGACCGTGCTGTGAGTAAGAGCCAACTCCACGGCGCGCTTCAACGGCAGCGGTTCAGCGCTGGCCCGGACTGCCAGGCAAAGACACAAGCCGGCCAGAAACCCGCCGGCGCACACAACCACACGCTTGCGTTTGTTCATTGCTTCACCTTGCATACTGGGGAATTAGAAAGGATGGGGAAGGAAAATAGGGACATGTCGGCTAAGGATAGCAATCTGCCGGAGTCGCGGAATCAAAAATAGTCGGATGGGCACTTTGTTGGTCATGGATGTCCCCGGCGCGTTTGTGGCTGGCCAGCGGCGGTATCGCGGTCGAGTGGTTAGCGGCGCTTTGATCAAGAGTGCCAGCCAGCGACCCCAGGGGCTAAAGCCCCTCATTTTAGCGGAGCGATACGGACGGCCTGAAGGCCGTCCCCTTCAAAGCTTGAGTTAGTTAGAACGCTTTATCGATTCGAGCGCAGTCCCCTTCAAGCTTGAGTCAATTAGAGAGCTTTATCGATTCGGGCGCCGTCGCCTCAAAGTTGGACTATCGCCTGACTCGGATAATTTTCAGGGACACAACCGCGCCTACGACGTCACTCAATCTCCCAGCTCAATTCCCAATTGTGTTTCTCTGTGCCTCTGTGGTGAACTGCCTCGCTTTATCGATTGACGCGATTGAGCGCTTCGCGGGCACGTCCAAAATCTTTAGCAAGCAAGAGGGCGGTCTGGTATTCCTTGGCTGCGCCTTCTTTATCACCCTGCTTTTCGAGAATCGTGCCGAGCAGGTAGTGTGCTTTGAATGGTGGCGCCTGTTCGACGGTCGTGGAGGAAAGATACCGGCGCACAAGTTGGGTCGCGAACGGCAAATCGCGATTGGCGCGCAGCAGCGTGGACGCGGCATCGATCAGCACTTCGGGCTGATCCATGGGCGCGCCGGCAGCTTTCTTCAAAGCATCCTGCATTTCGTCGAGCCGGCCAGTCTTGCGATAGAAAAGCGCCAGGTTCAGCCAGGCATTGGCTCCGCCATGGCTCGTCTCAATGGCTGCGCGATATTCACGTTCCGCGGTGGGCAGGTCTTTGTTTTTTTCGGCCAATCGTCCGCGAATCCAATGCGCCTTCGCGGGATTGAGCTTCGCGACCAAATCGGCCTGCGCGCGCGCTTTGTCCTGACCGCCGCCGACGATACCGGGCGCTTCCAGATAGAACTCGGCCAGATCGACGCGCGCCGAAACATTGTTGGGATCCAGTTGCACTGCGCGTTCAAACTCATTGCGCACTTTCTTGGCCAACCCCGCAGCGGAGAGAAAATTCGAGCTGTCGGCCTTTTCACCGTACGTGCGTCCCAGCCAGAGGTGATATTCGCTATTGCCCGATTCGAGGGTCACCGCTCGTTCACAGGCGGAGATGGCGCGGTCCCAGTTCGCAACCGAGAAGTAGGCGCGGCAAAGCAAGTTGTAGGACGCCGCATCGTTGGGCTTGATGTTCAACGTGCCATTCAGCGTCGTGATCGCATCGTCGACACGGCCGGCGGCCAGCAAGTCCGAGGGAGAGTCCGCGGCAGCCGCGATGGCCGGCAAAATAAGCGCCGCAATGGCAAAAATCTTCGTGGTCCACTTCATTGTTACTGCACCACCTTCACGGTAACTCCGTCGCGCAGAGATTTGTTCACTGCAGTTGTATTCAGCGCGACTTTAGTCTTATCGCTGAGGCCTCCACTGATCTCTACACTGATTAAATTAGATGCCGCTACCGTCACATCGCGTCGCTTTAACTTGTTGTCGACGATCTCATATACGTATGGCTTCGAATCGTCCAGCCGCAACGCTTCGCGCGGCAGGGTGAGCACGTTGTCATGCTCGGCCAGAACGATGGTCACATTCACATTCGTGTTGGGCAGCAGGCGGAAGTCATGGTTATCGAGAACACTCACCATCTCGCCTACATTCCGCGTGCCCCGCAGCTTGACAGTGGAGGGCAACGCGCTCACAGCGCCGGTCCAGATGCGGCCCGGCAGGGCATCCCAGGTGACTTCCGTTTTTTGTCCGGGGACCAGGCGGCCGATATCGGGCTCGTCGACGTAAGCGCGGACCAGAACTTTAGAGAGGTCGGCTTCCTGAAGCAGCAATTCGCCAGCCTGCACGTAGCCGCCCTGCTTCACCGGAAGCACGTACACGACGCCGTCGAACGGAGCCACGATGTTCGATTTGTGAAGCACGTCTTCGGCGGCGAGGTATGCCTCCTGCGCGTCCTGTTGCTGCGCGGTGACGTGCTCCACCTCGGGCTTCGAGTAGCGATCTTTCTGCTTTTGCACAAGGAGGTCGTAGTCGGCCTGCGCGCGTTGCAGTGCGTTCTCGGCTTCCTTGACTTCCCCCGCGGAAGCCGCGCCTTTTTCCTGCAGACGCTTGAATGCATCGAGGTTGCGTTGCGCCGTGTCGCGAACGGTACCGGCTTTGACGATCTGCGACTGCAGGGTGAGGAGCTCTTCCTGCGATCCGCCGTGCTTGACGGCCTGCACGTCCGATTGCGCGCCCTTCAGCTGCGCCTGTGCATGGGCAGCCTGACTGCGCGCTTCGGCATCGTCAAGCTGCAACAGCAACTGACCTTTCTTGACGTGGTCGCCTTCCTTCACATAGAGACGTCGCACGGTGGTGTTCGCGGGCGAGTGCGCTTCAAAATTCTGAGCCGGCTCGATTTTGCCGTTGGTGGAAATGACGCTGCGAATGGATCCGCGCTGTACAGTCGCGGTGCGGATGGGAATCACCTCGTCGCGCATGGACGCGAACGAAGCCAGGAGAATCACCGCGAGGGCTGCGCCCAAAGTGATGACCAGCCAGCGGTGCCGGCTGAAATAGCCGGAATTGTCCTTAGCATTCAATGCCATGAAGAGAGTTTTACAAGCAACAATTTACACCCGGACGCGATACCGGGGATAGCTATTGAGCTTGCGTATGGGGCGCTTAGATGCAGGTTGGCCGCAACAGGCTGAACCGAGCCCTCCATTTTGGATGTCCGCTCCCGACCACCCGTTACAATATTGTGCATGCCCAAGCAGCCTCGTTACACGGCCGAGCACGCCTCCGCCGGACTGGACACGAAATTTCCCGAAATTGAAACGTGGGCGAACCAGTTCCCGGGGTATGAAATTGTCATCGACGATCCGGAGTTCACCTCGGTGTGTCCAAAAACTGGACTGCCGGACTTCGGCCAGATCACCATCCGCTACATGCCCCGGAAATTGTGCCTCGAATTGAAGTCCCTGAAGGAGTACCTGCAAAGCTACCGGAACCTGGGGATTTTCCAGGAAAACATCGTGAACCAGGTGCTAGAGGACGTGGTGCGCTGGGCGAAGCCGGTGTGGGCGGAGGTGAAGGGGGACTTTCGTCCGCGGGGAGGGATTTCGACGGTGGTGATCGCGAAGTGGCCGCGGGATGGCCGGAGGTAATTTTCAAAACGTCTCTCACCACAGAGGCACAGAGACACAGAGAGGGACTGAATGATTTTGGTAATTCTGTAATCGTATAGTTTGCAGGCTCGTGCGTTTCGGAATGGACTCGTGCAGTTTCTCCACATTACTCAATTACAAAATTACTCAATTACGAATTCCTCTGTGCCTCTGTGACTCTGTGGTGCAACCGGCGTTTGCCGTGTTAGTCTCGCCAAACCTGTGCCAGAGAAAAAGCTCTACCCGAAAACCGCGCTGGCGCTGCTGACCGCGCTGAACCTGCTGAACTACATTGACCGCAATGTGCTGTTCGCAGTGCAGGACCTGATCAAGGCAGAGTTTCCCCGCAGCGACACTGCCTACGGACTGCTGACCAGCGTATTTTTCATTTTTTACATGATTGCTGCGCCTTTCATGGGGCCTCTGTCAGAGAAGTTCTCGCGCAAGGCCGTGATCATCGTAGGCGCTGTCATCTGGAGCGGCGCCACATTGCTCACAGCTTTCACAAAGAATTTCGACGAGCTTCTGCTCCGCCATACATTGGTCGGAATCGGGGAGGCCAGCTTCGTCATTCTCTCGCCCACCTTCGTCGCCGACATGTTTCCCGAACGCATGCGCGGTCGCGTGATGGGCATCTTTTATCTCGCGATCCCGGTGGGCAGCGCATTAGGATTCCTGGTCGGGGGCGTCCTCGGCCCAAAATACGGATGGCGTGTGCCCTTTTATGTGGGGGCAGGGCCCAGCCTATCGCTCGCGTTTCTCCTGCTATTCATTCCGGAGCCGCCCTTGGGACAATTCGACGTGCCCGGCAAAGTTCCCGAGGTTTCCGGACTTAGCGCCGGCACTTCTTCAGGGCTTGTTGCTTACCTGACTCGCCTCATGAAATGGGTTTGGGCGTTGACGCAGAGTCTGGTCCGCAACCCCGCATTTCTGACGGCTACGCTGGGTATGGCGATGATGACCTTTGCGCTGGGCGGCCTGCAGGTCTGGTTCCCGACCTTTCTGCACCGCGTTCACAATTACACCCTGACTCAGGCCAACATTCTGTTTGGAGCGAGTACGATCGTGAATGGGATTGTAGCCTCATTGGCAGGAGGTTGGATCTCGGATTGGCTGCTTAAACGTACGAATTCAGCTCACTATCTGGTCTCCGCGGTCAGCCTTGTGCTGGGTATACCTGCCATGTGCCTGGCCATCTTCGGTAGCGGGAATGTGATGATTGCTGGCATGTTTGCGGCGGAATTCTTCTTGCTCCTCAATACTGGGCCGCTGAACGCGGCCATCATCAACTCCGTAGGACCGCACATCCGTGCGATGGCTCTGGCCGCTAATATTTTCATATTTCATTTGCTTGGCGATGTGCCCTCGGCGCCTTTGATCGGGTACATGTCGGATCACCTCTCAATGCGCATGGCCTTCATAGCTCCTGTCATCGCGATCGGTCTCTCTTCTGCCATACTGTTTTATGGTATGAAGTTTGCCCCACCCGTTAGTGCTCCGAATGCTGCAACTCCTGTGGGAGCCCATTAGGAATGGGTTACCTGCTGTGGATTGCCGGCTGCATTCTAGCCTTAGCCTGGTTCTCGCGCATTGCGGAAGCGGCGTTGGGTGTGCCCAGTATTGCCGACATTTCCAAGCCGCACTGGGACCGTCAGCCCAGCAATCATCCACGCGTCAGCATCATCGTACCGGCATGCAACGAAGAAGAAGATATTGAGCAGGGCTTGAGCGGTCTGCTGGCGCTCGACTACGACAATTACGAAGTGATCGCCGTCAACGATCGTTCCACCGACCGCACCGGCGAGATCATGGACCGAGTGGCGGCGAGTCCGGCGGCGCACGGCCGCCTGCGAGTTGTCCACGTTGCTGAGTTGCCTCCTGGCTGGTTGGGCAAAACGCACGCTATGTGGAGTGCCGGGCAGCAAGCGGGCGGCGACTGGCTGCTATTTACCGACGCCGACGTGCTCTTCAAGCCGGAAGTGCTCCGTCGCGCGCTGGCCTATGCCGAATCGGAGAACGCGGATCACGTCGTGGTCTTCCCGCGCATCATCATGAAGCGGCCAGGTGAAAAAATGATGATCGCGTTCTTCCAGACGCTGTTTACTTTTGGCCACCGGCCGTGGCGAGTCGCCGATCCCGACACCAAGGATCACATGGGGGTCGGTGCCTTCAACCTGGTGCGCCGTACGGCCTACGAAGCCGTGGGCACGTACAAGGCGCTGCGCATGGAAGTGCTCGATGACATGAAGCTTGGCAAAGTTCTCAAGAACGCGCGCTTCCGCCAACGCAACGTCTTTGGAGAAGATCTGATCTCGGTGCGCTGGGCAAAGGGCGCCATGGGTGTGGTCGACAATTTGACCAAGAATTTTTTTGCGGTGCTGTCGTTTCAGTGGTGGCGGACAGTTGCCTCGGTGTTCGGCCTGTTCTTTTTGAACCTGGGCCCATTTCTCGGGATCTGGCTGGCTCACGGGTGGGCACGGGTGCCTTACGTGGTGGCGTTGGGGTCGATGTTTCTGATCTATCTCGGAATGTCGTTCAAGTCGTCGATCCCGCCGTATTACTTTCTGTTGCACCCCATCAGCACGATGATGTTCGAGTACACGCTGATTCGTTCCATGGTTCTGACCTTGCGCAACGATGGTGTGACCTGGCGGGGGACGAAGTACCCGCTGGAGGAATTGCGCAAGGGGGTGGTGTAAGGCGTAAACCTTTTCACCACAAGAGTCACCGAGGCACAGAGGAATTCTTTGTGTTTTTTTCTGTGACTCTGTGGTAGGCCTCCGGGCTGGATTACAACTTCAGCTGAAACCCCGATTGAAATCGGATTTCGTTTTCTTAAAGCTTAGTTTTGCGACAGGAAGGCCCAGGATCGTTCGTTGGGCTTTGGACGACCCCGAACCATGGCCTGACCCTCAAAGTACGCGTACAAGCGTTCTAATCGCTTGGAATAGGCATTCCAGAGGGCGTCGCAGATTGCGTTGAGAGCGCAAACTCATCTTTTCCGGGCTGAAAATATAATATCTATAAGATAACTTATTGAAAATCGAGAGCTTGGCAGTTCGAAACCGGAATGCTCTGCTACCGGCACGACGGGCGAGGACGCCCGTCGCTCCATTTTCGGGTCTAGATTCCGGCCGAGTGCTGGACTTTCGAGGGGAATGGGTTAAGCCAACGACCAACGACGAACGACCAACGACTGCGCTTTGCCGTCGACCGAAGACCGAGGACCGACGACTAATCCGTAGGCGACATCGGCATGCTGGGATCTTCCAAACTCACGGGCGGAGATTGCTTCTTGCGGCTGGATGAAGTCTTCGCTGCTTTCGGCCGACTGAACCTCCCGGCGCTGTATTTGCCGTGGCGTTCCACGTCGTACTCCCTGGGCAGGGGAGGAATGTGGGCGGCGTCTCCGCGCAGTTGCCCGAGGCGTTGCAGTATGATCTCGGCGCGGCCGTCGTATCCTTTGACCTCGCCCTCAATTTCGATTTGCTTTCCTTGCAACTGGCGAATGTCGCCGACACGCTTCAGATCGCTCGGAAACACGACGACGGTGAAGGGGCAAACGCGGAAGTCTTCGCAGAAGTCGAAGAAGTGTACGCCGCCGTTGCCAAGCTTCACCTGCAGAACTTTCCCCGTGATGCAGCGGTTGGCGCCAATGTGTTTCTGGGCGTCTGCAATAGGAATACACGACGAGGCGGCGGCCGCCGGGAGGGACTCCGCAAAGATCAGCATCAGGAGAACGAAAGTTCCGCGGAAAGCATGCATTCGTTGGGGGGCATCCCTATTTTAGGAGGGTCGCCCGCAAACCCAACGAGCATGTGAAGAGATTTGGACCTCGGCTTCCCTGGATGGGAATCGGCTAGAGGAATGAGGCTGACGACTCGCGTCGAGCTCTCATCCGGCAGAAAAAGCCTTTTCGTAAACCCACCCAAGCGGAGCTTGGGTGGGGCACCCACAACTGAATCTAGTGGCTGAAGGACTTTACGGCGGCAGCTTCGTCGTCCTTCACATCGAATACCGTGTACAGCTTGGTGATCTGCAGCAGGTCGTGGACTTTCTTGGTGAGGTTCAGCAGCTTGAGTTCGCCGCCCTGGTTCTTGACGGTGGTGTAGGCGCTGACTAGTTCGCCGATGCCCGAGCTGTCGATGTAGTTGACGTCGCCAAGGTTGAGCAGGATCTTCTTGTTGCCCTTGCCAAGCAGCTCGCGCACACTGTCGCGCAGGATCACGCTGCCTTCGCCAAGGGTGATGCGGCCACTGCAATCCACAATCGTGACCCCATCCACCTGCCGATTGCTGGTCTTCATGCTCATTGGGAAGCCTCCTCGCCGTCCGCAGCAGTGCCGTGGACGTGCTTGATAAGTTTGATTTCGGTGCCCGAGGTGGACGGGTTGATTTCAACCTCGTCCATGAACGAGCGGATAAGAAATATGCCGCGACCCGAAGTCTTCAACAAATTTTCGGGCGCCAGCGGGTCGGGAACCTTCGCCAGATCCAGCCCTTTTCCCTGGTCGCGGATCGTGATGACCAGGTCCTGGGCGGTACGTTCAAAATCAACCGTGACCTTCTTGCCGGGATCGTAGGCGTTGCCATGCAGGACCGCGTTTACTGCCGCTTCCCGCACAGCCATGGCGATTTTCATGACGTCTTCGTCGCCGAAGCCGGCCTCGGTGGCGATCTGGCTGGCGGCTTCCTCGGCGCTGTTGACTGTGTCCAGCGTCGAATCCAGCGTGTACGAGACCCGGTGTGCGCTCATGATAACGGCTCAGCGGTGGATCCTGAGGACTCGAACCCCTTCGTCGGCCTATCCCCAGATGTTAGAAGGGAAGCGGCGGATTAATGAATCCGGTAGTTTGCCTTTAGTGTGGAGAATTGTCAACGCGGGGGGAAAGCAGCTTTTGGCTTTTAGCCGTTGGCTGTTAGCTGAAGCCGAGCTTCGCTCGGCTGGGCAGACGAGGGCGTCTGCCCCTACGCTCCTGCGCCGGCTTCCCAAGCCAGATTCCTGCAGTAGCTTGAAACTTCAGAGCGACTCAGGTCCTGAGAAGGAACGCCTCCATGAAAAAAGTCCACCAAGCGTCTGGATTTCTGGCGCGAAAGTTGAGTATTCTCGGCTGGCATGTCTGCTCTTGCACTCACGGAGCTGCTGGGCGCGCCGGTGATCGACTCAACCGGCCATTCCAGCGGCCGGGTGCGTGAAGTGGCCCTCACGCCGCAAGAAGACCGGATTCGCATTTCGCTGCTCATCATCAAGACGAAGACCGGGGACCGGGTTCTGCCCCTGCAATCCGTAACGTCGATCAATGGCGGGGTTCGTGCTTCTACCCTGGCTGCCGACTGGGCGCTTCCCAACGGCACGGAAGGGCTGTTCCTGCTCGAACGCGACCTGCTCGACCAGCAGGTCATCGACGTACACGGGCGCAAGGTAGTGCGCGTGAACGACGTCGACCTGCACCAGGAATCGGTCGGCAACCGCTCCATCCTGAAAGTGGCTTCGGTGGATGTGGGCGCTCGTGGGGCGATCCGCCGCCTGCTCAAAGGAGTGGTCCCGCTCGCGGCGCTTCACTTGCTCCTGAACCAGATCCCGCCGCGCTCCATCCCCTGGGACTTTGTGGACCTGATCGAAACCGATCCTGCCCGCCGCGTGAAGCTGAAGATTTCGCACGAGCGGCTGGCGAAGCTGCACCCCGCCGACATCGCGGACATCGTCGAGGACTTGGCGCCCGACGAGCGCGAGGCCGTGTTTGAGACCCTTGACGAAGGCGTGGCTGCCGAAGCTCTCGAGGAAGTCGAGCCCAAGGTACAGAAAGCCATCATCGAGTCGCTGGACTCGGACCGCGTGGCCGAGATCGTCGAAGAAATGGAGCCGGACGCGGCCGCCGACCTGCTGGCTGACCTGCCTGAGGAGAGAACGGAAAAGATTCTCGAGGAGATGGGGCCCGAGGAAGCGCAGGAAGTTTCCGGGCTGCTCGAGTTCAAGGAGGACTCGGCCGCGGGCCGGATGAACACCGAGTTCATCGCGCTTCCAGTGACGGCCACCGCCCACGACGCCGTGGAAGCGCTGCGGCACTATGAGGGTGGCATTGAATCTGTGAGCACGATTTTCCTGGTCGACTCCCGGCAGACCCTGGCCGGCATGGTTCCGCTGTCAAAGTTGGTGCTAGCATCTCCGACTACGCCGCTGCTGGCCCTCACCCAGGAGCCGCTCATCTCCTGCCACGCCGACGCATCGGATCGGGACGTGGCCGAACTGTTCGATAAGTACAATCTCCTGACGCTTCCGGTGGTGGACGACCAGAACAAATTGACGGGCGTCATCACCTCGGACGACGTCATCAGCTTGCTGCGCGAAAAGCTGTAGTCGCGCGCGCTCTATCGTCCTTGTCATTCCGAAGCCAAATGCGCCGGAGGATTCTGTTTCTCCACAGCCGCGTACTCCATCCGAACATGTCGAATACCTGGACGGTCAAACTGTCACACGCGGCACCCGGTGATGCTTGCCATGATGTAGACGTGAGATCGCTAGCGCGCCATGGTGTCGCAGATTCCTCCGCCGCGTTCGGCTTCGGAATGACAAGATGGGACGAGGCAGTGTTCTGTTCGCCGGATGTGCGCGGTCGTGCGTTGGATTCAAAGAGCTGAATTCAAAGATTTGACCTATCCAGATTTCGCAACCCCATTTATTCTGTCTGGTCGTTGGCTCTGCCCATGTTTTTGAAATGTGCCCATGAAGTTCTTGAGACGCTGGCAGACCCGGATCCTGCTGTTCTTTGCAGTGGTCGGCCCGGGCTTTATCACCGCGAACGTCGATAACGATGCCGGCGGCATCTGGACCTACTCGTCTGCGGGCGCAACGTTCGGTTACAAGCTGCTATGGACGATGATTCCAATCACGATCGCACTGATCGTGGTCCAGGAAATGACCGCACGCATGGGGGCGGTCACGGGCAAAGGCCTCAGCGATCTGATCCGCGAGGAATTCGGATTCCGCATCACCTTCTTCATGATGATCGGAATCCTGATTACCAATTTCGGCAACGTGGTGGCGGAGTTTGCCGGCATTGCCGGCAGCCTGGAGCTGTTCGGGCTCTCCAAGTACTACACAGTGCCGGTTTGTGCGGTGATCGTGTGGCTGATCGTGGTGAAGGGGCAGTACAAGTCGGTCGAAAAGGTATTTCTGGCGGCGTCATTTTTCTACATTACCTACATCGTTGCCGGAGTTCTGGCGAAGCCGGCCTGGATCGAAGCCACCATTGCGACCATCAAGCCGCCTGCGCGCTCCGACTGGCTTCAGCAAGGGTACGTCTACATGGTGATTGGATTGGTCGGCACCACGATTGCGCCCTGGATGCAGTTCTACCTGCAGTCGTCGATTGTGGAGAAGGGGATTACCCGGCGCCAGTTCAAGGCCTCGCAGCTGGATGTCATCACCGGTTGCATTTTCACGGACGTAGTGGCCTGGTTCATTATCGTCGCATGCGCCGCCACGCTTTACGTCCACGGATACCGGAATGTGCAGGACGCGAAGGATGCGGCCCAGGCGCTGCGGCCATTGGCGGGAGATTATGCCTACATCCTGTTTGCCATGGGGCTGTTCAACGCGTCTCTGTTTGCAGCGTCGATTCTGCCGCTTTCGACCGCCTACACGGTGTGCGAAGGCCTGGGATTTGAATCGGGCGTGGGCCGGAAATTCGGCGAGGCTCCCGTCTTTTACTGGCTCTACACCATCCTGATTGTCGCCGGGGCAGGCGTCATCCTCACGCCGAACCTGCCGCTGGTAAAAATCACCATCCTCTCGCAGGTAGTCAACGGGGCAGTGCTGCCATTTGTGCTGATCTTCATGCTCCTGCTGATCAATCGCAAGGAGTTGATGGGCGACTACGTAAACTCCCGTTTCTTCAACGTGGTTGCATGGGCAACGACGGTTCTGGTGATTGGCCTTACGGCGGCCCTGGTGTGGCAGAGCCTGACTGGTGCCGGCGGATGAGCTATCTCACTGGATGGGAATGGTGTATCGGCGTAAACTGAATTAACGCTAAGCCTCAATTCGGGGAAACCTTCCTCGTTTTTCGGGCGTCTAATCTATGGGTGGTTTTGTGTCTGCAAGGGGGTACTCTCCCATGAAACGTCTATTGCCAACCGGGCTCGCCATTGTTTTGTTGTTCTGTAGCGGTTTGGCGCTTGCCGCCCCTGCGGACGAACCAACTTCCCCTGACCCGACCAAGCTCAAGCACGATGGCGGGATTAATGACCTGGATGCCATCGGCAACCGCAACGTGGGATGTCACCGCGGGTTCGGGAACTGGTACAGCGTCGAAGGACAGATCAACATGGGACGGCAGTATGCCGATCAGGTCGATAACAGCTCCAAGCTGATCAAGGATCCGGTCGTCACCGAGTACGTGAATCGCATTGGGCAGAACCTGGTTCGCAATTCGGATTCAAAGGTGCCGTTCACGATCAAGGTGATCGACGCGGACGTGATCAACGCCTTCGCGCTGCCGGGCGGATTTTTCTATGTAAACACGGGATTGATCCTGGCGGCCGACAACGAAGCCGAACTCGCGGGCGTGATGGCGCACGAGATTGCTCACGTGGCTGCATGCCACATCGCTCGTGAGAACACTCGCGGGACGTTGGCGCAGTTGGCAACCATACCGATCATTTTTACCACCGGAGGTTTGGGAGGGTTAGCAGCACAGGAAGCCGCCGGCCTTGCCCTGCCGACCGCCATGTTGAAGTTCAGCCGTGGCTTCGAGGCGGAAGCGGATTATCTGGGCGTTCAGTACATGTATAAGAGCGGCTACGATCCACAGGCTTTCACAGCGTTCTTCGAGAAGATCGAAGCGCAGGAGAAGAAGAAGCCGGGCACGTTCTCGAAAGCATTTGAGAGCCATCCTCCGACTCCCGACAGGATTGAAAAATCACAGGAAGAGATTGAGAAGCTGTTGCCGGCCCGGCAAACTTATAAAGTTGATACGTCCGAATTTCAGGACGTGAAAGCACGGCTTGCGAAGATCGAGAACCGCCGCAAACTGGATGATCGCAAGGACGCGTCTCCGGAGCTGCGGCGCACTGCAGCGCCAAAGGATAGCGATGATGACCATCCTCCTTTGAGGCGGGACGGTTCGCAAAATTAGGATGATCAATGGAGAGTCGGGCGTCCCCGCCCGACTGGACGGGCGAGACGCCCGTCGCTCCACGGGCTAGAGCGTCAGCCTTCCGGCTGAGAGGTCGGAGACCAGCTTCAGGTCTGCTTCGAGGAAATCGAAGGAGGGCAGCTCGCCGGGTTTGACCCACTGCATATCGCGGAAGATGCGGTTCTCCATTTCGCCGCCGTACTCGCGCACGACGAAGAAACGCAGTTCGACCGAGTTGCCGGATTTATATTCGTGGCGGATGCGGGCGACTTCGTCGCCGATGGTTGCATCGATGCCCAACTCCTCTTCGAGTTCGCGACGCAGGGCGTAGCGCGGTTGCTCTCCTTCTTCGATTTTGCCGCCGGGGAACTCCCACTTCAGGGGCATGGTTTGATGCTTGGTGCGCTGGCAAACGAGAATCTTCCCGTCTCTGACGATGAGTCCAGCCACCACGCGTTTCATCATCGGGACTCGACCGTGGCAGCCGCGGCGGTCCGCGAAGGGTCGACGCAGCTGGTGAAGGTGAAGGCAAACGCGGCTACGCCTGCCGGACAGCGCAACTCGAGGGTGTGCTTCCCGAACTCGGGATTGTTCACCAGCGCGTACATGCGCGCCGGCTGCACGCGAATGTAGCTTTCCTCGCTGCCGTTGGCGGTCCGAAAGCGCGTGTCCATAGTTTTTTGGGAGGGAGTGAGCGGCTTGCCATCCTGAAGGACAACGACGTCGCAGGCGTTTCCCCGGGGCGCGGCCATCACCAAGTTGACTCCGGTGGCTTCGTACTGCAACGCGATCCGGTGCTCGCCTTCTCCCGCCGCTTCCATGTACTCCGCGGTGGAGGCCCAGCGTCCGCTGACGGAAAAAGCATTCTCCGGCAATTCGGACGGCAGAGCATAGTCAGCAATCGAGTCTTCCTTGAATCCTCCTTCGTTTCCGATTCGGCCTCGGGCGTGTCCCAGGTACAGCTCAGCACTGGGCGGGTAGCAGACCGCGCCTTCCCGATCCTCGCCGCGAATCGGCTCCATCAAAGGCGGCAAGGCGAGCGTGGGATTCACTTCCAGCAGGAGTTCGCGGATCGCTTGTTCGCACTCGGTGTAGGCGCCTTCGCCAAAATGGGCGTAGCGAAGATAGCCCTCTTTGTCGAGCAGGTATTTCGTGGGCCAGTAGCGGTTAGCGAATGCCTTCCAGATTTCGCGGTCGTTGTCGACCACGATCGGGTAGGTGAGCCCAAACTCACGGACTCCTCGTTCCACATTCGATTCATATTGCGCGAAGGTGAACTCGGGTGTGTGTACCCCGATGACCGTGAGTCCCTTGCCTACGTAGCGCTCATGCCAGGCCTGAACGTAGGGTAGAGTGCGGATGCAATTGACGCAGGTGTAATCCCAGAAATCGACGAGGACGACCCGACCCCGCAGCTGACGAAAACTCAGGGGAGGAGAATTCAACCACACGCGCCCGATCTCGGGTGCGCGCACCTTTCCTTTTTCCACTCTCATGCGGGAGAACTTTCCAGCTTTTTGCCAACGAGGGCGGCACAGTACTCGACAAATTCCTGGTCTTGGGCCGAGAAGGCAGCGGCAAAGTGGCTGTCGATGTCGAGTTCGCCCGCGACTTTGCCGCGTTTGAAGACGGGCGCGACGATCTCGGACTTGGTCTCGAGCGAACAGGCGAGGTAGCGTGGATCTTTGGCGACATCGTCCACCACTACGGTTTTTCCAGTGGAGGCGGCGGCGCCGCAGATTCCCTGGTGCAGCGGAATGCGGGTGTGGGGGGTCATCGCTCCCTGGAACGGGCCGAGCACGAGGACAGGGGGTTTCGAACCTTCGTCGAGCATGTAGAAGCCCACCCAGTTGTACTTCAGCATGCGGTCGTGCAGCAGAGCCACCAGCTGCGTCATCAGCTCGTGCGCGGACTTCGACGAACTTGCCAGGCGGTCCACTTCGGACCTGACTCCATCGATAGTGAGCGAGTTTGGCATGAGGCTCATCTTAAACCACGGGTGCACCCGGAGGACTTGGCTCGCGCGTTACGTCGGTGATACATCGTAACCCGGGTGCGTGTGGAAATCGTTCTGGATGAATGGCGGCGGCCAAGGCGTGTAACCCTGCTACCAGAGTGGGGGCAGGAGTATTGAGAAGTTCATCGCGAATGCAGTGCACCCGGCCTTCGCGCACGGCACGGAGATTGGTCCATGCGCGCCCGCGAACGATCTTCTCCAAAGGCACTCGGTCGCCCGCGCCGCACCAGGCCGCGATGAGCACATCCGGGTCGGAAGCGGCGACGCTCTCCGACGTTGTTGGTACACCGGGCACGCCAACAAAACTTCCGCCTGCGACTTCTACCAACTCGGCAACCCACGCTTGCGATGCGATGAGAGGCTTACTCCATTCCTCGCAGAAGACACGGCGGCGCGGCAGGCCCGCGGTCTGTGCGTGTATGCGATCAATCTCTGCCTGCATGGCACTCACTACTTCTTCGCCGCGCTCTGGAACTCCCACGATTCCGGCGATGGCGACGATATCGGTGTAAATATCGGAAAGCGTTTTCGGAGCCAGGCCCAGAAACCGTGCCCCCGACTTCAGAATTTCCGCAATCGACTTCTCCTGGTAGGGCACGGCGGCGATTACCAGATCCGGCTTAGCGGCGATGATCTCCCTGGCATCGGCAGTCCACGAATCGTCGACGATGGTCCGGCCGGTTCCGACTTCGGGGCAGACATCGATGCAATAGCGGGTGCACGCAACGAGGGTATCCAGTTGACCGATGGCCTCGAGGATTACCGTCGCACTGGGTTGCAGGCTGACAACGCGACGGGGTGAGTGAGAGGGATTCATGCGGCGGCCGAAAGAAATATCTTAAATGGAGGAACTGCCTGCTTTTGCGCGAAAGAGAGTTTTAAAAGAGCCCGCCCAAGCGGAGCTTGGACGGGGCACCCACTGCGAAATAGGTCGTCTGACTACAATTGATCCGAATGTACTCCGCCCAGGTGCTCGATCACTTCCAGAATCCCCGCAATGCAGGTGAGGTTCAGAACGCGGACGCGCGTGTCCGCATTGAAAATCCTGCTTGCGGCGATATTCTCGAGCTCACCGCGAAGATTGCGGCCGAGCGAATTGTGGAGATTCGGTTTCGGGCTAAGGGATGTGTTTCGGCCATGGCGTGCTCTTCCGCGCTGACCGAGATGGTGGCAGGAAGGACTCTTGCCGAGGCGCGCGCGCTGACGCGCGAAGAGCTGCTCGAGAAAGTAGGTGGCTTGCCCGAAGCATCGGGCCACGCGGCTTACCTGGCGATGGATGCGTTGCAGGCGCTGCTCAAAAAAATTTAGCGACTTTGTTTTCGGGGTATGCAAGTTGGCCCGCGATCTTTCTTCGGGAGGCGGCTGTGGCCAAGCCAGCTGACGGGCTGGCGCCCGTCTGCCCAGACGAGGGCATCTCCGCCCCATCAAGCCAAAAACGGGCTTGATGGGGACCCCGGCGTCTGGGCCTACGTGTGCATCGATAGACTTGCGGACCCCGAAAATCGGTCATGAAGGGGCGGGCGAGACGCCGGTCCCTCCATCGTGCGCACCGATGTGGGCGGTTATGCGAATAGCGGGTGGGGCTTGAAGTCCGGCCCAAAATTCATCTGGAAGCGCACCAGGTCGGCCGGATCGTAGGTGTTCTCCTCGCCGCATTCGTCGCAACGGACTGTCAACTGAAAGTCGATGTCGGGGGGCGGCGAAAATGCGTCCGTCTCTCCCAGCGGAATCTTGTGCCCGCTGAAAAGATTATGATGCCGGTGAAATTTGTGATTCTTGCAGATGACAACCCAGCAATAAGGCTCGTTGTCGCCCCAGGTGTTCCAGGTGGCCATGAAGTTTTCTCCCCAATCACGTTCTCAGTTACAAAGAAGTGGCGCGCCCTTTGGGCAGAAAGACAACAACTGTTCCGGACAATATGTCCGCGGGGGTGACAAGGTCAAGTAACAATCCACGGTTACGGCCCGGTTCTTACAACTTCGTTACAAACTCTTGGCGGTGGGAGCTGCTCAGGGACTGGGGTCTTCCGGGAAATAGACGGTCCAGTTGCGCTCCCGGGCCATGGCCTCAAGGTCGGAATTTGGATTCACCGCAAAGGAATGCCGGGCGATGGCCAGCATGTCCGCATCCCAGCGCGAGTTTCCGAACGCCGCGTCGAGCTTCTTCTTGACCGCTTTCCGAATGGCTTTCGGCTTGCCGTCTCCACTGGGGATGCGGATCAGGCGGTCCGTAATTCGCATTTTACTGATTTTCACTGCGGCCGCCAGCACGTGATCGCGCGGGATGCCAAAATGCCGCATCGCGGCCCGGATCACCCATTCATTGGTGGACGAGACCGCCCAAACGTCGCAACCCTGCCCTTGAAGTTGCCGCACCAGCGTGCGCATCTCAGGAAAAATCTTCTCCGCGAAGTGCAGGTCAAAGAAGCGAGTCGCGGCGCGCTGCACGTCGGATTCGATCATGCCTTTATGCATGGTGACCATTTCGCCGCACATCAGGTCCTCGGGAACTTTGCCGGCCTTGTAGTCGGCATAGCGCTTGCGCATGGCTGCCGCAACTTCTTGTGGGACGAGTTTCTCTTCCATTTCCCAGGAGAAGAAACTCTCGCCCGCATCGCCTGACCAGAGCGTGCCGTCACAATCGAACGCGGCGAAGCGCGGCTCGAGTCGAAGAACAGATTCCACGAAGGCCTGGGCCTTACCAGCAACGACGGATGAAGACACGGTTTTTCCGGAACGTGTTATTTCCGCACAGGCCTCCAACGCGCGACAAGGCCCCGGGTTCCTGGCAGAGAGTCGATTGTAATGGATGCGGACGGGTGCGGGGTCAGGGTTCAAAAACACAAGCCTTTAACCGCAAAGATCGCAAAGGCAAATCGCAGAGGAGATCGCAAAGAAAGATGCGCGATCGGTTCGAGTCCGAGTGAAATTTTTGGGGACAGACTAGGACAGGCTCTTGGCAGCCAGCGAGGCGTACTCCTCGGGGGTGTTGATGTTGGCGGTTACCAGGCGATCGTTGACTTCAACATATTCGATGTGTCCGGCATTCTGATGTTCGATATCGCGCGCGACGGCGGCGGGTGGCGCTTTCAGAAACGCTTCGATCATTTCGCGCCCGAGCACGATCGGATGTCCGTGCTTGTCGGCATACTGCGGAATGACGGCCCACTTCCAGTGCGCAACGGCGGCGGCAAACGCGTCGCACAGAGTCTGGATAGTTGCTGGGGTGACGGGAGGCCGGTCGACCAGCGTGACCATGGCTGCGTCCCGGCCTCGGTTCAAAACGTCCTGCAAGCCGACTTGCAGGGAGCTGAACTGTCCGCGCTCCGGTGCCGGATTGATGACCAGGGATGCACCGGCGGAGTACACGGTCGGTGCGATCGAGGAAGCGTTCTTTCCCGCCACCACGATGACCAGGTCGGTTGGCGATAAGGACTCGATGGCCGCAGAGAGAAATGTTCCCGCCGTGCCTGCGCCTTCCGCGCTCGGAGGCCAAGGCAACAGTGCCTTGTCGGTGCCCATACGCAGGGACTCGCCCGCCGCCAGAATCACGCCGCACAGACTCAAGGCCCGGCTCATGCCGCGAAGATATCAGAAAGGGAAAGGGAAGTCAGTGAAGGAAAGGAACTCGCTCAGCCAGCGTTTTTCGATGTTTCGGCGGATTCTTTGGCGGGCGAGCGACCTGGGTCGGCGCTCTCGCGGTCGGCAGTATGCCCATGGAACCAGCTCATGTGGGGCAGCTCGCGTTCGACATGGCGGCGGACGGCGATCAACTCAGCCGTAATGGAGACCGCAATTTCTTCAGGCGTAATGGCTCCTATATCGAGCCCAATGGGCGCGTGCACACGCTCGAACAGTGCAGCGGGCAGACCTTCTTTCTGCAACTCGCGGAAGATGGCGATGGTCTTGCGCTTCGATCCGATCATGCCGACGTAGCGGGCTTTGGTCTGCACAGCCCAGCGCAAGATGCGCATGTCGTCGCGGTGCCCGCGCGTGACGATCACAATGTAGTTTGCTTCGCCGACCGGCAGAGCGCTGGTGGCCTGGTCGAAGTCCTGCGCAATTACCTCGCTGGCGTGAGGAAAGCGCTCCCGGTTCGCGTACGTTTCGCGATCATCGATGACGGTGACGTCAAAACCCACATCGCGCGCCGTCTTATAAAGGCTGTGTGCGACGTGTCCGGCTCCGAAAATATAAAGAACTGCCGGCGGCAGGATCGGTTCGATGAAAATTTCGAGCGTGCCCCCGCAAACCAGGCCGGTGTCATATTTCGGGTCCTGGTTGAGGTCGAAGGAGAGGGTGCGCGGCTTCTCCTGATCCATCACTTCGCGAGCGGCGCGCCAGACGTCGGCCTCGACGCAGCCACCACCGATCGTGCCGCACATCGAACCGTCCTCGCGGACCAGCATCTTGGCAGTCTTGAACGAGGGAATCGATCCGCGCACGTTGACGATGGTGGCGACGGCGCCGCGCCGGCCCTCTCGGCGCAATTTCACGATCTCCTCGTAGATGTCCATCTGTTTTTGATTATTTAGGGTTCCGGGGGGCAAGTCAAACCGGGAGTTGGGGTCGGGAGAAAAAGCTTTTCACCGCAGAGGGCGCAGAGAACAGCCGCTACGTGCGCGAAGAAGGCCGTTGCAATTTTGCGGCGAATTTTGCGTTTTTCTTTGCGGCCTTTGCGCAAGCTTTGCGAACTTCGCGGTTAAAGTTTGTGTCGGGGTCGAGCACGTGCCTGGATATGCTAGTTTGGACAGTCGCCTCAGAACCTCGCCTTGGAGTGCGCTTATGAAAGCTGCCGTCATCCACGAATTTGGCGGGCCGGAAGTCCTTCGCTATGAAGATGTGCCCGATCCGCAGACACGCAAGGATCAGATCCTGGTTCGCGTAAAAGCTTGTGCGTTGAACCACCTGGATTTGTGGGTGCGCAAGGGATTGCCGGGCGTCAAGCTGCCTCACATACTCGGCAGCGATATTGCCGGGGAAATCGTGGAAGTCGGCGAGTACGTGAGCGGCTTCAAACCCGGGCAGCGCGTGTTAATCGCGCCCATGCACTTCTGCAATTATTGCGAGCAGTGCATGGGGGGCCGCCAGAATCTGTGCCGTGAATTTACCGTGCTGGGGAATGGTGTGGACGGCGGTGATTGCGAATTGATTGCCGTGCCTGCGGCCAATGTTATTCCTATTCCCGATAGTCTTGGGTTCAATGAAGCGGCCAGTGTCCCGCTCGTGTTTTTGACTGCTTTTCATATGCTGACCGGACGGGCGTCGATCAGGCCGGGACAGACCGTGCTGGTGCTGGGCGCGAACTCCGGCGTGGGGATAGCCGCTATTCAGATTGCCAAGCTGTTCAATGCGACCGTGATCGCCACGGCGGGCGATGAGCGCAAGATGCAGAAGGCGAAGGAGCTGGGCGCCGACTATGTCATCAACCACTATCAGCAAAAAATCGGGGACGAAGCGCGGAAGATTACGAACAAAGCCGGGGTCGATATTGTGATTGAGCACGTTGGGGCGGCTACCTGGAATGAAAGCATGAAGGCACTGAAGCCGGGAGGAACACTGGTTACTTGTGGGGCGACGTCGGGGCCTGAAGTCAGTTTCGATCTGCGTTTCCTTTTTGCACGCCAACTGGCGCTACTCGGCTCCTACATGGGAACGATGGGCGATCTCCATGAGGTGCTGAAGCTCGTGTTCAGCGGCAAGTTGAAGCCGGTGGTCGACAGTACGTTTCCGCTGCGTGAAATCCGGGCCGCGCATGAGTATCTGGAGAATAGCAAGATGTTTGGGAAGGTCGTGCTGAATCCTTGAGGGCTGGCGACTTTCGCGATTCTAAGTTTCTGGACCAATAGGAATTATGACTACTTGTCGATTGGGAGCTGGCTGTCTCGAAGCAAGCTGCCGCCGGGCTGGCGCCCGGCCGCCCAGACGAGGGCGTCTCCACCCCGGCGTCTGGGCCTACGTGTGCCTGAAAGCCGAGCCCTTTCAATGCTACAGATCTTCAGAGTTGTTGCCGAGCCTGCTATTTTGAAAATCCCCACCCTAACCTCGCAAAGAACGCGAGGTTAGGATGGGGCACCCGGCGGGCCGTGCTATCGTAGATTCCTCCGCCTCGCGGCGTCGGAATGACAAGAACGAAAGAGGCAGGGCCGAACTGGATGCCACGCTGGTTTAGAATAGCTTTATGAGCGGCGAATTGAACTTTGGCCCTTACGTCACGATTGAGAATGGCAAGAAGAAGGTCAAGGATCTGACCTATGGGAATCACACGCCGGAGGGCGTGGTGTTGACGACTCTGGATGCGGCGGCCAACTGGGTGCGTAAGAATTCTATTTGGCCTATGACTTTCGGGTTGGCCTGTTGCGCGATCGAAATGATGTCGATGGGCGCGTCGCGGTTCGACATTGCTCGTTTTGGCGCGGAAGTCTTTCGTCCTTCTCCTCGGCAATCCGATCTCATCATCATTGCGGGACGCGTTTCGAACAAGATGGCTCCGGTCATTCGCCTGCTTTGGGAGCAGATGCCGGAACCGAAGTGGGTGATTTCGATGGGGGCTTGCGCAACCTCGGGGGGAGTCTTCAATAACTACGCGCTGGTGCAGAGTGTGAACCAGGTGATTCCCGTGGACGTGTATGTGCCCGGGTGCCCGCCGCGGCCTGAGCAGCTGATCTACGCGATCACGCTCTTGCAGGAAAAGATCCAGAACTCGCGGGGTACGATTCGGGAAGTGCTTAACCTGTCCTGACGAGCTACGAGCTTCGAGCTATGAGCAACCACGTCGTCGATTGCTCGCAGTTCAACGTTCGCAGGTTTTATGATTTTGCGCTTCTGCGTGGACGGGCGGGACGCCCGTCTCTCCAAAAGAAACACTACGGCAGCTTGAACTGAATGGTGACCTGGTTGTGGATCGCCACCGGCCTGCCATTCAATTGAAAGGGCTGGTAACGCCATTGCCTTACGGCGCTGGTGGCCGCCTTGGCGAGCAGCGGTTGGCCGCTCGTTACTTGCACCCCGTGCACGTTGCCATCTTCTCCCACCAGAACGTCGAGCACGACTGGGCCTTCTACTCTCTGCAGACGCGCTTCGGATGGGTAAACCGGCTCTACTTTGTGGGTGAGCCGACCACCGGTCACTCCCTGCGAGACCGGAACCGCTACGAACGGGAACATCGGCTGCGGGTTTACCACCGATTGGGGGACGGGCGCCGCGCTGGCTCCAGCCATTGCTTCCGAGAGGTCGGGAGCGGGCACGTCCACGCTAGCGGTTTGTACGGTACTGTGCGCCGCTTGCGGAGAAGTCGAATTGTCTGTGGTGGGGATGTTCTTTGGCTGAGAAGATCCAGAAGATCCGCCGCGGGCGGTCACGACCGATGAGGACGCCCTCTGCACGAGGTCTTTCGCGCCCACGTCCGGGCTCGGCTTCACCGGTTTTCCTAATGTGATGTCGGTGCTTCTGCCGGTTCCAGACAGCTCGGAAGGACTCAAATGGGTCGCGTCGCTCGGGGCGCCTGCCGCGAGCAGGGTCGGAACCGCCTCGTTGCTGGCCGCGTGCACAGCCTGACCGCGACTGGGTCCGCCACGCGACCGGGTCAGCATCCAGCCAAAAAATCCCAGCACGATCAACAGAAGCGCCGCCGCGACCAGGCGAATCGGCTGGCCTTCTTCGCCCCGCATGCGGGCGGGCAAGAAATTAAAATTAAGCAGATCCTTGGGCAGGCGCTCACGCAGGGGCGGCGGTTCCGTCTGAACCAGAGTCTCCGTCGGCGTTGCCGGAGCGGCGCCCTTTGCACGGCCCATGACCGCGATCTTGGCCAGCTTCTTCAGCAGGCTGATATGGGCGCCAGAAAACGCGTTGGGGCGATCGGAAAACACCTCGAGAAGGCCGATCACGCCTTGTCCGCCGCGCAGCGGTACTGCCGCCAACGCGCGGATACCCAACTCCTCGCACACCTCAGCATCGACGCGCGGATCGTTCTGGGTGTCATTGCAGCGCTGCGAGCTTCCGCTGCGCAAGCATTCGCCGGAGATGCCTGCGTCGACGTCGACTTTGGCACCCAAGGGTGGAGCGGAATCGCCCGAGCGCGCTCGGCAAATGACTACGCCCTGGCTCCAGAGAGCCAGCGCAGCACCGGTGGCATCCGTGAAATATCGCGCTGCGTGAGTGGCTTCTGAAAGAATGCTGCTCAAATCCATCCGCCCGGCGGCGGCGTCTTCGCGCAAACGATCAATCAGAAGGTAGTCATCTTCGGAAGGTGTCTTACCGGAGGGGGTTCGGGCTTCGTCTTCGGGCCGAGTGACAACTCCAGATTCCGTGGGACCTGGGGAGGGAGGCCTAACCCATGGATCTGCCATGCGCAAACTCCTAGCGAACGGCCAGAGTGATGAGTCGAACTGCAACTGCCGTATCGGAATAAAGTGCTTCTTCGGAATATCCGACAAATGCTGATCGCTGTCAACAGAAGATCAGAGGCATTGTCCTAAAGACTCGTGTGGACAGGCTTTTGACCTTAGTTTCTGGAAGAAATGGAGGAAGAAGAGAGCGCGCGCCTCTATGCAGTAACGTGATTACGCTGGTTACTCCGTGATACGGGCCTCGACAAAGCGTTCGGTCGCCGACCCTCCGTGATACAAACTCTGCATGGAAGCCTCCTGGACGTTGCCGAAGCAAGGCGCCATCATCGCGCAGGCGCCTTGCCGCGCGGATCTGGCCGGCGGAACGATAGACCTGTGGCCGCTTTATATGTTTCACCCCGGAGCGTTGACGCTTAACTTTGCGGTTAACATCCTGACCACTTGCCGCATTACGCCGCTGAAGGGGAAGCGCATTCAGTTGCGCTCGGTGGACACGCGGCGGGAAGAAACGTTCTCGAGCTTCGAGGAATTGCGGCGTGGGCGTCGCTTCCGCCTGCCTCTGGCCGCGCGGTTGCTGCAGTTTTTTGCACCCAAAGAAGGCTTGCTGATTGAGACGGACTCGGAGTCTCCCGCGGGCGCCGGCATTTCCGGTTCCTCGGCGCTCATGATCGCGACTACCGCGGCCCTGGCCCGATTCACCGACCACCACCTCACGCTCGAGCAGATGCGAGTCATTGCGCAGAATATTGAAGCGCAGATCATCAGTGTGCCCACCGGATGCCAGGATTACTATCCGGCGCTTTATGGGGGAGTCAGCGCCATCCACCTGAATGCGGATGGAATCCACCGGGAGAGCGTTCCGGTTTCGCACGGGGAGATCGAATCGCGTTTCGTGCTGGTGTATACCGGAGCGCCGCGGCAATCGGGCATCAACAACTGGGAGGTTTTCCAGGCGCATATCAATGGTGACAAGCGGGTGTTCCGCAATTTCGAGCGCATTGCTGAGATCGCACGCTTCATGTACCAATCGCTTCTGCGTGCGGACTGGAACGAAGTGGCCCGACTGCTGCGCGAGGAATGGAAATTGCGGCGAACGAACGCACCCGGCATTACGACGCCCCTTATCGACAAGCTCATCTCGGTGGCCGCGCGAAATGGCGGGCGGGCGGCGAAGGTCTGCGGCGCGGGTGGAGGGGGCTGCGTGATTTTTCTGGTCGAAAAAGGCGCTGCCAGCCGGGTGGCTACTGTCATCGGCGACAACGGCGGACGGGTTCTGCCGCTGCAGGTGGCCCGAGATGGGCTGCGCTTCGCCTCGTAGAAGTCTCCCGGACAGGCGAGGGCGTCTCCACCCCATCACGCCAAAACCGGGCGCGCTGGGGACCCCGGCGCCTGTCCCTACGCGATCTTCAGCGCGGGCGTGGCACTGGTTTTTCGGACGCCAGACTCGGAGCACGGATTCCCGTGCACAATCTACACAGGCTCACAGGCTGTCCTACAGATTTTTTCCATGATTTTGGCGGTCCGGAGCGGGGCTATAATTAGGAGCAACATCGGCTCTTGGGGTGCCCCATGAAGTACCTTCGCCTGGCGGCCTTTTTCTTGTTGCTTCCACTCTACTGCTTCTCTGCGTTTGCAGGTGATCCGCAGGCAGGTACACCCACCAACGGCCCGAGCGCAAACGCCCCCCAGATGTCGAAGCAAACCCGAATGGAATTGGTGCGGCTGCTGAACGCCGAGCTTGTTTATGTGCGATCGCCGTTTCCAATGGGGAGGGACGGGTTAAAACTGCACAACGGCGTTGTGACCCCCAGTGGCGCGCAGCTGGCGCAGCTGGTTGCGACGTTTGGACCGGCAGCTAAGAATGGCGACGCGGTTCGCATCACCGGAATCGTTTTCAAGGACAACTACATCCACGTAGAAATCAACGGTGGTCCCGTCAAGAAGCAAAAATGGTACGAGCGCATCAGCGTGGGCGGAGCCGGGGGAGAAACTCCGGTGGCGCCTTCCGATTCCAATGCGAACGCGCGGGGCTCGTTCGTCAATGTCTACTTCGATCACCATATTCCGGAGATGACCGGCCAGGAGTTCAAACAGATTCTGCGCCCTGTGCTCGATTTCGATTCGAAATCGGTGGAGGAGGCGTATCTCGAAACGGTTCCTCCCAAGGCCAAGGCGGCGATTGAAGCCCATCAAGTGCTGGTCGGGATGAATCGCGAAATGGTGACATACGCCAAGGGACGTCCGCCGAAGAAAATTCGCGAAAAAGAGGACGAAACCGAATTCGAGGAGTGGATTTACGGCGAGCCGCCGAAGGACGTGGAGTTTGTGCGCTTCATCGGGGATGAGGTCGTGCGGTTGGAAACCATGAAAGTCGATGGCACGAAGCTGGTTAAAACGGAGAAGGAATTGAGCCTCGACCCAGTCACCAAGGTGGCGCAGCAACATGATGAGCCTAAGCCCGCGGGCACTCCGACACTGCGACGGCCTGGAGAAGAATCGGATTCTCCTATTCCGCGCACGCAGACCTCGCCGGGCACAACGCGGCCTACCGGCGTGCCGGATCCGGGTCCCACAAATTCGCCGAATGTCCTGCCGTAGCCGAACGACGAACTGCATTCGAACGACGGGCGAGGACGCGCGTCGCTCCATCGACTTGGCGTCTCTGACCTATGGGCTTTAGACTGGAAGCGTGAAAATTGCCCTTGGCCAGATCAATCCCACGGTAGGGGATTTCTCAGGCAACGCAAACAAGATCATTGATTTCTCCCGGCGCGCCCGAGAGGCCGGTGCGGGGCTGATCCTGTTTCCGGAACTGTCGGTGTGCGGGTACCCGCCTCGCGATCTGGTGGAGCGGCCCACATTTGTCGCCAAGAACCGCGAGTCGGTGGACCGCATCGCCGCCGAGACGAAAGGCATTGCGGTGATCTGCGGGCTGGTCACGCCGGCGCAGGCGGAAACCGGCAAGTCGGTGATGAACTCAGCGGCGCTGCTGCAGGATGGGAAACTGGCCTTCCTGCAATCGAAGATGCTGCTGCCCACCTACGATGTGTTCGACGAGATGCGGAACTTCGCGCCGGCCCGCCATCAGGAACTGTTCAACTTCTGCGGGAACCAGATGGCGCTGACCATCTGCGAAGACGCCTGGAACGACAAGCATTTCTGGAACAAGCGGCTGTATGGATTTGATCCGGTGGAAGCCCTGGTGCGCGCCGGAGGGAATTTTATTCTCAACATATCAGCTTCCCCGTTCTGGCTGGGCAAGCGCGAACTGCGCCGCGACATGCTGGCCACCATCGCCCGAACCGACAAGGTGCCGGTCGTGATGGTCAACCAGGTGGGCGGCAACGATAGCTTGCTTTTCGATGGGTCGAGTGTTGTGTTTGACCGGGAAGGGAACATCATCGCGCAGGGAAAGTCGTTCGAGGAAGATATCGTCTACTTCGACTCGGCAACGCTGACCGGCGAGATGCATGAGCAGATTGAAGGCGAAGAGGCAAGCGCCTATGCCGCGCTGGTGCTGGGAACGCGGGATTATGTTCGCAAATGCGGCTTCAAGCAAGTCATCATCGCGCTCAGCGGCGGCATCGATTCGGCGCTCACGGCTGCCATCGCCACGGATGCGATGGGCCCGGAGAATGTGCTCGGCGTGGGCATGCCGGGCCCCTACTCTTCGAAGGGATCCATCGACGACGCGCGCTCTCTCGCCCAGAATCTCGGCATCCGCTTCGAGTTGCTCTCCATCACGGAAATTTGCAAGAGTTACCTGCACGTGCTCAAAGACGTATTTGCCGGGCTGAAGGAAGATGTGACCGAGGAGAACATTCAAGCGCGGGCTCGGGGTTCACTGTTGATGGCGCTTTCGAACAAGTTCAACGCCATCGTGCTTTCCACCGGCAACAAGAGCGAAATCGCGGTCGGGTACTGCACGTTGTATGGGGATATGGTCGGTGGGCTGGCGGTGATTTCGGACGTTCCGAAAACGATGGTTTATCGAATCAGCCGATACGTGAATTCGCGACGGCTGGTGATCCCCGAATCCACCTTGGAGAAGCCACCCTCGGCGGAGTTGCGTCCGGACCAGAAGGACAGCGATTCGTTGCCTCCGTATGATGTGCTGGACGCCATCCTGGAAGACTATGTGGAGGACATGCATTCGGCGGAGCAGATCGCGAAAGACCGTGGTTTCGACCTCGCGCTGATCCAGCGCGTGATGCGCATGGTGGATCGCGCCGAGTACAAGCGCCAGCAGGCCGCTCCTGGCATCAAGATTTCCGCGAAGGCGTTTGGATACGGACGCCGTTTCCCGATTGCCGCCAAGTCGGAGGCCTAGCAGCCTCTGGCCCCATTGCACAAATTGGCATCAGAATTACAAACTCGAAAGGAACGCATGTATCTTCGATTGCTTCGCCTCTCCGTCCTTCTGTTGCTCGCGGTTGTCGCGGCGGCTCAGGAAAAAACTTCCACCAATCTGCCTTCAGAAGAAACCGTGAATTCTTTTTTGCAGCAGACGTTTGGCTATGACTCGACGGTCACCTGGAAAATCACGGCGATTAAACCTTCGATTGCGGCAGGTTTGGCCGAGGTGGATGTTGTTCTGAGCAATTCCCAGGGACAGAGCACCACGACCCTTTACGTTACGCCGGACGGCAAGCACGCGTTGACGGGTGACATCCTGCCCTTCGGCGCCAAGCCGTATCAGCCTGCGAAGGAAGCTCTGTTGAAAGGAGTCAACGGGCCGTCGCGTGGTCCGGACAAGGCCCCGGTCACGATTGTCGAGTTTAGCGATTTGCAGTGTCCGCATTGCAAAGACGCGCAGCCGGTCATTGACAAGCTGCTCACCGAAGAGCCGAATGCGCGTTTCGTGTTCCAGAATTTTCCTTTGCCGTCGCATAACTGGGCTGCGAAGGCGGCGGACTATGCCGACTGCGTGGGGCGTAGTTCGAAGGACGCGTTCTGGAAATTCGTTCAGGGCACGTTTGACGCTCAGTCGAGCATCACTGAAGCGAATGCGGATGAAAAGTTAGCTGCGATTGCCGATACCGCTGGCGTGAAAGGCGCCGACATGGCCACCTGCGCTGCCAAGGCCGATACCAAGACGCGGGTGGAACAGTCGGTAGCGCTCGGACAGTCCGTGGGTGTGACGGGTACGCCGACAGTGTTCGTCAATGGTCGCCGGATTGGGAACGTGGTGGGATTGCCTCCGGAAGTGTTGAAGGGGTTGGTGGAGTTCGGGGCCAAGCAGTGATCGGAGCTGCCGAGAAAAAGGCGAGCTGCGCTCGCCTGGGCAGACGAGGGCGTCTGCCCCTACGTGAGATGACCTATTTCACGCCGGTCATCCAGATTTCTGAGTCCTGCGTCTCCGCCATGCTGATGATGTGGGGCGTGATCACTACCAGCATTTCGTCCTCGTCGTTCTCTTTGGTGTTGGACGCTGTCACGGTCTTGAGTATCGGAATTTGGCCGAGGCCGGGAATGCCGCTGAGGCTGCGCTGTTCTGTGCTCGTAATCTGACCCGCAACCACTGCCCCTTGATCATTCTTCACGTTGATGCTGCCCGTGTATTCCCGATTGCCGATTACCGGAACGCCGTTGGCGCTCGCGCCGGTTAAGGAGCGAACCTTGAGCTCGATGTTCATGCTCACGTCAGTATCGCCATGCACGACCGGCTTCACTTTCAGCGTAATTCCGATGTCCTCGTAGGTGAACGAGGGCACGGGCGCAATGAAGGAATTGTTGGCGATGACCTGCGAGATCGCGGCGGTGTTGAAGATGGGCGCGAAGCTGGCGTTGATGATCGGGTAACGCGAACCGAGGTTCATGGTTGCATCTTTTCCCTGGGCGGCGCGCACTGTCACGTGCTGGAGTGAGCGCAACTGGGATTCGCTTCTGGAGAGGGTTGCGCCCAACGTTCCCAGGGAGACGCCCATCAGGGTTTTGCCTCCTCCGAAAGTCGCTAGAGGCTGGCTGAAGATGGAGTTTGTGTTGCCGCCGGTTAACTGCGCTAACAAGGCGGCGACGCCGGTGGTATTGGCCTGGTTGATGCCGCCGCTGGCGATCAGCTGATTGATAAGGTCCTGGATGCTTTGGCCGCCTGCCAGCGTCAAGCCCAAGGCTCCAATCGGGATGTTGATGAGATTGAACTGATTCGGTATCTGCAAGCCGATGTTGTGAGTGAGCGTGTGGCTCACTTCATAAATTCGAACATCCAGCATGACCTCGGGATGAGACGATCCGAGTCCCTCCAGAAATTGGGTTGCCGCGTTCAGGACGTTTTGCGGAGCTCGTACAGTTAGAGTGCTTTTGGCCACATTCGAGGATACGAACTTGATTTCGAACACTGTGCGCAGCACATTCGTGAGGTCCTGCAACTGCTGCTGGGTGCCCGCGTCAGGCACATAGAAGGTGCGCAGGCCCATGCGGTCATAGAAGCGATGGTTCTCGGTGGAATCGGCGGCCACCAGAATTTGTTTTTCCTGCAACGGGGCCCAGAATGTCTTGGTGACTGCGCCCGCGAGCTGCATGGCCAGATAGAAGCCCACATCGTCGAGGTCGAAACGCACGCGCCGGCTGACGACGGAATCTTCGATGGTGGCGGCGATGCCGTACGCGCTCGCAACCTGGGTGAGCAGCTGCCTTGAGTCGCCACGGAAATGAAAGCTCTGCAGATTGTCCCGGGGTATGACGCGGATCTCATCGGACTGCTCAATGAGCTGGGGAAACTGGCGATTGCCCGTTCCGCCGTGGTCGATGGCTTCGTTCACGCGCTGCCGGGCGAAGTCATTGTTGGCGTCAATATGGAGCACGTTGCGGAATTCGCCCAGGGCTTCGATCGGCTGATTATTTGCCAGGGCCGCGTTGCCGCGCTGCAGGTGGTCATAGACCAGTTGCTGGCGAGTCAGTTCCCGAAGGGTCGCATACTGGAGGTCCTGGGGAATCAGGTTGGCGGCTTTCTCGAATTCCTGGTAGGCGTCATCGAGCCGCTTCTCCTTCTGAAGCTTCATGCCGTGCTGGAAAGCCTTGCGGGCTTCCTGCTGAGTCTGGGGACTCACCAGGCATGCGGGAGCGCCGGGAACTCCGCTGGCGCAGGTGGTGGCAGGAGCAGTCGGCGGTTGATCCGCAGCCCACACCGCAGACACCGCCAGCAATAGCGCCCCCAACCCTTGCCAATTTCGCATTGTCACCCGATTGTATCCGGGATAAGAACGATTCCGGCCTGGATTCTTGCAGGTTTAGTACCTTTGGTTTCACCGGGGGGATCGACAGAATTTGTTCTTGGCCTTGTTTTTGTGGAAGAACGTTCCATAGATTCGGAGGCGACCCGTGCCCTCGACGGGCGAGACGCCCGTCGCTCCACCTAGAGTACCAACAGCTCGGAGCAGCAGGTCACGGTTGCGTCTGGGCCGTGGGCTGCCAGATCTTCTGCTTTGAAAATGCCTGTGCCCACGGCGATTACTCGGCCACCCACGCCTTGGGCGGCGCGGACGTCGTCTGGGGTATCTCCGATGAAGCAGACCGTCGCATCGGGGCCCAGGCGACGACGGACCTCGCCGATGCCCTTGCGAAAGACGTCCACCCGCAGCTCGCATTCGTCAGCGAAGCAGCCGAATTCGAAATACTCGGCCAGACCGGCGGCTTTGAGCTTGATCCAGCCAATCGATTCCAGATTGCCCGAAGATACGCCCAGCAACTTTCCGGCATTCCTCAGAAGGTCCAGCACCTCGCGAATGCCGGGCAAAACGTTGGGACGAAATCGCTCGGCTTTCTCCGCGGCATCCCGCCGCACAACGTCCAGGGCATCGGCCATGCTCTGATCGATTACTCCTGGGGCGATTCCATCGCGTTCTGCCGCTGCTCTCAGAATGCCGGGATCGGTCTTCCCGTGATAGGCAATTCCGTCGATCGTGGTCTCGAGGCCGTAAACTTCGAGAAGGGCCCGATGCAAGGCATAGCGGTGCGTTCGATCGGGTGAGAGCAGCAGCGTTCCGTCGATGTCAAACAGATAAGCGTCGGCATCGCGCCAACGAAATGCGTTTCCCATCGGCAATCCTGGGCCTCCTTGCACTTTTAGTTTCGAGCTGCGAGCTGCGAGCAGGCCCGTCATCGCTCGGAGCTCATAGCTCGAGGCTCGAAGCTCCTACGCCACCATGATCCGCTCAATGGAGCGCGCTCGCCCGGTCGTTTCATCGCAGTCAATCACGACTGCACTGAGGCGGACGTCGCCGGTAGCGGCTTCAAAACGCACGGGCATATTGTTGAGAAATTTTCCTACGACCAGCTCTTTTTTTACGCCGATCACGCCATCGTACGGGCCGGTCATGCCTACGTCGGTGATGTACGCCGTTCCATTCGGCAGGACACGTTCGTCGGCGGTGGGAATGTGGGTATGCGTGCCGACGACCGCGGTCACGCGACCATCGAGGTACCAGCCCAGGGAAACTTTTTCGGAAGTTGCTTCGGCGTGCATGTCAACCAGGATGACCTTGGCGTGAATGTCATTCAGGAGCTTGTCCGCTTTTCGAAACGGATCGTCGTTCGAGGTCATGAAGACTCGCCCCTGCAGGTTGATTACGGCATAGGCGACGCCACTCTTACAGCCTTCGTAAAGGCCGTGGCCGGGAAGATCGGGCGCAAAATTTGCGGGGCGAAGCAGCCGTCGCGAAGGGCTGTGGGCGTTGCCGTCTGACATCTGGAAGAAGTCGATGATCTCCCGCTTGTCCCAGACGTGGTTGCCGGTGGTGATGACGTCGATGCCGAGTTCGAAAAGCTCTTCGGCCAGAGCAGGAGTGATACCAAAGCCGGCGGCGGAGTTCTCGCCGTTCGCGATGATGAGGTGGATGGAGTGATCCTTAACAAGCGAGGGCAGCTTTTCCTTGACGATGATGCGGCCCGGCCTGCCAAAAATGTCGCCTATAAAAAGTATGCGCAATATAACGCCCCAGAAGATTAGTTTTGAGGATAACACGCAGGGCGGGAGGCTTTGGCTACACGAGTGGGCGGCTTATCGAATGAAAAAGCTTTTAACCGCTAAGGTCGCAAAGGAAAGCCGCGAAGAACGCGAAGAAAGTCTGGGATTACGTTGAACAGTCTTGGCAGCCCGGGATGCAAGCTTTTCTTTGCGAGCTTTGCGGGGGCTTTGCGGACTTCGCGGTTAAGAGCTTTTCTGGGGCAGGTCTGCTGATTACGGTTGCTGGCAGCGTGATCGCGGGTGAAATTCTAATTCGGTGCCAGCTCCGCCGTTTTCAAGAAATCGTAATTTCCGGGCGGGCTGATGGAAAGGTTCTTTACGCGGCTGGTGTGGACCAACACGTTATCTAGATACCACAAATTGATATAGGGCAGGTCTTCTGCGAGGATCTGCTGAATTTCGAAGTACATGGCTTTGCGTTTGTTCTGATCGGTTTCCGTGCGCGCCCGATCTACGAGCGCATCGATCTTAGGATTCACGTAAAAACTGCGGTTCGCTCCTTTCGGAGGCATGCGCTGCGAGTGAAAGGCGTACTCGAAAATATCGGGGTCTTCATTACTGCCTCCTACCCAGCGCAGGGAATAGATTTGGAACTGGCCTTTAATGACATATGAATAGAAGGTCGCAAACTCATAGGTGCGGATATCGAGTTGAATTCCTACATCCCGGAGTTGCTGCTGTAATACCGCCACCATCAGGCGTGTATTTTCATCGGTCGACGTCTTCATCATGAGGTGAAAGCGTACGCCATTGTTCGGACTATATCCGGCTTGATCCAGGATCTGGCGGGCTCGCTCGGGATCGTAGGGATAGGTGCGTACATCGCTGGAGTAGGCCCAACTCTGAACGGGCAGAGTGCTGGCAGCGGGTTGCGCGAAACCGCGCAGGAGATACTCGATAAAAGGCTGGCGGTTGATGGCATGGGCCAGGGCCCGTCTTACGCGGACATCCTTAAGAATTGGGTCACGGAGATTGAAGGCAATGTAGGCCAGAACGGTGCCCGGCGCGCGCAGCACTTCCAATTGCGATTGGCGCTGCAACGTCAGCACCATGTCGGGGGTCAGGGCATTGATCGCGAGGTCGGCGCTGCCCTTGCGCAATTCGAGCGCCTCCGTTGTCATGTCGGGTACGATCAGGAATCGCACGCGCGGCAGATTCGCTTTCTGACCCCAGTATTCAGGATTACGCTCTAGAATCACATCCTTGTCCTGCTCAGCGCTGACGAAGCGGAAGGGTCCCGAACCCATGGGCATGGCTGAGATCTCCTCGCCACTGCCGTACGGCACGATGCCAATCGCACCTTCGGAGAGATTCCAAAGCAATGTCGCCGATCGTTCGGTCAGGTGAAAGACTACGGTGGAATCATCGGGAGCGTCGATATGACTCACAAAACGATAGGTAGAGGCCTTGGTGCTACGAATCTTGCCTTGAAGCAGGGAATCGAATGTCCATTTCACATCGCGCGCGGTCAAGGGCCTCCCATCGTGAAACTTTACCCCGGAGTGAAGATGAAAGACATATGTCAGGGGGTCGGGAATATTCCAGCTCTCGGCCAGCCCAGGTTGCACGTTGAGGTGCTCGTCGCGCGTGAGCAGGGCATCAAAAATCAATTCATCGATACGTTCTGATTGGGCATCGATTCCGACTCGCGGGTCCAGGTTAGTTGGACTGCTCTCAATGATCATGACGACAGTGCTTGCATCAGGTTTCGAGGAGCAGCAGAGAAGAGAAAAGCTCGTGAGGGCGATGAGCCCGACTTGGACGAGAGCCCGTGCGATCGCTATGCGGCGGCTGCGCCGTCCGTCACGCATACGAAATTTTCCCCAAGATCACAGGGCGCTGTGCTCCGGTGGCAGACGGAATGTTCGAGGGCCGCTGATTCCAGGTCTCGTATGCCAGGAGCGCGAAGGCGGCTGCCTCTTTGGCGGCCGAGGGCAATCCGAATTCATCGGAGAGCCGCAGCGAAATTCCCAGAGGTGAGAGTTCGTCGGCGAGCATGGCGAGCAGCGTCGCATTCTTCGCGCCTCCGCCGGAGATAATGAGTTCCTGATAGGCCGTGTTCCTTCGCACAACGAACTTGCGCACCGCATCGGCGATGGAGCGGGCGGTGAGAGCGGTGGCAGTTGCGACTATGTCGGCTTTCGGGGCGTGGCCGCAGCGGCGCACGAAGTCAGTCGCGAACTCGCGTCCGAATTCTTCACGCCCGGCGGTCTTCGGCGGCTTCTGGCGGAAGAACGGCGCGCGCAGGATGCTTCTGACCACCTTTTCCAGCACCGTACCTGAGGCGGCGATTCGGCCATCGCGATCGTAAGGCTTGTGGAACAGTTGCTCGGTGACTGCGTCGATCACCATGTTTCCGGGCCCGGTGTCGAACGCGATCACCTGCCGGGGCTTTGCGTTCGCGGGAATCGCGGTCAGGTTGGCGATTCCACCGATGTTCTGGGCAATGCGACCGACGTGGACATCGCGATATAGAAAATAATCAAGGAAGGGAACGAGGGGCGCACCCTTGCCGCTGCTGGCCATATCGGCCGGGCGAAAATCGGAAACGACCGGGACGCCAACTCGGGCGGCTATCACCGCGCCTTCTCCTGTTTGCCAGGTTACGGCAACCCGACGTCCCAGGAAGCGCTGCAACTCACCCTGATGGAATAGGGTCTGGCCGTGACAACCGACAAGCTGGGCTTTAATTCGGAACTTGCGCTGCGTCGCGAGAACCGCGTCCGCGTAAAGTTCTCCCAAAAGAAAATTCAGGCGCGCCAGATCGGCGACACTGGCTTGCGAGGCGTTCATCGCCGCCAGCACTGCCGTGCGGACGGCCTTCGGATATGGGAAATCGGCATGCGCAAGCAACTGCAGGTGCAGTCCGGTGATGATTTGTCGCTTTGCACGGCGTAGACCCCGGCGTTGATAATTCACCGTCGCTGCAGCGGCGTTGCTGATTCGTACCAGCGCAACATCGATGCCGTCCGCGGATGTTCCGCTCATCACGCCCGCGACGATCACCAGGCCACCTCGAAAGAGGGGCACACGGCCGTTGGATGGCAAATACTGGTGTCTCCGCCGCAAACGCTCACAAGCCTCCCAACCGAACCTGCTCGCCAAATTCCCAGAGCTTGCGTGACAGTCGATCGACGACATCGTTTGTGGGTGCTTTCGCCCATCGTGCCAGGCTCTTTGTTTTTTTCTTGAACGCCAACACTCGCTTGGTCGATTCCCTTATACGCCGGGCGAACCTGGGACCGCGCTCGGCCGTCCGCACCAGTTCCTCGTAAGCACGATTGACGAACTCTTCCTTGTGGCAGATGAGGCAGAGATCGCCACCCGCTCGAATGTGCTCTACCGCCGCCTGCTCAATGGGGGCGGCCGCCAACACACCTCCCATTTCCATATCATCGGAGGCGATCAGGCCGCGATAACCGATTTTGTTCCGCAGAACTTCGGTGATCCATTTCCTGGAGAGGGAAGCGGGGGTTTTCTCGCGCGTAACCTGCGGGTAGGCCGCATGCGAAATCATCACGAACGGGAACTCGCGCCGCAAGGCTCGATATGGAGCCAGATCCTCGCTCCACATTTTTTTAAAAGACTTCTGGATCACTGGCAGATCGTGATGGCTGTCGAGATTGCCTTCGCCCAAGCCCGGGAAATGCTTGCCGCAGCCCAGCACTCCGGCGGCACGCAGGCCAGCCAGAAATTCGCGCGCGTACAACACCGTCTTCCTGGGATCGTCGGATACCAGGCGCGAGTTCATGACGCTGCGCGACGCTTCAAAGGCCAAGTCGACGGCCGGGGCGAAGTCCACATTGAACCCTAACGCGCGACAATTCTCGCCAATCGCGCGGCCGTGCTTGCCAAACAAGCCACGGTTGCCCAGTGCAAAGACTTCGGAGGGGGAAGGTGCTGGTCCGATCACGTTTCGCAACCGGTCGACCTTGCCGCCCTCCAGATCCACGCACCGAAACAGCGGCACGGAAACCTGGGCCTGGCAATCCTTGAGGAGCTTGTAGGTCTGCTCGGCGCTAACGATGTTGCGGGCAAACAGAATCACTCCGGCCGGCTGGACACGCTGCAAAAGGGAAGCCAGGGCGGGAGACATCTCTGTGCCGTCAAAGCCGATGATTAAGAGCTGCCCGATATCGCTGGGGCGCCTCGAACGACGTCCTGTTTGCCTCTTGGTGGTGATCTTGAATCCCCCGTTTCCCTCTGTGTGCCTGCGTGGTCAGATCTGCTTTTTGAGCTCGGAGAGCAAATTTAAGGCTTCGAGCGGAGTGAGCCGGTTCAAATCCACTTCGCGCAGCTTCTCAAGTACGGGCTGCGAGATGGGCGTGAAGATCGTCAACTGCGCGGCTGGCGCCGGGCGGGAATCATCATTCGCCAGCTGCCCGGTGAGCTGCCGCTCGGCATTTTCATGCTCGTTCAGAACTTCGCGCGCGCGCTCGATCACCTCGTTCGGCAATCCCGCCAGCTTGGCGACCTCGATGCCGTAGCTGCGATCGGCTGCACCCGGCTCGACTTTCCTCAAGAAGACAATCCCGCCGCCAGTTTCCTTCACCGACACATGGTAGTTTTTGACTCCGGAAAGCTGGTCTGCCAGTTCGGTGAGTTCAAAGTAGTGGGTGGCGAATAATGTTTTCGCTCGCGTGCGCGCATGCAGATATTCAATGGCCGCCCACGCGATGGCCAATCCGTCATAGGTCGAGGTGCCTCGGCCGACCTCGTCGAGCAGAACGAGCGAGCGGGGCGTCGCGGTGTGGAGAATGGCGGCCGTCTCCGTCATCTCGACCATGAAAGTGGAACGTCCGCGCGCAAGATTGTCGCTTGCGCCGATGCGGGTGAAGACGCGGTCGACCAGTCCCAGGCGCGCCGAGCGCGCGGGTACGAAGGAACCCATCTGTGCCAGGATCACGATCAGGGCCGCTTGCCGCAGGTACGTCGACTTGCCGCCCATGTTCGGTCCGGTCAGCACCAGAATCGTGTGGCTGGTGGAGTTCAAGTACAAATCATTCGGAACGAAGCGGTCGCCTCCACCCAATTCCTGTTCCTCGATGACCGGATGGCGGCCTGCGACGATCTCGAGGTCGCCGGAATCCTCGAGCTTCGGCCGGCAATAATTTCGCTGAGCCGCCAGGTGCGCCAGGCCAGCGAGCACGTCGACCTCGGCGAGCGCGAGCGCGGTCTGGCGGATGCGCCGAGCTTCGCCCGCAATCGCCGTCCGCAGTTCGGCAAAAATCCGGCGCTCGATCTCGACCATCTTTTCCTGCGCGTCGAGAATTTTCGCCTCATACTCCTTCAGTTCTGGAGTGGTGAATCGTTCTGCATTCACCAGCGTTTGCTTGCGCTCGTAATCGGCGGGCACGAGGTGCAGGTTCGGCTTGGAAACCTCCAGGTAGTATCCGAAAATCGAATTGAACTTCACCTTGAGCGAACCGATGCCGGTGCGCTGGCGTTCTCGCTGCTCGATCTGCGCGAGATATTGCTTGCTGTGGCGGCTCAGGTCACGGAGTTGGTCCAGCTCGGCGTCAACGCCTGTCGCGATCACGCCGCCATCACTCAGGGAGATGGGTGGCTCGGCGACAATCGTCTTTTCGATGCGCGTGCGCAGGTCGCTCAGCTCGTCCATGGCCGCATGCAGACTCTGCAGCCGCTCGCCCGAGAAACGTCCCACGGCTCCACGGGCTACTGGGATCCGTCCCAGGGACGCCGCCAATGCCAGCACATCGCGAGGATTCGCGGTCTCGAGGGTTACGCGGCTGAGCAGTCGCTCCAGGTCGAGGATTCCTTCTAATGCGCGCCGCAACTCTTCGCGCGCCACCGTGTCTCTTACTTGCGCCTCGACCGCGTCCAGACGCGCATCGATTTCCGTCCGGTCAATGGAGGGACGCAGCATCCAGGCGCGCAGCAGGCGCTTGCCCATGGGAGTGACGGTCGCGTCGACGGCGCGAAACAGGGTGATGCCCGCATCGCTTCCGGCAAACAGCGGCTCAATCAATTCCAGGTTGCGCACCGTGACCGCGTCGAGCACCAGGCAGTTCTGCCGCTCATAGAAACCAATCCGATCGACGTGCTCCAGGGTTCCGCGCTGGGTGGAGCGCACATAATGCAGAATGGCTCCGGCGGACGAGGCCGCCGCCGGCTTGCCGGCCAATCCAAATCCCTCGAGCGAAAGCACACCAAAATGATTTTCGAGCAACGGGATTGCATGGTCTGGCGCAAACACCCAGTCATCCAGAGGCGTTTCGGCGTATCCGGCGGAGCGGCCGTCCCCGGAGCCGGAGCCCTCGAACAGCGGCGCTGCCGAGGCATACAGCAATTCCTTGGGCCGCAGCTGCGACAATTCTTCCTGAATGCGCCGGGCTGCGTCCGCGCCTTGAAACTCCGTGGCACGGAATTCGCCGGTGGAAAGATCGAGCGCGGCGAATCCAACACGATCGCCGACGCGGGCCAGCGCTCCCAGGAAATTGTTCTCTTCGGAGCTGAGCGAGGCATCAGCCGCGGTTCCCGGCGTCACGACGCGTGTCACTTCGCGGCGCACCAGCTTCTTCGCGGGGCGGGGGTCTTCCATCTGCTCGCAGATGGCCACTTTGAATCCCTTGCGGATCAGCTTGGCGATGTAGCCCTCGGCGGCGTGGTAGGGCACTCCGCACATGGGGACGGCAATGCCTTTCTCCTTGTTGCGGGAGGTCAACGTGATTTGCAGTTCACGCGCGGCCAAGACAGCGTCATCGAAGAAAAGCTCGTAGAAATCGCCCAGCCGGAAGAACAGGAGCGCATTGGGATGCTCCTTTTTGATTGCGGCATACTGCCGCATCAACGGCGTGGACGTCTCGGTCATGTCGAGCGGCTTCGTGCGCGGATTATAACAAAGGGCGTCACTCTCGTTCGTCGTTGGAGATCACAGTTGACGCGCGCTCCGACGAGATGTTTTCCTTACGCATGGAACTTCGCAAAGATCCGATCACGCGGTCGTGGGTGATTACAGGAGACGATGTCCCCGACGCCTCGCCGCGCACTGATTCGCCCTGTCGCTTCTGCGCCGATGCGACGACTCCACTGCAGGTCATCGCTTCCCGCACGGAAGTCGAGGGCGTGCCGTGGTCGGCGCGCTCCGTAGTGCATCCTCTGCCTCTTTACCGCATTGAAGGCGAACCTTCGCGCCGTGGCGACGGTCTGTACGACCGCATGCGCTCCATCGGGGCGCACGAAGTGCTGGTTGAAAACTCCCGCCACAATCGCCAGCTATGGAATGCGAGCGACAACGAAATCGAGCAATTCCTTCGCCTGGCCGCGCAGCGCATCAAGGACCTCAAGGGCGACGCACGGCTGAAGTACATCAGCATCTTCAAGAATCATGGCGTGAATGCGGGGCAGGAGTTCGAGCACGCAACCTCGCAACTCACCGCGACGACTTTTGTTCCGCGGCGCGTGCTCTATGAACTGCGCGCCGGGCGCGACTACTACGAGAAAAAAGAACGCTGTGTTTTCTGCGACATTATCGGACAGGAGGAGCGGCAAGGCCTGCGCGTGGTGGAACTGCGCGGCGATTACATTGCGATGTGCCCCTATGCGCCACGCGTTCCGTATGAAACCTGGATCCTGCCGCGGGTGCACGAGTCTTCGTTTGAACGCTCGGCGGTTTCCCGGACGGGCGGCTTCCGAGATCTGGCGAGCCTTCTGCGCCGGACGTTACAGCGGATACGCACGATCACCGAGGAATTTCACATGGTGCTGCATACTTCTCCCAACACCATTCATGGTTCGGAAAGCCTGGGGTATTGGAAGACGATCGACGAGGACTACCACTGGCACTTCGAAATCCTGCCCATCCTGGGCGCCAAGGCAAAGTCGTATACCTTCAAGGAGGTGTACTACTCGCCGGTCGCTTCCGAGACCGCGGTCAAACGCCTGCGTGACGCGAAGATCGATTCGTGATCGGCGGCTTGAGCCCGCCTCAGTTTCGCGGGGCGAAAACAAATCCACCACCAAGGACACGACGGAACACGAAGGAAGACACGAAGGCAATCGTTAGTCGCCAGTCGTGTGATCGACTTATGGCTTCGGTGAAGCGATAGGCGGATACAAATCACCCGAATACAAATCACCCCCAATACAAATCATCAATTCATAGTTGAATCTGATACAATATCGATATTCTAAAAGCTTTTACGAAGGGAACCACATGGTCTGGTTGGCCCTCTCGCTGCCTAGGAAGATGCTGCCGCTTGGTTTCTTATTCCTCGCCCTCCCCTTTTCCATATCCGCACAATCGCCGGGAACTTCGAATCATCCCTGGATGAATCGTAGTCTTTCGCCAGAGCAGCGGGCCTCCCTCGTTCTGAAGGAGATGACGCTAGACGAAAAGATCTCGATGTTGCACGGAACTGGCATGAAGGACTTGAGTCCCATCAGCCCGCTTGCCGTGCATTCCAACGGAGGCGCTGGGTACGTCGCGGGCGTGCCTCGGCTCGGCATTCCCGATATCCAGATGTCCGACGCTGCCTACGGTGTGCGCAACAGCGGTGAGAACGGCCGCTACTCTACCGCATTGCCTTCGAATCTGGCGGGCGCAGCGACCTGGGATGTCGATCTCGCTGAGCAATACGGGGCGCTGATCGGGCGTGAGTTGCGCGCGCAAGGCTACAACATGTCCTTGGGCGGCGGCGTGAATCTGACCCGCGAGCCGCGCAATGGCCGAACGTTCGAGTACATGGGCGAGGACCCGATTCTCGCCGGCACGATGGTCGGTCATCGGATAAAGGGCGAGCAGGGTCAACACGTGATCGGGGACATCAAGCACTACGCCTTGAACGATCAGGAGAGCGGGCGCAATGCGGTCAACGTGAACGTCGAGGAACGCGCCATGCGCGAGACCGACCTGCTGGCGTTCGAGATCGGCCTGCGCGAATCCGATGCGGCTGCGGTGATGTGCTCCTACAATCGCGTGAACGGCGACTACGCTTGCGAGAACAAGCATCTTCTCACTGATGTGCTGAAGAAGGATTGGAACTTCGCGGGCTTTGTCGTGTCGGATTGGCAAGCCACGCACAGCACGGCGAAAGCGTCGGCCGCGGGGCTTGATCACGAAGAACCAGGCGAGATCTTTTATGGCCCTGCGATGAAGAAGGCGGTGCAGTCCGGACAGGTGTCTATGGCCGAACTGGATGACCACGTGCGCCGCATTCTGCGGTCAATGTTTGCGAGCGGCGTGGTGGATGATCCGGCGCAGAAGAGCGTGGTCGACGTGGTCGGCGGCTTGGAGGTCGCGCAAAGGGCGGCCGAGCAGAGCATCGTACTGCTGAAGAACGAAGACGCGCAGCTGCCTCTGAATGCATCCGCGATCCGCAGCCTGGCCGTGATTGGCGCGCACTCGGACGTTGGCATGATCTCCGGCGGAGGGTCCGCGCAAGTCGATCCTCCGGTCGGCAATGCGATTCTGCCTCCGGGAAAAGGGCAGACGCGGTGGCTGGAGCCGATGTGGTTTCCGACTTCGCCGCTGAAGGCGATTCGCGCGAAGCTTCCGCGTGCCAACGTGCAGTACGATGCGGGGACCGATCCTTCATCCGCAGCCGCACTCGCCAAGAACGCGGAGGTGGCCATCGTGTTCGCCTACCAGTGGGAGAGCGAGGACATGGATCTTGACAGCCTCGCCCTGCCTGCACATCAGGACGAGTTGATCGCGAAAGTCGCGGCCGCGAATCCGCACACAATCGTGGTGGTTGAAACCGGTGGGGCGGTGACGATGCCTTGGGTAAGACAGGTAAACGCCATCGTGGAGGCCTGGTATGCCGGCAGCAAGGGCGCTGATGCGGTCGCGAATGTGTTGTTCGGGGAAGTGAACCCAGGTGCGAAGCTGCCCATCACGTTTCCGTTGAGCGACGCCGATTTGCCCCATCCAACTATCGTGAAGCCGCCGGTCGAATCAACCACTCAGAGTGGTGATCCCGATAACTGGAAGAAGATCGCCGCGGGTCTTCCCCCATTTCAAATCTCCTACGACGAGGGCCTGAAAGTTGGCTACAAGTGGTATGACGCCGAGAAAAAGCCGGTGCTGTTTCCCTTCGGCCACGGGCTCTCGTACACGACTTACAGCTACTCGAATTTGAAAGTCGAGCCCGGGAAGGAAATCCGGGCCAGCTTCACGCTGCAAAATACTGGCACGCGGGATGGAGCAGAGGTAGCGGAGGTGTACGCGTCGCTGCCTGCGACGGCGGATGAACCGCCCAGGCGGTTGGTCGGCTGGAGCAAGGTGAAATTGAAGGCGGGGGAAAGCAGGGAAGTTGCGGTCGAGATCGATCGCCAATACCTTTCTGTCTATGATCCCGGCGCGCATGGGTGGAAGCTTGTGCCGGGCGAATACTCTTTCCAGGTTGGCGGCTCTTCGCAGGACCTGCCGCTCAAGCAATCGATCACGCTGAAATAAGCGGAGGGACGGGCGTCCCGCCCGTCCAGCACCAAGCAAAAAAGTTACGGGCGTCGTACGCTTCCAGATCCAACTCAAAATAGACGGGCGGGGACGCCCGTCTCTCCATCACATCTCCTGCTAAAGTAGGCGGGAGAGTCTCCCATGACCGTTCGCCGCATGAAGACTTATACCGGTGGCCAGGGATACGTGTATCAGTACTACTTCGTCGGCAAGCGGCCGGCACCTGCAGGTGGGGCGACGGAGTACATCTTCGACGTCACCTCGGACCGGAAGGTGACTTACTCTGTGAGTGTTCTGGTTGAACTGGCGGCGCTCCGATCGTGGGCAGAGGTTCACGGGCGCGCGCCCACCGAGGCGGAGGAATATGGCGCGGCCAAGATGCGGTTATTCAAAGCCTTCGACGAAATCGAGGATATGATGGCCGCCGGGCGTGAGTTGCGCGTCGATCTGGCAGGCCTCGAAGAAGCGTTCACTACATTAGGAGTGGAGTGAACAAGACTGCCGGGCTACGCCCGGCTGGACAGGCGGGGCGCCTGTCCCTACGCGAGCTTGCCGGTTACTCAAAGGTGCTAATACCTTGTGACACACGTCACAGGGACCTGTGATCTGCTCGACTGCCGCCTGCCTCACTGACAGGGCAGTATAATCACGAAGGGTGGGGATCCCCTTCCGTCAAGCTAAGTTATGTCAATCTTTTGGCTTCGAGTCGCGCTGGGTTTTTATGGGGTCGGTCTGCTCTATGCTTTGGTCGCCTTGACCCGCACCAGCGATCTTCTGAATCGCGTGGCGCTGCATGCCTCCTATCTGGGAATGGTATTTCACCTGGTTTCGCTGACGGAGGGCGTTTTTCTTGCCGACCATGTCACGATGGCGATGGTGCATAACTCGGAGTCGCTGCTGGCTTTCCTGATCATGGCCGTGTTCATGATCGTGTACCTGATTTATCAGACGACCTCGCCGGGCATTATCATCTTCCCGCTGGTGTTCCTTCTGACCTTCCTGGCGGCAACACGGCAGCAGCCGTTTCTGCGGATGTCACCCGGCATGCGCAGCAGTTGGCTGTTCGCGCACATTGGCCTGATCTTTACAGGCTATGCGGCGCTGATTTTGAGCTTTTGTGCCAGCGTGCTTTACCTGATTCAGCAGCATTCTCTGAAGGCGAAGCGTGCGAACAGCATTTTTTCGCGCCTGCCCGCGCTCGAAGACATCGACCAGATCGGCTATCGTTCGCTGCTGCTGGGCTTTCCCTTCATGACCCTGGGCCTGATTGCGGGCTCGGTGGTGGCCGAGAGCACTTACGGGCGCATTGATATTCAGGATCCCAAGATTCTGCTGTCGTTGTTGATGTGGGCGGTATACCTGATCATGGTGTACACGCGTTGGATTGCCGGCTGGCGTGGACGCAAAGCGGCGGTGCTGGCGAGCGTGGCGTTCGCGGCGGCCGTCGTGGCCTGGGCCGCGAATTATTTCAGCTCGATTCACAGGTTCGTTTCGTCATGAGATTTCAGCTCATCGGCGTGAATCACAACACGGCTCCGGTCGAGGTGCGCGAGCGGCTGGCGATTCCGGAGTCCCGTCTGCCCGAGGCTTGCAAGAAGCTAACGGAATTCCCGGGCATCGACGAGGGCATGATTCTGTCGACCTGCAACCGAGTGGAGATCCTCGCCAACACGAAAAACGGTTCCGGCGCCGACTTGCGAGCGTTCCTGAAAAACTATTTCCAGCTCAACAACGCCGATCTCGACAAGCACCTGTACGAGTACCACGAGCAGGAAGCTGTGCGGCACATGTTCCGGGTGGCTTCCAGCCTCGACTCCATGGTGGTGGGCGAGCCCCAGATTCTGGGGCAGGTGAAAGAAGCCTATGCGACGGCACGGGCCGTGGGCGCGGTGCGGGCGCAACTGGATCAGCTTGTCACCCGGGCATTCGCGGTTGCGAAACGGGTTCGCACAGAGACCGCCGTTGGATCTTCTTCCGTTTCGATCGCCTCGGTTGCCGTCGATCTCGCGAAGAAGATTTTCGGCAATCTCGCCGGCAAGCAAGTTTTTCTGATTGGGGCAGGGAAGATGAGCGAATTGGCGGCTCGTCACCTTCTGGCTCACGGCTGCGCATCTATTTTCGTCGCCAACCGCACCTACGAGCGCGCCGTCAGCCTCGCTTACAGGTTCCACGGCCAGGCAATCCACTTCGAGGACCTGCATAACACCTGCGACCGGGCGGATATCGTCATCACCTCTACGGGTGCGCCGCACGCGATTTTCCGCCGCGAACACGGTGAACTGTTTTTGAGCCGGCGCAAGAATCGTCCGATGTTCTTCATCGATATCGCGGTGCCACGGGATGTCGATCCCGCGATGAACAAACTGGACGGCATTTTCGTTTACGACATTGACGACCTGCAGCAGGCGGTGGCGAGTCACGTTGCGGATCGTCGCAAAGAAGCCGAGCGCGCTGAGGCCATCGTCACCCTCGAAGTGGAACGGTTCCAGGCGCGCATTCAGACGCTCGATGTTGTGCCCACGATCGTCTCCCTGCAGGATCATCTTGAAACCATTCGGCAAGCGGAAATCGATCGCGTGCGCGGCCGGCTGGGTCCGATGACGCCCGAGCAGGAACTTGCTGTTGAAGCGCTCACCCGCGGCATCGTCAACAAGATCATGCACACGCCCATCAGCGCGCTGAAATCAGCGGCCCGCGAGCCCGAAGCTACCACCGTGATCGATCTGGTGCGCCGCCTGTTCAACCTGCAGGAGAAGCGTGCTGCCAAGTCGGGCGGATCGGGAGAACCCAACTGATGGCGCGCCTGCGGATCGGTTCGCGGGGATCGCAGCTGGCGCTGTGGCAAGCTCACCACATTTCCGATCTGCTGCGCGGCCGGGGTCATGAAGTGGAACTGGAAATCATCAAGACCACCGGCGATAAGATTCTCGACGTGGCACTCGCCAAGGTCGGCACCAAGGGCATGTTCACCAAGGAAATCGAGGAGGCTCTGGCCGAGGGCCGCGTGGACCTTGCGGTTCACAGCTTGAAAGACCTGCCCACCGAGTTGTCGCCGGGCTTTGAAATTGCGGCCATCACGAAGCGCGAAAATTCCCAAGACGTTTTTTGCTCGAGCAAGTACGCGAGCATCGATGGGCTGCCGCGGGGGGCGCGCGTGGGAACGAGCAGCCTTCGCCGGCAAGCGCAGTTGAAGGCACTGCGGCCTGATCTCGAGATTTATCCGTTGCGTGGCAATGTGGACACGCGTCTCCGCAAGCTTGCAGAAGGCGAATACGACGCGATCATTCTGGCGGCGGCGGGCCTGAACCGGCTCGGCAAGACGGAACTGGTGAAGCAAGTGATCTCGAAAGACATCATGTGCCCCGCCGCCGGGCAAGGCGCCCTCGGCATTGAGATTCGCGCGGGCGATCGCGTGACCCGCGAGCTGCTCGCGTTTCTCGACGACGCCGAAGCTCGCGCCTCGACCACCTGTGAGCGGGCTTTGCTGAACAAGCTGGGCGGAGGCTGCCAGGTGCCGATTGGGGCTGCGGCAGAAGTCCGCAACGGACGGCTCCATCTCGATGCTATCGTCGCCAATCCTGATGGCTCGAAGATTTTGCGCGAGTCCCGGGATGGAGAGGATGCAGAGAAGCTCGGCAGTGAAGTCGGCGAGGCGCTGCTGCGCCGGGGTGGGGACGCAATACTCGAGGAAGTTTACGGAAACGGCATCGCTGTTCCGCAGCAGCCGTGACCACGCTCGGGAAGCCGAGCTTCGCTCGGCCGGACAGACGGGGGCGTCTGTCCCTACGTGGGACCGGACAGACGGGGGCGTCTGTCCCTACGCGGGACGGACAGACGAGGGCGTCTGTGCCTAAGGGCGAGCGCAAAACCGGGAAGCCTCTCGAAGGCGTTCGTGTCCTGGTCGGTCGGGCGCGTCACCAGGCGGGATCGCTTTCGGCGGAACTCCGCAAGTTGGGAGCTGACGTCCTCGAAATTCCCTTTATCGAAATTCGCAAACCGCGGTCCTTCCGACCACTCGACACCGCCCTCAAGCATCTCCAATCGTACGACTGGCTCATCCTGACCAGCGTTAACGGCGTGGAAGCCATGTGGGAGCGGCTGAGGAAGCTCCGCCTCAACCAGCAATCGCTCCGGCATCTGAAAATTGCCGCCATCGGTCCGGCGACGAGGAAAGCCATTGAAGAGCGTGGAGCGCGGGTGAACGTCGTTCCGAAAGAATATGTCGCGGAGTCGGTGGTGAAGAGCCTGCGGAAGCAGGTAAGTGGGAAAAGGGTTTTGCTGGTGCGGGCGAAGGTCGCGCGTGATGTGATTCCGCGCGAATTGAGAAGAGCCGGCGCTCAGGTAGACGTGATCGAAGCCTACGAAACCGTGGTACCGACAGCGTCGCGCACTCGCTTGCGGGCCGCTCTCAAAAATGCGACGACCCGTCCCGACGTCATTACCTTTACAAGTTCCTCAACGGTTAAGAACTTTGTGAGCTTGCTGGGATCAGGCCAACAGAGTTTACGTGGCAGAAAACGTCGCAGCCCTCTGGAGGGCATCACCATGGCGTCGATCGGCCCGGTGACGTCGGCTACTCTCCGTGAACTCCATCTCGGGGTCGATGTGGAAGCCAACCAATACACCATTCCCGGACTGATCAAAGCCATCGTAACCAGCACGCGCCCACTGTAAAGAAACAACTTCTTGCGGCAATCGCGGCGCGTGACGAGCGCAACTGTTTCCGTGCTGCGGACCCCGGCTTGTGATTGCCGGCAGGATGCCGGCGCTACGGTCTGCCCTCACAGCGGCTTGATTTCGCAGCTGCAATCTGCGGGTGGCACGTGCGCCTTCAGGAAGTCTGCGACTCGCTTGTACGCATCAATCTGATTGTCGACGCGCGAAAAACCGTGGCCTTCGTTTTCGTACACTTTATAGTCCACGACTCCGCCGCGCTTCTTGATGGCGTCGACCACCTGCTGGGCTTCGGACTTCGGACACCGTGGATCGTTTCCGCCCGCGAGCAACAGCAAGGGCGCCTTGATCTGATCGACGAAGAAAATGGGCGAGCGATCGCGAAGCAGGTCTTTGTTTTTCTCCGGATCGCCCATGGTGGCGATGTCCATTTCGCGCAACACTGGATCTTCGTTCTCGATTTCCGTGAAGTAGTTCACGAACGGCACGATCGGCACGCCCGCCGCCCACATGTCCGGGGCCTTGGTCACGGCCATCATGCTCATGTAGCCGCCGTAACTGCCGCCCATGATGACTACTTTTTTGGGATCAACATAGCCGCTCTGCTTGATCCAGTCCGCGGCGGCCAATACGTCCTGCAGATCACCGCCGCCCATGTCGAACAGGTTGGCGTGCTGAAATTCTTTTCCGTAGCCCGTGGACCCGCGATAATTGGGGGCGATCACGATATAGCCCTCGTTGGCCACGTGCTGCACGAAACGGTTGAAGGAGTTCACGGTCTGCGCCGTGGGACCGCCATGAACCAGAACAATGGCGGGATGCTGGCCGTTGCGCGGCAGGTTATACGGCACGTAAACGAACGCCGAGATGGTCCACTTGCCATCCTTGCTGGGATAATGCGCAAGGAAGGGCTCGACCATGTCTTCACCGCGCATGCCTGCTACGAGTGAATGCGTCACCTGCTGCGATTTCCCGGTCGCCATCGAGTGCACCCATAAGTCATTCGGTGCGGTCGGTCCGTTGTGGTAATAGAGCAGCCGCGCGCCGTCTTTGGTGAATGCGGAGGATTTTCCTCCGAGTTCGTTCACGCCCTTGGGCAAGGGTAGGGAAGTCGTTTTGCCGGTCGCCACATCATGGACAAAGATATCTGAATTGCCGTCGACGTTGGCGGTCCACGTGAGGCGCTTGCCGTCAGGCGAGAACTCGCCGCCGTCGATTTCCCATTTGTCCCTGGTTAGCCAGGTAATTTTCTTGCTTGCGATGTCCAGCAGGCCGACGTTCTCGTACCCGTTCTCAGTGTTGGAGGTGATCAGCAGTTTTTTCCCATCGGGTGAGAAATCGTTGGCGGTATACAGCAGTTCGCCGGAATGTTCGGTCAGCAGCGAAGCTTTGCCCGTCGCTACTTCGGCTACGAAAACATTGGAATCGGTTCCCTTGGCCTGGCGCTGTGTATAGGCAATCCACTTCCCATCCTTCGACCATATAGGGCGCACATTCATCTTGTCTTTGGGTGTGTCGGTGGTCAGGTGCTGGACCTTGCGCATCACCATGTCGAAGATGTCGATTTCGAACACCGACGACGTTTTCGGCTTCACCATGTAGGCGAGATAGCGTCCGTCGGGCGACCAGGTCGGACTCATTTCCGCGATCTCGCGCGTGTTGGTGAGGTTCACGACCTGCCCGGTTTTGGGCGAGACGATGAATAAGTCCCACTGCTCGTCACCGTCGTAGTCCGACTGGTAGGCGATCCACTTGCCATCCGGCGACCACGCTGGTGACGTCTGGCGCTGATCGCTTACCGTCAATTGCAATGGCCATCCGCCCTCGGCAGGCACCAGCCAGAGATTATTCCGCCCGCTGATGTTCGAGACGAAGGCGATCTGCTTTCCATCCGGCGACCAGTCGGACGCGCCCACCTGGCGGGTCATGTAGAGCTTCTCGATGGAGAGATTCTTCTCCACCTGCGCGTTGGGCTTGCTGGCAATCTGCTTGGGATCGGTGACCGCCTGCGGCGCTGGGAGGGTTTGTGCGATGGTGAGCGTGCTCATGATGACGACGATAGCGAAGTGGATGAAAGGGCGCATGCAACTCCTCGTGAAAGCTAGTGTTCCGAAAACACGCGAACAAAGTCGGTTGCCAAATCTCGGCTGAAGCTTCGCGACCTCAGCGGCTAAAGCCGCTTTGATTTTACGGCTCGTACGGCTCGGCTGAAGCCGAGCCCTTTCAAAACGCGAGCAGAGGTTACGCCGGGCGCTAACGGGACACCACGCACTAACGGAACACATGCACTAGCGGGACACATGCACTAGCGGGACACATGCGCCAACGGGACATCGCACAGTAACGGCACACCATGCTACCGGGATCAAAGCTACCCCTTGGCTCCCTTATGCACTTCCACGGTGGTCCAGGTCTTGTCCTCCGCATAGCAGAGCGGCTCTATCGGACAATCGGCGCACTTTGGCTTGCGTGCGAAACACAAATTGCGGCCGTGATGAATCACCTGGTGCGAGTACAAAGTCCAACGGTCTTGCGGGATGATCTTCATCAGGTCCTGCTCGATTTTTACCGGATCAGTGTTTTTGGTGAATTCCCAGCGGCGAGAGATGCGCTGCACATGGGTGTCGACCACCACGCCCACGCCCTTGCCGAACCACGAGCCCAGCACGACGTTCGCGGTCTTGCGTGCGACTCCGGGCAACGTCAGGAGTTGATCCATTTCCTGGGGGACCTCGCCGCCGAACTCGGCCACGATTTTCCTGGCTGCACCCACCACGGATTTCGACTTGTTGCGGAAGAAGCCGGTCGAGCGCACGTCGGGTTCGAGTTGCTCGGGGCTCAGCGCGGCGAAATCCTGTACCGTGGGATACTTCTCGAACAAGATCGGCGTTACCCGGTTCACATTTGCGTCGGTCGATTGCGCAGAGAGGATGGTGGCGACCAGCAGTTCCCATGCGGTGCGGTGATGCAGAGCGCACACGGCCTGCGGATAGAGCGCGTCCAGATGCTTCAGGATCGCATTGACGCGCTCCGGCGCTATCGGGTCGTAATGCCTGGACGGAGCACGTTTGAGATTGGCTGCCTTGGACGCTGCCGGGTTGACTTTGACGGCGCTCTTCGCGGCGTTCTTTCGAGGGATGCCTCTGGAATTCTTGTAGATGCTGGACTTGGCCGCCGCTGCTTGTCCGCGCCCAGTCCGCCGCGTGCCTTCCTGTTTGCCCGACTTCGCTGGTTGTCGCGGAGTCACACCCCGTGCCATCGATTTCTCCAGAACGTGATGCTAATGGTAACAAAAAGCTGATGGCAGGTGGCTCATGGCAGGTGGCTGATGGCAGGTGGCTGATGGCTGATGGTCGTTGGCTGGTAGCTGACGGTTAAGACCCATTCGTTTTCTGCTGTTGTCGGGCTGGGCAGACGGGGCGTCTGCCCCTACGCAAACCTTGCCCGACCAGAAAGAGATCCTCGTGAGCTATCGGCGATGGGTTATCAGACACCAGGCATCCGCCACTGGCCATGTCTCTTCGTTCCGTTGACGGGTGCTGCTTGCGCCGTTAGTCTAAAAGTGAAATCCAAGGACAAAATTCCGTGGCCGTGAAATCCATCCAACTCGGGCAAGTCTGGCGGCAGGATCAAAGCGGGCAAGATTATCTCGTCACCAAGGTGTATAGCGAAGTGTTCGCGCAGTTCGCTGTGTTGCGTCCCGCCGAAGTCACCGCGCCCGACGCGCCCACGGTGAAAGTCAAGGTCGCGAAGTCGGCGGGCGGGGCCTCATTGCCCGGCTTTACCTTCACCCAGGAAGGTTCCTTCTAGCTTTTTCCGCTACACTGGAGCGATGGGGCAGCTGGCGTGCTCGCCCCGCCGTCGTGTTCCGTGAGCGCGGTCCGATTTTCCCGTTCTACTTCATTTCATGACTGAAAAAATTCTTGCGGTCCTGTTTGTATTCATCAAGTCCATCATCGGCGCCACGGGCTATGGCGGCATCGTTCTGCTGATGGCGATCGAATCGGCGTGCATCCCCTTGCCGTCAGAACTGATCATGCCGTTCGCTGGATACCTGGTGTACGAGGGCTCGATGAGGCTTTTCTGGGTGGCGACAGCAGGGGCGATCGGCTGCAATCTGGGCTCGCTGGTGGCCTACGAAATCGGGCGGTATGGCGGGCGCCCGCTAGTGGAGCGTTACGGTCGTTGGATCCTGATGGGCCGCCGGGAACTCGAGTGGGCCGAGCGATTCTTTGAGCGCTGGGGACAAGCGGCCGTCTTTATCGGGCGGCTCCTCCCCGTGATCCGCACTTTTATTGCGCTGCCTGCCGGCGTGGCGCGCATGCCGCGCGGCAAGTTTCATCTCTATACATTTCTCGGGTCATGGCCGTGGTGTTTCGCACTGGCGTACTTCGGCATGAAGCTGGGAGAAAATTGGCGGAGCCTGGGCAAATACTTTCACCAGTTCGATGCGGTGATCGGGTTGCTGCTGTTGGCGGGGATCGCGTGGTTTGTGTGGTCGCACTGGCAAAATCGTTTGCGGGCCGCGGAATAGCCATGCCGCAGCTCCGGGCTTCCTTCGTGATCCTTTGTGTCTTTAGTGGTGTATTTTCTTGTTTTTTAACCACAAAGGGCACGAAGGGACGCGAAGGAAAATCTTACTGGTCGGGTTTTAGCAGTTGCGATCCTACAATCTGCCAATTCCCGTTTCGCCTGCAAACCACGTCCATATAGAGATATCGCACGGCGAATCGGGAACCCTCGCGATCCACCTCGTCCGACTCTGATCCATGCACGATGGCAAGGTCTCCGAATAACCGAATTCGCCGCCCGGTCGAATTAATCACCGGATAGCGCACTGTGCCGCTGCGCAGGTTTTCGAGTACTTCCTCCTTGGTGAAAGCTCGCCCCGCCGGGTCGTACTGGACATAGTCATCGGCGAAGATGCGGGCCAGCGACTCAACATCAGCGCTCATGAGCGCGCGATCACCAGCGTCAAACAGGGCATGAATCTGTTGCTCATCGTCCAAGATAAGATTCGCCTCCACTCCAAGTCGCGGACGGCAGAAGTTAGCCCCGCATATTGGTGCGGGGAAGACGCAGAACGATTCTGCCAGTCGCCCAGGGCGACACGTTTTGACCGCCTCCCTGCCATAGTGTACAAGCATAAAATTCCATTTCCGGAGGAGGGTTCATGTCCCGCGCGCTGATGCTGCTGATCTTTGCCGCAATCCTCGCACCAATCTCCACCCATGCCCAAACGGCTACCTCCAGCGACAAGCCGTTCGTCGTCGAGTACTACTACAAAGCGCGTTGGGGCTACGCCGACGAATTTCTCAAGCTCTTCAAGAAGAATCACTATCCGCTCCTGAAAAAAGAAGTGGAAATGGGGCGCATGGTGAAGGTGTGGATGGATCAACCCCGCTACCACACGACCGAAGACGGCCGCTGGGACTACCGCGTCACCATCGTCTTTAAAAACGCCACGGTCGCGAACGAGCCCTTCGATGAAGACGCCCTCAAGAAACAACTCTTTCCCGATAAAGACACCTACGAGCGTGAGGAGCAGAGGCGCTTCACGATCCTCGAGGCGCACTGGGATTTGCCGATCAAAACCATCGAACTGGAGAAGTGAAGCCGGGTAAGGCGCGTGCGCAAACGGGGAGCGGCGGCGTCTGGTCTGCCCGGACGGGCGAGACGCCCGTCCCTCCACAACCTGCTGGCAGCGGCCGCCCCCTATATCGGAAATTTGAGTAGTCGAAGCTGCCCAAAACACATGTGTCGTGGATCACAGCAATTTCGTTCATGGGAGGCGTGTAATTTAATTGTTCGAGCTTGCAAGGAGGTTTCCATGCGGCCGCTCCTGAACATCAAGCAGCAAGGCGAACATTATTTTGAATTGCATCCATGGCAGGGTACATTTGCCCTCACATTCGCTAGTCTGACCCTGGTGGCATTAATCTCGGTTGCCATAATGATGGCCCTCGGCGGCTAGCCTCTGGTGCCGAGCCTGGTGGCGGCTAACCACGAGCGCACTTCGATGCCGGGATTCCACATATAAGCCCCACTCTTTGCCCGCTTAGACTCCTATCATTGCCAAACTCCGGTTGAATACGAGAACATATCCGTTTGCCTCATCGCATTCAGACCTAATAAGGAAGTGCCACTTATGGCGAAACGCCCGAAGTCTGCAAAAGTACGCGCGGAAGTGAAAGAGTCACGCGCTGAGAAGACCGCCAGCTATGGCGATCTTCAACCGGCCAAAGGAAAGCTTGGCATCATGATCCCCGGCATGGGGGCGGTGGCCACGACGTTTGTGGCGGGCGTGGAAGCGGTCCGCAAAGGTATTGCAAAGCCGATCGGCTCGGTCACGCAGATGGGCACTATCCGGCTGGGCAAGCGCACGGAGGGTCGTTCGCCCAAGATCAAGGAATTCGTGCCGCTGGCGAATCTCGACGACCTGGTCTTCACTGGCTGGGACATTTTCGAAGACAACATGTTCGACGCGGCGACCAATGCGGGCGTACTCGACCGCTACCTGCTTGAGCAGATCAAGCCTTTTTTGCAAAAAATAACGCCGCGGAAAGCGGTCTTCGATCACAACTACGTCAAGAAGATCGACGGGCCGAACGTCAAGAAGGGCAAGAACAAGATGGACCTGGCGGAGCAGGTGCGCGAGGATATCCGGCAATTCAAGAAATCTTCCGGAGCGTCTCGCCTGATCACGATCTGGTGCGGCTCGACCGAGAGCTTCATTCAGCCCACCGCGGTGCATCAGTCCGTAAAGGCGCTCGAAAAGGCGTTCGAGCAAAACGACGAAAACATTCCACCCTCGATGGTATACGCCTATGCATCCCTGAAAGAGGGCGTGCCATTCGCCAATGGTGCTCCCAATCTTACGGTCGATGTGCCCGCCATGCATGAGTTGTCGCGCGAGCACGAAGCGCCCATCTGCGGGAAGGATTTTAAAACTGGCCAGACGCTGATCAAGACGATTCTCGCTCCCGGCTTCAAGGCGCGCATGCTCGGCCTCGCAGGATGGTTCTCCACGAACATTCTCGGCAACCGGGACGGAGAGGTTCTGGAAGATCCGGGCTCGTTCAAGACCAAGGAAGAATCCAAATTGTCGGTGCTGGAGCACATTCTGCAGCCCGAGCTTTATCCCGATCTGTACGGCGATTTTACGCACAAGGTTCGCATTAACTATTATCCACCGCGCGGTGATAACAAAGAAGGTTGGGACAACATCGACATCTTCGGCTGGCTGGGCTATCCGATGCAGATCAAGGTGGATTTCCTGTGCCGTGACTCGATTCTGGCGGCGCCTATCGTGCTCGACCTGGTTCTGTTTCTCGACCTAGCCCAGCGCACTCCGGAACTACGGGGGCTTGGCATCCAGGAATGGCTGAGCTTTTACTTCAAGAGTCCCATGAGCGCTCCGGGGCTTTATCCCGAGCACGACCTGTTTATTCAACTCATGAAGCTGAAGAATACCCTGCGTCATCTACGCGGCGAGGAACTGATCACGCACCTGGGGCTCGAGTACTACGACTAGTCCATGTGGGCGGACACGTCTGCCGGTGAGGTGCTCAGTCGGCGGGTGGTTACTGTAGTTGTATTGACACCGTCTATACCGGTGGCTATGCTCACGTTTTTGAGGAGGAACGCGAGCGCGATGCGAGTTTTTCGATTTGTTTTGATGCTGGTGGTGGCGGCATCATGGGTGCGAGTGCAAGCTCAGCAGGCGGCTCCGGCCACGGAGCCCGCGAAAACGCAATCTAACGATCCGAAAACCAAGCCAGCCGACAATGGTCCGGCTGTGGATGCCGGAAAGGTAACCGGTTCGACTTTTGAATCGGACTACTTCAAGTTTACCTACGAGCTTCCGAGGGGTTGGAAAGCGCTCGACGATGCCGCGCGGGTCGCGTCCAATCAAGCGCTGATGAATGGCGACCGGGATCGCGCCGCCGAGATGACTACGCCGCTTCCGAAAAAGACTTCGACCCGGCCGCCTACGGTAAAGAAAGGTCCCGGACCTGGGAGCAGCCGAGCTTCACTTCCCGCCAGATACAGCCTCATGGCCGCGAGTTCCAACGGTGTGGAGTCGCTGGCCAGCCCCGTTCTGCCGCGCATCAACATTTGGGCGCATCAGCGGGTGAGTGCGCTCGACAATCCAGCCGATCACGCCCAATTCCTGGCGTCCGGCAAACGTACGCAGGTGCTGATGCCGGTCCATGAAGTCATTCTGGATGGCAACAAGTTCGTGCGGGTCGACGTTATTACTCCCACGGGCGAGTACGTGTCAGAATTTGTGTCCGTGATTCGGGAGTATCTGGTCGGTTTCGACTTCCGTGCTCAATCCGAGAGAGAATTGGCTGAGATGACGGAGACGATGAAGACGCTCAAGTTCCGCTAGAGACGCGTGCCGCAATAAGCCAATGAAGTCGGACTGAAATCTGGTCCGAGGTTTCGCATCGTTTGCAGCTAAAGCAGCCGCGAAGCGATTGTTCTTCTGCCTCGGAGGGGCCCGGGAGGAGCTAGGGGCGTAGCTCGGCCGTCGGCAGAAATCTCGGCGGCTTGCGTGCCTGGGTCGCTTGCTCGAAGCCGTACGCGAGCTTCAGCAACGTGGGTTCACTCCAGGCGCGGCCGAAGAAGGAAATCCCCACCGGCAGACCGAACATATACCCCGCGGTGACGTTGATGTTGGGATAGCCTGCGACAGCGGCGGCATTGGAGCTGCCTCCTCCAAAGTGGTCGCCGGTGATGAGGTCCGTGACCCAGGCCGGACCACCCGTGGGTGCAATCAGCGCATCGAGCTTGTGCTTGTCCGTCACCGCGTCGATCCCTTCGATGCGCGCCAGGCGATGATTCTTTTCCAATGCGTCGATGTACTCGCGCGAGGTCAAAGACCCCCTTCCCTGGGATCGCACAAAAACGTCCTGCCCGAAGTAGGGCATCTCCTTTTGCGCGTTCCGGTTGTTGAATTCGATGAGGTCGGCTAGCGTCTTGATGGGAGATGCCGGGCCGAGCCGAGCCAGGTACTTCTCGATGTCGGCTTTTAGCTCGAAGTCAAAAACCAACGACTCGCTGTCGTCGAATTTGCCCAGAGTCTCGATTTCCGCCGGATCGATGATAGTGGCGCCCTGTTTCTTCATGACGTCGATGGCCTCGGCCATAATGCCGTCGACGCCGTCGCTGAAGCCGAAAAACTTGCGCACTACGCCGATTCTCGCGTCTTTCAAGCCGTTCGCATCGAGGAACTGCGTGTAATCGGTGTAGGACTTGCCCTGGCTTTCGGCGGTGTAGCTATCCTCGGGATCTACGCCGATCAACGCTCCCAACATGATGGCGGCGTCGCGCAGCGTGCGGCACATAGGCCCGGCGGTATCCTGGCTGTGCGAGATGGGAATGATTCCGGCACGACTGATAAGGCCCACGGTCGGCTTGATGCCGGCCAAGCCGTTCGACGAGGAGGGACACACGATCGATCCGTCGGTCTCGGTGCCAATGCCGCCGGCAGCGAAATTGGAGGACACGCCTGCACCGGTGCCGGAGCTCGATCCGCACGGATTGCGGTCAAGTGCATAGGGATTCTTCGTCAGCCCGCCCCGTCCGCTCCAGCCGCTGGTGGAGTGACTGGAGCGAATGTTCGCCCACTCACTCAAATTGGTCTTGCCAAGGATTACAGCGCCTGCTTTGCGCAATTGCGCCGCAACGAAGGAATCCTTCGGCGGCTTGGGCGCGTCCACCAGAGCGAGAGATCCGGCGGTCGTCATCATCTTGTCGGCGGTTGCGATATTGTCCTTGATGAGTACAGGGATGCCGTGCAGCGGCCCGCGCACACCTTTTTCCTTGCGCTCGCGGTCGAGCAGTTCGGCGATTTGCCGGGCATCGGGATTGATCTCGATCACGCTGTTCACGGCGGGCCCTTGCTTGTCCACATTCTGGATACGCTGAAGGTATTTTTCCGTGATCGAACGAGCGGTATATTTGCCCGACTTCATGTCGGCCTGCAGTTGGTCGATGGTTACCTCCTCGAGTTCGAAAGCCGGGACTTCGGGAGAGTTCCTGGCCGGAGATGTTTCCGCGGCGCGCGCGGCTCCAAGTGCAGGGTAAACGCAAGCGGCGACGCTCCCAGTCACTGCACTCTGAAGAAAAACTCGACGACTGCTTACGGTTGCATTCTTGACCGGCTTTTTCAAAATGAACTCTCCTTAGCGCGGAGATCTGTCGATTTTCTTGCGGGGCCTTTGGGGTTTCTTCCCTTGAAAATCAAAAGCTTTTAACCGCTAAGATCGCGAAGGGAAGCGCGAAGTCCACAAAGAAAAACAGTTACGTCGAAATGGCAAAGACACCTCATTCCGATTTCGCTTGCGTTCTTTGCGTCATCTTTTGCAAACTTTGCGGTTTAAAGTTTTTGGTGCCATCAGCGCTAGCTCTCACCGCAAGGCCTCGAACAAGGCTTTCTTCCATCGTTTCGCGTCGAGAGTCCAGCAGACCTTCGCCTTGTTTCCTTTGCGGATGACGCGCTGCCAGACCGGCAGGTTTCGTCCATCGTCCGCGACGTTCAGCCGGTCTACCACGGTCATGCCGCGCGTGAGATCGCTGTGGGTTTCGACATCCAGGTAATGCTCGCTCCAGGAAGTCCCGACCGAGGGATTGAGCGCGAGACACATCGCAATCGGATCGGGGAGGGAGATGCCATCTTCGCCGGTCTGAATCTTGTACGCTTTGCGCGCGTGGCTGTTGCACTCAATCGCAAAATGCGCGAGCTCGGTCTTGAACGCCTCGATGGACTCAATCTCACTCTGATTCAGTACGGACTCGCCGCGCGACAGATGCCAGCCAATCAACTCGATCGGCATGCCGCTCAGCATCACCATGCGCGCGGCCTCGGGATCGACCCAGATGTTGTACTCGGCGGCCGGCGTTACATTGCCTTCGCAACATGGAGCGCCACCCATGATCACGCAACGTCCTACTTGCCGGGCGATCGACGGCTTTTTTGCTAGCGCGAGCGCGAGATTCGTCAACGGGGCGAGCGTCACGATGACGAGGCCGGGATTCGCTTCCACGGTTTGAATGATCGCGTCGACGGCATGGAGCGGCTCGGCCGCGCGGTGTGGCGCCGCATATCCATGCTCTCCCAAACCATCGGAGCCATGAAACCAGGTCGCATTCTGGTAGGGTCGGAGCAGCGGCTTATCGGCTCCCGCATACACGGGCACCTGCGCTCCGCACAGTTCGACGACGTAGAGGGCATTTCGCGTGGACTGTTCCACCGGGACGTTTCCGGCGACGGTGGTGATCGCGACCACCTGAACGTCGGGTGCGCGCATGGCCATGATAAGCGCGACCGCATCGTCGGAAGCTGTGTCGGTATCAATCAGGAAGGGGCGCGGCACGCGCGTATGATAGCAAACGGCGGAGTGCTATATTGTCACTCCCGGAGGTGCCCCATGTCCCGAATCGTGCGCTGTGGCCTGATCCAGGCGAAGAATCCACTCGATGGCCGGCAGCCGCTTACCGCCATCAAGAAAGCCATGATCGACAAGCATCTCAAGATGATCGAGCAGGCCGCGAAGAAGAAAGTTAAAATTCTCTGCCTGCAGGAACTTTTCTACGGGCCCTACTTCTGCGCCGAACAGAACGTGCGCTGGTACGAGCTGACTGAACGCGTGCCCGATGGACCGACCACCAAGCTCATGCAGAAGATCGCCGCCAAGCACCACATGGTGATGATTGTCCCCGTATATGAAGAGCAGATGCCAGGGCTCTACTTCAATACCGCTGCCGTCATCGATGCCGATGGGAAATATCTGGGCAAGTACCGCAAGCACCATATTCCGCACGTGCACCCGGGATTCTGGGAGAAGTTTTACTTCACGCCTGGAGACCTGGGCTATAGCGTGTTCGAAACCAAGTACGCGCGGGTTGGCGTTTACATTTGTTACGACCGGCATTTTCCGGAAGGCGCGCGCATTCTGGGGCTGAACGGAGCGGAAATCGTGTTCAATCCGTCGGCGACAGTCGCGGGACTTTCCGAATATCTTTGGGAACTCGAGCAGCCTGCGCATGCAGTTGCGAATGGTTACTTCGTAGGGGCGATCAACCGGGTCGGGACCGAGAAGCCTTGGAGCATCGGTGAATTTTATGGGAAAAGCTACTTCTGCAACCCGCGGGGAAAGATCGTCGCGCAGGCCAGTCGCGACAAGGATGAAGTGGTGGTGGCCGATCTCGACCTCGACATGATCCAGGAAGTGCGCCGAGTTTGGCAATTCTTCCGCGACCGCCGGCCGGAGACGTACGAGCCGTTGACGGAGCAGACGGGAAGAGCAGCGGCGGCGGATTGAAGGCAGGCTCCAGCAATCAGGCTCTAGCAATCAGGCTCTAGGCTCTAGCTCTTGCGGTCCACAGCTTGCTCGAGAAGGTCCGGAGCACAGAAGTTGACAGCTGAGATAAAACTTTTGCGAGAGCCGGATTCGCTAGAGCCTAAAGCCCAATGCCCAGATCCCAGAGCGCTGAAACATGACATCAATACCCACACCAAATTCCACGGCAATCGAATCCTCGCCACTCTACAATCCTGACCTCGCTCCCACCACGCCTGCCCAGCGCCACTGGGGAACCTACAATTACGCGGCGCTTTGGGTATCGATGTCGGTCAATATTCTGACCTATATGCTGGCCGCGAGCCTGATCCAGGGCGGCATGGACTGGAAGCAGGCTGTCTTCACCGTTTTCCTCGGCAATACGATCGTGCTCGTGCCCATGCTGCTGAACTCGCATCCGGGCGCGCGTTACGGAGTGCCGTTCCCGGTGCTCGCGCGCGCTTCGTTTGGAGTGCTGGGGGCGAACGTCGCCGCTGTTCTGCGTGCGCTGGTGGCCTGTGGATGGTTCGGCATTCAGACGTGGGTGGGCGGGGAAGCGATCAGCAGCTTACTGACAATCCTGTTTCCGGGATGGGCACACGTCGAGCACCGGACTGCCATTTGTTTTCTCGCGTTCTGGCTGATCAATCTTGCGGTGATTCTGAAAGGCATCGAATACATCCGGTTCCTGCAGGGAATCAGCGCGCCCGTTCTGCTGGCGGTCGGATTACTCCTGCTGGGCTGGGCCTATCGGTCGGCCGGCGGCTTCGGCCCAATGCTCTCGGCTCCCTCGCGCTTTGCGAACTTCGCGGACTTCCTCAAGTTCATGGTGCCTGCCTTGAACGCGACCGTGGGCTTCTGGGCTACGGTCTCGCTCAACATTCCCGACTTCACCCGCTTTGCACGCAGCCAGCGTCAGCAAGCGATCGGGCAGGCAATCGCCCTGCCCACGACGATGACGCTTTACTCGCTGATCGGAATTCTGGTGACCTCGGCCACCGTCGTTATTTACGGCACTGCGATCTGGGACCCGGTGCAGCTTTTAAGCCGTTTTCAATCGCCGGTGGCAGTGGTCATCTCGCTGGTGGCGATCCTGCTGGCCACTCTGAACGTCAACATCGGCGCGAACGTCGTCTCGCCCGCGAACGATTTCTCGAACCTCTGGCCGCGCGGCATCAGCTTTCGCACCGGAGGCGTGATCACCTGCTTCATGGGCATCGCCCTGATGCCCTGGAAACTGCTGGCAAATTACAAGACGTTCATCCTCGGGTGGCTGGGCGGCTATGCGGCGTTCCTGGGTCCGGTGGCGGGCATCATGATCTGCGACTACTTCGTGATTCGCGGGCGTGAACTGCACGTCGACGATCTGTATCTGCGCGGCGGCGCGTATGAATACCGCCACGGCTTCAATTGGAACGCGCTGGAGGCGCTCGCGGCGGGGGCAGGAACGGCGCTGGTGGGATTGGTGGTGCCGTCCCTCAGACCGCTGTATGACTACTCGTGGTTTGTAGGGTTTGCAGTTTCGTTTATCGGGTATTACGGACTGATGAAATTGCAAAGAGAGCCAAGGGTTGCCGCGATGGAAGAGGGGTCGTGACTGGTGCTCGTCACGTTTTGGAAGGGCGCGGCTTCGAGCTTCGCGTAGGGGCAGACGCCCCGTCTGCCCAGCCGAGCGAAGCTCGGCTTCTAGTCATGCACGCACGAACGGTGCCGCACTGGACCGGAAAACAGAAGCGGGCTGTCTCGAAGCCGGGTGCCGCCGGGCTGGCGCCCGGCCGCCCAGACGAGGGCGTCTGGGCCTACGTGTGCGTCGCGACCGCACCCTTGAACGCCGGCAAAACCTCTTTCTTATAAGCCTCGAGCGTGTCCTCTTCCTCGCCACACATCAGGTACACGTTGAACTGTGTTACCCCCAACTTCGCCAGGCGTCGCAGCTTTTCGCGATGCGCCTCCGCCGTGCCCACTACGCAGAAGCGGTCAACAATGTCGTTCGTCACAAACTTCGAATTGCTGCTGTCAACTTCGCAGTGCTGCAGGTAGTCGTACCCGCCGCGATTGCTTACATACGAGGTCAGCGCGGGCGGCAGATCCTCCGGCTTGTAGCGCGAGAGCAAATCCACGACGTGATTCGACACCAGCGCGGGAAACCAGCGCACCTGCTTGCGGGCGTGTTCGAGGTCTTCCGACATCCACACCGGAGCGGCCGCCATGATCTCAATCTTTCGAAAATCGCGCCCCGCCGCCTCCGCGCCTTTTTTGACGAAGCCCAGGCACCACTCGATCAGATCCGGATCGGCAAACTGCAGAATGACGCCATCGCCAATTCGCCCCGCCATGTCAAGCACCTTCGGGCCGTAGCCGGCGATCCACACGGGTGGAACGACCTTCGCCCAGGTGAGCCGCGTGGGCTGGCCTTCGTACTCAATTTCGTGCCCGGACATCAACTCGCGCAGCGTTTTTACCGCCCGCTCCAGATCGCCGGCGCCGACCGGCTTTTTGCCCAGCACGCGGCGTGAACTGTCGCCGCGGCCGATGCCTACCTGCATGCGACCGCCCGAAACCAGATTCAAGGTGGCAAACAGGCTAGCCGTCACGGTCAGATCGCGGACTGCGGGATTAGTGACGCATGGGCCCAGCTTCATCTTTTTTGTATTGGCGGCCATCAATGTAAGCAGCGGGTAGGGCTCGAGCCACAGCACGTGCGAATCGAAAATCCATCCATATTCGAACCCGGCTGCTTCCGCTTGCCGCGTCAAGGCGACTATGCGGTCTACCGTCATGTCAGGTTTGATCGTGATTCCGAACTGCATAAGGACTCCTGTTTTGCTTCCTGTGCCTTCGTGCTCCCTTTGTGTCCTTCTTGGTTCAAGCAAAGCCTTCCCACGAAGGACACGAGGGTTGCACGAAGGAACACCCGAAGGTGGGGCAGTTTAGCATAAAATGCCTGCTCGGCTTTTCGAGGAGAACATCTGCAATGGGCTTCGACACCATGATCGTCAACGGGCGCGTGGTCACCGCGACCGATACTTACGCCAGCGACATTGCCGTTTCCAACGGCAGAATCGAAGCCATCGGAAACAATCTTCCGCGCGACAACGCGAAGAAGATCATCGATGCCGCCAACAGATACGTTCTCCCTGGCGGCATCGACGTGCACACTCATCTCGACATGCCGTTCGGCGGCACGACCAGCGCAGACGATTTCGAAACCGGCACGCGCGCGGCGGCGTTTGGGGGCACGACTACGCTCATCGATTTCGCCATCCAGTACAAAGGCCAGACGCTGCGAACTGCCTTTGATACTTGGATGCAGAAGGCGTCCGGCAGGGCAGTCAGCGATTACGCGTTTCATTGCATCATCACCGACCTCGGGGCCGCGCAACTGGAAGAGATGAACGCTCTGGTGCGCGAGGGCGTGACGAGTTTCAAGCTCTTTATGGCCTATCCCGGCGTTTTCATGCTCGACGACGCCAGCATCTTTAGAGCTTTCCGGGCCACAGCCAAGAATGGCGGGCTGGTGTGCATGCATGCGGAGAACGGCAATGCCATCGACGTGATCGTGCAGCAGGCGCTTGCGGAAGGGAAGAAGGCTCCCAAGTACCACGCGCTCACGCGTCCCACAACCGCCGAAGCCGAAGCTACTTCGCGCGCGATCGCGCTGGCGGAAATGGCGGGAGCGCCGGTGTACATCGTTCACCTAAGCTGCAACGACGCGCTGGAAAAAGTCCGCGAAGCCCGCGACCGGGGCTTGCCGGTCTACGCCGAAACCTGCCCGCAATACTTGTATCTATCACTGGAGAATTTCGACGCTCCCGGCTTCGAAGGTGCGAAGTATGTTTTCACGCCGCCGCTCCGCGAGAAGTGGCACCAGGAAAAGCTCTGGAATGGCCTGAAGCAGGACCACCTGCAAGTTGTCTCCACCGACCACTGCCCGTTCTGCTTCAAGGAACAGAAAGAACTCGGCAAGGACGATTTCACGAAAATTCCTAACGGCGGGCCGGGCATTGAGCACCGCATGAGCCTGATCTACTCCGGCGGCGTCGCGAAAGGACGTTTCACCGTGAACCGCTTTGTCGAACTTGTGTCCACAACCCCGGCCAAGCTTTTCGGGCTCTATCCTCGCAAAGGCACGATTGCCATCGGCAGCGACGCCGACCTTGTCATCTTCGATCCTAAACGCAAACACACTATCAGCGTCAAAACGCACCACATGCGCGTTGATTATTCGATGTTTGAAGGAATCGAAGTGACCGGCATGCCCGACGTCGTGTTATCGCGCGGGCAAGTGCTTGTAGAAGGGAACCAATTCCGGGGCCGGGTAGGGGCGGGAGAGTTCATTCGACGGGCGACTTATACACAGCAGTGAAAAAATTGAGTAATAGGGAAATCGAGTAATTGGGAAATTTGTAATTTTGTAATCGGGTAATTTGTAATTTGAAAGGCCTTGTCATTCCGAGCGCAGCGTGGCATCTCGTTCTTTGGCTGGCGGGCGCCGCAGATTCCTCGCTCCGCTCGGAATGACAAGCATCATAGTAATGACAAGCATCATAATTGAGAAGTCTGCACAATTTCCCAATCTTCCAGTTTCTCCCAACGCTCTGCATGAGCCGTCGCAAGAAACGAAGCTCCTAGAGCGGTGTTTTCGGCTGGGGAACAGCCCGAGAAAGCGCCCCGGCCGGCCCCCCTCTACCGGCCTGACCGGGGAACAACTGCTCTCCTGCCACGTAATGCGAAATTCGGAGGCGAATCCGCTCAGTTGGAGAATAATTTTTTTGGGACAAACGTGCGATCTTGTGGTGTTCGGGCCCAGGCTCCAGGCTTTAGGCTCTAGGGTTACGGGCCTCCGTGGACACTCTTTACGAACCAGGTGCTAAGCTATTGAGCTGTCAAGGGAAGACTCCGACCATAAGTACCGCGCACAATTTTTTGTAAAACACCTAACCTTTTTATTTTCAGTGTCTTGACAGCGAATCCTGAACGGGTTATGCTTCCGTATGCGTCACCCCCGGGCGCAAGCAAGTGGGGTTGTACGCACAGTGCCTCAGGATTCCTCGGACCAGGTAACCCAGCTTCTCGTGCGTTGGCGCGGCGGTGATCGTGAAGCGCTCGACGCTCTCATGCCCATCGTTTACAGCGAGTTGCGTCGCATGGCGCACAATTTTCTGCAGCGGGAGCGTTCCAACCACACGCTGCAGAGCACGGCGCTCGTCCATGAAGCTTACGTTCGGCTGGTGGGGCAGAAGCTTCCCGAGTGGCAGAATCGGGCGCACTTTTTTGGAGTGGCGGCGCGGCTGATGCGGCAAATCCTGGTCGAGTACGCTCGCGGCCACCGGGCGGACAAGCGTGGCGGGAGCGCCTGCAAGGTAACGCTAGAGGAGAGCACTCTCGCGCCTCAGACAACCGACCTGGATGTGATCATGCTCGACGATGCGCTTCAGGATCTCGCCAAGCTTGATCCCCAACAGAGCCGGATCGTCGAGTTGCGCTTCTTCGCTGGCCTTACCATCGACGACACTTCCGAAGTTCTGGGGATTTCCCCCGCGACGGTTGTCCGCGAGTGGACGACCGCACGGGTATGGCTGCACCGCGAGATCTCGCGCCGAGCGCCCTTATGAACTCCCAGCAATGGCAGCAGGTTCGGCGACGCGCCTGAATTTGTGCTTCGGATTTTTGCTCTTGCAGGGCTCAGCTCGTGCGATGGTTTTGCTATTCGCAGTTGATCACACCGTGCTTGCTGAAGCAGAGAAGTCGGCGCCTGCCAGCTAGCGGTAATTTCTGCGTGCTTCAAAAATCGGGCGACATTGCAGTTGGCCTTAGATCGGTGGTAGTCTCGGCTCTTGAGCGGGAGTAGTTCAGCGGTAGAACGCCAGCTTCCCAAGCTGGATGTCACGGGTTCGATCCCCGTCTCCCGCTCCAATCTTACGGTCCCAGGTATTCGAAATCATTAGATCACTTCTGAACAATTGAAATTTCAAGTTTGAAATCTCTGGCAAAGGCAGCCGCTTTCCTCGGAGTTCTCATCTCGTTGCAAGGCGGGTAAAACTTTGTAAAGGCAAGCCATTGGCGGCTATGGCGATGCTACATTGTGAGGATGGGGTGGCTGTCTTTCCGTTCGATAAAACGCGGGCTGACTGTTTGCGCGACAGCATTGGTGGTCATGGCTATGGCTGGCCTGTGCAGTGCGCTGGGCCAGACGTCGACCGCACAGACCGATCCTTCCCTGCAGCGCGCGGTCGGGTCTATTAAAGCGATCACTGACAACGGCATCACGCTGGCCTCCGACAGCGGCGAAGAGATCAAGGTGACTCTGCAAGACTCTGCCCGTATTTTGCGCGTCGCGCCTGGAGAGAAAGACCTCAAAAACGCCACGCCGGTCCAGAAACAAGACCTGCAAGTCGGCGATCGCATTTTAGTACGCGGCAAGGCAGGGGCCGACGCTCACTCTATCTCCGCAGCCGCCGTGATCGTGATGAAACAGGCTGACGTTGCCGGCAAACGGCAACAGGAGCGGGAAGATTGGCAGAAGCGCGGTCTGGGCGGGCTGGTGACCGCTGTGGACGCCTCTAGCGCGACGATTACCATCTCAATGATGTCATTCTCGGGAAGCAAAAGCGTCGCGATTCACACCACCAAGGACACCGTTCTTCGCCGCTACGCGCCGAACTCTGTGAAATTTGACGACGCCAAGGTGGCTCCTCTCGATCAGATCAAGGTCGGCGACCAGTTGCGGGCGCGCGGAAGCAAAAATGCCGACGCTACCGAGTTGGCGGCCGAAGAAGTTGTTTCGGGCACCTTCCGCAATCTGGCCGGCCAGATGACGGCAGTCGATCCGGCTGCAAATACGTTGACGCTCAAGGACGCGCTCAGCAAGCAAACCGTGGTGGTCAGGGTCACGGGAGACGCGCAGCTGCGGAAACTCCCACCTGAGTTTGCGCAGAGAATTGCCATGCGCCTGAAAGGCGGGATGGCTGCCGGTATTCCGGGCGCGGGAGCGGCGGTTGGTGGTGGAGATCGGCCGCGTGGACAAGGCGCCGGACAGTTTCCCGGCGCAGGGGGCGGGGGAATGGGCGGACGGGGAGGCGGCCCACCTGACATTCAGCAAATTCTGAACCGCATGCCCCCCGCATCGCTCACCGATCTTCAAAAAGGGGACGTGGTCATGATCGTCTCTACCGAAGGCGACGGTGCGGGAGCCGTCAACGCGATTACTTTGTTGGCAGGAGTCGAAGCAATTCTCACGGCAGCCCCCAATGCAAGTCAGGCCATGATGCTTTCGCCCTGGAGCCTTAGCCCGGGCAATGCCGAAGCGGCCGCCAATCAGTAGCGCGCATTCTTGAGTTCGTCATACTTGGCAGGAGTCGGAATGAAGTACTACGCACCATTGATCCGCGTTCTTGCGTTGTGCTTGTGCTTGGCAGTCGCGGGCGGCGCCTGGGCTCAAAGCAATACGGGCGTTATACACGGGACGGTTACGGATCCCAGTGGCGCTGCCGTTACGAAGGCCAACGTTATATTGGTTGCGCCGAATGGGCAAACAAACACTGCCACGACCAGCCGCAGCGGATACTACGAATTCAAGGAACTGCCTCCAGGAAGATACTCGGTGACCGTGACCGCGCCCGGTTTCGCCGATCTTGATGAGCACGTCATCGATCTCGCCGCGGGCCAGACTGAACCGCTCAATGTCGCACTCTCCATCGCCGTTGAAAAAGAAAAAGTCAACGTGAACGAACAACCCAGCGCCGCCGTCGATACCAGTCCCTCGAACAACGCGGGCGCGATCATTCTCACGGGCAAGGATCTGGATGCGTTGCCCGACGATCCCGACGAATTGCAGACCGATCTCGAAGCCCTCGCCGGACCGTCCGCCGGGCCGAATGGTGGACAGATTTACATTGACGGATTCACCGCCGGCCAGCTTCCGCCCAAATCGTCGATTCGCGAGATTCGCATCAACCAGAATCCCTTCTCCGCCGAATACGACAAACTGGGTTACGGCCGGATTGAAATCTTCACCAAGCCCGGCACGGACAAGTACCACGGGCAGGTGTCGATTATGGGGAACTCTTCGGCGTTCAATTCGCAGAATCCGTTTCTGGTGGGCACCGAGCCGTCGTATCACTCGTTGCAGTACATGGGAAATATCGGAGGCCCGATCAGTAAAAAAGCTTCTTTCTTCTTTGACGGGCAGCGACGCAACATCGACGAGGTTGCGATCATCAATGCGACCATTTTGAATAAAAACGCTGACCCGACCTGCACGGACCCGAGTTGCCTGGGGATTCCGTACACGGCAGCGGTGCCGAATCCGCATACTCGCACCAATGTGGGCACGCGAATCGATTATCAGATTTCAAAGAACAACACCCTGACCGGCCGTTATCAGTACTATCGCAATACCCTGGTAAATGATGGCGTGGGAGGTTTATTCCTGCAGGACCAAGGGCTCAACAGCACCACCACCGAGCACACGGTTCAGCTCAGCGATAGCCAGGTGCTCTCCACCAAGGTCATCAACGAGACGCGCTTCCAGTATCTGCGCGAAAACAGTAACTCCGTACCAGTGAGCACGGCACCTACGATTTCGGTTCCCGGGGCCTTCATCGGCGGAGGTGCAACCGGCGGAACTTCGACGGATTATCAGGATCACTACGAATTGCAGAACTACACTTCGATGGCGTTCGGCAATCATTTCCTGAGATTCGGCGGACGGCTCCGGCTCGTCCACGATCAGAATCTCGCCACGGATGGTTTTAACGGCGCGTGGACGTTCCAGGACCTGGTCGCGTATCGAGGTCAGCCTATCCAACCCGCGGGTGAAGGTAATCCGCAGACCTTCCAGCCGCAGCCCTTCCAGTTCTCGATCAACGCGGTCCCGGGCGCAACCGTAAGCACGATACCTACGGTTACGATCGATGTCGTGGACGCGGGTCTGTATGTGCAGGATGACTGGCGCGTGCGTTCGAACCTGACTCTGAGCTACGGCCTGCGTTTCGAGACCCAGAATTCCATCCACGACCACGGTGATTTTGCCCCGCGGGTGGCAATCGCATGGGGCATCGACGGAGGACAAAAGAGCTCGCCCAAGACCGTGTTGCGCGCGGGGTTCGGCATGTTTTACACGCGTTTTCTTGCAACCGATGTCCTGCAGGCCGAACGCCTGGATGGAGTGACCCAGCTCCAGTACATCGCGCAAGCGCCGTCGCCGAATACGCCCATTCCCGGCGTCAACTATCCCAACCTCCCCACACCCGAGCAATTGCAGCAGACTACGCCCACGTTGTATCAGGTCGATCCCAGGTTCCGGGCTCCCTACATCGTGCAGAGTGCGGTCAGCCTCGAGCGGCAGATTACCAAGGTCGCCAACGTTTCCGTGTCGTATCTGAATTCCCGGGGCTACGACCAACAACTGACCCGGAACATCAATGCTCCTGTCCCTCCGGCCACCGATCCGAATGATCCCACCGTGCGGCCGTTTGGTACGCTGAAGAATATTTACCAGTACACATCGGAGGGAATTTTTCGGCAGAACCAGATGATCCTGAGTTCGAATGTACGCGCCGGCAAGGTGACGCTCTTCGGCTACTACACGCTGAACTACGTGAATGCCAACACGTCCGGCGGATTCCCCTCGAACCAGTACAACCTTGATCAGGATTATGGCCGCACCACGTATGGCATCCGTCATCGAGCATTTGTGGGCGGCTCCATTACGGCCCCTTATGGGTTCCGGCTCAGCCCGTTTATGATCGCGACCTCGGGCGTGCCTTATAACGTCACCGTGGGACAGGATCTGAATGGCGATTCGCTGTATAACGATCGTCCATCGTTTTCTGGTGCGTGCTCGGTACCAACCGATCGATGTTTCTACAATTCCGCCCCATCGCCCGGGGATGCTCGTGTGCCGATCAACTATCTGACGGGCCCTCCACAGTTCACATTGAATCTGCGTCTCAGTAAGACGTTCGGGTTTGGCAGGGAAGCTTCGTCGGCGAACGCTCCCGGCGCGGGGTCGCAGGGAGGCGGACCAGGCGCTGGTGGCGGCGGAGGTGGACACGGACGCGGTGGAGGAGGAGGTGGCGGTGGCTTCGGACGCGGCCCGGGTGCCGGCGTGGCGACCATCTTCGGTCCTGGCGCGACTAATCGGCGCTACAACCTGACCTTCAGTGTGAATGCGCGCAACGTGCTCAACCGCGAGAATCTGGCTGCGCCGATTGGTGTTGTGGCCTCGCCTAACTTCGGCCGATCGGTCGCGCTTGCGGGAGGCCCGTTCTCCAGCCAGGCAGCGATTCGTAAGCTGGAACTGCAAGCGACGTTCAGCTTCTGAGGCGGCCGCGAAAAAGCTTTTGACCGCAAAGATCGCAAAAGTGACGCAATGAGCGCAAAGAAATCAAAATCTTAAACCGCAGAGGACGCGGAGAATATGCGCAGAGATCGCGGAGAAAAGCGGCCCTGTCATGTACGTAACCGGAATTTCTTGAAAAACAGCGCAAAGACAGCCGGCGAAGGTCGTTAAGAGAGACATTCTCGTCTGCCGTGAAGATGCAATTCTTTTCTGTTTTATTCCCGCGGTTGTTCTTCGTAGCTCGGAAGCATAAAATTTCCACGCTGAAGCAACCCGACTGACCCCAAGGAGGATTCATGAGAACAAAGTGGTTCCTCTCTGCTCTGGCATTCTTGCTTGCCATACCCGTCTTTGCGGAAGAAAAGGAAAAGAAGGAAACTGACCGTCTGGAAGAGTCGGCGGTGGTGCTCAAAGAAATTCTCGATATTCCGGATGACATTCCAAAAGATCTGCTCGACAAGGCCTTGTGCGTGGTGGTCTATCCATCGGTGAAAAAGGCCGCGTTCATCGTTGGAGGCAGCTATGGGCGCGGGGTGATCACCTGCCGCAAGGGAAAAGAATTTACCGGCGGCTGGAGCGCGCCCGCCATGTTCGCACTCGAGGGCGGCAGTTTTGGTTTCCAGATCGGCGCGCAAGCCACCGATTTCGTTCTGCTCATCATGAATGAAAGCGGCGCAAACTCCGTGATGTCGAGCAAGGTCAAACTCGGCGCCGACGCCTCCGCCGTAGCCGGTCCCGTGGGACGCGATGCCTCTGCCGAGACAGATGTCGTTCTCAAAGCTGAAATTCTTTCCTATTCGCGGGCCAAGGGTCTGTTCGCGGGCATTTCTCTGGCGGGGTCCACATTGCGTGCCGACGAAGGCGGCAACAAAGCGCTCTACGGCAGGGAACTGAGCGCCAAGGAAATTGTACGTGAAGGCAAAGTTTCTCCTCCGCCAGCTTCCCGTCGTCTGCTCGCGATTCTCACCAAGGCTTCGCCGAAACACGTCGAATCCAAAAAGTGATCGTACGAGTGCCTGTTTCATTCGCATCTAGTGCGAATGCATGGCATCGTTCATCCAATGTTCGCGAATATACTCAGTTTCCTGCGTTCTGGAGACCGTATGGAGCCCCGTCCCTTCCTGCAAGCTGTTTTCATTGTTCTGCTGTGTCAACTGGCGGCCTGGAGTCAGGAAACGCAACCTACATCAACGATGCCGCCGACCGGCAGTACTGCGGCTGTGCATCGCGCGACCATCGGCCTGGTGCTCGAAGGAGGCGGCGCTCTCGGCCTGGCCCACGTTGGAGTCCTGCGCTGGCTGGACGAGAACCACATCCCAATCGATTACGTTGCCGGTACCAGTATGGGCGGCCTGGTAGGTGGCTTGTACGCGACCGGCATGTCGGGGGAGGAAATTAATGAGTTCCTGAAGACTGTTAACTGGAATCGCTCGCTGCGCAACGAACTTCCCTACCAGGCTCGATCATTTCGCCGCAAGGAAGACAAGCGCGACTATCCCAACGATCTTGAATTCGGACTCAAGCACGGCATCAATTTTCCCAGCGGCTTCAACTCTGGACAACAGGTTGGCCTGATCCTCGACCGCATCGCCCTGCCATATTCCGATCTGAAGAGCTTCGATGATCTGCCCACTCCATTCCGCTGCGTCGCGACTGATCTGGTCAGCGGCAAAGCCGTGGTTTTTCAGAATGGTCCTCTCTCGGAAGCCCTACGCGCGACCATGTCGCTGCCCGCGATCTTCAGTCCGGTGCGTCGCGACGATCACGTTTATGTGGATGGCGGCATCGTCAACAATCTTCCTGTGGACGTCGCTCGCGCCATGGGGGCTGATATCGTGATTGCGGTCCACCTCGAAGTTCCCCCGCTAAATCCTGACCAGGGTCTTTCCGTGTTTAGCGTCCTGCAACGCTCCGTGGGCGTGATCATTTCGGCCAACGAATACGCCAGCATGCAGAAGGCAGATGTGCTGATCCCGGCGCATACCGAACGCTTCAGCATGATCGACTATCAGGCGGCGCAGGATATCGTCCAGGTCGGCTATCAAGGAGCGGAGGCACGCCGGCGAGTGCTGGAGCGTTTCGCCTTGAATGATTCCGATTGGAAGCAGTATGTGGACCAGCGGCAGGCGCGCCAGCGGACCGTGCCTATCCCACAATTCATCGAGGTTACCGGCACCGAGCGCGTAATCGCGCAAGGCATCCAGAAAAACCTTGCCGACAATATTGGGAAGCCCGTCGACTACAAGCGTCTGGACGACGATCTCACGGATGTGACTGGACTGGGCCGGTTCTCACGTACGAGATTCCAACTCACCCGCAAGAACGGGCAGGACGGTCTTTTGGTGCGTGCCGATGAGAAAGACTATGCTCCTCCCACGGTCAACCCGCTGTTCGTGATCGACGGCTCCGACTACACCGACGTGCGATTCTCGCTGGGAGCCCGCGTTACATTCCATGACATCGGGGGATTCGGCTCCGAGGTGCGCAATGATTTCGTGGTAGGTTCGGCCTACGGCGCTGCTTCCGAGTACTACCATCCGCTCAACTGGTTCAGTCACTTCTTTGTTGCCCCACGCCTTTTCGCCGACTCCAAGCCGTTTGACTTGTACTTCGACGACAATCGCATTGCCTCTTTTCGGCAGCATGATGCGGGAGGGGGGCTGGATTTCGGCGTCGCTATTAACCGCTTCTCAGAACTGCGTTTCGGGTACCAGCTCGAGCACCTGTCACTGACGCGGTCGATCGGCATCCCTTCGGAAGTTCTGCACGACGTGAGTGGCCGCCAGGGATTCACGCGCCTTCGCTATGTCATTGATCACACGAACGACCCGACGTTGCCTCGGAACGGTTACTTTGTGCAATCGCGGCTGGAATTCTACGATGGAAATCCCTCCGCCAGCGAGCACTTTCCATTGGCCGAATTGCGCACCGGAGTCTTCCATCCGATTCTTACAACTAATTCCATTTTCATGATCGCCTCCGGCGGTTCGACCATGGGCTACCGCAACACTGGAATCCCCATGTTCGGGCTCGGCGGACCGCAGCGCCTCGCGGCATACGGCACCAACGAACTCCTCACTAACCAGTACTTCCTGTTCCAGCCCGGCTATATCCGCCGTCTTAAGGAACTCAGGCCGCTGTTGGGCGAGAACGTCTACCTTGTGACCAATTACGAGATCGGCAAAGCTTATGGGGCGATCAACACCCTCGATAGCCGCCTACCCAACGATTTCAACGCCGCCGTGCTGGTGCAATCGTTTATCGGCCCGGTGGTGTTTGGCGGAAGCGTGGGCGATCGCGGCCACCACAGGTTCTACTTCCAGCTGGGACGCTATTTCTGACGTTGGGAGAGATTGGCTCGACGGCGCACCCTCCCTGCTTCTATCATGAAGAGAACGTCATCCTCCGAGGTTCCTATGGCTGAACCAACCTATGAAGAACTAAAAGCGCGGCTGCAAGACCTGGAAAAGCAGGTAGAGACGAAAAAGCGCAGTGGCACGATGGAATTCAAAGTGTCCGAGAAGGGCGGAGTCAGCGTCTACGGCCTGGGCCGCTTTCCGGTCACGCTCTACTACGAGCAGTGGACGCGCCTGCTGGACGCCGGCGAGAACCTTCGTCAATTCCTTGAAGAAAACAAGGCCAAGCTTAAGCTGAAAGGCCAGTAAGATCGCATTGCAAGTGCCTGATCTGGCGCCGGAGCAATACCTTTATCTGACCACGCGGGGACGCAAGAGCGGCCGTCCGCGCGAAATTGAGATCTGGTTTACGGAGCACGAAGGCTGCTTCTACGTGATCGCCGAGTACGATACGTCGCACTGGGTTCAGAATGTGCGGACGCACTCCGAAGTGCGAGTGCGCGTCGGCGGACAAAATTTCGAGGCGCGCGCTCGCGTGCTCAGTGAAAAAACCGATGGCGATCTTCTTCGCACGGTGCAGGAACTTTCACGTAAAAAGTACGGTTGGGGTGAGGGTACGGCGGTAGAACTGTGTCCTGTTCTTGGCACTACCGGCAAATCTAAAATCTAAAATCTGCGACCCTGTCCAGATACAATCAGTCCCCGAATCCGTATGTCCGAAGACATCCTCACTCTGAAGCCACCCCCAGCCGATGTTCGTCTCGCGTACGGCAGCGATCCCAACCAGTTCGGCGATCTCCGGCTTCCGAAACGCAAAGGGCCCTTTCCTATCGCGATGAATATCCACGGAGGCTTCTGGCGCGCCAAGTACGATCTGCTTCACGGCGGGCACCTGTGTGGCGCGCTAACCGGGAATGGCATCGCCACCTGGAATCTCGAATATCGCCGTGTCGGCAATCCCGGAGGAGGCTGGCCGGGCACGTTTGAGGACATCGTAAACGGCTACCGTTTTCTGCCGCAGATTGCGAAGCGCTACGATCTCGATGCGACGAAGATTCTCGTTATGGGTCACTCCGCGGGAGGCCAACTCGCGCTCTGCCTTGCTGGCCACGAGCCTTCGGTGGCGCAAGTCCTGAGCCTCGCCGGCGTTGTGGATCTACAGCGCAGCTTCGATCTGCACCTCAGCCACGATGCGGTGGTGGAGTTCCTGGGCGGCAAGCCTGCCGAAGTTCCCGACCATTATCGCGAGGCCGATCCCATGCAATTGGCGATCCAACGGGCAACACAGGTCCTGGTGCACGGCGCGGCTGACGAAGACGTGCCGCCCGACTTCAGCCGCCGCTACGTGGAGGAGAAGAAAAAGGCTGGCGAGAATGTTACGTTGATGGAGATCCCGAAAACGGACCACCTCGACTTGATCGACCCGCGCTCCGCTGCTTGGCCTAAAGTCGAAGGAGCTGTTCTGAAGTTAGTGGGAAGAGGCTCTGGCCTCTGGGCTCTAGGCTCTGGGCTTTAGCTAGAGCCTAAAACCTAGAGCCTGCTTTTCTTCAACTCAAACTGCAAATAGATCATCTGCCCGACGTGCAGATGCAGATGGGTCGCACAACGCAGAAAAATGTTGAAGCGGTTCTCTGCGTCTTCTTCGCGCACGGCAGTGTACTTCCGGGCCCAATCCGCTTCCGACTGAGCGCGCGCGGTTCGCGCCACCATAGCGACGGCCTCGGCAAAACGCTTCATCACCTCGTGCTTTGAAGGACGGGCCGTCTCGCTGAACTCACGATCGCGATCGCGCACGTAACCGGTTGCGGCAATCCCGGCGCCGATGTAGTAATTCAGATTTCCTGTTAAATGCAGGACGAGATGTCCAAAACTGTTTCCGAAGGCAAACGGCTTTTTCCAGAACTGCTCATCGCTTAGAGGTTCAGCTAACTCCTGAACCTTAGCTCCCAGCTCTTCATAGCGCGCAGCAAATCCTGTGGCCACCGTCTCGTTCAGCACGTTCATCCTCCGAGTTGTACAGGCAGGAGCGGCTCAAGCGATCTTGCGCAGCACCAACGCCGAATTCTTCGACCCAAACGCAATGCAATTGCAGACTGCGTGTTCGATGGATGCCTTCCGCCCAGCGCGGGGAACATAATCCAGATCGCACGCCGGGTCCGGCGTCTCAAGATTGATGGTCGGCGGGATCTGCCCGCGCTGGATGGCGACAATCGTGGCTGCCACGCCTGCCGCTCCACAGGCTCCCTGGGGATGTCCAATCTGCGACTTCAGCGCCGACATCGGCACCGCGGGGGCCCGTTCGCCGAGCGCCAGCTTCAGCGCCTGCGTCTCGATGCGATCGTTCAGCTCGGTCGACGTTCCATGCAGATTGACGTAGTCGACATCCTGCGCGCCGATTCCGGCCTGCTGCATGGCCAAGCCAATGGCGCGAGCCGGTTCCTCGCCACACTCCTTTAAGCGCACTCGATGAAATGCCTCGCAGGTCGAGCCATACCCGGCAAGCTCGGCCAAGATCGTCGCTCCCCGCGTCCGCGCGTGCTCGTATTCCTCGAGCACAAACATCCACGCGCCTTCCGCCAGAACGAATCCATCCCGATCCGCCGAAAACGGGCGCGATCCCTTCTCCGGCGCCGCATTCCAGGAGTCGGTCAGTATCTTCATCAGGATGAATCCCTTCATGATGCCGAGCGCGATGGGGGCGTCGGCGCCGCCGGTCAAGACGGTGTCTGCGCGCCCGGACTGAATCAGGCGCATGGAGTAGCCGATGGCATCCGTTGACGAGGTGCAGCCCGTCGTGACCATTTGGCTCGGTCCGCGCAGGCCGAAGCGAATGCTCACGTCGCTGGAGAAGGTTCCCATCACCCCGGTCGGCACGCAGAACAGGCTCATGTGGCGATAGTCTTGGTGGAAGAAGAGCCGGTATTGCTCCTCGGTGAACTCCTGCGAACCGCCACCTGAGCCGAGGATGACTGCAAACCGCCGGCGTTCTTCAATAGGCAGGGAAGCCTCGTCGAGTCCAGCGTGATTAAGCGCTTCACTGGCGGCTGCGAGCGCCAGCGGCAACACCCGCGAGACGTGCTTGCGCTCACGCTTCTCGACCCATGCCAGTTCGTCGAAGTCGCGCACCTCGCCTGCGATCTGCACGGGAATTTCGCTGGGATCAAAATGCGAGATGCGCCGGACCCCGGACGTGCCTGCGAGGATAGCCTCGGCAAACGCGTCCCGACCTATCCCATTGGGGCTCACCGCACCCATGCCCGTAATCACGACTCGCCGCAAACCAGATCTCCCGAGGGCGTTTCGCCCTGCAAAAGCCACACTGCAACTATACGGGAAAGAATGCTTGGACGATGGTCCGGCTTTGGTTCAGATCAGTGCGATCACGTTCGGGCAGCTGAATTTTGTGAAATGCTTGAGTAGCCCCTCCCCCCGAATGCTGGACAACTTTGTTCCGGCAGCCGTACCAGCCCACTCAAGCCAACACCGGGCTTGAGTGGGCCACCTAGCCGTGGCGCCCGGCTCTTAGGCTCGGTTGAGCGATGCGAACAGGGAGTCAGGTCTTTTAGAATTTTAGGATGGCTGTTTTTCGTCCGACGGAAAAGGATCCGCTGAAGTGGCCGAAGGCGGTCAGGCCGCAGTGGAGGACTTCGAGGCGAATCGGGATCCATACTTCGATTGCGGCGGGCGTCGAAAATGCCGCCGAGCGAGCCTACCGGCTGGGATGCAATACATTTCAGATCTTCTCGACCAGCCCGCGGCAGTGGCGCCCGTATCAGCTTGGACGTGTCCAGTGCGAAACCATGAACCGGCTGCGGCAGCAGTACGATTTGAAGCCGCTGGCGATTCACTCTAACTATCTCATCAATCTCGCGGGAACGAACGAGCCGTTTCTGAAGAAATCGGTGGAGGCGTTTCGCGGAGAGCTGGAACGGGCGCTGGCTTTGTGCGCGGAATATCTCGTGCTGCATCCGGGATCGTTTCGCGGTGCAAGCCGGGAAGAGGGGCTTGAGCGTACGGCAATTGCGATCGCCGAAGCGAGCAAAGGGTTGGACCTCGCCAAGGGCGGATTAACAGTTCTGATCGAGAATACCGCCGGAGCGGAGTATTCGTTGGGCGGCACGTTTGAGCAGGTTGCGGAACTGATCGAAATGCTGTGCCGAACTCTGCCGGTGGCCGCGTGCATTGATACTTGTCACGTTCATGCAGCGGGCTATGACATCGTCAGCGAGGATGGACGGAAGCTCACGCTGCAGCATCTGGAGCGGACTGTGGGACTGAAGAACGTCCGCGTGTGGCATTGCAATGACGCGAAGGCGGAGCGGGGATCGAGATTGGACCGGCATGAGCATATCGGCCGCGGGAAATTGGGGCTGGAGGTCTTTCGCGCTCTATTGAATGATCGCCGGCTGAGAAAGGCGGCGTTCATTGCCGAGACGCCGATCGACGATCCTGGAGACGATTTGCGGAATGTGGAGTCGCTGAAGAAGCTGGTGATGTGAGATCGCGCTGACACGCCGCGTGCGAACGAGTCAAGCAAGGTTTGCCGTCTGAGCTGGGCCGGATGTCATGCAACGAGAACTTCGGGCTATTCCGGCGCAGTCGCGGGTTTAGAGTTGCTGCGCGAAAGTAGCGCCGGCATCTTGCCGGCAGTCGCGAGCGCGTCTCGCACTAGCGGGGCGGGCGAGACGCCCGCCGGACAGCCGCCGGGACGGCGGCGCTACAAATTAGAAGGGAATGGCGGAGAGGGTGGGATTTGAACCCACGATACCCGTTAAGGTATGTCCGCTTTCGAGGCGGATCGTTTCAACCGCTCACGCACCTCTCCGCGTGAAAAACAGCTGTTGGCTGGTGGTCGTTAGCTTGGGGCAAACCCTCCAATGGAAGCCGTTTGAATGACTATCGGCTTTCCCGCTTGGCCCGAAAGAACGACTGCAGCAACTCGGCGCATTGTCCTGCCAGCACGCCGCCTTTGACCTCCGTGCGGTGGTTCAGTTGCGGGTGGTTCAGGACCTGCATGACGGAGTGAACTGCACCCGCCTTGGGGTCGTCAGCGCCGTAGACCAGACGCTTTATGCGCGCATGTACCAGCGCTCCGGCACACATCGCGCACGGCTCAATTGTAGCAAACAGCTCGCAGTCTCCGAGTCGATGGTTACCAACGATGGCACCGGCTTCGCGCAGGGCGACGATCTCGGCGTGAGCGGTCGGGTCGTTGCCCGTAAGATTGCGGTTCCAGCCGTGCGCAAGGATGTTGCCGTCGCAGACCACAACGGCGCCTACGGGCACTTCTCCCATCTCCAGAGCGCGCCGCGCGTCCCGCAGGGCTTCCAGCATGAAGAGTTCGTCGGAGTGATCGTCAGTCGTCGGTCGTCGGTCGTCGGCTGGGGCTAGAGCGTCCTTGGTCGTTGGTCGTTGGTCGTCGGCAAGCAGGTCGTTAGCCGTTGGTCGTTGGTCGTTGGCCAAATGCCCCTCGATCCGGAACGTGGAATGTCTCTCCACATTGTAGCGGGACTGGACGTATGGCACGACTTGTCAGCGACGTGGAGACTGCCTGGGAAACTAGAGCAGATGCAGCACGGCGCGGAGGCTGTAGGGGAGCATGGCCATCAAGCGGGGACACAGAGCAGTGAACATCCAGTGTGCCAGGACTACTGTCGGAACCGCTACCGCAAACCAGCGAAGTTCCGGGCGGGATGTCAGCAGACTCTTCATGGCCAGCCTCTGAAAATAAGTACGCCTCCGTCCCAGAAAAAGTTCCCAGCTCTCCGGGCTGACAGCTCGCCAGGCGGATATGCGCCAAATCACGCACCTGCCGAAGAAGGAAAGGTCTTTGACTTCGCTGGGGATAGTCGGCACCGGCTTTGTTGATTGACGTCAAACCACAGGCGTTCGCCGGATGACGGAGCGCGTGAATTTAGGGTATTCTAGCCTCGTATGGGGATGCCGAATCTGCTCCGCAAGGTGTTTCTGCTGGATCTACTGCAGGGACTGAAGGTTACGTTCCTCTACCAGGATCCCAAGGAAAACTATACCGAGCAATATCCGCTGGAACGACCGCAGGTTGCCGAACGCTACCGCGGGGCGCCCCGTCTGAACGTCAATCCTGACACCGATGAGACCATGTGTATTGCCTGCGACCTGTGCGCGCTGGCCTGCCCTGAAAACCTGATCGTGGTCTCGAGTGAACGCAACGAGAAGACCCGCCGCAAGGAACTTACCAACTTCACCTACGACCTGAGCCGCTGCATGTTCTGCGGATTGTGCGAAGATGCCTGTCCCACCGATGCACTCGAGTTGACGCAGGATTTTGAACTCGCCAACTATTCGCGGGAAGACATGATCTGGGACCGCGAGACGCTGGAGAAGGGTCCGCGGCCGACGGTGTACAAGAAGTAGGCTTTGATTTTTCCGCAGTTCGGACTGAAACGCGATTCCCTGGCAAGATGGGCGACGGAAGTCTTACACGTCGATTCGTGCGTTTGAGCCAGGACGGGCGGGGACGGTTGTACGCAGCGATGTGCCGCCGGGCTAGCGCCCGGCCGCCCAGACGAGGGCGTCTGGGCCTACGTGGTTCCTGCCTGTTCGAGACGACCGACCCCTACCGCGGTTGTTGCTGGGTCATGCAATGCAGCGCGCCGAAGCCCCAGATCAGGTCGCCGGAGTAGATGGGAATGATTTCGCGGGAAGGGAAGAGCTGGGCCAGAATATTCAGGGCAATGCGGTCGTTCGGGTCATTGAATACCGGGACGAGAACAATGCCATTCGCGATGTAGAAGTTGCCGTAACTCGCGGGCAGGCGCCGGCCCTCGAAAATGACTGGGGCGGGCATAGGGAGTTCCATGACGTCGAAGGGCTTGCCCTCGTGATCGGTCGCGGACTTGAGCCGGCGGAGATTCTCTGCGAGCGGGTTGTGGTTTTTGTCGTTCCGGTTCGGCTCGACCATCGTGACGATCTTGCTGGGCGAGACGAAACGCGTGATGTCGTCGATGTGACCGTGAGTATCGTCGCCCGCAATACCACGTCCCAGCCAGATTACTTGGCGAACGCCTAAATACTTCGTGAAAATCTGCTCGTAATCTTCTCGCCGAAAACCTGGGTTGCGCTGCTGCACTCGGCTCAAAAGGCATTCTTCCGTGGTGATGAGAGTTCCTCGGCCGTTCACCTCGATCGAGCCGCCTTCGAGGACGACGCGGGTGTCGGCATGATGCGCGCGGATTTCTTCAGCGCCGGCGGCTTTCGCCATGAGGGAGCCTATTTTGTCGTCGTGACGGTAGTTCGGGTACTTTGCCCAGGCGTTGAAGCGCCAGCTGATTGCGTGCAAAGCTGCCGAGCTTCGCTCGGCTTGACGGGCGGGGACGCCCGTCGCTCCATCAACGGTGAACGTGCAGCCGCTGTCGCGGGTCCAGACCCGGTTCGTCGGCCAGCGATGGAAACGGATGTTCTTGTTAAGGGCATTGGCAAGCTTCAACGTTTTGCGGGCACGCTTCTCCGAGTCGGCGTTGTTCACGATCAACTCGACTCGTTCGTGGCGAGAAAGGTGGCGGATGATTTCTGCATAGACCCAGGGAATGGGCTCGAACTTCCCGGGCCAGTCGCCCTTGAAATGCGGCAACGCCAGCCAGGTTGCGTCGTGCGGTTCCCACTCGGCGGGCATGCGAACATCCGCCCGGGCGATAGTTGAGGTTTCGCTTGAAGTGTGGTGTTTGCTTGCTGTCACAATCTCTGTGTACTCTGCGGGATTTCTCTGCACGCTCTGCGGTTTCAGATTTTGTCTCCTGGTGTTGACAGGGCGCGGGCCTGCACTTCAGTCGATGAGCCGGCTGGTTATGGGCGCGTAGCTATCAATGCGCCGGTCGCGCAGAAAAGGCCAGTTGCGGCGAATGTCTTCCAGCTTCCGCAGGTCGATCTCGGCCGTAAGAATCTCTTCCTTGTCATGGGATCCCAGTGCCAGCACGCGACCGAAGGGATCGGCGATGAAGGACCCTCCCCAGAACTCGAGCCCAGCGCCCTCGGCCTCATTGCCGCGGATGTTGCCGGTCTCGAACCCTACGCGATTGACCACTCCCACGTAGACGCCATTCGCGATCGCGTGAGCGCGCTGGATGGTACGCCACGCATCGTACTGGGCTTCGCCGAACTCGGCCTTCTCCGACGGATGCCAGCCGATCGCGGTGGGATAAAGAAGCAATGTGGCGCCTTGCAGCGCTGTGAGCCGCGCGCCTTCCGGATACCACTGGTCCCAGCAGATCAGCGTGCCGATTTTTCCGGCAGCCGTGTCAAACGAGCGATATCCTAAATCGCCCGGAGTGAAATAAAATTTCTCGTAGTAGAGCGGATCGTCGGGGATGTGCATCTTGCGATAGATGCCGCGCAGCGTGCCATCTTGGTCGAAGAGGGCGGCGGTGTTGTGATACACGCCTGGAGCACGCTTTTCGAATAGCGACGCAACCAGCACGACACCGCTCTTCTTCGCCGCGGCGCTGAGTCTATCGGTAGTGGGCCCCGGAATCGGCTCAGCGAGATCAAAAAGAGCGTGATCTTCGCGTTGGCAGAAATACTGTGTCTGGAAAAGTTCGGGCAGGCAGACCACCTGCGCACCTTTCGCGGCGGCCTCGCCGATGCGCTTCAAGGCCTTCTCGAGATTCTCCTCCGGATTCGGCCCACACGACATCTGCACCAGCGCGGCCGTGAACTTTTCTGGCGACAAGCGATGAACCTCCAAGGTCGAACCGATAGCATAACAAACGTGGCGTGCTCGGAATGCGTCCGGGCGAGGAGTAAATCTTAAACCGCAGAGGGCGCGGAGAAATGCCGCATAGAACGCGGAGAATGTAGCTGCCACCTAATCCGGCAGGACTGTGCGCTAGCCGCCGGTAACACAACAGAAATATTCTGCGGCACAGAAAACCGGGCCTCTTTTCTGTGCCTCCAAAACCATTTTTGTCTTCAACGATTGGCCCCAGTTCGCTTCCATCTAGTAGAGTAGTGCTACATACGAGAATCGAGTTTGTGCTTGGAGGTGGATTTTGAAACACGGCAATCATGACAAGCACGCCAATCATGAGAAGCACGGCAATGGGAGCCAGGGCGACGGTGCGGGTATTGATCGCAGGCTGCACGATCCCATCGAAGATCGCCTTGTCCCGCTGGAGCCCCTCGACCTTGGGAAGGTTCGATCCATTGACGATCTGGTCCGGGCCATGTCGAAAACGGCATTTACCGGGCGTCAACTGGGGGAGGCGGCGGACGTGCTCGAGGCGATGGCGCGCGACGAGGACTGTTTCGTCGTGATGACCCTGGCCGGCGCGATGACCGTCGCCAAGCAGGGCCTGATCATTTCCGAATTAATTGACCGAGGAATCATCAATGCGATCGTGTCGACCGGGGCCCTAATGGCTCACGGTCTGGTGGAGGCCACCGGGCGGGCGCATTTCCGCGTGAACCCGGAAGTGACTGATGAAGAGCTTTACGAGCAAGGCTACAACCGCGTCTACGACACGCTAGAGCCTGAACAGAACCTCGACGATGTCGAGGAAGTAATGTCGGAAGTGCTCGAGAGCTGGGATCACAACGACATCCTCTGCTCCTACAAGCTCAATCACACCATTGGCGCGTATCTGGCGAAGACGGCCAAGGATCAGCGTGGCATTCTGAAATCGGCTTTCGAGCAGGGCGTGCCCGTGTTTGTGCCGGCGTTCACCGACTCGGAGCTAGGCCTCGATGTCGCCCTCAACAACCGCCTGCGGGAATCCACCGGACGGCACAAAATTCGCTTTGACCCTTTCCTTGATCTGGAGCACTTCGCGGCCACCCTGCTGCGCCAGAAGCGGCTCGGTATTCTCACCATCGGCGGCGGCGTTCCGCGCAATTGGTCGCAGCAGTTTGGGCCATTCCTCGAACTCCGTCACCGGCGCCTGGGGGAAAACATTCAGCTCAAGCGCTATCACTATGGCGTGCGCATTTGTCCGGAGCCGGTGTATTGGGGCGGATTGTCGGGCAGCCCTTACAGCGAAGCGATCTCCTGGGGAAAATTTGTGCCACCCTCCGAAGGAGGAAGGTTCGGGGAGGTCTTTGTGGATGCTACCGTCGGCCTGCCCATCATCGTAGCCGCAGTCCTGGAGCGCCTGGATAAGGATAAGTCGCTTAAGGGGAAGGCGAAGAAGAAAATGGCCGCGAAATAGGCAGGCTCTGGGGTAGGCTCTAGCGATCAGGCTCTAGGCTCTGGCTAGGCTCTAGCAATCAGGCTCTAGCAATCAGGCTCTAGCAACCAGGCTCTAGCAACCAGGCTTTAGCAACCAGGCTTTAGCGATCCAGATCTTAAAGGACTCCGAACGAAAGCGGTTTTTTTGCTAGAGCCTAGAGCCTGATTGCTAGAGCCTGATCGCTGGAGCTTGACAGCAAAAAACAGAAGGACGGCAGCAATGCCGTCCTTTGTGTTTCTTGCCCTTTGTAGAGAATGTCTTTGGATCTAATCGAAGATCAGAACTGCCGACGCGATCACGGTCGTCCACAAACCGCGCTTGTCTCCCACGGCCGACTGCGTCACGTTGGCTGTGCGCACGATCTTGTTCGACAGCCGGTAAATCTGCTTCTTCTCGTCCCAGGAGCGGTCCGGATCAAAATCCACGTTCAGGGTCGTGGCCAGCATTTCCGCGGCGAGTTCTTCGGCGTAGTCGCCGGCCGCGTCTTCCGACTCGCCGAAGGAGTGGTGCTCGCTCAGATAGCCGTAGGTGTTGCGATCCGACGGAATGGCGACGCCGATGCTGGAGGCGAGCAGGCGGTGGGGTTCGCGGGTGCTGTTCTCAGCGACCACGGCGAAGACCACTTCACCCGGGTGAAGGAACTTCAGTCCGGTAGCGCGCGGCACGAGCTTGCAGTTTGGCGGGAAAATCGAGGAAACCCGAACCAGGTTTTGAGCGGCGATCCCTGCGTCCCGCAGCGCCAGCTCGAAGGAAGTCAGCCGTTCGCGATGCTTACCGACTCCCTTGGTGAAGAAGATCCGCTTCGGGACCATGTCCTTGCTCAATTCATTTGCCTCCAGAGGTGCGCGAGAGTTCGAGAAAACGCAAATCTAACATAGCGATTTGTGAACGTTGGATGAAAAGTACCGGACAGACCCAAAAAAATCACGGGAGTCCCAAACGAGACTCCCGTGCGCTGCCAAAGACTACCTTGGGGGAGGGCAGCTAAATTTCAAGACTATTTCGCCGCTGCGACCGAGGCCACCTGGATGGTATCACCGTCCAGCGTGCCACTGACTTTGGCGTCAGAGCCGGCCAACTTGTCGAGACTGGCGAGCGCAGCTTTGTCGCTGGTGTTCAGGAAGTAGAGCTTGTCGCCGACCACCAGAGCATATTTTGAACCTTTGCCCACGCAGGCGTGCGTGCAGTCGGCTTCGGAGCCCGACATCATGTGATGGGCGCCGCACATCGCATCACTTATCTTGCCAGTGAAGCTCTGAGCCTTGCCGCCGGCAAGGGCTGCGGACGCTAAAATCAGGACTGCCAAAAAGCTGCCGACTTGCTGCAAACGTACTTTCATGCCAACTTTCCTCCAGAATTCAAGCCCCATGGTTGAGTTCGTTCCCGGGACCTGCAAGGGCTAATGAGCCAATAGATTATCAGATTCACGCCGGGCTTTGGTCGCGTCCCGGACACTTACTTGTTCCTGTTCTTCAAATCACGATGAGGGTTTTAGACCGTAGCGCAAGGTCACATCGACGGTCTTTTCCTTCTCGTTGACCCCTTCGTGGATGCTGACCGTCCAGGTCACGTCTCGCGAAAGCAGCTTCACCGTCTGTTCGAAGAATCGTCTGGGATAGGTGGCGTCGTAGGGATCCGCTTCGCGCAAAGTCCAGGCTTCCCGCAGACGGTCCACGGTCTTTGCATCCAGGCCCTGAATGTCCAGATCGCCCAAATGAAAGATGTCCCCCTCGTTTACTTCCAGCTTGTAGGCGACGGAATTCGCGGCGTCGTCGAACTCGGGCACGGGCTTCGCTGTCGCCAGCATGAAGCCCCGGGTGCCATAGAATTTCTGAATGGCGTCCAAGTCGGTGCGCAACTGCTCGGCATTGATCGTCTGGCCGAGCTGCGCGTGGACCATGCCCTGTAGTTTGTCTGCCTTGAGCGCACTGTTTCCTTCCCACGCGAAGCTTGACACCTTGTATTGGCGACCAGGAGTGATGGGCAGCTGAACCTGTATCAGCGTGTCCTCGTCGGTATCCTTTAGGACCTTGGCCTGCGGATCACCGATGGCAGCCTTGAGAAAACCTCGCTCCAGATAGATGGGCAGCAAGCTCTTCGCGGCGTACGCCTGAACCTCGGTGCGGACGTAGTCTTTCCCGACCAGATTTTGCGCCGCGGCATTCAGTGCAGGAAGTTCTTCCGACCCGGCTCCAGAGAACTGTACCTCTTCAATCCTGAGGTTCAGGCCGCTGGCTCGGAAATTGATGGCGTCAACCGGTCCGGCATTATCCTTGCTGTCGCGCATGTAGTCAGCCCGAGCCGCCAGATTGTGCTGCACCAGGAGCGCTTGCAGAACGTCAGAAACCTGGTCGCAGAAGGTGCCCCCAACGGGAACTTCTCCCTTAAAAAGAGGAAGGTGCTCGCGGATTTTTGCCCTTAACTCGTCGTCGGAGAACCAGACGAAATTTTCGAAGTGTGCGGGCACGAGCTTGTCGGCGTCGGCGAGTTGCAGATCGAGCTTTGTTCCCGTCGGCGTGTGCGCGTAGCTATAGGCGACATTGCTGAAAAAGCCAGACTCGCCCAGCCGCTTTCCGGCTTTGTCAAAATCGTCCTGGGTGACGACTGATCCGATCTCCAGCCCGGATGCGGCGACTACCTCTTGCGAAGTGAAGCGCTGGGTGCCGGTCACGTGAACGGAGGCCAGCTTCTGTTCACTCGGCGAGGGCTTCGGCGCGGATTTACGCGCTTGACCCAGCGCGGAGACAGTCAGAAGAAGGACGAGGAACGTGGTATGGAGACGGCGGGTGATCACTAACGGAATTTTATCCGATGTGCGGGGCGAAGTGGGATGGGGCCGCCATATCCCTCAGCGGCTAAAGCCGCATCCATTTTGCGATTCTTACGGCTGGGCTCGACAGACTGCTGAAAAACTCGGATACCCGTTTTGAAGGTTGCGGCTTTGAGCTTCGCGTAGGGGCAGACGCCCCGTCTGCCCAGCCGAGCGAAGTTCGGCTTCAGGAGTTATCGCCACCAACGGTGCCGCATTGGACGGAAAACAGATAAGAATTATGACTACTTGCCAATTGGGAGCGGGCTGTCTCGAAGCAAGCTGCCGCCGGGCTGGCGCCCGGCCGCCCAGACGAGGGCGTCTGGGCCTACGTGTGCTTCGCGAAATTATTTTTCAAATTCAGGTTCGTTTCACGGTTTCGAGAGCGGGATCTAGCGCCTTGATTTTTACCGCCGTTTCGATAAACACCAGGGCTGCGCGGCTGAGAGCCTTGTCCTTTCGAAAAACCAGGGCCAGATCGCGGCGGATGTGCGCATCTGCGATGGGGATGATCGCGAGCGTATTGGCTCGTACATCTTCCGCGACATTTGAGCGCGCGATGAAGCCCACTCCCACATCTGCGGCCACGAACCGCTTAAGCAATTCACTGGAGTCGAGTTCCATCGACACTTGCGGCTTCATACGCCGCTCATGAAAAAGATTTTCGAGGGCGTCGCGCGTGTGACCACTCTTGGGCATGAGCAAGGGAAAAGCTCCAACTTCCTCGATGGTCGCCGATTTCAGGCGCGCGAGCGGATGGTGCGGAGGCGCAATGATGACCAGTTCATCGCGGTGGATAGGAACCACCGTGAGCCGGGCATCGGTGACGGGCAGCGAGACCACTCCGAAATCGACGGAATTGTCGATCACCGAGTCGAGCGTCTTGGCGTAATCGGCGCGCTTGATTCCGACCGCCACATCGGGGTAGTTCTTTTTGAACTCGGCGAATACTTCCGGCAAAACGTGCAGACACGTGCCTTCATTAGCACCCACCACGATTTCCCCACGGGGAATGCGCTCTGTCTCGGCGATCGCCACGCAAACGGCTTTCCGCTCCTCGATCGCGTTCTCGGCGTATTTCAGAAAGAGTTTGCCGGCGGCGGTGAGAGAAACCTTTCCGCCCGAACGGTCGAGCAGGCGAGCGCCGACCTCTTCTTCCAAGGCGCGAATCTGTGACGAAACGGCGGGTTGCGTGCGGAAGCGCTTCTCGGCGGCGCGCGAGAACGAGCACAGGCGGGCTACTTCGAGAAAGGTTTCCAGTTGATCGAAGTCCATGTGGTGTGCAGGTTGCCAGTAGTCTTCCGCTCGTTCGCGCTGAGATAATTTTCCGGGGTGATAGCCAGCGCCTGAGCCGATTTGATACGGCCACTATCATAAACGGTTCGAATCGGAAGCATTGAAACAATCGATTTCCATATTTGCGAGCGCGCACTTAGGATGTGGGCAACCGAGAATTGGCGTGAGAAGCAGGGTCTGGGTTGCGGCCCTGCCTTCTTTTAAATTTTCGAGACGCTCCGCCAGGAAGTTTGCCTTCGACTCTCGCCGAAGCCTCGCAAATCCTGCAGCCCATCCATAAGCCCCTCTTATCGCTCCCATAAAAACAATCAATTTCGGCCCGCTCCCGTCGTGCTTCTACACTCTAGCGGCAACAGCAACGATCCGGCGCGCGGCTTTCCGCTGTTCTCGCAGACCTCCGCAGAAATCAGGCGAGTTCCGCTCGCCTGGGCAGACGAGGGCGTCTGCCCCTACGCGAAATCAGCGAGCTGACTCAAACAGAAATCCCTCGGGCAGGAAGGGAGACATGGCGGACCCGAAGAGTGTGTTGGAATTTGCGAAGCGAAACGACGTCAAGATTCTCGACCTGCGTTTTACGGATCTGCCCGGGTTATGGCATCACATCTCCTACCCGATTGAGCAGTTGACCGAGGCTGCGTTTGAAGAAGGCTTCGGCATGGATGGCTCCTCCATCCGGGGTTGGGCTGCGATCCACGAGAGCGACATGCTGCTGATTCCTGATCCCCGCTCCTACCTGCTGGACCCGTTCACGGAGGTCTCGACGCTGGTGATGGTGGCGGATGTGATCGATCCAGTCACCAAGCAGCGCTACGACCGCGATCCTCGTTACATTGCGCGTAAAGCAGAGCTTTATCTGGCCTCTTCCGGGGTGGCCGACACCGCCTATTTCGGGGCGGAAGCCGAGTTCTTTATCTTCGACAACATCCGTTTCGATCAGCGTGAGCAGCACGGCTTCTACTTCATCGACGCGGAAGAAGGACGCTGGAACTCGGGCCGCGTCGAGAACAATCTCGGCTATCGGCCGCGTTTTCGGGAAGGCTATTTCCCCGTGCCTCCCACCGACCATTACCAGGACTTACGGAGCGAGATGGTGGTGGCGATGCAGAACGCGGGCCTGGCAGTTGAATGCCACCACCACGAAGTCGCCACCGCCGGCCAAACCGAAATCGACCTGCGCTTCGATTCGCTGGTGAAGTCAGCCGACCACATGCTGCTGTTCAAATACATCGTGAAGAACGTCGCCAACCAGTATGGCAAGACCATCACCTTCATGCCGAAGCCGATCTACGGCGATAACGGGAACGGCATGCATACCCACCAGTCGCTGTGGAAAGACGGCAAGCCGTTGTTTGCGGGAGACGGCTACGCGGGGTTATCGCAAATCGCGCTCTGGTATATCGGTGGGCTGATCAAGCACGGCCCCGCTTTGGCCGCTCTGATCGCGCCGACTACCAACTCCTACAAGCGGCTTGTGCCTGGATTTGAAGCGCCCGTGAATCTCGCATACTCGCGCCGCAACCGCTCGGCCGCTTGCCGGATTCCTATGTACTCCGCGTCGCCGAAAGCAAGAAGAGTCGAATTCCGTCCGCCCGATCCGAGTTGCAATCCCTATCTCGCCTTTGCCGCCATGATGATGGCAGGCCTCGATGGCATCGAGAGCAAGATGGACCCTGGTCCGCCGCTCGACAAAGATGTCTACGATCTCACGCCCGAAGAATTGGCCATGGTGCCTTCGATGCCGGGCTCGCTCGAAGACGCACTGGATGCGCTCGAACGGGACTCTGCCTTTCTGCTGAAGGGAGATGTATTCACCGAAGAGCTGCTGCACACCTATATCGAATACAAGCGGGAGAAGGAAGTGGATGCGGTGCGGCTCAGGCCGCATCCCTACGAGTTCTTGCTGTATTACGACATCTAGACCGTTGCGCGAACACAAGGTAGCGCCGCCGTCCCGGCGGCTGTCTGGCGGGCATCTTGCCCACCGCTCGGGCCGGCAAGATGCCGGCGCTACCAACAGCCAGGCCTACTTTGCCGGGCTGTCCAGCGAGATCGTCTCAAAGTACTTTGGCACGATCACCTTCGTCTTGGGTGAAGAGGCCGCGAGCTCCTGAATGAACGACTGCAGGGCGTCGAGCGCAGGCTGCTGGGAGGCCTCGAAGGGCGCCAGGAAATTGTCCCAATGAGTTGGCAGGACGATGGCCGGATAGTGGAGGTCCCGCATCAGCCGCGCGCTGTACTCATAAATGTCATTTCGGGAAGCGCCGGCTCCAATTAACGCAATGTCGGGTTCCAGTCCTATGATCTCGCGCTCGATGTAGTTGTTTCCCCCAAAAGCAAGAATCTGATGGCCACCAATGCGAACGAAATAGGCTAGCGTGCCTCCTTCGGGATGGATCTGCTGCAAAGTGAGAGGCGCTTTCATTCCCCGCGGCGTAGTTTCGGAACTGAAGTAGTGCTTGTGGTCGAGGGGACTATGGATGCTGGGAATGACTTTGATGGAGAATCCCTTGAACTGGTAGTCCTCGCCTCCACGAACCGTGATCAGCTGTTCCTCGGGGACAGCATATGCCCGCATCACATTTTCAGTGCTCTCCGTGCCGATCACAGTGGCTCGGGTCTTCAGGGCAATGTGGGGAACATCCAGAATGTGGTCGTAGTGAGTGTGGGTCACGAGGACGAAGTCGGCGCGCTGGATGTGCGCATCGATGGCGGCTTCGTCCGGCGTGGCGATATCGTTCCAACCGTAAGTGTGGCGAGTGTCTCCCACCAGGGCGTGCCCTGAGCCTCCTCCTGGCGGTGCCGGTCCGTTGATCCGGGACAAGTAGGGATCGATCAAAATGATGGTGGTCCCATAGCTGATCTCCCAGCCAGCTGTGCCCAGATACTTCAGAGTGACTGGAGGTGTTTTTCCGGGGCTCGATTCACGCTGAGCCGCCAAACTTGCGCATGCGATGGCGATGAAGAGCCAGACCAGTCGAGTTTTGCGCATCTTGCCCCACCCCCAGCCAGATTTCCGCGGAGTTTATTCCAGCAGAGCTCGAGCGTCAATCATGGCCAGAGGCCGTTCACGGCCGAGGCGTCTGCAAATCAAGGGGCCGAGTACGGAGATTCAAGATACAATGGCGCGCTTTTCAAACGAGCGCAGCTGGCAGGTTTTCCGCCGTCTATCGAGCCATCGGTAGTCGGCATGCGAGTGCGTTCCCTAAGACCCACGGAGCCTTCATGAAGCTTGTACTAAAGATACTTCTTGTTCTGACGATCACGGCTGTTGCAAACGCGCAGCAAAAGCCTTCCTCCGCTGTTGGTGGGGGCAACCTCTTCTTTCCCAGAAACTTTATCTGGGGCTACAGCCAGTTCGACGTGGCTCCGCCGCACAACGAACCCGATCCCAACCTGTGCGCGGCCAATGCCGGAGATTTCGGCGGCAAGGACGCCCCCTGCAACGCCTTCGCGCGCTACATGCTTTCGGGATACGTGGAGGTGCGCCCCTTTGCCCGGACCCAACTGCGCCGCCTGTTCTTCTTCGGCGCCCCCACATTTCTGTTTGGCAAAAACATCCCGCACACCCTCTATACGTGGTCTCCCGATGCGATCGGATGGGAACGCTCCTGGGGAGCCGGCATTGAGATCGGACGCGGCTTCGAGATGCGCGTGACGCAGCATTTCCTGTTTCAACGGTTCGGCGCGCGCGATCGCTATCTGGGCCCGGCGGATCTTGGCACGAACGGACCCTGGGGCCGTTATAACGTGATTGGGGTGAGGAAGTACTTCGGTCATCGCGACGCGGATTAATTCAGCTTGAGCGTCGCTCTTACGCCTTCAACGTCGAATCAGCCGGCTTGCCTGGACGGGCGAGACGCCCATCCCTCCACAAGCAGAGAAGAGAAGCTTATGCAGCGCGCGCAATCGCCGGAGACGGCCGCCGGTTGCGCCGCACCAGCCAGATGATCAGCGCAATGATTCCGGCGAGAAACAAGAACGGCGCAACGAAGATCAGAAACAACCAGATGGTGCCCTGCATCGAGGTGACCTGACCGGCCGTCATAGCTCCGGGCTGGCGCCGCACGACGCCGCCAATGGCCGTGCTGTCGCCGCCAATTTTGGCGCCGTTAGCCACCCGGATGTCTCCCGCGAACGACGTTGCCTCGCCATTGAGCATCCCATCCTGCTCGAGGACCAAGTTGCCGACGAAGACGGTAGCGTCGCCACCGATCTTGGAACCGTTGGCAGCGCGAATCTGGCCCAGAAACGATGTCACTTCGCCCGACACGGCCGCGTTCTGCTCGATCACGATGTTGCCGTGAAAGGTCGTGATATCCCCGTTCACCTGACCTTGCACGTAAACGGAACAATTGAAGCAGGTCAGTTCCCCGACTTTTTGGTCTGCCGTAATGCGAATGTCGTGGCCGAATTCGGTGTAGTCGGCCGCACCTTTGGCGAACGCTGAAGGGAGAAGTACCGCGAAAGCCAGGGCGACAACCGGCAGGCGGCGAAAAAGCGAAAATGTCATGATTTGCCTCAATCCAGGGGAACTGCGCGAAGGCGCGCGATCGGACTAGAGAAATTCTCACCTCCGCCGGAAGGGATGTCAAGGCGCGCTGTTCGGACGCACCCGCTGACTTACTGCTTGCCGGAGTCGCACAGGAAGCTTCCAATCGTCTCGTTCAGGAACTTTTCATCCGCCGGGCTGCCACCGGCCCCGGCCGTGTGTCCCCAAAGGGATGGGATGGGGGTCAGGGTAACGGTATGCATGAACCCCGCTTCATAGCGTGCATCGCCGATAGGGAAGTACAGATCCGTTTCCGATGGCATGTAGAGGAAGGAAACCTTAATCGACCCCAACGCGCGTACGACATCGCCCGCGAATCCCGGCGTCCCTCCTACGTCATGCTTCTCCCACGTGCGCGCTTGCAGGATCAGGTCGTTGGCGTCGGCTCCGGGAATGAAGTTCGTCCGAAACTCGTTCAGGACAGATTCGAAGGTCGTTCCTGGCTTTGCTCCTTCGCGCCATAACTCCTTGCGCCACCATTCCTGAGAAAACAGCCAGGCCGTCCACACTATGCCGAACGCTTCGAGGCCCTTCTTGGGCGGAGAAGTATAGTCACCATTCTGAAAGGCGGCGTCGGCGGTTAATGCGGCAATCTGGCCCTCCAGCCGTACAAATCCATGGGGATAGGTTTTCGCGGTGCCCGCTGTAGCCACGATGCGATCGGCGAAGGTTGGATAACTGACCGCCCACTGAAACGCCTGCTGCGCGCCCATGGAGAACCCGATAATTGCACGCACGTGCTGGATGTGGAGTTCTTCGGTAAGCAGCCGATGCACTGCCTCCACGTTGTCGCGGATCGTCGTCACCGGGAAACGCGGCCCGTGATAAGGCTCCGGAGTATTGCTGGGCGAGGACGAATGCCCATTGCCAAACAACTCGGTGGCCACCAGGTAAAGCTGCGCGGTGTCGAGCGCGTGATTCGGACCAATGAGCCACTCGTAGCCGTGGAAGTCAGCCATATAATGCGACGGCAGCAGAACCACGTTGTCCTTCGCTGCGTTTAGATGCCCATACGTACCATAGACGATATGGGCCTCGGGCAAAGTCACGCCGCTCTCGGTCTTGAACTTCGCAATTACGAACTCATGGCGTTCGCCGGTGCCGGGCTTTGCCGGGACATCCTGAGCGAGTACGGAAGGGCAGAGCAGGAACAGGAGAAGTAATTTCTTCATGCGCGATCCTCAAGCTGGCACGGAGATGTCTGGAGGTCGGCGCGATTCTAGCATCCGGATTGCGTGCCGAGTCGACGGGACGTTTGAGTCAGCCGTCCTACACGGGCGAAACGCGCCTGCCTTCACGGGATCAGGCAAACACTTATGGGAATCGGCGCGTTTTCTCTATAATGGAGGGTTTTCACCCAACGCAAGGAGCCTTTCATGGCGCAGTCGTTCAATGGTGTCGCTGTGCCCGCGGATGGAGCGCGGATTTCGTACAAAGATGGGAGCTATCAGATCCCGGACAACCCGATCGTGCCGTTCATTGAGGGCGACGGCACCGGACGCGACATCTGGAAGGCTTCGGTGCGGGTATTTAACGCCGCCGTTGAAAAGGCATACAAGGGAAAGCGGCGCGTTGCCTGGTACGAAGTCTTCGCGGGCGAAAAGGCGAAGGCAAAGTTCGACACCTGGCTTCCCGACGACACGGTCGACGCCGTGCGCGAATTCCGCGTAGCCATCAAAGGCCCACTCACGACGCCGGTGGGCGGCGGCATTCGATCCCTGAATGTCGCCTTACGACAGATTCTGGACCTCTACGGCTGCGTTCGTCCCGTGAAGTACTACAAGGGCGTGCCTTCGCCGGTAAAGCACCCCGAGCGCATGGACCTGGTGATCTTTCGCGAGAACACGGAAGACGTCTACGCCGGCATCGAGTGGGAGGAAGGAAGCGCCGAAGCCGCCAAGCTGATCGAATTCCTCAATAAAGACATGCTCAAGGGCGGCAAGAAGCAAGTCCGCCTCGATTCGGGAGTTGGAATCAAGCCGATTTCCGTCACCGGCACGAAGCGCCTGGTGCGCATGGCCATCAAGCACGCGCTCGAGAACGGCCGCAAGAGCGTCACGCTCGTCCATAAGGGCAACATCCAGAAGTTCACCGAAGGCGCATTCCGCAAGTGGGGATACGAGGTTGCGACCGACGAGTTTCGCGACAAAGTGGTCACCGAGCGCGAGAGCTGGATTGTCGACAACAAAGATAAAAATCCGAATCTGTCCGTCGAAGAAAACGCTAATCTCACCGAGCCCGGCCTGGAATTTGCCCCGGAAGAATTCCGGAAATCGATTTACAAAGAAGTGAAAGATGTGCTGGATCGGATCTACGCGACGCATGGTCATGGAGCCTGGAAAAAGAAGCTCATGATCAACGACCGCATCGCCGATTCGATTTTTCAGCAGGTGGTCACGCGCGCCGACGAGTACACCGTGCTGGCGACGCCCAACTTAAACGGCGACTACATCTCGGACGCCTGTGCGGCCCAGGTAGGCGGCCTGGGCATCGCGCCGGGAGCCAACATCGGCGATGGTTACGCCATCTTCGAAGCGACCCACGGAACCGCTCCCAAGTATGCTGACCGCGACGTCATCAATCCGGGCTCGGTGATCCTGTCGGGGGTCATGATGTTCCGCTTTCTGGGATGGGCGGAGGCCGCCGACCTGATTGAGCGCGGCATGGAGCGCACGATCGAACAGAAGAAAGTCACGTACGATTTCGAGCGCCTGATGGAGGGCGCTACCAAGGTCAAGACCAGCGAGTTCGGCAACTACATCATTGAGAACATGGACGCCGTGATGCTGGCAGGAGTGCGTTAAACGAGGTCGCAGAAGAGATTGTGAGTTCTCCGCGTTCTCGGCGGCCGTTCTCTGCGAACTCTGCGGTTTAGGATTTGCAGTTGCCTGGCGACGCCGAGGACCTCAGCGGCTAAAGCCGTGTTGATTTTGCGCTCTTACGGCTCGGCTTGAAGCCGAGCCCTTTCAAAACGCAGCTTCACGAGAGTTTTTCAGCAAACTGTGAAGCCGAGGTCTTTGAAAGCGCAGTTATCGCTAGAGTTTTTCAGCAACCTGTTGGAGATTTTCAGTTCCGGGAGAGGACGAATTCATGCGAAAAAAAGTGACCATCGTAGGTTCCGGCAACGTGGGCGCCACCGCCGCCCACTGGATTGCTTCCAAGGAACTGGCGGACGTTGTACTGATCGATATCATCGACGGCGTTCCCCAGGGCAAGGGCCTCGATCTGCTCGAAGCGATGCCCATCGAGAAACGGGACTCTCACATTCTGGGCACGCAGGACTACAAGGACACTGCGAACTCTGACATCGTTGTGATCACGGCCGGGGTCCCGCGCAAGCCCGGCATGAGCCGCGATGATCTCCTCAACATCAATCACAACATCATGAAAACGGTGGTCGGGGAAGCCGTGAAGTACTCCCCGAATTGCATTCTGATCGTGGTGTCCAACCCGCTGGACGCGATGGCGCAAGCCGCCTACAAGATGAGCGGTTTTCCGCGCGAGCGCGTGATCGGCATGGCGGGTGTGCTTGATTCCGCCCGCTTTCGGACGTTCATTGCCCAGGAACTGAACGTGAGTGTCGAGAACGTTACGGCATTTGTACTGGGCGGGCACGGGGACACGATGGTTCCGTTGGCACGCTATTCCACCGTGGCCGGTATCCCGATCACGGAACTGCTCGATGCCACCACAGTCGAGAAACTGATCCAGCGCACGCGGGATGGCGGCGCGGAGATCGTGAAGTATTTGAAGACAGGTTCGGCCTATTACGCGCCGTCCGCTGCCGTGACCGAAATGGTGGAGGCGATTCTTAAGGACAAGAAGAAGATTCTCCCTTGCGCGGCCTATTTGGAGGGCGAGTACGGGATGCGGGGACTTTTCGTGGGAGTTCCGGTCAAGCTCGGTGCGAAGGGAATTGAGCAGATCGTGGAGATCAAGCTCACTCCTCAGGAGAAATCCGAACTCGATCGCAGCGCGGCGTCTGTGAAGGAGCTCGTGGCTGTTATCGGGGTGTGACGGACACAGGTGTCAGGCCTCAGTTGTCAGGGCTTGCGTCTGAGGCCTCAGCTCTCACAACAAGTCCCGCCGGTCAGTGCGGACTTCCCGACGCGCACGCTTTGCTAGCGACGGAAGGCGGAGTCACCGAGCCTGGCAGACGCGCTCACCTCGTTGCGCAAGATTTTCATCGAAAGCACCTCCAGGCGATTGGTGACCGGATCCAGGAAGCCTTTGACGGTTACATGTTCGCCCAGGTGATTTTGCAGCCTCTCGACATTGCTAACGATCCAGGCCTTGCCGTCGGCAACGATGGCCCTTCCGTCCTGACTGATCTTTCCCGAGATGGTGACCTTCTTCGTCGGAGTGCTGCTATTGGATGGTGCCGTCTGAGCTACGGAGGACAAGCAAAGAGCGAATGCCATCAAGGCTGTGAGTACGGAGATGCGCGTCACGGGGACCTCCAACGAAAGGGTAGCCGCATACATGCATCTTAGGTCGATTCGGAGAAAGAATGGACACGGAAAATTCGATGAGCAGGATCGAAAACCGCGATCAGCGCGGACGCATTCCTGGCTTCAGTCCAAATCCCTCTGGGCGTGCAGGCGCGGCCCGGAATCCGCAAATCTTGTCATTCTGAAGCCGAACGCGGCGGAGGAATCTCCCTAAGCACTACGTTGGCCGTCGGATCGAGCCAGGTCGGATTCTGCTCTCCACGAGCTAGAACTTCTTCTTCGCAGCCGATTTTTTGATTCGACCTCTCGCAACGCCGCGCTAATGTCGACGTTATCACTTCGCACCGGCCGTCGTATCGCAGATTCCTCCGCCGCGTTCGGCGTCGGAATGACAAGACTTCAAAAGTGTAAGCCTTCAAGAAGAACCCTGTAGCCTCGGCGCGACCAAAAAAACTCAGACGCGCTCGATGGTGACCGTCTGCAGGACAACATCCTTCACAGGCCGATCCTGCCGTCCGCTAGGTAGCGTCGAGATCTTGTCGACCACGTCCTGTCCTTCCACCACCTCGCCGAAGATGGTGTGCTTGCCGGTCAGCCAGGTGGTGGGCGCGACCGTGATGAAAAATTGTGAGCCGTTGGTGTTCGGGCCGGCGTTCGCCATCGCGAGCTTGCCTTTCTTGTCAAACTTGTACGGCGAGTTCCGGGTCTCGTCTTCGAATTGATAGCCGGGTCCGCCCATGCCGTTGCCCGCCGGATCGCCTCCCTGAATCATGAAATCAGGAATTACGCGATGGAAGATGGTGCCATCGTAGAGACGGTCCTTGCTCTTTTTGCCGCTGACGGGATGAGTCCAATCGCGTTTGCCCTCGGCCAGATCAATGAAGTTGCCGACCGTTTTGGGCGCCTCTTTTTCAAACAGCCGGCAGACAACGGTTCCTTCGCTGGTCCGCAGAGTTGCATAGGTGCCGGGTTGACGAGCCATGAGAATCCTTTCGTGATGCGAATGATTTTCCAGCGTTTGAACACGCCTGGGTACTCGCTGCCAGCAAACTCCTGGTCACTACGGAGTATTGCCGGGCGGCGTTTTGGATGCGGTGGCGGGCTTCTTGGGAGACGCCTTAGGCGCGGCTGCCTCGCCGCCTGCCTTCACGATCGTAATATGGTTGATCGTCACCGGCCGGAACGGTCGGTTACTCCGCGGATCGCTCGCCATACGCGCGATCTGCTTCACCAGCGCGACCGCGGCATCGTCGCATTGTCCAAAAATCGTATACCCGCCATTCAGACTGGGATATGGAATTTCCGTGATGAAGAATTGCGATCCGTTGGTGTCGGGACCTGCGTTGGCGTAGGCCAAGCGGCCGGGGCGATCGAAGGTCAGGTCGGGCGAAGTCTCGTTCTTGAATTTGTAGCCGGGATCGCCCATTCCGGAGCCCGCCGGGTCGCCACCCTGGATCATGAATTCCGGGATCACCCGGTGAAAGATTGTGCCGTCATAGAGCGGAACCCCGTGCTTCTTAGCGTGCGTCACGGGATTCGTCCAGTCCTTCGTTCCGGTGGCGAGCCCAATGAAGTTTGCGACACCGATCGGCGCCTTCTTCGGAAACAGCGTGCAATTCATCTTGCCTGCGGAGGTATCGATGATCGCGATCGGATCGGGCGTATCCTCCGCGCTGGCGGCAGGCGACCCGGCACGCCGGGGCGCGGTGGCAGTGGCTGGCTTCGTTTGCGACCAGACCGAAAGAGAAAATATGACGACCATGATCAAAAGCCCGACCATTCTTCGCATGCGGACTCCTTCTAAATCAGATTGAATAGGCCCAACCGGGCGATTTCAGGCAAACAAGAATTGTACGACACCGGGAATAACGTGTGGGCCAGGCGCTTATCCGTCACCTCAGCGGGCGCTCGGCGTCTCCGATGGCATCTGCGCGCTTACGCGCTCCACTTCTCCAAACACCCGCAACAGGTTTCCACCCAGGATTTTTCGGATATCTTTCTCACCATAACCGCGATCGAGTAGCCCCTGGGTGATTTTCGGAAGATCCGCGGCGGAATCCATCCCCTCCGGGGTCGCGCCGCTTACGCCGTCGAAATCGGAGCCCAGCCCTACGTGATCCACTCCGGCTACCTTGGCGATGTGGTCGATCTGATCAATCAACGACGAAAATGGCGCGCGGGGTATCTTCGCCAGCCACTCCCGTTGGACCTGGTCCTGATCCATGAATGTTGCCTTTTCTCCCGACGCTCGTTTCTTCGCGATGCCCGCCTCGACTGCCGCATCGCGATCTTTGGACTGCGCGATTAGAGCCTCGAGGTACTTTGGATCGTCGAACCCCGAAAAGAAATTCACCTGCACCACGCCGCCGTTTTTGGCCACCGCGCGCAGCATGTCATCGGTCATATTGCGAGGATGATTCGCAAGAGCGCGCGCCGAGGAATGCGACGCAATCACGGGAGCTTTGCTGGTGGCGATGGCGTCCCAAAAAGTCTTATCGGCCACATGCGAAATATCCACCATCATGCCCAGGCGATTCATTTCGAGCACTACCTGCTTGCCGAAGTCGGTCAGCCCATTGTGATGCTGGATTTTGGGATCGTTGATATCTCCGGAGGAATCCGCCCATTCATTGGTATTGGACCAGCTCAGGGTCATGTAGCGGACACCGAGGCGATAGTAGTCGCGGAGGAGGTGCATGTCGTTCTCAATCGAGTGCCCGCCCTCAATGCCCATCAGGGCGGCCAACTTGTGTTCTTTGTGAGCGCGCTCGATGTCGGCAACGCTGAAGGCCATCATCATGCGATCGGGATGCCGGGCCGCTTGCTGGTAGACGGAGTCGATCAGGTCGAAGGTATGCTGCGCGAAATGCCCCTGGTTGGTCTGCGGCTCTACCCAGATCGAGAAGAATTCCGCACCCAGATTTCCCGCACGTGCCTTGTCGAGACTGATCTGGCCGATGTCGTTAGGATCCGTGCTGCCCATGTCGAAATTGCTCTCCAGGAAACGTTGCGGCGTGTCGGCATGCGTGTCGATCACAATGGCGGAGTTGTGAATCGCGAGGGCCTTGGCGCTGACGCCTGCTGTGTTCTGTGCTAAGAGAATTGTCGAAACAGCGAAGAGGACGAGAGAAAACGCGAGCCGTTGGTTCATAGACTGGTGGCGCGAGCCTGGCTCGGCGCAAGCAATGGATTGTATACGGTGTGACGAAGGTGGCGAAACTCGGACTCAGCGAATTGCAGCAACCGCCTGGTTCACGCATTTTTCCAGCGGAAGATCGGTGTCAATGATTGTTTTGTGAAGCGTGATTGGCTCGAAGCGAGCTTTCACGTCGAGATAAAGATCAAACGTCCGGTTCCCGGCCACATGCTCACCGGCGCTCGCCTGCAACTCGATCCTGCGGTGAGCAGTCTCGTCCGAGCATATGCACTCTAGAATCCGCCACGGTTGGCGCAGTTCAGTAGCGGCCTGGAGCACCCGCTCAATCTGATATCGACGCGAGAAAGTGCGCCCATCGAGAATCACGATCCGGCCTGGATCCTTCCGTAGAATCCACGCTGCTGCCTGCAGCATGATACCCATCACGAAATCGTCCTGCTCAGTGGAGTACTCGAGGTCCCTGACGGAAAACAGCGCGTGCCGGATTTCATCTTTCCCAATGACGGATGCGCCAACTTGCGCAGCGAGTTCCCGGGCTAGCGTGGATTTCCCCGTGCCCGGAAGTCCGGCCATCAGAACAATCATGATTGCAGGTGAGAGAGGCTGTTTACTTCTGACTGAGTTCTTCGAACGGCTCGTTGTTCCAACGAACCACGTCCTGGGTTTCGCGCCAGCCCGCGTAGCGCTCCGAAACCATCACGTGGAACACCCACTGCCGCCGCTCTTCCTCGGGTTCGACCAGGCCCAGCGCGCGCAGGTAGAACAGGTAGCGCTCGACGAAGTGAATTTGCTGCTTCGACATGCCACGCCGCTGAATATCGAGCGTGAGGCCTGCCAGGTGGGACGAGGCCGTATCACCTTCCGCGGGAGCCGCGTTGCGGTTATGGCGGCGGAGTTTCTTTTGCACCTTCACGGTGCGTACCGCGGAGTTCACCTGGATCTGATCATGGAACTCGTTGTAGTACGCCTGGCTCAGGTCTTCGACGAAGTCGCGGGTCCAGGGACGGCAGAAACGCCGGTCGGGATCGAGCCGTGGATCGACACGCAGCGTTTGACCGGTGCGGATCGGCACCAATGCCTGGCTCGCCTTCAAGGCTTCCAGTTCATCGTCATCCTGGATGCGAGGCAAGTCGAGACGATCGATCTCTTCATTCTGGCGGAGCAGCGATTCGTGTGAGGGACGGAACATCGGATTCCAGCGCAGCCGTCGCGCGTGATGCTTGCTGGCTTTATGGGTGGAGTGCTTGGTGGTGTAGCTGTGCAAGCCAAAGGCGTGGCTTGCAATCATCGACAGCAGCGTTACGCAAAGTCTAAAACGCCCAGTTCCCATTCGCACGAAGTGGCCTCGAACCGCTTAGGGAGAGGCTCCGGTGGCCAGAGCAGGATGCTAGTCTACCCCAGCTGTCAAGAATTCCAAGTCCAAACTTTCTTCCGACCGTTACCAAGGAGAGAATCATCAGTAATCTCGGCTCAGATTACTGAAGCTAACTTGTTGTTTTTCGGTGAAACGAACGTAACCTGCGTAACTGTGCCAACACGGTCACTTGCGAAATAGATCGCCCAGCGCCTGCTTCATCACATCGCCGCCAACTTCGGCGATGGATGTGGTGAGCGGAATATCCTTCGGACAAACCTCCACGCAGTTCTGCGCGTAGCCGCATTCCTGGATGCCGCCATCGCCCATCAGCGCGGAGAGTCGCTCGTGCTTCAGGACCTGTCCCGTCGGATGCGAGTTGAACAGACGCACCTGCGAAATCGTCGCCGCTCCGACGAAGCCCGTGTCTTCATTGAACTGCGGACATGCCTCCATGCAACAACAGCACGAGATGCAGCGCGAAAGCGGATACATCTCCTCTTGCTCGTCCGGTGAAACCCGCGGTCCGGGTCCGAGATCGTAGCTGCCGTCCACCGGAACCCAGGCTTTCACGGCTTTGAGATTTTCGAAAATCACACCGCGGTCGGTGGCCAGATCGCGAACTACGGGAAATTTGGAGAATGGCTCCAGGCGAATGGGCTGCTCGAGATTGTCGAGCAGGGCAGAGCAGGCCATGCGAGCCTTCCCGTTGACCAGCATTGCGCACGATCCACAGACTTCTTCCAGGCAATTAGAATCGTAGGTGATCGGGGTCGTCTTCTTACCGTCGCGCGTGACGGGATTCGCGGCGATCTCCATGAGAGCGGAGGTCACGTTGCGCCCAGGCTTGTAAGGCAGTTCGAACTCTTCCCAGTAGGACTTGGAGTCTGGAGTGTTCTGACGTTTGATTTTGATGATGACGTTGTTGGCCATTCGCTCTTAGCCTTTAGCTGAAGTTCGTTATATTCCGTACGGTGAAGCTGCTCATATCCAAAGCTTTTGTCGACCCGATACCCTTCGCGGAAACTTCTCCGTACAGAGCGTTACCGGCGGGACGGTATGAATTAGGCCCAGCCCTCATCATCCTGGAAACTGCTAACTTCCCAGAATGAAAAACGTTGATCCGAATAAGACCGGGAAGGGCACGAGTTCCACTCGTGCCGACCTTATGCTTGGAGGGGACGCGGCTTCCAGCCGCTGAGGTTAGCCTTGCGGCCGTCACGACTCTTTTCTCCTCCAGGAACCTATTTCGTAACCTTCTCTACATGGAATCGTCGACGACTGTTTCAGGTCGAGAACTACGCACGATTGTTTCTTAAAACTCTTTTCCACTACCGTCGCGAAGGTCAGTACTCCTTGCACGCCTTTGTGCTCATGCCTGATCACGTTCATCTCTTGCTTACCCCGACGCACGACGTGACCATCGAGCGCGCGCTCCAGTTGATCAAAGGAGGGTATTCCCATGCGCTCGGCACCCTGATCGGGCGCAAGTCTGAAGTTTGGCAGCGCGGTTTCACGGATCATCGGATTCGTGATGCTCAAGACTTCGCTCATCATCGGAATTACATTCATCAAAATCCAGTTGTTGGTTGCCTTGTGTTCACCGCTTCCGAGTACCGCTATTGCTCCGCCTTTCCGGGTTTCAAACTAGATCCTTGGCCCTCAGCGGCTAAAGCCGCCGTCCTGGACAACGCTTCGACTGGCACGAGTGGAACTCGTGCCCTTCCCGGTTCTTGAGACGGGCTAGGTGCGAGGTACCATTGAATTTAGGGGCCTTGTCAGCCCGGTCCCTTTGGTTTACTTCGCCGCGTCGTACTTCCTAGGCCGCGGCGGAAGCAGCGAAATATCCACGGGCTCGAATTCAAACTTGGGCTCATCGGCGTCGGGCGCGAAGGTCGCTTTCGTCGTCTTCAGCCAATTCTTGTCATCGCGATCGGGGAAGTCCGGCTTATAGTGCGCGCCCCGCGATTCGTTCCGCATGGCCGCTCCCTGGGCAATCACACGAGAAAGCTGCAGCATGTTGTAGAGCTGGCGCGCGAACGCGACCGTCGTATTCGCCCATTGGCTGCGATCGCTCAAATTGATCTTCTGGAAGCGCTCCAGCAACTCGACCAGTTTCGCATCCGTCTGTTGCAGGTTCTTGTTGTAGCGGATGACGGTGCAGTTCTTGGTCATCTCCTCGCCCAGTTCGCGCCACAGCAGGAAGGGGTTCTCCGATCCGTCCGCGTTCATGAGGCCGGCGTTGATTTCCTGCTGACGCTTTCTCTCCGCGTCGTAGTAGCCGTTGCCATCGGACTTCTGCAGCCCGCGCGCGTATTGCACCGCGCTTGGCCCGGCGATGAAGCCTCCCCAGATGCATGAGACCAGCGAATTCGCGCCCAGGCGATTCGCGCCGTGATACTGATATTCCGATTCGCCCGCCGAGAAGATTCCAGGAATATTGGTGGCCTGCTTGAAATCCACCCACAGGCCGCCCATGGTGTAATGCATGCCGGGGAAAATCTTCATTGGCGTGTCGCGCGGATCGTCGCCGACAAACTTCTCGTAAATCTCGAGAATGCCTTCCAGCTTCTTGTCGAGAATCTTGCGGTCAATGTGCGTCAGGTCGAGGTAGACCATCGGCTTGCCGTCGATGCCGAGATGGTGCTCGTAGACGACCTTGAAGATGGCCCTTGTGGCCACGTCGCGGGGAACCAGGTTCCCGTACTTCGGATACCACTCTTCCAGGAAATACCAGCGCTCGTTTTCCGGAATACTCTTGGGATCGCGGTTGTCGCCTTGCTTCTTCGGAACCCAGACGCGTCCGCCTTCCCCACGCGCCGACTCCGACATGAGCCGCAGCTTGTCCTCTCCCGGAATCGACGTGGGATGGACTTGAATGAATTCTCCATTCGCGTAATAGCATCCCTGCTGATAGAGAGCGGACTGCGCCGACCCGGTGCAGACTACCGAATTCGTCGACTTCCCGAAGATCGCGCCGATGCCGCCTGTAGCCACGATGATGGCGTCCGCCGGGAACGTGCGGATCTCCATCGTGCGCAGATCCATCGCGCAAATGCCGCGGCAGACTCGGCCCCCGTCGAGCACGGCCGAAAGAAATTCCCAGTGCTCGTACTTCTTCACCTTGCCTTCGGATTCGTAGCGACGCACTTGCTCGTCGAGCGCGTAGAGAAGTTGCTGCCCGGTGGTGGCACCCGCGAATGCGGTGCGGTTATAGAGCGTTCCCCCGAAACGGCGAAAGTCGAGTAATCCTTCGGGCGTGCGATTGAAAGGAACTCCCATGCGGTCAAGCAGGTCGATGATGCCGGGCGCGGCATCGCACATGGCTTTTACGGGAGGCTGGTTAGCGAGAAAATCGCCGCCGTAGATGGTGTCGTCGAAATGCTGCCAGGTCGAGTCGCCCTCACCTTTAAGATTCTTCGCGGCATTGATTCCACCCTGCGCGCACACCGAGTGCGAGCGCTTGACCGGCACGATCGAGAACAGGTCGACGTTGCCGCCCATCTCGGCGATCTTGATCACGGCCGCAAGGCCCGCGAGCCCACCACCTATGACGATAATCTTCGGAGCTGCTGCCATCTCAATTCACCGGCCTTCCGTGGTTCTCGATCCCGGGCCTCGCATCGACGATGTTTCCGCCTGTGTTCGACTGCTGGAAGCGCGTCCGGAAGGTGTACAAGCTCGCAAGCCCAACTACGCTCAGCAGGAAGAAGAACGCCATGCATAGCCGCAGGAGTCGAGCTTGGGCCTTGTCACCCGTGACGATGCCCCACTTTGCCGAGAACAACCAGATGCCGTAGGCGAAATGCCACGATGCCGCGATCAGGCCAACGATATAGAACGCGAGCAGCAGCGGATTGTGGACCTCGTTCTGCACTTTCGGAAACGACTGCGCGGCCGCCTCGTGCAGGTCGACGCCCGTGAAGCGCATCGTCCAGGTGTGCCACACGATGTAGACGAACGCGATTCCGCCGGTCCAGCGCTGCAGCGTGTACATCCAGTTGCCGGTCCAGGGATAAGCGATCGTATTTCCATCGCCGCGGAACCAGATATAGAACCCGTAGAGCCCGTGAAACAGGATGGGAAGCCAGATGCCGAATAATTCCAGGAAGAACACCAGCGGAAGGTTGGCGAGAAAACTTACCTGCCGCGCATAGGCATCGGGGCCGCTGATGGCCGTTGCGTTAGAGATCAGAACATGCTCGAAAAGAAATGCGCCCACCGGAACAATTCCTGTGAGGGAATGCAGTCGCCGCAAGAAAAACGATGTTCCCTGACCGGCGCGCAAGGGAGCCACTCCGCGCTTGATGCTGATCGGAGCCGCAGGACTGGCTGTGGTCGCCACGATGACCGCTCCTTGTTTCTCCAAAGATGTGAAATGAACCTTTTATTATCTGGCTCGCGAAGAAGGGAAGTCAAGAAACTAGTGCCTAAATGGACCAACCTGTCTACTTTTGTTCCCCTTTCTGTTCCTATTTTTCGCTCAAGGTGAACTCGTTGGGATCGGATCGAGATTGTCAGCGCGTCGCGTCGATCCATGCCAGGAATTTCCGGAACGCCGCGCCGCGATGACTGTAGTTCGCCTTTTCGCGCGGAGTGAGTTCGGCGAAAGTCCTTCGAATCTCGGGAAAGTAAAACATGGGATCGTAGCCGAAGCCGCCCGTCCCGCGCAGGTGGTCGAGAATGATGCCTTCGGCCACTCCGCGAAAAGTCGCAAGCGTTTGCCCGTTTCGCGCTGCGGCAATGACGCAGACGAATCTTCCCGTGCGTTTTTCAGCGGGAACACCGTTCAGTTCGCGCAACACCCGTGCGTTATTCGCGTCGTCATCCGTGTTCTCATCGGCTTTGTGGGGCTCCTCCGCCGCATAGCGTGCGGAATGAACGCCGGGCGCGCCGTTCAGTGCGTCGACCTCAAGGCCGGAGTCGTCCGCCAGCACGATCTCTCCCGGCACTCCCAGGCTGTATTGCTCGGCCTTCTTGCGCGCATTTTCCTCAAAGGTGAGGCCATCTTCGACTACCACGGGCAGTGCACCTAAATTCGGGATGGCGGTGATCTCTACATCGTGCGCGGCAGCCGCCCCCGCAAAATCTCGCAGCTTGCCGGGATTGGAAGTCGCGATCAGGATCTTTTTCATACCCAGACATTCCTGACCTGCTCCTGACGGCGGAGGTACAAGCTCCACGCGATGACCAGCAACAGCGTCCCCGCGGAAACCAAGTCGCCGATGAGGCGGTCCTCCGTTTGCACAAAGGCGAGGCGCACGCGATTGCTGCCGGTATTCACCGGAATCAGGATCTCCCCGGTGACGGGTTGCGCGCCGGCGGTAATTTCGCGACCGTTCAGCTGGACCCTCCACGCCGGGTAGTTCAACAGGCGGATCCGCAGCTTTTCCGGACGGGCAACGTTCGCGGAGAATACTTTGCTCTGCGCGCCCCAGCGGTCGATGTGAATGACGGCCGGGTCGCCGCTCACGGTTGCGACCTGGGCAGCATCTTTTTTCAATTCGTAGGGATCGACGCCGGCGGGAACATATTCATCGGTCCCCTCATATCCGTCGCCGTCTTCGATGAAGTCGTGCAGCTCTTGAACGTCTGCGGCGGTGTCCCACCAAGGCGGTTGTACGCGATGCCAGACGATGGCCACAACGCCCAGCATGGCCGCGCAGATCATGAAGCGCGTGAGCCATCGCCGGCAGCCCATCGTGACGAATAGGGTAAACGCCACATTCAGACACAGGAGCCATCGCCAGGGAAGCTGCACGAACCTCAACTCGGGGAGGTACCTCCAGAAAATCAGCGTGATTGGCAACATCAGCAGTGTGGCCGCCGTTCCCCACGCGGCCAGCAGCGACCAGATCGTTCGGTGTTCTCCGCGCCATCTTCTCGCGAGAAAAATAGCCGCGGCTAGAAGCAGAATTTCGGCGACGCCGATCAGGCTGACCGCCATGTTGAAGCGGTTGTGGTCGACATCGTCGCTAAAAGTGAAAAAGAAGTTATCCTGCGGCCGCAGCCCCGGCGCCAGCACCTGGGCGATGTTCACCCACTTCTCTTCATGGGCGGCGGGGATTACGTAGAAGCTTGCAAGCCCAGCACCCAGCACCACCGCTGCGCCGCCATAGAGGAGCAAAGCCGGCTTACGCTGCACAATCGCTGCGACCACGATCAATAACGCCAGCGAGTAGTTCACCATCACAGCCGAAGGGGCATTGGTCAGCCACGCTGCAGCCACAATGAGGCTGAGCGCCACAATTACTTTTTGCCCATCTTTTTCGGCGCGCACAACAAACAGCAGCAGCAGGGGCAACAGGCATCCGGCCAGGAGTTCCGCAAGTGCGCTGCGCCAGTACACAATCACGAGGTAATACGGATTGGCGGCGTACAGCGCGGCGGAAAAAATGGCGTCGCTCCGGCCCAACCAGCGTCGAGCCAGAAGAAACATCGAGCAACCGGAAGTGGTCAGCGCAAGCCAAACATAGGCACCCGATGCTACCTTCCACGGCAGCAACACTCCCAATAACGCGCCCAAATTCCACGAAGCCGGCGGATAGAATAAGAAGCGCGCTTCCCCATAAGTCCAATGCGCGAAGGCCGCCCAGCGTGGCCACAGGATTCCTTCCTTCCACTGGTGGACCACCTCCATCCACGAAAGCAGGTGAAATTCGAAGTCGTGCCCCGACGCGTTTCCGTAAAAAAAGAACGGAACTACCACCGCGAACGCGCTCGCCATGATGACGATGGCAGGGAGAGGAAAGAGTTCATGCCGAGGCGCAGCGGCCTGTTCTTCTGCGGGCTTCTGCTGTGAAAGTGTGGGGCTCAGGGTGGGCGTCGTCTCCCAACGCGGATTCAACCGGTACTCCAATGTATCAGCGCAGGCGGATCAGGTGCCACGAATCGCACTAGTGGCCGCATGGTTATCACAGCCTGTCCCATCTCGGTTGGATATACTTCGTTAGCGCGCTCGCGCGCGGAGCCCCGAATGAGTCTGCGCCAGCTTCAGTTCCGGATCCTGTGTCTTGCTTGCACACTCTTTGGATGTGCCCTTACCTTGACCGGCCAAACTCCCGAGATCACCGGTCTGGAGAAGCCTTTTCCGCCACTTGAAAAATGGAGAAGCGCGATTGTTGCGGGCGATGCGAGCTCCCTGCGACTTCTCTACAGCACGAACCCGGTCGCCCACATCCAAACTGCCTCGGGCACCGTCGATTCCGACGCGGCCGTTCACTACTGGATCGACGCAAAAGTCCGTGACATGAAGATTGAGGTCGTGCAAACCCAGTCGCCCCAGCCCGACGAGCAACAGTTCGCCTTTCAGGCCGAGATTCGCTCGGCGGCCGAATCCGCAGAAAAGACGTTCTACATCACCGAGGTGCAACTCTGGCAGCAGCAGCATGCAGAGTGGCGGCTGATCGTGAGCAAGCGTACTGATGCCAGCCGCTTGCAGCAGCCGACGACATCGAAAAATATCTACTCGGGCACGGCCGATGCGCACGCTGAAATCAAGCAAGCGCTCGCCAAAGCGGTGAAGGAACACAAGCGTGTGCTGGTCGTTTTCGGCGCGAACTGGTGTTATGACTGCCATGTTCTCGATCTCGCTTTCCAGCGTGAGGAAGTTGCGCCCCTCCTCGAGGACAATTTTGTCGTAACGCACGTGGATATCGGCCAGGGAGAAAAGAATCAGGATTTGATGCAGCAGTATGACGTCCCGATGGAACGCGGCATACCCGCAATTGCCGTGCTCGACGCAGACGGCAAGCTGCTCTTCAGTCAAAAGAAGGGCGAGTTCGAGAAGGCGCGTGCGCTCGGCCCGGAAGATCTGGTGGACTTCCTGAACAAGTGGAAGCCATCCGCAAAAAAAACCTAGTAGCGCCGGCGTCTCGCCGGCTCTGTTGCCGGCAGGATGCCGGCGCTACACCAGTAATTGTTACCTGCCCGGCCTGGGATGGTGCCGGCGCGGTCAAGAATCTTTGAACTCCGCCATAAGTGGAACCTCTGCGCACGCCTTGCCCGAAGCCGCTTGGGTTCGCAGTGAATTCCCGGAGCGAGTGAACCCGCGATGGCCTGCAATATCCTTCGCTCAGCCCCGCACGGTCAGCACCGGGCAAGGCGCATGGCAGACGACCTCGTAGGCAATCGCCCACGGAAGATGAGCGGCCGCACGCGGAGCCCGCTTGTGCACGCCCATCACAATCAGGTCGGCCGATTGCGTTTCGGCGAGGTGCAGAATCCCCTCCGCCGGGAATTCGAAGCTCACAACCGCCGATGGTCGGCACCAGTCTTTCGCGTCAGGCGGTATCAGGGCTTCCAGACGTTTCTCTGCCCCGCCGGATACGTACATCTGGTGCTGCATGGGAACCAACGGAACAACATGCAGCAGGGTCAGCGAAGCCTCATGCTCCTCCGCCAGGGACAACGCGTAGGGAAGAGCTTTCAAAGAACCACTCGAGAAGTCCGTGGCAAAGATGATGTGCTTGAAGACCGCGACATCGCCTTTGGGCTCAGGTACCTTCGGCCCCAGCGTCAGCACTGGGCACTGCGCTTTCCGAAAAATCTGTTCGGCTCCCGAGCCGAGCACAAGTTTCTTCAAGCCGTGCCGGCCATGGCTTCCCAGCACAATCAGGTCGATGGAATGCCGGTGAATCACATCGTCCAGCACGTTCCAGAGTTCGCCACGCTCGAGAATGCCCTCCTGCAAGATGTCAGTCCGGGGCTCCGATCGCAGAAATTTGTCCAATTCTGACTGCGCATCGGCCCACTCGCCATCCAGATCTGGAGGCACGGGCTCCATGGGCAGGAAGATGGGCGGGTTCGGCGCGACCGCGTGCGTCACGAAAATTCTTGATCCGTAATCCTTGGCAAAGGCTCGGGCGTACGCCAGAGCGTTCTCCGAGGCGCCGGTGAAATCGGTAGGTACGAGAATGTTGCTGAAGGTGAGGCGGAGGCTGGCCTGAAGGGTCGGCATGGTTACCTCCCGAGCGAACCGATTATGAACTTCTGTCTGCAGGCTACGCGGGTATAACCCTCAACACAGTGACCGCAATCACCTCATTCGGTGAGGGCTCATCTGGATTCGTATCGTTTTCATCGAGAATTCACAACTTTGAAACACCGCTTTAATATGGCGAAGCTACCTTTATCGTCATCGAGGTGGAACAGACCACACGGGCCTGGGTGACTGAACCAGAGACGGGGTTCAGGCGTCCCAGGTCCTTGTATTTGTATGTGTAAAAGAGAACGGACGGAGAATTTAAGCCGCCACACATCGGCTGCAGGGTTGGATAAGGTTCGCTGTCCCTAGGACGAAGGAATCGCCTCTTGACTGCGCTGCGCATGGAGTTCCGCCAGGAACTGTTCACGCGTCAGTGATGATCCGTTGCGAAGTAGCTCGAGCAGCGGATCTTCCATGTGTTCTTCGGGAGAGGCGTTTGTGCTCTCGAACTGGGTCGCATCCGCGATCAGCGATTTCGGGGAAATGAGAAGCTCCGGCACGGTGCCCGGCCGGCTCGTCAGAAACTCAATGAAGTGTGCCACCGTTTCCCGCTGCTCATTGGTCCGGCTGGGAAATTCCACCCCCATGCCTGAACCCGGATGCATGACCCGCACCATGCCATCGGCGTGAATTTCTATGCCTGCGGCCCTCAAGCAAAGGTCCACCAACGCCTGCTCGGGAAAGGGCCCGTCGGTCTCGACGTAGCAACCACCCAGGCTGAGATCAGTCAGCTTGCAGACAGATACGGGCTCGGCTTCCTCGGCTGTTGTATCGGGAGTATTGGCGTCCACCCAGGTTTTCAGTTGTTCGGCCTGCGCCTCGGGAACATCAATAAATCGCACCCCCGACTGTCCATTTGAATTCGCCCACGCCACCTCTCCGTGAGCATCAATTTCCACGCTGCCGTCGGGAAGAGTGAACCGTAATCCGATCAAGGCTGAGGGTGCAAGAGGCTGAGCAGCCAGCACATCCATTCCGGTCTGGCTCAGATCGAGGAGGATGCCTTCAATCTGCTCTCCACCCGGCACGCCAAGCTGTACCGGGGCCTGCACCGGAACCCTATACGAACGACGCCGCTCACGGCGCAGCAGGGAAGTCGCAGCGCGCAGCGTGCCTTCCGCCTGCTCCGGAGCGACTGGCTTGTGCAGAATGAATTTGGCGCCGTCCTGCAGGATCTGGCGAATCGCGCCTGGATCGCTCAGCAGCGCTATCGTGATCAGCGCGCCGGGCTTCGCTTGTGGGAGGGTTTTCAGCAACTGGCGGGCGATTTCAGGTTCGTCAAAGTCGACAATCAGGCTGTCAAAGCGCTGTTCCCCGAGCCGTTGCAGCGCGATTTCGCTCTCGCTGAAACGCTCCACCGCCATGCCGAACCCCGCCAGAATGCGGCTGAGAACTTCAGCGGCTTCGTCATCCTTCGATACCAGCAGTGCCTGAAGGGTCATACTGCATTCACTCTCAGAAAAAAACGAGTTCCCCCATTTACGGCCAACGCGGGGCTACCGGACGGCCTGACTTGGCGGGCGCCGGACTCGCCTGCGACGCTCCCGCTTTGGCGGCCATCGCGGCCGGTTGAGACGTTTCTTCGTCCATTTCAGCCAGGACAACGTTGTCGTCTTCTTCGTTTTCAGCCAGCAGAGGCGCTACCTCGCGCAGTTTCTCTGCTGCCTGCTGCAGAGCTTCAATCTGCTTGGCTAGCTGAGCGTATTTCGCCTGCTTGCGGCGCAAAACCTCGTGGATGTCCTTCATTACAACCCCCTGCACGCGAATGTATGGTCGCTGCTCGATAGGGTCAATACGAATCCCCCTGGCGGAGGTTACGGCAGTAACTCGTGACCTGCTCGCGGTTTCAGAGGGGCAAGGTCAAGCGTTAAGGAATTCAATGGCTTGGGGGCTTTCTGAGGGCTTGAGCAAGAGGTGGTGTGCGATGGATGACAGGGTTACCGGACGCGAAAAATGAAGTCTCGTTCCGAGCAAAAGCAAAGGCCCCGATTTACGGGGCCTCGCTCAACATGAGGTGAAAGATTTTACCCAATTCGCAATCTGCGACGCATCAGGCCCCCGATTCCTACCAATCCGGTGCCGAGGAGGCCCAGCGTACCCGGCTCTGGAACCGAGAGACTTGTATCGCCGCTGGAAAGATCTGCCGTTCCACTGAACAAGCCCTTTCCAGAAACGACCGCCAGTTGCACGGTCGCACCTACTTTCCCGTTGCCTTCGATAGCACCCGATAGAGTGTATTGGTGGCTTCCATCGGCAAGGGTTATAACGCTCCACGTTACCGGACTGGAGGAGGAGAAGGTTCCGCTGAAGATTGTGCCATTCGGAACGCCATTGATTCCGTTGCCGGTAATCGTAAATGTGCCGCCAGGGGCCAATGTGCCGCCCATGGCCGCGTTACCAGTGATAAAAGCACCGGTTGTAAAGCTGACCGACCCCAAATTCGAACCCACTATGGAGCCATACTTGAACAGCACCGACCCGGTAAGCGACAGTCCAGCGTCCGACCCAGTAACGGTGCCACCTGAGTTCGAGATGTCAATGCTGCTGCTGGCCCACGTCATCGCAGGCAACGCCAGACCTAACAGTACAAGCAAAAGTACTCGCCTCATGACAACCCTCCTGAACCCTATGATTCAACCCGTTCACAACCTCGGCCTCGGGGGATCGAGACCTTCCCAGAAAGCACACAAACCGCTAGGTTACTTGAGTAAGCAGCTAGGGTGCCAAAAGTAACCTAGCGAAGACTGCTATATTTTTCAGTGATTTACGGCTTGGGTATCCACAATCGCACAAAAGCTAACTGCAAATATCTGCACACTCGACACAAAGCTTTGCGGCCTAGCGGTGTTCGATGACGCTCCTTTTTGACCTGCCACTCCTTTGCAGAGAAGCCATTTGCAGCCCATTTTTTGCCCCGCTCGAGTTGCTAAGCAGGTACAAAGAGCCTTCTTACCTCAGGGAGCATTAGGTACGCCACGATCGCTCCATCCACCAGAACGCGCGCGATGTGCCACGGGGTCGGAAAGTGCATCAACCTGATCAGGCCAAACAGCAGCCAGATGCTTACCAGTACAACCGTTACCGTCGGGGCCCAGTTCTTCAGTTCCCACAGGCCGAGTCCCACGACGATGTAGGCGACCGCGATCAGTAAGGCTCCAAAACCCAGCGCTTTCCCCACTCGAGAAAACAGCGTCTCGAAGAAAGAGTCGGTTGCCATGGTGGACACCAGCCGTGCGCTCAGATGCCCCACCACCAGCAGCACCAGACCAATCACCACGTAGAACGTTCCACGAATCCAGGTAAGGACTGCGATGATCGTTACGCCAACTGGACGCATGGTTCGACCTCGAGAGGACGGGGCAACGTAGCAAACCCACGATGTGCCGTCAAGCAGCGGGAAGCATCGAGAGAGAAGAATCGAGAGAGAAGCTCAGCGAGAAAGCAAACTGCGCGCGACAGGCAGATGAAGAACGTGGCGGATTTTCTCTTCGAGGGCGGCCGCCGTGAAAGGCTTCTGCAGGAGCACCACGCCATCGGCGTTCACACCCTCATTGTGCAGGTATTCGCCGGCGTATCCGGACATGTAAATCACTCTAAGACCAGGGCGTAAAGACAGGAGATTCTTGGCTAACTCAGGACCGCTCACGCCCGGCATCACGACATCGGTAAGCAGGATGTCGATATTGTCTCGGTGGGTGCGGCACAACTCGATCGCGTGGTCGGCTGAATCGGCCACCAGCATGTTGTACCCATCCGCAGTCAGAATGGCTTCAACCAGACCGCGCACCGCGTCCTCGTCTTCAACCAGCAGGATGGTTCCAGTCCCAGCAGTCCGGGTGGCCGGCGCGCTTTCGGTTTCTGGCGATTCCTCCAGATCGTCGAGACGCGGAAAGTAAATTCGAAAGGTCGTTCCGCGCCCCAGTTCGGTCTCCACCGTGATATAGCCCCGGCTCTGCTTCACGATTCCATACACCATCGAAAGCCCAAGCCCAGTGCCCTTGCCCGGTTCTTTTGTCGTGAAGAACGGTTCGAACAGGTGTGCGAGCGCGTGATTATCCATGCCCGAACCGGTGTCTGTGACCGAGAGCACTACATACTTCCCGGGCAACGCTCCGGGATGTTTGCGCGCGAAGCCTTCGGCCAAGTCCGCGTTTTCGGTTTTAATCATCAAAGTCCCGCCGCGGGGCATTGCGTCGCGCGCGTTGACAGCGAGGTTCATCAAGATGTGCTCAACCTGTCCTGGATCGGCTCGCACCGTCCCGAGATCAGGTGCGGTGCGAAGCGCAATCCGAATGCGCTCGCCCAGAAGCGGTTGAAGCATCTTTTCCAGATTACGCACCAGCGTATTGAGACTAATCAGGCGCGGTTGCAACATCTGCCGGCGGCTGAAGGCCAGCAATTGCCGGGTCAGTGCAGCTGCCCGTTCCGCGGCCCGGAAAATTTGCTCGATCGACCGGCTCGACTGTGCATTCTGGGCATGCTGCTCCATGAGGATCTGGCCATAGCCGGTGATGACGGTCAGCAGGTTGTTGAAGTCGTGTGCGACACCACCCGCCAGCGTACCAACCGCTTCCATTTTCTGGGCCTGCCGCAGCTGTTCTTCCAGCGCCTTGCGCTCCGTGACGTCCTCGGCAATGACCTCAAAAATTTCCGCGTCTTCGCGGTCATCCCGCAGCCCTCGCCCGCTCAGCCGCACCGCGATCACGCTGCCATCCTTGCGCCGCCACTGCGCTTCGACGCCTTCGAACTTGCCGCGGCGCAGAAAGCTTGTCTGCACAGCCGCCTTGGCTCGTTGATCGAAGAAGACGTCTGTGTGCGCGCTGAGCAAGAGAAATTCCGCGGGCGAGTTGTAGCCAAGCATGCTGGCCAGGGCCGGATTCACCTCGAGGAACTTCCAATCGCGCGTCGCTCGACAGATTCCCACCACTGCGCTCTGCACCAGCGACCGGTAGCGCGACTCCGAACGCAATAACGCCTCCTCGTTGCGCTTGCGCTCGATCGCATTGGCGACCTGCTGCGACACAAACGTCAGCACATCGCGCTCGCGCGCCCCAAAGCGTGTACGCGCCGCATAGTGCTGCACGGCAAGCACCCCAAAAGTTTTATCGCCGCGCTTTAAAGGAACTCCCAGCCAGTCATCGGCGGGCGAGCCTGTGCGCTCTACTTCACCGGCCGCGGCCAGCTCCGTCAGCTTCTCGCCAGTGGCCAGCAGGGGTTCGCCACTGCGCAGGACATATTCCGTCAAACCTTTCTTCGGAGTCCTCGGGGCGGGCGCCGAATCGAACTCGTCCACAAAGTATGGAAACGTGAGGTAGTTGCTCTCCGGATCGCAAAGTGCGATATAGAAGTTCTTCGCGTCCAGAAGGTGAGCCACGATGGCATGAATGGACCGGTAAAGCGACGTGAGATCGTGCGCGGTCGTGGACACTTCCGCGATCCGGTACAGCGCCGACTGCAGCCTTTCAGAACGGCGCTTCTCGGTGATGTCCTGCGTGACCATCAAGCGGGCCGCGTGTCCTTCGAACTCGATGGTACGCGCAAACAGAATGACTTCGAGCACAGTACCGTCGTTGCGCCTCTGCCGCCAAACCTCACCCCGAATCTCACTTCCCATCAGGGCCGCAGCCACACGCTCGGGCGGCAAATCCAGACACACGTCAGCAATGGTGAGGGAAAGAAATTCTTCCCGTGTGTAACCGTATTTCTCGGTCGCTGCCCGATTGACTTCGAGGAACTGTCCGGTCTCGGGATCGTAAAGGCAAGTCGGCTGCGGATTGTCGCGAAACAGGATGCGGAACTTCTTCTCCGCCTCCACCATTGCCTGCGCGGCCTGTTGTTCCTGGCGTTGTGTCAGCAGGCTACGTGCTCCTGACGATGCCAGCGTAATCACCACGAGAATGGTTGCCAGCAGCGGCCGTTCATGCGCGAGGCGGCTCGCTACGCCCAATATGATGAGCGGCAGCGACACCGACATCCAAAGTGAGCCCAGTAATTCGGGACGCGGGCGTGACCTCTCTTCTCTCCAGACCGGCTCAACGGGAAGCTTCCAGGTGCATGCGCCGATAGTTGCTATGACTACTGGCACGGTGTAGCACAAATCCCAAACCGTTCCCGCATCCATACTGAGGGTCATTTGCCGGTAGAGGAAGGCAATACTTCCCGCGCTGAACAGCGTCAGGAAAGCCGCCATCCGCGATAATAATGACCATTCCACCTTCGACTGCGCCAATGTGAGGCGGAAGGCGCATGCCACGATCAGGAACACGTCTAGCGCAACCGTAATCCTCCATTGCACCCGCTCGATTTGCGACGCTGAGGTCTGCCAGCGTGAAGGCAGATAGAAGTAGTAGAGGTACACGGCGACCGTGAGAATTCCGACCTGCAAAAAGTCAAAACACTGCGCCCAGTTGATTTCCCGCGACCGGCGCCGGCGCAGAAACAGCACCAGTGCCATGGGAACGGGAAACAGAAAGTAGAGGATGTCGCTGGGCCAGATCGCGTGCACGGAAGCGTGCAAGATAACGTCGTAATAGGTGCTTAACAACTGGGCCGCGGTGAGGAGCCCAAAGCCGCTCGCGGTGAGCAGCCAGAACGGACGCGCATAGCGATCGGGGACCTGGGCCGCCAGCAATGCGCCGCTGGTGGCCAGCATCGCCAGGCAGATGCTCAGAACATTCGATGCCAATGCCGCATTCAGGCGGTGATCTCCCCCGACTAACACCAGCCCGTGCAGCCCGAGCCCGAGCAGGGCAGTCCCCAGTACGCCTTTGGCGAACCTCGGCATCAACCTCTTTTCTTGGGGAGGCTAAGTTTTCATGAGTTTATGAAGCGTCAGGAGAGGGGGCAAGTTACCAGCGAGTAGGAACTGCCGGGTAATTTTTGTCGGCTGCCGCACCCATCAGCGTTCTGGATGAAGTGGGATGCGATACTGTGGAGAGCGAACCATGTCCTCACCGTCCACCCGAAAGCATGCTGGCCCCGCGAGCGACGCTCCCGCCGTTCCCGAGCCGTCCTTCGCCGAGCGCGCCCGCACGTTGCTTCATCTGGGCCGGATCGGCACCCTGGCTACGGTCTCTCGTAAGCAGCCGGGCTTTCCGTTCGGGTCCCTCATGCCCTACGGGCTCGACGACCAGGGCCGCCCGATTTTTCTCATCAGCAGCATGGCCATGCATACCCAGAATCTGCAGGCCGACCCGCGCGCCAGCCTTCTCATCACTCAACTGGAAGCCAATTCCGATCCACTCGGGTCTTCCAGAATCACGTTGATCGGCAACGTAGAGCGGATCCCCGAGCCGGACGTGGCCGCAGCCCGCGAGCTTTATCTGGCGCGCTATGAGAACAGCAAGTACTGGGTCGATTTCGAGGACTTCTCCTTCTATGGCATGGAGGTGGTCGATCTTTATTATGTTGGCGGATTCGGGGTGATGGGCTGGGTGGAAGCTGCCGACTACCAGAGCGCTCGCCCCGATCCGCTCGCCGACACAGCCCCGGGCATTCTCGAGCACATGAACGCTGATCATCGGGATGCGCTAGTGCTTCTCGCCAGCAAATTCGGGGGGATCGAGTCGGAGGAGGCCACCATGACCGCAGTCGATCGCCTTGGATTCAATGTGCGTCTGAAGACCCCCGAACGCATTCGCGGTGCCCGCATCGCATTCCTGCGAGAAGTGAGCACGCCCGAGGAAACTCGGAAGGTTCTTGTGGAGATGGTCCGGCAAGCCCGAAATCCCTGACCGAACACTCCACCGGCACGATGTCGGGCGAATGATATCCTGCCTTAAACCGCAAACACGAGGCTGTAATTTCGAATGTCAAATCCAACCCCGCCCGATTCCCAGCCCAACCCTGAATCCACCGAATCCTTCGACAAGATTCTTTCGCAGTTCGAGCAAAGCCATTCCCGCAAGGCGGGGGAAGGCGGCAAGCAGCTCGAAGGCACCGTGATCAAAGTCACCCCCGACTCTGTTCTGGTCGACATCGGCTTCAAGAGCGAAGGCATGCTCCCGCTGAGCGCGTTCCAGCCCGGCGAAAACGTCCAGCCCGGTGACAAGCTGCCGGTGTCAGTAAAAGGACGTGATCCGGAAGGCTACTACGAGCTCACGCGTTTTCGCACCGAGCAGCCCAAGGACTGGTCGGCGCTCGAGCACGCTTTCGCGGAGAAGGCCGCGATCGTGGGGACGGTGACCGGCGTCATCAAAGGCGGCCTTAGCGTTGATGTTGGCGTACGGGCCTTCATGCCCGCCTCGCGCAGTGGCGCTCGCGATGCCGCCGAGATGGAAAAGCTGGTTGGTCAGGAAATTCGCTGCCGCATCATCAAGCTCGATGTCACGGATGAAGACATCGTTGTCGACCGCCGGGTGCTTGCCGAAGAAGAGGAACGCACCCTCAAGGACCGGCGCTACTCCGAAGTTCGCGAAGGCGATACCGTGCATGGCACTGTGCGCAGCCTTGCGAGCTATGGCGCCTTCGTCGACATTGGTGGAGTGGACGCGTTGCTCCACGTCAGCGACATCAGCTGGAGCCGCGTCAACCAGCCCTCCGATATCCTCACCGCGGGCCAGGAAGTCGAAGCGAAGGTCCTGAAGATCGATTCCGACAAGCGCCGCATTTCTATCGGCATGAAGCAACTGCAGCCGCATCCCTGGGACGCAGTCGCGACCAGGTACACACCGGGACAACGCGTGCGTGGCACCGTCACCCGCGTGCTGGAGTTCGGCGCGTTTGTAGAACTCGTGCCCGGCATCGAGGGCTTGATCCATGTCTCAGAAATGTCGTGGGCGAAGAAAATCCGCATCGCGAGCGACGTGGTCAAGCCCGGCGAAGTCGTCGAAGCGGTCATCCTCGGCATCAACCCCACCGAACGGCGCATCGCGCTCGGCCTGAAGCAGGCGCTCGGCGATCCCTGGGCTGACGTGGTACGCAAATTTTCTGTGGGCTCGGTGGTCGAAGGCCCGGTGACGAACCTGACGAAGTTCGGCGCGTTTGTTCAGGTCGCCGAGGGCGTCGAAGGTATGATTCACATCAGCGATATGAGCGCTGAAAAGCGCATCAACCACCCCAGCGACATGCTTCGCGTCGGCCAGGTGGTCAAAGCGCAACTGCTCGCCATCGATCCCGAAAAGCGTCAACTGCGCCTGGGAATGAAGCAACTCGTCCCCACCGGCCTTGACGAATTCATCGCTGAGCACAAGATGGGCGATATCATCACCGGCCGCATGATGGATCAGTCGGGCAGCGAGTCGCGCGTCGAACTCGGCGAAGGCGTTCAGGCTGTGTGCCGCGCGACAGCTGGGAACAGAGCCCAGGGGGAAGAGAAGGCCAGCGCGCTTTCGCCTGCAGCGGACCTCGCCTCGCTCAGTTCTATGCTTAAGGAACGCTGGAAGAGCGGTCCCGCGCCGGGTGCTTCGAAGACTGAACCAGTTCGGGCCGGCCAGGTGCGAAGCTTCCGGATCACAAAGCTGGACGTGGCCAGCAAGACCATTGAAGTAGAGCCCGCGTAAGCGGAAAGTCCACGTAGTGGCGCCGCGTCCATTCAAGACGTTCCTATCTCTGAGGTCGCCCTTAAGCTGATTGTTGTTTACGGAATCGAATGACGAACACAATCGGCAAACTCACAGGCCAGGCACTCAAATAGTTTCCCCATTAAGTCCTTCCAAGCCAACATTCGCAAACCTTATTCAACTTGCCTTGCCCTGAACGGGAAAGCAGCCACACAAACAAATAGGGATAACGACTTTCGTTACCTGCGTAATGTGGGTTTCGCAGTGCGGTCACAGCGTTCAGATTGCGAAGCAAGGGAAAATGAGATCGATACGTCCGCCTGTTTGACACACGACTCTCCCCACGCTCGCAGAGATGCGCTGTATCAAACATTCGGGGAGCACCAAGGTGAGGTGCCACGGGAACATGCCGAGCCGAGCTGATTTTCAGGACAGAGGGTTCTCGCTGTTGGAGTTGATTATCGTAGTCGTGATCATCCTGATTTTAGCAGCGATTTCGGTGCCAGCGATTAACCGGGCTATCAGCACCGCGCGTGTGCGGGGCGCAGCTGTCGAGTACTCCAATTTGCTGCAGACTGCGCGTTCGCGAGCGATCAGCGACGACCGCTTTTATTCCGTCTACGTGCAACCGGCTGCGGGAAACAATCCCCCTTTTGCCTATGTCGACATTTATCCCCAGGTGCCGAACGGAATTTCAGGACTGGGGGCACCCCCTACAGGGCACTACAACGCGGGACCCCCAGCTGACCCCTTAACCATGATGTCGTCCGAAGTTCCGCTGCAGCCAGTGGCGGCCGCTCCGGACGTCGCTGCACTGAACGCTGCATTCTGTGTGACCTGCGTGCCAGACCTGATTCTCAACAGCGCGCCGACATGGGGTCCAGACGGCATGCCATGCCTATCCAGAGTGTCGATCGACGGCACCGGCACGGTCTGTAACTCCGCCGGCGGACCTATCGCGTACGTTACGTACTTTCAGTCAACGGTTAGCGGGCAATGGTCGGCAGTCAGCGTGAGCCCCGCCGGTCGAGTGAAAGCCTGGCTCTACGTGGCAAGTTCCAGACAGTGGTCGCCCCTATAAGGCTTACAAGGACGAGCGTGCGAACAGAATCAGCATTTCGGAGCGGGAAAAAGCGAAACCAGTCGGGCATGACGCTTGTGGAACTCATGTTTGCGATGGTCATCCTCGCGGTCGGCTTGGGTGCGCTTAACATCTTGTTCATTTTCGCCAGCGAAACAGACAACAAAAACAGCAAAGCCACATCGTCCACCATGCTTGCCCAAAAGGTGTTGGAGCAGATCAGCGCCCAGCATCCCGATTCGATCCAGGTGATCAGCCTTACAGACTGCGCGGGAAACGCGTGGAACATCAACACCGTGGGGAGCCCTGCTCCGACGGGAACGGGCGCCAGGGCGGAGACGGATACGAGCAGTCCTTTTTACGGAGGACTCGATCCGTCCCAAGACTATGCCGCCATCCCTGTGGGATACGCAATGCAATATACGGATTGTGGAGTCGGTGGCCGGCAGACGGTGTACGACGTGCGATGGAACATCATAACTGTGGACCAATACACCCGCATGATCACAGTTTCGGCCCGCCAAGTCAGCCCCTCAAATCAGCTCGGGGGAAGGCTGTTCTCCCTTCCCACAACTTTGCGTGGCATCGGAGGAATGTAATGAGGCGGCGAATACCGAAACTGTCAGACCGCGCACACACACGCGAAGTTGGCTTCTCGCTGCTGGAACTTTTGATGGTCGTAGCCATCCTCACGGTCGTGTTAGGCGTCGTTGTCCGGGGAGCGGTCGAGCTGCAAGCCAGGAGTGCTACCGAGGTTGCCAAAGTGGATCTCACTCAGCAATCGCGTCAGTTCATGGACCAGGTGGTGAAGGACCTGCACCATGCCGGCTACCCCAGTGTTCGCATGTATGACCAGGCCACGTCCACAGCCAATCCGGCTCTTTACGGGCAAGGACTGATTAGCATCTCGAGTAACGCCATCGTTTTTGAAGGCGACGTAGATGGCAGCGGCAACGTCAGCGTCGTGTTCGTTCAGCTGAACCCTTTGAATGGTCCCTGTCCCTGCATTCTGCAGCGGGGAAGTGTCTACAAGCAGGCGTATCTCGCAGGGAACATGCCGCAGTACTACACGCAGGTGGACAACGTAATGAACCTGAACCCCTTCAGCGCAATCCTGAATGACGGAACCACGACGGAACTGCCTTGCACTATTGCGACCGGAGGATGTCCGGACGGGAACAGCATGGCCAACATCAAAGCGGTGGGGCTAGCACTCAATGTAAGAACGGGAAATCCCAGCATGGAGGACGGAAAGTTCTCGACGATCACGATGTCGTCAGAGGCAAAGATTAATAACTAAGTCAGGAAGGTGATGTACATGACGGACGGAGAAAATGGGCAGCGTGGAATCGCACTCCTCATGTCTCTCATAGTGCTGCTACTGCTAAGCGTGCTTGCCATTGCGCTGGTGTACATGGCAACGACCGACACCACGGTGAATGCCAATTACCGCAACCAGCAAGTTCTCTACTTCGCGGCGAAGGCTGGCATTGAAGAGGCGCGAGACCGTCTTATGTCTGCAAACCCGAACACGGTGTTGGCTCCGACCTGCACGCCGAGCGCGTCTTGTTTGCCTGCGGTTCCGGCCCCGCCCACGATCGGGAATGGGCAAATTCTCTATATCCTGGGCGGCGCGAATCCCGCCGCGGTAACACCATGGAATCTCGCCAGCATGTACGCCGATGATGAGTTGTGTCACAACGGCTACAACCTCGGGATGACTGCCAAGAGCGGCGATCTTCACTGTACAACGGTTCCACCAGGGGCAGCTTGGTACGCGACCACTACCAGTAAAATTCCATGGAATTCCACAAACGCGGCCCTTCTGTTCCAGTGGGTTCGCATTAGCCCCAAGCTCAATGGCTCTATTGACAGCGGGAAATATCCTGTAAACCCAACTGCACCCATGAGCACGCCCGTATGCTGGGATGGCACCGAAGAAGTTTTGTTGCAGGGAGCGGCTGATTGCACGCAGATGATTAATGCGACACCGGCGGGGCCTGCAGCCAATCCCGTGTACCTGATCACGTCGCTCGCCGTGAACCCCCAGACCGGGTCGCGGCGCATGGTGCAAGCCGAGGTAGCGCTGTCTCCCACCCCGCCGTTCCCATATGGGCTCTTTGCCACCAGCAACGCATGCGGGGGGATGCAACTGGGCGGAGGAGCTACGACCGACAGTTACACCAGTGCCGGCGGTCAAACTTATGCATCCAGCGCCCGCCCCTATGGAGGCGACATCGGATCGAATGGAAACGTGTTGTTGAATGGCACCAGCACACAGGTGGGTGGTTCGATTGGAGTACCGAATCCGACAACCGGCGCGTGCCCCGCGGGGCTTACCACTATGGGTGGGGCGGGTATGCTGCCGCCCTCAAGCGCGAATAAGCTGCAGGCAGCCGGACCATACGCTTTCCAGACGCCGCCTCCACCCAATCCTATGCCTCCGACGACCGATCTGAATCTCAGGAAATCCGGGGGCAACCTGGTCCCGGGTTCGTATGGGAATATCTCGGTGACATCAGGTGGAACGATCACGCTCGCGCCTGGCACTTATAGCATCAACAGCCTTAGTCTCGCGGGCAACGCAACCCTGGTGATCAGTCCGGATGGTGCGGTCGTGATCAACATAGGAGGGCAGGGCACCAGTACCCCTTTGGATTTGTCGGGGGGATCCGTCTCCAACCTGAGCAACATCGCCAACAACTTCCTGATCAACTACGCGGGCACCGGCACGATCAAACTTTCCGGAGGAGCGAAAACCTACATCACCGTCAACGCACCGAACGCAGATGTGCAAATTAGAGGCGGCACTGACCTCTACGGCGCGATCATCGCGAAAACAATTTCGGATTTGGGAGGCACGCATTATCACTTCGACACAAATTCGAAGCTCGGTCCGCCGTCGAACGGAAACTATAGCGAAATCGCTTTCCGCGACGTGAACTACTAGCGGTTCCATGACATGTGCTGCGGTGCGTTGCAGGGGTCGATGAGCGAAATCGCTGATTTCGACAGTTGGGCCATAGACAGCTCACGCATCGCGAAAGGACTCCCTCTGAATCTTCCATGGGGCCGCCTTGGGCGGCGGCAGCATATACTCGCCGATTGTGATCAGGCGCACTGCATTTGATTTGTACTCGGCCTATCATTATTGACGAGAATCTTGGCTGTAATCGTCCGTACCATGCGGAAGGGGCAGGGCGATGCCGCAGGAACCCAAAGTTATCGGGTTACATCGCAGTTCGTCTGCAGGAGTGCGTATCCTTCTGGCCGATGATTTTGCACCTTGGCGTTCACAAGTCCGATCATTCCTGCAACGCGAAACAGAATGGAAAATTGTCTTTGAAGCCTGTGACGGACTCGAAGCTGTTCAGAAGACGGTAGAACTGCACCCAGACGTTGTTCTTCTAGATGTCAGTATGCCCGGCCTGAACGGAATCGAGGCGGCCAGCAGGATTCGCCAGCTTTCGCCAGACTCCAAGATTGTTATTCTCACCCAAAACGCAGACGAAGACTTGAGGACTGCTGCGTTACAGGCGGGCGCCCTGGCCTATGTGCTGAAGGCAGAAATGACTACCGAGCTTATACCTGCTGTTCAGGAGGCTCTGCGAACAAGGTCCTAGGAAGCCTTCGAATCCTTCAATTTAGGAAGGTTGTCTTTAAGTTTTTGCAATGGTTCGCCATGCACCACGAAATCAGCGCACCCGCAATTTAAGCAGATGGTCACTGGGGGGAATACCCAGACTGTGGGCTTATCGAGATTTTCAAACCCCGGGAAATGGATGTTCATCTCTGCGGTCAACATCCGCAGATCATTCGATTTACAGAACCTGCAACCCATACCGCACGACCTTAGCGGGTGAGCGAGAGTCCCGAGAACCCCAAGCTAGATCGTATACATCGAAGTCTGGATGGTGTCAATGAGGAGGGTTGTGTAATTTCAACCGGAATTCCGCTGTAGAAACTTCAATTCTCTATCATTGAGCAGGACCGTAAGTCGATTGGCGAAAAATCGCCATAGCACTCGTTGACGCCGTTTTTGGCGAACAAAAAGCGCAAAGTTGCAAGAACGCCTGGTTTCATCAACTATCCAGCTTCTCCGAACAACCCCCCGATGGATCAACTCCCGGTTTGCCCCGTCAGTCCCGCGACGCTCTGAGGTTCTCCCGTGCGTCCCTGTCATCTTTAACACTTAATGAGGGGGCACGGCGCCTATACAATGCACAGGCTGAAGGAGCTTGGCCATGCACTGTTCACAATTAAGCGTTGGAAGAGATTTATTTGACCGCCGGGCCTTTTGCAAGGCTGCCGGCGTTGCGACCGCTGTCGGCGTAGTGGAGGCGAGCTTGGGAAGCGTGTTGGCCCACGCAGACCTCACCAAGGAACAGCGTGACAAGATGACACCGGACGAAATCATCCAGCAGATGAAAGCTGGCAACGAACGTTTCCGGGCGGGCAAACCGCAGCATCGCGATCTCATGCGCGAAGCTAAGGCAACTGCTAAGGGACAGTATCCCGCTGCGATTGTCTTCAGCTGTGTTGACTCGCGAGCACCCGCCGAGTTGATTCTCGACTTTGGCATCGGCGATATCTTCAGCGGTCGTGTGGCGGGCAACGTTGCTGACGAGGACGTATTGGGCAGCATGGAATTCGCTTGCAAGGTGGCAGGCTCGAAGGTCGTGCTTGTCATGGGCCACACCGCCTGCGGCGCTATCAAGGGAGTCATTGATGGGGTAGAGCTTGGCAATCTCACGGCTTTGTTATCGAAGATCCGTCCGGCTGTTGAAGCCACTCGTTATACGGGGGAGCGCTCCTCCAAGAACTACGCATTCGTAGACGCTGTAGGACGAGAGAACGTTGTTATGACTATCGCCAACGTTCGCCAAAGGAGTCCTGTGCTTCGGGACCTCGAATCCAGCGGTGGGATCAAGATTGTGGGCTCGATGTACAACCTCGAAACTGGAGTTGTTGAGTTCCTTGCGTAGCGACCATCCGAACCCGCCCGCACGGCCAACGTCACGAAGTTCTGAGACATGTAAGCGTTTTTGTGAACAATGGCTTCGCCTTGCATCCGCCCGAGAGGACAGGCCTTGCCCATCTTTTTTGGCCACAGACGGAGCGGATTCGCCCAGAGTGAACAAGACTCTCTTCGTCAGTGTTCTTGATGCCGTGAAGGCGCTTTCGTAGAGCAAGGGGTGCCGTTGATTTCGGACGGTTGGCGTAACATCCCGATTTCACCAGTTGACCATGGGTCAACGAGTGTCATTGATTTCAACAACTAGTCTGGCTCAGGGGGTGACCCTGTCGGAAGCTAATGCTTAGCTTCGGTACTCATGTCGGCTTTGAGACGTTGCAAGGCACGCTGATCTAGTCGGATCAACCCACGGCTGGGGCTATCCAGATCGGCGATCAGGGAAACGACTATTGCGATGGTGATAGGGAGAAGAACCAGTGTCAACCAAAAGCGAGTAGTGAGCGTTGAGCCACGGGTGAAGACAGCAATTAGAGAGACGGAAATAATTAGCAGCCAAATAGGCTGCGGGACACGATTCTCAAAAGCGGCGACTCTCTTCTCATGGAGGTCGATCGTTTCGTTCAGGGAGTTGAGGTAAACGGCGGTAACGGCAGTACGATCATTTTGGGCTACCGTGACGGCGTCGAGCCAGAGATCCTCTTGGAGGCGCTTGGCACTGCTTACGGCTTCATTGAATCGGCTCGCATTGACACCCACGCTATCAAGTTCGAGGCGGGTGTCCACGTACTCGCGAAGCAGTTGCTTGGAATGATCTCGATAGGGCTGGGGAAGCGTGCTGGCGCGTAGGTATGTCGTACCAATCGAAATCGCTTCTTCCACCAGTAAGGAGCGGCGCTCTGCAACGCGGGAGGCGGCCAAGGTCAGGGTGAAGCCCAGGAGGAGGCTGACCAGTATAAAAAGCCCATCGCGGATTGTGCCCATCTGCTCTTTTCGCTGCGGAGTCTGATCGATTTGGTAACGGACCGCGATGCGCCGTCCAAGATCCAAAACAACCGCAAGAGCCGTCCCAAGCAATAGGCCTAATTCCCATGGGTGGTTGAAGACATATTCCATTTGGTTGCTCACTTTTTTGAAGGGAGTATAGGCAAACTGTTAACAACAGGTACTCAAAAATTGCGTTCAGCAACCGCTCAGCGCAATGTCGCCAGTAGTCGGTGGTCAACTGTTGAAAAATCGCGATTGCACTTATTGACACTTCAAGTTGCAACGGTCATTTTAGCGGGTATCAACAATTGCTTTGCTGACGCAAGAAATTGCCCACCAAGTCTGCTGTGTTCGGGACAACTCCAAGTTGCTGAAAGACGCCGAGCGATTCCACCAGCACCCAGTCCTCGACGATCTTGCCCTGCACAACGCGGTGGACGGTGAACATCCGTATCTGCAACTTCTTGCCGCTCGCGGGAATTCCCAGCCACGCGCCCTGGTGCGTGCCCTCCATCAGCAGTTGCATCACGACACGATCGCCTTCACTCAACATCTGTTCGATGCTGAAGCGGAGATCGGGGAAGCTGACGATCCAGCTCGCAACATGCTCCTTGATCGCCTGGGGGCCGCGCGGCACTGCATCAGCTGGCACGCCCGAGCGCAGCTGATGTGTTACACAATCCTTGGCGAAGATCGCGTCCGCCACGTCCAACCGGCGTTCATTCCACAACTCCTCCACGAACCTGCTGATCAGCTGTTTCGGATCATCCATCGCGCTCACTCCTGACACAATAGACAAATCTCCACGTCGCAGGTCGCAGGTTTTTTTGATTCCTGCGCGTACGGATGCTGTCGTTGCGAGAGGCTTCAGGGCGTCAGTGGTCAATTGATGAAAAATTCCCGGTTACACTCATCGAGGGCAACGGGGCTTTGGACAATTAGGTGATTTTGAAAGACGTCAGTCTAGTATGTGACTGAAAAGATGGTGCGCCCTGAGAGATTCGAACTCCCGACCTTCTGGTTCGTAGCCAGACGCTCTATCCAACTGAGCTAAGGGCGCTTCAGAAAAGGAAGTACAGCAAGTTTATCACAGCGTTTTCGCGCGCACTGGCGTCGCACTGCCGTTCGCCAGCTCCCGACAAAAACTTTCGTGCGAGACATCCGCACAGCAACCGGAGCCAACCTCTACGAGGTCGCCCGACATCGAAGACCTCTTTCGCCGCCGTTCGGCGGATTCTATGAAAGTGCAATGAAAGTTCTCCGTGCTCTCTGCATTCTCCTCGGGGCGTTGCTCTCTGGCGCGGCTGCGCAGGAGCCGGCTACATTCTCCTGCCCCGCAGGGAAGGCCGACATGAAGTACTTCGTGATGAACAAATCGAGGCGCAGCCAACATTACCTGACGGGCTCCATCAACTCCGTGTACACCCAGGTTTTTCCGAATGAAGACTTCGCCCCGCAAGGGTACTGGTTCTGGATCAAAAGCCCGAAGGCGCATGGGTTCGACGTGAAAGTATTCGACCGTGACCGCGTGTACATGCGCGCGACCGAGCTGATCTGGACCGACAACACCACCTTCAAGCGATTCACCCGGGACTTGCCGATTTCAGAGCGTTGCGTGCCGGAAGGGCAGCCTGGTGCGGAAGTTCGAGTCGCTGACACACGATTTGATTTCTATTCTTCCTGCAAGGTCTACAAGTCGAGCACGTTGGGCACCGCTGTGAACTCACTCGACGCGCCCGAGTTGATGAACGTCGGAGGAGACGTCGGGCAGGCGTGGACGCGTGTCCTGCACTACCGCTACAACTGCGACAAAGATTTCCAGAAATGCGCCGACGAGGAGCAGTTTTTTCTGGCGAACGGCTTCGGCCTCTGGCGATGGAAACACTTTCGCGACGGGGCGCTCCTGAAGAGTACCTTAATGAACGATCTGAAGCAGGGCCAGCCCACCAGCGATCTCCCCTGTGCGGAAAGCTATCGCTGATCGGTTCTGTCGGGGAGCCGACACTCCTCGGGGAGTCTCACGACGCCAGCCGTCTCCGCTAGCCGTTCCCGCGCCCGGTCGAGAACTTGGCTGCAGCGTACTGAAGTTGGTCTACCGCTGTGCAAATCTTCTCTCCGGAAGTAATTCTTTCTTGCCGCCAGCAATTCCTACCGGGTGCTACCCGGTATCCGCTCTTTATTTTCAGTAGCTTAAGAATGGTCCGGAAGCTGCTGTAGAGGAAGGCAGACGAAGTGGCGCGCAACGGGGCGCTCTAGAGAATAACTTCGGCCAGAGGTTTTCTTGAGCGCCCCTTTGCATTCCCCCACGCTTCGACTGTTTCCGAATCCCCTCAGCTCGGCACGCCTCCTAAGCCCTCCCCCGGGTCTTAGACCAAGGCGAGCCGTTCGCGGAGGTCAATTCCAGCCTGGCGCAGAAGTTTGGCGACGGCGTCCGCCGTTAGCCGCGAAGCATCGTATTCCACCCGCACCCGTCGTTCGCTCTCGTTGAAATCCACTTTCCGGATTCCGTACACCTCTCGCATCCCATCGACCGCTTGCATCTCGCGCTCGCCCGGGGTGGCTCCGTAGCGGTAAGCGATATCCACGTAGGTCATTTATCTTTTTCCTCTGGACTCAAGATACAACAATCGTCGGCGGGCGCTTGATAATCTAATTACGCACCAGGAGCTTGCGTTGGAGCGCCGCTGTTCGTTTCTTCGAGATGGTGGCCCGCAAAGTGCCGCAAGAAAAGCCAACTCGATGGAGCGCCGGCCATGCACCAGTTGAACCTTTCCCAGGAGTAGATGGGGGTGTAAGGTGAGACGAGAGCATCCGCCCCGACAATCGAAAAAGAGGGCTCCGGCACGACCACCCGCGAGGAAAGAGTTTCCATGCGCGAATATGTCGATTTCGCGAAAATCACCGAGCGTGACCCGGTTTGCGGAATGACCGTGGACCCGTCCGCCGCCAAAGGACAGGTCGAGCATACCGGCAAGACCTATTACTTCTGCAGTCCGCATTGCGTCACGAAGTTCCAGCAAGACCCGGAGCAATATCTACAAAAGGCAGCCCCTGCCTCTAACTCTGACCTGGTCACGCTGGGAATGTCGAAGCCTGCGCAACCTTCCGCAGCGAGAGTTAAGGATCCGGTGTGCGGCATGGACGTGGATCCCACAACTGCCAGATACCATCTTGAGCACGCGGGCAAGACCTACTACTTCTGCTGCGGCGGATGCCTGGAGAAGTTTCGCGCCGATCCCGATCCCGATCGTGATCTCAGCCCGAAGACTACGGCTCTGATTCAACTCGGCGCCACGCGGCCTGCAGTCGCGGCTGCTCCTCGAGTTGCGGCTGACACTAAGTCCTCCGCGCGCGAGCAGCGCACCTACGTTTGTCCCATGTGCCCGGAGGTCCGCCAGGTCGGCCCCGGTCCATGCCCAAGCTGCGGCATGGCTCTCGAGCCGGAGAGCCCTCTGCCCGTGACGCAGGTCGAGTACACCTGCCCGATGCATCCTGAGATCGTCCGCTCCGAGCCCGGCAGTTGTCCCATCTGCGGCATGGCGCTCGAACCGCGCACGGTCACAGCTCAGCAAGAACAGAATCCCGAACTCCGCGACATGAGCCGCCGCTTCTGGGTAAGCCTGATTCTCACCGCGCCGCTGCTCATCATTGCGATGGGCAGCATGCTGTGGCCGCATGCTTTCATGGGCGAAGCATTCCTCGGCAACTGGCGCGTCTACGACTCAACCTGGCTCCCCTGGATCGAGCTGGTCCTCGCCACTCCCGTCGTGCTTTGGGGCGGATGGCCGTTTTTCCAGCGCGGCTGGACTTCGATTGTGAACCGCTCCACCAACATGTTCACGCTGATCGCGATGGGCACCGGCGTCGCCTACCTCTACAGCCTGATCGCGACTGTTTTCCCGCAGATCTTCCCCCCTGCGTTTCGCGGGATGAACGGACATCCCGAGATTTATTTCGAAGCCGCCGCCGCGATCACGACGCTCGTCTTGCTGGGACAAGTGCTCGAGTTGCGCGCTCGCAGCCAGACCAGCGCGGCCATTCGCGCCCTGCTCGACCTCAGCCCGAAGATGGCGCGACTGGTCGGCGGGGATGGCAGCGATAAAGACATCCCGCTGCCCCTCGTCAAGTCCGGCGATCGCCTGCGGGTTCGCCCGGGTGAAAAAGTTCCGGTTGATGGCGAAGTGCTCGAGGGCAGCAGCGCGGTCGACGAATCCATGATCACCGGCGAGTCCGTTCCCGTTGAAAAGGAAAAAGGCTCCAAGGTGATCGGCGCGACCGTGAACAAGTCCGGATCATTCGTGATGCGGGCCGAGCGCGTGGGCAGCGAAACCATGCTTGCCCGCATCGTGCAAATGGTCAGCCTGGCGCAGCGCAGCCGCGCTCCCATCCAGGGACTCGCCGACAAAGTTGCCGGGTGGTTCGTGCCCGCCGTGATGGCCGCGGCGGTTGTGACTTTTATCGTGTGGGCATTCGTCGGCCCGCAGCCGCGTCTGGCGCACGCGCTCGTCAACGCGGTCGCCGTGCTCATCATCGCCTGCCCCTGCGCGCTGGGACTGGCTACGCCCATGGCGATCATGGTTGGCACGGGCCGCGGGGCCGCAGCTGGCGTTCTCATTCGCAACGCCGAGGCCCTGGAACGCCTGGAAAAAATCGACACGCTGGTCGTCGATAAGACCGGCACCCTCACCGAGGGCAAGCCCAGCGTCACTTCCATCGTGCCAATTGGTGTGGAGAAAAAAGAACTGCTTCGCATTGCGGCCAGCCTGGAACGAGGCAGCGAGCATCCCTTGGCAGCCGCGGTCCTCGCCGACGCGGCCAAGAAAGCAATTCCGCTCGCCCAGGTCAGCCAGTTTCAATCGCACGCAGGACAAGGCGCCGAAGGAATCGTCGAAGGCCGGCACGTCGCTGCCGGAAATCGCCACTTCATGGACACCCTGCAGGTCTCGATCCCGGAAGTGCCCGACCACTATCTGGGAGGCGGAGAGGCCGAGATCTATGTCGCCATCGATCGCCGCTTTGCGGGCTGGATCGTGGTGGCCGACGCGATCAAAGAATCCAGCCTCCCGGCCCTGCGCGAACTCCGCTCGCAAGGCATCCGCGTGGTGATGATCACAGGAGACAATCGCAGCACCGCCGAAAACGTTGCCGGCAAACTTGGCATCACGGAATTCGAGGCGGAAGTTCGCCCCGAGCAGAAATCCGAAGTCGTGCGCAAACTGCAAGAGCAGGGAAGAGCTGTGGCTATGGCCGGCGACGGCATCAACGACGCGCCTGCTCTCGCCCAAGCCGACGTCGGCATCGCCATGGGCACCGGCACCGACGTCGCCATGGAAAGCAGCGGAGTCACGCTGGTCAAAGGCGACCTCGCCGGCATCGTGCGCTCTCGCAAGCTGAGCCAGGCGACGATGCGCAACATCCGCCAAAATCTCTTTTTCGCGTTTATCTATAACTCGCTCGGAGTCCCGATTGCGGCCGGAGTGCTCTATCCTTTGTTCGGTCTGCTGCTGAGCCCGATTCTGGCTGCTGCTGCCATGAGCTTCAGTTCGGTCTCCGTGATCACTAACTCGCTGCGCTTGAGGAAAATCCAACTGTAAGATGTGGCGCGGGCAGCCTCGCCCGAGACTTGCAGGTTTACTTAAGAGCAACGTAGATATCAACCTGGGCGTTCTTGGGATCGCGCGCCCGCTCGTCATAGATTTCGAAATCGGCGCTGTACGCGCGCTGACCACCAAGCTCCGCGTTTGTCGCCGACCAAATCTTCTGCCAGGTCTCCACCACGATCTTTTCCACGGGCCCTCGCTCCGACGTGAAGACCGCGTAGTGCCCGGCAGGGACTTTCCGCGCCATCATGCCGGCCGGAATTCCCATCGCGGCCTTCACGCACGCCCCGATCATGAAGCTGTATTCCCCGTCCTTGTCGCCCTCATAATCGGAGTACACAGCCAGAATCGCGCCATCGCTCCGGTTCGGAATCTGCGCCAGCAAGTTCTCTCCGATGAAGCGGCCCCACTGCTTCGCAATAATTCCCGTGCCCGCCATCTCGCGAGCATTCCCGGTGCGAGCCTCAATGCCAATCACGGTGAAACCCTCGATTACGGCTGGATTCATTTTCGCTCTCCCTGCGCTATCGAGCCGACGGTGCCGAGTCTCCTCGGATTCCATCGCGAATGAATAGGATCCTGGTGGGCCGGTGAATAGACGAAAAATGTGTGAGCGCCTTACAGGTGGCTGAGAAAATCCGTCACTTCGGGCGTGCTCCAGTCGAAGGCATTTGCAAATTTGCGTCTCAGGATGCCGTTGCGGTCGATGATGTAGGTTTCTGGAATCTGGATGGTCCCGTAGAGGTGCTGGATTTTTGCGGTGGGATCGCGCACAGTGACGAAATCCATGCCGTACTTGTTGATGAACCGGTGATAAGCGCTGTCGTCCTCATCCGCGCTGATGGCCACCACCACAATGCCTTTGTCTTTCATGCGCTGCTGCATTTTCACCAGCGACGGCGTCTCCGCCACGCAGGGCGGACACCAACTCGCCCAGAAGTTCAGCACGACCACCTGGCCCTTGAACTGGCTCAGCGTTACTTTGTGTTCGGCGTCCTGGACCACAAAATCCGGGGCCGGCTTGCCGATCCGTGGCGGCCGCGTGCCGCCATAGCAGCCCGCCAAAAGAAGAAGACTCACGATGCCAAGGGGAAAGACGATCCGTCGCACGTAGATATAATAATAGATTCGGCCTATGGGAACGCCAGTACCAGCCTCGAGGCGGCCTTCCGTGTCGGTGATCGTGCCGGCCCGGAACGAAGAGGCCAGCCTGCGCGCCTGCCTCGAGTCCCTGCTCGCGCAAGTCGGGATCGAGTTTGAGATCATCGTCGTCGACGACGGTTCGACCGACGGTACCCGCGCCATCGCCCAGTCGTTTCCTGATGTGCGAGTGATCACGCCCGGCCCGCTGCCCCCCGGTTGGACAGGAAAAAACAATGCGGTCGCCGCCGGGGCCCGCGAAGCTCGGGGCGAGTGGCTGCTCTTCACCGACGCCGACACCGTTCACAAACCCGGCTCGCTTGCCCGCGCCGTCGCCGAAGTCGAGCAACATCACGCCGACTTGCTCTCCTACTCTCCTGAGCAGGAAGTTCATGGCTTCTGGGAGAAGGCAATCATGCCAGTAATTTTTGCGGAACTGGCGCGCACTTACCGGCCCTCCGATGTCAGCGATCCGCGCTCGCCCACCGCCGCTGCCAACGGTCAGTATCTGCTCATCAGGCGACGCGCCTACGATGCCGTCGGCGGTCACGCAGCCGTCGCTACCAGTCTGCTCGAAGATGTCGCCCTGGCCCGCGCCGTGAAATCTTCTGGCTGCAAAATTTTCTTCCGATTCGGAGGAGATGCCGTGCGCACGCGCATGTATCGCACCCTGCCGCAGCTGGTCGAAGGCTGGACCAAAAATCTGACGCTGCTATTTCCGCATCCCGGACGTTTGGCGTTGCTCCGGCTGCTGGACTTCGCCATTCCGATCGTCGGATACACCGTGGCCCTCTCTGCATGGCTGGCCGGAGCCGTGCGCTTTGCCTTTGCCACAGCAACGATCATGTCCCTGTTCATGCTTTTTCTTCTACGAAGGATTCGCCAGGCACATTTTTCCTGGAACGCAAGTGTTCTCGCTTTCCTCGGCCTGCCGCTCTTCTCTTATCTGCTGTTGCGCTCGAAACTGTCCTATAAGCGCGGCAAGGTCTCGTGGAAAGGCCGCACCTATGCGGGCGAAAGCGTCCCCGTTGCACCCATTTCTTGACGCAGGAGCATCATGGTCTACCTGACCCGCAAAGCCGAGTTCGCCGCTTCGCACTACTACCACAACCCGGAGTTCACTCCGGAGCAGAACCGGGCGCTCTTCGGCAAGTGCAATAACCCGAACGGGCACGGACACAACTACACGCTGGAAGTCACGGTGAAGGGAAGTGTGGACCCGAAATCCGGCTTCGTGGTTGATCTCAAACAACTCAAGGATGTCATGAACCGCGAGGTCCTCGACGCCATGGACCATCGTTTCCTGAACAAGGAAGTCCCGGAGTTCCTGCACCAGATTCCGACGACAGAAAACATCGCGATCGCCATCTGGCAAAGGCTCGCGCCCAAGCTCAAGGCGGCGCAACTGCATCGAGTCCGGGTTTACGAGACGCCAGATCTCTTCGTCGACTTCTACGGAGAAGCGTGAAAGCCTACCTCACGCGCCGATACCTGTTCTCGGCCTCGCATCGCCTACACACCGATGCCATGCCCGAGGACTGGAATCGCACGACCTACGGCAAATGCAACAACCCGTACGGCCACGGGCACAACTATCACGTCGAGGTCACCGTCAGCGGCGTGGTCGACCCGGCCACGGGTATGGTCTGCAACCTGGTCGATCTCGACGGATTTGTGCGCGCCGAAATCCTCGAGCGCTTCGGTCATCAGAACCTGAACACTCTGCCCGAGTTCCGGGATCTCGTGCCCACCACCGAGAATCTCTGTATCCGCATTTACGAAATTTTGCAACGTGGCTTCCACCACGCTCATCTGGAAAAGGTACGGATGGAAGAGACGATGATGAACTCCTTCGCCTACGCGGGAGGAAAGGACCTTCGCGACTAGCGCATAGGTGACCAAGCAATTCTGGGGTTCTTATCGAAGTTGCGCGATTTTTTTTCGGCAGCGCAAACTCCGGTCGCCATCGGCGGCAAAATTCATTACCCCAGTGCGTCAGCGCTGGCAGGAATTGCAGATCGACCGTAAGCCTCGCAGGGGCGGCACCCCCGCCGACGCGGAAAGCAAACATGAAGCAAACAGCCGAGACACCTACCCTCACCGCTGCCACCTTTGAAGACCTCATCCGTGAAATGCTCGTTCGTCTGGGCGAGGATCCCGTGCGCGAAGGTCTCCTTCGCACACCCGAGCGGGTCCACAAAGCTTTCGACTTCCTCACCAGGGGATATCACGAAGACCCCGAAGCGCTCCTGAAGGGCGCGCTCTTCACCGTCACCTACGACGAAATGGTGATCGTGAAGGACATCGAGATGTTCAGCCTCTGCGAGCACCACATGCTGCCGTTCTTCGGAAAGGTGCACGTGGCCTACATTCCGAACGGCAAAGTCATCGGCCTCAGCAAAATTCCACGGCTGATCGAACTCTTCTCTCGCCGCCTGCAGATCCAGGAGCGCCTCACCACCCAGATCGCAGAGACCATCCAGAAGGTCATCGAGCCCCAGGGCGTCGGCGTAGTCATTGAGGCGCGCCACCTCTGCATGATGATGCGCGGTGTCGAGAAGCAGCACTCCGCGGCCGTGACGTCTTCCATGCTGGGTTGCTTCCGCGAGGAAAACGAAACGCGCAGCGAATTCCTGTCCCTCATTCGCCAGCGCACCAACGGGACTTAGGGGTGGCAGCAAACTTCGCGTCGGCTCGGCCCACAACATCGATATAATTTCCCGTCTTGCGATGAGAGTTCGAGGCTGAGACAACGCGCTTGCCCAAATTCACAAACGCACGCTCCCGCGATTCTGCGCTGGCCGGTCGAACCGCGCTCATCACGGGGGCTAGCCGCGGTATCGGTTTCGCCATTGCGCATGCGCTGGCCGGCCAAGGATGCGACCTTGTTCTTACCGGGCGCAAACTGGACCCAGTTCGGAAAGCCGGCAGGGAACTGATGCCACACGGGATCCGCGTCCTCGCCAAAGCGTGCGACGTGCGCGATCCTGTCTCGGTCAAAGCTCTTGCCGCCAGCATCCGCAAGCAGTTCTCCCGCGTCGACATTCTGGTCAACAATGCCGGCATCGGACACACGAGCTTGCCGGTCGCGAAGCTTCCTTACAATGCCTGGAAAGATGTCATCGACACGAACCTGAACGGCACGTTTCTCGTCACGCGCGAGATCTTGCCGCTGATGCGGCGCGGAGGCGCCATCGTCAATAACCTGTCCATTGCTGCCACCCAGGTCTTCGCTAACTCATCCGCCTACAATGCCTCCAAGCACGGCGCACTTGGCCTGACGAATACGCTGCGCGAAGAGCTGCGCGCCGAAGGGATTCGCGTGATCGCCTTGCTGCCGGGCGCCACCGACACGGAAATCTGGAATACGCTCTGGCCCGATGCACCTCGAAAAAAGATGATGTCGCCCGAGACGATTGCCCGGGCGGTGGTCAGCGCGCTGGTGCTTCCTGAAAACAGCACCGTCGAAGAGCTGCGAATCCTGCCCACGGCGGGAGCTCTCTAGCCGCTCGCAGTAGATTGCGGCTACTCGCGCGCCCCTGCGGCTCTCTTGTGCCGGCAGCCGAAGCACCGCCCGATAACCCTGCCCGCAACCCGGCGTCTAACTGCACTGTGACGAGTCCTGTGCGTGCCAGCCTTTTCGTTGCGCTCATTGCATGTTTGAGTGTTGGCGTGCTCTGCCAAGAACGCGTAAGCCGGGAACTCCCGCCAGCCACGGGTTCTTACGCCATTGGAACGCGCACGTTCGACTGGCTCGATCGCTCCCGACACGAACAGGCCTCGAAAAATTCCAACGAATTTCGGCAGGTCATCGTTCAAATCTGGTATCCCGCGCAGCCTTCCCGAAGTCCAACCGCGCCGTACGTTCCGCGGCTGAGCGCATATCGGCAAGTCTGGGAAAAGGCAGCCTTCGCGGCGGCGACCCACGCGCAGACTCATTCGCATCTCAACGCTCGAGCGGTTTCCGGCCGTCGCGCTCCCGTCGTGCTGCTGTCGCATGGCTGGGAAGAAACTCGCACCAGCTACACGTCGTTGGCGGAGGACCTCGCCAGCCGTGGATTTGCGGTCTTTGGCGTCGATCATCCCTACATGGGTCGCATCGCCCTCGCAAATGGCCAAGTCACAGCTGCACGGGAAGACCAATTTCATTCGCCTGCAGAGATCATGGATTACTACGGGCGCGACCTGCAATTCGTCATAGACCGGATCGCGAAGCTCGAAAGCGAAGACCCAATCCTTGCCCACAGCCTCGACCTCTCGCGGTTGGCCGCCATCGGTCACTCGTCGGGGTTCTCCGCGGTGAGCAATGCCTGTAGTCATGATCCGCGTATCAAGGCGTGCGTCAACATTGACGCTCCGGGTTTCACGGCTGCGCTTCTGAAGGGACTCACGCAGCCCCTGTTGTGGATTCGGTTGCAACGCGCAGGCCCGCTCCCGTCAGAGTTCCTGTCGGCGCGAACAGCGGCAATTTATGACCTCCAAATCAAGGGGGCCGTTCACGACAGCGTTGAAGATTGGAACTACCTCGAGGCATCTTCATCACAAGAACGCGATCGCGCTACGAAGCTCATCGGAGTGCTGCGCAGCTACATCGCCGCCTTCCTGCAGAAATCGCTCCAAGGTCAGGATTCAGACCTTCTGCGGAACTCCCAGGGCACCGCAGCAACCCTTACCTGCTACCCGGCTAAATAGCAGAAGACGCAGGAATCGCCGACAAGGAGTCCATTCTTGCATTTCCTAAATATGATTTCCTAGAAGGTATTTTCTTTACATCTGATGATTTTCACAGGATATCCAATGTTAAACATTAAGAAACGAAGTGGTCACCACGTCCCGTACCGATAGCGATTTCGTCGCTGCGGGAACAGCTTGATCATGAGGATACCCACCACGAATCCACCCACGTGCGCCCAGAACGCGATGCCGGCCGTCTGCGAAGTCTCTGCGATGGACGTGGCTGCTCCGGCTAGAAATTGGCTCACGCCCCAGTAGCCCAGCATCAGCCAGGCGGGAACATGGAAGAAGAAAATTGGCGGGAACCAAATGAGCACGCGGGCCCGTGGGTAGAGGATAAAGTAGGCGCCCATGACGCCCGCGATCGCGCCACTGGCCCCGATGCTGGGCACGCGCGAGCTGGCATTGAACATGATGTGCGTGAGGCCAGCAGCGAAGCCGCTGAGCAGGTAGAACACCAAGTAGCTGAAATGGCCGAGGTAGTCTTCGATATTGTCGCCGAAGAGCCAAAGCATCCACATGTTGCCCAGCACGTGACCGATCGAGCCATGGAGAAACATTGACGTGAAAATCGGCACAAGCGCGGCGAGCGGACTGAAGACGGGTGTACCAGTCAGCAGGCCGATTTCGACGCGCGGAACTATGCCGAACTGTGCGACCACCGAGTTCAGTGCGCCCCGGTTCTGTATTTGAAGTTGCCACTCGAAAAAATAAACCAGCAGGTTCAGGGCGATCAGAAAGTACGTGACGAATGGCGTACTGAAAGTCGGCTGATCATCGCGGAGAGGAAACATGAGGAATCAGGTAAATTAGTAGTCTCAGATTCTCTCATGAACGCGGTTCTCATTATCGATAAGCCCGCCGCTTTGACATCGCACGACGTGGTCGATCGCGTTCGCCGCATCGTCGAGCAACGTTTGGTCGGGCACCTGGGCACGCTCGACCCGTTGGCGACCGGTGTGTTGCCGCTTGTGCTCGGAAGCTTAACGCGGCTGGCGCAGTTCTATACCGCCTCGGAGAAGACTTACGAAGGCACCATGCGCTTTGGGTTCGCTACCGATACCTACGACGCGGAGGGCGAGCCGACCACGCCTCCGCAGAATGTGTCCCTTGCGCTTGCGAACGTGCAGGAGGTCGCCAGGCGTTTCCGCGGCGTGATCGAGCAGATGCCCCCGCCGTTCTCAGCGAAGAAGATTCACGGCGTGCCCGCCTACAAATTGGCGCGCAAGAAGAAAGAGGTAAAGCTGGCGCCGGTGCAGGTGACGATCCATGAATTTGAAATCGTGTCGTGCGCGGCCGACCGGGCTGACTTCCGCGCGCGGGTTGCGTCGGGGACGTACATGCGTTCGGTGGCACACGACCTGGGAAGGGAACTGGGCTGTGGCGGGCATCTCGAGTCGTTGCGGCGCACCAGCGTCGCTGAGTTTGGACTCGCCGATGCGCGCACGCTCGAACAGCTGGAATCCGCTTATGATGCCGGGCAATTTGACGAGATCTGTGTGCATCCCCGCAAACTGTTGCCGCAGATGCCTTCGGTCACGGTGACCGACGAGATCGCCGGGCAGGTTCGCAGTGGGCGCGCCGTCAACCTCCCGGATTTCTCGCGGGCGAAACAGGTGAAGGTCTTCTATGGGCAGCGGGAGTTGATCGCGATTGCCACCCGGGTGGCCGGAACGCTGTTCCATCCCAAGCTGGTGTTCGCGGCGGAGAACATTCCGACATTCCGCTAGGCTCACCCGCGCACACACATCTCAGAGATCCGGGGAAGAAAATTGGGAGCCGGCATCTCCTGCCCGCTCCCATTGTCCGATTAGTCGTGCCGGCTCAACCCGTCGGCCATTGTCTTGATCAGGGTTGCGTTCCCGTCATCGTCCTTCACCGCCCACACGAAAGCTCCGCCCAGGCCGCCGTGATTGATGTAGATCGTCTTGAGGCGCACCGTAAGAGCATTGTCGTATGTCCAGAAGGTCTGGGTCGAAGGGTTATAGAGCCAGGCAGCAATGCGCCGGCCATCGAAGTAGCGTTGATAGCCCTGGCTGGTTGCGGTCGAGAGCGTGAGATAGGTCTCAACTCCCGGAGTCAGCAGGAAATCCGCAGGAGCAGACGGGGCCGCGCCGGTAGAGGTCTGATATAGACCGTGGTGAATATTTGGCACGCCCGTCCAGCCGCGGCCATAGAGTGGAATGCCCATTACCAGCTTGCGCCCGGGCACTCCCGCTTGCAGATAAGCATTGATGGTGTAGTTGATGTTGAAGTTTTCCGAGGCGACCGGATCCTGCGGGCTGTCGTAAAGGGGCGCATCGTGGTTCGTGCTGTTCTCCCAGGTGCCGTGGAAGTCGTAACCCTGCACGTTATAAAAATCGAGTGTGCGGCCGACGTTGGCCAATTCAATATTCGAGAAATTCTGTTGTCCGGCGGGACCGAACATGGTCAGCAAATAGTGACGATGATTGGCGCGTCCCAGCGCGTTCAGTTGCCGGCGGAACTCGCGCATTAAGAGCGTAACGTTCGCTGTATCGGAAGCAGCAGGGAACTCCCAGTCGACGTCGATACCATCGAAGACGCCAGCCGCAGAGATCCCCGGGGCGACATTACCGTTGATGAACAAATCAATGCAGGAAGCGACGAAGGCTTGCCGTCCGGCCTCGGTAGCGGCAGCGGCCGAGAAGCCGGGCGCGCCCGCCAGCGAGATCAAGACCTTCAAGTTCGGATGCAATTGCTTGAGCTGTTGCAGGGCGGCGAAGTTTCCGAGGAGGGGACCCGTGTAAGGTCCTGTAATGGTGGGGAGAGACGCCTGGTAGTCGGCAAAGGGATCGGCGATGACACAGCCGGTACTGTTCACGCCGCCGAAGGCATAGAAGAGATGCGTGAGTCGATCAGCCACTCCATTGTTCTGCAGGTTGGCGATGTTGAAGTTCGCGAAGTAGATGCTCCACTCCTCGAAATAGCCACCGACCACTTTCTTGCCATCATCGGCGAGCGCCGTGCCGCAGGCGGTCAAAAGCGAAGCGATCAGAAGCAGACGAAACAGCGACGACGTGAGAGAGCGTGGGAAACGATGGGAACGCATAAGAGATCCTCCCGGATGGGAATTCAGAGTGGCGGGAGTATAGACCTATATAGCAGTTGTGGCAATTGGAATTGTAGAAGGCCGATTGATGGCGGGTATGTATCTCGAGTGATATATAGCGATTGAACCGACAAGGCGAGCTTCGCTCGCCTGGGCAGATGGGGGCGTTTGCCCCTACGCTTACTGCAGGATCGGCGAGCAGCAGGGCTTGCGTACTGGCTTTGGCTCCATAAGTTCCACGCGGGTGAAGTTGGGATCGTAGAGATTGAGCTGCCACTTGCCGTCGCGGCCGATCTGGGGAGGCTCCTCCGGCTTGGGACCGCGCTTCAGCACTGTCTCGTAGCCAAGCTTCACGCTGGCCACACCCAGCGCGAAATGATGCATGACACCGAGCTCGTGCGGATCGGGATTGTGCACGTTCAGCATGTACTCGAGCCAGTCCGTACCGTCGGGCACACGCATGTCGACCCAGTCGGTGGTCGTGTCGGTCATGCCGCCGTGCCAGATGGGTTGGAAGCCGAGAATGTCTTTGTAGAAGTGATCGGCGGCGGCGCGATCGCTGACCACCACGCCGACGTGGATAATGTGAACGGAAATGCGCGTCGATGGAAGAAATTTCCCGAAGTTCCGGCTGTGCAGTGAGCCGGGCATATATTGGATGAACTCGACGTCGTGGCCGTCGGGATCGATCACATCGAACCCGCGGTTTCCATCCTCCATGGGCTCGAGCTTATCGGGAACCTTCACGCGCTTGCTGGCGAGATAGGCACGCAACTGCTCCGCGTCGGAGGTTTCAAAGGAAATGTGCGAGAGCCGATCCTGCTTGGGATCAGTGAGTTCTGGGAAAAGTTCAATGTATTGGTGGTCGTTTACTTTGAAGTACGTCAGCAGGAGGCCGGTCCCTTCGCCGGCGGGCTTGTCCAAACTGAAAGGTTCTTGGTATCCGAGCAGCCCACCATAGAACTTGCGCGCGGCGTCCAGGTTGTCGGTCCGGAGTCCGATGTGAGCGACACCCGGAATCTTGGGACGCGCAACCGGTGGAACATTCTGCGCCGACCCGTGGCAGACGAGCAGAAGGGAAACAAGACCCGGCAGAGGTTTCATCGCGCCTCGATAGTGCGTTAGGTCCAAGGTGGCGTCAAGGCTATCAGGCCTAAAAGCATCAGGCGGCGCAATATGTGTAATGTCCGATAACAAGTATTATGTTAAGTACAGCTATTCGCCCCCTCGCGCCCCTGTTTTTCCCTCGATTTGCACCAGCTTGCTTGTTAATGCACGTCGGTCGGTCCAACGAGGATGAGCATGGTAGTCCCGTCGGAGTCTTCCGAGCACCGAACCCAATTCGACCGAGCGGTTTACGAGAGTTTCGATTTTCACGAGCCGCAACACGCGGACCGTTTTCAGCCAATGCAGGCCGCTGCTGATGGCGCAACCGCACTGGGAACAATCAGGCGTCCCACCGAAAATGCAGGGTTCCACCCGCGTCTGCAGATCGGCTGAGTAATTAGTGGACATGCGGGAGAACATGCACTCATTGGGCGTATCCGGCGGGGATTCCATGGCCCGAGCAATGCCGGCGTTCATGAGCAGCTTCGGATAACCCGGCTGAAGCCTGCTTAGCTCTTCCGCCACGGAATGCCGCTCGACTGCAGTGAGCATCTCGGCGCTGTGTTCGTTTTGCTGAGGCGTGTACAGACTGACCCAGATGCGAACCACCTCTGCTCGCGCATTCCAGAAATCCAGATATTCTTCGAGGTATCCTTTGCGGCGCAACATAGGCGCTGTGATGGTCCAGTGAATGTTTACCCGGCAGCCCATGATGTTGCGCAGGATTCGCTCGTAGGTCGCCGGCTTGCGACGGACATCATGATGCTCAGGCAGGCCGTCGACCGAGACTGTCACTCTTATTCGCGGAATGATCGTCCATTCTTTGGGAATTGGAATTACGGCACTGGTTACCACCATGGTATGGACACCCATCTGGCTCAACATGGGCAACAATCGGCTCAGTTCGCGATGCCTTACCAGCGGCTCGCCCCCGACCAGGGACAGGTGCAGAGGACGATGTTGCCGGACCAAACGCAGGATGCGATCCACCAGTTCATCGCCGCGGTAGTCGGTGAGGCTCCGCAGGGTCACCGGTCCTCCCAGGTGATTCTCGCCATACGCATAACAACCGGGACAACTGAGAGGACATTCCCGGGTGAGCTCGATCGACAGCATCGGCGTACTACCCGTAAGAATCGACTTCCACGCTGCCAGCAGCTGTAATACTCGTAATCCTGGCTTGCTTTTGCTCCGCTTCATGAAATACCTGCTTTCCTGGGTTGCTCCCCGCACGTGTTCCGTCACATTGCAGTGCGGAGAAGTTCACAGCTCGGAGGAAGAATTCCGCCGTGCCGGAGTGTGAGGTCGAGGGCTCGGCGCTGGTCTCCAGAGACCTGGGAACCGACGATGAGCAGGACCGCGCCGTCCTGAAAACAGTCGTTGTAGTACGCAGCATCAGCGGCTGAGATGCCGAGGCTGTCGAGAAAATCTTGCAGATCCGGCGCATGGCCTGCGAGCACACCCACGGCATAGAGATCGGTGTCAGAAAAGCCCGCGCGAAACAGCGCTGTCATTGCGCTACCCACACTCCAGGCATCCCAAAAAATCGCGGTGATCGGCCCTGGCGTACTGAGGCCCTGGTTATTACGCACGTCGACTTCTCCCGAGAGTTCTGTTTGGTGAGAATTTACCGGCCGACCGGAGCAGACCGATCGAATGCCAGGGCGAAGCATCAGCAAAGGAAGATGCAGGTAAGGGCAAGCACATCGGCCACGCCGAAGAATCGGGTCGCGGCAGGAGCCGGCCGGCCTTCGAGACGAGGCGCGGGCACGAAAACCACGTTCACGTTTGCGAGAAAAGCTGGCGGCTGATGTGATTTGCAGCCAGCCGTACAGGGGAGTTCATCGGGCGCCGGGGTGATCAACACAACAAGTACACTGAGAGCAGCAAGAAGGACAACGAACTTGACACCCCACCCCATAAAAACCACGACTTCGTACTAGATGCACCCAATAGGACACGGTTGCATGGCAAGAAAAAAGTTCTCTGCTCGATTGTGGATATCTGTCTGGCAGAATCATGAAGGATTTGGTCTTGGCGCTGCGCGACGAAATGCAACCGTCCGCGTTTGCATGGCATGCTGAAGATGCGTGGACGACCTGACACAAGTGGAAGCCATGCGATATTTCGCAATCGCGATCGTGCTGGTATCAATGGCGCTGAACCCGGCTTGCAGCGGCGGTTCTGGTTCGCATAACTCCGGCTTCCCTTCTATCACTACGCAGCCCGCCAATCAGACCGTGGCCGTCGGACAGTCTGCCACCTTCCGCGTTGTGGCGACGGGGGCCAGTCCGCTGAGTTATCAATGGCAGAAAAGTGGTGCGGCCATCTCGGGTGCAACGGCAGCTTCCTACACCACGCCACCAACCGCGGCTGGGGACACGGGCTCGATGTATCGGGTGATAGTAAGCAATTCCGCGGGCCAAGTCATCAGCAACCCGGCGACGCTGGCGGTAGTCGCCGCGACTACAGCCGACGTCGTCACTTATCACAATGACGACGGCCGCACCGGACAGAATCTCAAGGAAGTCATTCTCGCACCCTCGAACGTCAATTCCTCTAGCTTTGGCAAGCTCAATTTTTTCAGCACGGATGGCAAAGTCGACGGCCAGCCACTGTATCTGTCGTCGCTGAATCTCGCGAGCGGAACGCTGGACGTTCTCTACGTGGTGACCGAGCATGACAGCGTGTACGCGTTGGATGCCAACGCTGGCACAGTGCTGTGGCAAGTATCGGTGTTGGGAACGGGGGAGACACCCAGCGATGACCACGGGTGTTCTCAAATCACTCCGGAGATCGGGATTACTTCGACTCCCGTGATCGATCGCGCGGCTGGGGTGATCTACGCTGTTGGCATGTCGAAAAACGCCTCGGGCAGCTACTTTCAACGGCTGCATGCGCTCGACCTTACGAGCGGCGCTGAGCGTTTCGGCGGGCCAGTCGATATTCGGGCGTCGTACCCAGGGACGGGTGACAATACTTCAGGCGGAAATGTGATCTTCGATCCCAAGCAGTATGCCGAGCGGGCGGGATTGCTCTTGCTGAATGGGACGATCTATACGACGTGGACTTCGCACTGCGACTTTCGTCCTTATACCGGGTGGATCATCGCGTATAACGCGAGCACGCTCGCGCAGAGCAGCGTATTGAATCTCACCCCGAACGGGAACGAGGGATCCATCTGGATGTCCGGAACCGCGCCCGCGGCGGACAGCGCAAACAATATCTACTTCCTCGATGCGAACGGCACCTTCGACACGAACCTGACGGCGGGTGGATTTCCGGCGCAGGGAGACTTCGGGAATGCTTTTCTGAAGGTGTCAACTTCGAGCGGCCTGGCAGTGGCCGACTATTTTGCCACCTTCGATACGGTGCAGAAGTCGAGTACCGATACGGATCTCGGCTCGGGCGGCGCTCTTGTGCTGCCGGACCTCACGGATGGCGTAGGGCAAACCTGGCACTTGGCGGTGGGCGCGGGCAAGGACTCGAACTTGTATGTCGTGAACCGAGACAATATGGGGAAGTTCGATCCCAGCGCGAACAACATCTATCAGGAGCTTGCGGGCGCGTTGCCGGGCGGCGTCTGGAGTATGCCAGCATATTTCAACAATGCGATTTACTATGGGCCGGTAGGCAGCACGTTGCGGGCGTTCAGCATTACGAATGCACGGCTGACGACCGCGCCGACCAGTCAGACCAGTACGGTGTTCGAGTATCCCGGCACGACCCCGAGTGTTTCGGCGAACGGCACGAGCAACGGCATTGTCTGGGCGCACGAGAACACCAGCCCGGCGGTTTTACACGCGTATGCTGCTGGCGGCCTCACGAACGAACTCTATAACAGCAGCCAGGCCGGCGCGCGCGATCAATTTGGAGCGGGCAATAAGTTCATTACTCCGACCATCGTGAATGGGAAAGTATATGTGGGGACGACGAATGGGGTGGCGGTGTTCGGACTATTGCATTGACTAGGTGTCCAGCACGTCAAGATGGCCGCTGAAGGTGTTGTCTGGGAACAGACTTAATGTCGCACGGTCTAGCGTGACGAGCTTCCCCTTGTGGTGAATCGCCAACCCAAGCAGGTAGGCGTCGGTGATCTGCTGATGGCCGACCATACGAGCCGCAAACGGTTCGGTAGCCTGCACCAACGAAATGTCGTCCCGCCAGAAATGATGTCCGGAGTGCTTCATTGTGATGGCCAGGTTGGCGAGCGCTTCTCTTGGCGTGATCGTGAGCATCGAAAATGCAGGGTTGGAGACGACACGCACGAACCCGGCTTGCGTGATCGGACAAGTCGCCCATCCTGCGGCAGCATGCCGCGCAAACCAACGATGAGATCTAGCGAATGCCTCGTGCTCTGGCCAACTCAACGCGACCAGCACGTTAACATCGAGCAGTCCGACCATTACTGATCTTCTGTCTCCAACTGCTTCACACGTTTAGTGGTGATTGGCGAGGAGCCAGGCGGGATGTCGAAAACAACGAAACCGTTGACGATCCGAGTTGGTGTAGGCGCATCGAGGCCACGGCGCACCAATTCGGATGCTGCTTTGCCAAGTGCGAGTGAGCGGCTCTCCGCGTACTGCCGCAACAGGGCGAGTACGTCATCTTCGAGATTAAGGGTGGTTCTCATCTTCGGGGATGATGACACATCTTAATATTGATGTCAATTTGTGCACTTAGCATCATTCCGCGATTGAGGTGCGCTCTGCCAGAAGAGTCCTTAGATCTTCGCGAAAACGGCGCAGGATCTCCAACCTTTCGGGAGTGGCTTCGAGGAATTCCCCTTTGTTCTGAAAGACCTGTCTTCCCTGCTTCTCGACCAGCACTCCGATGGCTTCTCCCATGCGCCAGCCTGGGGTCCCCAGAATCTGAAGACCGTCCGCACCCGGCACCAGCAGCGCAATGCAACCGTCGCGCACTACGCCGATGCACTTGGGAAACCGATCGAATGTCTCCAGCTCAAAGCCGGCGAGATAGATGCGCTGGAGTTGTTCGGCGGGGTCCATGGTTAGCTACGAGCTTCGAGCTACGAGCTACGTGATCGCTCGTAGCTCGCAGCTCGTGGCTCGTGTCTACATCTTGTATCGCCCAAGGTCCTCATCGTTGAGGTCCTCAAGCATTTTGCGGAGGTCTTCGGGAGTCAGGCGTTCGGAATTGTTGGCGGCGAGCTTGGAGGACTTGAGAACGTCGTCTTCGACGAAGATGGGGCAATCGACGCGCAACGCAAGCGCGAGCGCGTCCGAGGGGCGCGAATCGATGCTGATGATGCGGCCGTCGCGTTCGACCCAGATCACCGCGAAGAAGGTATCGTCGCGCAGTTCGGTCACAACTACTTTGCGCACCTGCGACTCGAGACCGACCAGCACGTTCTTGATCAGGTCGTGCGTCATGGGACGCGGCGTGGTGACCTTTTCGATTTCGAGGGCGATGGCGTTGGCTTCGTAGACGCCTACCCAGATCGGCAGGACCGTGTCGCTGCCAATGTCTTTGAGAATCACGATGGGCATGTTCGTTACCGGATCCATCATGAGCCCGCGAATTTTCATTTCGACTTCCATCGTGAAACCCCTGGCAAGACTGCCGATTCCTCGAATCCGCCTTGCGGCAACGCCATGCCTTCGGCGCTGCTAATTTTCTCCTTATATCACCATTTGCCCGAGCAGACTGTTCGGAAAGCTGTTGGTAATCAGAACTGAAACGTAACTGCCGGCCGCGGGCGAATTTGTTTCCGGAACCGTAAAGTTCAGGGTTTTATTTTGCGAAGTGCGGCCAATCCATTGGCCGCGCGCCTTGTTCTTCCCTTCAATCATTACTTCAAGTACCTCTCCCAAATGGCGCTGGTTGCGCCGCTTCTGGATGTCGCACTGACGCTCCATCAAAACCGCGAGACGACGCGCTTTCTCGTCGTCGGGAACGGCGTCGTCCAGATTCAAAGCAGGCGTATTAGGACGCGGGGAATACTTGAACGAGAACACTCCGTCGTATTCGACGTCATCGAGCAGGCTAAGCGTTTGCTGGAATTCGGCCTCGGTCTCGCCCGGGAAACCGACGATGATGTCGGTGGTCAGGCTGATTTCACGCCTGGCGGCTTTTATCCAGGAAATGCGCTCGAGGTACTGTTCGCGCGTGTAGAGACGCTGCATGGCATCGAGCACGCGCGTGGAGCCACTCTGGACGGGAAGGTGCACGTGGTCGCAGAGAGTGGGCACGGCCTCGATGACCTCCACAATATCTTTGCCGAAGTCGCGGGGATGCGAGGTGGTGAAGCGCACCCGTTTTATGCCTGAGATCTCGCCGACGGCAGCGAGCAATTCTGCGAAGGACTTCTTCCCTACTGGATCCTTGTAGGAATTGACGTTCTGACCGAGCAACTGGATTTCGGTATAGCCCAGATCGGCCATCTGGCGGGCTTCGGCGAGCACCGAGTCAGAGGTCCGGCTGCGCTCCTTGCCGCGCGTAAAAGGAACGACGCAGTAGGCGCAGAACTTGTCGCAACCCTCGATGATGGTGATGTAGCCGCGGTGCGGATTGGTGCGCGAGGTGAATTCGGTTTCGAAGCACTCGTCGGTCTGGCGGTCGTCGAGACCGGTGACGTGGCGATTCCCTGCCTCAATCTGCACCAGCATCTGGGGCAGGTTGCGATACGAGGCCGAACCGCAAACCATGGAAACGTGCGGGGCGCGCTCGAAAATCCTTTCGCCTTCCTGCTGCGCGACGCAACCCAGTACGCCAAAGACTTTGCCCTGCTTCTGATATTTCTTGTAGTCGGCCAGGCGGTGAAAGACCTTCTGCTCCGCCTTGTCGCGGATGGAGCAGGTGTTGTAGAGGACCAGGTCCGCTTCCTCCACGGTCTGTACCTGGCGATATCCCTCGGAAATGAGCGTGCCGATGACTTTTTCGGAGTCATGCACGTTCATCTGGCAGCCGAAGGTTTCCAGGTAGAACTTCTTGTCAGGACGGTCCGGCATCGCTGAGGTCAGTATACCGTAGGTTTTGAGCGTTCTCTGCTGGCCGGGCGGGGTGAGGCACGGGAATTCGGCGAGCGGAGAGACCCAGGCACTCGGCGATGCCACTCTTGTACTTGTCATTCCGAACTGGCGTTAACCGGTGAGGAATCCAGAGTGCGCAGGAGACGCAGATTCCTCGGTCTTTGGCGGCGGAATAACAACACTCGAAGCGTTATGCACTCTTTGGAGCGTGTAGCGGCAAGGCTTCAACGTGCGGGCCCTCGTTAATCAACTGGCCTTGCCGGCATTCGGAGCCACAAACGCTGGACGGGTATCGACCGTTTCGTCGTTCTCAAGGAATGCGACCATCCAGCCGAGAACTCGCTTCCAACCTTCGCCGTGACTGGTGAGGCCTGGCAGATCGCCGGCGAATCCGCTGTGCCGCAGCTTCACCGTAGTGCCAGTGCCCATTTTCTGAGGGCCGCGCGGCTGGAGGCCATGAATTTCGCGGGGCGCCAATTCCCAGCGCACCAGTGTATTTCGAGTGGGGCTGTAGCTGGGTACCCAGGTATGAACAAGTCGCCGGGGAGGATCGATTTCCAAATACTCACCGTCCACGCGGAAAGATGTGCCGTCGGCGCCCACCCCCACACTTGACCACTTGCCGCCGACACGAAGATCGGCCTTCCATTCGGTGATGCGATACATGCCTCGCTGTCCCCACCAGCGCGGCATCTGGTTGGGATCGGTGAGTGCCTGGAAGACACGCTCGGGCGGGGCGGCAATGAAGATCTCGGCTTCGATCGTGTCTTGATCGGGCGTAACGGCTATGTTCGCCATGAAACCTCCGGAGTGCCTTCTCTACGAATTGTGAAACCGCTGAACTGCTCACGCCTGATTAGAGCTTGAAACACCGGTCGAGCGGAGCGGCGATCTCGACTTCGGAGATCACCGCGTCCTGGTCGGGAGTAATGATTGCTTTGGCAACGACGATTCCTGGTCTTGGTCGACTACATAGATGCCTTGACGCGGGTCAGTTCGAAATGCTCCTTCGTTTCCTTCCCGTCCTGCGCGAAAGTCCACTCTTCACTGTGGTGGTCGGAATCGGGCATCGTGATCACCAGGCGATCCATGTGTCCAGCTTTCGGGCTGGCGATGTTGGTGCCGTCCACGAAGGTGAAAGTGATGGACTTTCCGTCGGGCGACATGGTGGCCTGCATTCGCGGCTGGTTGCCGGCTGCACAGTAGTGGGTTGCCAGCACGCGGTCGTTGTCCATATGGAACATGGTGATCATGTTTTCTTCTCCCGTGATTTCACTGAGAACAGCGGAACCGCCGGAAGTCGTGCGGAAAACCACCTTGACGGGATTGTTGTTGACCTTCGCTTCCCAAGTGCCGTTGAGCGATTTCAGACGGTCGAACGTTTTCTGCGCATCCGACTGCGCGAAGGCGGTGACGGTAGTCAACAGAAATGCCACTGCTGCAGCTAAGCGAAGCGATTTCATGGTGAAGCGTCTCCTTAAGAGTGAGATCTGTTTATCAGCGAGACGGGTCTCGCCGTAGTTCTATTCCACGTTGCGCTGTTTTCCTTTGGACCTGCGATGCGGGGCGCGGTGCGTGCGCCGCCGCACGGAAGACCTTGAGGCAGCGATCTCCTTCGCGTATTCGGCTTCCACAAAAGCTTTCAAATTGCTCAGGCTGGTCGACCAGAAGCGGCGGTATTGCTCGAGCCAGGAGTCGACCGCTTTCAGCGGCCCGGGGTTGAGATGGTAAAAGCGGTTGCGGCCTTCGCGCTGCTCGTTGACCAGATGCGCTCGCCGCAGCAGGCGGAGGTGTTTCGAAATCGCTGGCCGGGAGATAGGAAACGCCTGGGCGATCTGTCCGGCCGGCTGACGGCCTTTGCGCAGCAGGTCGAGCACCGCTCTGCGAGTCGGGTCGGCCAGGGCGCTGAACGTCGCCTCCGGTGAATACGTAACCGTTCGGTTCCGCATAATGTGTAACTTTACGGTTACATGTATGCGCGTGTCAAGGGGAAAATAAAAGCTTCACAGCTCTTGGCGCGAAACCCGTCGGGCGGGGACGCCCGACTCTCCACTAGCTGTGTCCGTTATTGACGAGATCCAAGAAGGCTTGATGGATGCGCGTGTCTTCGCTCAGCTCGGGATGGAATGTAGCTGCCATGGCTTTTCCCTGCCGCACCGCGACCGCATCGTTGCCTTCCGTCGCGATGACTTCGACTCCCGGGCCCATGCGTTCAATTTTCGGTGCGCGGATGAACACCATCTCGAGCGGAGATTCACCGAGCTTGCCGGTGCGGATCGAGCTGTCGATCTGACGCCCGTAGGCGTTGCGGCGAACGCGAATGTCGAGCGCTCCCAGACCGAACTGGTCAGGGTTCGTGACTTCCTTCGCCAGCATGATGGCGCCTGCACAGGTGCCGAATGTAGGCTTCACGCGCACGAATTCCTTGAGCTTCGCGATTCCCTGCTCGCCGAGGATCTTCAGGAACGCGCCTGACTCTCCGCCCGGGATTACGAGACCGTCAATTTGATCGAGTTGCTCCGGTTTGCGTACGAGTACTACCTCGGCGCCAAGTTCTTCGAGACGCTTCTTGTGGGCGTCAAAGTCGCCCTGGATGGCTAGGACTCCGATTTTCATAGTCGTTGGTCGTCGGTCCTTGGTCGTTGGTCCTTGGTCGTTGGCATTCGGTGCTCGGCATCCGGAAAAATTCCAAAGCAACCACGAAGGACACGAAGGGCGCACTAAGGGCACGAGAAAGCGTTGCTCCGCTCTTATTTCGACGCGCGCCTCACTGAATGCCCGTGTGCCAAATGGCATCTTCCTACCATCCGCGCGTCTGCAGCATGTGCGCTTCGTCAAGGGCTGATATTGCCAGCCCTTTCATCGCTCCCACCAGGTCTTCGCTGACTTCAAGTAGTACTTTAGGATCCTGATAGTGCGTGGCGGCGCGGACGATGGCCTTGGCGCGCTTCTCGGCTTCGACCGGGTCGGCAAATTCGGTCGAATTCTTCATGAAGATGCCGGAGCCAACGAAGACCGCCTCGGCGCCCAGTTGCATGACGAGCGATGCGTCGGCGGGGGTCGCAATGCCGCCCGCCGAGAAGTTCGGCACGGGCAACTTCCCTTCCTTGGCGACGATCCGGATCAACTCATAAGGCGCGCCATGCTCTTTGGCTTTGGCGTAGAGTTCTTCTTCGCTCAGCACGGTCAGGATTTTCATCTCCTGCACGATCTGGCGGATGTGCTTCACCGCGTGCACCACGTCTCCGGTGCCGGCTTCGCCTTTAGTGCGGATCATGGCTGCGCCTTCGGCGATGCGCCGCAGGGCCTCGCCGAGGTTGCGCGCGCCGCATACGAACGGGACCTTGAAGGCGTGCTTGTCGACATGGTGGGCCTCGTCGGCAGGCGTGAGCACTTCGGATTCGTCGATGTAGTCGACGCCGAGCTCCTGCAATATCTGCGCCTCGGCGAAGTGGCCGATGCGGCACTTGGCCATGACCGGGATGGAAACGGCCGCCATGATCTCGCGAATCTTTTTGGGCGAGGCCATGCGGGCTACGCCGCCTTCGGCGCGAATCTGCGCGGGGACGCGCTCGAGCGCCATGACCGCGACGGCGCCGGCACGTTCGGCGATTTCCGCCTGCCGGGCGTCGGTGACGTCCATGATTACGCCGCCCTTGAGCATTTCAGCCAGGCCCGTCTTCAGGCGAAGGCTAGTGGAGTGTCCATTGTTCTCTGACATGGTTGATCCTTTCTGTGTCTCGCAATCTTTATTCACGATCCAAATTCTTTTCCATCTTGATAAGCGGCGTGCCGAACAGGTCGGCTGCACCATTGGGAACCCGCGTGAAGCCGAAGCGTTCGTAGAGGCGAATTGCGCTGGTTAAAAACGGCGTCGTGGTCAAGAACATGCGCGCGCATCCGTTCTGTCTGGCAAAGCTCTCGACTTCGTTCATCAGCGCTTCCGCGATTCCGCGTCCGCGCATCGACGGCACAACTGCGACTCCACGAACATACAATCCCTTTTCGCCTTCAGGAACAGCAGATGCCGTCCCGGCAGTGCGATCCTCGCAGAGCGCGATCCAGGCTGGGCCCTCTTCCATTCGGCTTCCAACCTGCTCCGGATCGGGCGTGGTCGCCGCAAAGCCTTTGGGTGTGTACAACGCCTCGAATTCCAGGAACGACTGCCGCAGTACGGTGGCGATGTCGGCGGCGTCCGCCGGCACCGCTCGCCGGATCCGCGCGCTCGGTCGCATTCTGGCCCATTCTCTGCTCAGTTCCGTGAACCTTCAAAAATTGTAGCGAATAATTGGACTCTCACAGATATCCATTTACGGTATTCTTACCATACCACTCTTAATATGCCCCGCGAGACTACAGCGTTTCCACTCAGCCTGCCCGCGGCACCGGCGGGTGGAAGCTTGTACCGGTGGCTGTACGGAGAGTTGCGGGCCGCGATTCTCGATGGGCGGTTGCGTCCGGGAGCGCGGTTGCCTGCGACGCGCGATCTCGCCTCTGCCTACCATCTTTCGCGGGCAACCATCGTGACCGCCTTTGACCAGTTGAAGTCGGAAGGTTATGTCGAGGGCCGCTCGGGATCTGGAACATATGTAAGCGAAGTGCTGCCTGAACACTTGCTCGATGTGCATGGACCACATCAGGAATCAAGGCTGCCCCACCGGCGTATCGCGCTGTCTTCGTATGCGCGCCGTCTGCAGCCGTTTCGTGGGTCGGTCGCCCGCCCCTTGCGGGCATTTCGCGCGCATCAGCCCGCGCTCGATTTATTTCCGACCACTTTGTGGGCGCAGGTGGCGGCGCGCCGCTTGCGGCGAGTTTCCGCCAGCCTGCTTGCGGGTGGCGAGGCGCTCGGCTACCGTCCTCTGCGCGAGGCGGTGGCGGCATACCTGAATACGTCGCGCGGCGTGAAGTGCACGGCGGAGCAGGTGTTGATCGTTTCCGGTGCGCAGGAAGCGCTCGATCGCACGGCGCGCATCCTGCTCAATCCGGGCGAGTCGGTTTGGATGGAAGAGCCCGGCTATCCGGGAGCCGGTGTGGTGTTCCGCGCGGTAGGCGCACGCATTCGGCGGGTTCCGGTGGATGCCGAGGGCCTTGCTCTCGCCAGCGGCCGCAAGAAATGGCAAGCGCCGCGACTGGTATACGCCACGCCCGGTCATCAATTCCCTCTGGGCGTGACCATGAGCCTGCGCCGGCGGCTAGCGCTGCTGGAATGGGCGCGGCGCTCGGGGACGCTGATTTTCGAAGACGACTATGACAGCGAGTACCGCTATTCGGGGCGGCCCATTCCTGCGATGCAAGGTCTCGATCGCTCAGGTGTCGTGATCTTTGCGGGAAGCTTCAGCGCAGTGCTCTTCCCTGCCCTGCGGCTTGGGTATTTGGTGGTGCCGCCGGAAATGGTGGATATCTTTGCGGCGGCCGAGTCGGTCACCACGCATCATCCGCCACTGCTGGAGCAGGCTGTGTTGTGCGACTTCATCACGGAAGGACATTTTGCGCGACACATCCGCCGCATGCGCGAACTCTATGCGGAGCGGCTGGCCGTGTTGCTCGAGTGTGCCAAGGAAAAATTGGCGGGAGTGCTGGAGATTTCGAGCGTGGAAGCTGGGCTGCAGACGGTGGGCTGGCTCAAGGGCGGCATCCGGGCCGAGCGGGTTGTTGAACTCGCCGCGGAGCGTTCAGTGGAGGTCGTCCCTTTGAGCCGATATGTCTCGGGAGAGTCGCGGCCGAATGGACTGATACTGGGATTTGCGGCGGTCGATCCGCGGGAGTTGAGGCGCGGGGTAGAGGAGTTGGCGAAGATATTGCACCGGAAGAATCAGGAATAACTACAAAGGGAGACGAAGCTGCACAAAGGACACCAGTGGTCGGCTCGCCTCGACGGGCGAGGACGCCCGTCGCTCCATTCACGTCACTTGTCCACATACTTCGCGAACATCTTCTTGGGGTCGATCGCGATGAACAGTCCCTCTCCCTGGGCCAGGACCTCGCCTTTCTGATTCAGGATCTCGGCCATGTTCACGTGCTTGCGCCCGCGGACACGCACTTCGCGTGACTCCACGCGCAGGGGCTTGTTCAGCGGCACCGGCTTCAGGTATTTCACAGTGATCTCGGAAGTCAGCGCGACCACGTGCCGGAGCTTGTTGACCTTGCCCATAGCTTCATCGAGCAGCGTTGCGATGATGCCGCCATGGCAGTGACCGGGCGGGCCGGTGAAGCGCTTGCCCAGGCGAAAGCGGCAGACAAAGCAGTCGCGCTCTTCGTCGTAGCTGAACTTCAGGCGCATGCCTTCGGGATTGTTCCTTCCGCAGGCGAAGCAATAGTTTTTCTGTAAGCGGACGTAACGAGTGTCGTGGCCGTGACCCCGTGCCTTGGTCGACATAGGAAAACGATTGTAGCTTGCGACTTGAGCGCAAGTGTGGCGCAGAGTGCGCACGCACACACCAGGAGGCGACTTGCACTTGTCACAGGCCGCTGTGATAGACTTTGCGGCCATCCGCAGTTTTCTGTTTTTGGCGCGCGCTGCGGTGTGCGGAAAATCGACCCTGGAGGTCGTTGTAGATGGGCCTCGCTCTTCTGGCTGTTATCTGGTTGATCACTTTTGTCAGCACATACTTTTTCATCTGGCATCCCTGGTGGTTGCCGGCGGGCGTGTCGGCGTCGGCAGCGGCCATTGATCATCAGTTTGTCACTACATACATTCTGATGGGGATCGTTTTCGTGCTGGCCCAGTGCTCGCTGGGACTGTTCGTGTGGCAATATCGCGATCGAGGATCTTCCGCGCCTCCAGTCGACTATTCCCACGGCAACACGACTATGGAGATCGTCTGGACGGTGCTGACCGCTGTCCTCTTTGTAGGCCTGAACTTGATGGGAAGCAAGATCTGGGCAGCGGAACGGTTCGAACCGGCCCAGGCCTCGGCCGTTCCCGTCGAAGTCACCGGCATGCAATTCGCGTGGTACTTCCGCTATCCCGGTCCCGACGGAAAATTCGGCATCACGAATCCCAAGCTCATGGATCCTTCTGCCGGCAGCGAGGCGGCGATCGGACTCGATTCCAACGATCCGGCCTCCAAGGACGATGTCGTCACCGGAACGATGTTCCTCCCGGTGAACCGCCAGGTCGATCTCACCCTGCGCGCGGTGGACGTGATTCACAGCTTTTTTATTCCCAACATGCGCTTTAAACAGGATGCCGTTCCCGGGCTTGCCATCCACATGCATATCACCCCCACCCAGACCGGCGATTACGAGATTGCCTGCGCCGAACTCTGCGGCTTGGGACACTACAAGATGCACGGCATGGTGAAAGTCGTCAGTCAGGAGGACTTCGACAAGTGGATCGCTGCGCGGGAGGCGGAGAAACAATAATGGCTACCTCAGAAGTCGTTCATGCCCACGCGGGTCCGCAGGGCTTCATTCGGAAATACATCTTCAGCCTCGACCACAAGGTGATCGGCATCCAGTACTTCTTCCTGGCCCTGACTGCGGTCTGGGTGGGAATGTTCCTGTCGCTGTTAATGCGCATTCACCTGATCTGGCCGCAGGCGAACTTGCCCATCGTCGGCCATATTCAACCGGAGACCTATCTCGCCCTGCTTACCATGCACGGCACCATCATGGTGTTCTTTGTGCTGACCACGGCCCCGCAAGGCGGTTTCGGGAACTACTTCCTGCCCATCCAGATCGGGGCGCCCGACATGGCGTTCCCCGTCCTGAACATGCTTTCGTTCTGGACGACGTTCGTGGCCTTCGTGGTGATGCTCGCCGCATTCTTTGTCACCGGCGGCGCACCGTTGCATGGCTGGACCGGCTATCCTCCGCTGAGCGCACTCCAATCCACCGGGCCGGGCGAGGGACTGGGCGCAGATCTCTGGATCACCAGCATCGCGATCTTCTGTGCCGCCTCATTGATGGGCGCATTGAATTTCATCACGACCACGCTTGATCTTCGCGCCAAGGGCATGACCCTGATGCGCATGCCGCTCACGGTGTGGTCTTGGTTCATTACCGCAATTCTCGGGTTGCTGGCGTTCGGGGTGTTGCTCTCGGCAGGAATCTTGCTTCTGATGGACCGCAATCTGGGCACAAGCTTCTTTGTTCCCATGGTCGTGGTCAATGGTCAGTTGCTGGGACACAAGGGTGGATCGCCTCTACTCTGGCAGCACCTGTTCTGGTTCTTCGGTCATCCCGAAGTGTACATCGCGATCCTGCCCGGCATGGGCGTGACCTCGCAGATCCTTTCCACCTTCGCACGTAAGCCGATCTTCGGCTATCGTGCGATGGTGTATGCCATGCTCGCGATCGGATTCCTGGGCTTCATGGTCTGGGGACACCACATGTTCATGAGTGGGATGAGCCCCTATTCCGCATTCGCGTTCTCGCTCCTGACCATGGCGATCGGGGTTCCATCCGCGATCAAGACGTTCAACTGGCTGGGCACGCTCTACAAGGGACGTATTCGCTTCTATACCCCGATGTTGTTCGCCATCGGTTTCGTCTCCCTGTTCGTCTCGGGCGGCCTGAGCGGACCGTTCCTCGCGCAGCCCACGCTCGACATTCCGCTGCACGACACCTATTTCGTGGTCGGCCATTTCCACCTGATCATGGGCGTAGCCGCCATCTTCGGAATCTTTGCCGCAACTTACTATTGGTTCCCGAAGATGTTCGGGCGCATGATGAATGAGGGATTGGGCAAGGCGCATTTTTGGCTCACCTTCATCGGCACCTACGCCATCTTCATGCCAATGCACTATCTCGGCATGGCGGGACATCCGCGGCGCTACTCCCAGTTGACCGAGGTTGCCTATCTTCATAATCTGATCCCGCTGCAGACGTTCATGACGTACGCTGCGTTCATCACGATTGGCGCGCAGTTTATTTTCGTGATCAACCTGTTCTGGAGCATGCTCAAGGGCCCGAAAGCAGCGGACAACCCTTGGGATGCCACCACCGTCGAATGGACAACAGCTACGCCGCCGCCGCATGACAACTTCGGCGGGCAAACGCCCGTGATTCATAACGGACCCTACGAATACGGAGTTCCGGGAGCGGCTCGCGATTTCGTCATGCAGACCGATCCGGCGGTTGGCGCAGCTCACTAATTCAAATCAGGTATGTCAACCTTGGCCCCGAATTTTGCAGTAAAGGACCCGAGAGCCCGCGATGCCGGGGGAGGCGCTCCTCCCTCCTTTGGCGGTGGTGGCGATGGCAATGGCGGTGGAGGCAATGGCGCCTTTAATTACGGCGAGCGCCTGCGCCGTGCCCGCCTCGGACTGGTGCTGGGACTCACCGCCGTTATCATGCTGTTTGTGGGATTCACCAGCGCGTTGCTGGTGCGCAAAGGCCTCCCCTCATTTGACGCCCAGACGAACACCTATTCGCGCGATTGGGTGCCCATCAATCTGCCTTGGGCGCTGCTGCTTGTGAACACGGCAGTGCTGCTGGTAAGCAGCTTGACCATGGAGTTTGCGCGACGGGCTATCACGCGCAAGGCCGCGCTGGCGCCCGTGAAATCCATCCCCGGTGTGTCGCTGGGCGACGAGCGCGGCTTCCCGTGGCTCGGGACGACGGTCATCCTGGGCATGGGATTTCTGGCGGGACAGCTTCTGGTGTGGCGAATCCTGCACGAGCATCGGTTCTTTGTGAACACCGGACCGAGCAGTTCGTTCGCATACTTGTTATTTGCCACGCACGCGGTTCACCTCGCTGGCGGAGTGATCGCGCTGATGTATGCGGCTGCGGCATCCTGGATGCTTCACAAGCCCATTGAAGCGCAACGCATCGTGGTGGATATTGCGGCGTGGTATTGGCACTTCATGGCATTGCTGTGGATTTATATTGTGGTTCTTTTGATGATCGTCCGATAGCGAGTTAAGGAGACGCCCAACGATGGCAACCGTGCAACACGCGGTCCACGACACTCACGGCGCATTCGAGCCGTCCCTGTTCGGAACCTATTCGAAGAAAGTCGGGATGTGGTTGTTCCTGGCCTCCGATTCGCTTACGTTTGGAGCTTTGCTGTTCGCCTATAGCTATGGGCGCATCTCCAACCCGGCATGGCCGACGCCGTTCGGCAAAGAAAGCATCGCGAATGCCACCATCATGACGGCCTGCCTGCTCTCAAGTTCGCTGACGATGGTGCTGGCGGTGATGGCGGCTAACCGCGGCGACAAGCCGTGGGTTCGTAACTGGCTGCTAGCAACCATGTTCTTCGGCGGGGCTTTTACAGTGCTCCATGCCCAGGAATGGACCCGGCTCATCGCCGACAAGATGACGCCTTCCGGAAACCCCTGGTCCGCAGTGCCGCTCTTTGGTGGAACGTTCTTTACCTTGACCGGCATGCACATGTTGCACGTGACCATCGGCGTGATCTACCTCGGGGTGATTGCGCTGCGGAAAAAGTTCCTTCCTGTGCTGCTGGTCTTGTGGGCGCTCGGATTTTTTCTAACACCGGCGGACAGCGTGTTCCATTACGGCATCCACGTGTTGCTAGTGGGCGCCATCATTTCGGCCATCGTTCTATTCCTCAAGCCCAAGGATTACGATGCTGACGACGTCGAAGTGGCCGGCCTCTACTGGCACTTCGTTGATCTGGTGTGGATGTTCATCTTCCCGCTGGTGTACCTGATGTCCACCAAGGTTTAGTGAAGGAGAGGATTTCACGATGCATGACGTCGGCGCAGTACACGGAGAAAGCAAGGGTACATACCTCTGGGTGTGGGGAGCGCTTCTTCTTCTTACCGCGGTGGAAGTTGTTCTCGCCTACAAGCAGGTTCTCCAGCCTGTGCGGATGCTTGAAGTTTTGCTGGTGCTCTCGGTGGTCAAGGCGGGATTGATCACGATGTATTTCATGCACCTGAAGTCGGAAATTCCGCGCATGCGCTGGCTGCTCACTATTTCGGTGACCGGGTGCTTTGCATTGATGTGGATCTTTTTCTTCCGCGATGCCGATCGCATTCTGACATTGGGGGTGAAATGAGGCGCCACCTTTGGATTTCGATCATCGCGCTTGGACTCTGGTCGGCGCCGACCTTCGCTCAAGGTTGCGCGATGTGCTACGCCAATGCCACCGGAGCTACCAAGGATGGTCAGCGCGCCATCAGCCGGGGAGTGATCGTGTTGCTTCTGCCGCCGCTCGGGTTTATGACGGTCGGGGTGGGGCTCGCGTTCCGCTACGGGCAGCGCCGTGACCGCGAACGGCAGTAGTTCCTGGACTATTTCGTTTTTCGATTCGAGAGCTTGGTTCTAGCTGAGGCCAGCTCCAACTTCGTCTAATTCTCCCAGCAAGCGCACTTCCTCAGCCCGCAAGCGCCGCAGAATTTCCCTCGCCCATTCCGACTGAGCCGAACCATCGCAGCTGACGAAGACCAGGCTGGCATCCCGACGCACACGCGCGGCATAGCGCGCGGGGATCCCCAGGCTCGCCAGCATCCCCTGGTTGCCTGTCACGTCAGGCAGGTGATTTGTGTGGGTAAGCGCTTGCAGGTACTCGCGGGATCCCACAAAACAGACGACGTCGGGAATCACCACTCCGCCGAATGTGGAAAGCCACGAAACCATACGCTCTGGACCCGCTTCCATCTCGAATTCAGAAGCGGCGGCCTTCATATTCCGCATGCCTTCGACAATCGGATGCGCGGGTGGCAAGAACACACAAATGTCTTCACTCTCGAAGCCGGCGGAATTCAGCGACGTCACTACCTCATCGAGACGAACTTCCATGCGGAAGAGTCCATACGCCGCTGTCTTGTTTTCTGCAGAGCCCACTCCTCCCTCCTCACACGGACGCACCACCGCAACGAGTGTCGCCCGCATTACGTTAACTCCCTATGGATGAATGATTGCCGTTCGTACGTTGCACCGGGAGTGCCAAACCAATTCCCTAGGTGGAATCCAGTACAATGCTCTCTCGACGCGGGATGAAGGTTCTTCTGGAGAAGGACAAGTGCTCTGTACCCGGACTGTCACGCACTTCAGACGCGAAAGAATTGCCTGCAACACAGTTGAAATTGCACTCCAGTAGTAAGAGCGGAAGGGATAAACGAAGCGTTTTCTGTTTTTACGCAGTCAGCGCGTTCTGGAATCGTGCGTGCATTCCAGACGACTTCAAGCGAGTGGAAATTCTTGTCTAGGAGGTATCCGATGATAAAGAAGCTTATTCACGGCTCAGCTCTTGTGGCCATTTTGGCGCTTGCAAGCATGGGTTCGCTGTATGCGCAAGAGCCGCAGCAAACTCAGCCATCGCCTGATACACCACAAGCTGGACAATCCAGCAGGCAGCCCACCGGCCAAGTACAGCGTGCAAAGGAATACACCGGCACCATCGTAGACGAAGGCAACAGCCTGCCGCTAAAAGACAGCGCGGGCAATGCCAACTACAAACTCGATGATGAGAAGATGGCGAAAGCATACGTCGGCAAACAGGTTCGGGTGACGGGTAAACTGGACACGTCAACCAACATTATCCAGGTTAAAAGTATCTCCGGCGTGCAATAGCCATGTAAATGACATGTAAATGAGTAGATCGCTTTTTGGGAATGTGCGCGCCTGGTTCGACCAGGCGCGCCGAACCTTTTCCGGGACGGTATATGCGAACTGAACTGATTATGATGCCCAAACCGCCGTTAGCTTTCTGCTCGCGGGACTTGGCTTGGGGGCCTTGATTGCGCTGATCTTCGTTCCTCGCGAGTCCGTGGATTACATTTTGTCGGATTCGCCGTCCTTCCGCCGTCGTTCCGAAGCCGGCTCTCGCCGTGCCGTATAATAGAAGGATTCTGTAGGCTTGCTGGCCTCGTCTGGGACACTCCGGTCTTCTCAGGCGGTTGTCAGGAGAGCTTGCGCGGGTCCTTTTAGCAGATGTCCACAGAGAGCATTGTTGTTCGCGGCGCTCGCGTTCACAACCTGAAGAATATCGACTTTACGATTGGGCATAACACCCTCACCGTGGTGACGGGTGTGTCCGGTTCGGGTAAATCCTCGCTCGCCTTCGACACCATCTATGCGGAAGGCCAGCGGCGGTATGTCGAGTCACTGTCCGCGTACGCTCGTCAGTTTCTGGAACGCATCGAGAAGCCGGATGCCGACGTCATCGACGGGATCGCTCCCGCAGTGGCTATCCGGCAGAAGAACTCCACGCGTAATCCTCGCTCCACGGTTGCCACCGCGACCGAGATCTATGATTATCTGCGGCTGCTGTTCGCGCGCGTGGGGCGTACCTTCTGTCTGAAGTGCGGCCAGGAGGTCAAGAAAGACGCGGTGGACGAAGTCGCTGACACGATCCTGGGGATGGAAGAAGAAACCCGGTTGCAGGTGTTATTTCCGCTGCAATCGACCCCGACCCGGTCCGCCGATACGGCGAAGAAGAACGGGCGGACCCGTAAGAAGAGCAGGGCCGAAGAGACGCGCCTTCCTTCCGACGTGTTGAAGACCCGATTGCTCGATTTGCGGACGCGGGGCTTTAATCGGCTTTATCAGAATGGGCAAATCTTCGAGTTCTCGACTCCCGAGTCGCTGCTGGATATAGATTTCAATGCACCGGTATTCGTTCTGGTAGACCGCCTGGTCGTGGCGGCAGATGCGCGGACGCGCATTGTCGACGCGATTGAGACGGGCTACCGCGAATCGGGCGAGGTGATTTTTGAGACTGCGCCGCGCGAAGGCGAAGCAGCCCAGCAGTTCCGCTTCAGCCAGCGCTTCGAATGCATGCGGGATCACATCCGCTACGAAGCGCCCGAGCCGATCCTGTTCTCCTTCAACAATCCCTACGGCGCATGTCCGCGCTGCCAGGGATTCGGCAACACCATCGACTTCGACCTCGATCTCGTGATTCCAGACCAGTCGAAGACCTTGAATGACGGTGCCATCGAGCCGTGGACGAAGCCGAAGTATCGTCCACTCTTCACGGAGTTGAAGCGCTTTGCCAAGCAGGTAAAGATTCCGCTGGACGTTCCCTGGTCCGAACTGGATCCGGAACAGCAGAAGCTCATCGTGGATGGCGAAAGCAAATTTCCCGGTGTCCGCGGCTTCTTCAATCATCTCGAGCGCAAGAAGTACAAGTTGCATGTGCGCGTCTTCCTGAGCCGGTACCGCGGCTATTCCGTGTGCACGACCTGCGGTGGAGCGCGTTTGCGTCCGGAAGCCCAGCAGGTCAAGATCAATGGACGCAACATCTGCGAGGTTTGCAGCATGACCGTCGAGCAGGCTTCCGACTTTTTCCAGTCGCTCGAATTGCGGCCGCAGGAAGCCGCGATCGCCGACAAGTTGCTGGTGGAAATCGGGGAACGGCTGCGGTTTCTCAACGACGTTGGCCTGGAATATCTCACGCTTGATCGTCTGGCATCGACTCTCTCGGGCGGCGAAGCGCAGCGGATTCAGCTGGCCACGTCGCTCGGTTCGCGCCTGGTCGGAACTTTATATGTTCTCGATGAACCTTCGATCGGGCTGCACAGCCGCGACACGCATCGTCTCATCAAGATTCTGCACAACCTGCGCGATCTGGGGAACACGATTCTCGTGGTTGAGCATGATCCCGACATCATGAAGTCTTCGGACCGCATTCTTGACCTTGGGCCCGGTGCCGGCGAGAACGGCGGCAGGGTCATCGCAACTGGAACCTACGCGGAAATCAAGAAGAACCCCGCATCACTGACAGGACGGTATCTTGCCGAGGACTTGCGCATTCAATTGCCCAACAACCGGCGCAAACCCGGGCCACAATCCATCGAGATTCGGGGCGCGCGCGCACACAACCTGAAGAGTATCGATCTGAAGATTCCGCTGGGCATGATCGTGGCCATCACGGGTGTATCGGGATCGGGCAAGTCGAGCCTGTTGCACGACGTGCTTTATCAGGCGTTGGTGAGCGCGAAGAAGCAGACCAATGGCAGCCTGCCGCCCGCTCCGTACTGGGACAGCATCGAGGGTGCGGACTATCTGGACGACGTCGTGCTCGTGGATCAGTCTCCCATCGGACGCACGCCGCGCTCGAACCCGGTGACCTACATCAAGGCGTTCGATGGCATCCGCGATCTGTTCGCTTCCCTGCCGGAGTCGCAGAAGCGCGGATTTTCCGCCGGGCATTTTTCGTTCAACATTCCAGGCGGCCGCTGCGAGACCTGTCAGGGCGACGGCACCGTCACGGTTGAGATGCAGTTTCTCGCAGACGTCGAACTGGTTTGCGAGGAATGCAAGGGCACGCGCTACAAGCCCCAGGTGCTCGATGTCCGGTACCGGGGAAAGAATATTCACGAAGTCCTCAACCTCACGGTGAAGGAAGCGCTGAAGTTCTTCGCCGAGGCTCCCAAGATTACTGAGAAGCTTCGCGTGCTCGAAGAGGTCGGACTCGGCTACCTGCGGCTGGGCCAGTCCGCCACTACGCTTTCCGGAGGCGAAGCGCAGCGCATGAAGCTGGCCGCTCACCTGCAGCCGGCGGCGCGCGAGATCGGCCGTCCCAGCTCGATGGGATCGCCACAACGCAAGCGGTGCATACTCTATATTTTTGACGAGCCGACTACCGGCCTTCATTTTGATGACGTCAGCAAACTGCTTTCGGCGTTTCGACGTCTAATTGACGCAGGAGGCTCAATCGTCGTGATCGAGCACAATCTCGAAGTCATCAAGACGGCGGATTGGGTGATCGATCTGGGGCCCGAAGGCGGCGAGCGGGGCGGGTATGTCGTGGGCACAGGAACTCCCGAGGCGATTGCGAAGCTTCCCAATTCCTATACTGGAAAATATCTGGCGGCGGTGCTGAACGGGAATGGAACTTCCGGTTCCAATGGCCACAAATAGGCAATTACGGCGCTGGCTCTGCGGAGTAATCCTCGCCGGTACTCCACTTTTCGCGCAAGTCTCCAGCAGCAAGACCGTGCGGCATCATCGGGTCGCCGTCGACGATCCCTCGCAGCCCCCGGAGCTTATCCAGGCCGAAAGCGCCATTGAGAAAAAAGACTACGACGACGCCGAACCCCTCCTGAAAAAAGTGGTAGATGCACACCCTGCAAACTACCAGGCATGGTTCGATCTGGGCTTCGTCTACAACGCACTTGGTCGGACGAATGACTCCATCACCGCTTATCGAAAGTCCGTCGCGGCCAAGCCTGACGTCTTCGAATCCAACCTGAATCTTGGTCTCATGCTGGTGAAGCACAACCAGCCGGACGCTGAGGAGTTTCTCAAGGCGGCGACCCGGCTCAAGCCCGAGAGCCACGTCGACGAAGCGCGCGCGCGCGCTTGGCTCGCTCTGGCACATCTCAAGGAGGACAGCGACCCCGGTCAGGCGCTCGAAGCTTATCGCCAGGCTGCCGCCCTGCAGCCGAAGGATCCTGAGTCTCGCCTCTCGGCGGGCAGGCTGCTTGAGAACGAAAAGAAGTTTGCCGACGCCGAGGAACAATACAAGCAGGCGCTCATGCTCGATCCCTCTTCTCAGGATGCGCTGGTCGGGCTTGCCAATGTCTACATGCGTGGGCAGCGTTTCCCGGAGGCCGAGGAGTATCTGCGCAAGGTCGTCAACCAGCGTCCGAACGAGGCCGCTCCCCACGTACAACTCGGACGAGTCCTCGCGGCCGATCAGAAATACGATGACGCCATCGCGGAACTGCAGGCGGGCCTGAAGATCACGCCTGGCGACGGCGACGCGCAACGCGATCTGGCCGACGTTTACCTGAGTGCCGGGAAGTACTCCGAAGCCGAAACGCTCTATCGATCCCTGCTCACGGCGAATCCGAACGACGCCGAACTCCACCATCAACTGGGCCAGACTTTTATGAAGCTGAAAAACTTTGCCGGGGCCGAACAGGAGTATCTCAGCACGGTGAAGCTGAAGCCCGACTGGGGCCTGGCCTATGGAGATTTGGCTGTGGCCGCCAACGAGATGCAAGACTATCCGCTCGCCATCAAGGCGCTCGACATGCGTGCCAAGTTCCTGCCGGAGATTCCGGTCGGGTATTTCCTACGCGCGACGGCCTACGATCATTTGCGCGACTATCATCAGGCGGCCGCCAACTACCACCTCTTTCTTCAAGTGGCCAACGGGAAGTATCCTGATCAGGAGTGGCAAGCACGGCATCGCTTGATCACCATTGAACCGAAGAAATAAATCACGCATGCGAAACTCGCTTATTCTCGGCATTACCTTGCTCGCAGTGGTCACTGGCGCATTGGCGAAGGAACTCTCGCTCGAGGAACTGAAGGCGCGCGTCGAACACGCCAAGCCGGACGAGCGAACCAGTCTTTGCATCCAAATCGCGGAGCGCCAGGTGGAAGCGTCCAACAAGCTCTATACGGACGGGAAGACCGCAGAGGCGGAAGCCGCGATTCACGACGTAATCTCCTACGCCCAGCAGGCCGGTGAATCCGCCGGTCAGACCGGACACCACCTCAAGAACACAGAAATCGCTATGCGGAAGATGTCGCATCGCCTCAGCGACATCAAGCGCACGCTTCCCTTCGAAGATCAGGCTTCCGTGCAATCGGCCGTGGAGACCCTCGACAAGATCCGCACCGACCTGCTCAGCCGGATGTTCGGGAAGACTCCCAAATGAGCGTACGTCGAAATCTTTTCTGCATGTCTCTGCTGCTGTGTCTCGCGCTGCCGGAGTTCGCGCAACATCGTTCTGATCCGCTCACACCCGCCGAGATCGATCAGTTGCGCGATGCCGCGATGGAAGCCGAGCCCCGCATGAAGTTGTATGTCGCGTTCGCGCGTGCTCGCCTGGTGAAGCTCGAACAGATGCGCTCGGACCCGAAGATTACCGATCGCGCTCGCCAGACTCACGCCCTGCTGGAAGAATTCCTGACCATTTACAACGAACTGAACGACAATCTCGATAACTTTGAGGGACGCAAGGCCGATCTGCGCAAGGCTCTGAAGGTGGTGATCGAGGGCGACAACGAATTTCAGGCTAAGCTGCGCGCGATCAAAGGCGACCCGCGCAGTTCAAAAGAAGAAGCGAATGAGTACGAATTCGTGCTGTCCAGCGCCATCGAGACCGTCGATAGCGCCGTCGACGACCATCGCAAGATGCTGACAGAACAGGACGAGATCTGGAGGCACCGCAAAAAGCAGTAACCCGCTCGGCAACCATTTCAACGACCGCGTCGCGGAAGCCCGCGATAACGCAAGTTCCCGAATCAAATTGCGAATCATGCTACCCTAGCCTCAAGGTGAGAGACGGGATTGTCGCAATCTTCCAGCAGAGTTTCCGCGAACTGCGCCCCGACTCCTCCCTGCCCCCGCTCACCGTTGAATTCTTTGCCTTTGCCAATGTGAATAACACGATCCGTCTGCGCGAAGGAAAACTGCACGTGCGCCTCTCTGATCTGCTCGAAGGTGCCCCGGAGCCTGTGCTGCGGGCCCTCGCTCATATCCTGCTGGCGAAGATGTACCGCAAGCCCATTGAGCGCTCACACGCCACTCGCTACCGCCGCTATGTGCGCAGCCATGAAATCCGGCACAAGGCGCATCTCGTGCGCCAGGTGCGCGGGCGCAAGCGGATCGCCTCCGCACAGGGATGCGTCTATGATCTCGAAGCGATCTTTGAAGATTTGAACCTGCGCTTTTTTGGAGGCATGCAGGCGCGCCCGCAGATGAGCTGGAGCCAGGGTCGGGCCCGCAATCTGCTCGGCCACTACGATCCAGCCCACAACGCGATTGTCGTCAGCCGCATCTTCGACCATCCAGCCGTTCCCCGCTACGCCGTCGAGTACATCGTCTACCACGAGATGCTCCACCTGCGGCATCCGGTGAAGCTGAACGGCAGCCGGCGTTGCGTTCACTCGGCCGAATTCCGGGCCGAAGAGAAGCTGTTTCCGCAGCTGGAAGCGGCGCAGCGTTTTCTGCGGCGCCTGTAACCGCCTCTGTGTGTTCGAGATCACATGCGCGGGTGATTTCGCGCGTTGACGCATCCCGCGGCAAACAGCTATCCTTATAAAGTTGAAATTGAAATTCATTTTCAAAATCTAAGGTGCACTTCCAGTTATGCTGCAGGCCTTCATAGTCACGCTCCGGGAGGGAGTCGAAGCAGCCCTGATCGTAGGCATCACCCTCGCCTACCTGACCAAGATCGGCCGCACCGACCTCCGGAAATCCGTTTTTGCGGCCCTTGGGGCAGCGTTCGTGGGCAGCATTGGCGTTGCCGTCCTGGTCTCACGTTTGCACCTCAACGAAGACATCGTTGAGGGCTGGGTGATGCTGGCGGCGGCCTTCTTCGTCATCACCATGATCATCTTCATGATGCGCACGGGCAAGAAGATGAAGGGAGAAATTGAAGGCAAACTTGAATCCCTGGCCAGCCAAAGTTCCCGCATCGGAGTGTTCCTCTTTGTCTTCCTGATGGTCATGAGAGAGGGTGTGGAGACGGTGCTGATCCTCTCTGCGGTCACCCTGAACTCGACCGAACTCCTGGGCTTCCTGGGTACCCTGTTAGGAGTGATCGCTGCCATCGCTTTCGGCGTGATGTTCGTGAAGGGGAGCGTGCGCATCAACCTGCAGAAATTTTTCCGTGTGACCACCGTAATCCTGTGGTTCGTGGCCGCGCAGTTGATCATCAGCGGCCTGCATGAACTTTCGGAGAATGGCGTACTCCCCTCTTCCAAGCAGGAAATGGCTCTGATCGGCCCGATCGTTCGCAACGACGTGTTCTTCTTCATCACGATCTTCGCGCTGGCCGCCCTCATGGTTCTCTTCGAGGTGAAGTCGCGCCAACCCGCGCCCGCGCTCACGACCCCAGCCGAGCGTCGCAAGGCTGTCTGGAGCGCGCGCCGCGAGCGCCTGTGGATGGGTTCGGTTTACGTCAGCTCGTTCCTGTTCATCATGCTGGTCACGGCGCAGTTCATCTACGCCAAGACTCTGAGCGCGCCCCAGAAGGCGGCCGAGATCGCGTTCGTGAATGGCCAGGCTTCCATCCCACTCAATCAGATTTCCGACGGCGACATCCACTTCTACCAGGCCGCGGAAAATGGCGTGGACGTGCGCTTCTGGCTGTATCAGAAGCCCGACGGCAAGATAGCGACCGTGCTTGATGCGTGCGAGATCTGCGGTTCGGTGGGTTTTTACAAAGGGACCAGCGGAGTGGTCTGCAAAAACTGCGCTGCCCCCATTAATCCACAGTCGGTCGGCATGGCGGGCGGCTGCAATCCCATCCCGCTGAAGGCGGAAACGACCGCGGAAGCGGTGATCATCAAGGAAGCCGATGTCGCGGCCCAGACCCGCTTCTTCCAGAAATAGGTCATGTTCGCCCGCCTCCTCTATGAATCGTTTCGTCGGCAGAAGCGGCGCAAACTGCTGGCAGGCGTCGCCATCACCCTGGGTGTCGCCATTGCGACCGCGATGATCGCAGTGGCCACTGACATTGGGGACAAAATCAATCGTGAGCTGCGCAGCTACGGCGCCAACCTGCTGATCAGCCCGCAGGAAGACACGCTGGACGTCGAAATCGGCGGCGTGAACCTCAAGCCGCCCAGTGATGGCAATTTCCTGAACGAAGCCGACCTGCCCAAAATCAAGGGCACTTTCTGGCGGAACAACATTCTCGGATTCTCCCCGATGCTGCCCGTGAATGTTTCGCTCGGCAGCTCCGGCCAGCAAACGACGCTCGTCGGCACCTATTTCGCGAAGAAACTTACCTTCGGCAAGGATCTGTTCACGACCGGAGTGCGCAACACGCATCCCTGGTGGAGAATCCAGGGCTCCTGGCCGGCCGATGATTCCGAAGACGTGTTATTGGGCGAACACCTTGCGCGCAAACTCGGTGAGCATGCCGGAGATACCATCGAGATTGGCGGGCGCCCTCATCATGTTGCTGGAGTACTCTCGACCGGCGGAGCAGAGGACGAGCAGGTGATTGCTCCCCTGCACGTCGCGCAGCAAATTCTGGGCAAGCCGGACGCCGTGCGCAGGGTCTACGTCAGCGCGCTTACCAAGCCGGAAGACGCTCTCGCGCGCCGCGATCCGAAGAGCATGAGCGGCGAAGTCTGGGATCGCTGGTACTGCTCCCCGTACGCGCAATCCATCGCTTACCAGTTGCAGGAAGCGATTCCCCATTCGCACGCCGAACAGATTCGGCAGGTCGCACAGAATGAAGGCACGGTACTGTCGCGCATCCAGGGACTGATGTTGCTGATCACGCTGGCGGCGCTGTTTGCCTCGGCCTTGGCGGTTTCCGCGGCGATGGCGACAGCGATCTTTGAGCGGCGCCGTGAAGTTGGCCTCATGAAAGCCCTGGGCGCGGGAAATTTGGCCGTCGCGGCGTTGTTCTTTGCCGAAAGCACGCTGCTGGCGTTATTGGGCGGACTGGTCGGCTTCTTTGCGGGGTCGTGGCTGGCGCATCGCATCGGTCGCTCGATCTTCGATTCTCAGATCACGATTCAGCCGGTGCTGTTTCCCGTGATCATGGCTATTGCGGTGATCGTGACTTTCGCGGGCAGCGCCGCCGCGATCCGCCGCGCCGTGCAGTTTGATCCGGTCTTTGCGCTTCGAGGCGACGCATGAGCACGGTGCCCCGAACTCCACAAAGCGTAGCGGAGCGCCGGGCCGCCGCCCCGCATGCCTCCATGTTCTTACGCATGCTGCTGCGCGCCGCCGTGGTGCACCGGGGCCGCGCGGCTTCCGCATTGCTCGCCATGGTCGTAGCCGCGGCGGTCGCCACCGCTATGATGAATCTGTACGTCGACGTGCAGGCCAAGCTCCGCAAAGAATTTCGCAGCTACGGTGCAAACGTGGTGGTCGTGGGAAAAGATGGCGCTTTCCTTCCACCTGACGCCATCGGCAAAGTGGAGAGCGTGCTTGGGGGCCGCGGCATGGCCGTTCCGTTTGCCTACGTGGTCGCGCGCACCCCTGGCGGACAATCCGTCGTAGTGGCGGGCACGGATTTCGAGCGCGTGCAGAGGCTCGATCGCTGGTGGTCGGTGAGTGCCTGGCCTTCTGCTACGGGTGAAGCTTTGGTCGGCATGCGAGCCCTCCCGGTAGTCTCGCCCGAACGCAAGCCGTTCGATCTCAGCTTTCAGGGGCACACCGTTCATCTGACCCCCACGGGCACGCTGCAGACCGGCGCCGCCGAGGACAGCCGGGTGTACTTGCCCATGACTGATTTCGCAGCGTGGACTGGCGTCCAGCCCTCCACCATCGAAGTTGCCGCCAACGGCTCGTCTGAAGAACTGAATGCCGTCGTAAATCGTCTTGCCCAGACTTTTCCGAACGCAGACGTCCGGCCAGTTCGGCAGATCGTCGAAGGCGAAGCGCGTGTGCTCGGCAAGACCCGGGCCACACTTTACGCGGCAGCCACCCTGATCATCCTGACGGCGGCGTTGTGTGTGCTCGCCACTTTGACTGGATGGGTCTTTGACCGGCGCCGCGATTTTGCGATCATGAAAGCTCTGGGCGCATCCGAACGCCTGATCAGCGGCTTTTTCGCCGCAGAAGCAGCCGCTCTGGGCGCGGTCGGTGCGTTGTTTGGATTCGTGATCGGCATCGGGATCGCTGCCTGGATCGGCCGCGTGAATTTCAACGCGGTCGTGGTACCGCGCTTAAGCGTGCTGCCCATTGTGCTCGCCGGAAGCATTGCGGTTGCGCTGCTTTCCGCCATCGTGCCTATGTCGCTCCTGCGCCGCGTGCAACCAGCTATCATCTTGAAGGGAGAGTAAAGGTGATCAAGCTCATCAACGTAAGCCGCCTGTATCCGGCCAAGGCCGAGGAGAACGGCGGCAGCATCCGGGCGCTGGACGATTTTTCTCTTACCGTCGCACCGGGTGAGTGGGTGTCGATCATGGGTCCGTCAGGCTCCGGGAAATCCACGCTGGTGAATCTGATCGGGTGCCTCGACCGGCCCACCACTGGCGAGATATGGCTCGACAGCCAGAACGTGGCCAGCATTTCCGCCGTTGAATTGAATCGCGTGCGCGCAGAAAAGATCGGCTTCGTGTTCCAGCAATTTCACCTCATCCCTTACCTGACCGCCGTCGAAAACGTCATGCTCGCGCAATACTTCCACAGCATGACCGATGAGAAAGAAGCTCTTGAAGCCCTGGAGCGGGTTGGCCTGAAAGATCGTTGTCATCATGTGCCGTCGCAGCTATCCGGAGGCGAGCAGCAACGCGTCTGTATCGCCCGCGCCCTCATTAACGACCCCAAAATCATCCTGGCCGACGAGCCTACCGGGAACCTCGACGCGCAGAACGAAGAAATCGTCCTGCGCCTGTTGCGCGAATTCCATCAGCAGGGACGCACGATTGTGATGGTGACGCACGACCCGGTGGTCGCGCGTCTCGCCGACCGCCGCATTGAATTGCATCATGGCAAGATCGCCGCCCAGGAAGTCTTCTCGATGGCCGACGAGGAGCAGTTCGATGAGATTCTCGAAGAATTATGGGTACTCGAAGAACACGGCGAGTTGGCCGAGATCGAACATATGGACGTGCACGGCGCCTTGCCCGTCAGCATCGCCGTCGAAAAGATGGCGGAACTCGGGCTAGTGACATCAACACCGCATCCGCCCGAAGCCCACGCGCATAAGCCGTTCGTGAACCCCTGCCACGATGCCATGCGGCCCGAAGGCATTTTCTCGACAGACGGGAGCGTGGTGGTTACACTCACGCCACGAGGACGCAACCGGGCGGGCAGCATCATCCGCCGCCATCGCCTGGCCGAACGCCTCTTCACCGATAGCCTCGCAATGGACAGCGAATCGGAAATCGAGCAGCAGGCCTGCAAGTTTGAGCATATCCTCTCGCCCGGGGCTACCGACAAAATCTGCTCGTTCCTCGGGCACCCTCGGACCTGTCCACACGGCGCCCCCATTCCGCCGGGACCATGCTGCGAAGGCAAGAAGTTTGTCGATGATGGAGCAGCGCTTTCCGAACGCGCCGGAGTTTAAGCACCAGGTAGCGCCGGGAGCCTGCCGGCATCTGTTGTTGCGTGGAAGCGCCGATGGAACGCGTGCCCAGAGCCGGCGAGACGCCGGCGCTACTGCAAGCGTTGTGATCCGAACCGCGAACGCCGCCCAACTCTCGTTGCAATCTTGTTTTCACCACAGAGTCACAGAGACACAGAGAACGCGCAAATGCTTTCTCTGTGTCTCTGTGTCTCTGTGGTGGGAAGATCTTTTGTCACCTTCGTAACCACACCCACTACAGGTTCCTTTTCCGATTTCCTTTATGATGAACTGGAACGATGAATCCTCTCGCGCCCAGACCCACCATCGGAGTGTTCGACTCGGGCTTCGGTGGCCTCACCGTGCTCAAGGAACTGGTCGCTCTAATTCCGGCTGCCGACTATCTCTACTTCGGCGACACGGCGCGTCTTCCATACGGATCGAAATCGGTTGAGACCGTCGCCCGCTACGCGGTCGAAGCCACACATTTCTTGGAGAAGCAAGGCGCGAATTTGCTGGTGATCGCCTGCAACACTGCAACTGCGCTTGCGCTCGATCAGATCACGGGCGCTGTGCACCTACCCGTCATTGGCGTGGTTGAGCCTGGAGCAGAACAGGCCTCCGCTGCCAGCAAGAACCGGCGGGTGGTCGTCATCGGCACCGAAGCGACGGTCAGTAGCCATGCGTATCTTAAAGCGCTGCAGCGGCGCGCGATTGAAGCCCGTGAAAAAGCATGTCCGCTGCTGGTGCCGTTAGTCGAGGAAGGATGGGTTGAGCATCCTGTCACCGAGCAGGTGGCGCGTATTTACTTGCAGGATGCGTTCGGCGACGGTTATCACAGCGCGGACGTACTCGTGCTCGGATGCACTCATTATCCCTTGATCAAGCCCCTGTTGCGAAGGGTCGCACCCGCGCATGTGAGCATAGTGGATTCCGCACACTCCACCGCGCATGCCGTGGCTGCAAAGATCAAAGAGTTGAGCGACAGTCCTGTCGCCGATTCGCCGCGCCGGCCTAAGCTGCGTTTCTTCGCGACGGATTCGGTAGAAAAATTTCGACGGCTAGGACCAAGCTTCCTGGGTCACTCGGTAGATGCAGTCGAGCACGTGGATCTGAAAGAGTAGTCATGCGATCGCATCCAACGCATACCATTTCGGCAAATCCCTAACCTGACGAATGCCCAGTGACCTTCTTGCCCTTTGTGGTTAGCCTTTGTTTCTCCAAAAGCAAAAGGACCGCACCAGGCGGTCCTTTGCTGAATTGAATTTAGATTCTCAGTACAACCGGAAATCCACTTCTACGCTGATATAGACGGCCACTGGCTTGCCATCCTTTACGGCCGGGTCAAAGCGCCAATTCCGCACTGCCTCGATAGCTTTTTCGTCGAGCCCAAGTCCGAGGCTGCGCAGCACCTTCATGTCACGAGGACGTCCGTCGGGCCCCACGACCAGTCCCAGCACGACCACGCCTTGATATTTCGCCTTGCGCGCTTCCTCAGAATATTCCGGATCGGGCTGGAAGATTGCCCGGGGGGCAGAGACTCCGCCACCAACGTGAAACACGCCTCCACCGATACCACCGCCCTTGCCTGGCCCGACTCCGGGACCTTCTCCCGAACCTACGCCGCCGCCGGAGCCAGATCCAATGCCGCCGCCCGAACCAGTTCCGTTCGATAATGGCCCGTTGGGAATCGCGGCCATGGGATCTCCGAGGTTCGGCATATTGTTCGTGGCCAGCTTGATCTGCGGAGGAATCACCACGGTGGGCTCCATCGGCAACTTTGGATCCGGATTCCGCGCAACCACCATGGGAGGCGTGAACTGTTCCATGGCCAACTTCGGAAGCTTGCCCTTGGACGCTGCCAGCTTATCGCGATCGCCGCCACCTCCGCCGCCACCAACCTGCGTCTTCGCAGGTGGTAACGCGGGGATATCACCCTCCGACAAGAGCGGCATCACCGGCCCTGTCGGCTTGGTCGGAGTGACCGCCCTCCGCGCAAACATGGTTCCACCGATCAGCAGTGCAATCAGCACCGCATGAACTCCCGTGGATGCCAGTGCGCCATCTTTCTTGTGACTGTAGAAGCCCCAAATGTCGCGTACCGCAACCGGCTTGGAAGTCAATTCCAGCGGTGGCAGCTTTTCGGGGAACAGAACTTCACGTACGTTTGCGTACAGCGAACGATACCAAGGCAGCGCGAGATCGTCATCGAGCGCGTTTCCGCCCTCAACCGGACGGGAAGTCAATTGCAGCGGCGGCAATTTTGGCGGGAACAGCACATCGCGCAGATTGCTGAAAACCGATTGCCACCACGGGCGCGTCAGGCGCTCCCCCCATAGCTCGCCTTGATCGACGGGCTTCGAGGTCAGCACGAGAGGTGGAAGCTTCTTCGGGAACAGGGCTGCATCCATGCCGGCAAACAGAGACTTCCACAGCGGCACTTCCAAGGTATCTTTTGGAAGAAGTAGGTCTAGCTCGGGCTGGCGATTGTCGGGAATCTGATTATTCGGTGCCATAGCTTAGAACAACGGTCGCTTTCGCGGGGGCCGGGCTTCCGGTTAGACGTCTCCTGTGTACCTGATGAAAGTCGTGAGCGCGAAGTTGCCTAAAGATGCGCTGCGTTTGCGTGCAATCGCCTTTCCCTTTTTGCGGGATTGGCATTCCCCAGTACTTTCAGATGGTTGGATGCTACAAACGATCACTCTCGATGAAAATTGTACACTTTTTTTCTTCAGATTCGACACTACATTTCCAGGTTCGATTGGACTACCACTTCCGTGCCATCGATCCGCCCTCCGATGGACGTACTTGTCTGGCTCAATGGACGTTCCTCTTCTGGCTCCCTATAATGAAAAATCAACCATTTAGGAGAAAAACACAGAGTGCCGCTCGAGTTGAAGAATACCCTGAATCTGCCCAACACTAACTTCCCGATGAAGGCCAATTTGCCGCAAAACGAGCCCAAGATTCTGGCTCGCTGGGAAGAGATGGGCATCTACGAGCGCATTCAAGACGTCCGCAAGGGCTTGCCGGTGTATGTTCTGCATGACGGGCCGCCCTACGCCAACGGCGCCCTGCATCTTGGCCATGCGCTCAACAAGTGCCTGAAAGATTTCATCGTCAAGTCCAAGAGCATGGCCGGGTTGGATGCGCCCTACGTCCCGGGCTGGGACTGCCACGGCCTCCCTATCGAGATCAAAGTCGACCAGCAACTCGGAAAGAAGAAGCTCCAGCTGAACCCCACCGAGGTACGCCTGGAATGCCGCAAATACGCGCAGAAGTTTCTCGATCTGCAGCGCGAGCAGTTCAAACGCATCGGCGTGTTTGGGCGCTGGGATAACCCTTACTCGACCATGACGCCGGGCTATGAATCTGTCGTGTTGCGCACTTTCTACGATTTCCTCGAGAAGGGGTTCGTCTACAAGGGCTTGCGCTCGGTCTACTGGTGCATCTACGACAAGACCGCGCTCGCTGAGGCGGAAGTTGAGTATGAAAATCACACCAGCCCCACGGTGTGGGTGAAGTATGCGATGGCCGACGATCCGGCCGCGCTCGATCCTGCGCTGGCCGGAAAGAAAGTCTTCACGATCATCTGGACTACGACCCCGTGGACCCTCCCTGCCTCGATGGCGGTGGCATTTCATCCCGACGAAGACTACGTCGCCCTCGAATCGCGCGGTGAGGTCTACATCGTGGCTGCGAAGCTGGCGCAGGATGTTATCGCGAAATGCCAGCTTGAAGACGCGCGCGAAATCGCTGGGTTCCCAGGCCGCAAGCTGGAGCGCATCAACTTCCGCCATCCGTTTCTCGATCGCAACGTGCTCGGCGTGCTCGCCGAATACGTCACCATGGATACCGGCACTGGCGTGGTGCACACCGCGCCTTCGCACGGCGCTGACGATTTCCTGACTGGGCTGAAGTACAACCTGGATGCCACCTCGCGCGTGGACGAGGCTGGCATACTGCACGAAGGCCTGCCCGAATACGAAGGCAAAAAAGTTTTCGACGCGAACGCGTCCATCGTCGAATTGCTGAAGTCACGCGGTGTTTTGTTGCACACGGAGAACATCGAGCACTCTTACCCGCACTGCTGGCGTTGTCACAACCCGATCATCTTCCGCGCCACCGAGCAGTGGTTCATCTCCATGGAGACGCCCATGGCCGGCGGCACGTTGCGTTCGCGGGCGATCGAAGAAATCAGCAGGGTGAAATGGGACCCCGCCTGGGGCGAGGGCCGCATTGCCAACATGATTGCCACTCGTCCCGACTGGTGCATCTCGCGCCAGCGTATCTGGGGCGATCCCATCGCCGTGTTCCTGTGCGAAAAATGCGGCAAGCCGCTGCTCGATCCTGCGGTGAATAAGAAGATCGAAGCTCTCTTTGCCCACGCCGGGGCAGATGCCTGGTATACGCCCGAAGCGGATGCTCTCGTGCCCTCCGATGCCAAATGCGCGCATTGCCAGGGCACGCGCTTCAAAAAAGAAATGGACATTCTCGATGTCTGGTTCGAATCTGGCTCAAGCTATCTCGCGTTGCGCGCCGCCGAACCGGAATATCCACCGACCTCGAATCTTTATCTTGAAGGCGGCGACCAGCATCGGGGATGGTTTCACTCTTCCCTGCTGTGCATGGTAGGCACGCAGAATCATGCACCCTACAAGCACGTCGCGACCGTGGGCTGGACGCTCGATGAAAACGGTCAAGCTCTGTCGAAGTCGCGCGGCAACGACGTCGATCCGGTCGATATCGCGGGCCGTCTGGGCGCGGAAATCGTCCGCCTGTGGGTCGCCTCGGTCGACTTCCGGGAAGACGTGGTGGGCTCCGAGCGGCTCATGCAGAACATCGCCGAAAATTACCGCACCATCCGCAACAATCTGTTCAAGTACGGGCTCGGCAATCTGTACGACTTCGATCCCGCACAGGACGCGGTTCCGTTCGAAAAGCTCGAAGCGCTCGACCAGTACATGCTGCGGCAAACCGCGACCATGGCTGCCGATGTCGAACGCTGGTACGACGAGTTCGCTTTTCACAAGATCTACCAGCGCATTCTGAATTTCTGCGCGGTCGAACTGAGCGCGTTCTACTTCGATGTGCTTAAGGATCGCCTTTACACCTCAGCGGCAAATTCGGCGGGTCGGCGCGCCGCCCAGACCGTCATCTGGCGGATTCTGGAAGCCACGGTGCGTTTGCTGGCACCGCTCATGAGTTTCACCTGCGAGGAGGTCTGGGGATATCTGCCCAAGGTCGCGAGCCGGCCGCCAAGCGTACACATGGCCCTGTTCCCCAAGCCGGAAGAAATCCTCGGTTCCCAGCAGGTGGCTGAAGACCCCAAGCAATCAGAGGAATGGAATACATTGCGCGGAGTGCGCGAGCAGGTTCTTCGAGAACTCGAATCCGCGCGCAACGCCAAGCAGATCGGCAAGGCGCTCGAGGCGCAGGTCAAGATCACGGCTGCCGAGCCGGTATATTCCGCCCTTGCCCGGCACCGCGATCAACTGCGCTATCTCTTCATCGTGTCTTCCGTAATGCTGGAGCAGAAGGAATCGGGCAACGGTACCGGTGCGGTCGCCGTAACCGTCGCCCGGGCAGACGGAAAGAAGTGCGAGCGCTGCTGGAATTACTCAGTCCATGTGGGCGAAGACTCGAACTATCCGACGGTTTGCGAACGCTGCAGTGCCGTGTTGCGGGAACTCGAGGGCGGCCACTAGAACGTCGCGCTGAGCGACGCATCCGATGCGCAAACTTCACTTCCTGATCGCGTTGTTTGTGATCGTGCTCGACCGGCTGGCCAAGCTGGTCGTGGAGCACAAAATCCCGCTCCACGACGGCATCCAGATCATTCCCGGCTTCTTTCGTCTGACACATCTGGAGAATCGCGGAGCCGCGTTCGGTCTTTTCGCGGATTCGCCCTCGCCGTGGAAAATCGGCGCGCTCGTACTGTTCTCCGTGATCGCACTAGTGGTGGTATCTACACTGCTCTGGAAGAACAGCCACACCGTCTCGATCACCGGCATCGGGCTCGCGCTGATTCTGGGCGGCGCCGTCGGCAATCTCTGGGATCGCCTAACGGCCGGCCACGTCACCGACTTTCTTCTCTTCTACATGGGCCGCTATCAGTGGCCCGCTTTCAACGTCGCCGACAGCGCCATCGTGGTGGGGGCAACGTTGCTTGTCTACGAGATTGTCTTCACGAAGGGTCCGGCGGAATCAGGTCTCAGGTCTTAAGCGAGTAACCCTTTGACATTGCATTTTGGACGCTATTTGGGAACTGCCGGTAAGTGGGACCCTCGCCCCGTCGTTTCACCACAGAGGGAAAAGGAAAACCATAAGGAAAACCATTAGGGTTTCCTCTGCGTCTCTGTGACTCTTGTGGTGCTCACGGTGTGCCGTAGAGCTGTTTATACACATTCGCATTCCGCAGGATCGCCTGCACGTACTCGCGCGTTTCCGTGAACGGAATCGACTCCACGAATTCCTGGGGATCGCGGTATTTTCCTTCCGCCAGCCAATCCTGCACGCGATCGGAGCCGGCATTGTAGGCGGCGAGCGCGTACTCAAAAGATCCAAACTTGTCTACCATGGTTTTGAAGTAGCGCGTGCCTAACTGCAAGTTCACGGTCGGCGTGAAAAGCTGGCTGGGGTTGTAGTGATGCAGATTCACTTCCCTAGCCACCTTCTTCCCAGTTATCGGAAGCAGCTGCATCAAGCCCACAGCGTTGGCGCGTGAGAGCGCATTCGGATTGAATTCCGATTCCTGCCGAATCAGCGAGGCCACCAGGTACGGGTCCAGCTCGTTCTGGGTCGAGAACCGCTTCAGGTCTCCCCAGTACGCTTTCGGAAACAATGCCTCCCAGTACGTGCGCGGCAACTCGGGGACATCGACCGCGAAGTAGTTCGGTACGCCGTGCTTCATGACCTCGATCGCGCGATCGTAGCGTCCACTGTCCTGGTAGAGGCGCGCCGTCTCGGCGAGCGCCCAGTTGCCGTCCTGTGTGTCCGCTGCCTGAAGTTCTCGGATCGCAAAATCGACCAGCCCGCCGTTTTCGAGAAGGTGTGCTTTCTGGACGTGCAGGTCGTCAGGCGGCGGTTCGTCAGTCGTAATCTTGCCGGGAATATTGAGCGGCGGCACGCGGTCGAGCAGAGCGTATTGGACCGGATCGCTGACCGGGGCGAGCACCTTCAATCGCTGACGCGCTAACTCCGCGTAATAAAAATTGCGGAAGCGCTCCGAGAGTTTCTGATAATAAGCGGCGGCCTTCGCCGGTTCCCCGTCTTCTTCCGCGAGCCGCGCCCGCCAGTAGAGAGCGGCCGGCACTTCTCCCGACCCTGGATACAACGCAATCTGTTCTTCGAAGCCCTGCTCCGCTTCGGTCTTGCGCCCCTGGCGCAGACTCAGCCATGCAACTTTCCAATGCGCGTAGGACGCGCGCGTTCCATTCGGGAAACGCTGCTGCATTTCACGGTACGCGTCGATGGCGCGGTCATAGTCTTTCTTCAGCAGGTACATGTTGCCCGCGGCCAGGAGCGACTGCTCAAGCCACGGACTGGTGGGAGCCGCTTGCCGCAGCTGCCCCTGGAGGCGCAGGAAGCCGTCGATATCGTCACTGGAGCGCGCCACCTCGGCCATCCAGTACAACCGTTGCGCCGCAATTTCCGGAGTGCTTTCCGGAGTCGAGCCGAGGACCTGGTTTGCGTCTTTGTTGCGACCGCTTTTCTGGAGCGCGGTAGCCAGCGCGAGTAACACCGACGGCCGATCCGCCGGCGGGACTTCATCTAACAATCCGCGATACTCCTCGGCCGCGTCCGCGTAGCGCTTCCCTTTGGACAGCAAATCGGCCCGAGTGCGCCGATCGGCCAACGTGACGGGTGGAATGGCGGCGCCCAACTTCCGAAGTTCACCACTGGCCGTCTCGGCTTCCGGACTGGTCGGCATTCGGTAATACACATTACGCAAGGCCGCCAGCGCCTTCTCGGTCTGCCCGGTCGCGGCGTAGGCGCGTCCCAGGCCAAGTTCCACGTCGGCACGTTGCGGCACGCGATCTTTCTCGAGCAAGGCGGCGGCATCGGCTGCGCGTCCTTCGGCCATCAACGCGCCCGCGTACACCACATGCGCATCTTTAGCTAGGAGTGAGTCTGGATAATTCGTGCTGAACTCCGCCAGGGTCGCGCCCGCCTCGGCGCTTCTGCCTACCTGCAGATAAGAACTGCCCAGATAGTAAGTAACGTAGTCTCCCAAATCGCCTGCACGAGCCCGCGCTCGGTTCAGCGGATCGATCGCCTTGGCATAGTCGTGATCCAGCACGTGCCCATAGCCGACCACCAACCAGGCCAGTGCGCCCGCATCTTCCTTCGCATGACGTTGCGCGTATGCCGTTACCGCCGCATATCCTGCCGGCGTGCGCTCCTGCAGGAGTTGCTGCGCCATGGGCTTCAGCGTCGTCGACGCGACAAATGCCTGACGAATGCGTCGCACGCGCGGCGAAATTTTGCGGTGCTTCTTGCGCGCCGCACTCGCGTGTGCGGTTTTAGATTTTGCGGAGGCAGTCTTCGCCGACGTGGATTTCGAGGACTTAGTGGTCGCGGATTTGGTTGTTTTGGAAGTTGCGGGCGCTTTCGAAGTTTCAGCTTGCGCCGGGGCAGCCGTGCTTTGGTCCGTCTGCCGGCCATGTGCGCGCGACGATGCCCACAACGAGCCGCAGGCGATGCCTGTAACAATAATCAGAGCCGAGGTTCGGGAGTAGAACACTGCTCGCAATCTATCGCCGGAAATTGGCGCCCATCACTGTAATATCGTCTTCCGCCAGGCTGCGTACCAGTTCCGCCTGGAGGTAATCCACACTTGCTGCCGCGGTATTGCCGTAGCGCTTCTTGAACGTAGCGCGGCTCTTGTCGATGTCGTCTTTCAGACGGTCATAGAGGTCTTTGTTTTTTCGGCCTTCGGCCACCTTCGCCTGGTTGTAAAGTTTGATCTCATCAACCAACAGCCGTGCAAAACGTTGTGCTTTACGATGAATGTCAGCATCTTCCTCGCTGAGAGTTGCGCCCGCATGCGCGGCTGCGCCACCTGGATTCAGGCCAGCCGCTGCAGCCGCTGCCGAGACCACTTCGGCCTGCGCTAATTCCGCAGCCACTGGCTGTTCATAAGATGCAGCGGAAGCGGTCGACGTGTGCTGAGGCGCGTGCCCCGCAAACGGATCATTGAAGCGGGAGACCGTCTGCGCTACCGGAGGCGCTGCTGGCATGCTTTCCGCATAAGGAGCGCTTTCCTTGGGGGTCTGCTTGCGCATGGAAGTCAGCTCCAGCCATGCACTGGTCGAGACCACCAGCAGCTCGATTGAAGCCGTATCCAGCCGGTTCATCTCCAGGCCACCGTCCGCGTAAAGCAACGCTGCCACCTTGTCCTTCAGCAGCAGCGGCAACATCACGATTTGATCTTCTGCCGGGCTCCCAAAGTGATCGATGAACCGCGGATCCATGTCGAGAACCTGCCCGCTGAAAGGGGCTTTCTCATGCAACACACGCTCCGGGAGGCCGCGCGAAGTATCCAAGGCGAAGTCCTTGACCGCCTCGTTGTCTTCAAATCCGCGTCCCTGCCAGCCGCTTGAGGTCCCGCCCTTGATCACAAAGAGCGCGGTGCGCCCGCTATGCTGGGTCACGCTGTCGAGCAATGCCCGCAGGATCTCTTTTTGAGTGCCGCCCGCATGAATGGCCGCTACCCCACGCAGCAAATCTGCGGGTCCCGCCGCATTCGTGTCGTGAGCCGACTCAATCGATCCCTGCGGCAATTCTGCCAACACACGCCGCACCAGCTCTTCGCGCAACTGCGGAAGGTGCCCCTGCAGGACCTGGGTGACCACACGTTCGACCACGTGTGCGAGTTCGTTCTTCTCTGCCATGGATCTTGGCTGTCCTCGAAAATACCTGGGAGCTGCCCAGCTAACTCTTGATTATATGGTACTTGCGCAACCGGACCCGAAGTAACCTTAGGACGTGTTCCCTGGTGCTCACTGGCTCCTTTGAAAATTTATCGCAAAGGTTTCTTCTGCACACTTCAAAACGACTCGTCAGATGAGCGGGTTACCAAGTAGAATAACAACTCCTGCTGCAGCTGGGGACTTCCGAAAATACTGCATCGGACTAAGAATGAGCGCCATCCAACCGAAAGTAGGTGAGCCCGTAAGCGACGAACTGGCGCTGGTTCAGGCGGCCAAAAAGGGCGACGTTTCGGCGTTCGAGGAACTGGTCAAGCGATACGACCGCAACGTATTTCGGATCGCCCAGCACATCACGCAGAACCGCGAAGACGCGGAAGACGTGGTGCAGGATGCCTTCCTGAAGGCCTACAGTAACCTGGAACAGTTCCAGGGCCAGTCGAAGTTTTATACGTGGCTCGTGCGCATTGCGGTTAACGAGGCGCTGATGAAGTTGCGCCGTCGTCGGCCCGAGCGTACGGTCTCGCTGGATGAGGATGTCAAGACCGAAGAGGATTCGGTTCCCCGTGAAATCGCGGACTGGAGCCCGAATCCCGAACAACTCTACAAGCAAGCGGAGTTGAAAGACATTCTCACACGGACCATCCAAGGCCTGCCCCCGAGCTTTCGGACGGTGTTCGTCCTGAGAGATGTGGAAGGCCTTTCGACCGAAGAGACGGCAGAGGCGCTGGGCCTCAGTATCCCAGCGGTGAAGTCAAGGTTGTTGCGGGCTCGCTTACAATTGCGCGAACGCTTGAGCCGGTACTTCAAGAAACGTGAGAGCGGAGATGGACAAAAGTGAAATGCTCTGAGTTCCTGCAAGAGCTGACCAATTATCTGGACGGCGCGCTTGATGATCGGACCAAGTCCGAGCTCGAAGATCATCTGGCTTGGTGCCACAACTGCTATGTAGTTTGCGATACCACCAAGAAGACGATCGAGATTTATCGCGACTCCGAACTCTACGAACTTCCTGACGACCTTCGCACCCGGCTCCGCTCGGCCATCATGTCGAAGTGCCAGCAGCGTAAAAAGACCCAGGAGAGCCTGTAAACTCGGCACAGCACTCGAAAAGACTCGGGCGGAGCCACGGCCCGCTCTTCCTCTTAACCAAATACCAGACCATTTTATGCAATAGTTTTCAGTTCTATAGGGTCACGACCGTCCCCATACCCCGCAACATCGAACCTTTTCTCTCGCATGGGAATCTAATGTTTCAGAGCGGGATTGGCCGAACTATTGCATGACAAGTTCGGTTCGGGTTCTGGGAGGGTTGGGTATGGTGTCGAAACTGATAGATGCGCTGTTCGGTTGTTGGCATAGCCATTACAGTTTTCCGATCACGGTTCGTCCTGGCACACGGCGCAATAAGGCTTCCGCGCTGACGGGCACCTACGTGGTCTGTCTCGATTGCGGCAAGGAATTCGCCTACGACTGGCAACAGATGAAGGTCGTTGAACCAGGGCGCGACAACGCAGCGGGTGTTCGCTCGCTGGCTACGAAAGAAGCCTCTTAATATCGAAAGCCATCCTCCCCGGCTTAAACCAAAAATAACCGGAAAATGAAAACCGGCAGCAAGCGCTGCCGGTTTCTAATTTCTGATTCCTCACGCTTGCATCAATCGTCCCGGCGATGCAGCGTGGGACGATCATCGTCTCCGCCCTTATCGCCGGTCTTGTCTCCCGATTTATCTGTGTTGGAAGTCCGGCGCAGGCTGGGCTTGTTGCCCGGCTTGTCATCGACCACCTTGCGGCGGTTCTCGAGACTCGCGAGCCGTGACTTGACGTCCGCGAATTCTGAAGTCGTCACGATGTATTGCTGCCGGGCGGGAAGGATGCGCGAAATTTCTTCCTGCGACTTGCTGATGCGATCCGGAGTCTGAGGATGCGTGGCGAACGCTTTGGCCAGCGTGCCCGGCTTCTTCTTTTCCCGCGCCTGCAGTTTCTCAAAGAACTGCACGAACGCGTTCGGATCGTAGCCCGCCTTGTACATGTATTGCAGGCCGAGGTAGTCCGCTTCCGACTCAAAACCGCGCGAGAAACTCAGGAAGGTCAGCGGCAATGTCAGGCCGGCAGCCGAACGCACCGCATATCCAATCCCGCCGCCCACAAAGATCAGCGGGATGGTTCCAATATTCGCCCACTGGGCGCGTGTCATCTGGCGCGTCGCATGGCGTGCCGCCACGTGCGCGATCTCGTGCGCCATCACGCCCGCTAGTTCCGACTCCTCGTCCGCGGCCAGGATCAGCCCTGAATTCACGTAGAAGAATCCACCCGGCAGCGCGAAGGCGTTTACTTCGTCCGAATCCACCACTTTGATCGTGAACGGAACCTGCGCATCTGAGTTGCGCACCAGGTTCTGCCCGATGCGGTTCACGTACTCCGTAATCACGGGATCGCGAATCAGCTTGGAGGTCGCCTCGACTTCCTGGGCGTACTGCTTACCCATGCGAATCTCGCCCTCGAGCGAATACCAGTCGCCCAATCCCCGGCCCCCGACTTTGCGGTTTCCGATGGCATTCACGTCGTTCTTGCTGCCATCGTGCTTGACCTTGCTGTCATCGGGTTGCTGCACGACAGAGGGCGTGGGCTCTTTCGAAGTGTCGTCTTTCTTTTCGTCCGAAGGCGCGGTCGTAGGTGGAAGCGTGGGCGGAGTTGAGTTCGGCGGAGTCGTCGTCTTTGAGTCCGATGGCCTGGTGCTTTGATCGGCTGGCTGCGGACTCTGGTCCGTGGGTTTGTTCCCTTGATTGGCGGGCTGGGCACTCGTTTCCGCGGGAGCGTTCGCTGTCTTCGCGTCCGGATCAAGTTTTGGATCTTGCTGTTGAGCGAACACGGTTGGAACGAACAACAAAGCGGACAAAGCGGACGTTGCGAATGCGAGCCGAAACTTCATGACTGACTCCTGGCCTGACCCGGGGCCCCACACAGAAATTATACGCTCGGTAGCCAAAGGAACCCCCAACGATTCTGATGACTTGGACGCCGAAAAATGGGTAGAGGTTATCCACAAACAGTGGATCAGCCGTTGAATTTCGCTACGTAGAAAAGCGGAGTGCGGGACCCGTGGCCGAGAAAGTGGGTCCAAACACATGAAATCCCGTCAACGCGCGGCAAAGCTCCTCATGACCCGGTCAAACGTGGGACGCATGGAATCAAAGTCGGCATCTGGAGCGACGAATGCCATGTACAACACCAGGCTCCCCTTCCCTTGCAAAGCGACCAGCCGGATGCGCTCGGCAATAGGGTCACCGTTCACACGGATAACCGACTTTCCCAACATTTCCATACTCTTGGCCGCTCTTCCGCCCACGCTAATGTTTACCGGATTCCCCGTAGCACGTAGCCCAGGATTTGTATCCTGAATACTGCTGACTAGCTGCCGCATAGCCTCATCGAGCTGCTTGGAGGACTGTTGCGGCTACGCGCAGCCGTCGAGAGATGTCGATCTGTTTCATGAGCGGAGACATGTGAGAAATGCCGCCCGACATTATGCGCCAGCCGAGCGGTAAAACACATGCTTAGTGAAAGAGGGGAACAGAACTCAGGAACGATACTTTTTTCGAAGCTTCGCCCGAATCCGAAGGTCTGGGGTTCCGGGCAGAGCAGATTCCTCGCTGCGCTCGGAATGACAAGCTTTGAAATGACACTCTGCATCGACGACGGTCCCCGCCGTGCGCTCAGACTCGGCCCCGCCGTACTCTCTAGTCGTCCTCCCGCCGCATGCCCGCGGGAATTACGTGATGCGCAGCTGACGGCATCGGCGTCTTGCCCTTGCGATCGCGCCAGAGTATTGCGTTGAGCACCCGCGCGTCGACTGCGTCTGGCCGCGAGAAATCCATGCGCTGCGATTGTTTCGCCCCTGCGGCCTTGGCCGGATTCGCGCGGTAAAGCAAGCCGTTCTCGCGATTGCGAAGGTCGGCTGTAAATGCTGATTGATTTCCAACGCCCGAAAATTCCTTTGACATTACCGGCGCGTATCCGTCATTCAAATTCATAGGAGGCAGGCCGAGGAGCATCTCCATGGTCCGCATCAAACTGACCGTCGTATGGAAGTCATGATCGACAAACGGACGATCTCTTGAGCCCGGAGCATATTTGCTGATGACCAGCGCCAGAGAGCGATGCGCATCCACGTGATCTGCGCCATCCTGCGCATCATCCTCCAGCACAAAGATGACCGTATCGTCCCAATAGGGACTGTGCGAAACCGCCTCCACGATTCTTCCCAGCGCGAGGTCGTTGTCGGCCACTGAAGCCGAAGGTGTCGGCTTTCCGGGGCGAGTTCCACCCGTGTGGTCGTTGGGCAAATGCATGATGATCAGATTGGGCAGCTCTTGCTCCTTGCCCTTGCCGCGCCCCTGCACGAATTCCGTAAATTCGCTGAGGAACTCGTCCGCGCGCAGTTGATCCGGATAGTCCACGTTGAAGGATGCGAACTGCAGATCCGCGTGCTCGCGCAACTCAGCCATGGTGGGCACGCTGCGCTTGATCAGCGGAATATCCCATGCATAGGGGCTCGCTTCCCTGCGCTCGGCACCCTTTGTGACCGGCAGCGCTTCTCCCTGCTTCACGACTGTGTGCTCGCAAGCCCCAGCAGGCGGAGGTGCCGGAGTACCCTCCTTCGGCGACGGCTGCTCTTCACCTCGTCCGACACAGAACTCCGTTGAGATAAACTCGCCGTAATCGCGATAACTCAGCCCGTGACTGGCCGCTTCCGTCCACAAATATCCTGTCCGGGGCGAGTCGACGTCCGCGATCCCATGCTCCAGCGGGAACTCATCGGCCACCATGCCCTCGAAGTCATACGTGCGCTCGTGCCCACGATAGGCAATCGGCCAGGTCTTCTCGTTGTAGTCGCTCGTGATGGCAGCGGTCGACCACACGTGCCCGTCTCCTGAGACTTCGCCACTGTCGTAAAAATTGTCGAGCACGCCGAACTGCAGGGCAAGCTTGTGCTCGTTGGGAGTGATGTCTTCGCCATACAAAGTCAACGATCGGTCGCCGTTGCCGACCTTCAGATCGCCGAATACCTGATCGTATGTTCGATTCTCTTTGATGATGTAAATGACATGCTTGATGGGATTCCCGGCCGCGTGAAATCGAATGCTGTCGGCCTCCGCTTTGAGGCGGTTGCTTTCTTCCACCTGCCGGGTAAGTTCCGCCAGCTTATTTTCGGCCTCCCTGGAGTTGATCTTCGCCAGCGATCCGTAGATCAGTGTCGGGATGTAGGGATGCTCGCGGTGGCGGTGACCGCTGGGAATCGTATTCGACCCCCCGTTTGGCCCGCTGCCCAGGCCTTTCGCCGTGGCTACCAGCAACTCCTCGCCACGAATCGCCAGCGCGCTGGGATACCACTCGGTCGGAATGAACCCCACAGCCGATTGGGGCTCCTCAGATTTTGTTTTCGTGGTCGTATCGAACACAGCGATCGCGTTGAGATTGGCGTTGGCGGCAAACAGCCGGCTGCCGTCGGCAGACTGAGCCAGTGCAATCGGGGCCGTGCCTCCGTACTTCTGTTCGCGAAGCTCGGTAGCAAACCAGCGCTCCACCTTGCCTGTTTCCGTGGACACGCCCGCGACTGCGTCTGCGTTCGCGAGTGCCACATAGAGCAGTTTTTCATCCGGACTCAGCAGCAGGGCGGTCGGATGCGAGCCCGGAGCGGTCGCGGAATCTGGCTCGCGCAGTGAAATCCAGTGCGTTACTTTTCTACCCTCAAGGTCAAGTTCGGCCACCTTCGAGGCGTTCCATAAGCTGCACCAGGCACGGCGTCCGTTACGGGTCACCGTTACCGCGTACGGATAAGACGAGGGCACCATCGTGTTGGTGCTCAGATCAAAGCGCGCCAGGACCTCGCCGCTGGAGGTGTCGAGCAGGATTGCATTATCGGACAAATTGTTCGCCACCAGCAGTCGCTCGGTCCGCCCGCCCGGCACGACTGCCATGCCGCCGGGATACGGAATTGCGCTTCCTTTCCCCGTTTTGAACAACGCGTGCGCCACCCACTTCCCCGATGCCAACGGTTGCGGGGCAATCTTGATCAGCCGCTCGCGCGTCAGCGTCCCTCCCTGAAACCCGTACACCGCGATCGCGTTCCCAGTGTCTCCCCGCTTCTCGCCAGTTGCATCCGTGATCGAGCCGAGCGAAGCATAAAGATGATTTCCGTCTGCGCTGAAAACCAGGCCCATGAAATAGCTTTGGTGCGCGTCTTCGCACAGCCGGTCGTCAGGAAAATCCGCAACCTTTCCAGTGCTGAAGTCGAAAACCGAGATTGATTGGCAACCGCGGGTCTGCTGCGTTCCGTATCCCGCATGCAGCATCGCGGCGTAGCGCCGGTCAGGAGTGAGGGCAATCGTCGCAGGAAAGCTGTTCAGCTTCCCCACTCGACCGTCTACTTCTGGGAGAGTCTTGCCCGTCGGCAAAACAGTGGGCTTGATCTTCTGTTGAGAGAGCAGGGGCGCGAGAAACAGGCTCAGCATCGCAACGGCGAGCAGCGGTGTACGTCGCACAAGTCCCTCCAATCTGATTCTGAAACAAAGCCGTCTTATTGCGCAAAGAACGTCGCTGGTAAAAGGAAAAGCCGGTCAGAATTTTCTGACCGGCAGACTGTTCGGACCAGGGTGCACTCAATGCGTTTCGCTGGCTGCACGTTGCGCCGGTTGTTCCTGTCCATTCCCCTCCTGGGGAGCATTGTGGCGCACATCGGCTCCTCGCACCCAGAAGATGACGTCTTCGGCAATATTGGTCGCGTGGTCGGCCACCCGTTCCAGGTTCCGGGCAACCAGCAGGGCGTCCAGCGCCTGGCGGGTGGTTTCCGGACGCTCGTTCATGGTCTTCACCAGCGTAATAAATGCCTCGTCGCGCATCCGGTCGACGACGTTATCCATCTCAAGCACCGCCTGCGCCAGTTCCGCCTTGGCCTCGATGAAGGACTCCAGCGAACGCCGCACCATCGCGCTCACGGCTGCCGACATGCGCCCGATGTCCACAGGTAAGTCCACTGCCGGCAAGCTCACCATATCCATCACGCGCTCGGCGATGTTGACGGCCTGGTCGCCGACGCGTTCGAGGTCCGCATTGATCTTGGTCACGGCCAGGATGAAGCGCAGGTCGACCGCCATCGGCTGCTGCATGGCCAGGAGATCGAAAGCCAGTTCGTCGATCTGGCGTTCGGAGATGTTGATCTGCGTCTCGCCTTCCAGCACCATCTGGCAGCGGGTCAAATCCCGATCGAGGTAGGCCTGGCACGCGCGATCTACCGCTTGTTCAGCGAGTCCGCCCATCTTGAGCAGCTTCTGCCGTAACTCATCGAGGCCTTGCTGAAATCGCGTTCGCATTATCCAAACCTGCCTGTGATGTAGTCTTCCGTGCGCTTGTCAGAAGGATTCGTGAAGATCTTCTCCGTCTTGTCGTATTCGATGAGGCGGCCCAGCAGGAAGAATCCTGTGTATTCCGCCACCCGCGCCGCCTGTTGCATATTGTGCGTCACGATCACAATAGTGTACTGCGCTTTGAGCTCGAAAATCAGTTCTTCGATCTTGCCCGTGGAGATCGGATCGAGCGCGGAGCACGGCTCATCCATGAGCAGGACTTCGGGTTCGACCGCCAGTGCGCGCGCAATGCACAGGCGCTGCTGCTGGCCCCCCGACAGGCTGGCCCCGGATTTCTTGTGGATGGAGTCCTTGACCTCTTCCCAGAGTGCCGACGATACCAGCGATTTCTCGACCACCTCATCGAGGTGCTTCCGGTCGCGATAGCCATTCAGCTTCAGGCCGGCTGCCACATTCTCGTAGATCGACATGGTCGGAAACGGATTCGGCTTTTGAAACACCATGCCGATCCGGCGCCGCAACTTGGTCGCTGACGTACCGTCGTAGGCGTCGTGCTCGCCGATCTTTACTTTGCCTTCCACTCGAGCTTCCGGCGTGGTCTCATGCATGCGATTCAGGCAACGGATGAATGTCGACTTCCCGCAGCCCGACGGCCCAATCAGCGCGGTCGCGTGGTTTGCCTGGACATTCAGGTTGATGTCCTGCAGCGCCTGGGTCTTGCCATACCAGGCATTCAGGTTTTCCACCCTGATTCCGACACCCATGACTAAACCACTCCTCCCAGAGTGCCGCGCCGCACAACAAACCGAACCGCGGCCACCGCCGACACGATCAATACGATCAGCACCAGGGCTCCTGCCCACGCCTGCCGGTGCCAGTCGTCATAAGGAGAAATCGCGTAAGTGAAAATCTGCAACGGCAATGCCGCCGTTGGCTGATCCAACCGCCAGTTCCAGTACTGGTTCCCGAATGCCGTGAAGAGCAGCGGGGCCGTTTCTCCAGCGACGCGCGCAAAGGCCAGCATCACCCCGGTGATGACGCCGGAAGTAGCCGTTCGCAACGTGATCGAGAACATGGTGCGCCAGCGCGGTATTCCGAGGCCATAGGCGGCTTCGCGCAGCGTATTGGGAACCAGCAGCAGCATCTCCTCTGTCGTGCGCGTAATAGTGGGCACCATCATGATCGCGAGTGCCACTCCTCCCGCAAGTGCTGAAAAGTGTTTCTGCCGCAGCACGACCAAAGCGTAGGCGACAATTCCGATTACGATGGACGGCACCCCATTCAGCACGTCGGAGACAAACCTCACGGTGTCTCCAAACCGATTGCGCCCGAACTCCGCGAGGTAGATGCCGGCTCCAATTCCCAAGGGCACCCCCAGCAGACTTCCGATCGTCAGAATGAGTACAGAACCCGCGATCGCGTTGGCCATGCCACCCCCGACTTCTCCCGGAGGCTTGGGCGTCTGCGTGAGAAACGCCCAATTGACGGACCCGACTCCCTTGATGACCAGGTAAGCGAAGATTGCGACCAGTGGCGCAAGCACGATGATGACAGTCGAGACGGCAAACAACGTCGCGAGGTGATCGGCGGTTCTGCGCCACAAACTGATTTCGAGTCTGGCTGCGACTGGGGCAGTAGGATCAGGCACGGGCCCTCGCAGGTTGGCCGCGGGTCACGCTCCACACCAGGAAGCGCGCCAGCGCGTTCACAATGATGGTCACCAGGAAGAGCGCCAATCCAATTTCGATCAAAGCTGAAAGATAGAGATCGCCCGCCGCCTCGCTGAATTCGTTCGCCAGTACGCTGGCCATGGTGTAGCCGGGCGCGAATAGCGACTTTGCGATCTCCGGACGATTGCCGATCACCATGGTGACCGCCATAGTCTCGCCCAGCGCCCGTCCCAGACCCAGAATGATCCCGCCCACGATCCCCGCCCGCGCATTCCGCAACACACCGATGCGGATCATTTCCCATCGCGTCGCGCCGAGCGCCAGCGCCGCTTCGCGCTGGTGCTGCGGCACAACTGCCAGCACCTCGCGCGTGATCGAAGAAATGATGGGGATGATCATGATCGCCAGAATGATGCCTGCGGCCAGCATACCAATCCCGTACGGCGGCCCTTCAAACAGACCAGTCCATCCCAGCGTTTTCGCAAGGAGCGGCTGCACATAACTACGCAGGATCGGCACCAGTACGAAGATCGCCCAGAGGCCGTAGATCACGCTCGGGATCGCGGCCAGCAATTCGGTCGTGAACGAGAGCGGCCCGCGCAACCAGCGCGGGCACATCTCCGTCGTGAATACTCCCACGCCCACTGCCAGCGGAATGGCAATGATCAGCGCGAGCAAGGAGGAAACCAGTGTCCCATAGACAAACGGCAGGGCGCCGTAGTGGTCATTGACGGGGTCCCAATCTTGGCCCCAGAAAAACTTCCACCCGAAGGCGTGCCACGAAAGCTGGGAACGGCTAACCAACTGCCAAACAATGAGTACGAGAATCGCGAGTACGATGACGGCACAGGCCAAAATCGCCCACGCGAATACACGGTCCGCGAACACCCCATCGGAGGCGTTGAGCAGCGGGCTGGCTTGTCTTTTGATTTTCTCTCCAGCAACAGGTTGCGGCCCCGTCATTTGTGGTCGAAACAGGGCTTGGTTAGCCATGACCGAACCGTACCAGAAGCGTGTTACAGGAGTGTTAAAACGATTCCACCCTGCTGGTGGTAAATTGCGCCCCGGCGTGAGTTTGGAGTCCGGCGCGATTAGTTATCAAAGCGGAAAACGGCAACATTTCCGCCGTTACGGTAGCAGGCTTTGGCGCTTGCCACCACGAACTTTTTTCATTGCGCAGCCGCTTTGATTTGTGAGATGAGTGATGGCTCACAACGAAAGGGGTCGTCCGCCTCATCCTCCTCCCATGCCTGTCTTTGCTGCGGTGGATATCGGCTCCAACTCAGTTCGGCTGAAAATCGCTCGACTGCGCGGCCGCAAACTACATGCCATTCACGAGGACCGCGAGGTCACGCGCCTGGGCGAAGGCGTGTTCCGCTCGAACTTCCTCTCCCCTGAATCGATGGCCGAGACGGTCAAAGTGCTCCGCCGTTTTCACCGTACCGCCCAGCGCCTCGGCACCGATTCGGTACGCGTCGTCGCCACCAGCGCCTTACGTGACGCCCGCAATTCGCAGGCCTTTCTCGAATGGGTGCGTTCGGCTACCGGGTGGGAGGCCGAGATCATCTCCGGCCTTGAAGAAGGGCGCCTCATTCACCTGGGATTGGTTTCCAATCTCCGGCTCGCTCATTCGACCGTCCTCATGATCGACCTCGGCGGCGGCAGTTGTGAGTTAACCGTCTCGCGCAACGGTCACATCCGCGAAACTGTCAGCTTACCGCTGGGTGCGGTGCGGCTCACCAATGAATTCCTCAGCCACGATCCACCGCGCAAGCGGGAGCTTCAAGGACTACGTGGTTTCGTGGATCGAGAGGTGGGGCGCGTTGCCGGGCGCATCGTCAGCTCGCGGGCCAGAATTGCGATCGCGACCTCCGGGACGGCGGCCGCCCTCTCGGCCGCTGCCGGCCACCTGATTAAGCCGTCCCGTAAAACTCCTGTGGTCTCGGCGGCCGACATAAAGCGTATCGCCAAACTCATCAGTCGGCTGCCGCTCGAAGAACGCAAGAAGATCAATGGCATCGGACCTCGCCGGGCGGAAATTATCGTGGCCGGAGCGATTGTCTATCACGAACTGGTCGAGCGTTGCCAGTTGCGCTCCTTCCGTTACTCGCCACTCGGCCTGCGCGATGGCCTGCTGGCGCAGATGGCGGCAGACTACGATCGCAGCACGCGCTCCGGACGGCAGATCGAGTCCGAGCGATGGGATTCCATCCGCCATGCCGTGCAGCATTACCGCGTGGACATGAACCACGCCCTGCAAGTGCGGAACTCAGCTATGGAGCTGTTCTCTGCGCTCAAGTCTCTCCATCATCTTCCCCTGGAATACCGCGAGTGGCTCTCGGCTGCGGCCATGCTGTATGAAGTTGGGGACTACGTGAACCGGAACGGCCGTCATCGCCACACCCAGTACATCGTTGCGAACTCCGAAATCCTCGGATACACGCCGGAGCAGCGGCAGATCATCGGCGCCATCGCACGCTACCTCGGCAAGTCCCGACCTACGCCCGGAGACGCCGCTCTCAAAGGACTTCTGCCCCTCGAGCAGGAACAAATCGCCAAAGCTTCCATGCTGTTGCGCCTGGCGCGTGCCATGAATCTCAGCCGCAGTCGCGCAGTTCAGCAAGCGCGCATTGGCATTCGCGATGGCGCGGTCCGGGTGACTTTGACGTCGCGCAGGAGAGCCGGAGTGGATCTTGAGCTTTGGGCGATTGAACGAGACCGCGACTACTTCCGTGAGCTTTTTGGACGCGAACTCTCCGCGGCGGCCGCGTAGAGGGTACGCAGCACTTTGGGCGTTAGACACCAGGAGAGCCATCCCGAACTGCGCCGAAGTTCCACCTTCGCCACCGCTCCTTTGCGCAATTCGAGCGCGGCCTCGCAGCCGGCGGGGCTGATGACGCGTCCCAGAAATTCGCTCAAGTTTGGGTTATGCCCCACCACCATGATGGCTTCATGGCTGGCATATTTATCGAGCACTTTACGGAACTCTGCAAAGGTCGCCTGGGGGCGCAATGCCGAGTCGGTCAGGATCTTGCCTTCGAACCCCATCTCGTTTCCGACCAGCGCTGCCGTCTGGGTTGCCCGTTTGAGCGGGCTCGAGAGAATCACATCCGCCTGCACATCCAGCGCGGCCAGCGCGCGGCCTACATAGCCGCACTGCTCGATGCCCTCCTTGTCGAGGCCGCGCTTCTCGTCTTTCTTGGGAGAAGCCATGCGCTCTCCCGCGTTCGCGTGCCGCAAGAAGTAGACAATCATTCAGCTTAAGCTTCCTTTCTCATCGCGTTTCGGCTTGTGCTTCGATGTCGCGCACGGGGCGGCACATTCGGAATCGCTTGCAAGGGCTGCTTCCCTTCTGCCAAGCCAATGAGGAATTCCTGCGCATTGAACGCCGCTGCTCCCGTGGGCGCTTTGCCACCGCGCCTGCCCGGAGTCTGCCACACCCGGTGATAGGAACCGTCCTTGGCTAGAATCCGCGTCTTCAAGTTGTCGGCGAGATAGGCCTCCAGGATCTCGTAGCGCACGCGCTCCCGCGCCATCGAGTCCTTCAACGGGGTCAACACCTCGACTCGCTCGTAGAGGTTGCGCGGCATCCAGTCGGCGCTTCCGATGTAGACCTCTTCGTCGCCCCCGTTTGCAAAGTAGTAGATGCGGCTATGTTCCAGGAATCGTCCGACAATGCTGCGCACCCTGATCCGGTCGCTGACTCCACGCACGTCGGGCCGCAGCGCGCAAATTCCGCGTACCAGCAAATCGATTTCAGCTCCCGCTTGCGATGCCTGATAGAGGGCCAGGATGACTTTTTTATCGAGCAGTGCATTCATCTTCGCGATAATGCGCGCTGGCCGTCCGTGCCGCGCGTGATCGGCCTCGCGTTCGATCAGCGCCAGCAACTTTTCCGCCAGATCAAGGGGCGCCACCAGCAGCGGCCGATAGCTGGGATTCTCGGCGTACGCGGTCAGGAAGCTGAACACATCGTGCACAGCCCCTGTAATCTCAGGATCGGCTGTGAGCAAGCTCAGGTCCGTGTAGATGCGCGCCGTGGTCGCGTTGTAGTTGCCCGTCCCAACATGCGCGTAACGGCGCGTAACTCCGTCCGGATCGCGACGCGCCAGCAGTGAGAGCTTGCAGTGCGTCTTCAATCCCACCAGTCCGTGAAACACTTGGACTCCCGCATCCTCCAGATCACGAGCCCAGCGGATGTTCGACGCCTCATCGAAGCGCGCCTTCAACTCCACCACAGCGGTCACTTCTTTTTTCGGCGCGGCTGCGATCAGGGCAGGAACGATCAGCGAGTGCTCGTTGGTTCGGTAAAGCGTCTGCTTGATCGACATCACGCGGTCGTCCTCGGCTGCCGATTCAATGAACGAAATCACCGCATCGTAGGAATCGTAGGGATGATGCAGCAGCACATCGTGTCGCCGCAATTCTTCGAACAGATCCTGCGACTTGGCGGTCAACCGCAGCTCGCGCGGGATAAACGTCCTGAATTTCAACTCCGGATGCTTGGTCTGCTCATAAACGTTGAACAGCCGCGACACGTTCACCGGACCGTTCACCGGAAACACTTGCCATGGATCCAGCTCAAAGACATTCCGCAGCCGCTCCACAATCTCCGGATCGGCGTCCGCCTCAATCTCCATGCGAACCGCGTCGCCTTTGCGGCGGTTGTGCAACTCCGCGCGCACCGACTCGAGCAGGCTGCGCGCCTCCTCTTCCGCAAGATAAAGATTGCTGTTGCGCGTTACTCGAAACGCAGCCGACGACACGATGTCGTACCCGTGGTACATGCGGGCCGCGTGAAAGGCCACCAGGTCCGCCAGAAAAATAAAGTCATCGGTATCTTCGGAAGGCAACCGGATGAGCCTGGGCAGCGCTCGCGGCACGGTCACCACCCCCGTGTAGGTCATAGCAGAGCGGCGCCGTCGCCGCAGCAGAAACCCCACGCACAACGCCTTATTGATAACTCGCGGAAACGGGTGCGCCGGATCGACCGTCACCGGCGTCAGCAATGGATCCAGCTCCCGCTCACAATATTCCTCCACGAATGACTTGGCGGCCGAACCCAGTTCGTGCAGCCCTAGAACGCGAATCCCGTGCTCGGCCAACTGTGGGCGCAGATGCAAGTTCCAACAGTCATACTGCTCGTCCACGAATTCGTGGGTCTCGCGATTGATCCGGTCCCGCTCCTCCATCAACGTCAAACCGTCGGCCGCGCCTTCGTTATAGCCGTCTTCGATTTGCTGGACCAGCGACGCCACCCGCACCTCAAAAAATTCATCCAGGTTGCTTGCCGAAATGGAAAGAAACTTCAGCCGCTCCAGCAATGGATTGTTCTGGTCGGTGGCTTCCTGGAGCACACGCCGGTTAAACTCCAACCAGGACAGTTCCCGGTTGATGAAATGCGACGGACTATCGATTAAGGGACGCGCCATGGTTCACTGAGGGCGATGCGCGGTGAGGTATCGGATCCGCATAACGAACCTTCAGTATAAAACAGCTCCGAGCTCCGCGCTTTTGGGCTGATTTTTGGGTATTTTGAACAAACCTCCGGTTCGACCGTTGACGATAGGCCCTGTACTCGCGACATCGATTCGAAACGGGAAACAAATAAAACGGGGCGCTAAGAGGAATTCTCACAGCGCCCCAAAAATTTCCGCCAAGACTCTTGGAAGGTTTGCCTCCTGAACCTTTAGCGCACCTGTTTGATCTCCGCTTTCACCTTCTCGGCGACATTGTTCGGCAAGGGCGCGTACGTCAGAGCGGCTGTCATTTTCTGTCCGTCATCCACCATCCAGTTGAGGAAATCGGTGATGATCTTGCCGCGCGCTGCGTCCTTTGATTGCGCCGGAATCAGCAGCCAGGTAAAGCTGGAGATGGGATACGCGTCTTTCCCGGGCGCATTGGTGATTGATACCCGGAAGTCAGCCGGCATGGTCTTCACCGATCCCGCGGCTGCAGTCACGCTTTCTAGTGATGCCTTCACGTATTCTCCTGCGGCGTTGCGCACGCTGCCGTAAGGAATCTTGTTCTGCACTGCATAGATCAACTCGACATACCCGATTGCTCCGGACATTTGCCGAACCACACCGGCCACGCCTTCGTTTCCCTTGCCGCCCAGTCCAACCGGCCATTTAATCGACGTGCCTTTGCCTGGCCCACCCGCCCACTCGGGGCTGATCTTCGACAGGTAGTCGGTGAAAATGTACGTCGTGCCACTTCCGTCGGAGCGGTGCACCACGATAATGGCTTGATCGGGAAACTTCACGCCGGGGTTCGCAGCAGCAATCGTCTTGTCATTCCAGTTCGCGATCTTGCCCAGAAAAATTCCCGCCAGAATCTCCGGAGTAAACTTCAGTTCCCCACTCACGCCCGGCACATTGTAAGCAGGCACAACCGCGCCCAGAACGGTCGGCACGTGCAGGATTTTCACTTTCGATTGCGCCAGTTGCTCATCCGTCATCGGCCCATCGCTGGCCCCGAAATCCACCGTTCCGGCAAGCACCTGCCGGATTCCTCCTCCGCTTCCGATTGACTGGTAGTTGATCTGGATGTCAGGATGCGCGTTGTGATATTCGTTGAACCACTTCGAGTACATCGGGTAGGGAAACGTGGCGCCGGCTCCGTTCAGTGTAGTTTGCGCTACCGCGGGGATTGCCAGAGCCAGGCAGAGAAAAAGCAGTGCGCTTCGTCGGATCACTCGTTGAATCCTCCTGATCATGGATTTTCCTCTCGGTTCTATGCGCGCATTGTTACAGTCCGGTTACAAACGCATGAATTTCTAGTGAAACACCACGCTTTTTCCCGTAATCGGCAACCTTTCTCCACGGACTATTTAGGGACCACCGAACCTTGACCGACTCCAACGAACTTTTCGCGCCCGGTTGGCCGGGTATTCCTCCGCGCTGGACCTCCAGCGCCAAATCTGGCGTTGGCACAGCGCTCAATCCTCACAGCCGGGTCTGGTACACGCTGAGCCACGGCATTCTTAACGAAGTCTATTTCCCGCGTGTAGATCAAGCCTGCACTCGGGATCTCGGCCTCATCATCACCGACGGCCACAGCTACTTCTCCGAGGAAAAACGCCACTGCTCGTTTGAGAACGTTGCCTACGAGCCCGGCGTGCCAGTCTTCCAGCTCACCAACACGAGCCTCGACGGCCGCTATCGCGTCCACAAGGAAATCTTCAGCGACCCTTACCGCCACGTCGTGCTGCAACGAATTCGCTTTGAACCCAGGCAGGGAAAACTGGCTGATTATCGCTGCTATGCGCTGCTGTCACCTCATCTCGGGAACTGGGGATTCGGCAACACCGGGTGGACCGGCGATTACAAAGGCCATGACATGCTATTTGCCCAACGCGACGCCATCGCCCTTGCGTTCGCCAGCTCCGCCTCATGGGCTGCACGCTCGGTGGGGTTCGTCGGGTACTCCGATGGCTGGCAGGATCTCTCGCAGAACTTCCGCCTTACCTGGAACTACACTCGCGCCGAAAATGGCAATCTTGCCCTCACTGGCGAAATCGATCTCGCCGCCTGCGACGGCCAATTCGTCCTGGCGCTCGGTTTCGGTCGCAATTGCTGGGAAGCCGGACAACAGGTCATTTCCTCCCTGCAAGAAGATTTCGATCTGATCCGCGATCATTTCGTTCATCAATGGAGAAGCTGGCACGAGAGCCTGCGGCCGCTCGATCGCCCGCAGCGCGATTGCGACCTCTACCGCAGCAGCATGTCCGTGCTTCGTTCTCATGAATCGAAGGATTTCGTCGGCGGCATCATTGCCAGCCTCTCCATTCCCTGGGGGTTCAACAAGGGCGATGAGGATCTCGGCGGCTACCACCTGGTTTGGCCGCGCGATCTGGTCGAAACCGCGGGCGCGCTTGTTGCCGGTGATGCAATCGTCGATGCGCTGCGCGTACTACGCTACCTCGAGTCCACGCAGGAAGCCGACGGTCACTGGGCGCAGAATCTCTGGCTCGACGGCCGTCCATACTGGGGCGGCCTCCAAATGGATGAAACTGCGTTTCCGATTCTTCTAGTCGATTTATTACGCCGCGAAGCAGGCGACCAGCTGGGAGACTTGCATCGCTGGTGGCCCATGGTGCGCAATGCTGCCAGCTTCATCGTTCGCAATGGCCCGGTGACGCAACAGGACCGCTGGGAAGAAGACGGCGGCTATTCTCCGTTTACGTTGGCGGTCGAGATCGCCGCGCTTCTCGCCGCCGCCGACATCGCCGATCTCTTAGGCGAACTCGTGCCTGCCGCTTACTTGCGCGACACAGCCGACGCCTGGAACGACAACATCGAACGCTGGACCTACTCCATCGATGGCGATCTCGCGCGCCAGCTCGACGTCGAAGGATATTACGTCCGTATCGCGCCCGATAGTGAAGGTGCTGCCTCGCCCCTGCAGGGCTTCGTTCCCATCAAGAACCGCCCCCCGGGCCAGGGGGCTGTGCGTGCCTCTCAGGTCATCAGTCCCGATTCGCTGGCTCTGGTCCGCTTCGGCCTGCGCGCTCCGGACGATCCCAGAATCCTGAACACCCTCAAAGTGGTCGACGCGCTGCTGCGCGCAAAACTTCCACAAGGTCCCTGCTGGTACCGTTACAACGGCGACGGCTATGGCGAGCACGACGACGGCGGTCCCTTCGATGGGACTGGCATTGGCCGTCCCTGGCCTCTTCTGGCCGGTGAGCGTGCTCATTACGAAATTGCGGCCGGGCGCCCCGAATTCGCCGACGCGCTCTTGCGCCTAATGGAAGATTCGCCTGCGGGCGCAAGCCGCCTCATCCCCGAGCAAGTCTGGGATGGGCCCCCTATTCCAGACCTGGAGCTTTTCCCCGGAAAGCCGACCGGCTCCGCTTGCCCGTTAGTCTGGGCCCACTCCGAATACATCAAGCTTCGCCGTTCCCTGCGCGATGGTCGCATCTTCGACCAGCCTCCTCAAACCGTACAGCGCTACCTCGTGGAGAAGCGCCGTTGCCTGCACTTTCTTTGGATCTTCAACAACAAGGTGCGTACCATGCCGTGCGGCAAGATTCTGCGCATCGCGGTATTGAAGCCGGCCACGGTTCACTGGAGCCTGGATGGTTGGAATACGACGTTCGACACCCACACCCGCGACACCGAGCTGGGCGTCCACGTGGTTGATCTCCCGACCGACAAACTACCGGTAGCCCAGCCTGCGGTGTTCACTTTTCACTGGGACGCCGACGGGTGGGAAGGCGTCGACTATCGCGTGCTTGTCGAATAAGCTCACGTAGGGACAAACGCCTCGTCTGTCCGGCTGGGGACCAGCCCCGGCATGCTCCGCAGGTGGACTAACCAGCTCGGGGATGGAACCGAAAGAGAGCGGAAGACGATGCTACCCCGTGTACAGCAACTCCACCACGGTGCAATCGTCTCCTAAAGGATTACCTTCACAAAAGGCCGACACCGAGGCAAAAATATCTTCCAGCGTGGGCGTCTTGGCCGCGACTGCCTCGAGGCGCTCGTTATCGTAGAACTCGCCATGGGCGTTTTCCGCTTCCGTCACGCCGTCCGTCACCAGGATGAACCGGTCGCCGGGCTTCAAGTGCACGCGATCGCTTTCATACTGCGCGTCCGCCAACAATCCGACCGGAAGATTCCCATGTTGCGGCCGCGTGACCTGATCGCCTGAAACCAGCAGCGGTGGCACATGCCCGCAATTCACGTATTCCAGTTCCCCGTCTCTGCGAACCCTTGTAATGATCACGGTTGCATATTTTTCGCCCAAGTGCTTCTGCGTGAAGAACCGGTTCACCGATGTCATGATGTCGGTCAAAGGCATGCGCGCATGCAAGTGCGCATACACCATGCCCTGTAACGTGGAAGCCAGCACCGCCGCCGAAACGCCCTTTCCACTCACGTCGGCCAACACCACGGCCAGTCCATCGTCCGTGTTCACCACGTCAAAGAAGTCACCGCCAATCTCTTTGCAAGAAAGATTTCTGCCGCGCATCTTGGCGTAGGGCACTTCGGGAATCGTCACTGCCATGAGCCGCTGTTGAATCGAGGCGGCAATCGCCAATTCCTGCTGATACCGCCGCGACACCTCTTCCGCCTGCACCAGGCGGGCGTTTTCGATCAACGACGCCGCTTCCGTCGCGATGACGCGCAGGATATCGTGGCTGACGCTCGAGATATCACGTGAGGCAAACCGGGAATCGAGATAAAGTGCGCCAGTGACTTCTTGCGTATTGGCAGAGACGGCGGGAGCGTCGCGAGTCGTCTGCACCTGAGGCTTGCGCAGTGGCATGCAGATGACCGTGCGCAAATCGTAGGCCACGATGCTTTGCCGCACCGCCAGGTCGAGCGATTGGCTGGTGTCGGTGAACAGGAACTCCGAATTCGATTTGAGCGCTTCGTCCAGAATCGAGTGCGAAATCGTTTTATCGTCCAGCAGCGCTTCGCCCTTGGAGTTCCGTCCCGCCGCCAGTCGCAGATTCCCTTCTTCATCCTTCAGGAACACGTAGCCGCGTTCGGCGCGAATCAGTTTCAGGGTGGTGTCGACCAGGGTGACCAGGATCTCGTCGAGCACGCCAATTGTGTTCAACTTCCGCGCCGCCTCGAGGAACAGGGTCAGCTTCTCGAGGTCTGTGGTCTCGGTCGAAATCTGGATGCCCGAAATCTGGCTGAGGAACTCGCGGGCCGTGTTCGAGGTCGCATGCTGGGGGCTGAAAATGACATAGGCGACATCGCGTACCCCGAATTCCACGCGGTCGTTGCGCTGCAGCTTCTGGCGCTGCACACGCTCGCCGTTCACATAAGTCCCATGCTTGCTGCCCTGATCGACGACGAAGAAATCCCCGTTTTCGGCCACGATGAGTGCGTGGTCGCGCGACACCCGCGGGTCGGGGATCACCAGGTCTTTGTCCACCTTGCGCCCTACCGAAAACGGGGTGCGATTCATCACGATGGAGCGCTGCTCGTTCCCCTGCACGTAGATCAGTGAGGGAAATACCCCGGAGCCGGGGTCGGACGTGATACCGGAAATGGGTTGAAACCCCATAGGGCGTGACGAACTGCTCTCTAGGATACGAAATAATGACAGGAATGAGGCCCGGCGGAAAGGGGCTGCACCCGTTTGTTCACCGCTTCCGTGCCCAGCCGTGCGAGCGAGCCGAGCTCGAGCCGGAGATCAATTCCGCGCTCAGGAATGGCTCGCCTTGTACGCGGCGATGGCCTGCTGATCTGTATCGTACACCTCGAATACCGTGGCCAGTTTGGTGATGGCCAGAACATCCCGCAAGCGAGGTCCGAGGCCGGTCAGCTTGATGTCCGCGCCCGCCGCCCGCGCCGACGAATACACCCCGACCAGGGTTCCGAGACCGCCGCTGTCGATGTAACTTACGCCGCTCAGGTTCAATATGATGCGCTTGGTGGTCGTGAGCAGTTTCTTCAAACTCTCGCGCAGCCCGCTGGACTCTTCGCCGAAAACGATCCTCCCCGAACACGCGACGATCGTCACGCCATCGGCTAAAAGCGTATCCATCTTCAGCGTCATTCCGTCCTCCCCGCGTTCCACTCCTTGTGATTAGCCTGAGAAGCCTACTCCTTGCTCTCGCCCACTGCAAGCCAACCCGCGCCAATTCAGACCGAAAATCATGCCACCGGGTGCTCTTTTTGCAAGCTTTCCTCCCGAAACTCTTGCCCGGTTTCTGAGCCGGCATGCTCCTTCCACGCATAGGAGACCAGCAGGCTGAGCGGGATCAGGGAAACCAGCGGCATCGGGATCTTGGCGATGGTGTAAAGGGGAAGCCACCATTGCTGCTGCAGGGTGGTCGGAGAGATTGCCGGAGACACTATCGCCAACCCGATCGCTGCGAGCCAGGGCCACCCGAGAGCTGCCGCAAACAGCAGCAAACCGGTGCGCGATCTGGCCCCTCCCGCCCACAGTCTCCGCCGATCTTTGACGATGAGGAAGATCGCCGGCAGCATCAGCAGAAAGTTGTAAGGAGCAAACATTGGAATAATGATGATCGTGGCCACCAATGTCAGCGCAAGCATCAGAACGAAAGCAGGTTGATCGCTCTCCTGTTTTCGGAATCGCCAGCACACATCGGCAACGGCCACAGCAAGAAGACCGGCCGCAACTCGCCCGACCCACGGCGAAAGCATTACCTGCAGCATCGAGAGGCCGCCCGCGTAACGACGGTAGTCCCGTGTCGCTGACAGAAAATCCCCGAACCATCCGGGCAGGAGAATTTCTGATGTGCCCGCCAGCAGCAGCATCGCGACGGTGAATCCCCAGAATAACCGCTGTCTCCGTCGCCAATCGCTCAGTGTCCAGAGCAAAAGCACCGACGCCAAGGGCAGCGCAAGGTGCGGCTTGATGGTTGCCACTGCCAGCAGCGTGCCGCTGGAAAAGCGATGGCCGCTTACCAGCAGTGCGCATGCCCCCGCAAGAAGGGCGACTACAGGCAGCGTCAGTTGCTGAAGCTTGAATCCTTGCACGGCGGAAAAGCTGCCCAGCACCAGCAGCATGGCAATCATCCCTTCGCCGAACGTCAACTTCCAGCGAACCACTCTCAACCACAACAGAACGCTTCCCACGGTGGCGATCACCAGCAGACACTTGAACGCAATCGCGACCGGCCCAAACGGCAAGCCCACCGTTGGAGCGAGTAGAAACACCACGTATACCGGGTATGCGAAGCCCTGCTGATCTTTCGGATCTCCCGGACGGCTGGGGTCCAGCGCGCGCCCGTAATAACCGATTTGAATCTCGCGTGTGATCTCTTTGCTATAGGGATTGCGATGATGCAACAACAGTTCCCGAGCGCCCAACCAGCGCGGGTATAAATCGGACAGATTTCCCCGAGGCCGGTCGTGCGTCTGTGCGTCGGCCCGCTGGTAGGGCACCAGCACGCGTTCCACGTAGAACCACATGGCTGCCACGCATACCAGCGCGAGCGCCAGCCCAAGTTTGGTTTTCTTTGGCAATGAATTTCGGTCCCGGCGGCTGGAAGAGTCATGTTACAACCTGGGAAGGATTAACACGCAGGAAGAATCTGACGCTCTTCAACCCTCACACACTTATCGGAGCAGATATTTCTTACGGGAAAGTTCCACGAAACGACACCGCACTCCGATCCTCCTCCGGCAGTGAACGTCCGGGCCGGGCAAAGAGTTCGAATTCCCTGTCTCGGTAGACCCGCCGCCACCCGACCTCCATCATCTTCTCGGCGACTGCCGTCTCGCGTGGCACCAGGACGACATCTGTCGGATACGCATCCAACGCCGCTTGCCAGCCCGGACTCGCCTGATAAAAACGAAACACACTTTCCACCACGTTGTTTGGGTAAGTTTCCTCGTAGCGACTATCCAGCGATACCTTCACTGCCGGAAACAATTTCCACGAGACGTACGCGCCCAGGCGAAACGGCACCATGAGATTGCCGCTGAAGCTTTGCTCGCGAAGGTAGTTCACTGCCCCAACCGGATAGATCGGCTGGGGCACCGAAAGTTCCCAGGGTTTCTGGCGAATCGCGGCCACCACGCTCGCGCATGCCAACACCACCCACGCCGCCATCGCGAAACGCGCCCTGCGCTGCACGAAATGCGAGATCCAGCGTCCCGCAGCAGTCTGCTGCAAATAGAAGGGCACGTAGCACAGCCAGACGACCGCAAAGAGTGGCAGCAATTTCCTGTGCAGCGCAGACTCCACGGCCGTCGCGCCCAAAGGAAGAATGCCCGGCAGTTTGCCGATTCCTACCGACCAAACACAATACAGAACCACCGCTGCAGCCACGACGAAACAGAAGGTCCACCACACGCCAAGATCCGAAATTGGCCGCCACTCCGGAGCATACGGGCGAGCCATGACCAGTGCGCGACGCAAATAACCAAAATAGGCCGTGCCATACGGTGTCAGAAAGGTCTCAAGCACCATTCCGGCGAGGAAGAGCAGCAAGCGGCGAGCGTCCCTCCCGCGAAGCATCTCCTCACCGCAGTACAAAGCCATCAGTCCGACGCCTACCACAAATCCGCCGTGCAGATTCACCCACACGGGGTACAAGATCAGCCACGCGATCATCCATTTCGGCGATCCCCTTCGATCAAGTTGCCAGAACAATATTAGCAACGCCGTAAAAAAGAACGAGTAGACCTGCGCGCGCACCGCGGTGAAAAACCCCAGATGCGCCAGAAAGATCGCCAAGGGCGCACACGCTGCTATCGCACGAAAATCTGCGCCCACCGTTTCTGCGCAACGCACACAAAGAAAGCCGGTGCCCATCGCGAGCAGGAATTTCAGCAGAATGATCGCCCATCCCCCGAACCACCGCGTCCCAAGCAATGCGACCACGCCCGCTCCCCATTCATGATCGATCCAAGGACTCAGGGTGGGTGTGTACGCGAAAGGGTCGGTTTTCACAAGGTGTCCTGCCAACAGGCTCTCTCGAACGAGCGCAATCTGATGCCAAATGTCGATGTCTACAAAGTTGTACGCGATCAATGCCAGGAAAAAAGCCGCCAGCGCTCCGTAAGTCACCCGGCGCAGCATTACCACTTCCCCGCGCTCACTTCCGAGCTCGCTAGAGCTCGCATTGATGGTGTGTACGTGCGACATCGTGCGCAAAAGTCCACCCCGGTCCCCGCGGAGATTCGCGCGGGAAGCTTCGTCGTGAGCTATCGTATCTAAGGATTGAGGAAGCGCTCTCGGAGCCGTCTGTCACTGCGTGGGTTTTCGGGCAAGCACCTGGTATTGCCCCCCAAGAGGAATTCGCGCTAGCGACCGCTCGAGTGGCCGCAGCGGCTTGAGAAAGTGAGGAAAGAAGAATCGATAATCCGTACGGAGAACTTCAAATCCGCCTTTGCGAAGGAGACGAGCCGCTTCTGGAGGCGAAATCTTCACCGCGTCCTGATCAAACTTGCACCGGTACATCACGTACCGTGTGCCGGGGTTCCAAGGATTATTTTCCCAGAGTGCAAACAAGCCGCCTGGCCGCAGGCAACGGTAAATGTATTCCACCGACCCGTTCCTGTGCGGCACGGGAATGTGGTGGAACACTCCATTGCAGTAGACCACGTCCACCGAGCCGTCAGGCGGATACTCTGAAAAGGAAAGAAAGCGGCAGTTGGGCGAACCATAATGGCGGCTGGCGCGTTCAAGAGACCGCTCAGATACATCGAGGCCCACCAGCGAGTCGCACTGCAAGAACTCCTGCAGCAGTCCTGAGGTGTCGCCGATGCCGCACCCGTAATCGAGCACGCATGTAGCGCGATAACGATATTCGCGCAAGCATTTCGCGAGCCACTCGACGCGACCATGAGCGAAGAACTCCTTGCTCTCCCCGCTGGCGGCCAGAGCCTCACCGAGACATTCGTCATAATTGTCGGCGAACTGGTCAAACTCGGCTGAGCCTTTCATCGCCGCTGCATTCCCAACACGCTCAGAAAGAAGCTGGCAAATACGGTTTGCGTGCCCAGCGTAAGCAACAGGACGGCCGGAATCACAATGCGCATGGCATGTGGATAGTCGAGCGTCCCAAAACCTCGAGTTCCCCACCCTGCCACCGCAAACAATGATGTGGCCAATCCGGCAATCGTCAAAAGTGATCCCACGCCGAGTCCTACCTCAAGTGTGATGTAGCGAAACAATTTGTCGAGAACCGGATCAAGCGGGTGCAATCCCTCAGAAACGGCAAAGAGCTTCGTGAATACTGCGAAGCAGATGCTTTGGAATCCCAGCAGCATAAAAGCGGCCGCATAAAGCAACGTGTGCACGTCAAACGTGATAGTGCCCATAGTTCTCGGCCCCGGCAAAAGCCAGACTCCTAATAGGCTTCCTATCAACATGAGGGCCACGCCCGGATAGAGAAAGAGCCAGCGGGGGCTATACAGCAAGAAGAATCGCAACGTGCGCCAGCCATCGCGCCAGGTCCGCAAGTGAGGTGGACGGCTGCGACCGTCGGGGGAAAGGGTTGTGGGAACCTCCGCGACTCGCATTTTGAGCAGCGTCGCCTTCACGACCATCTCGGTCGCGAACTCCATTCCGGTCGTGCGCAGGCCCATGCGCTGATAGGCATCTCTCCGGAAGCCACGGAGGCCACAATAAAAATCCCCCACCACACGGCTTCGGAAGAAGCGCCGCCCGATCCAACTCAGGGCCGGATTCCCGAAGTACTGGTGCAAGGGAGGCATCGCGCCTTTTTCGATACCACCGCGGAATCGGTTCCCCATGACGAGGTCCGCGCCGTTTCGGAGTTGTTCTAGAAACCGCGGGATATGCCCGAAATCGTAGCTGGCATCGGCATCGCCCATTACAACGTAGGTTCCGACCGCCGCCGCGATTCCTCCCATGAGAGCGTTTCCGTATCCCTTGGCGGCGATTGGGATAACTCGCGCACCCAACCTTTGTCCGATCTCAACGGAGCCATCACTGCTGCCGTTGTCGGCAACGATGACTTCCCCTTGTATACCTTCGGCGAGCATCGTCTCCTGTGCCTTGCGGACACAGGTCCCCAGCGTTTCCGCTTCGTTCAGACAAGGCAGCACCACGGAGAGTTCGATCTCCTCTGGATCGCGCTCGCTCACGGTTCGTTGCTTCGCTTCGAAACTGGCTCTGGACGCCACAGCAACCCCTTAAGGTATTCTCGGAATAGTAGTATTACCCGCCGATCGATCTTCTGCAGACTGTTTCCGCTCGGCCGGATGAAGATCGGCTATCCCATGGAGTTTACCAAACAGGCGCGGGGGGAGCGTGGTGAACCTCTTGTTTGTTGCGACGTTGGGGCTGGTGCTGTTGGCTGCCTGGATTGCCCCGCTGGCAGGTGACCGTTGGCTTCGGCCCGTCGAAACAGCGGGTGCCGCCTTTGCGCAAAAGAAATCTCTCACCCTTGTCACGCTGGGACTGCTCACCATCACGGCGCGCCTTGCGCTCCTGCCCATCCTGCCCGTTCCGGCCCCGGCCATCCATGATGAGTTCAGCTACCTGCTCGCGGCCGACACGTTCGCGCATGGTCGCTTGACCAACCCGCCGCACCCTTTCTCGATTTTTTTCGACACCTATCACGAGTTGCAGCACCCAACCTATGCTTCCAAGTACCCTCCGGGCCCTGGCGCTGTCATGGCACTTGGTCAGGTCCTTGGCCACCCCTGGATTGGAGTCCTGCTGAGCACGGCCGCCATGGTCGTCTCCATGACATGGATGCTCCAGGGATGGTTCCCGCCGTCTTGGGCTCTGCTGGGCGGCGTGCTCGTCTGGGCGGACCTGGGGCTCTTCGCTCCCTGGGTGGACAGCTATTACAACGGCTCGGTCGCGACTGTGGGCGCCGCCCTGGTTTTCGGCGCTTATCCACGAATTCGCCACTTTGGCCGAGCACGGGATGCCTTCCTAATGGGCCTTGGAGCCGCCATCCTGGCTTACAGTCGGCCGGTGGAAGGTTTCATCTTCTGTCTCCCCGTCGCAATCGCTCTCACGATCAGGCTGATCTCCAGTCGCTTTTCCGATCCCCACCCCAGCATTTCGCGCTTATACCTTCCCCTTGCGGCTGCGCTGATCCCGGCAGGGCTCTTCCTCGCTTACTACAATTTCCGAGTCACGGGAAATGCCTTGCAGTTCCCCTACGTTCTTTATCACCGCGAATATTTCAACAATTACCCCGTCTTCTTCTGGCAGAAGCCCGTACCGCCGCTACACTATGCCAACCAGCAGTTTGAGAAGTTTTTCAATCTCTGGAATCGCGAAGAGTTTGAGCTCTCCTGGCGGGCATGGGCAAGGCGAGCCTTGGCGTTATCGTGGAAATTATGGCGGATTCTGCTGGGGCCGGCCCTGACTCTGCCTCTCGTCATGCTCATCCGGGTTGTGCAGGACCGCCGCATGCGCCTGCCACTCTGGGAGGTATTTGTCTGTTCCCTCGGGTTGCTGTCGGTCGTTTGGTTCCAGCCCCATTACGCCGCGCCTCTCGCAGCCGCCGTGTTCGTAGTCGTGGTTCAGGCCATCCGCCACTTGCGCCGGGCAAAGATCCACGGCCGTCCCATAGGGATTTTCCTGTCTCGTTTGATCGTGGTGCTCGTCGTCGATTGGGTCGCCATTCAAGCCGGACACGCTGCCCGGTACCCCGTGACCGCTTGGAAGGGCCAGCGCGAACAGGTTCTCCGGACCCTCGAGTCGGTTCCAGGCAAACACCTCGTCGTCGTTCGCTACACACCCACCCACAATGTGCACCGGGAATGGGTCTACAACGCTGCCGACATTGACTCCTCCCGTATCGTCTGGGTCCGCGAGATCCCCGGCCAGGACATTACCCCCTTACTGCGCTACTACCATGAGAGAAAGGTCTGGCTCCTCGAGGCTGACCAGTCTCCGCCGACGCTCGAGACTTACCCACGAGCGTCCGCAACCGAACCCAGGAATGTCCCGTAAACGAGCGCAGACGGTCTTTCTGAGGGCTCGTTGGTGGGAAGCGCGACCCCTACAATCCTGATATCGAGACGGGAACCAAGAAATTAGCTTTCCCCGTGGCCCGGTCGCGGTATGATAGTCGCGACCGGGCGGCGTAAGGCCTCGCCGGACCCCTCAAATACTTGATTCGATTGAGAAACGGAAATCGTCTCCGTCAACGAGCGCTCCACGGGTCGCCCGATGCCTGCTGGAATGTTCGGTTCCATGATGTCTTCTTGTTTTCCACGGGAGGAGTAATGAGTCAGACTATCCAAAGATTGCTGCGCGATGAGAAAGGACAGGACATCGCTGAATACGCTGTCATGTTGGCAGTCATTCTTGTCATCGTGGTAGGCACCGTTCGCCTTATCGGCTCCAACGCGAACACCGTTTTTTCACAAGTTGCCAGTTCGATCCAGTGACCGGTTAGCGAGTCGTTTGTTCGTTTCCGGAAGGCGGCTTGGTGTGTGATGGTGGTGGTGAGATTTTTGGATCGGCTTACATCTGCAGCTGGAGGAAAAACTGGATCAGCAGGTTTGTCGGAGCGTGCGGCGACTCGTCGCACACTTGCAATTTATGGCTTGTTTTGAGGAGTACGCATGAATCGTTCACGGCTCCTATTCATCGGGTTCGTGGCACTCGCGCTTGGTGCTTTCGTCAGCTTCGTCGTCTACAAGAATGTTCTGTCCAGGTCTAGTGCGGGCAACGAGCCCGGGGCCGACGTGATCGTCGCGGCCAACGATATTCAGGTCGGCGCAAAGCTTCAGGACGGCGATATCCGTATGGTCAAAGTGCCGGCCTCGGTGGTGCCGCCAAACTCATTCCGTTCGAGATCTCAAATTATCGGACGTGGCGTCATCCTCCCCATCCAGAGGGGCGAGTTTATCTTGCCAAGTAAGCTGGCTGCCGAGAATGCTGGCTCTGGACTTCCGTCTCTGATTCCGCCGGGAATGCGCGCGGTCTCGGTGCGAGTGAACGAAGTCGTCGCGGTCGCTGGCTTCGTGATTCCCGGAACGCGCGTGGATGTTCTGCTCACCGGCAACCCGATGGGCGCCAATGAGCCTCAAACCACTACCGTCCTCGAGAATGTCGCGGTCATCGCCGCCGGGCAAAGGCTCGAGCGCAACGCGGCGGGCGAGCCGCAATCGACCCCTGTGATCACACTCCTGGTTTCCCCGGATGATGCGCAAAAACTTACCCTGGCTAGCTCCCAGGGGCACATTCAGCTCTCCCTGCGCAATCCTGTCGACACCAAGAAAGTCGACATTGCCTCCATGAAAGCCACTGGTCTCTATAAGAATGTGGCTCCGGTGGCTCTGCCGGCACCTCATCCAAAGCCGGCGAAGACTTCCAAGGCGCAACCGGCTCCTGCTCCGCCGGATGCTTACAAAGTCGAGGTCATTCGTGGCAACAAAGTCGACGAAACCAAGTTCCCAGATCAAACAGGCGCTCACTAGGAATGAACAGCTCTCTGATCAACAAATTTCTGCCGCCACTTCGAGTTGAGAACAGTCTGAAGATCGCGCTACCCCGGGCGGCTGTGGGCGCCGTGGCCGTCATGCTGCTGCTGTCAGCGTACAGCACCGCCGAGTTGCGCCAACAAGATGCCAACCAGCAACCCGAGCATCCTGCCACCGCCTCCGTCCCTGCACCTTCGGAGGCCACGGGGGCGGCGCCTCTCCGCGTCATGGTGGGAAAGTCGCTGCTCATCAACACGAGCGAACGTCTGAAGCGCGTTTCCGTCACAGATCCTGCTGTGGCTGACGTGCAGGTTGTAACTCCTACCCAGATCCTGGTACACGGCCGCTCCGCGGGCGAAGTATCGCTGCTTATCTGGGACGAACTGGAGCGTTCCCGAAGCTTCGATCTCCGCGTCGATGTCGATGTGACCGCTGCGGCCGAAGAAGAAAAGAGCGTTTTCCCGGACGAGCAGATCCTGGTGACCCCCTCCCGCTCTGCGATTGTGCTTTCGGGACATGTCTCGGACGAAACCGTGGCCACGCGCGCCGGCAAGATCGCCGAGGCTTATTCGAAGAACGTTGTCAATGTTCTGACATTTGGGCCGAAAGGCGCGCAGGAAGTCCTGCTCGAGGTGAAGTTCGCTGAAGTCGACCGCACCGCGATTTTGCAATACGGGTTCAATATCTTTGCCCCTGGCCTTGGCAATACGATAGGCACGATCCAGACCGGGCAGTTCGGATCCGTAGCCATCCATAACACTGCCACCACGACCACCACCAGCGGCGGCTCGACCACGACTACAACTACCCCCACGGCGCCCACAGTCAACATCAGCGATTTCCTGAATGTCTTTATCACTCGCACTGATCTCAATATTGGCGCCGTGATTAAGGCGCTCCAGGCCAAGAACCTGCTCCAGATTCTGGCCGAGCCTAATTTGATCGCGGTCAACGGCAAAGAAGCCAGTTTTCTTGCCGGCGGGGAGTTCCCCTTCCCCATCGTCCAGCCCAGCCAGGGTTTCAATGCGGTGACCATCCAGTTCAAGGAATTCGGCGTGAAGTTGAGGTTCACTCCCGTAATCATGCCGAGCGGAAACATTCACCTTAAAGTCGTACCTGAGGTCAGCACGCTCGACTTCACCAATGCATTACAGATTTCCGGATTCCTGATTCCCGCGCTCAGCACGCGGCGCGCCGATACCGAGTTCGAATTGCAGGACGGGCAAAGCTTCGTGATCGCCGGCCTGATGGACAATCGCGTTACCAATCTCGTGAACAAGATTCCCGGCCTGGGCGACATCCCGATCCTGGGCACGTTCTTCAAGAGTAAGGGTGTGCAGAAAAGCAACGCCGAACTGATGGTGCTCTGCACTGTGAAAAAGGTTGGGCCCGAGGTCCAACCGACGGCACTCCCAAATAACCCTGAGCCTTTCCTCAAAGACGACAAGTTCGATGGGAAAAAGCCAGGGGGTGGAAAGTAGTTTTGTGTCATGCCTGAGCTTTCAGTAGTCATCATCGCGGGCGACAGCGAGCAACGTGCCGTTCTGCAAGTCCTGGTCGACGGAACTTCCGTGGCCCGCACCGCGCACGCCGCTGCGAATTATCCCGCCGCCGCGACCGATCCATTGATTCCCCGGATGCATGCCTTGCATGCCGATGTCATCCTGGTCGATGTTCCGGTCGAAAATCCCTCCGCTGCGCTCAACGCAATCGAATTGCTACGGCAGGAAGTGCCGGAAACCGCGGTATTCGCTATTGGCAGCATGGCGCAACCGCAGAGCATCGTGAGCGCCATGCGCGCCGGGGCCCGGGAATATATCGAACGCCCGAGCACCACCACCGATTTGCTGGAAGCCTTCATTCGCCTATCCACGAACCAGCGCAAGGTCAAGCGCGATGGGCCTCGAGGCAAAGTCTTTACCGTGGTGAACGCCAAGGGAGGAAGTGGCGCCACCACCATCGCCGTCAATCTCGCCCTGGCTCTGCAATCGGCTCACAGCAATGTTGCCCTGGTCGATTTGGCCCCGCTGGGCCATACCGTCCTTCACCTGAATCTGAAGGCGCCCTTCACGGTGGCCGACGCAATCCGGAACCTCCATCGCATGGACAGTTCCCTGCTGGAAAGCTTCATGACGCGCCATTCCGGCGGATTGCAACTCCTGGCCGGCGCCAGCAACCCGGCCGGCTCAGATGCGGCCACCGCTGAATATGCCCGTTTGTTCGACCTTATGGCGGGCCACTTCCGCTACGTCGTCGTGGACGCCTCTTCTCGCCTCGACAGCGCGACCCGGCTGGTCGGCAATCTCTCCGAAACCGTCCTACTGGTCGCCCATGCCGACGTGGCCTCCCTTTGGAGCGCCTCGCGGGTGGTACAGTTTTTGGGGGAGAATTCCAACCGGGAACGGGTTAAACTGGTGCTCAATCGTTTCCGCAAGATTCCTGGCTTTCACGAAAGCGACGCCGAAACTGCTTCGGGTGCCAGCCTGTTATGGCGCATCCCCAACCAGTATTTCGCTGTATCGGCCGCCATCGACCGCGGGGTTCCGCTCATGCAGCAGAACCATACCGAAATCGCGCGCGCTTTTAACGGATTGGCGGCCGCCCTCACGCAGAATGACGATGACGTGAAGCGCTCCGCCTGGTCACTGTTCAAGACGGTTTAGAGACACTATGCCCAACCTGCAGACATTCGAGCGAAGTGAATACCAACAGGTCAAAGCCGACCTCCATCGCAAGATCCTCGACCGTCTCGATCTTGAGAAACTCGGTCGCACCAACAGCGAAACGGCGCGCGAGGAAGTCCTCATCCTCATTCGCACCTCGGTCAACAGTGAAGCGGTCCCGCTCAGCTTTGCCGAACGCGAGCGCCTGGCCCGCGAGATTCTGGATGAGATCTTCGGTCTTGGCCCGCTGGAACCCCTGCTCAAAGACCCCAGCATCTCCGATATCCTGGTCAACCGGTTTGACCGGGTCTATATCGAACGCGCCGGCAAACTCGAACCCACCGGCCTTTCCTTTAAAGACAATGGGCACCTGATGCAGATCATCGATCGCATCGTCTCGCGCGTAGGCCGCCGCATCGATGAATCCTCGCCCATGGTCGATGCCCGTCTCGCAGACGGCTCCCGCGTGAATGCCATCATTCCGCCGCTGGCCATCGACGGCGCTTGCCTTTCCATCCGCCGTTTCGGACGCGATCCCATTACCGCCCGGCAGATGCTCGAGAACAAGAGCCTCACTGAACCCATGCTGGAATTGCTCACCGCGGTCGTCAAAGGCCGCTTGAACATTCTCATCTCGGGGGGAACGGGCGCCGGCAAAACCACTGTGCTGAACGTGCTCTCCGGCTACATTCCACATAACGAGCGTATCGTCACGATCGAGGACGCCGCCGAACTTCAGCTGAAGCAGGAGCACGTGGTGCGCCTCGAAACCCGCCCGCCGAACATCGAAGGCAAGGGCGCGGTTCGCCAGCGCCAGCTCGTCATCAACAGCTTGCGTATGCGTCCCGACCGCATCGTGGTGGGCGAGGTGCGCGGCGAAGAAGCCTTCGACATGCTTCAGGCCATGAACACCGGTCACGAGGGCTCGCTGACTACCGTGCACGCCAACTCACAGCGCGACGCTCTCGCTCGTATCGAAAACATGGTCTCCATGGCCAACCTGAACATTCCTGAACGCGCCATCCGCCACCAGATCTCCTCGGCCATTCACGCCGTGGTCCAGGTGGCGCGTCTTTCTGACGGCACTCGCAAGGTCATCACTGTCTCTGAAATCACGGGCATGGAGAGCGACATCATTACCATGCAGGACATCTTCGTTTTTGACCGCCTCGGCATTGACGAAAGCGGAAAGGTTCGGGGCATGTTCCGCGCCACCGGCGTCCGTCCGAAATTCGCCGAACGATTGGCCACCGGAGGTTGCCGGCTCCGGCCTGGTCTCTTTGAATCGCGCGTGGAGGTTTGAGCTAGAGGGATCATCCATGGTGCCGCAACTCGTTGCCATCCTCGTGTTCGTAGTTGTAGCTGCCGTCGTGTTCGTCGCATTTTCGCTGCTCGACGAGCGCAAAGAGCGCTCTCGCGTTCTGCGCGATCGTCTCGCCGATACCCAGCAGATGGAAGGAACCAAGCCGCTGGAAGATATCGCTCTGCTGCGCGATGAAATGCTCAGCGAGATCCCGGCGCTCGACAATCTGCTGCGCCGCTCTGAACGCGTCTCCGCGCTGCAGAAAATGCTCTCCCAGGCCGATATCAAAATGCGCGCCGGGAATTTTCTGCTGGTTTGCCTGGGCACCGGCTTTCTTCTGGGATTTATCGTTTACGCCGCCGCGAACAAGAACATCCTCTTTGCCTGGGTCGGCATGTTGCTCGGATTTTTCATGCCGTACTCGTTCGCTTCGTATAAGCGCACCAAGCGCTTCGACGAATTCGAGGAGCTGTTTCCGCAGGCCATCGATACTCTCGCCCGCGCCGTGCGGGCCGGCCACGCCTTCACCACCGCGCTCGAAATGATTTCCGATGAGATCGCTGAGCCGGTCGCCGGCGAGTTCCGCAAACTTTTCGAAGAACAGAAATTCGGCCTTCCCGTCCGGGAAGCGCTCGCCAATCTTGTGGACCGCGTCCCGCTCGTCGATGTCAAATTCTTCGTTACTGCGGTCATGTTGCAGCGTGAGACCGGTGGCAACCTCGCCGAGATTCTCGACAACCTCTCCTACGTCATCCGCGAGCGCTTCAAAATTCTGCGCCAGGTCCGCGTCTATACTGCGCAGGGCCGCCTGACCATGATGCTGCTTATGGGCATGCCTCCCATCATCGTGATGATGATGCTGTTCATGAACCCCACATTCATCAAGCCGCTGTTCACCGATCCGATCGGCCACTTCATGATCGTGATCGGCCTCATCCTGCAAACCTGTGGCTACTTCGTGATCCGCAAGATCATTCGGATCCAGGTCTAACTTTATGGCGATCGTTCTCGCAATCCTGATCTTCCTCACCATCGCAGGGGCCCTCTTTGCCTTTGGCGCCGCGGCGTACGCGCCCTCTTCGATCTTGGGCTCGCGCCTCCGCTCACTCGCCTGGCAGCGTCCCCAGGTGCAGGAGAAGCCCGCCATCAAGGAGCGCATCGAGCAGGCGCTCGATCCCTTCAGCAAAGCCTTGCCGCTCTCGGCCGACGACAGCAATCGCACCCGCGCATGGCTGATTCAGGCGGGTTATCGCGAGTCGCGCCACCTCACCGTGTATCAGGGCATCCGCGTTCTGTTCGCTGCGGTTGGCTTCGTCTCCGTACTGGCAATCAGCGGACTCAAATCGCCGCCCCTGCTGATCGGCGTGACCGGGCTCGGTTTCTTCATTCCGCGTTTCTTCCTGAAACGCATGATCAACGCTCGCCAGATGCGCATCCGCATCGCCATGCCCGATGCCCTCGATCTCACCGTCATATGTGTCGAAGCGGGCCTTGCCCTGGATCAGGCCATGATGCGCGTGGGCGAAGATCTGCGCCACGCTCATCCTGATCTCGCCAACGAGTTCTATCTCATGAACCTCGAACTTCGCGCCGGAAAACCCCGCGCCGAAGCTCTTCGCAACCTCTACAACCGCACCGGGGTCGACGACATCAAGGCGCTCGTCACCACCCTGGTGCAAACTGATCGCTTCGGCACCAGCGTCGCGCAAGCCCTTCGGGTTCACTCCGATTCCCTGCGCACCGAACGCCGTCAGCGCGCCGAAGAACAGGCTGCCAAGACCACAATCAAGATGGTTCCTCCCCTGGTGGTGTTCGTCCTGCCATCCATCATCATCGTGACTCTCGGACCGGCCATAATTAACCTGTACCGCACGCTCACCATGTGACCTGCGGGCTGTACCCGGATGATGGATTTGGGAGTCTTGATGTCGGCGTCAGTTGCCTGCGGCTACGCGTTCAATCGCACGCGCAGCCAGTACCTTGCCACTCGCTTGTCCATTGCTGACACCCATTGGTCCCGCCTGCGCGGCCTAGTCGGAAAAACTGCTTCCGATTTCCAGCAAGAGCGTGGCCTTTGGATCGTTCCCTGCCGTGGAGTCCACACCCTCGGCATGCGTTTCCCGATTGATGTCATCTACCTGAGTCCGGACAAGGTGGTCGTCCACCTGGAGCCCGCCCTGGCCCCTTGGCGCTTTGCCCCGGTGCGTCTGAACGCCGCATCCGTGCTAGAACTACCGGAAAACACGATTCGCTCGACAGGCACTACAATTGGAGATCAGCTTGAAATCGATACCCGCAGCGCAGGAGAGCGCGCCCCGGCATGACTGAAGGGCCCAAATTACTGGTCGAATGGTCGTCGCCGTGGCAGGAGTTCCGAACGGCGATCGGGCCTGCCCTTGGGCGCTCGCCAGCCGCGCTCGCCGGGGAGACTCCCATTGGCCTGTTCCCCTTGCGCGGCATCCTTCTGTCCTGGGGGGCGGAAGCCATCCTGCTGGCGATGATTATCATTTTGCCCGCAAAGTTGGCCCTTCTGCAGCCCTTCCGCCCGCCAACAATTTCCAAGCATGAAGTCATCTATTACCACGGAGACGAACTTCCCCGAGTTGAGGACTTCGGCGGCGCGCAAGCTGGCCGTACCGGCCGGGCTGGGGGTCAAGAGGCTTACCACCACAGCCAAACGCTTCGCGTCGCTCGCGGAAGCTCGGCCCGAGACAAGGTCGTCGATGCTCCCAATCTTAAGTTGCCAGTCTCCCTCGACCCGGTCGCAAACCTGCTAGCGGTCAAGCCTGTTCCCGGCCCTCCGCCCGCCGAAGGATTGAAGTCCTCCCTGACCCCGCCCACGCTTTCGAAGAACGCCATTGTCGCGCCGCCTCCGGAGACCTTTCGGGAACTGAACCGGGCGACTCCCGGACTAGCCAGCGCAGTAGTAGCACCGCCGCCCGCGAATGTTTCCGCGAACCGCCGCCAGATGATGGGGCTCTCCACCGTGATCGTAGCCCCGGCGCCCGACGACGTTCCGCGCGATCAATCGCATTCCGTAGTGGCCATGACCAGCCAAATCGTTCAGCCCTCCCCTTCCGACGTGCAGCGGGATCCACCGCCCTTGCGAGGTCCGGCTGCCGGGACCGCCAACGTGGTGCCGCCCCCGATCTCGGCTCCACAACGCGAAGGTACGCAAGCCGCGAAACTGAATATGCCAGCCCCGGCCGTGATTGCTCCGCCGCCGTCGCAGGTGACCAGCGATCGCAACGTCTCTGGGGCGAGCCTGTCTGACCCCAAAGTAGTTCCGCCGCCCGTGCAAGTAGGGGGACGGTCAACAGACCCTCGAGCCATCCCGGGTTTGACCGGCGCCAATCAGATCGTGCCTCCTCCGCCTAGCGATACCACAGGAACATCCTTGACCGGCGGAGGACGTGGCCACAATCAGAGGGCGGGCGGGTTCGGTACGGCCCTTCCAGCCGACAACGTTGTCCCGCCTCCGCCAAGTTTCGCGTCCGGCAACTCGAGCGCCGGCGGCCCCCGTGGTGCGGCAGGTAGCGCCTTGGGATCGGCGCAGGTCGTGCCTCCACCGCCCAGCCTCAATTCCCCTGCTGGAAACCCACTTTCTGGACATGGCAGCGGAGCCAAAGGCGATGGCCTCGGCGGACTCTTAGACGCAGGCTCAGTACTAGCACCACCTTCTCCCGCCGGAGGCACAGGAGGAGGAAAGGGCGTGATCGTCTCCAGTCAGCCCGGCTCCGCGGTTGGCGTGCCTGGAAACGCTACTCCCGGGTCGATCGCCATGTCGCCCTCAGGAGGCACCAAGCCCGGATTGGGCGGCTCGGGCGGCGGCTTAGGCCTCGGTCATGGAAACGGCCCCGGCAGCGGGATGACCGGAGAAGGTACAGGCGCGGCGAAAGCCGGCATCGGAAAAGGATCTGATCCAAACTCCCGCGACGGAATCTCGCCCTACCCAGGTCCAGGGGGAGCCGGGAGCGGCACCAACGGCCAGCCTCCCGTGCCCGGAGTGTCGATTGCGGGAGGAAACACGGCTGCTATCGTAAATCTACCTAGTTTCGGTTCGGGAGACTCCACCGACCCCAGCGTTCCCGCACGATCGCCCTCCGGAGGATCGCGGCGCGCCTTCACGACAACCGTAAAGGGCACTTCGCGCTCAGGCGGAGCCTTCAACCAATATGGTCGCCTGCCCGGCATCGTGTACACGACGTCCTTCTACGTGAACGGCGCAGGTGTGGTCTCCATAGAGTTCTCCGACCCAGCTTCTGTAAAACGAGGCTATTCCGAGGAGCTCACGAGTCCTGATGTGCTCCAGGCAACCTTTCCAATCCAGCTCAACGGTGCACGAATCATGCTTGAGGGGAAAATGAACCCGGCCGGACACCTGCACGATTTTCATCAGATCTTTGCAGATCCCGGAGCGCCGGTTTCGAAAGTCGTGGCCGCCGTCGCAACCTGGAAATTCACCCCTGCTCTTCGCGGCAACGACCCCATCGAAGTCAGCGTCCTCCTCGGCTTCAACATCGACACCCGCTAATGGAGCGAAGCGCCTCCCCGCCCGTCGAACTCAGGCCGGTGCCCACCCTAAACGTCTCATCCGAAAGTTCCCGGGTGCGCCCGCCGGTTCCGGAAAATTGATTCCTTGCGCATTGTTCTGCAAGCGCCCTACTAGGTAGCGCCGGCGTCTCGCCGGCTGTACGCGGATATCTCGCCCGCCGTTTTGGCGCAGCAAACATGCCGGCAAGATGCCGGCGCTACTCCATCGACGACCTACAATGTATGGGCAACACGTTTGTTAGAAAGTTTAGGGTGGGCTTCCTCTACCGGATCGAAACACGACCGCCGTATCATCGCGGTAAGCCACATCCCACCGGTGAGTCTCCTCCAGCAGACTAGCCAGAGTCGACTGCGCCGGAACCATCACCCACCCAACGCGCATCCCCTCCAACTCGCTCTCCCAACCCGGCTCGCCATGCACAATCTTCAAGTAACGCTTTAAGAACTCCGTTCCGTAAAAATCGTGCCGGTCATCCACCGCCACCTGCGTCTGCGGATACAAACGGTAGATCAAATACCCTCCCCATCGATCCGGGCAGAACACCGGTTCTCGCATCCCGCTGCGTTGCAAGAAGTCCACCGCCCCGACCGGAAAGCGCGCCTCATCAAAGTGAGCATCCATCACTTGAGCCCCTGCGAGACGTCCTCCATGTCCACACACCCAGAGGCCCAGTAATACTGTGGCGGCCGGCCACAGATGTCCGCGCAGGTTTGAATCAAGCGCGGCCATGCGAATTCCAAAAGAATCGATGCGCCCCGCCAGCCATCGCACACCGCTGGCCAGTTCCCGATTACCGGCGATCCCGCTCAGCCAACCCGAAACTAGCGGCGCGACCGTCAATCCCAGCAGGATCGCAGAAACAGGAATGTTCCGGGCCGCATATAAGCCCGCGTAAATCGCGAACAGCATGACCAGCAGATGACTTAAGCCAACTTTCCTGTGCGCCACCGCTGCTGCGATTAGCGCCAGCAGTACCAACACCGCAAAGCATTTCTGTCCCATCCCATGAAAATTCGGCGAGAGAAACTCGTCGATGTGATCCATCAGAAAGCGATCGGTCAAATATCGATAGATATGAATATGAAGACGGTATCCATAAGGGTTGGCAAAGCTGGCCGCGAATGACAAAACTCCCGCGAGGGCCAGCGCTTTCACCCGCTGCGCTAACCCGCCGCCCTCATCGTCCACAGTCGCAATCCACTGCATCACCGCGCTCGCGAAATAAATCGCCAGCAGCACAAATCCCACCAGGAACCCGCCATGCACATTCACCCACAGCACAGTCAATACCGGCAACCACAACAGGTTCACCGTCTGTCCATCCTCCTCGAACCTCTCCAGGATTTCCCACCAGACGATGGTAAAGAGCCAGCTCAACACGTGTGGCCGGGCGAACAAGTGGACGCTCGAAGCCGCCACGGCCAGCAGCACCACCAGGATGGCAACCGGCAAATTCGCTCCGCGCGCGAGCATCCTGCGCAGCAGCAGCGCAAACGTTAATGCGATCACCAGTGCGCTGAAGAACACCACTCCGTTCAACCCAGCCAGGTGGTGAGCCATCCCTACAACGGCGTCGAACAGCCACTCCCAGGCATACCAGGCCTTGCCTTGCATGGTCGATGAGAAAGGATCCGTGTGAGGAATCGAGTGAGTGCTGAGAATCAGCTGTCCGGTGCGGATATGCCACCCAATCCCAGCATCCCGCAGCAGCCCTTGTGCAAGCGTTCCCCACGCGAGTCCCAGCAGCAATAGGACAAACACCAGGTCGCAAGTCGAGGGGATGAGAAAGCGCAGCCACGCGCGCGCAGCAGTCACGCTCGCCGTGGCGGTCCGCACATCGGCTTCATCGACGCCATGCGCGTTCAATTCCATATACTTTGCTCACAGGAAGGTGCTCGTGCTTAAAATCCGTCGAGCCCTGCTCTCTGAGTCTATAGCGGGTCGGTTGACGAACAACCTGGAAACCTGGCGCTTGAAAACTCTCTGCTGAAAGGGCTCGGGGCTGGCCGAGCCACAAAGGCTGGAACAACGCTACTTGAACTGCCAGAAAGACAGCCCCACCCGCATATGGTGCATCAGGCTATCCGGAAACGTGTACGCGACCGTAATCCCCAAAATCGCGTGCGCAATCCCCAGCGGATAAATACTGCGATAGCGCCGGAACATCTCCGTAAAGAACAGCGCGCCCACGAATGTCAGCAGCGTCAAAGGCAGATTCGGCAGGTGCGCGACCGTGAAGAGTATGGTGGTCACTGCCACGGCCCCGGACGTTCCCAGCAACGATTCCAGCCGGAGAAAAAGAAACGACTGCAGGAGAAACTGCTGTCCCACGGCCCAGATCACGTAGGGCCATAGATTCTGCCAGCGCGGCCAATCGGGATTCGCCGGCACGGGATGGCCGGTGAGCAACGCCCCTACCAGAATGCCGGCGGCCACCGAGCAGCCCATCCCGAGAATCCAAGCCGTGCCGCTGCGCCCAGGCCAGACCAACCCGAGTTCCACGCGTGTGCGTCCTCGCAAACCTAACCACAGCACGCTCAATACGAGCGTCACAATTAAGAAAGTGTGCCCGGGACTCCGGGGCGTCCACATGACGGCTTCAAGCAACCCGAAGATAAGGACAACCTCGCCCCATGCCAAGAGCCTTGCACTTTGCTGCGGGTAAGCCCCCGCAAGCAGTCTCGGCCCGCCGTCTCTACTCTCAATTTGTGGAAAACTTTTGGACCCAACAGCCATCTCAGCGATCTTATAAGTAATGGCTACACCCAGCAAGAGCACGCCCCGCGTGGTCATCGTCGGAGCCGGCTTCGGCGGCCTCAACGCCGCCCGCTCGCTTGCCCGCGACAAGGTCCAGATCACCATTCTCGATCGCAAGAACCACCATACCTTCCAGCCCCTGCTCTACCAGGTCGCAACCGCCGCACTTTCCCCGGGGGAAATCGCCGAGCCCATCCGCTCAGTCTTCCGCTCCAACAACAATGTCATCAGCCTGCTTGAGGAGGTCCAGGGTTTCGATCTGGATCGCCGCCTCGTCCATACTGGGGAACAGGACATTCCGTACGACTATCTGGTGGTTGCCGCCGGCGCCACCCACGCCTATTTTGGCCATGACGAGTGGAAACTGTTCGCTCCCGGACTTAAGACCATCGAAGACGCCCTCGAAATCCGGCGCCGCGTCCTGTTGACCTTCGAGCTCGCCGAGCGCCAGGCCGTAATGGGCGTCAGCGACGAGCCTTTGAATTTTGTGGTGGTTGGGGCAGGCCCCACAGGCGTGGAGTTGGCCGGAACTCTCGCCGAGATTACCCGTCACGTTCTCGTCCATGAATTCCGTAACATCGACCCCAGCCGCGCCCGCATCATTCTGCTCGAAGGCGGCCCCCGTGTTTTGCCTGCTTACCCCGACGACCTTTCCCGCAGCGCCGAAGAACAGTTGCGCCGCCTGGGCGTGGAAGTACGCACCTCGACGATGGTCACCGCGATCGAGGCCGGTGCCGTACGAATCGGTGAAACCCGCATCGTGGCTCCCGTGATCTTGTGGGCCGCGGGCGTAGCCGCTTCCGCCCTCGGCAAAGCATTAGGCGTTCCCGTCGATCGAGCCGGACGCGTCTTGGTCAATGCCGACCTCAGCATTCCCGGCCATCCCGAAGTCTTCGTCGTCGGCGACCTCGCCGCGCTGAAAGACGAGAACGGCAAGATGCTTCCCGGCGTCGCCCCAGTTGCGATTCAGGAAGGCAAGTTCGTCGCGAAAACCATTCGCCGTGACCTCGCGCGCAAGCCGCGCGAGAACTTCCATTACTGGGACAAGGGCAGCCTGGCAACCATTGGCCGCGCCGCCGCGATCGCCCAATTTGGCAAAATTCACATCTCCGGGTTCATCGCCTGGCTCTCCTGGCTTTTCGTTCACATCTTCTTTCTAATCGGCTTTCAAAACCGTCTGCTGGTGTTCATCCAGTGGGCTTGGTCTTACTTCACCTACGAGCGCGGCGCCCGTCTCATCACCGGCGACACCACTTTGCCCGGCTGGTCTGGCATGAAGCCAATGTCTCCCGGCGTGTCAAAACCGGACGACGATAAAGTGCCCGCCGGCACCGCACGATAGCTGCGCCGTTACCTGCTCGCTATAATGAAAGCTTGCGGTTCCGTCGATCCATTGCCCTCGTTTGCACCTTGCTGCTCGGCTGCCTTGTTCGAGCCCAAGCCCAAAGTCCGGCCAGTTCGAATGACACCATCATCGTTCTTCCGTTTGAGAATGGCTCGGGGGCGCCGGGCCTGCAATGGATCAGCGAAGCCTTCCCGGAAATCCTCAGCCAGCGCCTGTCATACCCATCGATTTATGCGCTGACCCGTGATGATCGGCTCCGCGCCTACGATCAGGCTGGAATTCCGGCCCAGGTCCAGCCTACCCGCGCGACTATCTACCGTCTTGTTGAGCAAATGGACGCCGACTATGTTGTCCTGGGTCGCTACACTTTTGATGGCCGCACGTTCAGCACGTCCGCGCAACTTCTCGACATGCACCGTCTCAAGCTCCTGCCCGAATCGCAAGAGTCCGGTTCCCTTCCGGACCTGATCAATATCCAGACCGCACTTGCCTGGGACCTGCTCCGCTCTCTGCGACCAGGTTTTTTGCTCGACAAGCAAGCCTTCTCCAGCAGCGCCCCGCCTATCCGTCTTGATGCCCTCGAGCACTACATTCGCGGAATCACCGCCACCACCACGGCCGAAAAGGTTCAGCAGTTCCGCGAGGCCGTTCGCTTCAACCCCACTTACAACGAAGCGCTACTCCACCTTGGGCGCGCGTATTTCGACGACCGTCAATACGACCAAGCCATCGCCGCCTTTGAGCAGGTTTCCACCACGGACCCTCTGGCCCGCGAAGCCAACTTCTACCTGGGACTCTCGGCTTACTACCTGGGCGATTTTTCGCGCGCCCAGTCGGCTTTCAATTTCGTCGCCATGCGCTTTCCTCTTCCCGAGGTCTACAACAACCTTGGGGTCGTGACAGGACGTCTGGGCGACAATAAAACTTCTGCCAATTATCTTCAGAAAGCGGTGCAGGCTGATTCGAGCGATGCCGACTACAACTTCAATTTAGCAGTCGCACTGGCTCAAAACGGAGACGGCCAGGACGCCATCCATTTTTTCAATGAATACTTGAAGTTTCGTCCTGAAGACAAAGAAATGCACGTACTTATCAGTGGTCTTTCGGATCCATCCAGGGCCCCGAAGCTTCCCGTCCAACGTATCAAGACCAACTATGATGAGAACTCTTTCCGTCAGCTCTTCTTTGGCATCCAGGCAGCAGCCGAGGAACGTCTGTCCAAGACTGATCCCCTCACCCACGCGCAGTTTCACGTAAGCCGCGGCCATGAACTTCTCGCCCAGGGATTCGCCGCAGAAGCGCAGAAAGAATTCCGCGAGGCCATCTCGCTCAACTCCGCCAATCCCGAAGCTCACGCCGGACTCGCTCGGACGCTTGAGGCCGACAATGATCTTGCTGGAGCGCGCGCCGAAGCCGAAGCCGCTCTCCGCCTCAAGGTGTTCATCGATCCGCTGCTCTTACTTGCCCGCCTGGATTTGCGAGACAATAGAGCCGACGCAGCCGCCCAGAGTGTCGACCGGGCTCTAAAACTGGATCCCGCCAATTCCTCGGCCCTCACCCTGAAACGTGCTGTCGCAGCCAAGCTCGCGGAGAAAGCGCAGCCACTGCCCAATTGATGAAATTTCTGTCCCGCGCGCGTTTCGCTTTGGAGTTTCTAAGCCTCGCCTTTCTGCTTGTCGTACCGGCTTCCGCCGAGGTCCTCAAGATCGTCCTCAACGACACCATTCAGCCGGTCACGGACGAGTTCATCGGGCGTGCCCTCGCTGAAGCAAAGGCAAAGAACGACCAGGCGCTGCTGATCGAAATCAACACCCCCGGTGGGCTGGTCGAATCCACTCGCGAGATCATCGAGAAGATCGTCGACTCTCCCGTTCCTGTCATCGTCTACGTCACGCCAAGCGGCAGCCGTGCCGCTTCAGCCGGATTCTTCATCCTCGAGTCCGCCGATATCGCCGCCATGGCTCCCGGAACCAACACCGGGGCTGCTCACCCGGTCACGCTCGGGGGCAGCAAGATGGACGACGTGATGAAGCAAAAGGTCGAGAATGACCTCGCCGCTCTGATGCGTTCGGTCGCCTCACGCCGCGGCCGCAACGTCGACATTGCCGAGTCCGGCGTACGCGAGTCCAAGTCGTTCACTGAGCAGGAAGCGCTCTCGAAGAAACTGATCGATTACGTCGCCTCCAGCGAGGATGACCTATTCCGGCAAATTGCGGCGCATCCGATCAAGCGCTTCGATGGCAAAACCATCACACTGAATCTCGTCGGCCAACCCATCCGCACTTTCGAGATGACCCTCAAGCAGCGAATTCTCGATCGCCTGATGGACCCGAACGTTGCGTTCATCCTCTTGGCGGTGGGCCTACTCTCGCTGTATGTCGAGTTCAACCACCCCGGCGCAGTCCTGCCCGGCACGGTGGGTGTAATTTTCATTCTGCTTGCTGCCTTCGCGCTCAACCTGCTCCCGGTACGCTTCGCCGCTCTCGCGCTGATAGCAACGTCGTTCATTCTCTTCGCTTTGGAAGCGAAATTCGCCAGCCACGGCGTCCTTACCACGGGCGGGATCGTTCTGCTCACATTGGGAGGACTGCTGCTCGTCGACGCGCCTATTCCAGAGATGCAGGTGCACCTGCTCACGGCACTTGCGGTCAGCATTCCCCTCGGCGTGATTACCGCGTTCCTGATGAGCATTGCGCTGCGCGCCCGTCGCAATAAAGTCGTCACCGGCACGGAAGGCCTGATCGGCGAAGTCGGCGTAGCCCGGACGCCTATCGCTCCCCGAGGCACGGTGTTCGTCCATGGGGAGATCTGGAATGCGACTTCGCCCAAACCGATAGAAGCAGGTTCAAGGGTTGTCGTGCGCGGGATCGTTGGATTGGAACTCGAAGTGATGCCTCTCACTTCACCCGGCGAAATTACGGCCGTCCCCACCCCGGTTTCATAACGGATCACGCATCTTGCATGACAACACGCCCGCAGCTTGTTGACCCGTTCTCGCCCTTGTAACTACGGTACAATCCGGCTAAGCGGAGTCTTGCGCCCTGACCCGCTGGAGGCGTGGGCATGATTTCCCTGCCGTTTGTTGCCGGAATCATCGTCATCATTTACCTGTTGAGCTCGATCAAGATCCTCGCCGAATATGAGCGTGGCGTCATTTTCCGTCTCGGACGCCTGCTTCCCAGCCCGAAAGGTCCGGGCATCATTCTCGTCTTCGCGCCCATCGACCGGATCGTGCGGGTCTCTTTGCGCCAGGAAGCACTCGAAGTTCCGCCCCAGGACATCATCACCCGCGACAACGTGACGCTGAAAGTAAATGCCGTCATCTTCCTGCGCGTGATTGATCCCAGCAAGGCGGTAGTCGAAGTTTCCAACTATCTGTACCAGACTTCCCAGTTCGCCCAGACCACGCTGCGCTCCGTCCTCGGCGAGCAGGAACTCGACGAACTCCTCTCCCATCGAGAGAAAATTAATCTCCGCCTGCAAAGCATCCTCGACACACACACTGCACCTTGGGGTGTGAAAGTTACCAACGTCGAAGTCAAGCAGGTGGACATGCCCGAGTCGATGCTGCGGGCCATGGCCAAGCAGGCCGAGGCCGAGCGCGAAAAGCGTTCCAAGATCATCCACGCGGAAGGCGAGTTCTCCGCCGCCCAGCGTCTCGTCGACGCTGCCAAGCTGCTGGCCACCGAACCCGTCAGCGTTCAGCTGCGCTACCTGCAAACTCTTACCGAAATCGGCGTGGAGAAAAACACCACCGTCATCTTCCCCGTGCCCGTGGACTTCTTCTCCGGAATTCAAAAGCTGTTGGGAAAGGGAGATACGGAACAGGCGAAGGCGGGCTAAGTTAAAACCCGGTTGGATAGCGACCGGCAGCATCATTGGGAGCGAATCATGGGTTCGCAGGACACAGAAATCACACTCGGCACCGGCAAGATGCTTACCCTTTTCTTTGGCCTGGTCGCGCTCTGCGGCCTCTTCTTCGGGCTCGGCTTCTCCCTCGGGCGGGGTTCCGTCCGTCCCCTGATGACCGCCGATCAAGCCCAAGCTTCTCCCGGAGCGACCCTGCGCTCCTCCGCCATGAAGTCAGCATCCCAGCCACCTGACAGCATGACGTTCTATACGGCCGTCGAACAAAAAGATGCCAACGCGCAAGTTGCCCCGACCGACGCGTCTAAAGAAGCCCCGGCGAAAGACACCGCCAAATCAGCGCAAAATAACTCCGCTCCACCCGATCCAATGACGGCCACCGCAGCCAGCTACTTCGTGCAAGTCGCTGCCGTCACTAAGCAAGACGACGCCCAAGCGCTGGTCGAAGCTCTGAAGAAAAAGCAATACGCCGCCTTCACCTCGAATACGTCATCAGCCGACAAATTCTTCCACGTCCAGGTTGGGCCCTTCGGCGACCTAAAAGATGCCGAAGCGACCAAGGCAAAACTGATCAGCGACGGGTATAACCCAATCTTGAAAAAGTAACCCGACCGGCATTGCGCAGACACATCAACCCGGTCATCGTGAGCGAAGTGAGGCGCCCAGCCGAATGCAGTCGAAGGACCCTTGTAGCGTTGAACTACTACCGGCCTTGAAGGATTTCTCTCTACTAATCGCGCGCATGATCATCTCCCCACCTATTCCCCACTGAACCGCTGCTCCCGCCACGGATCCCCATACATGTGGTACCCGTTCTGCTCCCAGAACCCCGGGGCGTCCTGATCCAGAAACTCAATCCCGCGCACCCACTTCACCGACTTCCAGGCATACAAGTGCGGCACGATCAGCCGCAGCGGATAGCCATGATCCGGACTCAACGGCTGCCCATCGTGGTGCGTGGCAAAGAGAACCTCCTCCCGATCGAGGTCCGCCAAAGGCACATTTGCCGTGAATCCCTGCTCTGCATGCACCAGTACATACCGAGCGCCAGCCTTCAATTTCACGCGTTCCAACACCTCCCAAAACGCCACTCCTTCCCAATCGTTATCAAACCGGCTCCAGCGCGTCACGCAATGAAAGTCGCTATGCCGCTTCACCTTGGGCAGCGCGTTGAACTCGCTCCAGGTCCATCGAACCGGAGCGTCGACGGCCCCATACACCCGAAAATCCCACCGCTCCGGATCAAACCGGGGCACGGATCCATAGTGCAACACCGGCCACTTCAGAGTCAGAGACTGCCCGGGCGGCAGCCGTCCCTCACTCTTCATTTTCTGTTCGAGCGCTTTCCGGTCGCCACCATCAAACAGCGCCATCATTCCTCCAAAAAAACCGGGGATGGATATTCTCGTCTCTTCCAGGATTCTGAGAAAGTCGATTTAAGATTGCAGATTTAAGATTTTAGATTGAATCGAATCTAACGCGTGGAGGTTAAAATCGGAAATCTGACAATCCAGCTTCTGCCACATTGACACCCATCAATTTTCGGTCTATTTCTACTGCATGCCCACCCAGGACCAAGCCTTTGGCCGTCTGCTGAACGCGATCGCCGACCCCACCCGTCGCCGTATCCTGCAGGTTCTGAAAATTCGAGGCGCCTGTTCTATCGGCAAGGATACCGGCCTTTGCGCCTGCGATATCGAGGGCCGCATTCACCTCTCGCAACCCACCATCTCGCACCACATGCGCATTCTGCAGAAAGCCGGCCTGGTGGAAGCGAAGAAGGAAGGCCACTGGCGATGGTACCAGCGCAACGAACGCACCATTAAACAGTTCGCCAAAACACTCCGTCAGGCCCTCTGAAAAAGATGGAGCGGCGGGCGTCCTCGCCCGCCATCTTCCACAACGATAGGCAAAACAAAACCCACGGCCAAAGCCGTGGGTTCAGAATTCCACCAGCACACTCCCTAATTCGCGATCGCCGCCTGGGTCTTCTGCAACAGCCTCCGCGCCTGCGAAATCAAATCCACCACCTCAAACGGCTTCACCAGCGACGGCACTCCGTTGCTCTGCAAATAATTCTTCACATCCGCTTCCGCCACGTTGGAGAACGTAAACAGCAGCTTCTTCTCAAGCCCCGGGCAAGCCACTCCGATCCAGCGATGCGCATCCTGCGCGCTCCATCCACCGGGCATGCGCCCGTTCATAATCACCGCATCGAAGGTCTCCGCCCGCAACCGGCTCTTGGCCTCGTCCACGCTCATGAGGGCAACCACCTGTGCGCCCGCGCCCACCAGCACATCGCGCTCGAACTCCAAAACGGCTTCTTCGTCTTCGAGCAGCAGCACGCGCCCTTCGATCGCCATCTCACGCCGCGTCACCATTGTGACTGGCTCCGCTTCGATCACATGACCCGAGGCAGGCAGCTTAACCTCGACGCACGCCCCGCCTTCGGCCCGGTTATGGGCTGTGATATCCCCGCCATGCTCCTTGATAATCCCGTAACAGATGCTCAAACCCAAACCCGTTCCCTTACCCACGCTCTTGGTCGTGTAGAACGGATCGAAAATGCGATTCGGATCCTTGATGCCGACGCCCGAATCCAAGAACTCCACGCGAACCTGGCCGTCGGCGGAATGAATCCGCACTTTCAGCTTCCCGCCCTTTCCGCCTTCCAGGATCGCATCCACCGCGTTGTTAATGATGTTCAGGAACACCTGTTCCAATTGGTGCGGGTCCGCGGTTACTGACGGCGCATCTACCATCGTTTCGCGTTCCAGGGCAATGTTGTTGACCTTCAGGTCGTAGTCGCGCAACGCCAGCGTTTCATCGACAATCTTCCGGATGTCGACGTCCACTTTCTGCGGCTTCCGCTGCCGCGCGAACGATAACAGGTTCTGCACCACGCGATGCGTCCGCTGTGCCTGCTTGAACAACTTCCGTACAAAGTCGGTTGCCCGATCGTTCAGCCCTTCGCTCTCAAGCAACTGCGCATACCCGAGGATGGCCGTCAGGGGATTGTTCAACTCGTGGGCCACGCCCGCAATCAACTGGCCCACCGCCGACATCTTCTCGCTCTGCAGCAACTGCTCCTGCGTCTTGCGCAGGTCTTCATAAGCCTTGCAGGTTTCTTCGTAGAGGCGAACCTTCTCGATGGTCGTCGCCAACTGGCGGCCTACGGCAACCATCATGTTCTCGTCGTTGCTGCTGTAGGTGCGGGCCTCGAGACTGCTGATCCCCATGATCCCGATCGGGCTGTCCTTGCTCCACAGCAACACCCAGATCCACGATCCCGGTCCGTCTGCCTTCACAAAGTCCGCGACCAGCGGCGGCAAGTGCGGCAGAAACTCTGCCGTCAGAACCTCGGTCCGCGACCGCATCACCAGGTCGCCAAATCCATTGGGGAACTCGACCGCGTTGAAGCGTGCTCTCTGCTCGGTCCTCTGGCCCCATCCCGCCCGCCTCCGGAACGTGGTTTCATCTGCGTCTGACAGGTAAATCGACCCGGTTTCGGCGCCGAATAGCGAAATCACCTGCCGGAGCGTGAGGTTCAGAATTTCGTCGAGATCGAACGACTGGGTGGCGATCACCGCCATCGCGTTCAGCGCATTCAACTCGCGGTTGCGCCGGCGCATTTCGTCTTCGACTCGCTTCTTCTCGGTCATATCGAGCAGGAAGCCCTGGTACCGCTCCACTTTTCCTGCCCCATCGCGCGTGGCAAAGCTGCTCTCCGCCGCCGTCAGCTGCGCTCCATCTTTCCGCTTAAGCGTGACTTCGAAGTTGCGCACGAAATTGTGCGCGTCAATTTCCTTGCGGAACGCCTCGCGCTGCTCCGCCGAAACATAAACTTCCGAGTTGATATTCAGGGCCATCAACTCTTCGCGTGTGTCGTAGCCCAGCATCTGCACGAATGCGTCGTTGCAATCGAGCAACTTGCCTTCCGGAGTCGCGACAAACACGCCCTGCTGCACCTGCTCGAAGAGCAACCGATAGCGTTCTTCCGCGCTGCGCCGGTCCGTGGTATCACGAATGACGTGAATCGTTCCCTTCTGCTTGCCGCCCTGCTCCGAGTAGGACGAGGTCGAGACCATCGAATACCCGCCAAAACATGGGTCAGGTCCCTCGACAAAATCCACATCCCCGCGCGAGCAATAAGGACAGCCCGCCCATTTCGCAAAACTATGCGGGAGCGCGTCCTCGCAGGAATTGCCCATCACGTCCGCGGGAGCCAGGCCCAGGTGTTGCAGCAGAGCTTCATTCGCCTTAGTAATGACGAATTCCGCGTCGTGCGCCAGGATTGCATCCTGGATCGAATCAAAGGTGTTCATCCACTGCCGCTGCGAGCGCAATACCTGCTCCAGCAACCGCAGATTCTCCGCGGCAATCCCGACCTGGCTCGCCGCCGTGTGCAGAAAATCCATCTCTTCCGGTGAGTACGAATAGGTGTGCGCCTTTCCCAGCGCCATCGTGCCCACCGCTCCCTTCTTCCCGTGCAGCGGCACCAGCACGATATGCTCGAGTTTCTCGTCGTCAAGGTAGGCTTTTACTGAAGGCATCATTGCGGTTGCCTTCACTACGGTTGGCTCCTGCTTCGCCAAAGCCTTCTGCACGGCTTCGTCGAGATGGATCAAGTTCGCGCCCTTCAGGAACTCCGAAGAGACGCCGACGTGGTTCGTGATCGCCGCCGTCTGCTCGCTATCCACCGGCCGGAACCACGCGCCCTTCGCGTTCGCCACTTTCTTCAGCTCTTCCAGGGCCGACTGCATCATGGGCCCATGCTGCTGCGTGCGTGCAATCGCGGTGGTGAGCGAGTCGATCAGTGCCAGCCGCTCGGTCCGCGCCCGCGAGTCATCAAAGACCAGGAACAGCATGCTTACCCCGAGCAGCAGGTCCGCCATCAGGAACACGCCACCCGGCACCCAGCCCGTCAAGGGCGCCCAGTCCAAGTGCAAGAACAGTAAGCTCAATCCCAGCAGCCAAGGCCCAATCTCAACTCGTCCCCAGCGATACCGGATCAGTTGAATCGCCGCGCCCACGGCCAGAACCCGGTAGGCGATTTCCAGCGGCACCCGCAGCAGGATTTCGTCAGGCCAATACAGCAGACGCGCGACCGCAAACGTCATCACGGAGCCGGTGATTATGAACAGCGGCAGAATGTGTTTTTCAGCGTGGCTGTACAGGAGAACGGAGGCCCCAAACAGACACACCGCCAGCACAAACGCAGACTGCGAGATGGCCTCGAGTTCGGACGCGGTCGCGAACGCCGCTGGATTCGCACTAAACCACTGCGACACACCGTAGGCCAACCAGCCCAGGCTCCACACCAGGAGGAAGCGTTCGCGAAATGTCCGGAAAACCAGGATAGTCGCGGCCAACATGATGAAAGCGGCCGACTCCTGGGCTGTCAGCTTCGGGACGGCGAGTTCGCCGACCGCATACCAGACACAAAGTGGAAGGTTCATTGCGTTTCGCTTGCTTGAGCGCTCGTTTTGTAAATACCACGCGCAGACCCGTTACCAATGGGTTTTCCGCCTCCCTTTGGTTACTTTCGGAACGTAGGAACTGGGGTATCATGCGGTAGACTCCAATCCGAACTCATGCCCTCGGAACGTATCCTTGTAGTCGACGACGAAGACTCCATCCGCGAGATCGTTACCTCCATGCTCGCATCCGCTAACTACCAATGCCGTCAAGCAGCTTCCGGCCTGGAAGCGCTGGCCCTACTGGACTCGGGCGAGGAGTTCGAGCTCATGCTTTCCGACCTGATGATGGCCGGGATGGATGGCATCGGCCTGCTGGAGAAGACCAAGGAACGTTACCCCGACATGCCGGTTGTGATGGTTACCGCTGTGCACGACATTTCTGTAGCTCTTACTGCCATTCGGAACGGCGCCTACGACTACCTGCTCAAGCCTTTCGAGCGCGAAGCGCTACTCAACACGGTTCGCCGCGCTCTCGAAAATCGGCGCCTCAAGCTCGAAAATCGCGCCTACCAGACCAATCTCGAAGCTCTGGTCGCGCAGCGCACCGAGCAATGGCGACTGGCGCTGTTGAATCTGGAAAAATCCTACGATTACACCCTGGAAGCGCTCGGCGATGCCCTCGACATGAAGGACGCGGAAACCGAGGGCCACTCTCGTCGCGTGACCGCTTATACCATCGCCATCGCGCGCGCCATGGGCATTCCCAAGGAGCAAATCGCGGTCATCGCGCGCGGCGCCTTCCTGCACGACATCGGCAAGATGGCGATTCCCGACGAAATTCTTCGCAAACCCGGACCTCTGACACCCGATCAAGTTGCTGTAATGAAGGAGCACTCTTTCCGCGGTTACAACATGCTCAAGCGCATTCCGTTCCTGCAGGAAGCCGCCGAGATTGTCTACTCCCACCAGGAGAAATTTGATGGCTCCGGGTATCCTCGCGGCCTGAAAGGCGAGGAGATTCCATTGGGTGCGCGCATCTTTTCCATCGCCGACACACTCGACGCGATCCGTACCGATCGCCCTTATCGCGCTGGACGACCCCTCTCTGTCGCGAAGGAAGAAATCAAGGTTTGGGCCGGACGCCAGTTCGATCCCAAGATCGTCGAAGTCTTCCTCGCGATGCCCGAAAACATCTGGGAGGATTTGCGTAAGGAAATCGACGCTTCTCTCCACCACTTTCCCGTCTACGCGACAGGCGCCAAAACCGGCAATTAGTCTGAAGCGCGCATCTGAGAATCGACGAGCCGGCAGGCGCGACAGCGCTATGTACTATTCCAAAGCACCCGTATCGCGCCGCCACTTCTACCTGATACCTGATACCTAAGACCTACCAACAGGCAGCCCTTTCCCCCGGCCGAACATCCAACCCGAAAGCACGCTGAATCCTTGAACTGAGGTCCGCTATGCCCAGCTTTCGGCCCCGCGCGTTGTGGTGTGTCTTGGCACTTTTCGCCAGTCTGCCCATATTTGCTCAAGATCCAGCCATAGCGCCACAAGCTCCGGCCAACGCGATCCCCGAAGGCACACGCTTTCTCATCCGTCTCAACGACCGGCTCGACACCCGCAAGCTGCAACCCGGAAAACATTTTAAGGCGAAGCTCGCCGAAGATCTCGTAGCCGGCGATGGCGCTGTCATCCCACGGGGCAAGACCATCAAGGGACACGTCAGCTCCGTTGAACAGGGCCTGCACGCCCGCATGATGCTCAGCTTTGATGAGATCGATACCGGCCACGGCTCCATGCCGCTGATTGCCACCGTGACCAGCGTTCCCGGAGACCACGCGGTCAAAGAGCCCGGCGAAGAAGGCGAACTACAACGCAAGGGCATGAGCACGCAACATGAAATCGAAGCCGTCGCCGTAGGTGCCGGCATCGGCGCAGCCGCAGGCGCGATGAAAGGCGGAGGCAAAGGCGCTGGTATTGGCGCGGGCGCTGGCGCCGGGGTTGGCGCAATCGCAGGACTGCTCAGTGATCACGACCTGCGCCTCGAAAAAGGCACCGCCCTTGAACTTCGGCTCGATCATCCGTTGCAAATTCCAGTCCGCTAAAGCATTTCAATCCGAGCCGCACCAAGAAATCCTAACCGCAAAGGACACGAAGTAACACGAAGGGAGAAATTCTTGGTTTTCCTTTGTGTTCCTTGTTGTCCTTTGTGGTTTACGCTTTTCCGATCAGCGCGCATTCGGTTCTGACAGCGTCTCCCCATCAAGATCAAGCCCCTGCACCGTTCTCATTTCACAGAGAGCCGTATACACTCTCTGCGACGAACGGAGGCATCCATGAAGCCAAGCATCTTCCTGTTTGCAATTCTTCTTTCCGCTCCACTTCTGATAGCCCAGGCGCCGACTGTGAACGCCGCACCCAACACCCTGTTCACCGGCGCGGACGGCAAATTCGACGCTCCTCCCGACACGGCGCTCGTGCAGTTCAACATCTCCGCGCAAGCCGACAACGCCAAGGCCGCCTACGATCAAGCCTCTAAACAATCCGAGCAAGTGCGCCAGATCATGCGCGACAACGGCATCGATCCCAAAACCGCCCAGATCGGGTCGTACTCGATCGAACCCATGTACGACTGGAAAACCGCGAAACGGAAACTGATCGGCTACCGCGTGGGCACCAGCGTCACCCTGAAGCTGAAAGACTTTGCGAAGATCGGAGCTCTCACCCAGCAGCTCGCCGATGCGGCCGTAAGCGAAAGTCAGTCCATCAGCTACACCCTCGACAACATGGATGAAGCCAAGAACAAAGCTGTCGAAGACGCCTACCATCGCGCCCGCGCCGCTGCGGACTCGCTGGCTCGCGCCGCCGGACGGAGTGTCGGGGAACTCTCCTACGCATCCGTCGATACCTTCGAAAACGTGCGGCCGATCGGGATCGTGCCGCGCGTGATGGCCATGAAAGCCGAAGCCGCGCCCGCCCCAACCGAGGAGTTCTCTCCCCACACGGTCACAGTCACCGCCCACGTCAACGCATTATTCAGTTTGAAATGAGAAGAACGAAGAAAGCGCGTCCGACCACGTAGGCCCAGACGCCCTCGTCTGGGCAAGGTGCGTGAACCGTCGGTCCCACATCCGACTGCCGCTTCGACCATTTTTGCTGACGACTGACGACTAACTCACTCTCCCGAACGCGGCAATCGCTTCCCATCCAGCGGCACATCCCGCTGAATGACCATTTCTACCGACGTCCCCGGCTCCAAGCGCACATCAGCTCCACGCGACAGCATGCCGATGGCCGTGCCCACACCTGCTCCGATCCCGCCTCCGATGCCCGCGCCCTTCCAGCCGCCGGCCAGGCCACCGATTGTCGCTCCCGCACCGGCGGTCTTCGCCGTCGTCTCCACCTTCTTGCCGGTATCGCTGTCCTGCCGAATCGTGCCTTCTTCGCCTTTCGTGGTCGCGTGCTCGGCGCCCGGAACATTCTCCAGTGCGCCCGGCAACATCACCGTGTACCCGCTTGGGTAGATGAGAGAAGTGAAGTGAATCAGAATCTCCGCTCTGCCCTTGACGTGCCCGCCTCTTTGCACATGGCTGATTTTCCCCTGCACGTACGTCCCGGGAGGAATCAGAATTCGGTCGTCTTGCACCACTGGAAAGCTGGTTATGGCGTACACCGCGTCGCCTTCCTTTGCAGTCTTGGTGGAGATGGCTTGCTTCAAACTCAAAGCCACCTTGGTGCCTGCCGGAATCACTGGCCCCACCCTGGCAGCCGCCGCGCTCGCATTATCCTGCGCGCCCGCAGGTCCAAAGCACATCGCCGACATCAATACACATCCCAGCATCCAGCGCATAAATATCTCCCGAGCGAACTCCCGCAAGATAGGCCCGACTCGCGCCCCAAGTATAAGGCGCAGTTACGCCAAAAAAAACGGCTTAAACTGATTGCTTAGGATGCAAGCCAAGGGAACAGAGTTGACCGCCAGATGAGTAAGTGAGTACTTGGAACTGCAGCCAGTGGCGTGGCGACAGATTTTAACCGCATTAAGAATGCAAAGAAGAACCCGAAGAGCGCAAAAATTTCAACCTCAGAGCGTTTGACCACGATAAGTAGATTTTCTTCGCGATCTTCGCGACCCCTTTGCGAACTTTCGCGGTTAAAAGCTCATTCCGTTTCCCCGCAAGACAAATTGCTGTTGGCACAGCCGGTGCAACCGTTATCCGCCCCGCCGCACGATGTTTTCCCGCACATTCCCCATGAATTGCGACTGTAGCTTCTGCGCACACAGCTCGCCGCAAACGTGCAGCGTGCCTTCCCGTTGCGCAATTTCCTCGTCCCACGGGCACAGATACAACTGCGGAATACTCAGGTCTGCGAACGAGGTCCACATCAGCCACCAGTGATCGCTCGATCCCTTCAGTGTCCCGCAATTGGGTCCCGCACACCGGTAATAAGGCTTTGCCGGTGGGCTCGTGCTTCCCGCTTTGCTCACTCAACCTCTCCTGCCCGAACCAACATGCTCTGCCCATTCTAACGAAACCCTAGACTTTTTGAGCATCTCCCAAGAGTGCAAGCGCAACGCTGTACGTTCGAGGTCCCCTGCAAGGACTACCGCGCTTTCCGCAAGCAGGTCCTTCAACCACCTTGATCAAGCCGCGGAGCGGCAAAATTCGTTGGCCCAGCGCGTAATCGCTGGGAAAATCGGCCACATAATAAGTCAAGCCCCTTTTGGGGGGCGACACCGTCCTTATTTGTAAAGCAGATACTTTGCCCGCATCTCCTCAAATTTCCCTAACGCCTCCCGCCACCCTTCGGCGATTCTTCGCGGATCCTGTCCCGCCGCCAGAGCCTCATACGTGGCCTGATTCACCAGCAACTCCATCATCCGTTCCATCTTGAAATCGTTTGGATATAGCTTGTGCAATGCCGACGCCAACTCGATTCCCAGCTCCGGCCCGTCCAGCGTATTCCGATCCAGCAGCACGATGCTTACCCCTTGGCACCCCTGTCCCGAATAATTACTCGATGAAGGTGTGAAACTCACCGGCACAAAACGCACACCCGAAATCGCCCGCGCATTCAGATACTCCGCGAGTTGTCGAGCCTTAATCCAGGGCGCGCCAATCCATTCAAAAGGCGTATCCGTTCCGCGCCCTACCGAAATGTTCGTCCCCTCAATCAAAGCTACGCCGGGATACAGCGCCGCCTCGCGCACGCTCCTCAGATTCGGCGACGGATTCACCCACGTCAGCCCGGTTGAATCGTACCAATCCCCGCGCATCCAGCCGTCCATCGGAATCACTTTCAGCTTCGCCCCGATCCCGCGCTCGGCATTGAACATCTGCGCCAACTCGCCGATCGTCATCCCGTGCCGCACCGGCAACGAAAAGTAATTCGTGAAGCTCTCGTGACCCGCGTCCGCCACTGGACCCTGCACCATCGATCCGGTGATCGGATTTGGCCGATCCAGCACGATCATTTCGATTCCCACCTTCGCTGCAGCCTCGAGAAAATATCCCAAGGTCGTTTCATAGGTATAAAAGCGGGCCCCTGCATCCTGGATATCAAATACAATGGCTTCCAGCCCTTTCAGCACCTCGAGCGATGGCCGGCGCGCCGCATCTGTCGCTCCGTACACGCTGTACACCGGCACGCCCGTTGCATCATCTTTCGAATTGCCAATCACCGTCGTGTCCACCGTCCCGGTCACCCCGTGCTCTGGGCTGAAAATCGCTTCCAGCGAAACCCCGGGCGCCTGCGCCAGCACATCAATCGTCCGCCGCCCGTCCGAATCCACCCCGGTTTGATTTGTGACCAGCCCGATCTTTCGTTTCGCCTCGCCGCTCTTCAGCCCATCGAACCCGTGCGCCTCGAGCAGGTCGAGCCCGGTTTTCACGTCCCCATTGCGGGCCGACAGCTTTCGTCCCGCGCTCTGCGCCTCGTTATATCCAGTAATGCTTTCCCAGCGTAACCGCTCTTTTTCTTCGACAGTCAGCGGCAACGCTGCCGCCACCGCGGTCGCGACTTTCGAGCGTAACGCAATCGCATTGCCCCCTCGAGGATGCACTGCGTTCGTCAAAAGAATGATGTACGTCCTGGTCGTTGGATCGATCCATATCGATGTTCCGGTAAACCCCGTGTGCCCGTACGAGCCCACCGGTAACAAATCGCCCCGGTTGGAAGAAAATGGTGAGTCGATATCCCAGCCGAAACCCCGTACCCCGGTGGCAGTAGGAGGCTGTTCCGGCGTAGTCATTTTCTCGACCATCAGCGGCGTCAAAATCCCGCCGCCGCCATTCAGTAAAGCCTGCGCATATTTCGCCAGATCGTCGACTGTCGAGAACAATCCGGCATGGCCCGCCACTCCGCCCATGCGCAGCGCCGTGGGATCGTGCACCTCTCCACGGAGCATGTGGTTGTGCTCATCAAACTGGGTCGGCGCGATTTTCGGCGACCAAGACTTCGGCGGCAGGTAGCGCGTGTGCGTCATCTTCAGGGGCGCAAACACGTGCTTCTCGGTGTAATGTTCCAGGTTCTCGCCCGAGACCTTCTCCACCAGCGCGCCCAGCACGATAAATCCAATGTCGCTGTACACCAGGCCCGCGCCCGGCGGCGTTTCTGTTGTCTCCGCAAAGGCCATCTTGTAGGCAGTATCTTTCCCCAGCCATGGCGTCTTCAAATCGAGGTCCGGCGCCAATCCGCCGTAGTGCGTCAGCAACTGCCGGATCGTGATGTCCTCTTTCCTGTTCTGTGCGAACTCCGGCAGATACTTCGCGACCGGATCGTTAAGCCGCACCCGGCCGCTTTGCACCAACTGCATCACTGACGGGGTGGTCGCAATGACTTTGGTTAGAGACGCCAAATCAAAAACCGTATCGACGGTCATCTGCTCCCGCCGTGGCTCCAGCGCCCGATTCCCATACGCTTTCCGGTACACCACGCGGCCGTCATGCCCAATCAAGACCACGGCTCCGGGAATCTGATGCTCTCCGATTGCCTGCTGAATAATCCCATCCACCACACTGAGTCGCGCCAGAGAGGTAGGCGCCCTCTGCGTCATGGCGAGAGGAGAACCATGAAATCCCTCAATGCATAGCAGTGCGATCGTAAGCGCACGCATGATGCGCCCTTTTCCCGCTCTGAGTCGCGAAACGACGCCAGAGACCAGCCCCGGACGCAAGTGCGGGGTCAGCAGGCAATCGGAACCCGAGTCCCCTTCAGGAGACGACACCTGCGCGCACACGTTCACCCGCACCGCCTTCTTGGCCATGATCAAAATTGGATATCCCGACTCTACACAACTCGCTCCCCTCACCTCAACGAAACTTCGCATCCAAAGGTACCGTCTGCGCCACGGCCCGTTTCCTTTACCCCACCCTCACTGTTTGCTATAACCGACAACATCGCTCAGATCACAAGGCACGTTTTTTGACCCATCCCACCGCGATCGCCGCCTACGAGGACCAAGACCTCCGTTTCGCCCGCCCCTTCGGCATCCTCGAGGACGCCGTCGCCGCCCACGCCTTCCCCTCGGCATCGGTCGCGATCACGCACGATCATCAACTGCTCGCTCTCCGTACATTTGGCCGTTTCACATACGATCCCACCTCTGCTGAACCGACAACCGGCACACTCTTCGACCTTGCCTCGCTTACCAAGGTGATTGCCACTACCACCATGGCCATGATCCTCTATGAGCGCGGCCTGCTTGATCTCGACCTCCCCCTAATCTCGATGGTCGGAGAATTTTCGGGCGAGGATCCCCGCCGTGACGAAGTCACCCTGCGAATGTTGTTAGCGCACTCTTCCGGCCTGCCCTCTTACGAAAAGCTTTTTCTGCGTGCTCGCACCCGTGATGAACTTCTCGGGGCTGCCTTTTCGACCCCACTCGCCCACGATCCCGGCTCGCACGCCGAATACAGCGACATCGGATTCATTGTCCTCGGGGTCGCGCTCGAGCGCCTCGCCGACGAGTCCCTCGGCCGTTTCTGCCAGCGCGAAATCTTCGGCCCCCTCGGCCTGACCCACACCACGTTCAATCCCGCGCCTGCACTTCGCTCCCAGATCCCACCTACAGCCAATGACGAGACCTTTCGCCATCGCATCATCCAGGGTGAAGTCCAGGATGAAAATGCGAGCGTTCTCGGAGGCGTTGCCGCTCACGCTGGCCTGTTCGCCACAGCGCAAGACCTCGCCATTTTCGCCATTGCCATGCTGCACGGCGGCGCACCCATCCTCCGTCCCGAAACCATTGCTTTATTCACCCCTCGCGAATCTGCTCCCGAAGGAACCTCACGAGCGCTAGGGTGGGACACGCCATCCACACCATCCCAATCCGGCCGCTACTTGTCCTCGCGCTCCTACGGTCACCTCGGTTATACGGGCACTTCGCTGTGGATCGACCCCGAGCGCAACTTCTCCGTGACGCTCCTCACCAATCGAACCTGGCCCGACTGCGCCAATCAATCGATTAAACAAATCCGTCCCCGCTTCCACGACGCCATCTTCGAGTCGCTCCAGAGTTCCATCTCTCCGACTCCTAATCGTTCATAGTCCTGTTGCCATTACTCGGATATTGAAGACGCTGGTTCGCTGCCCAAAGATGGCCCCACAGCAAGCTGATACGACACCCGCACTCAAGTCGCACAGCGACGCCAGAGGTTAGCCTCGCACGTAAATACGGGGAGGGCCGACGGCAAATATCCCAATTCCCATTTAGGGGACGACACTCTGCGATGGGCCGACCCCTCTCGTACCGTACAATATTCTTTTTCGAAACCGAATGAAGCCACGCCGCCTGCAAGACCTGACCACCGAACGTGCCAATCCGCAATCCACCGACATCGACCTCAAGTCCGCCCTCGAGATTGCCCGCATCATCAATGCCGAAGACGCCAAAGTCGCCGCCGCCGTCCAGCACGCGCTGCCTAAAATCGCCCGCGCCATCGACCTCGTGGCCGCCCATTTCCGCCAAGGCGGACGGCTTCTCTACGTCGGCACCGGCACCAGCGGGCGCATCGGCGCCCTCGACGCTTCCGAAATTCCTCCCACCTTCGCCACTCCTCCCAGCCTCGTGCAATACATCATTGCCGGTGGGCCCAAGGCTCTCGGGGCCGAAGCCGAAGCCAGTGAGGATTCCCGCGAACTGGGCCGCGCCGAAATGGTCAAGCGCAAGCCGACAAAGAAAGATGTCGTCATCGGCATTGCCGCCAGCGGACGCACTCCCTTCACAATCGCGGCCGTCGAGTACGCCCGTAGTCGTGGCGCGGAGACCATCGCCCTCACCTGCAATCCCAACTCCCAGCTCGAACGTGCTGCCCACTTCGCCATCGTCACCGACGTCGGCCCCGAAGTCCTGACAGGCTCTAGCCGCATGAAAGCCGGCACCGCCCAGAAGATGGTTCTGAACATGATTACCACTGGTGCCATGACCCGTCTCGGGTACGTCTACGGCAACCTCATGGTCAATTTGCGTTTGAAGAACAGCAAGCTTGCCGAGCGCGGAATCACCATCCTCCAACACGCTGCCGATGTCGATCGCGAGCAGGCTCACAATGCCCTGAAATCCGCCGGCCACGACGTCCCCGTCGCGCTCGTCATGCTGAAAGCCGGCGTCCCCCGCACCCAAGCTGCCCAGGCCCTGAAAGCCACCGCAGGACATGTACGCAAAGCGATCGCCCTAGCCCAAAAGAGTAAACCGTAGTTCCCAACCCATCCTGTAAAGTGAATGAGCGACATGAATCCACCGGCTGCCAATTTAAGAATGAACAGTGCACAGAGCTCCTGCCCACGTGGGGACGGACGCTCTCGTCCGTCCAGGCCGAGCAAGGCTCGGCAAGGTTTTTGGATTCAAACATCCGTATCCTGGATGAATCACGGAAATGCCTCCGTGTCCTCGCAGGCCATTCTTGTAGATCTCTGCGATGAAGTTTTCCTTACCGCCCGTGGTGATTCCTCCGTGCCCTTTGTATTTAAGGTTTTGAAGTTAACGACATGGATAAGCTAGTCATCCGCGGGGGTACTCCGCTTCTCGGCACGGTCCGCATCAGCGGCGCGAAAAATGCAGCCCTGCCTTGCATGGCCGCGGCCCTGCTCACCGAAGACACCGTCATCCTCGAAAACATTCCGCAGGTACGCGACATCGAAACCACCCGTCGCCTGCTCTCCGCCATGGGTGCCGAGGTGGAACTCGGTTACGGGCGAGCCCATCACCGGACCTCCATCCAAACCCGCAATCTGGCCGCCCCCGAGGCCTCCTACGAACTCGTAAAGACCATGCGCGCCTCGACGCTGGTCCTCGGCCCGCTGCTTGCCCGCTGTGGCCGAGCTCGCGTCTCGCTTCCCGGAGGCTGTGCGATCGGAGCCCGGCCGATTGACCTCCACATCAAAGGACTCGAGCGCCTGGGGGCGAAAATCACGCAGGACCACGGCTACGTGGAAGCCACGGCGGATCGCCTCCGAGGCGCCGAAATTGTCTTCGACAAGATCACCGTCACCGGGACCGAAGACCTCCTCATGGCCGCCACCCTTGCAGAGGGCGAAACCCTCATGCAGAATTGCGCCTGCGAACCTGAGGTCGCCGACCTCGCCGACCTCCTAAACAAAATGGGCGCCCATATTGAGGGCGCCGGCAGTTCCACAATTCGCGTGCAAGGCGTGACCAAACTCAGCGGGACAAAGCATCGCATCATTCCCGACCGCATCGAAGCCGGCACCTTCATCATCGCCGCAGCTCTCACCGGCGGCGATGTCAAAGTCACCAACTGCGATCCCGAGCACCTCACCGCCATCGTGCAAAAGCTTCAGGAAGCCGGAGTCAAGACCTCACATAACGCCGACTCCATACGCGTCATGGGCGATAACCCGCTCAAGGCTGCCGACGTCAACACCGAGGAGTACCCGGGCTTCCCCACTGACATGCAGGCGCAATACATGGTCGTTGCCACCCAAGCCCAGGGTACCTCCATCGTCACCGAAAATATTTTCGAGAACCGTTTCATGCACGCGCAGGAACTCGTGAGGATGGGCGCCAACATCCGCATCGAGGGCCGCCGCGCTATCGTGCGCGGTAAGACTCCTCTCAGCGCTGCCGCCGTCCTTGCCTCCGACCTGCGGGCTTCTGCCTCGCTCGTGCTGGCCGCCTTGGTGGCCGATGGCGAAACCATCATCGACCGCGTCTACCATATCGACCGCGGCTACGAACACATTGAAGAGAAACTGAAGGGAATCGGCGCGGAAATTCGCCGAATTGGAGAGATGTTTCCGAAAAAAGCCGCCGCTCCTTATCGCGGATAGCGTCGGCGCCTGGCCGGGTATTGCGAGGGCGGAGACGCCCTCGCGTCTACCGGCCAATCGATCGCATCTGGAGCCCTGATCAAGCCCTGGCCATTGCCGAACTGTTGACCTCGAAAGGCCCTGCTACCTCACCGCCGGTCGTCATCCCGATCGCGGGGTCGATAATTTTCATCGTGATCACGATCGTCCCAATCTCGCTGGTCGTGCCAGCGACGCCGATCTTCGTCCCACCACCGGTTGTTCGCCTTCCAGCAATGCTCGCGCTCTTCGTGCAATTCGTGCCTCGCTTCAGCCGCTTCCCTGCTTTGATAGCCGTAGTGTTCAATGGCCTCGTGCAATCTGTGATCGGCATGCGCGATCCGCCGCTGACAGTCGTCGTCGGCGTGCAGTTTGGGAACTCCGGCCATTGCCGTAAAAGCTGCTACGGCCAGCGCCGTTAATGCCCACTTTCCGAGAAAAAGCTTTAACCATCGATCTCCCATATATTGTTCCATCCTCCTGGGTGAGCTGATTTTGACTCCTCGGGAACGGTACCGAACTTTCCAATCGGTAGCCTATCCCTCCTTCGCCCTTCCCCCGATACCGTGAACGCCGTACTCCATCGGAGTTTTCTCCCCAGCCTTCGCCTCGGTTTCTCTACAGCATTCACCCTTGCCCGCAAGGACCTGTACCTCCGTAACTTAACAGTCGCCCGATTTCGGCATCGAATGCAGTATGGCAAACGAAATCAGTACCCTCCCCCTCGTTTACCAGTGCGCCCTTTGTGAGTGGCGCTGGATCGAGGGTCAACCGCAAACGTTCAACACCAACTTTGACGCTGTGGTGATGTTCGTCGGCGCTGGCGCCTGCCCATCCTGCAGCGGCGCTCGCGCCGCACTGCAGAAGGCCAGCTAACCAGACTTCGCGTCGTAGCTGCCCCCGCAGCTGCGACCCGAGGGCTAAGTCAAGTTTCAAGTTTCAAGTTTCGAGTTTCAGGTTTCAACTGGGCATTTTGCCGCGCCCATGTTTTCCAGTCCCACTCGAAAGTTGAATACTCTCGCAACTCACGCTTGACTAAGCTCCCACTTTTTGGATGGCCCTAACGCTGTGTGCTCGCCGGCCCGCTCAAAACTTGAAACCCAAAACTCGAAACTGCCTTTGTGCTACACTTCTGGCCGTACCTCGCGGGTCCCGCCCGCTGTGCGCACTCCAACCAGGGACCCTACCTGCGTTCCTCCTCGCAAGGGACGTGGATGGAGGAGTTGCGAGCACACCTGAGGTGTGCCGACTCCCAGTCCGCGCCCACCTCATCCAGGAGAGAAACACATGAAATTCACCAAGCTCACGCCCAATCTCGTCGTGCGCGACGTTCAGGCCGCCGTCCAGTTCTACCAGTCTGTCCTCGGCTTCCAGCCCGCCATCACGGTTCCCGACGCTCCGCCCTACGTCTTTGCCTCAGTCACATCCGGCAATGTTGAGATCTTCTTCAACGACCAGAAGGCCGTGGCCGAAGACTACCCGCCCCTCGCCAAGGATCCCCTCGGCGGCACGATGACCCTCTTTCTAGAATGTGAAGGAATCGAGGAAATTCTCGGCGCGGTAGAGAAATCCGGAGCGCGCATCGTGATGCCACTCAAGACCCAGTTCTACGGGATGCGCGAATTCGCCTTCCTCGACCCGCAGGGCTGGACCGTAACGATGGCGGAGCGAGTGAAGTGATCACTCCGAGTGGAGCGACGGGCGTCCTCGCCCGTCGCCCTCCCTCATGCAGCATGTAAGCGACCGGCTAAGCTACAATCCGTGCGCCTTCAAAATCCCCGCCGGAGACATCATGCCCACCCTCATGCAACGAGGCGTAGTCGCACTCCTCTTCGGAGCAAGCACGCTTTCTGCCCAACCCGTAATCGCGCAGACCGCTTCCCTCACTGGCCCGGTCCCCGTCGCCGAGCAACCGGCTTCCTCGCCTCCTGAGTATGTTCGGGCGGGCAAGCTGCTCGACGTTCGTTCCGGAAAGACTCTTGAAAATCAGATCATCGTTATTCGCGGCCAACGCATCGATCGCGTCGGTCCAGCCAGCGAGCAGCCGATTCCCGCCGGGGCCAAAGTTGTGGATCTATCGCAAGCGACCGTCCTTCCCGGCTTGATCGATTGCCACACCCACATCATGCTTGCCGACACCGACAACTCTCATTACGAAGAATATCTGCTGAAGGATTCCTACCAATACCGGACCATCCTTGCGACTCTGAACGTCAAGCGCGATCTCGATGCAGGCTTCACGGCCATGCGTGACGTGGAAACCGAAGGAGCCATGTATAGCGATGTCGACGTACGCAACGCGATCAATCAAGGACTCATTCCCGGACCCCGCCTGAAAGTCGCTACCCGCGGGATTTCATCCACCGGCGGCTATGAGCTCGAAGGCTACGCCCCTCAGGTGAAGGTTCCCAGCGGCGTACAGCTCGTCGACGGTCCTTACGAAGCCCGCAAAGCCGTGCGCGAACAATTCAACTACGGCGCCGACCTGATCAAAATGTACGGAAACGACCGCTATCGTTTCTTGCCCAACGGCAGGATTCTGAGTGTCGCGAATTTTAGTTTTGAAGAGGTCCAGGCCATCGTCGATGAAGCCCGCCTGAAGGGTCTCAAGGTCGCCTGCCACGCCTACGACGGCCCCGGACTGCACTACTGCATCGACGCTGGCGTCGCCTCGATCGAGCACGGCATCCAGCTCGATGACGAAGCCATCCGCAAGATGGTTGTTAAGGGCACGTACTTGGTCCCTACGTTGCAGGTGTATTGCTGCGCTCTCGAGAAGGGAGACTTAGCCATGAGCGGGGGCAAGACCAGCCGCGTGGCGATCCACGAAGCCAGTTTCAAGAAAGCGCTCGCCGCCGGTGTGAAGATCGCATTTGGCACCGATGCTGGTTCCTTTCCGCACGGAACCCAGGCGATCGAATTCGAGTGGATGACGCGCTACGGCATGTCGCCGCTCGATGCCATCCGCGCAGCCACCATCAACGCCGCCGACCTGCTCGGCTGGGCTGACGATATCGGCGCGCTCGAGCCCGGAAAATACGCTGACCTGATCGCCGTCGACGGAAACCCGCTCAGCGATATCAAAGAACTCGAACATGTGAAGTTCGTGATGAAAGGCGGCGAGGTCGTTCGCAACGACTACGTGAAGTAGAAAAGAAGAGGACGTTGCATACTTACCAACGTCTCGCCTTCCGCCTGCGACTCTGCTTGGCAGGCCAGGCAAACAGGGCTATCATCCTGTGCTCGGAGGTCCTGGCCATGCGGTCCTCACTTGCACGCCGGCGACTGTTCTTGACGATCCTGCCACTGCTCCTGTCCACTGTCCTGTTCTCTGCTGTCTCCCCCTTGTCTTCCTTCGCCCAAATGCCGCAGCCCGGCGCTCCGGCAAGCGATGTGAGCAATATTCCCAAGCCTGTGATCAACACCGTGGACGACGTCGCCATGCGCAACGGTCCTGACCAGGACAGGACAGCGAAAGAGACGACCGAGAACAAAGAGGAGTCCTGTCTGCTTCCTCCACTCACTCTGATCAGCAGTCCGATCATTGATGCTGAGCAGCTGCAAGTGGGTGACAAAGCGAAGAGGGAGTATCAGCAGGCTTGCGCAGCCCTGAGACGTCATAAGAACGAAGACGCGGAAAAACATCTGCGCAGGGCCGTCCATGAATTTCCAAAGTATTCCGCCGCCTGGGTCACGCTCGGTCAATGGCTCGCTGCACAACAGCGGCCCGACCAGGCCCAACAGGCTTGCTTGCAGGCTTCAACCGCATCGCCCAGGTACATTCCCGCGTATCTTTGTCTCGCTGACATTGCGGCGCGCGGGCACGACTGGAACGAGGTATTGAAACTGAGTGAGCGAGCCCTTGAGCTTGATCCCTCACGCGATCCGCTCGCTTATGAGTACAATGCTGCGGCAAACCTGAAACTCCAGCACCTGATGGAAGCGGAAAAGAGTGGCTTGCGTGCCGTTGCCATCGATAAAGACCATCATGAACCGCGCGCGCTCTTCGTGTTGGCACAGATCTACGAGGCGAAGGGCGATACCGAAAACGAAATCAATCAGCTGAGAGAGTATCTGCAATATGCGGACAATCCCGCGGACATTTCCGCGGTGAAGAACTTTCTCCTGCAGATCGAAAATCGCAATGCCAAGGGTCGAGCCGATCAAGGCAAGGCTGGCGACAACACGGTCGGCGAAAAGTCTCCCGATGTTATCGCGTCAGCCAAGCAATCCTGGGCACCGGCAGATATCGACGAAGTCGTTCCTCCTGTCCAGTCCGACCTGCCTTGCCCCATCCAGCAGATTCTGAAACAGACCAGCGACCGCACCCAGGACCTGATCCAAAGCCTGCAGCGTTTCAGCGCCGACGAACGCATTGAACAGATCGAATTCGACAAGAACGGCAAGAGTCGAAGAGCGAACACGCAGGGGAACTACGTCGTGCAGATTGAGGACAACGCCTCACGCTATCCCGTCATCAGGGAGTACCGGGGCGGAATTAACGGGACGCATCCATCCTCAGTGGTAGACACGGGCACGGCGATATTCGCGTTGATCTTTCACCCAAGTCACATCCGCAGTTTTGATTTTCGCTGTGAAGGATTAAGTCAGTCCCACCGCTCGCCCGCATGGCAACTGCGCTTCGAGGAAAGCGCGGATCCGAATGAATCCTTCCAGGCAATACGGATCGGCGGTTCTGTCTACCTCCCCAGGTTAAAAGGACGAGCCTGGATCGCCAGGAACAGTTACGAGGTCTTGCGGATCGAAACTGACTTAGCATCTCCCATTCCGCAGATCCGTTTCGGCCTGGAGCATCTGGTTATCAACTACGCTCCCGTCGAATTCAAGAATCATTCCGTTCGGCTCTGGTTACCGGAAAGCGCGCAGCTCTATATCGCTTATCGAGGGCACCGCTACGAACTGGACCATACTTTTAGCCATTTCCAACTCTTCTCGGTTGATTCGGATCAGGCAGTCAAAGATCCCCCTCCCAACAAGGCGCCCCTACAGTTGCTTTCCGTCCAATCGGAATTGTTGGAGCCAAAGTCCAATTCGCGCTGACAGCGAGGGATGCCTCGATCTCTCCGCAGCCCGAAGGCGCCTACTCTCCCCCGCCCACAAACCGGTATCCCGACTTGTGCACCGTCACGATCAACTCCGGTCGCTTCGGATCCTTCTCGATTTTCTGCCGCAGGCTCGCCACATGCACATCCACCGTGCGCGTGAATGTTCCGGCCTCATATCCCCACACGGCACGCAGCAATTCTTCCCGCGACAACACCATCCCGGGATGCTCGACGAAATATCGCAATAACTCGAACTCCCGCGCCGACAGATAAATCGGCGCGCCCGCACGCGTCACCTTCACGTCGCGATGGTCCATCATACCGCGCGTCTCAATCCGGATCGGCCCGAACTGGTGCACCACCTGCCCGGTCCGGATGGGCGCCCGCCGCAGCAGCGCCTCGATGCGCGCCATCAACTCCTGCATGTCGAACGGCTTGGTGACGTAATCATCCGCCCCCAGCTTCAGGCCGACGATCTTGTCGACGATTTCGCTGCGCGCCGTGAGCAGCAGGATGGGCGTTCCAAGTCCCGCCGTACGGATGTCGCGACAAAGGTCCAACCCATTCCGGCCCGGAAGCATGATGTCCAGAACGATCAGATCGAAGGGCAACGACGTGGCTTTCTCGTATCCCTTCTCCCCATCGGTGACAAAATCAACCTCATAGCCGTCTTTGCGCAGGCGATCGCTCAATGCCATGCACAACGCTTCTTCGTCTTCTACCAACAGAATGTTTTCCTTCATAGCTGTGCCACTCGCTCTACTGCGTTCTCAGCTCCGACAACCTGACTGGCCGGCAAATGCAACGTGAACCGGCTTCCTACTCCCACCTTACTCACAACCGAAATCCTTCCCCCCATGGCCTCCGCGATACTCTTGGCAAGCGGCAGTCCGAGTCCCGTCCCGTGAATCTGCGCCGCCTTCACCACCGGGCTCCGGTAGAAGGGCTCGAAGATCTGCTGCAGCTCCGAAGCATCAATCCCGATCCCGTGATCTTCCACGCTGATGCGCACCTCTTCTCCATACGGCACGTCCTCGCCCCCGCGAAATGCGCGAATGGCAATGCTGGGATGGCTGCCTCCGTACTTCACTGCGTTCAGCACGAGGTTCTGCAGACACTGGCAAATCGCGGAGAAATCTCCCATCACCGGCGGCAGATTCGACTCGATACTTTTCTCCACTGTGAAGCCTGCCTCTTCCGCCAGCTCGCGCGTATTGGTGAGTACTGACTCGATGATCGCCGACGTCTGCAGCGGCCGCAGCGCATACCGGTGCCGCCCTTCGTGCGTCGACGCAAATAGCAGAATCTGATTCACCAGTTCGGTCAGCTGCCGGCTGTGATGCCCAATCACCGACCCGTACTTGGCCAGCTTCTCTTTCTCGTCGACCACCCCGTCGGCAATGTTTTGTGCCGAAGCGCAAATCACGGCCAGCGGCGTCCGCAACTCGTGCGAAACCGAAGCGACAAAATCCATCTGCATCTTTGCCAGCTTCAGCGCGCTTAGCATTTTACTTCTCTGGATCACCCAAACTGAGGCGATGGCGAACAACAACGTGAAGCAAAGCACCCCGACCAACCGTAGCACCGATCGGCGCGATGACAATCCCACCACCTTCAATTGCTCCGAAGCTTGCTCGTCATAGAGCCGCTTTACTTCCTCCAGGTCCTGGCGCACTCGATCAAAGGACGGCACGCCTCCGGTCAGGTCCATATCGACCGCTTCCTTGGTGCTGCCTTCCAGAATCGATGCCAGCACTTCGTCGCGCACCTTCAGGTAGGCCGCCCAGTCCCGTTGCAGACGCTTCCCCAACTCCAGTTCCCGCGGTATATGCGCCCCCGCCAGATACTGCGCAATACCTTCGGTCACCAGTCCATCTGCCTTCCGCGATTGATCCGCGTATTCCACCTGCAGATTGCTATCATTCGTCGTGAGAGCATACAGCGTGCTACGCCGCGTCTCCTGGGCTTCGTACTGCAATTCGCCGATCTGGCGAAGGCCCTGCACCGATCCCGCATACATGCGCTGCGCCTGGTCCGTGGCCGTGTGCAGGTCTCCGATCATGAACACCCCCACGGCTATGACCACGCAGAACACCATGAACAACAGCAAGCTCGAGCTGTGCCGCGCGATTTGACTTGACGCGGCTTGCAGAAGCCTCTGAAATGCGCTCCTGCTCGCCTTCGCGTTATGACTTGCTTCGCTCATACCTACTTCGAATCCCGCGCTTCAAATCGCAGCGGATATTCCGGGTCGTCGACCCCGTGCCCGTTGATCCGAATGACCTTCACCGTCCCGTCGACGTCCGAAGCCCGTACGTACCCGATCGCTCCGGGCACGTTGAATACAAACTTGCGTACCCCTGTCGGACTCGACAGTGTCTTCGGCGACACAAACACTTCGCCCGTGAACAGGCCCTGCAGAAAATGACGGCTGAACTCGGTCTCATTCATCCGGCAGATATCTCGCAGAATCGCTTTCCGCTCCGGCACTCCCGGATCCATCATGACCAACGTGATCCGGCGACCATTCGGCCAGTGACTCCGTTCTCCAAGGAACACGGTTCGAAGTTCCTTTAGGGTGATGTCATCAATCGTGTTCGTCTGGTTGACGATGATCGCGAGATTCTGGTCTGCGCTGGCTTGTGCCGCTGGAGACGGGTCACCCTTGGCTGTCCCCGGAGACACCTCCAGCAACAGCATCGCGGCCCCTACCATCGTTAACAGTGCCAGCAGTCGGCGCATTCCGTGGCCTCTCAGAACGTGAATCCCAACTGCAACGTCAGCCCGTTATAAGACTGTATGTGGCGTGCGATGTTGTAGTCATACTGGAGCTTCAGTGCGACCGATTCGCTCGCGTCATAGCGCATACCGAATGACGGCCCTTCGATCCTCCCCACATCGGGGAAGATTGGCTCGCGGTCCGAACCATTGATGTACTGGTAGCGGAAGTACGGCTGGTAGGAACCGAACCGTTTCGCGATTTGGGTGTAGAAACCCGGAGTGTTGAACACGTGCGAGCTTCCGTCGGGCCCGTGCCGCACCAACACCACCTCGTTCAGCCACTCGAATTTCGGCAGCATGTAGACTGCGTGCGCCGCCAGAATCGTCTCGTCGACCCGAGGCTGGCCGAGCGGCATCAGCCGGTCGTGATAACCGGAGAATCCCACCTGCAATCCGCGGATCGCATCCGGCCGCGCGAACAATGCCAGGTTGACAGCTTTGTAGTTGTTCTCGTCTACTTCGTTCTGCACTGGTTCATCGGTCAACGGACTCCGTGATGCGCGCCCGTTCCCGATCTCAGCAACGTAGTGCAACCCCAGCGAACCCGATGGGATCCTTCCCGAGGCTGACACTCCAACATTGTGAATCGGAAGAATTCCACCGGTATCTTCGAATTGAAACAGCAGCGGGCGCCCTGTCGTCGTCTGGAACCATGTGCTGTGATGATAGGCCGTGTTGTAGAACCCGATTGCGGTGTGATACCGCCCGAACGCAAGATTGAAATAGTCGTTGTACGAGTATTGCAGCAGGTAGCGCTCGACATCGACGCCGAATTCGTTCCTTCTGCCTCCCGGCACGTTATAAAAGTTATCTGGTCCAGATTCAAATACGATTTCTCCCAGGAACTTGAATTTCTCCGAAATATCCGAGGTTACGAACAGGTTCAATTGCCCCAGGCTGAAGGTGTTCGTATTCCCGCGCTGGTCTGTACCGTGAAAATCCACGTCTCCGAAGCCGCGTATCCGGAGAAGCGTCTTGCTCATGTCCATCCGCTCGGGTTCGAGGTGCTCGCTTTCCTGCTCGGGCTCGGGCGTCTGCGCCGCAGTCTGAGGAGCGGCCTGCGGAGCCGTTGCCGGACCCGCCGCGGGTCCGGACGGAGGATGAACCGTCATGGCCGTCTCCGTGCGCGCCGCGCCGGGGTGCGTCCCTTCCAACTGCGCGACTCTCGACTCCAGCCGCTCGATTCGCTCCAGCAGCATCTGGATTGTCTGCTTATCCGTATTCGCTTCGGCCGCATTCTGGGCGCGAAGGCAGGGCGCGCTCACCGCCATTCCCAGCGCAACTATCAATACTCGTTTCCCCATGCCGTGCACAGTTTGTGCGAGTAACCGCAGCGGCAAAAAAATGCGGAACTTCATGCCGACCTCCTCAGGACTCAAGCCATCGCAACCGCGAGCCGGTCTGCTTCGCCCGACTCGCAAACGACGCTGCGACGGAACACAATTAGCCCGATCGAATGGAATGTGCGTGCTGGGCATCGAACGGAAACTGGGGGATCCTTGGCTGGGGAGGCAAGTCAGAAGGCCAAGTCACGTAGCTGCCGCCAGGCTCCTTGAACGCCACGTCCGGTCCCAACTCAGCCCGGAAGATCGAGTCAAACCTCTTTGACCCTAAGGCACCATGGAGCCCCGGCAGTGTCGTGACTTCGACGCCGCACATGCGTTGGGATTATCGCATTCCCGGCCCACGGATCATAGCCTTTACGAGTTCCAACGTAGGTTCCGGGGCCGGTCAGATGGCAAGCGCCGCGAGGGCGGGAGCGTGAAGAGAAACCAAGCGCCAGAGGCGCGGAGAAAAGTAGGGACGGTCACCCGCAGGTTGTCGATATCTCGAAAGCCTTGAAGTATGTTTCTTGGGTGCTTAGCGAGCCTTGGCGCTCTTCGTGATTAAAGACTTTTCTCAGCAGGCGGTTTCTGCCGAAGCATTTCCCCCCACCGCTCCGCAATCTCCTTCACCAGGAAACCCATCTTCGGATGAGAAGGCTCCAAAGCCACCGGCACGCCGTATCGCCGCAGTTCCACGGAGGTCACCGGACCGATCGACCCCACCAAGGTTTGCCGCAAAGCGGCGATTGCCTCATCGCGCAGTTTCATCCGCTCCGCGATTTCCAGCAGATGCTGGAGCTGCACCGAAGACGTAAACAGGACCACCTCCACCTCGCGCCCGGTCAGCGCCCGCACCGCCGACTCGATCGGCCCAACATCTTCCGGGAGCGCCCACTGATACACTCGCAGCGCAATCGCTTCAGCGCCACGCTCCGTCAATCCAGCCAGCAACTCCGGATTGGAAACTCCGTATTCCTGCACCGCGATTCTCCGCCCCTTCAGCGGTACCAAAGCCGCATTCTCATCCAGTGCCTGAAGAATCTCGCGCCACGTATTCGGCTCCGGTACCGCCAGCGTGACCGGAACGCCCAGCTCTCGCAGAGCCGCAACCGGCTTCGGCCCGCGCGCCACTACCGAAATCCGGCGCAATGCCGCGACAAACTCCTCTCGCGGACATACGGCCTCCGCTTGCACTGCCAGGATTCGAGTACCCACTCCGGTGAGAAAGAGGATGCTGTGGAATCGCCCATCGAGCAGCGCGCGTGTGAAATTCGCGACTTCGGCATTCGCGCCGAGGGCGACTTCCTGCGTCGATGGCGCAACCACCGGCTGGCCGCCGTTGTTCGATATGAGTTGAGCCATCTCGCGGGCGCGGCGGCTCTCCAATGTCAGTACCCGCGCACCGCCAAATCCTTCCTTGCGGTCTTGCATGCCACCCAGACTATCAACGTCCGGCCATCATGTCATGCAATCCGAGCAGCTTCTGCCGGGAACGCCGCGCCCACATTGGACGATTCCATCGTCTCTTCGCGTGCGGGTAGCTTCGCGTGATAAGTCGCATAGAAGACCCATGCCGTCAGTACCACGCCAGCGACGATATTCCCGACCGTAACTGGAATCTGATTCCACAGCCACCACTTTCCGATCGACACCGGCGCACCCAGCAACATGCCCGCGGGAATCACGTACATGTTGACGATGGAGTGCTCGTACCCATGGGCAAAGAACGTCATGATCGGCAGCCACATCGCCACAACCTTCCCGATCGTCGAACGCGACGCCAGCGCCAACACCGCTCCCAGCGTTACCATCCAATTACACAGAATTCCTTTCACCACGGCCGTCATCCAGCCCTTCGTGCCCATCGCCATGTAGGCGACCGTCTTCTTCTGTGCGGCCTGCCGCACCAATTCTCCCAGGGCTCCACCATCGGACGTGCCCCAGTTCGTGATCGCGACATAAAACAGCACGGCATAGAGAACGCTGCCTAACAAGTTTCCGAGGTACACCCAGCCCCAGTTCCGAAGTATTCCGCTCATCCCGAATTCGCCTGTCATGGCGCCCAAGGGCAGCAGGGCAAAATTCCCTGTTGCCAACTCCATGCCCAGCAGCACCAGCATTACAAATCCCGCCGGAAACAGAATCGCACCCACAATCGGAGGCAAGCCCTGCGAAACCACGATGAACGCAAGCGAAGTCGCGTAGCCCAGCAAAGCTCCGGCCAGAATTCCTCTCAACAACAAATCACGGACGGACAAGTCCACCTTTTTCGCTGCTACTTTCAATGCCTCGGCAATGATCTCGTTTGGCTTTACGCAGTCCACTGAACCTCCCTCTGCAATGGCGGTTGTAAATTGTTCTGCTATTCCGGAGAACTCGTTCGGGGCTCTTCTGATGTCTGCCTCTCACCCGCGGTGGATGCAGGCTCTGGTATTCCGGCTTCGCTCCAATTGGATGTTTGCGCCGGATCCGCCAGCGGATCGTATCTCCTGATCACGTCTGCTACGACATCCGCCAAGGTCTCATCGCAAGGCGTCATTTCCACAATCTCTCGCCCAGCCGCGGCATGGGGGCCGGTCCTCCCGCCCACATAGATCGCGACCGCATCCACCACCTTCCCGTCGATCTTCGCCTTCAATCCCCGAAAGCCAACATCCGCCGCCTGGTGATTGCCGCACCCCGCCGGACATCCCGACCAGTGAATCTTCAGCGGGGAGCCCGTTGTACCCAGACAATCTTCCAGACTCGCGGACAACTTTGCCGCTTCACCCTTGGTATCGATCTGCGCGAGGTTGCAGAAATCCGTTCCCGTACACACCACCAACCCGCGCCGAACAAATGACGGCGCGGGAGTAAACGTCTGCAGCAAGTCTTCCTCCAGCAGTGCATCGATGCGCGCCGCGGCCACGTTGGGAATAATCGCGTTCTGTCCCGTAGTCAGCCGCACCTGTCCGTCGCCGTATTCATCGGCCAAGCGCGCCAACTCGGAAAGCTCGTCTGGATTCAGCCGCCCCACCGGAACGCACAGCCCCATGGATCGATACCCCGGCTGGTTCTGCAAGGCCTCGCCCAGATGATCCGTCGTGTGCGCTGCCCGTACGTCGCGCCCCGCCGAAGGCAGCTCGCGTTCAAGACGCTGGCTCAGTTCCGCGCGCAGCCGGGCAATTCCCCACTCCTCAATCAAAAACGCCAGGCGACATTTCGAGCGCGCCTCCCGCGGACCGTGATCGCGATAGATGCGCACCAGCTCCGCCACCAGCCGCGCCGCTTCTTGCTCGCTCACGAAGACGTCCAAGGGCGACACAATCGTGAACCCTCCCGATCCCATTTTTCCGCCCACCAGTACATTGAAACCGGGGCGGTCGTAGCGCAGCGCAGGCACCAGCGCCACGTCCTGCGATTCATTGTGCGTGCAGTTCTCGAGACATCCGGTAATCGTGATGTTGAATTTTCTGGGTAAGTTTGTGAACTCCGGATTGCCATCCGTTCCCACCAGCATCCGATCCAGTTCAAACAACACCGGCGAAGCATCAAAGAGTTCGTTCAGCGCCAGCCCAGCCAACGCGCAACCATTAATATTGCGGACATTGTCCATCCCGGTCTGCAGTGAATGCAGATCCACCCCGCGCAGCTTTTCCCAGATTTCCGGCACGCTCCCCAGGGGAAATCCACGCAACTGGATCTGCTGTCTGGTAGTGATATCCAGCACACAGTTGCCCAGTCGCAATGAGAGATCCGCGATCGCCCGCAGCTGACTGCTATTCGTAAATCCGTTGGGCATGCGGACTCGCATCATGAATCGTCCTGGCGTCGGCTTACGGAAAAACACGCCTACCCACTTCAGGAGATCCTTTTCTGCCGTCGTTAACGATTCGTGGCCCTTTTCGATAAGGCTGGCCAGATCTTCGCGAATGCGCAGCCCATCGCCATCCTTCAAAGCTTTGCAAGCCTCAATCGCGTTTGTTCCCGGACGCACACTGACCTCCCACGACAAGGAAGATGGCATCCACTCATAACGAATCGATCTCCCCAACGGAAATCAAAACTATTTATGAGTCCTATCATTTTTTAAATAGATCGTGATAAATGCCCGAAAACTCGGAAATGGAAGGAGTCGGCCAACTTCTTCGATGAGCGCCATCAATTCTTTGCGTGCGCAATATCTCACAACCCGACGTGCTGACCGTCAGGGCATCTCGGTGCGTCCCCGTTACCTTGTACGGATGTCGCCAACCCGGCACCGCTGAAGTAACGAGTCTCGCGAATCACTCCCTGGGCTCTAACAAAACTGAAGAAGGGCGGGCTAAGAACAGACGGGCCGAACCTGGTGAAGCTTGCGGCCAACTAAGCTGGAGATGCGACGATTGGGGCCTCGACTGACATCAACGCCAAGTTGCCACAATAGAAAGGCCGCGGATCCAAGCCGCGGCCTTCCTTCTGCGATAAGTTTCAAATTCTAAGTACTAGTTCTTTGCTGTCTTCCTGACCGTAGTGAGTCGTTAGCCGAACGGAGTCGAAGGACCCGGCCACAACTGGTACCCTGCAACGCGGCGGAGAGCATTTTCACCGCGGACCGATCCTACCGCCGGCCGCCATGCCCGCCGTGACCACCGTGCCCACCACCGCGCCCATTGTGCCCGCGTCCACGTCCGCCACCACCACGGCGTCTTCCACCACCACCGCCGCCACCGCCCGGACGCGGTCCGCGATCCTGTGCTCGCTCCACTCCCACGACCGGCGCGGCAGCATCGTCGCGATTAAAGTTCGGCTCATCTCCTTCTTCGAAATCCGCGCCGCCTTCAATAGTGACCGGAGCGGCCACCGGTGTCGCTTCCACGGGAGCTTCACCGCCACCCATCTTCGCGCGCTGCTCCTTGAGCACTGCTTTACGCGAAAGCCGGATGCGGTTGCCTTCCACCGCCAGCACCTTCACCAGCACCTGGTCGCCTTCTTTCAATTCGTCGCGAACATCCTTGATCCGGTGCTCGGCGACTTCACTGATATGCAGCAGTCCATCGGTCCCCGGCAGAATCTCAACAAACGCTCCGAAATCCGCCAGGCGCGATACCGTCCCCAGATACGTCTTCCCAACCTCCGCCGTCGCCGTGAGGTCGCCAATAATCTGCAGTGCCTTCGCCGCTGACACCTGGTCGTTCGACGACACATTCACTTTGCCTGAATCTTCCACGTCGATCTTCACGCCTGTCTGCTCGATAATGCTCCGAATCATCTTTCCGCCCGGTCCGATCAGATCCCGAATCTTGTCCACTGGAATCTGCAGCGTGTAGAACCGCGGAGCAAAGGCCGAAACCGCCTCGCGATGTCCCGGCAGCACTCCTTCCATCTTCTCCAGGATGTGCATCCTTCCCCGCTGCGCCTGCGCCAGCGCCTCGCGCATGATCTGCGGTGTGATGCCGGCTACCTTGATATCCATCTGCAAGGCGGTAATTCCCTTGCGCGTTCCGGCGACTTTGAAATCCATGTCGCCGTAATGATCTTCCGCCCCGGCGATGTCGCTCAGGATCGCGTACTTGTCGCCTTCCTTCACCAGTCCCATGGCCACGCCTGCCACCGGAGCCGCCAAGGGCACTCCTGCATCCATCAGCGATAACGCCGCCCCGCAGACCGTTGCCATCGATGACGACCCATTGGACTCCAGGATGTCCGAGACCACGCGCATCGCATAAGGCCATTTCTCTTCCGAAGGCAAAACCGCCGAAAGGGCCCGCTCCGCGAGCGCCCCGTGACCAATTTCTCGCCGTCCGGCGCCGCGCAGAAACTGAACTTCACCAACGGAAAACGGAGGGAAGTTATAGTGCAACATGAAACGCTTCTTGGCCTCGCCCTCGAACGCCTCCAGCCGCTGCTTATCGTCGGCCGTGCCCAGTGTGGTGGTGACCAGTGCCTGCGTTTCGCCGCGCGTGAAGATTGCCGACCCATGCGTGCGTGGCAGCACTCCCACCTCAATCCAGATGTCGCGAATCTGATCAAACGCGCGCGCATCCGGACGCCGCCTTTGCTCGGTAACTTGCTCGCGGAAAATCCGCTCGCGCAACACCTCGTAATAGTTCTTGAGTTTCTTGCGCGCATCCTCGTCGTCCTCGGGAATCTCCGCTTCCAACCCTTTGCGGATATCCTTCACCAGCGTGTAGCTCTCCGCCTTGGGATGCTTCGCCGTGTCCAGCGCATCGGTCAGACGTGCTCCCACCTTGGCTTTCAGATCGTCGAAATACTTCTGATCGAACTCCGGGGCCTCCACGTCACGCTTGGGCTTACCCACCTTTTCGCGCATTTCGTTGATAGCCGCGCAGATCTTTTTGATCTCGCTGTGTCCATAGTCGATCGCATCGACGACCGTCTCTTCCGGAACTTCCTTGGCGCTCGACTCGATCATCACGATCGCATCCGCCGAGCCGACCACCATGATGTTGAGCAGGCTGTCGCGCATTTCCGCGTACGTCGGATTCGTAATGAACTTGCCATCCACGTAACCTACCCGCACCGCGCCCACCGGGCCGAGGAAGGGGATGTCCGAGATGGTCAACGCGGCGGAAGCGCCGTTAATGGCGGCCACGTCAGGATCGTTCTCCGTGTCGGCCGAAAGCACGAACGCAATCACCTGCGTCTCGCACCGGAACCCCTCGGCGAACAATGGCCGTACCGGCCGGTCGATCATGCGGCTGGTCAGAATTTCGCGCTCGCTGGGACGTCCTTCGCGCTTGATAAATCCGCCGGGAATCCGGCCGCCGGCATAGGTGTACTCGCGGTAATCCACCGTGAGCGGAAAGAAATCAATCCCCTCGCGCGGATCAGGGTTCGCCACTGCGGTCGCTAACACCACGTTGTCGCCGATCCGCACCACGGCCGAGCCATGCGCCTGCTTGGCAATCTTGCCAGTTTCAAATGTGAGGGTTTTACCGCCGGAGAGTTGAACGCTAATTTCGGTTGCTTCTGGTTTCATGTTTCAATCCTTCTTTGGGCAGGAGGCGTCGGTCGCACAGGACCGTACGCGCAAGATAAGCTTGTGCCAATAAAGTTCGAGCGGTGGACGGCAGACACGTTCCAACAATTCCTTGATTTCGCTCCTGCGGCCCTCCAGGGCGGCGGAACGAAAGGCGAGGTGCCGCGCACATACACTACTCCCGCGCGGCGTTCAGCATTCCTTACTTACGGATGCCAAGTTTCGTGATGACGCCCTTGTAGCGCTCCGAATCGTACGCTTTCAAGTAGTCGAGCAGGCGACGGCGCTTGCTGACCAGCATGAGTAGACCCCGGCGTGAACCGTGATCCTTTTTATGCGTCTTGAAGTGCTCCGTCAGATGTCCAATGCGCTCGCTTAGCAGCGCGATCTGTACTTCCGGGCTGCCCGTATCCGTGGCATGCGTCGCATAGGCGTCAATGAGGGATTTCTTTTGCTCTCTGGCTAGCACTAACCTGATGCACTCCTGTCTTCTCAGTTTCGATTTTTCTTTGTAACGTCCTTGAGAGTAACACGTTAGCGACAAACGTGTAAAGCAGTCCAGCTCTGCGATCCGCAATCAAACATGAATGCAGCCGAACGCAGCTCGAAGTTTCAGCAATAAGAAAATCATTCGGCGAGCCGAACCAACCGGGGTGACCGGCTGATCGGGCGAGCTTGCGCAGGTACTCCTCAAACGCACGGCGGAAATCGTGGGAACCCGCTATTATTTATCTTGAGCACTCGAGTTCCGGTGGGACGATGTTCCATCCATCCTGCCCGCTGGGTTCGAGGTAAGAACATCTAATCATGCTGTCAGGCCGGAGAAGTAAGGAACTTGATCAACTCGAACGACTGCGAGGATCGGAGCTTCTCGTCGGCTTTGACCAAGGAAACACATAATCGTGCGCTGCCCCCATTGTGGCAATGAAAATCCCGGCGACCACCGCTTCTGCGGAATGTGTGGCAAGCCGCTCCCCGACCCCGCCGCCGAGATCTCCTCTCCGGTCCCCGAGCGCGCTCCACGCCACGAGCCGGCGGGTGCTGCTCCTGCCTACACGGGTGGAATCTTCAACCTCGGCGCGCCTTCTGATGCTCCCTATCAGAGTCTTGACTATCTGCTCGACGACGAGGACGAACCTAAATCCCATACCGGGCTTATTCTTTTCGGACTGGTAGCGCTGGCCCTCGTCGTCGGCCTCGGCTATCTCCGTTTTCGTAACGTAGGCTTCCCCTTCCCAAAGCCTCGGTCGACAGCCTCGCAGACTGCGCCCACGCCTAGTCCCGCGGATTCCGCCGCCCCCGCTCCTGATCAACCGAACGCACCCGCCGCCCAGCCCAGCGCCCCCGCACCCAGCACTCCGCCGCCTAGTACGCCAGCGGGCTCCACTCCAGCACCCAGTCCGGCACCCGCGAATCCAGCACCCTCGAATCCGGTGCCCGCTCCCGGCGCTTCCCCGAGCACCCCAGCGGAATCGAATCCAGCGACAACTCCAGCGAATGCCGCTCCCGCTGAATCGAATGCGCCAGCGCCCGATAGCACGAACAATAAGAGTTCGGACAAAGAATCCGAAGCACCTGCTGCTGAGGCTCCCGCGCCTGCCAAATCTGCCGAGGCAGTTCCTGCCAAGCCCAAGCCGAAACCCTCTCCGAAGCCTGCTCCCAAACCGTCCGACAACGTCGTGCTCGGCGAACAGTACCTCTACGGACGTGGTGGCGTGCCCCAGAATTGTGAACGCGGCCTGCATTACGTAAAGCCTGCTGCCGATCAATCCAATCCCAAAGCGATGATCACGATGGGCGCCCTCTACGCCACGGGCCACTGCATCTCCCGCGACCTGCCGACCGCGTATCGCTACTTCGCGCTCGCTCTCCGCCTGGACCCAGAAAACGGGCCCCTCCGCCAGAACGCTGAAATGGTCTGGAAACAAATGACCGCGGAAGAGCGCAAGCAGGCGATCCGCCTCACGCAGTGATAATGGCAGCAATGATTCCTCTGCAAGATCCAGAATTCAGGACGTCGTTCGGCGTTGTTACAAATGCCATCGCCGACACGAACGCGTAAACAACAAGGCGGACCGATCCTTCTACCCCAACGCCATGCCCTGTGCTACCGTATCGCGGAATGAAGGAGTCTGCGATGTCCACGCCATTTTCCCGCCGCGAAATTCTGCAGAAATCTCTCGCCCTCGGCACGCTCGTGATCGCTTCCTCCCACGGCCCGTCCGCCATGCTTCATGCCCTCGAACAGAACGAACAATGCAAGCCCACTCCGCCAAACGACCTCGGGCCTTTCTACAAACGGCTCGCTCCCGAAACCGCCAGCCTGCGCGCACCCGGCGACCCCGGCATGCCGCTTGCGGTCTCTGGCCGGATCTTAAATACGCGTGGTGAGAAGCTTTCTGGCGCAGTCCTGGAAGTCTGGCAAACTAACCATGTCGGCCACTATGACGTGGAAGGTTACCGCTATCGCGCCAAGCTGATCGCCGATGCCTCGGGTGCCTACAAATTCGACTCAGTGGTCCCCGGACACTATCCTGACCGCGTGTGCCAACACATCCACTATCTCGTTACCGCGCCCGGTCACAAGCCGCTCGTCACCCAACTTTATTTCGCCACCGACCCGGTCTTCGAGGGTGATCCCGACAAGAACTTTTCCCGCGATCCCCTCATCCACAGCCGCGAGCTCGTGCGTCCCGTAACCCTTGCGGGTGACCCGAAAGACATCATTGCCAAAGTGCAATTCGAGCTGTGCCTGGAGCGCGCATGAGACGTTTCTTCCTTGAATTGATCGCGGTATTCACGCTGGCACTCTCAGCGCTCGCGGCCGACTCGCCAACTCTTCGTCAAACCTTCCCGCTGCCTTCCGGCGTCAGCACTGCTTTCACAGCGGTCTCCCCGAACGGCCAACGCGTCGCCGCCGCTTGCAGCGACGCAAAAATTCGCCTTTGGGACATCGCCTCCGCCTCTCTCCAGAACACCCTGGATCTGAAGGGGGAGCGTCCGAACATCATCCGCTTCTCTCCGGACGGCGCACTCCTCGCGGCTGGCGGTTCGGATGGAACGCTACGCGTCTGGGATTCCTCCGGCGCATTGCGTTATGACCTCAAGCTTGCTGCTGAAATCGATGCCATCGCCTTTTCCCCCGATGGCACTCGCATCGCGGCCGCGCCCAATGGCCTACCCGTTGAGATTCGGGAGCTCGGGGCGAATAAACTTCTCGCTTCGCTTCCTGCGACGTTCAGCGGGTCCGCATCCCTCGCTTTCTCGCGCGATGGGCGCTGGTTCGCCAGCGCCGACACCGACACTGAAATCCGCATATTCGATGCCCGCGACTTCACGCTCCATGCGCGTATTACCGGGCTGTTGCTGGAACCGCTGGCTCTCATTTTCTCGCCCGACGGTAGCCGCATCATTGCAGGCGGCGCAGATGGAGTTATCACTTTGATCGAAACCAACACCGGCAAGATCGTGAAGTCACTCCCCAAGCAGGCCGATGTCGTATTTGTCCTCCGCGCTTCTCCCGACGGCAAATCCGTCGCGGCTAGTTATTTCAATCCCGACCAGATGTCCGCGCCCGGTCGCTTATTGATTTGGGATGCGATCACAGGATCTCTACGCAGCACCGTTTCAACGACCGAAGGTGGATTCAACGACGGAGACTACCTCCACGACGGCACCCTCCTGCTCACCAGCAGCTCCGAAAAAGAGCTGAAAATCTGGTCCATCCGTTAATTCGGCCGCGCGTGCATTCTGATCCAGAGCGCTCGTCCCAGGAACCTATCGCAGCGCTTGCCAGAACACGGTGCCTCGCGATTAACACGCGCCAGCCGCGAAGCGGCGACAGTCATTAGCCCCGGGCGTAAGCCCGGGAAAGCTTCGCATCACGACCAAGCCCCGGAGTGGCGACAGCAACGCGAGCGCGAGCCTAAAGCGCCGCAATTCAAAAATCTGCAACCGCGCAACCTTCGCGCGCTTAACACTTCCGCCGCCCCCAAAAAAAGCCCCACTCCCTCGCGGGAATGAGGCCAAATACTCACAAGCTACCTCAGCTTCAACGCCCAGGCTCCCAGCCCGTGGGTTGCCGCATATAGCACGCGGGCTCCCGGCACGATTGTCAGCCCGGAAACTTCCACGTTCGGCATGGCGCCGGCCGCCAGGTTCCATTGCGTAAAGCCGCCGAGCCTCTTGTACACGCCGAAATCACTCGACACATACAGATACAAAACTGAAGCCCAGGTCCAGATGCGCTTCGATGAGAAGGTGAACAGACTTCGGAGGATGAAAGCAAATGCGGCATGGACTCCGCCCGCCCGCCCGGCAAGCGCTAGCCATGAGCGCCAGTCGATAGTATGCACTCTCCCTGAAAGACTCCGTCTGCCACGCTACGCACTCGTTTTGCGCAGATGCAAAAGCTCGCCCCCCGAACTGATGGCCCGAAAGTGTGGGAACTCTGGCACGTTCGTGCCATTCTCAAGTACCTTAGGAGGCCTTAGATTCCCTCTTGAGCAGCACTTGGGGGAGGGCTGTTCGGGCGAGCGTCCCGTGACTCTTTGAGTCTGGGACGTTTCGTTTTTTGGACTCAACGGACGCCCTGGGAACTCTAGCCCTGGCAGACCATTTTCAAAGCCGCAATCTGGAATCTAAATTCTGCAATCTGAGATCTGCAATCCAAAACTCGCGTCCGGTCTATGCAATAAAAAAACCGCGACCGAAGCCGCGGGTTGAACTGCACTCTCAGCGAGCCTACGCCCGCATCTTCTCTCCAAAGTCCTTCTCGAACTTCCTCAACTTCGGCGCGATCACAAACTGGCAGTAGGGCTGGGCCCGATTGTTGTCGTAGTACTCCTGGTGATACCCCTCGGCCACATAAAACGTCGACGCCGGCTCCACGCTCGTTGAAATCGGCTCCGGAAATGCCTTCGCCTCGTTCAGGGCGGCAATCGTGTCCTCGGCCTCCTGCTCTTGCTGCTTTGAGGTGAAGAAGATAACCGACCGGTACTGCTCGCCCACATCATTGCCTTGCCGGTTGACCGAGGTCGGATCGTGAACGGCGAAAAACACCTCCAGGAGATCGCGATACGCAATCTCGTTGGGATCGAACTTCACGCGCACGACTTCCACGTGGCCGGTGTCGCCATTGCAGACTTGCCGATATGTCGGATTCTCGACCTGGCCGCCCATATACCCAGACACGACCTCTCTCACCCCGCGCAGCCGTTGAAACACCGCCTCAATACACCAAAAACATCCGCCGCCAAAAATCGCTGTCTCTTCCTTTGTCATGGCCATTGGATGTCCACCTCCCCTCGAAAGTTCCAGCATGCGAGAGGATCTAACTATAAAGCATGATGGAGGGACGGGGCGTCCCTGCGCGTCCGGCGGGCGAGGACGCCCGCCGCTCCATTCACTCTGCGTCTTTTTCCCGCAACTGGCTGCAATGAAAAGCCGGGCTCCAGGCCGGGCCAAAAAACGAAACGTTAGACCTCAACGGTGATCCCGCCGATCGTCGTCTCGATGCTCATCGCGCATATGACACCGCTCGCGCGCTTCATCGAGCTGCCGCCGCCGGTCCTCCGCCTGGCGGCTGTGCTCGCCATGCTTGCGAATCGCCTTATCCAGATTTTGCTCCGCTTTTTGTATATCCCGGCGACAGCGCTCATCCTGGTCAGCATGAGCCGGAAGCGCTGTCCCAGCTAGCAATGACGCCCCCAATAGAGCGCCCAGAATCGTCTGCCCCAGCATCTTCTTTCCAATCATTCCAATCCTCCGTTCGTAACAGCAACAGTTGGATGGCACGCTGAGCATTTTCGAATTAAGATATATTTATATTTCTAACGAACATAACGCTGTACTCTTCTAGTACCGTCATCCTGGCCGAAGTGAAGCACCAGCCGAACAAAGTCGAAGGACCCCGCGTCTGCACACGTTACCGACCGCCTTAAGGTTTTTGTTTCAACAGCTCGGAAGCCCCCTCCCCTCGCTGCACCCGGCTATGAAACCGGCCATACCCAAAATAAATCCCCATCCCAATCACCAACCACACGAATAACCGCAGCCACGTCACCGCGGTTAAACTGAGCATCAGCATCAACGAAATTACAATCCCCAAAATCGGCACAAGCGGCACCAACGGCGTCTTAAACGGGCGCTGCAACCCCGGATTGCGCCGCCGCAAAATCCAAACTCCCGCGCACACAATCACAAACGCCAGCAACGTCCCAATGCTCACCATTTCGGTCAGCACATCGATGGGCAGAGCCGCCGCCAGCACCGCCACAAACAGACCCACCGTCAAGGTCGAAATCCACGGCGTCCGAAAGCGCGTATGCACCGCACTGAACAACCCCGGCAACAACCCATCCCTCGACATCGAGAAAAATACCCGCGACTGCCCCAGCAACATCACCACGATCGTGCTGGTCAGGCCCATGAGCGCCCCGACCTTCACCAGCAAGCTCCCTCCCCGCGCTCCCGTCGAGTCAATTCCAATCGCCAGTGGATCCGGTACATTCAAGTTCGCGTAATTCACCAACCCCGTCAGCACGCCCGCCACCAGGATGTAAAGCACCGTGCAGATCACCAGCGAACCCAGAATCCCGATAGGCATATCTCGCGCCGGGTCCCGAGCTTCCTGCGCTGCCGTCGACACCGCATCAAATCCGATATAGGCGAAAAAAATAATTCCCGCGGCCCGCAGCACACCCGAAATCCCGTACTGCCCAAAACCCTTGTTTGGCGGGATAAACGGATGCCAGTTCATCGCCATCAACTCGCGATGTTGCAGCAGATAATGCCCGCCGATCCACAGAAATATCAGCAACACCGCTACTTTGATCGCCACAATCGCATTATTGAAATTCGCCGACTCCTTGATCCCGATCACCAGAATGAGCGTGCAGCCGGTGATCGCCAGAAATCCCAACAAATTAAAAGCCCCATTTGTATGCGGGAGCGTCGCCGGATCAATCCCCAGCGTCTTCAATTTCGGGACGATTCGCGCCACGTTTTCCCAGTGATTGTTGTAGTAAAGAAATTCGTCCCAGTGCGTGCCCGCAATCGACGCCGGAAGCTTGATCCCAAAATCCCCCAGCAGACTGATGAAGTACCCGCTCCATCCCGAAGCCACCGTCGCCGCTCCGAAGGCATACTCCAGCACCAGGTCCCAGCCAATGATCCACGCAAAGATTTCGCCTAACGTCGCATACCCGTACGTGTACGCCGACCCCGCCACCGGGATCATCGACGAGAATTCTGCATAGCACAGCCCTGCAAACACGCATCCGATCGCCGCAAAAATAAAAGACAGCACCACCGCCGGCCCCGCATGCAGCGCGGTCGCCGTCCCCGTAATGACGAAGATCCCCGTCCCGATGATTGCGCCAATTCCCAGCGAGATCAGATTGGTGGGTCCCAGCGCCCGCCGTAAACTGTGCTCCCCGGTCTCGTGCGCTTCGTTCAGAATCGTCGTAATCGACTTGGTCGCCAGCAGTCTGGCCATTCATCCTCCTTCGAAGTATTTAGCGTGCAACTTAGGATCGATCACCATTGGCCTCAAAACGTCAGCCCTTATCGCATGACCAGTTGTCTCGCCGCCTTGTTGCTGACCGCATTCATGCCCCACCCGTCTTGGTTGCGACATAGACAAAGCGAGAAAGCCGGCCTTCTCGAGCGACGCGGGCGGCGACTGCAAGAAATTCCTGTTCATCGTCATACGCACGATCACCTTCGATCGGCCGCAAGGACGCGCTTCTCGAGGCCCGGGCGGCGCGTCTTGCCTCTGCAATGTTTGCCATGTTCGCAGTGACATCTTCACAAACGAGTAACCGCAAGCCACACTGTCGGAGCACTCGTTCGTCGTAGCCATGTGGAACCAGGAGATAGAATCCTGCCGAAGTGCGCACCGTCATTTCGGCATTGGTGAGCGGGCCGGTCACGGTAATCGGATCAGTGAACAGCAGTCGTCCGCCGGGCTTCAGCAGTCGGGTCCACTCTGCAAGAATCTGTGGCCGGTTGGGAAAGTGGTTGATGGCATCAATACAGGTGATGGCGTCGAAGCTGGCGTCGGAAAAAAGCAACGACCCGGTCGCATCAGCAGTTCGAAAATCAGCGCGTCCCGCCAAGCCGCGCTCTGCCGCAAGTGAAATCGCCGCGCTGATTGCCTGCTCATGAACGTCGATACCGACCACCGAACAACCTGTAATCGCGGCGATCCGTAGCACCGGGCCTCCCGCCCCACAAGCAACGTCGAGCAGCGTCTTCCCAACAGAAATTTCCAGCCACTTCAGAAACCGGTCCTGCTCCTCTGCGGTGTGCCAACTATTTTGTCCGATATCCTCGCCAAAGGCCTCTACGCGGATCTGTGCATACAATGCCTTTTGAAAATGTCCGTAGTTGATGTCGTAGTGCCCAGAAGAAGGGGGCGAATTGGATTTTCCCATCTCGATCTCTGCACAAACTGCGCGTTGATGTTTCCGGCTTCCAACGCGCGGAGAATTCTACCCTCTCTGCGCATCAACTGGTCCATGAATCGACCCGTGCTCCGTTATTACAAGGGTTTATTTGTCCAGAGATTATTTCCTGGTTCGTCCAGGAGAGATCCTGAGTGTGCGGCAAGATTGCCGTTTGGACGGCCTAAAGACATAGCCGTCCGATAGCGTCGCGCTCTTCACCGACACCGTCACCTGCCCCGTACCCCGAGGCTGTGGATACCGCAACGTATACTCCATTCCCGGGTAGAAGAGAGCATTCTTCTCTCTGCAGGCCATGCGTTGCGGTGGTTGCGCCGCACGTGCCAAGGAGCAATTAAATTGCAGATCGCGAATCGGGAGTTTACCCGCATTCCGAAAGGTCACAACGATGCCGTCCACATCCCGCATCCCGCTGACCAGCATCACAGGACACGAACTCGCATATGCCAGCGAAGCCGCCAGCACGTACGCAGGCACAGTGATCGCCTTTGTCATTGAGTTCATTAGGGCCGGACATCGGACGACCGCATCTTCGACCCAAGCGTCCAGCCTAAAGCGGGACGGGTCACTCGAAACCTGAAACCTGGAACTCGAAACCTTCTTTAAACCCTGTAGCCGGGCGGCTTGATTCCCTTGTCTCGCAAATAGATCTCTGCCTGTCCGCGATGATGCGCCACGTGCACATACATCGCCAGCAGCACCTCTTTCCCCGGCATCCGACCGTCGGGAGAATCATGCGCCGCGCTCATTTGCGCGTCTGTCATATTCGAAATCACTCCCGAACAGTAATTGAATGAATCGCTCAGAAACTTGACGTATCCATCCTTGTCGTGAGGTGACGGCATCGGTGGCGCGTCCGCATCCTTCAATCCCGCGCAGAACTGATAATTCGTCGTGGCGATGTGCGCCGTCAACTCCCCAAAATCCATCGACTCCGGATGCGGCTTGAAACCATACTGGTCCGCCGGCATCGCCTCTGCCACAGAAACCGACAACTTACTGAGGGCATCAAAATGTTTCGCGTATTCTTCTGAACCGTTTGCCGTACCTGTCGCCAGCGACTGTGTCAAGAACATCGTCAAGGCCAGCCCCAGCACAATCGTCCATCCTGCCACGAATCGTGGTCGCATTCCGCCTCCTTAAGCTCCCGTGGAGTCCCATTCGGCCCGGAGCTTTGGACGCTCCCTCATCGCACTCCGTTAGCGCCAAAGCGAGCGATTTCCCAGGAAGCAGCCGCTCTCCCTCAGTTCTGGCGCAACAAAATTGTCTGACCGCCTGACATAAACTGAATTGAATGGAAATTCGTCCTTTGACTGAGAAAGACGCCGGCCGGTACTGGAACTTGAGACTCGAGTACGAAACGCCCGCACCAACGTCAGAGGTTAGCCCCGCACGTCAGTACGGGCATCAACCGTCATGCAAAATCCGAGTTCCCTTCAGGGGGCGACAGTCTTTTATGCAGAGCCTTTGCCGCCGTCCCTGAAGGCGGACACAACGAAATTCTCCAGCCATTTAATGGAGGAAATGCACGCCAAGGCACAACCCGCCTTACGCCGCGCTTACCTTCGTCCGCAACCGCCGCTCGAGAAACTCGCCAATCGCCTCCCCAATCTCCCCCGCATGGGTCTCCAATGCGAAATGTCCCGTGTCGAAGAACCGGACTTCCGCATCCGGATTATCCCGGCGGAACGCCTCCGCTCCCGGCGGCAGGAAAAATGGATCCTTCGTCCCCCACACCGCTAACAATGGAGGCCGCCGCGTCCGGAAATACTCCTGAAACTTCGGATACAGCGCCACATTGCTGGCATAATCCAGAAACAGATCGAGCTGAATCTCGTCATTCCCCAGACGCGCCAGCAACGCCGAGTCCAGGGTGTACGACTCCGGCGCCACCCGCGTCTCGTCCTCGACTCCGTGCAGGTATTGCCACCTGGTGGCCGCGGGCGTGAGAAACTCACGGAGCGCCGCTCGATTCTCCGCCGTCGGTTCCTTCCAATATTTCTGGATCGGATTCCACCCCTCGCTGAGCCCTTCCTCGTACGCATTGCCATTCTGCGAAATGATCGCCGTGATGCGCTCCGGATGTTCCAGCGCAAGCCGCAACCCTACCGGCGCGCCGTAATCGAAAATGTAAATTGCGAAGCGCTCCAACCCGATCACCTCTGTGAACTTGCCAATCACTTCCGCCAGGTGTGCAAAGGTGTAGCGGAATTGCTGACGATCAGGAGCGTCCGAGAACCCAAACCCTGGCAAGTCGGGAGCCACCACGTGGTACCGTCGCGCGAGTGCCGGAATGAGGTTGCGGAACATGTGCGACGACGTCGGAAAACCGTGCAAGAGAACAATGACGGGCGCCTGGTTGTTCCCGGCTTCACGGTAAAAAATCTTCGTGCCATCTACGATGGCGTGCTTGTAGCTGATCATAGAAACCCTCCTTTGGAGATGAGTGAGAGGGCGTTTGCCTCTCTTGCCAACATCAGATGAGCTAACCGTTAATAAGATACATTATTGGTGTTATACTTTTTTGGGAAAGGGCGAGACAAAGGAAACGAGCGCGGCTGACATAGATCGAAACCTGCCGATGACGGCGTCCAAGGCAAAACGACATTCTGACTGGCGTGATGGTTTTCTTTTTCTCGGGAACCAGCTCGCCCTCGATTTCCTGAACACGCGTCCGGTCGACAATGGTACGCCGACCGAACTACTTCCGGATTTCTCCGCACTCCTGCGCTGGTTTGAGGCCGCCCGCCTCCTCAGCCATCCGAAACGAGCTCGTTTTCACAAACAATGGCGGAATTCGAAGCGTGCCCGCGAGGTCGTCAAGGCCTTGCGCTCCTTTCGCGACATATTTCGCGAGCAAGTCCTTCGCTGGTCCCAGGGCGGCGTACTGAACCACGCTACCATCAGAGAACTCAACCGTCTTTTGGTCCGGCATCCCCTACCTACGCAGCTGCTCGTAAGCGGGAACAATTATCGTGCGGGGATGTCGTTCCACCCGCGCGAACCAGAGGATTTATTTGTTCCGCTCCTGCACAGCATGGCCCAGCTGTTCACGACTGCCGATCGGGATCGCGTTCGCAAGTGTGACCGCTGCGTGCTGCTTTTTCAGGACACCAGCAAGAAAGGAACGCGCCGCTGGTGTAGCATGCAACTCTGCGGCAATCGGCTCAAAGTCGCGGCCTACGCGGCGCGCAAACGGCGGCAATAGTTTGGAATGTCAAGTTTCGAGTTCCATTTCCCAATGTCGAATCGCCCCTCGCTGGACCCGCGGCCTGCGCCTGTTTCATCTGACGTCAAATACGCTCCCGAAAAGACAGGGTTCCAAGCCTTGAGTCCGTGTGCATCCCCGCACCCGCTACTCGAAACTTGAAACCCGAAACTGGAAACTGCTGTTTCCCTATGCGGTCTGCTTAATATCCCGCACTTTAATCATGTTGGCGCTCTTGTCCAGGCTGCCGGTCACCTGCACTTGCTTGCCTTCATACTCCTTCGCCCGCTCTTGATCGTCGAGTTGATACGTGACGTTATCGGCCGTCTGCAACACGTACATATTTCCCGATCTCACGATCATCCCGGTGAAGGACTGGGCCGCCGGCTGCTTCTGCATCTCACCCTGCTGCGCGGTCGTGTCCTGTACGGGCACGGCTTTCTGGTCCTGCGTCCAGGCAATCAGTTGTTTGCTTGTTTGCGACTTGGTGTGTTCCTGGGCGGAATTCTGCGCGCGCGCTATCGGCGCCAGCGAGATCGCAAAGGCAACCGTCGCCAGCCAAACATTTCGTTTCATGGTCACTACCTCCCTGCCACAGGTGTTTCCTCGACCGACGAAGGGCCGCAACCTCTTCTCATGCACGACGGTGGCCACGAGGTTATCGCTCACATTTCTTGTACATCCGCGCCTCGGCACCTTTACTGGTTCGCCGACAGCGAACAATTCCTTCCGGTGACCAGCCAAAACTACCCGGCTTCGCGCCTACAGGAAGAACCGTATGGGCGCCTCTTCCTTTCCACCTCACACTTGCGCAGTTCGTTCCGCGCTTTCTGCCTGCGAGGAGAAGCAGCGATCAGCCCTTTCTCCACAGACGGGACTGCCGACGCCCTCGAAACTTGGGCGTTTTTGGTTTTTTGTTGGAATTCGCGGTGCTAAACCTTGCATCTCCATGCGGTGCCGCGCGTATCCATCCGGAAACTTCTCCCTCTGGCTGGGGTTTATATTCTGTGTGGACGATTGCACTTTGCGGTCAGATTCGAAACCAAGGAGCACATCCCCATGAAGAATTCAAAGCTCTTGCGGCTTGCGCTTATTTTTACGGTCACGATTAGCGTCTTGCAGGTTTCGCGTGCCAGAGCGCAAGATCAGGACGACGAACAGGATCCTCCCGCGCGTGTGGCGCGCCTGAACTATTCCTCTGGATCGGTCTCCTTCCAGCCTGCCGGGGAAGGCGATTGGGTCGCTGCGGTTCCCAATCGTCCGCTCACCACTGGCGACAATCTCTGGGCCGATAAAGACTCGCGCGCCGAGCTGCATGTCGGCTCGACCGGCATTCGCATGGATTCAGAAACCAGCGTCTCCTTCCTCGATCTCGACGACCACACCTTGCAACTGCGCTTGTCGCTCGGCGCTGTCGAGTTGCGCGTGCGCCATCTCGATGATGGAGACCTGCTTGAAGTCGACACTCCCAATCTCGCCTTCACCATCCAAAGACCGGGCGAATATCGCCTCGATGTCAATAGCGACGGCAACCAGACCCTGGCCACTGTGTGGCAAGGCCGCGCCGAAGCTACTGGTGGAGGCTACTCCTATAGCGTCGTCGCCGGCCAGCGCGCGACGTTCAACGGCACCGACGAACTCGACCACGAGATCAGCCAGATCCCCCGGCGCGATGACTTCGACGACTGGTGCATGGAGCGCGATCAGCGCGAGGACCGCGCTGAGGCTTCCAACTACATTTCACCCGAGATGACCGGCTACGAAGATCTCGACGAATACGGGCGCTGGCACTACGTTTCCGGTTATGGTTCGGTCTGGAGTCCTACCCGCGTGGCAGCCGAATGGGCTCCCTATCGCGACGGCCATTGGGTGTGGGTTGCGCCCTGGGGATGGACCTGGGTCGACGATGAGCCTTGGGGATTCGCTCCCTTCCACTACGGACGCTGGGCCTTCGTCGATGAAGGCTGGTGCTGGGTGCCGGGACCCGTCGTCGTGCGGCCCGTCTATGCACCCGCCTTGGTCGCGTTCGTCGGCGGCGGAGGATTCCATCTCGCCGTCGGCGTGGGCGAAGGTGTCGCGTGGTTCCCCCTCGCACCTGGTGAAGTCTATGTTCCTCCCTACCGGGTGAGCCGCGTCTACGTGAACAACGTCAACATTACCAACACACGCGTGAACATCACGCAGGTCACGAATGTTTACAACAACTACACCGTCAACAACACCAACATCAATCGCATCGCGTATGTGAATCAGCGCAACCCGGCTGCGGTGACCGCGGTATCGCGCGAAACTTTTGTGAACGCTCGGCCCGTCAGTCGCAATCTTGCGCACGTGGATGCTCGCGAACTCGCCCAGGCACCCGTCAGTCACACTCCGCCCGTTCAGCCCGCGAAAACGAGTGTGCTCGGAGCCGGAACTCCTGCGCGCGTCAGACCGCCGGCCGCCGTCGAGAACCGCTCAGTCGTCGGCACCCGCAATCCAACGCCACCGCGCGCTCCTTTTGAACAACAGCGCGCAGCCGCTCCGAACGTGCGCACCGAAACTCCGCATCCCAATGCCGCGCCCGAGCCCGCGCGACCTGGCCAGCCCGGCAACCCGCCTCATCCGAGCGAGCCCGGACGCCCACCTTCTCCTGCCAACGCGCAGCGCCCCAATGAACCGGCGCGCCCGCCTGCGCCTGAAAACGCTCAGCGTCCGAACGAACCGGCGCGTCCGGCTGCTCCGGGTAACGTCCCGCGTCCCAATCCGCCATCCCAGGCCATGCGCCCGCCCGAACCGGACCGGCCTGAAATGACTCGCCCTCAACCTCCACCTCGTCCCAGCGACGGCTACCAGCGCGGCGGCTCGCAACAACCTCCGCATCCGCTCGTGAGGCCCGCGCCTCCTGTGCAGTCGCGTCCGCAAGTGGACCAGAGCGAAGCCAACAAGTTCCACACGTGGCAACAACAGCGGCCCGCTCCGCCGCCGCGCGAGTCTGCTCCCCGGCCACAAAACCGTCCCCAGCCTCCCCCGCGGCCGGAGGAACACAAGAAGTAGTCAAATCGAACAATGGAGCGACGGGCGTCTTCGCCCGTCGCCGTTGTTAGACAATCAGACCCGCAAAACCCCCTTCGAAATCAGTGCCAGGGTTTGACGTGAGCCATGCAAACAGCGAGGGCCACCCTCAAGAAATCCCCTAATCTGCCGATCTCTCCTATGAAGCCCCAAAAAGATGCTCATCCCACTCCTCGCCTTCGCCATCGTCGCCGCCCAGGCCGCTTGGATCTACCTCGCCCACCGGCGCTCCCGTAATCGCGAAGAGCTGTTCCGCATCATTACGGAGAACGCCGCGGACATGATCGCCCTGGTCGACAGCAAGGGCCATCGCCTTTACAACAGCCCCGCCTACGAAAAAATTCTCGGCTACTCTCCCGAGGAACTCGCTCGCACGCCCATCTTTGAGCAGATTCATCCCGACGACCGCTTCAAGGTTCTCGAAGCCGGCCGCGAAGCGCGCTCCAGCGGCGTCGGCCAGAGCCTGCAATATCGTCTTCGTCACAAAAATGGAGAGTGGCGCTTCCTCGAATCGACCGCCAGCACGATCAAGAACGAGCGCGGAGAAGTCGAGAAGCTGGTCATTGTCAATCGCGACGTTACCCAGCGTGTCGCGGCCGAAGAGAAGCTTGCTCACAACGCCCTGCACGACGCGTTGACCGATCTGCCGAATCGCCGCCTCTTCCTCGATCTCCTGGAGCGCTGCTTTACCCGCGCACAGCGGGATCGCAACTTCCATTACGCGCTCTTGCTCCTCGATCTGGACGCCTTCAAGTCCCTTAATCACACCATGGGAGCCGCAGTTGGCGATCAGGTGCTTGTCGAAACCGCGCACCGTCTTCAATCTGCGCTCCGGGCAACCGACGGTCTCTCCCGTCCTCGCGACGAGTCACCTGCGGACGCCTTGCTCTCGCGCCTCGGCGGCGACGAGTTCGCGATCCTCCTCGAGGCCTGCGCCGATCCCAGCGACGTGCTTCGCGTCGCCGGGCGTATTCACTCGACCCTTTCCGCTCCGCTCCTGCTCAATCAAGGCGAGGTCCAGACGCGCGTCAGCATCGGCTGTGCCCTGGTCTCCACGTTACCGGAGCGCGCCGAGGCTCCCCTGCGCGATGCCGAGACCGCTCTCCGTCGCGCGCAAGCCATGGGAGGAAACCGCTCCGAACTGTTCGACCCGGCCATGCATCAGCGTGCCATCACTCGCCTCAAGCTCGAGTCCGACCTGCGCACCGCTCTTAACCGCGGTCAGTTCCGAGTGTTCTACCAGCCCATCTTTCAGATCCATCCTCGCCAGATCGTCGCCTTCGAAGCGCTGCTGCGATGGCAACATCCCGAACAAGGCCTTGTCTCGCCGCACGAATTTCTCGAGGCTGCCGAAGACACCGGCCTCATGGCCCTCGTTGATCAGTGGGTAATCCGTGAAGCCTGCCGCAATCTGCCTTTATGGGAATCCATCTATGGGCCGTCGAGCCGGCTGCAAGTGGTCGTCAATGTCTCCGCTCGTCACTTCGCCAACGCTCGGTTACTCGATGGGATCAAGACCTGCTTGCGCGATGCCCGCGTCCAGCCCGACACGCTTCAACTCGCGATCACCGAAAGCGTTGCGATGGCAAACCCCCAGCTGACCATCAATGTGCTCTCTCAGCTCAAGCGTCTGGACGTCACCACTGCCATCGATGATTTTGGAGGCGGCAATCTCTCCCTGCCGGCCCTGCGTCAGTTCGCTCCCAACATCCTGAAAATCGACCGCATTCTGGTTGCCAACATGCAGGCCGATCGCACCGCTTACGATATTGTTGACCTTATGCTCACTCTCGCGCGCAAATTGAATTGCGGCGTCGTGGCGCAAGGCGTCGAAAAGTCCGCCCAGATTGATCAGCTACGCACGCTCGGCTGCAACTTCGCGCAGGGATACTTCCTCTCTTCCCCGCTTGATCCCGAAGCAACCCTGCAACTGCTCCGCGACCAGGCTCAGTCTCGCCGCATCTCGCCGGCAACTCGCTGACGGAAATTCTCCACTTACTTTGCCCACATCTGATCGAGAAACTGATACCGCGCCCGTTGATCGTCTTTACCCGCCTTCGATCGCGCGTTCAGATACATCATTTCCCAGCCATCCGCTGAATACGCAGGCCACTTCGGCAAACCCGGCCCGTTCGGATCGCCACTCCCCGCAAAATTCGTCCAGTACTTCTGCATTTGCACGCTGAGCGCCCTGTCCTCCGGCCGCCACGGCAACGCTTTCGAATCGAGTTGACCGAACACGTACTCGATCTCGGCGGAGTGATAGGCTCCCAATCCCTCCAGCTTGTCGGGCGAAGGCAGCGATAAATCAAAGCGGTATCGATACACCGCCTGCTTCCCCGAGGTTTTCTGCGCCTCCATCCACTTCCAAGTCCCATACGCGATGAGTTGATCACCCAAAAAATCCTGCAACGACCGCGCCGCCTCCGGGTTCGAACCGCCTCGATACAGCTTCAAGAAATCCGCCGCGTGAACCCCAAATTCCTCTTCCGACGTATTCTTCAACTCTGCCATGGATTTCGCTTTCCCGTTGACCGGCAGACTACCTTCATCGCGATTCCATCCAGCCAGCAGCGGAACATCATTCTGTTTCCCCGCCGCAAAAATCGCCGGAACCGGCTCGGGAAGAAAATATCCATCGATATCCGGAGAGAAGTGAAATCCCTTTCCGCTTTCTTTCTGGGTGGGTACTTGCAACAACTTCTCAGCAGGCACTGCGCGCAATTCGGCGAGCGACTTCGCACCCACCGTCGCCGCGACTATTTGTGTGTCCTCTTGTTCCCGTTGAGCCAAGCTCTCGAACGGTAAGTCGCGATTGAAAAATGCCGCCCCACTCTCTCCGATCGCTTTGTGAAACAGGCCCTTCGCCAGCGGTGACGCCATCAGCGCGCTCACCGAGAACGATCCCGCACTCTCCCCGAAGATCGTCACGTTCCCGGCGTCTCCGCCAAACGCCGCGATATTCCGCTGTACCCACTCGAGTGCCGCCACTTGATCCAGCAAGCCATAATTCCCCGCCGCCTTCTTCTCCGACTCCGCCGCCAGTTCCGCATGCGCGAAGAACCCAAACAACCCCAGCCGGTAGTTCATCGAAACCACCACGACCCCATGCTGCGCGAGATTGTGCCCATCCTGCCGAGGCTCCGATGTCCCGCCCGCCACAAACCCGCCGCCATGAATCCATACCATCACCGGCAGCTTCGCCTTCGCATTCGCAGGAGCCCACACATTCAGCGTAAGACAGTCTTCACTCGGCCCCCGATCGCGAAACACCATGTCATCAAAAATGCGCGCTTGCATGCACCGGTTACCAAACTCCTTCGCCTTGCGTATGCCATCCCATTTCGCGGCCGCCGCCGGAGGCTTCCAGCGCAACTCCCCCACGGGAGCCGCCGCATAAGGAATCCCCAGGAAAGCATTCACCGATCCTTCCCGCTTCCCCTCGATGACCCCGGTCTCCACCGAAGCTTGAGGCGCCGCCCCCCACAAGATCGCAGGCGACATCACCCCCACCATCAGCATCCACTCCGCCACTCGTCCGATCATGCGCACAAGCACACTCCAGCCCACGACCGTACCATAATCTTTCGGGGAATTAGGTGGAGCGGGTACGCTCCTTCCACGGCGTACGCCACCCGTAGAAATGTGATGCTGTCCGATCAGGGTGATTGTTCGCGGAAATGGCTCGCCCGAGCGACGCGCTTCAGGCGTTGGCCTTAATCATCTGCTCGGCATGTTTCAGAGAGGTTTCGGTCACCTTGGCTCCGCTCAGCATGCGCGCCACTTCTTCGGTGCGTTCGTCTCCGGTAATGTTGCGAATGGAAGTTTTGCTTCGGCCGCCGGATTCCTTCTTTTCGATTCGATAGTGATGGTCGGCGAAGGTGGCAATCTGGGGTAGATGGGTCACGCAGAGCACCTGGTTGGTGCGCGCCAGATCTTTGAGCTTCTTGCCGACGGCTTCGGCCGCGCGGCCTCCAATGCCAGTATCGATTTCGTCGAACACCAGCGTCCGCGGAACGCCCGGACCCTTCTTCTTGCCTCCGCTACCGGCAGTGGCCTCCACGCTGGCTTTGAGTGCGAGCATCACGCGCGAGAGTTCGCCACCGGAGGCGATATGCTCCAACCGCCGCAACGGCTCGCCCGGATTGGTCGAAATCATGTAAACGACCTGATCAAACCCGCAGGACGACCAGTTTTCCTCATCGTCTGAGCCGGTCACCTCGATGCGAAAAGTCGCAGTCATGGCGAGATCGTGCACCGCAGCTTCCACCAGCTTTTCAAGCTTGCGCGCGAACTCGTAGCGCTTCTTGGACAGTGCCCGGGCGGCAGTCAAATAGTCCTGCGCAGCCTTGGATAATTCCGTACGCAAGCCGCGCAGCACTTCGTCCTTGTTCTCCATCTCGGAAAGCTTTTGCGCCGTTTCCGCGCCAAAGTTGATGACGTCCGCCAGAGTGGGACCGTATTTCCGTTTCAGCCGGTCGAGAACTGCCAAGCGATCTTCCACTTCGGCCAGGTGCTCGGGAGAAGCATGAATGCCGCCAGCAAAGTCGCGCACGGTTGCGCCCACGTCCTCAACGCTGATGAGGGCTGATTCCAGCGCGGCCGACGCTTCTCGGAATTTCGGCTCGTATCGGGCTAACTCTTCCACCTGCTTGCGCGCGGAGCGCAGCGATGCCGCCGTTGAAGCATCCCCCTCATAGAGCAGGTCGAAAGCATTCATCGCCGCGTTGTAGATTTTTTCGGCGTTCGCGAGGACCAGCTTTTCGCTCTCCAGCCGTTCGTCCTCGCCCGGCTGAAGCTTGGCGTCTTCGATTTCGCGCTTCTGATACGTCCACAGGTCCAGCAGGCGCAGGCGATCTTTTTCGTCGTGCTCAAGCTCTTCAATGCGGGTTCGAACTCCCTTCCACGCGCTGAAGGCGTCCTGCACGGCGGCTGCCTGCGATCCGGCGAATGCATCCAGAAGGGCAAGACGCGCGGGACCGTCGAAGGCAGCCAGCGTTTCATTCTGCGCATGTACGGTGGCGAGGTACGGTCCTAGTTGTTTCAGAACCGCGACCGTGGCCGGCTGGTTATTGATGAAGACGCGCCCCTTACCGCCCAGAGCAATTTCGCGTCGCAGGATGACGGAGTCGCATTCGGAATCGAGTCCATTGTCTTCGAGGATGCGGGCTACGGTCTTCGCGGCGCCGCTTTCGATCTCAAACACCGCCGAAATTACCGCCCGATCGGCGCTGGAACGGATCACGTCGGTAGAGGCCTTCTCCCCGAGAAGCAGGCTGAGGGCGTCGATCAGAATGGATTTGCCGGCGCCGGTTTCGCCCGTAAGCAGGTTCAAGCCTGAGGCGAATGCTACCGCCAGGTTCTCGATCACCGCGTAGTTCTCGAGGCGCAGTTCGACTAGCACCGGTGGTCCTGGAAATCGGAAGTTGAGCGCAGCATAGCATGAAACGCAGTCACCAGTGCCGGTTACCCAGATTGGTTCTAGGGGAAAAGTTCATCGGCCTTGTGGGTTTGTGCCCCACAGTGCAAGGACTATAATGATGGTACGTTCCTACAAGGAAACCCATTCTGGAGGTCACCTGGCGCTCGCGCGTCTTCATAACCCACAATGTTGAATGCATACTGGTTGGCCTTCGCAGTCGGCGGCGAAATTGTTGACCTCATTAACCAAACCGGCTTCGTCGCCAAGTCCGTCTTGCTGCTTCTCCTGATGTTCAGCGTGCTTTCCTGGGCTATCATCCTCTCCAAATGGAGCCTGCTGCGGCGGGCCCGCGTGCAGAGTGGGCGGTTCGTGCGCGCCTTCCGGAAGGCGCAACGGCTCCAGGACATCTCCGCTGTTGCGGACCAGTTCCGGCCCAGCCCACTAGTGGGTGTATTCGAGAACGGGTTTGAGGAATTCAAGCGCCAGGGTGGACGCAACCCGCTCGCGGTCCAACGCGCCATGCAGATTGCCAACTCAGAAGGGCTGACGCGCTTTGAGCGGAACGTGCCCTGGCTGGCGATCACGGGCGCGGTCACGCCGTTTGTGGGATTATTTGGAACCGTCTGGGGCATCATCGATGCGTTCCACGGACTGGGCACGGCGGGCGCGGCGACCTTGCGCGCGGTCGCTCCTGGCATCTCGGAAGCGCTCATCACGACCGCCTTTGGCCTGGTAGCCGCGATTCCCGCGGTGATCGCCTACAACCTGATTGGCAGCTCGATCCGGGAACTTGCGGCGCGCGGCGACGACTTCTCCCTGGAGATGATGAACGCTATCGAGCGCATGCAGGTTCCCCAGGCCGCAGCCGAAACTGCGGGGGTTCGTCGCTGATGGCGTTCACGGCTTCCAACGGGCGCACCCAGAGTTCCATCTCGGATATCAACGTCACCCCGCTGGTCGACGTGGTGCTGGTGCTGCTGATCATCTTCATGGTGACCGCGCCGGTGCTGCAGTCGGGCATTGAAGTCAGCGTTCCCAAGACCCGCACTGTGAAAGAGATCACCGAAGAGCGCATGGTGATCAGTATCAACAAGCAGCAGCGGGTGTTCCTCGGAAACGACCCTGTCAACATCAACGAGATCAAGACCAGGCTGCGCCAGAAAATCCGCGACCCGCAGAACCAGTCGGTATTCATCCGCGCAGACGAAGACGTTCCTTTTGGAGCCTTCGCGACCGTCATGGACGCGATCAAAGGAGCCGGCATCACCAACGTGAGCATCGTGACCCAGCCGCTCGATCAAAATGGAAGCAAACGCTGAAATCTTTTTCGAACACGGGAAACTGGGCCGACCCCTGGCTCTGTCCGTGGGGCTGCACGTTGCGTTCACGGGAGTGATCGTTCTGTTCAGCATGTTGCCCGGGCGTCGCGGCGATATCTGGGGAGCCGGCGGAGGCGGAGAGGCGATGGGCGTTTCGCTGGTCAGTACCGTTCCGCTGCCGGCAAGTCCTATCCAGACTCAGAACGTGGTGGCAAACGAATCAAAAGGCTTGACCAAGTCGCAGCCGCAGGAAAAGCAGAACGAACCGGATGCAATTCCGATTCCCGACAAGACAGCGAAGACCAAACCTAAGCCAGTGGTCAGCGCCAGTAAGGCGAAGGCAAGGCCAGAGCCGGAACCGGAAACCAACGAGGTTCCGTATGGCCAGGGTGGCCCGGTCAGCGGGCCGTACGGGTCGTTCAGCGCGAATGGCGCGAAAGGCGGTTTTGGATTTCAGGGGGGCGGCGGCGACTTCGGGAGCAGGTATGCCTGGTATGCCAAGGTCGTGCGGGACAAAATTACGGAGAACTGGCTCAAGTACGAAATCGATCCCAATATTCACAAAGCCAATCGCGTCTACTTGGTATTTGATATCACTCGCTCGGGCCAGCCGACCCACGTGCAAATTGAACAATCCAGCGGAGTGCCGTCGCTCGATAACTCGGCAATCCGGGCTCTTCAGCGTATCGACACCTTCGGCCCGCTTCCGCCGGAATATTCCGGAAGCAAGGTAACGGTGGAATTCTGGTTTGATCTCAGCAGGTAGTTCTTAAGTTACTAGGCAGATTCTGGGAGTCAGGCGCAAGCTATGTCCTATAGTCACTTGAAGTCCTCTACTTATCGCACTACGATCCATTTTCCGATCAGCACCTTCGCGGGTGAGATGGTTTCCAACCTGTTTCATAGTCCTGTGCATATATTCCGGTGCGCCCTGCTGCTCGGGCTGACCTTTTTCATCGCGCTGCCCTGTTTCGCACAGGATTGGATCCGCACCGGCACGGGACTGGGCGTCGAGAAGGTGCGTCTGGCCGCCTCGGATTTCAAGGCGACGACGCAAGACCCGAAAAATGCGGATCTGCTGAAGGCCTTCAACGATACGCTCTGGAACGACCTCGACAATGCCGGGATCTTCGACATGGTTTCGAAGAGCTTCTACCCGCTCCAGGTCCCCGGCAATCCTTCAGAGGTTCGCTTTGAGGCATGGAACGGGCCGCCGCCCAATGCTTCCATGCTCGCCTTTGGCGATCTTGGGGTCACCGCCAACAACGTGTTGGTCCACGGCTGGCTTTATGACGTGAAGAACACGGCATCCCCGCAGGTGCTTGGAAAGCAGTACACCGATAGCGCGACCACGGAAGGCGCACGCCTTATCGCGCACCGGTTCGCCAACGAAATCATCTTCCGCCTGGGTGGAGGTGTCGCCGGTATTTGCGAGAGCAAGATCTACTTCGTGAGCGATCGCAGCGGGCACAAAGAAATCTGGGAGATGGATTACGACGGGTCGAACCAGCATCAACTGACGCACCTCGGCACGATCTCGCTTTCACCGCGCATTTCGCCCGACGGATCGCGGCTCGCGTTCAGCTCGCTGAACAAGTCCGGCTGGGACATCATGATGTACTCGACGGAGCTGAGCCGCACGGTCTCCTTTCCCAGATTTGGCGGCACGAACCTGTCGCCCACCTGGTCTCCGGATGGGACGCGGGTTGCCTTCTCGTCCTCCCGCGGAGGCGAACCAAATATCTACATCGCGGACGCGTCTGGCGGGAACTCGCGTCGGTTGACGACCGACCGCGGCCCGGATGTTGGTCCGACGTTCAATCGCAAAACCGGCTCCCAGATCGCTTTCGTGAGCGGCCGTACCGGCTTACCGCAGATCTATACCATGGAAGCCGACGGCACGAATGTGCAGCGCGTCACAGACCAGGGCTATGCAGTTTCGCCATCATGGTCTCCGAACGGGCAGTTTCTGTCATTTTCGTGGTTTCGCAAGTACGGCGCGGGAGCTCCCGGGGCGAACGACATTTACCTCATGGACATTGCCAGCAAGCAGTGGGTGCAGCTCACGCACGATGGAGGACGGAATGATTTCCCATCTTGGTCCCCGGATGGCAGACATATCGTCTTCCAGTCGAGCCGTTCCGGAACGGAACAGATCTGGAGCATGCTGGCGGACGGCACGAAAGTGCAGCAGTTAACTTTCAGCGGCCGCAACTCGCAACCAAATTGGAGCTGGAAGTGAGCGAAATCACTAAATTGGAGTTGGAAGTACGCAATAAAAATGTAACTATGAGATTGCACTTACAACAGACATTATCCCCGGCATTCGCGGAGATGTTGGCCTGCGAAGCCGGTCATAGCCGTGCACTCGGCCCCCGTGTGCACGCGTCCGCAGGGAGGAGAACGTGAAGCAATCACCAAAGATGAAGTGGATTACTCTGGTATTCATTTTTGGCGCCATCATGATGTTGGGCGCCTGCAAGAAAAAGGCCGCCCCACCGCCGCCGCCGCCACCGCCACCGCCGCCGTCGCCTACGGCCTCGATTTCCGCAAATCCGAACAGCATCGATAAAGGCATGTCGACGACGCTGACTTGGCAGACCACGAACGCCACCGACGTCAGCATTGACAGTATCGGCGCGGTGCAGCCGAACGGAACGCAGCAAGTCACGCCCACGGACTCGACCACGTATCACCTGGTCGCCAAGGGCGCGGGCGGAACGCAAGAAGCCACGGCCCGAGTGACGGTGAATGCGCCGCCACCGCCGCCAACAACTACCTCGCTCACCGACGAAGAACTCTTCGCGAGAAGCGTGAAGGATGTGTACTTCGACTACGACTCGGATGCCATCCGCCCGGACCAGCAGGCGTCCGTGCAAGGCGACGCATCATTCCTGGGCCAGCATTCCGGCATTCCGGTTACGGTGGAAGGCCACTGTGATGAGCGTGGGTCCACCGAGTACAACCTGGCTCTGGGCGACCGGCGTGCCAATTCGGTGAAGAATGCTTTGACCGCAGCGGGCGTCAGCGCGAGCCGCATTAAGACCATCAGCTACGGCAAGGAGAAGCCGTTCTGCACCGAGTCGAACGAAACGTGCTGGCAGCAGAACCGCCGCGGGCATTTCACGATAACGAAGTAAGAACCATCCCCTGTCCAGGAGCGGCCCGCGCCGCTCCTGGCCTGCCGGATCTGCGCGGGTTCAGCACCGTCTTCACTCGAAAGTACCGGAGGAACCCGGAAGTTACCCCTGTCTGCGTCCCGCTTCGTCCACAATTGGGGTATCGGGCATTCCCGCCGCGCTGCGCTTGCCGTGTGGGATACTGATATCAAACAGGAAGGGCTTATGAGCATTCACAAACAGTTCCAGACCCAGTGCAAGAGCTTCGCCCTGGTGGCCGCACTATGCCTCGCTTCCCTGCCGGCGCACGCCGCCAGTAAGGAGATCATCCAGCTGCAGACCCAGGTCCAGCAGCTGCAGGAACAGATGACGGCCATGAAGCAGAGCTTTGACGAGCGCATGGGCGTGATGAAGAACCTGGTGGAGGCAAATACCGACGCTTCCAACAAGACGACCGCTGCCATCAACACCCTCCAGGCCACCTTGCAGAAACAGCAGGGCGATGCCACCGGTCACGTCGATCAATTGTCGGGACAGATTCAGGCCCTGAACGACACACTCGATGAGTTGAAGGTCCGCCTGGCGAAGGTCAGCAAGCAACTGGAAGACATGCAGTCGGCGCAGCAGAGCATTGCCGCATCCCAGCAGGCCTCACAGGCCCAACAGCAGGCAGCGGCCCAGGCGCCCCCGCCCGATGTGCTCTATGCTAATGGTCTGCGGGACTACAACGGCGGCAAGAACGATCTGGCGTCGCAGGAATTCTCGGACTACGTGAAGTTCTATCCCAACACGGATCTGGCAGGAAATGCTTACTACTACCTGGCCGAGATTCAGTTCCGCGCGGGCAATTATCAGCAGGCGGTTGGAAACTACGACCAGGTGCTGCAGAATTTTCCGAGCGGAAATAAGGCGGCCTCCGCACAACTCAAGAAGGGCTTCGCGCTTATCGAGATGGGCCAGAAGGATGACGGCGTTCAGGAATTACGGCACCTGATTCAACGTTATCCCAAAACGAATGAGGCCGTGCAGGCCCGGGACCGCCTCCGCAAGCTGGGAGTCTCGCCGGCGTCGAAGCCTGGGGCTGGCACCCAGTAGAGCCCGCAGCTTTCGCTTGGGGATGGTTGCAACAGCGCAGATCTCTGCGTCTGGACGGGGAGACGCCCGTCGCTCCACTTATTTTTTGTGATGGTGCTTGTGGTGCTTGTGCTTCGCGCTGCTTTTCCCTTCTGAAGCTTTCTTGGCGTGCGCTGGAGCGGTTGTTGAGGTCGTCGAGCCCTGGGCCCACAGAGACGCGCTGAGAATCGCCACCGTAATCGTTGCCAAAATCACCCGATGCATCCCATTTCTCCTTCAGATTCCCTGAATCAGATTTCCTGAATGCTTTCGCAATTGCTGCCGGCAAGAATAAAGCCTTTGCCCAGCGAAGTGTTTCAGGATACGCTGGCTGCTGTGGACAAGGTAGGTTCCCCTAGTTCACATCGCCAGACAGGAGCAATTATTTATGACCAATATCAAGGATCAGGACCGCGAAAAAGGAGCCGTAGAACAGGACGAACGCAGCCAGAGCGGTAACACATCGATGCAAGGGCAGTTGGGACATCGGGATCAGGATCCCATGCTCAAGGCCGCCGACAGCGACTTTCCCGAGCCCGGTGAAAACCCCGAACATACTGGCGGCGAGCAGGGACAGAATGGCCACGATCTCGACCACGTAGCGTGAGCTTGTTCCGGGCTAAAGAGTTTGTGCCCTATGGAATGTTTCGAGCCTTGAGAAAGCCCTCCGAACGAGGGCTTTCGCTTTCTGGGTCGGTTAGACGTAGAGTCCGAAGTTAGATGTGGGTCCGAACTTAGATGTGCAATCCGGAATTAGATGTGGCTCCGAATTCTGGAACACCCCCCGGCCTTGTCATTCCGACGCCGAACGCGGCGGAGGAATCTGCAGTATGAGGCGCGATGCTATTGCAGATTCCTCTGCCTTCAGCAACCCGACGTGTCGAACGTCAACCAATAACAGCGGATCGGCACGGCAAGCCGCACCCGCTAGCGCAACTCTTCCATACACTGCTCCAGCACTTCGCGGCTGGGCCGCGTGACCGACTCGGGCAATGTAGCCAAAGGCTCCTCGGTGATGTTCAGCAGGTCGATGAACGTGGGCGCCGTGGAGTTGACATAGAGCACCCCGGTCAGCACTTCCTGTTTATCGTGCGCTTCCAGCAGCCGCTGAATCGCGCCAATCCGGTTGGTAGCGTCGTAACTCTCCTCGATTTTCCGCAAGCGCAGCCGCGAACCGTCGTGCATGGTGACCTCGACGGTCGTACCCGCGTCGTATTCCACGTCGATCTCTTCGAAATACGGCACGAAGTTGATGTCCTGGAGCGGCTCCTCGTGGTCCTTCATGTATTTGTAGGACTTGGTCGAGCCCTCGTGGTCATTGAAGGTGACGCAGGGCGAGATCACGTCGAGCATTACCGTTCCCCGATGCGCGATGGCCGCCTTCAGCATGCTGTGCAACTGACGCTTGTCGCCGGAGAAGGAGCGTCCCACGAAGGTGGCGCCCAGTTCGATCGCCAGCGAGCAAGTATCGATGGGGGGAAGGTCGTTGACGACGCCAGTCTTCAGCTTCGAACCCACGTCAGCGGTGGCTGAGAACTGTCCCTTCGTCAACCCATACACCCCGTTGTCCTCGATGATGTAAATCATTGGCAGATTGCGGCGCATGAGGTGGACAAACTGCCCGATCCCGATCGAGGCGGAATCGCCATCGCCGCTCACCCCTAAGGTAAGCAGGTTGCGATTGGCCAGCATGGCTCCCGTGGCCAAGGACGGCATCCGCCCATGCACCGAGTTGAAGCTGTGTGAGCGGCTCATGAAGTACGCCGGGCTCTTCGACGAACATCCAATGCCGCTCAGCTTGGCCACGCGCTCGGGCTGGATGCCCATTTCATACATGGCGTCGATGATGCGCTCGGATATCGCATTGTGTCCGCAGCCGGCGCAGAGCGTGGTCTTGCCGCCCTTGTACTCCATTACCGACAGTCCGATGCGATTGATCTTGGGTGCGGGTATGCTTGGAGTGGTGGCCATCCTACTTGCCCTCCATGGTCATAATCTCGTCGGTGATGGAGCGCGCATCAAGCGGCAGCCCGTGAATGTGACTGATGCTGCGCAAGCGTGTTACCAACTCCGGCCGGAGGTCGAGCTTCAGCAGGCTCAACATCTGCGCATCACGGTTCTGCTCGACAATGTACACGCGCTCGTGCTTCTCAACGAATTCGTGCACTTCGCGGGTAAAGGGGTAAGCGCGCAGGCGCAGGTAGTCGGCCTCGAAGTTGTATTCCTTCTTCAGCTGGTCGCGGCTCTCGACGAGCGCCCAGTGCGATGTTCCGTAGGCGATGATGCCGATTTTCGACTTGCCCGCGGAAACCACTTCCGGCCTCGGAACGAAGGAGCGCGCCGTTTCAAACTTCCGATTGATGCGCTCCATGTTGCGCTCGAAGTCGTCGGGCCGTTCGCTGTACTGCGACTTTTCGTTGTGGCCGCTGCCGCGCGCGAAGTACGCGGCCGCCGGATGATCGGTCCCGGGCAGCGTGCGCCAGCCGATTCCGTCTCCATCTACGTCTTTATAGCGAGAGAATGTGCCCAGCCGCTCCAGATCTTCCTTGCTGAGCACCTTGCCACGGTTGATCGGAGTCTCTGGATACTTGAACGGATCCGACATCCAGTTGTTCATTCCCAGGTCAAGGTCCGACATGACGAAGACGATCGTCTGGAACTGCTCGGCAAGGTTGAATGCCTCGGTAGCCATTTCGAAGCACTCCGACACCGAGTTCGGAATCAGCAGGATGTTTTTCGTGTCGCCGTGGCTGAGGAACGCGGTCGAAAGAATGTCGCCCTGGGAGGTGCGCGTCGGCAGGCCGGTGGAAGGCCCCACTCGCTGGATATCCCAGATCACGCCCGGAACTTCGGTGTAGTAGGCGAGGCCGGCAAACTCCGCCATGAGCGAGATTCCCGGGCCGGCGGTCGCGGTCATCGAGCGCGCGCCCGCCCATCCTGCGCCAATGACCATGCCGATCGCGGCCAATTCGTCTTCGGCTTGCACGATGGCGAACGTCGCCTTGCCATCCGGCCCGATGCGATGCTCCTTCATATAGTCGATCAGAGTTTCGACCAGCGAGGAGGAAGGGGTGATCGGATACCAGGTCACCACCGTCACGCCGGCGAACATGCAACCCAGAGCGGCCGCCGAGTTGCCGTCGATGATGATCTTGCCCACGTTTTTGTCCATGCGGACGATGCGGAAGGGGTCCTGCTTTTTCAGATTCGCGGCCGCATAGTCAAAGCCCGCCTGCGCCGCGGCCATATTCAGGTTGGCGGCCTTCAGTTTCTTGGCAAACTGTTTACGCAGCGCCTTCTCCACCTCGGCCATGTCGAGGTCGAGCAGCTTGGCCACGACGCCGACATAAATCATGTTCTTGACGAGCTTGCGCAGTTTGGCTTCGGGACAGACCGCAGCCACCAACTTGTCATAAGGAACGGCATAGAAGGTCAGGTCGTTGCGCAGGCTGCTCAGGTTAAGCGGCTCGTCATAGAGCACGGCAGCGCCCGCCGCGAGGGAGAGCACATCTTCGTGCGCGGTCTCGGCGTTCATCGCAATCAGGAAATCGATTTCCTTCTTGCGCGCGATATAGCCGTCTTTGTTGGCGCGGATGGTGTACCAGGTGGGCAGTCCCGCAATGTTCGACGGGAAAAGATTCTTACCCGAGACCGGTACACCCATCTGGAAAATACTGCGGAGAAGCACGGTATTGGAACTCTGTGAACCGGACCCGTTGACCGTCGCGACCTGAATACTCATGTCGTTGACGACCGGCTTTCGCTCGAGGCGCCCAGGGGCACCCTGAAGCGTTACATCGGTAGTAGCCATCCCTGTCCTTCCTTTGACCCAAGCGGACGCGTGCAACGCCCGGTTGCGGAACATACAGTGCGGAGGAAACCCTTCATTATACGGCAATGCAGGGGAGGCGCACAGCGGAGACGATAACGCAGAAGCGGGCGAATCTCACTTGAAACTAGGCTTCCACGCGGTAGAACTGCGCCATATTACGGAATTTATTATATCGTGATGCGAGCAATTCCGGAATCGGTGTTTTCCTGAGTTGCTGGAAGTGGGTCTGCAGGGTCTGATCCAGCAGCGCAGCCGCGGCCTCGTGGTCGGCGTGGGCTCCGCCTTCCGGTTCCGGAACCACTCCATCGATACATCCGAGCTCGCTCAGATCCGTGGCTGTGATCTTCATGGCTTCGGCGGCCAGAGCTTTCTTGGTGGCGTCGCGCCACATGATGGAGGCGCATCCCTCAGGCGAAATCACCGAGTAGACGGCGTTCTCCATCATCAGAACGCGATCGGCCACTGCAATGGCGAGGGCGCCACCGCTTCCGCCAACGCCAATCACCGTCGCGATGATCGGAACTTTCAACCGCGCCATCTCGCGTAAATTGACCGCAATCGCTTCTCCCTGCCCGCGTTCTTCCGCGCCCAGACCGGGATGAGCGCCATCGGTATCGACAAACGTGAAAATCGGCCGTCCAAACTTTTCGGCAAAATGCATGACCCGCAGCGCCTTGCGATACCCTTCCGGATGCGGCATGCCGAAGTTGCGATACACGCGCTGCTTGGCATCGCGTGCCTTTTGCTGGCCGATGACGACAACTTCGTCGCCGTGGAAGCGCGCCATGCCCGTAACGATCGCTGGGTCGTCGGCAAATCCGCGATCGCCGTGAATCTCGCTCCAGTCGGTGAAAATGCGTTCGACGTAATCGAGAGTGTAGGGGCGCTGCGGATGCCGCGCCAGCTCAGTCTTCTCCCACGCGCCATAGCTGGCATGGATCTGACGGCGCAGCGCATCGACACGTTCATGCAGTTGTTCGACCTGGCGGCGAGTCTCCTCGCTCTGCCCCGGAACAGCCTGCAAGTGCTCGATCTGCTCTTCGATCCGGGCAAGTTCCTGTTCGGCTTTCAATCGGACTTCCATCTTACGGGCGTCCCCATTCCTGGAGTACCAATGCGTCTCCACCATGGAAAGCAGAAATTCTGTTCCGGACACAACCTGTGCACCATCGACGGGCGGGGGAGGGGCGACTTTCTCGGTTTTAGCTTTCCTGATTTTCGGAACCTTCATCCGCCGCTCTTAATTGATGATGCGAACGCTGCCGCGCCCGCATAGCTGTTCCACCCGAGCAATGAAACTGCGATCCGGTTGGACATTATAGCCTTCCGCTTCCATGACCACCATGAAATCGCCGGCCCGTTCCACGTCAAACAATACTCGCGCCTCCCCCTTGCGCTCGGTGAAGAGCGAATGCAGGGCATCCACCGTAGATTCCGAACACTCTCCGCTCGGAATGCGAATACGAAGAGATCTGGGCAGGGGCACTTTCGCGTCTTCCAGGGGGGAGATTTCGGCGGCAGTGATTTTCGGGTTCGATCCCTCTTCCACGCGCACGCCAGCCTTTACCAGGACCGGGACCTCGAGTTTCACCCTCTCCTGCAAACGGCGATACGCCTCGGGAAAAACGATCATGTCGATGGAGCCCGACATGTCCTCCAGCGTTGCCTGCGCGTAGAAGTCGCCCTTCTTCGATTTCAGAACGCGCACATTGCAGATCATCCCGGCGGTCGTGATGGTCTCGTCCTTGCCGGTCGAGGCTTTCATGGCGCAGATTTCCGACACACCAAGAGCGCTGAGTCCTTCGAGTTTGTCGCGGTACTTCTCGAGCGGATGGCCGGTGATGAAGAAGCCGAGGATCTCTTTTTCCGCGGCGAGGCGCTGATGTTCATCCCAGTGAGGAATATCGGGGAGTTTCTCGCTCTCAGCTTCGCTTTCCGGAGCCTGCGCAAATATGTCGAGGAAGAGTCCGTGTTGTCCCATCTCGGCGTCCCGGCGAGTTTTCTCCGCCCGTGCCACGACCTTGTCTAGAACAAACATGAGTTGGGCTCGGTGTCCGAAAGAATCCATGGCGCCGCTCTTGATCAGCGATTCCAATACGCGTTTGTTCAACAGCCGCAAGTCTACGTTCTCCGCAAATTCGAAAATATCCCGATACTGTCCCAGCTTCTTGCGCCCGGTAACGATCGACTCAATCGCGTTGTGTCCCACGTTTTTCACGGCTGCCAATCCGAAACGGATCGCGCTGCCATGCGGCGTGAAGTTGGCGTCCGACACATTGATGTCCGGAGGCTCGACCGCAATCCCCATCTCGCGGCATTCGTTGATGTACTTGACCACATCATCCGTGTTTCCGGTCATCGATGTAAGCAGCGCCGCCATGAACTCGACCGTGTAATGCGTCTTCAGGTAGGCAGTCTGGTAGGCCAGCAAGGCATAGGCGGCGGAGTGCGATTTGTTGAACCCGTACCCCGCAAACTGAGCCATCAGGTCGAAGATCTTTTCGATCTTCTTGGCGGGATAGTTTCTCTGCGCGGCTCCATCGACGAAGCGCTCCCGTTGCTGCGCCATTTCCTCGGGCTTCTTCTTCCCCATCGCGCGCCGGAGCAGGTCGGCTTCTCCCAGTGAGTAGCCGGCCAGGCGGTTCGCAATCTGCATCACCTGTTCCTGGTAAACGATGACGCCCAAGGTTTCTTCCAGGATCTCTTTCAGTTCCGGAAGTTCATATTCAATCTTCTTGCGCCCATGCTTGCGATCGATGAAGTCGTCAATCATGCCGCCCTGAATCGGCCCCGGCCGATACAACGCGTTCAGAGCCGTCAGGTCTTCAATCGAATTGGGTTGGTAGCGCCGCAATACATCGCGCATGCCATGCGATTCAAACTGGAAGACGCCTGAGGTCAATCCCTTGTAAAAAACTTTTTGATAGGTCTCATCGTCATCGAGCGGAAGGCTCGGCAGATCCAGCTTCTGACCTCGCGTTTGCGCAATGAGCTTGATGGTGTCGTCAAGAATCGTGAGTGTCGTGAGCCCGAGGAAGTCCATCTTCAACAGGCCCAGCTTCTCGATGGCCACCATGTCGAAGGCGGTCACGATTTCGTCGTTTTTTGTTTTGTGCAGCGGGACGAGTTCCGTCAGCGGCCGGGGCGCGATGACCACGCCAGCGGCATGCACGCCTGAATTCCTGACCAACCCCTCCAGTTTCTTCGCGGTCTCGAGCAGTTCGCGAACTTGCGGGTCTTTCTCGTAGGCTTCCTTGAGCTGGGGCGATTCCTGGATCGCATCCTCCAGCTTGATATTGAGCGTCGTGGGTACCATCTTGGCGATGCGATCGACGTCGCTGTAAGGCACGTCCATGGCCCGACCGACGTCCTTGATCGCCGCCTTCGCCGCCATGGTGCCGAACGTGATGATCTGCGCGACGTTCTCGCGACCGTACTTTCGCGTGACATATTCGATCACCTCGCCGCGACGGTTCATGCAGAAATCAATGTCGATGTCGGGCATCGAAATGCGTTCCGGATTCAGGAAGCGCTCAAAGAGCAATTCGTGCTGCAACGGATCGATGTCGGTGATCTCGAGCGAGTAGGCCACCAGCGCGCCCGCGGCCGAACCGCGCCCCGGCCCCACCGGAATGTGCTGCTCTTTGGCGTAGCGGATGAAGTCCCACACGATCAGGAAGTATCCGGAAAACTTCATCTGCTGGATAATGGCGATTTCGCGCGCCAGCCGCTGCTCGTAGTCCGCCAGGCTGTGTTTGAGTTTTCCTTGCCGTTCCAGTTCGCGCAGAACCTCTAGCCTTCGCGCGAAGCCTTCCCTTGCCACGTGCTCGAAATAGCTATCGAGCGTGAACCCCGGCGGCACGTCAAAGTGCGGGAACGGGCTGCTTACTTTTTCCAGCTTCAGATTGCAGCGTTCGGCAATATCCAGCGTGCGCGACAGCACCGCCGGCGCATCTTTGAAAACCTGCGCCATCTCCGCATGACTCTTCACAAAGAACTGGTTGCCGTCGAACTTCATTCGGTTGGTGTCTTGAATCGACTTGCCCGTCTGTATGCAGACCATCACGTCCTGGGCATGCGCATCGTCCTCGCAGAGGTAGTGGCTGTCATTGGTGGCGACCAGCGGCAGGCCGAGATCCTTCTCCAGTTGAAAGAGGCCGGGATGGATGCGGTGCTCCATCGCGAGACCCTGATCCTGGATCTCGAGGTAGAAATTCTTCTCTCCGAAAATATCGCGGAACGTGCCGGCTGCCCCCCGGGCCGCCTCGTAGTTCCCTTCCATCAACCGCTCCGCCACCTCCCCTTTCAGACAGCCCGAAAGTCCGATCAGCCCCTTCGAATGGTCCGCCAAAAACTTCTTGCTTATGCGCGGTTTGTAATAGAAGCCACGCAGCGATGCCTCAGATGTAATTCGGGTCAGATTCCGGTAGCCCTCTTCGTTCTCGGCGAGCACCAGCAGATGGTTATAGGTATCGCCTTCCGGAGGCGTGCGCTCGATGTTGTGGTCGTCTTTCTTGCAGACGTACAGTTCGCAGCCCACGATCGGTTTGACCCCCGCCGCCTTGGCTGCATTCACGAAGTGAACGGCTCCAAAAATGTTGCCGTGATCGGTCATGGCGACCGCGGGCATGCCGAGTTCCTTCACGCGGTGAACGAGTTTCTCGACGTCGCAGGCGCCATCGAGCATCGAGTAATCAGTGTGCAGGTGCAGGTGGACGAATTGGGACATGAATTTAGATATGGTTCTTTCTTTGATTCTAACTGGCTGGCTGGAACCGGGGAAACGCCTGCTATGTGTGCAGTTCTATACTGTCGGACTCACTGCGTGACCACAGGGTTCGGCACCTCGAAATCAACACCACGCTCATCATTCAGCTTCATGGTTGCGGCCAGATCGATATCGGCAAGGGGATACTTTTTCTTGCGACTGCCGTCGAGCACAACCAGCATTTCATTCGCGACCGCGTAGTTCTTTACTTCCTGGATCCGCTTGTCCAGAAATACCAGGATGACGGGCAAGTCTTCCTGTTGAAGCTTGGCCTGCTGCTGGGGCTGAGGAGCAGGCTGAGGCGCCGTCGCTCGACTCTCGCGCTCTTCGCGCAATTCCTGCACTTGATCGGCGAGACGATTGATCTCATTCATCGTCTGGTACTGCGCGTAATTGTCATTCTCCTGCTGATCGTAAGAGGAGCTGGTCCAATCCCAGAACGGACTATACCAGCCGTAGTACGGATAGGCCCCATACCAGCCGCGGCGAAAACCGTCGTGGTGAAAATGATGGTTTCCAATAATCAAGAACGGTCCATGATTGGTGCGATGGAAGGTGTTGCCCGAGTGGAAGCCGGAATGGGGAGCACGGGCAAAGGATGCTGGGGCACCACCGTGAAAGCCGCCGCGGGATCCTCCGGTGCGCATTCCGCCGAAGCTCGCGCCTCCATGGAATCCGCCGCCGCGTTGTGCCGAACCGAGGCTTAGCAGGACGAATGGCACCGCGATCATGAAAACAAATCGCCGCACTTAGCCATTATAGCCCCGTTGGAAGGATCCGGCGAAAAGAACGATCAGTGCTTTTTCTTCGCTGGCTTGGCTTTATGCGCCACGGGCGTTGGCTTGGGCGCAGGCTTCGGCGCCGCAGCCTTCTTGGGACTTGGCTTAGGCGGAGGCGTGGTTGTTTTTCCCTTCGCGTCAGGCTTTGCGGCCGGAGATGGCGGAGCCGCCGCAACCGGGGCTGCCGCTCCTTTTCCCTTCTTCTTTCCAGTCTCTGCAGCGGGTATGCCGGCCGCGGCGGCGGCCGCCTTCGCCGCCCTGCCACGCTTTGCCGGTGGTGGAGGTGGCGGAGGAGGGGGTGGAGGCGCCAGCGGCTTCAGGAACTTCAGAGTCTCAGTCCGCGAGCGCAGCTTGCCATCCAGCAAGAGGAGGAACACATCGTGGGCAATCTTCGGATACTCCGGCAGCTGCGGCGTGATGTGCAACTCGGTCATCTCAGGCAGCGGTATCTTTTGCTGTACCTGGCGCCACTTGGTAAAGAAATTCTTGATCTTTTGCAAGACCGCCTGCTGACGCGCGGTCACCGCGAGAAACAAAATCATCTCCGGGCGCGCACTGGAAAGCACTTGCCACGTCCGCGACGGTGTCGCCGACTCCTTGCCGGTCAGCTTCTTGGCCAGGTCCTTGGCGTTGTCTTCCAGATCTTTCCAGGCCTCGACCAGCGTCTTGCGCGGAATCAGCTTGCGCATGTCCGCGATTTCCTTGTCCGTCAGCCGCGACGTCAGGAAGTACATGACGGCCGGGGCTGGATCGGGCTGGTAACCGAGCTCGTTCATTTGCTGGCGGGTCTTTATCAGCTGGCTCAGCCCGTTGGTGTCGACTTTGGCTGTCGTCCAGTGGGCACTCAGCACCTTGAGCCAGTCTTCTTTTTCGAACACCCGAACAATATGTAAAGGATCGTCTTCGTAGGCGAGCTGCTCGATCTCCTGCCCGATCGCCTTGTCGCTGATGTGCTCGATGTACTTGTTCTCCCTGGCGGAATCGTAGCGCGCCTGCGTACGCTCTTCGAGAGGCCAGTGGAAACGAGCCGCGAAACGGGTCGCGCGAATCAGCCGCGAGGGGTCCTCGACAAATGCGTAATTGTGCAAAACGCGAATGAGCTTCGCCTCAATGTCCGCCGCCCCGTTGAAAGGATCCATTAACAGACCACGAGATCCAGCATTCAGCGACAGAGCCATGGCGTTGATCGTGAAATCCCGCCGGCGCAGGTCTTCGATGATGGTCGCGGGCGCGATCACCGGCGGCTTGCCAACTTTTTCGTAGCGCTCCGTGCGTGCCATGCTGATCTCGGCGCGCACGTTACCGGGTAGCTGCAGGAAGAGAGTCTTCAATTCTTCGTCAGCGGCGGCGATGACCGCGCCGGAACGCTCCAGCTCTTTTTGCAGCTTGAGAGGATTGCCCTGAACCGTGAAATCCAGGTCGCGGATGGGAAATCCGCTGATGATGTCCCGAACCGCCCCGCCGGTCAGGTACAGGTTCATCCCCGCGGTCCGGGCGACCTCTTGCACCAGATTGGCACCTTTTTGCTGGTCCGGCGTGAGCCGGATTTCCATGGTGTATATGTAGTCGGCCATGCCTTCCTACGCGAACCGCACTGCAACCGGTTGAGCCGTGGATTTGCACAGGATTTCCACAGGGTCACAATTCGGGGTGCAAGTGGCCCTCGCCACCTGGATATAAGTGACTCTACACAATGGACTTAGGTTCCCTGAGACGGAGTGCAGCAAACTAGAGAAAATAACACAAGGTTAATATTTTGGCTACTGCGAAGGCGCAATTTGCCTCGGACACGCGGAAAAAATGCGAGAATCCCAATGGATCGGTGCAGGTGTCCGCATTGGGCGGCCTCCTGCCCGATCCGAGCCCATGCCCTCGACTCACAAAAAGGTCATCGTCCGCAAGGTCGATCGAGATTCGATCTCCGGCTACGTCTCGCCCACCAGCTTCGTTCGCGAAGGAAAATTAGAGTTATTAAATACGGCCGGCAACGTGGTGGGCATCGACTTGAAGGATATCAAGAGCGTTTACTTCGTGCGGGAATTTGGCGACTCGGAGTCGCTCCTGCGCAAGACCTTCACCAGCCGGCCCCGTACCGAAGGTCTTTGGGTTCGCCTGAAATTCAAGGACAAAGAAGTGGTGGAAGGGCTCATGCCGAATGATCTGTCGCAGCAGATCGACGAAGGCTTCCTGATCAACCCGCCTGACCTGCGCTCGAACACACAGCGCATCTTCGTGCCCCGCAGTGCCCTTGAGTCGCTCACCGTCCTGGCGGTAATTGGCGCCACGCACCGCAAGCGCCGGCGCCCTGAAGACCAACTGCAAGTGCCCATGTTCGGCGAATAACAGTACAATCGCCTGTTCCCTGGCATCGTGCGTTTGTGATGTGGACAGCCACCGGCGCGCTCGCATAACTCGCCGGCGCACGCCTGCCGGACTCGATCTCTATGAAACTTTCGCAGCTCGCAGACACGCTCGAGGCGCGCCTCGAAAACGGCTCCCCGGATACGGAAATCACCGGCGTTGCCGGGATCGAAGAAGCTCAGGCCGGGCAGATCACCTTCATCGCAAATCCGAAATACGCCTCTGCCGCTCGCACGACGCGCGCCTCGGCGGTCATCGTTGCCGCAGACTTCCCGTCGGGAAACCGGACGGTGCTGCGTTCCAGCAATCCGTACCTTGCGTTTGCGCGTGCAATCGAATTGTTTTACGAGGCCCCCCGGTACACTCCGGGCGTACATGCCACAGCCATCATTCACCCGAGCGCGAGCATCGGGCCGAACGCGCATATCGGGCCTTACGTTGTGATCGAGCGCGACGTTGTCATTGGAGCCAACGCTACCCTGTTGGCCCACGTCGTGATTTATCCTGGCGCGAGCATCGGCGACCATTTTTTTGCTCACGCCCACGCAGTTGTGCGCGAGCATTGCCGGCTCGGTAGCCATGTCATCCTGCAGAACGGTGTGGTCATTGGCGCCGATGGCTTCGGATTTGCCAAAGATGACTCCGGTCACTGGCACAAGATCGTGCAATCGGGCCCGGCGGTGCTCGAAGATCACGTCGAAGTGCAAGCTAACGCCTGCGTGGACCGCGCCAGCATCGGGCAAACCCACATTGCGAAGGGCGCGAAAATCGACAATCTGGTCCAGGTTGGCCATGGCTCCCGGGTAGGCGAGAATTCCCTGCTCTGCGCCCAGGCTGGTCTGGCCGGCTCGACCGAGGTTGGAAAGAACGTAATTCTGGCCGGGCAGGTCGGAGTCGCAGGCCACTGCAAGATTGGCGATGGCGTGATCGCTACCGCCCAAACCGGCATTCCCAATGATGTTCCGGCCGGCGCTGTGGTCAGCGGGTATCCCGCCATTGATAACAAGCTGTGGCTGCGATGTTCGGCCGCGTTTCACCGCCTGCCGGAGTTGATGAAGGCAATCCGTACTGCCGCGAAGAAGGTGCCCGAATAGCTTTATCGTCTGCGAGCGGGCGGCGAGTTTCGCAGATGAAATTTTCGACAACCAACATCGTAGCCGCCGACCTCGTCTTGAAAATCGAGACTCGCATTGAGAGCAACTGGAAGAAAACAAGCAACAACGCCGACCAGCATCACGATAAGAACAAAACCTGGGCGCATTTCTAGCTCTGGTATTCGACGGGAAGACCCTCGTTGATGGTGCGACGCACTCGCTCCATCAGGCATTCGCGGCTGCCGAACTCCTGTGGCTCAATTGGATTATGAAAAATAATCTTGACCGTGCCCGGCGAGATCCGGAAGCGCGCCTTGGGCATCAACGTGTGGCTTCCGACGATCGTCACTGGCACGACCGGCACGTCACATTCCATCGCGAGATAGAAGGGACCCTTTTTCAAAGGCAGCAGCTTGCCATCAAACGATCGCTTGCCTTCCACATAGACGGTCATGTTGATGTCCTTCTGGATCACTTCCGCGGCAGCCTTCACCGCAGCGATGCCTGCGTCGCGATTACCACGGTCCACCGGCACCAGCGATCCCATCCGCATCGTCTCGCCGAGGATGGGATAACGAAATAATTCCTTCTTCGCCATCACCGACGTGCGGCGCGGAATCAACGGCAACAGAATCGGCGGGTCCAGATTGGAAGTGTGGTTCGACATGAAGATGTAGGTGCGCTTTGGATCAATCTTCTCCAGGCCGACGGTTTCAACCTTCACGCCGGCCAGCTTTACGCCGGTCCAGGCACCCCACATGCTCATGCGATACAGGAGCCCAACATCGCGGGTCAGAAAGGTCCACGGAAAGCCCACGATCGCGGCAAACGGCAACGCCAGCGTCCAGAACGTGAGCATCAAGATGGTGCGGATCAACGCTTCGAGTCTCCTGCGGGTTCCGATTCGCCTTTCAGCCAGGCGGCACGACGGGCTCTCTGCTGGGCCGTGACATTGTCCACATCCTTCAGTTCAAACTCAACTTCTTCCCGCGACCCGATCTTCCACTGGATCTCGCGCTCACTCGAGCCATGTCGCACACGAAGACGAAGAGTGTCTCCCGGCCGCACTTCACCGAGCCTGCGCTCGAAGTCTGAAGCTGCGACCACTCCATTGATTTCAAGCAATATATCTCCGGCGACCAGGCCTGCTTTTTCTGCCTCGCTACCGGCTCGCACACGGATGACTCTCGGTGAAGCACCGAAATTGCGTGCGGCCACGAAACCGGGATCGGCGAGCGTTGCGGCCCTGCGAACTACGTGCAGGCCCACAGTCTTAAAGTAATCGTCCCACGAAATCTCTTCCACGCCGGCAACGTATTTTTCAAAGAAATCGGAAAGATCCTCGTGACAAACTGCCTCTGCCGCCATGCGGACGCCCGCTGAGTCTGCAAAGAATTTCTTCTGACGGGCGAAATTCTGGTTCATCCACTGGAACACGTCGCGCAACGAAGCCTCGCCATGACTTGCATCCCGGACTTTGAGGTCCAGAATCAGCCCCAACAGTTCTCCCTTGTTGTAGTAAGAAATGCTGCGCTCCGGCTGCTCATAGTAGACGTACTTCTCGAGCCAGGCATCCAGGCTCGATTGTTCTGCTGATTGCGTCCGGTGCGCCGGCCGCCCCATCAGCTCCGAAATCTGGTCTCCCAATCTCTGCAGGTATCGGCGTTCGTCCAACAGTCCGGCCCGGAGCAGGATGATGTCCTCCACCGTGCTGGTTACGCCCTCGCTGAACCATAAGGCCCGCGTGTAGTTCTCCTTGGTGTAATCGATGGGCTCGAGGGATTGCGGCCGGATCCGTTTGACGTTCCAGAGATGAAAAAATTCGTGCGCCGTAACATCATCCAAAGCCCGGAAATTATCTTTCAACGTTTGGGCGTTCAAATCGATCGCTGTGGAATAGGCATGCTCCATGCCTCCTCCACCTGGACCTCGCGGGAAATGGTAAAGAAAAAGATAGCTCTCGAAAGGGCGATCGTTCATCCAACTCGTGGCCGCAGCAACGATGCGACGCACGTCGGCAACGATCCTGTCCAAATCGTAGTCAGACCGTTCCGCGTCAACCACGATGCGGTAGTGCCCTCCGCCCTCGCTGAAGTCTGCTTCCTGAAACGTACCTGCCTCCACTGGCGAATCAACGAGTTCATCGTAGTTCGCCGCCTCAAATGTCTCGCCGGAGCCCGCTATGGCAGTAGCGAACTTCCACCCGGGAGGCACGTTCACGAAGGTCAATCGCGTATTTGAGGTCCGGGTCTCGGAGGAATACATCAGGACTTCTGCGAGATTGAAGAAGGCATGCTCGGCATTAATCTGCGCGCCATACGGGCCCGGCTGGTCTGCAGCGATTTCATAGTCAATTAAGACGCCGTTGCCGGCGCCATCGATTTCCCAGGTCGTCTTATCGATTTTGCGGACAGCGAGCGCATCGCCCGACGCACTCTTCGCCCGCACCCAATTCACATACTGTGAAAAGTCGCGCACCTGGTAAAGCGCATTCCACACCGGCAACTGAACCTGCCGCGTCGAGCTTCCGGGAGCCAGCTCCAGTTGAACACGAAGAAGGTGTTCCTGATAGCCAGCGAGCGAAACCGTGTAGCGAGTTCCTGCCGCACCATTGTGATTATGATTGGCCTGACAGAAAGCCTGCCTGGGACAAAGACACGTCCCCACCACGAGAACCAGCGCGAACCAGGTTCTCGGGGATGGATTCATGCTTTCGCGGAGGCCTCCAGTGAGTTCTTGCGAGGAATGCCGAGTTCCTTCAGCTTTGCCGGAAGCTTCTGGTAAATGCCGTCGAAGCCGCCATTGGAGAGAATCGCGACTACATCGCCGGAGCGCATCTCCGGGGCCGCGACCTGCACAATGCCGTCCACTCCAGAAATAATGCGCGCTCGCTTGCCGCGCTGCTGCAGATCAGCGCCGACGGCCATTAAATCAAGCCGCTCCGCGGGAGGAATCGCGTCCGACTTGAACACACCGGCGACGATCACTTCATCCGCCAGCGCCAAGCTGTTCGCCAGTTCATGCTGGAATACGTTCCGGCGCAGCGTATTCGAACGCGGCTCCAGAATGACCCACAGACGCGAACTGGGAAATCGCGAACGAAGGGCGGTTAGCGTGCCTGCGATGGCGGTGGGATGATGCGCGAAATCGTCGATGATGGTAATCCCGTTCACCTGCGCCTTCACTTCCAGCCGCCGCTTCACACTCTTGAAAGTCTTGAGGGCGGCCTGAATCGTGTCCTTCGCGATGCCGCATCCGGCGGCCATCGCTGCCGCCGCCGTGGCGTTGCAGACGTTGTACTCACCGGCAAGGCCAAATTCAAAGTCCATCCATGGCTCGCCGCTCTTCAATACTGTCCATGAGGTTCTCGTCGGCTCAAAACGCAAATTCACAATTCGCCATTGCGCAATCGCTTGCATACCGTAGCGCTCCACAGGGCAAAATGCTTTTGCAATGCAGCGTGCCACGCTGTCTCCGGTATCGATGGCGACAATTGCACCGCGCCGGGGAACCAGGTTCACCAGGCGCTTGAATGCCGTTTCGACTGCGTCGAGGTCCTTGTAAATATCCGCGTGATCGAACTCCACCGAGGTGAGGACCACGCGGTCTGGAAAGTAGTGCAGGAACTTCGGCCCTTTGTCGAAAAAGGCCGTGTCGTACTCATCTCCTTCCAGGATGAAATGCTTTCCCTTGCCGAGAGCAAAACTCGATCCAAAGTTTTCCGCGATCCCACCGATCAGGAAGGAAGGTTCGAGCCCTGCGGAATGAAAGATCCAGGAGAGCATCGAAGTGGTCGTCGTCTTGCCATGCGTGCCCGCCACCACCAGCACCTCCTTGTCGCGCAGAAACTCGTCGTGCAGGATCTGGGGCAACGAACAGAACGGAATCCGCTCGTCGAGGATGTACTCCAGTTCCACGTTCCCGCGCGAGATCGCATTGCCCACGACCACCAGATCCGGGTGCGGCTTCAAATTCGCCGGATCAAACGGCTGCGCGACGGGAATCTTCAGCGAGGCCAGAAAATCGGACATCGGCGGGTACGCAGCTGCATCCGAGCCCGTGACTCGAAAGCCGCGCTCATTCAGCATGCCTGCGAGCGATGCCATCGCGGTCCCGCAGATGCCAATCAAATGTACGTGTTTCTTGTCTGCCATGATCTCCAGATCCAAATGAGGTTAGGCGGGAGCAGTCGCCGCTTCCAATATCTTAAGCTGCACCTCGCTGCCCTTCACGCTTAAGCTCGCGCGTACCCCAATCGGAAGGGTAATGTTCTTCCGGGTAACGTGTCCCGAGCGCAGACCCCAGGCCACGGGGATTCCTAGCTCGCCCACGATGCGCAATACGACCTGCTGCAAGGTGTACGGCTGATCGTGGGTCTGTACACAGTCCAACATTTCACCGAAAACGATCCCTTTCACGTTGTTCAACTTGCCCGCGAGCTTCAGTTGCATCAGCATTCGATCCACCTGGTAGGGCTTGGCATTCACATCTTCCATAAAGAGGATGGTGCCGGCCGTGCGAATGTCGTGTGGAGTGCCCAGCGCCGCGACCAGCAACGACAGGCAGCCGCCGTAAAGAATTCCCTCTGCAGCCCCATCCACGAGTCCAATGACTCCCGAACCATGCCCAGTATCTGCTCCCCATCCCGCAAGCCCGGTCATCGCTGCTTCCCACGAAGCGAGATCGACTCCGTCTGCCAGCGCAAAATCCTTGGTCACCATAGGGCCGTGAAACGTCACAAATCCGGCCGAATCCGCGAAGCACGTCAACAGGGTTGTGATGTCGCTGTAGCCCACAAAAATCTTCGGATGCGCGACGATCTTACCGGGGTCAAGTTTGGGCAGCAGGTAATTCGCGCCGTAGCCTCCACGCGCACACAAGATGGCCCGCACATCCTCGCGCACAAACATCTCTTCCAATTCGCGCGCGCGCCGATCCGCCGAGCCCGCGAAGTACAAATCCTGTTCGACGATAGACTCGAAATAGAAAGGCTTGTATCCAAGCTGGCGCAATGCTTCGCAGCCTTTTTCGAGCAATTCGCGCTTGATGTTGCTGGCCGGAGCAACAATGCCGACCGTATCTCCAAGTTGGAGAGCTCGTGGCTTGATGCGCGACCTCTGAGAACTCGGACTGGTCAAGATTCCATCCTAGACGAAAAACTCCCCTTGGAAGATAAGCTGCGCCGGGCCCCGCAGGAACACTTCTTTTTCGAAGCGAACCACCTGAGTTCCTCCCGGGGCATGCACTCGCAGCGGTGAATCCGCGCGACCGCTGGCAATCACCGCAACGGCTGCGGCGCATGATCCGGTTCCGGAGGACTGCGTTTCGCCGACTCCGCGTTCGAAAAAGCGGACGTCGATATCGCGGCGATCCTGAATGCGCGCCAGCTCGATGTTCACTCCCTCCGGAAAGCTCGCGTCATGCTGGATCTCTGCAGCGCGCTTCCGCCAATCCGGCCAGAACTGGGGCACGAGCACAACGAAATGCGGATTCCCCATGGACACGCGAGTTCCCTTCACTTCCCCAAACGAAGTGCGAACCGCGGACTCACCGTTAACTTGTGGGATGCCCATCGCGCTCTCAAACTCAAACGTCTTCCCACTGTGCGCCTTGATCGTACAAGTTTTCAGCCCAGCGCCGGTGCGAATCACCACCGACTCTTTCTGACTCTCCGCACATAAATATGCCGCGACACATCGCGTTCCGTTGCCGGAAATTTCTGCTGCCGAACCATCCGCGTTGATCAGCCGTGCCTCGATCTCCGCATCAACGCACGGAAACAGCCATTCCACTCCGTCAGCACCGACGCCGTTGTGGCGATCGCAAATCCGCCGCGTAAATTCCGCGAGGTCGGAGGAAACCAGCGGCCCATCAATGATAAGAAAATCATTGCCGCAGGCGCTAGCCTTTGTGAAGGGGATCACCATGTGCGGTCATTCGTGCTCGACGGCGCCGAGCGATCCCACGGTGGCGAAGACGGTCGATTGATGCAGAAGGACGTTAATCTGCTCCTGATCCTCGTGCGGGCCGTCGACGTTGAAGAGCAAGCGCACATGTCCAAGCGAGCCCGCGATGCGGACATTCTGCATGGCGCTGTGAACTTCGTCGAGGACACGATTGGCCTCGACCAGAACCGTCTCCGCGCTTACCCCGGTCACCTCGTAGGTGACCAGCATCGAGCGCATTCCGAACTTTCGCTCGAGCTTGCCCAGGAGAGCCAGCGCAATCAGAATCACGATAGTGGCGAAAATCGCCGTGACATAGAGTCCGCCGCCTGTGGCCATGCCGACGGAGGCCACGACGAACAAAGTCGCAGCCGTGGTCAGGCCCACCACCGACCCGCGCGCGTGCAGAATCGATCCCGCGCCAATGAAACCGATGCCCGGAATAATTTGCGCCGCAACCCGCGTGTGATCTCCGCCCAAACCGCCAGCGAGTTGGTCCGACAACACCGTAAACATGGCTGCCCCGAAGCAGATGAACAAGTTTGTTCGCAGGCCGGCGGGTTTGTGTCGAAGCTGCCGCTCCAGCCCGATGACTCCACCGAGAATGGCCGCCACCACCAGGCGCGCGATGGTGGTCGACAACACCGTTCCCATGTGGCTACCCAACGAGCCGATACTGTGATGGAAGTCCGGCATAGGTCTGCCGAGAATCGTGAGCGAGTGGATTTTAACACTGCAAAAATGGGGGCCTTACATTCTCTGGCCCGTACAGTTAACCCGCATGGTTACCCAACCACACTAAAAAAATGGTTTTTACGCGTTTCGCGACCCGCATGCTGCGTTGAGCTCTTCAGTGAGTTCGATAGATGGCCGCTTTGTGCTCTCCGTTCACCGCGATAATCACCAGCGAGGGCAAGCCGCGCTCATGTACCGCCCGCCAAACCGGATCGCCTTCGAAGGCAATCGCAAAATCAGCATAGCGGCCGGGATCCGCAAGCGAACGCTCCCATAGACCCTCAGCGTCTGAGGGCTGCTTCCAGACGCGATGATTTCCCTCGTTGATCGTCTGATCAAGCGGGATGCCGGCGTCCTGTAGTGCTCCCACATGCTCGCCCAGGTACATCAATATCGACGCACGCGGCGGGAGCCCTTTCAGTTGCTCGGCGAGGGCACGTTCCAGTTGCAGCCGCGTCCGCGAGTTCACCGAAGCCTCGCGATAACACCCTGGCTGCGCTTTCCACAGACCCGCGTAGCTGATGATCACCACTGCGGTGCCAAGCACAGCAATGACCCATTTCGCGTAACCCGACGGCGCGATCGAAACCAGGTACTGCACGGCCAGCACCAGGAAAACCGTCAGCGCAGGGAGTAACTGCACTCCGTAGCGAAGGTTGTAGAGCGAGTGCGGCCACCACGCCGGCGTGTAGATAGGCACTCCTCCATAAGCCACGGAGAGCATGTAGAACGGGAGCGGCACCCAAAGCAACAACAGTGCTGCAAGCCGCCTGTCCAGCAGCACTGGCAAAAATCCCACCACTGCAAGAAACAGCCATAGGCGCTCTAGGGTTCCTTCCGCAACACTGAACTCGGCAGCTTTCAGAAAGTACAACCCGGCTACAGGAAGATTGTGTGTTCCCGGATGCGGAGGAAAGCCGGCAACTGCGTTTCGCTGTTCGATCGCGCGCGCAGAGTAAGGCCCATTCGCGAATTCCAGGCTGTTTCGATAAACGATGCGGTTGTACGAAAGCCAAAGCAGAGGCCCCGCTGCTGCCAACAACACGAACGTACTTACCGTGCGCCATGTGCCTTGGGCGCCCGACCGCCATCCCACCACGATGACCGCGCCAGCAATGCATGCGGCCAGGAACCAACCGTCATAGCGCGTCAAGCAAGCCGCGGCTAGGCAGCCTCCACACTTCCACAGTGATCGCTTTGCGGCTGAACTCCATTCGTGCCCGCTGGCCGCGTGGAGGAATTCGCTGAAGTACACCACTGCCCAGACGAATAAAGCAAGATACAGGGCTTCGGTCATCGCGGTCGATTGCAGGTAGAGCAAGTTGGGATTCAACCCATAGATCCCGGCCGCAAACCACGCGGTCACGCTGGCTGTCTGTTGCGCTCGTCCCGATGCGGCCACTGCGCCCCGCACCAGCCGGAAGATTCCAGCGATACTAAAGACGTAAGCCACCATCGACGGAAAAGACCCGCCGACGCCCGTCTGCCAGGCTGACTTCGAAATCAGAAATGGAACCATTAACAGATGGGGCAGCGGCAACCACACCGTCCCCAACTGCAGCAGACCCGGGGTGCGCGAATCGAAGACGCGGCGAGCGATGTTGATGTGCGCGACGGCGTCGCCGTAAAGAAGGATGTCACCGTTCCGAAAATAAATGAGGAAGGAAATAACCGAGGCGAACGCCGCCAGCGCCGCGACCCAGGCGATCTCTGATTCGCCCCGAAGGTCAGGCGCGTCCTTCATGTGAGGTGCTTTCATTCGAGGTGGGTCAGTTCCCGGAAAACCTGGAAGCGAGCGTCGATCTCTTCCCGAGTCAACTCCTGCAGGCGCTCGGTCCCAAAGCGCTCGACGGTGAACGATCCCATCACGCCGCCATAAAACAGCGCGCGCTTGAGCACTTCGCGGTTTATGTCTCCTTGCGATGCGATGTAGCCCATGAAACCGCCCGCGAACGAATCGCCCGCGCCGGTTGGATCCTTTACCTCCTCAATCGGAAGCGACGGCGCGCGGAAGGGATGGCGTCCGATGCCAAATGCCCCTTCGCGGAAGAAAATCGTTGCCCCGTACTCGCCATGCTTGATCACAAGCGCCTGCGGCCCCATGGCGAGGACTTTCTGGGCGGCGCGCGGCAGGTTGGTCTCGTGCGCGATCATCTTGGCCTCGGTGTCGTTGATCAAAAGCACGTTGACGAGCTTCAGCATCTCCGCGAGTTCGCGCGGGGTTTTGTTGATCCAGAAATTCATCGTGTCGCCGCCGGTTAGACGGACGCCGTCCATTTCGTGACGCACGGCAGCCTGCAACGAAGGATGAATGTTGGCGAGAAACAAGAATTGCGTGTCGGCGTACTCCCTGGGAATTTTCGGTTGGAATTGCTCGAAAACATTCAGGTCGGTGAAATCGGTTTTCGCTTCGTTCAGATTATCGGTGTAGCGTCCGCCCCAGCGAAAAGTCTTGCCGGACGCGCGCTCGATGCCGCGCGTGTCGATGCCGCGCTTCTTGAGCACGTTTTCGTGCTCCGCCGTGAAATCATCGCCCACGACGGCCACCACGCGCACTTCGGTGAAGAAACTCGCTGCCAATGCAAAATGCGTGGCCGCGCCACCCAAAATGTTTTCCACGCTACCGGAAGGCGTGGTGATGTTGTCGAATGCCACCGAACCAACGACGAGTATGCTCATGATGAAGTGTGAGTTCTATTTTCCCGCGGAAAGGTATTTGTCGAGGATCAAGCCGAGTTTCTGCCGGGTTGTTGCAGGAATCTTATCGCGATCAGTAAGAATGGCGTGCGCCAGCGCCGAACCGCACTTGCAACTCCGCCCCGTCGGCATCGCTGCAATCGTTTCACGCACTACCTTTGCCGCGTTCTCCGCATTCTTGACCAGCACGGCGACGATCTGATCGACGGTTACGGAATCATGATGGGGATGCCAGCAGTCGTAGTCGGTCACCATCGCCACCGTCACGTAGCAAATCTCGGCTTCACGCGCGAGCTTCGCCTCCTGCAGGTTGGTCATGCCGATCACGTCCATGCCCCAGCTGCGATAGATATTCGATTCCGCCTTGGTCGAAAACTGCGGACCCTCCATATTCAGATACGTTCCGCCCCGCTTGCCAGTCACGCCTGCTTTCTTGCATGCAGTCTCCACGACTTGCGAAAGCTGTGGGCATACCGGGTCGGCAAACGCAATGTGCGCGACAATTCCGTTGCCGAAAAAAGTATCCACCCGATGTCTGGTGCGGTCGAAAAACTGGTCCGGGATCACGAACTCCAAGGGCTTGTGTTCCTCCTTAAGCGAACCGACCGCCGAAATGGACACGATCCGCTCCACTCCCAGCTGCTTAAACCCATACACATTCGCCCGAAAGTTTAGTTCTGTCGGCAGAATCCGATGTCCGCGCCCATGCCTGGCAAGAAACGCGACCTTGTGGCCCGCGAGAGTTCCGAGCACGTAAGCATCGGAGGGATCTCCGAAGGGCGTATCCTGCTTCAACTCGCGCATATCGCTGAGCCCGGGTATGGAATAAAGCCCGCTGCCCCCGATGATTCCGATTTCTGCCTGCGGCAAACGTCCTCCTGAATCTTTCGGCTGCTCGAACCAAACCTACGATTATACAAAACAGCTCGAAGCGTTCCGGCATGCTCACGTGGAGAAGAGGTCGTCCTCGCCCGCATGGACGGTTGAGACGCCCGTCGCTCCATAAACACGTTACAATTTTCCGCATGAAGCTCCTCGGAGCACTGATCGCCACACTCATCTTCAACCTCTGCGTTCAAGCTCAATCCGCCAGCAAAGCCGTGACGGTCCCGATTACGCTCGACCACAACCGCACGATCATCGACGTCTACCTCACCTTACCCGATGGAAAGACAAAGCGGGTTCGTGCCTGGGTTGACAACGGCAATGCGGAACTGTGGATGACGGAGGATCTCGCCAAGCAGCTGGGGCTGTCGTTCAATGGAGATGCCAAACCGGCGCTGGACGGAAAACAGCGCGCCGTGCAAACGCCGAACAGCTTGCAGATCGGTGGCATGAGCATCTCGCTCGCCGGAATCCACGAGGGGCAAGCGATCCTCGATCGCGAAAGTGTCGCTCCCGGCTGCAGCGCCGAAATCACAATTCCCTCAAGTGTGCTGCGCAGCTACGACGTGTTGTTCGATTTCCCCAATCGCCAGTTCACTATCGGCGCGCCCGGATCGATCTATTTCAAGGGCGTGAGCTCGAAGCTTTTGCTGGACTCAAAGAATGGCCTCATTCAGGTGCCGAGCAAGATCGAAGGCCAGGAGTTTAACCTTGCGCTCGACGTGGGCGCATCGATCACACTTCTTTCTGGCGAACAGATCGCGCATTGGCATAAAGCCGAACCATCCTGGCCTTACATGATTGGCGGGGTTGCCGCCGGTAACATGTGGGGAAGCGAGGAGGAGGCCCGTTGGCCGATGCTGCGAATTCCCAGCATTCAATTCGGCGCCGCCACCCTGAGCAATGTGGCGGCCGCATCCTTTCCGGACGAGGCGTTGAAGTGGTTTCAGAATCGCGCGGGCGTGGCCACCATGGGCCTGATTGGAGCGAACGCCCTCGTCGACGATCGCGTTGGGATCGATTACGCGCATAGCAACCTCTACTTGGAGCGCACCAATCGCACCTCGGCGCCGGACATGAACGTCGTCGGACTGACGCTACGCCCAGAGGCTGATCGCCGCTACACCATCATTGGAGTAGCAGATTACGACGGCAAACTGTCGGTCCCGGAGGTGAAGGTTGGAGATGTTCTGGTCGGCGTCGATGGCGCGCCGGCGACCGGCGCCACCATGGGACAGGTCTGGTCCCTGCTGGGCGGCACGCCCGGCCAGATCCGCACGCTGACCCTCGAACGCGAGGGCAAGCGCTTCACCGTCGATGCGCCGGTCCGGCGTTTCCTTGCCGCCGCACCAACGCCCGCAAAGAGTCCCCGCAAAAATCCGCACAAAGGAAACTAGTGCGCGAGCACGCTGGAATAACCCGCTTCTATTCCGAATCTGTCTGGGTCTCTCCCGCTCTACCTGGCCGCACCCTGGGTAAATACCTGCCGCTCCACTTGTGTGGTCGTATCCTGATCGAGGCTCTCGCTCACCAATACCATGTCTCCCTTCACCTCGATGAAAATGGTTCCTTCTTCCGTGAGGAAGGAATGTTTTCCAGTAAGAGTCTCGACCGTGTAACTCGCAGGCTTGACCTGCTTTTCATCGTCTACATCCCTTACGTGCTGATAGCGGCCCTTCAGTCCTTTTGCATAGACGAATGCAAATTCCGAAGCTTTCTCAGGGCTTGACCAGCGCGACAAGTACAGCACTCCGAGCGGCGCCGCCGTATCGCCCTTCGGCCGCGCCGCGTAGTAGTAGCCGCCGCGCCAATGCGGATACAAGCGCTTGGAAACTTCGACGCCTGCATACTGATCGATCAGAATCGCGGAATCAAACTCTCCGACCGCGCCCACATCAAACTTGTCGTAACTTTTGAAGGCATTCTTAAAATCGGGCAACGGCATGCGCGGAAGCTTTTCCCCGGAGAGGTACGCGGACGGTTCCATGATCTCTCGCGTCGTACGTGGCGGATTTTTGAATACTCCTGCGTACGCTTTTTCTTTTCCGAAGCGGGTTAGGAGCTCAGTTTCAAAATCGAGCCCGTAACGATAGGGGAAAGTCAGCGCCTCTTTGATGTAGAGCGGCGCGTTACGGAACTCGACCGAATCCGCCGTGCCGACCAGCATTCCGGCCTTCAACGCCTCGACGATTTGTGGCGAGTCGGTCACAGACTGCCCAAGCGGCAATAGCTCGTAGTCGAGCAGAACAACCATCGCCTGTCCTTCAACAACCGCCTGGTGCGCGGTTGAAATCTCGTCGTTCTCGATGTCCTCCTGCGTCGGTTCTTTCTTACTGGCCCCCAGATCAGCGTCCCCGGCCTTCATGTATTTCTCCAGCCCGAAGGACTGGTCCTGGAGCGCGTGCGTCAGTTCGTGCGCCAACACCGGCTTCTGCTGCTCCGGCTCAATCCAGTCGAGCAGGTTCACCGTCTTGGCCTGCGGATCGTAGTAGCCCGCGACCTGTTCCCGCAGCAGCGCAACCAGAAATGTTTCCAGATCGAAGTCGCGCGGCAGCAGGCCGAACTTCTTCAGAACCAATTCCGAGCGACGCAAGCGTTGCGCGTCTTCATCCTCCTCCATGTGCTTGCGGATAAATGCGACCACTTCGTCCCGATTCACGAGCTTACGTTTGACTTCGTCGTGAATCGGGAGAGACGTATCTTTGCTGGCAAACTTCAGAATCTCATCGACCGAGCGGAACAATTCCTGCGCCTCTTGCGGCGAGATTTTCTTTTCGTCCTGCTCAGGCTGGACAGATTTCGGGGCATTCTGAGTAGCAGAGGAGTCTGGAGATTTCTTGGACGGAGTTGAATTCTCAGTCTTGTCCTGGTTCTGTGTTCGGGGGGACGAGGGATCGGTGGAACTCTGCGCTGCTTGTGCCAGCAAATTATGGGACGCGGCAAGCAACACCAACGCAATCACAGCCCGCAAATAGCTTCTGGTTTTCCGGTACAATTTTGTCAAGTTTCTCCTCGGGACTGCCTATGTCCGACTCTGATCCACGTGCGGCCGCTGCCGAATATTTTCGCCAGGCTTATGAGATGCAAACCAGCGGCGAGTACGCGCGGGCGCTGGTTCTGTATACCCAGTCCATCGTCGCCTTTCCGACCGCCGAGGCCTATACCTTTCGCGGCTGGACTTATTCTTTCGTGGGTGATTACGACAACGCCATCGGGGACTGTCGCCGCGCCATTAAAGTCGATCCGGATTTCGGCAATCCCTACAACGATATCGGCGCCTATCTGATTGAACAAGGAAAATGGGACGAAGCCATTCCCTGGTTTCAGAAGGCGATGGTCGCCAAACGGTATGAGGCGCGCTGCTACCCGCATTTCAACCTGGGTCGCGTGTACGAACACCAGCACAAGTGGGAAAAAGCCAAAAAGTGCTATGCGCAGGCCTACACGATCGAAAGAAAGTACGTCATGGCTCTGACCGCTTTTCGCCGCTTAAGTGCGATGTGCAACTAGAAACGCATCCGGCACGACCCAGAGGTCTGCGTATTCAGCGGCTTTTCTCCGCGCCTTCTGGGGTTAAGACGTTCTCACCCGCTGTGCGACCCACTCGCCCACTTCCTTCGTTCCCAAAGACCCACCCACATCGGGCGTCGTCTTCTTCTGCCGGATTGCCTCCAACACCGCCGCTTCGATCTTGGCCGCTTCGCCGGTCAGGCCTAGATGCGACAGCAGCATCGCCGAGGTCAGGATCGCGCCCATCGGATTCGCAATATTCTTGCCTGCAATGGGAGGAGCCGAGCCGTGCACCGGCTCGAACATCGAAGTTTTCCGCGGATGAATGTTTCCGCTGGCCGCCATTCCCAAACCGCCCTGCAGTCCGGCAGCCAGGTCGGTGATGATGTCGCCAAACATGTTGTTCGTCACGATCACGTCGAACTGGCGGGGATCGCGCACCATCTGCATGCAGAGCGCATCCACGTACATGTGCGTCGCCTTGATCTGCGGATATTCGCGGCCTACCTCCTTGAACACGCGCTGCCACAGCCCGCCCGCATGCGTCATGGCATTCGATTTGTCGCACATCAGCACGCCTGAACGCTGACTTCCGTCCAGCTTCTTGTGCTTCTCACAATAGTCGAACGCATAGCGGATCACCCGCTCCACTCCCTTACGAGTGTTGATATCTTCCTGAATCGCGACTTCGTCTTCTGTGCCCTGCTTGAAAACTCCACCGACATCGCCATAGACCCCCTCGGTGTTCTCGCGTACCACGACGAAGTCCACATCCCTCGGCTCCATGCCCTTCAGTGGACAGAGGGTCGCATCCAGCAATCGCACCGGGCGCACGTTCGCGTACAGATCCATCTTGAACCGCATTCCCAGCAGGATTTCCTTGGCATGAATGTTGGTGGGAACGCGCGGATCGCCGAAGGCGCCGACAAGAATGGCATCGAATTCGCGCTCCAGCATGGGAAAACCATCGGGCGGAACGGTTATGCCGTCAGCGAGGTAGCGCGCGGCGCCCCAGTCGAACTCGGTGGTTTCGATGGAGGCCCCGGAGGCCATCATCACCTTCATGGCCTGCGGAATCACCTCGCGCCCAATCCCGTCGCCGGGAAGAACGGCAATCTTTTTTGTGGCAGTCACGAGGAGAGAGCTTACCAATTGCCGGATGCCTTTGCCATTCGGGCACCCGAAAGACATCTGATCTGAAAAACGTCGATGAGGCGATGGGATGGTGGAGGGACAGGCGTCCTCGCCAGTCCACCGGCAGGCTCGCATCGCATTGACCTTACTTTTTGCGCTGCATCTCGAACTGGAAATGCGAGTCCTTGCCCTCGTGTTTCCATGTCCAATCTTCGCTGTAGTGATCCGGATCCTCGAACGAATACACCGCCTTGTGCATATGTCCGGCCTGTGGCGAAGGTAAATTGGTAGCATCCAGAAAGTCGAATGTGACCGTCTTCCCATCTGGCGAGATAACAGCCTGCATGCGTGGCTGATTGTTGCTGGGGCAAAAGTGCGTCATCATCAGCCGGCCGCCGTCCACGTAGTACAGGCTGGTCATCGCTTCGTCACCCATTTTGATATCCGCCATGACCGAGGTCCCGCCGGCAATCACGCTATAGGTCACTTCCGAAGTCTCGCCGTGTGCGCCCTTGCCGGTCCAGGTACCAGCCATCGACTTGAAGCGGTCCAATGCTTTTTGCGCATCCGATTCAGCCCAACTGCTCACCGCAGCTAACATCACGATCCCGATGGCAACCGCTCGAAAAGCTTTCATTTGTCGTCTCCTTGGAAGAATTCCGCTCCCGAGCCAGTTTGCGGCACCGGGCGAGGTCCGCTCGCCTTCGCTATAATTGAAGGGTCACGATGCCTTCGGTAAGTTCACATAACGCGTTTGGAGTGTCGCAATCTGCTGCTGGAGCGGGGCCCGTGCACTTCGGCAATGCAACAGACGAGTTCACCGCTCTAAGGTCAACGTGCGGAGTCTACAATCTCGAGAACCGCGCGAAAATCCAGCTTACTGGGAGCGATCGCGTCCGCTGGCTGAATGGCATGATCACCAACAACGTGCGTGATCTGACAGCCGGCCACGGCGTCTATGGGTTCCTGCTCAACCCGCAGGGCCGTATTCTGGGCGATCTGATCGCCTACAATCGCGGCGAGCACATACTTGTCGACACGGACCGGTCGCAACTCGAAACAATCCTGGCCACCTTTGACCATTACATCATCATGGACGACGTCGAGGTTGCCAATATCAGCGACAAGCTGTCTGCGATCGGGCTCGCGGGACCCAATGCTGGAAGCGTACTCAAAGCGGCCGGATTCGAAGTTCCCGAGCTCAAGACCCTTCAGATCGCTGACCTCCCGTGGCAGCAGACGAACGTGAGCATCGTCCGCGGAGAGAGCGTGAGCTTTCCTTCCTATGAAATTTGGGTTGCGCCCGAACATTCCGCTTCGGTGCGCGAGACGCTCCAACGGTCGGGTGCAGTGCCTGTCGGCCCTGAGGCGCTGGAACTCTACCGTATCGCGCTGGGCATTCCGCTTTACCGCAAGGACATTCGCGAGCGCGATCTGCCGCAGGAAACTGAGCAGGCGCGCGCCCTGAACTTCAACAAGGGCTGCTACGTGGGCCAGGAGATCGTCGAGCGCATCCGCTCACGTGGCGCGGTTCATCGAAAGTTCACAGGTTTTACGGTTACGGGCGCAGCGCCGGCGCCGGGCACGAAAATTCAAGCGCAGGCCAAGGACGTTGGCGAGATCACCAGTTCTGCGGTGATTCCTTCTCCTGACGGCGAGCACACCGTAGCCTTAGGCTACATTCGCCGCGAAGTTGGTGTACCTGGGAAAGAGGTCGAAATCGCAGGCTCACGCGCAGTCGTGGCCGATCTCCCCTTCCACGACCTGCTCACACGATAAGAGGACCGACCTATGGCTGAGAAGAAACAAGACGCTGGTTTTACTGTCACCGATCGCAGGTTGTTCACCACCGATGGCGAACTGCGTTCCGACCTCCCCGAAGAAAAGCCCTCCCAGGAGTCGACCGCCTCGGCGACGGCAGTAGCCACTCCCAACTCCGACACTCCCACTGCGAATGAGGAGAAGGCCCCGCCGCCACCGACAGCTGCGGAACAAAAAGTGAATGCAGAGGCTTACCAGAAATCCTCGAAGGATCTGGATGCTCGGGTGGAACTCAGCGGCCACTCCGCTAAGGAATTAGAAATCACCTTCGAGCGCTTCATGGCCTCGCTTTACATGAGCGCCATGATGCAGATGGGCATGATGCACGAAGAAGGCGGGCAACCGCGGATCGATCTCATCGGGGCGCGCCAGACCATCGACACGCTTGGCCTGCTGCAAACAAAAACCAAGGGCAATCTCACCTCCACCGAAGAAAATTTCCTGCAGAACTGTCTGTACGAGCTGCGCATGGCGTATGTGGAAGTCACCAACGCCCTGGCACGTCCGCCGCAAGCCGCTGGTCCAGCCGCAACCAACAAGGCACGATGAAGGCAACTCTTACGGTGCTGGGCAGTGGTACGTCGATGGGCGTACCCACCATCGGATGCACGTGCGCCGTGTGCCATTCACCTGATCCCCACGATCGCCGCACGCGGCCATCCATCTTGCTCGAGTATGCCGGCAAGGTCGTTTTGATTGACACGACTCCCGACTTTCGCGAGCAGGCGATTCGCGAACACATCACCAGGATCGATGCCGTGCTCTACACCCACACCCATGCGGACCACATTCTCGGCATCGACGATCTGCGGCCCCTCAGCTTTCATCGCGACGGCAGAATTCCTCTCTTCGCGCGTCCCGAAGCCGCCGACTTTATCCGCAACATGTTTCGCTACATCTTTGACGCGGATTACAAGTTCGGGGGCCTCGCACGTTTGGAACTGAAACCGATTGACGGGACTTTCGAGCTATTCGGCAGAACCTTCGAACCGATTCCAGTGATTCACGGCGAAACGGAAATCTATGGTTATCGTTTCGGCAGCGCCGCCTATCTGACCGATTTCAGCGAGATCCCCGAGTCCTCGATGCCGCGTTTGCAGGATCTGGACGTCTTGTTCCTCGACGGTCTGCGTTATAAGCCGCATCCCACGCACTCAACCGTCGAGAACTCGATCCGCATTGCGGATCGCCTGAAGGCGAAGCGAGTGTTCTTTACGCACATCTGTCACGACCTGCCGCACGCAGCTACCAACGCGGCGCTCCCGCCGCACGTGCGGCTGTCGTACGACGGGATGAAACTGGAGTTTGAAATCTAGTGAGGAGGTTGCCGATTACGATTGCGATGTCGACCGCTCCTTAAGTCTTGTCATTAAGTCTTGTCATTCCGAGCAAAGCGAGGAATCTCTTTTCACCGGACCGAGCGTCATAGATTCCTCGTTATGCTCGGAATGACAAGGGTTGGTTTCGTTTATGAACCGTCAGCAGTGGTCGGTTTTCTTCGTGCCCTGACCCATGCAAACCTTCCGCAAACTCGCAGATGTACCCGCCGACTTCGGTCCCACCATCGTGAGTGTCGGCAACTTCGATGGCGTTCACCGCGCGCATCAAACCGTGCTGCGCGACATCGCGGAGCGTGCCCGTCAAAGCGGCGCCAAGTCGGTTGCGGTTACCTTTGAGCCGCATCCCATTCGTATTCTGCGCCCTGACTCCGGTTTCAAGCTACTCACACCCACGCCGGAAAAACTGCATCTGCTTGCGGCCACTGGAATCGATGCCGTGCTTCTCTTACCCTTCGGGCGCGATCTTTCCTTGCTTACCCCACGCCAATTCGCGGAAGAAATCCTGAAAAAGAATCTGCACGTGTGTGAAGTCCATGAAGGCTACAACTTCCACTTCGGACACAAAGCTTCCGGCGATGTGAAGATGCTTGCCGATTTCGGCCGTGAGATGGGGTTCACCGTCAAGATCTTCGATCAGATGACGCTGCGCGGAGAGGCCGTCTCCAGTAGTCAAATCCGCAAACTCCTGCAGACGGGACACGTGAGCCGGGCACGCCACCTCCTGGGCCGTCCCTTCGCGATCCTCTCAACTCCGGGGCGCGGCCGCGGATATGGCAGCAAATACACCGTGCCCACCATCAACCTGAACCGCTACGACGAACTCGTTCCCGAGGACGGCGTCTACATCACGCGAACCCGAATCGGCGAGGAATGCTTCGACTCCGTGACCAATATCGGCAATCGCCCTACCTTCGGCGCCGACTCCTTCGCGATCGAGTCCCACCTGCTGAACTTTCATCCGATCACTCTAAAAGCGGACACGGAAGTGGAGATTTTCTTTCTGCAGCGTCTCCGCGACGAAATCAAGTTCCCCGCCGTCGAAGCCTTGCGCGACCAGATTGCCCGAGATGTCAAGAAATCCCGGCGTTATTTCCATCTTGCCGGTCTCCCAAAACGGTAGCTGCCTGCTCTCAAAAGCGGACCTCCAGGTCGCCTATCCCCGCCACCCTCCTTTACAATCCTGTTGCGAGGTAACACCAGCCCTTATGAGCAAGAAACCGTCGTGCCACACAAAAAACAAATTATCGCGAATTGGTACACTGATCGTAGTTATGGCTATCGCATCCACTGGAGTTCCAGCTTACGCCGCACAAAACGAATTCGGCCCCAGTAACCCGTTCTACGCCGAAAGCACGTTGCCTTTCCACGCGCCGCCCTTCGACAAGATCAAAGACTCCGACTACCAGCCCGCCATTGAAACCGGCATGGCGCAGCAGCGCGACGAAATGAAGGGCATCGCGGAAAATCCCGCGCCGCCAACCTTCGAAAACACCATCGTTGCCATGGAGAAAACTGGCCGGTTGTTTGATCGCGCCATGTCCGCGTTCGGCGCCGTTACTGGTGCCAACCTCAATCCGGAGCTGCAAAAAGTCCAGGAGATCGAAGCTCCCAAGCTGGCCGCCCATGCCGATGCGATCTTTCTCGATCCCAAACTGTTCCAGCGCGTCAAAACCATCTACGAGCAGCGCGACTCCCTGAAGCTTGATCCTGAGTCCTATCGCCTGGTCGACTACTATTACAAAAAGTTCGTGCACTCCGGAGCTAATCTTTCGGACGCCGATAAGGTCGCGCTCAAGAAGCTGAACGAAGAGGAGTCCTCGCTCAGCCAGGCCTTCACGACGAAGTTGCTGGCCGCCACCAAGGACGGGGCCCTCGTCACCAGCGATAAGAACGCGCTCGCCGGATTGACGGATGCCCAGATTGCGGCTGCCGCTCAAGCTGCCAAAGGACGCAAGCTGGAGGGCTACGTCATCCCGCTGCAGAACACCACGCAACAGCCCGATCTTGCGGTCCTTACACAGCGCGCGACCCGCCAGGCGATCTTCGAGAATTCCTGGAACCGCGCCGAACGTGGTGGCGCCAACGACACGCGCGAAATCGTGGCCCGTCTCGCAGAACTGCGCGCCGAAAAAGCCAAGCTGCTTGGTTTCCCCAACTACGCCGCCTGGAAACTCGAGGACCAGATGGCGAAGACGCCCGAGGCAGCCATCAAGTTCATGGACGCGCTCGTGCCCGGCACCACCGGGAAGGCTCGCGAAGAGTCAGGCGATATTCAAGCGCTCATCGACGCCCAGAAGGGCGGCTTCCAATTGCAACCCTGGGATTGGGATTTCTACAGCGACCAGGTGCGCAAGGCTAAGTACAACCTGGAAGAGTCGCAGATTAAGCCCTATTTCGAGCTGAACAACGTCCTTGAGAATGGCGTGTTTTACGCCGCCACCCAGCTCTACGGCATCACTTTTAAAGAGCGAACGGACATTCCCGTCTACCAACCCGACGTCCGCGTTTTTGAAGTAATCGACTCTGACGGCAAGCCGATGGCCTTGTTTTACTGCGACTACTTCAAGCGCGACAACAAGAACGGTGGCGCCTGGATGGACAGCCTCGTCGGGCAATCAAAGCTTCTCGGCACGCTGCCTGTCGTATTCAATGTCGCCAACTTCCCGAAACCCGCGCCCGGGCAGCCTGCGCTCATCAGCTTCACTGACGTGACCACGATGTTCCACGAGTTCGGCCACGCACTGCATGGCATGTTCGCCGATACCATGTACCCCACGCTCTCCGGTACCGCAGTGCCGCGCGATTTCGTGGAGTTCCCTTCGCAGTTCAACGAGCATTGGGCGCTTTATCCCGCCATCTTCAACCACTATGCGAGGCACTATCAGACGGGAGCCCCGATGCCCGCGGATCTCGCTTCCAAAATCAAGGAAACACGAGTCTTCAACCAGGGTTACGCGCTCACTGAGGTGGTAGCCGCTGCTGAACTTGATATGAAGTGGCACACCCTTCCTCCAGGCACGCCCCTGCAGAAGCCGGATCAGTTCGAGACTAAGGCGCTCCAGGAAACGCATCTCGCCCTCAGCTATGTGCCGTCGCGTTATCGCTCGAGCTACTTCGCGCATATCTGGGGAGGCGGCTACTCCGCGGGATACTATGCCTACCTGTGGAGCGAGATGGTGGATCACGACGCATTTGCGTGGTTCGAGGAGCACGGTGGATTGACACGCTCCAACGGCGATCGCTTCCGCAAGATGGTGCTCTCGCGCGGTAACACCGAAGACCTTGCGAAGATGTACTCGGCCTGGGCAGGACGCGAACCATCGATCGAGCCCATGCTCAAATATCGCGGCATACTGCCTGCGGACACCCGCGTTCCTCCCTCGGAGGGCCGCAAGCAATAAGATCCGGTTCCTCCGGTAGGGAATACGATTTGGCGGGACGCATCATGTCCTGAATCATGGACGGTCACACCACAGCGCATCCAGCATGGCTGACGTCCCGCCGCCTCCGCGTCCACGGACTGATTCTCGCGATCTGCATCTGGTCCACCTACGCGTGGATTCTGAGTTCTCCGGGACTGCTGGATCGCAATCGGATTGTCAAAGGCGCGGATTTTCTTCACTTCTACACGCTCGGATCCCTGGCCCGCGAACACCGGGGCGCCCAACTCTATGACATGGAGGCGCAGTCGACTCTGACCCAGGAGCGCGTGCCCCAAGTCGGGCATGTTCGGTTTGTTCCGCTCTATGGACCACAGGTCTCGTTGTTCTTCGCGCCCCTGTCCATGCTTCCGTATTCGCAGGCGCTTCTCGTCTGGTTGCTTCTGAATGCCGCGATTTATGCCCTCTGCTGTTATGCGCTCCGGAAAAAGTGCCCGAACCTGCAGTCCGAGGGCATGCTGGTATTTATTTTGGCCCTGGCCTATCCGGGGTTCTTCCACGTCATCGCCTGGGGGCAGACCTCTGGGCTCGCGCTGGCTTGCTTCACGGCTGCCTACCTCGCATTGCGCTCGCAGCGCTGTTTCGTGGCAGGACTCGCTCTGGGCTGCCTGGTTTTCAAGCCTCAACTCGGGCTTGCAACCGCCTTTGTAATTCTTGGAACAGGCGAAGGGATGATCGTGTGGGGCGCGCTGCTCGCGGCGCTCGCACAGCTCTCGGTGGGATGGCTCTACTACGGAACCTCCGTAATGCGGGATTACTTCCGCCACCTCATCCATGTGCGCAGCCTGTTTTCTCAACTGGAACCGCGACCGTACCAGATGCATTCCCTGCGATCCTTCTGGGCGATGCTCGTTCCCTGGTCGCATCTGGCATTCGCCCTGTATGTCATCACCGCAGTCGCGGTACTCGTGATGACCCTTTACTGCTGGAGAACACGCGCCTCGCTGAATTTGAGATTTGCAGCCCTCCTGATTGCCACCGTGCTCGTGTCGCCGCATCTGACCGTTTACGATCTGGTGATCCTGGCGCCCGCATACTTGTTGTTGGCGGATTGGATTGTGGCCGATGGAAGAGCTTGGGCCCGGAATCTGGGAATGTTGCTCTATCTCGGCTACGCGCTTCCGCTCTTCGGCCCCTTGTCCATCTGGACGCACCTGCAGCTCTCTGTGCCCGCAATGGCAGCGATTCTGTGGATGATCTTTCGAGCTACTGAGTCCCAAACTGAAGCAGTATCGGACGCAATCGCTGCCAAGGTTTAGCCGCCTGCTGAGACACTCTCTTCGATCGCGTTTGAAAGGGTGTGCTACCGGGCGAATAAGAATCTCAGAGCCTCTGGAAAGCGCGCCGCCCATGCCGTCTCACTGTGCGTGCCGCCTTCAGCGATTTCTACGCGTAGCCGTCGATCATCCAGCCCCGCCCGTCTGAAAATTCTTTCCAGCTCGCGAACGTTCCCTACCGTCTGCCGGTCTTTGTCCTCCCGGCCGGCCTCGCGGGTACCAACTGCCAGGAAAATCTTCTCCGGCCATTGCCGGGACCGGCGCGCATCTCTCAGAATCCGGCAGTTCGCCACCCACAGCGAAGGGCTTTCGAGCAACACGCGACCAAACACCCCCGGAGCTGCCATGACGGCATACAGAGAAATCAATCCACCCAGCGACGACCCGCCCAGCGACGTATGTTGCGCTCCCTTCGCCACCCGGTAATTCTGACTTACGAACGGCTGGACTTCTTCCACTAGGAATTTCGGATACCTGCTTCCCTGCGGACGCAACACTACCGGATTCATCGAGCGATACGGAAAGTACTCTTTCAAGCGCTCCTGCCTCGCATGGTCGATGCCGACAAAGATCGTTGGGGGAATCACGCCTTCGCGAATCAGGCGATCGGCGGTCTCATCCACTTGCCATTCGATGCCCGCGAAGGAAGCCGCCCGCTCAAACAGGTTTTGCCCGTCGTTGAGATAAAAAACCGGATAGTGTTGTCCCGAATTTTCCGGCAGGTCGTAGCCGGGCGGCAGCCACACCCGCAGGAGCCGTTTGTTGTGAAATACGCGGCTGGAAAATTCATGCAAACGCAAATCGCCTACTACGGAACTGGTGTCAACAGGCGCACTCGACAAATTCAGTTGGGAAGGTTCTTCCATAGGCAAGTTGATGCGCTCCGCTCAGCCGGCGCGTGGCCGCATGGAGTGGACGAGCAGGAACACGGACAGAATCGTGATCGAGAAGATGACTACCAGCGAACTCAGGCAGAGTATGCACCAAACCGACAGAATGAATTTCTCCACGTACGTCAGGTAAAGTGCAAATCCCAATCCACCGACGGAGGCCAATACCAGGATTGCCGGCGTCTCCGCCTTCGCACGATAAAACGTGGTGAACGCCAGCAGCCCGGCGTATCCCAGAATTCCAATCAACGCCACCGGCACACCGGCAACCGTCGAGTATTCGCTGCGGTTCACGAGGTCACAATTGAAAGACTCGCCAAAGTCGCAATAGGAGGTTTTCGATTTCCGGAAATGGTGGTCGAGCGACACCGAGGACACCGCAACACCGAGGACCGCAAGCAGCGCAATGGCCAACGATAGTCGGCGAGCGGTGTTACTCATTCAGCGGACATCCCGTGCGCATACTCAGATCCTGGAGCGGCATCTCTCCCTCCACGCGTTCACCGGTCGGTGGAAATTGCCAGGTAGGAAAGTGCTTGATACCGGCATCCCTGCAGACCTGCAGTACCTGCGTAGTATCGCCGGGCACGCCGCACTCGATATAAGGCGCATACTCGAAAGAGTCGCCGAACCATTTTTTCTGCTCGATGCAATGCGGACACCACCACGCCCCATACATCTTCACATTCCGCTGCGAGAGACAACGGGCGAAATTGTCATAACGGTGCATGCGGTGGCGATATCCGATGTAGTACGTCACCCCCAGGGCCCCCACGATCACCGCCGCAATGATCACCTTGCGCAGAAATGCCGGATCCCGTTCCGGCTGTTGTACGCGCGCTTGCTGACGCTCTTTCCGTAGCTGAGACATAAAAGTTCTTATACCACGACCCGCAGAGCCGACGGCAGCACATCGAGCGCCTCCAGGTGCAATGTTAGAGCCTCCCCATCCACCATCACATCGACCGGACCATCGAGTTCAAATTCAATGCGCCGCGCAGGTCGCCGTTCGGCCAGTGGATGCTTCACGTGGGTGCCGTCATAAAGAGTCGGCAGATTGCGAATCAGTCCGATGCGCCCGATCGGTCCCCAGCGTACATATTCAATCAGACCGTCATCGACCTCCGCATTGGGCCCGATCATCATCGTGCCGCCCGTGTACTTGCTGTTGTTGAAGGTGAGAAACAAGCAGCGCCGCATATCAGCGTTCGGTTCCCCGTCCACCCGCAAGGGGAAAGGCCTGCGCCGAAGCTGCGCCAAGCGCAGAAAAATGGAAAGAAAATACCCAGGCTCGCCCCAACCTGCAAAGCTTCGTGATCGCGTTGCGTTGACGTCGGCAGCAAAGCCCACGCTGAGCAGATTGATGTAGTGAATCACACCCGTCCTGTGACGCATGCGCATCACGTCGCACGAGTGCTCGCGACGCCCGAGCAGCGCTTCCATCGCGCCTTCCACTCCCTGCTTTGTGAAATCCCGCAGAAAGGAATTGCCCGTCCCCAGTGGAAGAAATCCCAATTGCGGAGGATCCGCACTCTCCGCCTGCGGAAAAAGCCCGTTCACAATTTCGTAGGAAGTGCCATCTCCACCGACGGCAATAAACCGGCGGTACCCGCGCTCGTAATACTTGCCGGCAAGCTGCGTCGCATCGCCCGGCCGCGCTGTCTCAACGACCTCCAGCTTAAGGCCGCCGGCTCGCAAGCGCTCGAGCACTGGGCCCACCAATTTGCGGGAGCGCCCGCCTCCGGCCGCAGGATTGACCACCACCACAAACGTGTCGTTCACAATTGGATGATGGCCGCGCGATCCGTAGTTTTGCCGATTTCCTCGGCCAGGGTCGCGCGCTTGATCTTCAATGATGCCGTCCGAGGAAAATCCTTTGGCCAGACCAGATATCCGCCCACGCGTTTGAAGTCGGGCAGTCGCCGGTTGCGTGTCGTCAAATCCTCGAGCAGCGCCCCATCAAACTGCTGGTTCGTTTCAAGTCGCAGCACGATGAACAGCAATTCGTTTCCCAGTTGCTTGAGCGGCCATAGATAGTTCGCTGCGAACACGCAGTACTCCTTCACCGATACGCCATCGAAAACCGTTTCAATATCCTCGGGATAAACATTCTTGCCGCCCTCGGTCACAATCATGTTCTTCTTGCGCCCAAACAGCTGCAGATGACCGGTGAAATCGAAGCGGCCCAGGTCTCCCGTGAGCAGCCACCCATCCACGATTGTTTCCGCGGTCAGCTCGGGATCATCCAGATAGTGCGACATCACGGTCTTGCTGTGAACGGCCACTTCCCCGACACCTTCCGAGTCGGGACTTAACACGCGCAGCTCTACGCCGGGCAATGGACGGCCCACCGTGTCCGCGCGAAACGGTTTGAAATCGTTCAGCGTGAGCGCTGTTCCCGCTTCCGTAAGCCCATATCCGTTGGCGACCGGAATTCCAAGATCGTAGAAAAACTGCAACGTCGAAGGCTCCATGAAAGCTCCTCCGGTAAAGAGCGCGAGCAGTTGTCCCCCGAACGCCTTATGCACTTGCCCCAGCAGCCGGCGGCTCAGCTTCACGTTCGGACGCCGGCGGGTAAGCATTTTGTTCAGTGCGATCAGGCGATTCAGCATGAACCGTTTGCGGCCCGGCAACTCATCAAATTTGGCTCGCAGTCCGCGCTCCAGATTCTTCAAGACCATCGGCACCAGGCTCATGTAGCTGATGCGGTAGCGGACGAAGGCGTCGCGCACATACTCCGGCCTCAGGGTGCGCAGATGTACCACGCAAGCTCCGCAAACGAACGGTCCGATAAAGCCCACCATGAAATCAATTGCGTGATTCGTGGGCAGGATGCTCAGGTAGCGCACGCCCGGCCAGAACGGATACCAGGCCGTCAGCGACGTGCATTGCTCCAGGTAATTCTCATGCGTGAGCACACATCCCTTCGGGCTTCCCCCGGTGCCGGACGAATACACAATGCAGGCCACATCTTCCCGCTGGCGATCGATGAAAATAGGATCGCCCTTGCGGTGAAAATCCTCCCAGCGGTAGGCCCCGCCGAGATCTGCGCGCAGCGGAGCCTCCGTCACCAGCACCGTCTTCACGCCATGCTTTTTGAACTCAGGCGATTGCATGATCGCTCGCCAGAGGTAGTACTCGACAATAAGAAACTTCGCTTTGCTGTGCGCCAGCAACTGGAGGTGCTCGGCGGCTGTCAACTTGAAGTCCAGCGGAACCAGCACCCCGCCGCAGAAAAAGACGGCATACGCCGACACCAGCCACTTGGACTGGTTGCTCATGATGATGGCCGCGCGATCGCCTTCCCGAAAATCGGCGTCCTGCAGCGCGCGTGTGAGCGGGCGCGCCAGCTCCTTGAAATCGGAGTAGGTAAGACGCGTCTTCTCCTTGTCGCGGTCGGCCTCAATGAGGCACGTCTCGTTCGGCCAATGCTCCAGCGCATCGCGCAGAGCGGCCCCTAAAGACGGATATTGGCGCAGGTCCAACATGAACAGGCTATTTCATCACACAGGAAGGAAGCGCAAGAAGAAAACGGCTATTGCTCAAGTCATTACCTTCCGGCCAGCAATCTTACAACCTCGCCTGAATCCGGCTGGCGAGCGTGCGGAAATCCGTAACGCCCTGCAGTTCGTAGTCGGGCATCTCGACGTGAAAATGATTCTCCAGCCGCGTAAGCAGATCGAGCGCCTGCAGGCTGTCGATGTTCAGGGTCTTGAAGAAGTCCTCGTCGGGCTTCAGCTTGTCGCGCGACACTTTGAAGTGCTGCGCGGCGAGAGTCAGAATTTCGTTCAGCGTTTGTTCTTCCGTTGTCATCATTTTTGCTCTTTGGATGTGACCTGGCTTCAGCCTGATTCAAGGCAAGTACGGTTGCAACTCCGTGCTCTCCACAAATTTCCGAAGCCCAGCCTCTACCGCGGGTTCCACGAACAACTGGCAGAACAGATCGATTTCCTGTTTCAACTCGTGGTGCGGTATCGGCTTGATGAACTTTTTCGCGGCGATGGCGGTCCTCCGGTCGAACTTCCCGAGTTGTACTGCCGTGGCACGCGCCGCTCGCAGCGCCTCGCCTTCGGCGACCAACTGACTCACCAGCCCAACTGCATGTGCCCGGGTGGCGTTGAAGCTCCGCCCCGTGAGCAGCAGGTCGCGAACGACGCCATTGCCCAGATCCCGCTTCAGGCGCGGGATTCCACCGAATCCGGGGATCAGTCCCAAGCGCAGTTCCGGAAAACAGAATCGCGCCATCTTGTCCGCGATGATGAGATCGCACACCAGCGCCAGCTCGAAACCTCCACCGAAGGTCACTCCATGCACGGCCGCAATCGTGGTCAAAGGCGCGCCGTCGATCGTGTTCAGCACGCGGTGAATGCGTTCCAGAAAGTCGCGCACCCCGGCCACCGCCTGCGCTTTCTCCATCTCATGCGAGCGCTGATAGAGTTCCCGAAGATCCGCACCCGCACAGAAGCCCGCCTTCAAGGTGCTGTGAACGATAAGCGCATGGGCCTGCCGCGCCATGCCGCTAAGCGCATCCGCGAATTTTTCCAGCTCGTCGAGCGCCAGCGAGCCAATCTCATTGCAAGGCTCGCGGTGCAGCGCCAGCTCAATAACGCCTGCCGAAACCTCCCACGAAAGTGCCTTGCCGCGGAATTGATCCATGGTGAATTTGCCCGCTCCTACACCGCGACCTTCACGCGATACAGTTCGTCGATCTCGTCATGCATTTCCCGCGCAATCAGGTCGCGCCTGAGCTTCCCGTTCGCCGTCAACAGCCCGTTGTCGATGGTGAATGCTTCGGGCCGGATGTGAAACGCGCGCACCTGTTTGTAGTGCGGAAACTGCGGGTTCACCACATCGATGGCAGACTGCGCTTTTTCACGGGTGACATTGCCCGTGATGATCGCGGACAAATAGCCCCTGCCATTTCCAACCAGCACCACCTGCGCCGCGCCCGCTAACTGCTGGAGAATTTTCTCTTCGATCGGTTCCGGGGCGATGTTGTGCCCGGACCCTAGAATGATGAGATTCTTGATGCGCCCCACGATACGCCAGTTGCCGCTGGCATCCACTTCACCCTGGTCGCCAGTATGAAACCAGCCGTCGCGCAATGCCTTGGCGGTTTCTTCCAAACGGTTCCAGTATCCGGGGAAGATGTTTGGCCCACGCACAATGATTTCTTCATTCTCTCCCAGCTTCATCTCAATCCCGGGAATCGCCGGACCGACGCGGCCCGCCTCGTAGTGATTCGGATCATCAAGCGTGCAGATCGCGGTGGTCTCGGTCAATCCGTAACTCTGCAGCACCGGGATGCCCAGCATCATAAAGAACAGTTGCGTCTCGATCGCCAGTGGCGCAGACCCGCAAATTAGCGCCCGCAGATTCCGTCCAATCATCTTCTTACGGATAGTCGGGAAGATTGCCGTGTTGGCGAGCGACAACCAGACGCGGTCAAGCACACTGAACTTCCGTTCCTGCTGCCGAATCCAGGCCGCCTTCGCTCGACTGTAAATGCCTTGCACAAAACCGCCCGCCTGCCAGAGTTGTTCATCGACTGCGCGGCGCATGCGCTCGAGCAGGGCGGGCACGTTGAGAAAATAATCTGGCGCCACCGTCCGCATATCTTGGGCGATCTTGCTCAGATCGGTATTCAGGGTAAGCTGGCTTCCGCGCAACAATGAAGTCAGCAAAAGCATCCAGGACCCCGCAAACACGAAGGGGAGATAGTGAAACACGCGGTCTTGTTGCTGGCTGCCCTGCATCAAGAGATCAAGCCGCCCGTTGATGCACTTCAGCATGTGCGCAATGTTTCCTGCGTTCAGAACGACACCCTTGGCTTCGCCCGAAGTTCCCGAGGTGTAGATGATCGTGACCGGATCGGCATCCGCGAGCGACGGCTTATGCTCCGCGCCCGGCGAGGCTGCAAAGATTTCCTCGAACAAATGCTGCGGCGGCGCGCTCGGCCACTCGTGAACAAGCGCATCGCGCAACGCCGCGTCCCCACAGCACACGAAAGCTGGAGAGCAGTCCTTCATCATCGCGGCGAGTTCTGCCGGAGCCTGCCGCGCGTACAAAGGCACAACGATCAGGCCTTCAGCCATTACGGCCAGGTCCATCGCGACCCAGCGCACGCCGTTGTTTGCGTAGAGAGCGCAACGCTCCCCCTTGCTCAGCCTTTGCCTGCGGAGAAACCCGCGCGCCCGCCGGATCTGTTCCAGCAGTTCCCTGCCTGTGACCGCGGTGATCCGGCCATCCCGGATCTCCTCGAGCACCGCGTGATATGCGCGCGCTTCCAGTCTCGCGAAAATGTCGTCTAGAAAACTCATTCTAGGTGTTTCCGAGGCCGCAGCAATCAGCTCGTCACCGATGACTTGCGAGTCTCTGACGACTCAAACTCCTCCACCAACTCGCGCAAGCCTGCATGCATGGGCGGCAAGTAATCTTCCCAGCTCCATTGCCCCGTGCGCGTGGGGAAATCGGGATAGCGGCGTTGCACTTCTTCCTCGAAATGCACGCCCATCCTCGCCATCAGTTTCAGGTTCCTGACTACGGTTTTCGCAATCGCCGCGGCTACGGACTCACCATCGGTGTAGAGTCGCTCCAAGGCGGCCAATAGGCGCTCCTCAAGATCCACGTCGTCCACATTCATTAACAGATCATGGTGTCCGCGTTCGCGCATCAGGTTGCGGATGCGTTCATCCATCGTGATCCCGGCAGATGGAACAAGCCCAGGCATCGAGGTCACGATTCCGTGATAGCGTGAGGAGGCCATCATGTGACAGGCGCGCAGAATGCTGACCACCTGGTACATGTTGTAGTCGTCGGAGCTGAGCACCGGCACTCCCCCCAGTTTTTCCGAAATCCTGCGCGCCGGCCGCGCATCCAGCCGCTCGGTCGCAACCAGAACCACAAACACGTTCCGTCGTTGGCGAAAAGCCGCCACCGCGTTCGCAATCCCAGTGAGATACTGCTCGTACGCACGATCGGCTTCCGGCCCCGAATTATGGAAGTAAACGGACCGGTAATGACTGTCCTTGTAAGCTCCAGTCACCTTGCGGGCCGCCAGTTTTCCAACTGAAGCCTTCACCGGCCACTCGAAGGGATTAATCGGGCATACCACCAGCACGGGAGTTCTTCCATCCCAGCCGACCTCGCGCAGCACGCTCTCTCCGTATTCGGCCGGCAAAGGCTCAAACGTCCACGCCGTGTCGGTCCCCAGTTCCGTCGGCACACCCAGTTCCCGCAGGATCGTGCGTGACTCATCATTCCGGGTAATGATCAGTGATTCCTTGCAATAACGCGCACACATCTTCGCGACTAATGGATCCATGTGTCCAGCTTCAGCACCATAGCCGACCGACAGCTTGTTCTGCGCGGCTGCGATGCCCAAGGAACCAATCATCATGGTGGTTAGCGCGTTAGCGAACTTGCTCTTGAACATCGAGCCTTCGCACGCCACCACACCATGATGCAACGGCACTTCGCTCGCTAAAAACGGCGGGAAAATCTGCGGCAGCAGAACCTGTTTTGTATTTTGAAAGTACCCCTCGGACCTTTCGAAGCTTTGCGTCATGACACTGAAGTCGACCTTGTGGGCCCCCAGAATGTGACGCAACTGACGCAGCATCTCCTCCACGCGCACATCCGATCCCATGTTGCGCGTGCCGTTATATCCGGCAAACAGGAGCTTGAGTTTCTCGCCGGGATGCCAGTTACTGCCGCTGCCCATCATCCAGGCAACGCGCTTCGATTCGATGATGCTGCTGACCCAGGACTCGAGGACAAAGTCCATCATGCGGCCGATCCTCCCGCGGTGGCTGCAGGCCAAGGCTTGTAGGGATAGGTGAAGTTCTGTTCGCGGCTGAACTTCAGCAGACCATAGCTGTACTTCGAAAACGGCGTTGGCTTGCGCCCCAACTCCGAAGTTACCCGGGTGTTATCGAAGACCGTATTCCAGACCAGATAGGGCATAAACACTTTCATCAACGAAGCCCCGTAGGCCATTGATCCTTTGCGACTTGCAAGCCTATTCAGAGCCCCTGAAAACGGTTTTTCGAGAAATGGCAGGAAGATAGGCTTGCGCGTTTGCTGCGCGGCCGCGAGCGCACTCGTAACTTCGCGAAAGGTCTGCGAATCTCGACCCGACGACAGGTGATAGGTGTCGAATCGCGGATCGGACTTCTGGTGCAGCGTGGCGATCGCGTCAGCCACAAAGTCCACATTCACGATGTCGATCCGATCGTTGGGACGAAACGGCAGCGCCTTTAGTCCGGCGAGAAATACGAACGCCTTCACCATATCGAACTGTGTTGTCTCGGGGTAACGGCTATCGCCCAGAACTATGCTCGGCCGAAAGATTGTGATCTGCACATCGGGCAGCAGTTCGCGAACCATGTGCTCGCAGAATTTCTTGGTGCGCGCGTAGGGGTCGTAGTCGGAGCGCTCCCAGTCAATGGAACGATCCTCACTCACGATCTCGTTACTGCGTTTCCCGGCGACGGCCACAGTGCTCACGTTGCTGAATCTTCGCAGCCCGTGGTAGTAATGTGACCGGCGCGCGAGCTGCAAGACTTCCAGCGTGCCGCGCAGGTTGACATTCAGACAGTTTTTTTCCGACTTACGATTCAGCGAAGCCGCACAGTGGATTACGGAGTCCGTAGTATGGATTAACCGGTCGTAATCATCGCGGTTCAAGCTGAACTGCGGAGCCGTGAGGTCGCCGGGGAAAATACGTATCCGCGTCTGCAGGTACTCGTAGAACTTGGGAAACTCCATGTGCAGCTGCACCGCGCTCCAGAGTCGCACCGCCGCTTCCTGCGCATCCTTGCCGCGAACCAGAAGATTCAAGCTGGCGCCATGTGTCTCCAGCAGGTTGGCGGCGACATGCGCGCCAATGTAGCCTGTCGATCCGGTCAGGAATATCGCCACGTTGCCCCGTTTGTACCCGTTTTCATGGTCTCGCCGTTGGCCGGTTCCTCCTCGCTCAACTGGAAAGGCCGCGGCGGGCGCACCTCGAGCGGCCTGCCTTCGATCAGCGGATAGGTCCAGCGGCGCAGCGCCGGAATATGAATGTCGATCCAGTATTCCCACCAGTCAAGTGAGCGGGTGTCGTAACCAAACTGCTCGCGCTCTTGCGGCACCAGCGCATAGGACAGCTTCTCGATATTATCCGCGACAAAGTCGTGTTCATTGTGCAGGATAAAAGGCTCGAAAAGTTCGATCAGCTTCCCCACTTTTTCCAGGTTGCGTTCGGCGCGCGCGAGCGGCGTCTTTTTCAGGGAAAGCGGAGCCATGATCCGCTGAATCGACTTTACGATGGCCATTTGCGCGGGCGCCGACATCCGTATGTAACGTGTTTTCGAAACTGGGATCGCATCCATCCGCAAGCGCAGCCACGATTCCAGCCCTTCCTGCGCGCGGTAGTGCTTGCGGTGCGCCAGGGAGGTCAGCTCGATCGAGCGACCCATGTCGCATGGATTCGTCACCGAGGTCGCCAGTTGGTAGACCGCATCATGACGCCGCTCGATCACGGCCGCCGCAATCAGGGTCATCCCTTGGCACACTGCGTCAACGGGAATAATGTCGAGCCGTTTGCGCTCGTTCGAAGGCAACTGCCGGAAATTGGTGCCTAGCAGGTAGGAGAGCGAAGCTGAAGTGTTGATCCCTTCGTTCCAGCCCGTAAAGGGCTTTGCGACCGAAGTCTCGACGATGGCCGGACGCACCACGGCAACCGGCAACCCATTCCCTCTCTTCGCAATGAGAGACTCGGCCAGGCTTTTGGTCAGCGTGTACGTATTGGGCCAGCCGAGTTCCAGTGCTCGCTTCGTGCCAGCTTCGGTGAGATAGCTCCGCAGCCAGCGAATCCGTCCCTTGCGAACCTGGTTTTCGAGTGCTGCGCCCTGCAGGTGCTTGGCAGCGTGTTCCTTGCCTTGGGCCTGCTGCTGCAGCTCGCTCGTGATCTCACTGCTTTCCGACTTCGCTTCTGCCTCCCGCACGACTTCATGAAGGGATTGCCACTCACCCTCGGCATCGAAGTCTGCCATGCCTGCCGGCGTATAGTTTGGTCGAAGTTTTTCACTTACACGCCCATCCCGCGCTCCCGCTACGTAGCAAGTCGACAAATGGACCAGACCGCAGTGATCCGACTGGCGAACAAATTCCAGCACATTCACCGCGGCGTCTACGTTGGTGAGTAGCGCGTCGCGCAGATCGGGATTGAAATCTGTCAGGCCCGAGCTGTTAATGATGAGATCGAGATCGTGCCGCAGCCGTCCCGCGATCTCAGGAGCAACACCCAACTCGGCCTGCGTCAAGTCCCCTTCGACTACTTCGATCTTGTTTCGCAGAAAGCGCGGCAAGCCAGCTCCATAGCGCTCATATAAGGAATCGAAGACCGGCGACTCCTCAATCATCCTCTCGAATCGTTTGCCCGCAGGATTCGACTTCTGGCGCCGGATGAGCAGGTAAATACGCCCGATCTCGGGCAGATCCAGCAGCGTATTCGCCAGCCAAACCTTGCCGATGAAGCCGGTAACCCCGACCAACATCACGTGCTTGCCAGCCATGGCTTCGCGTACGGAAAGAGGTTTGACCTGGTGGTGGTTATCGAAATAGACGACCGGGCGCTCGGCCCGATGTACCGGTCTTTGCGCCGGAATCGTAGCCGCGGCGAGCGCATTGATGCCCCCGGAGAGGTTCAACTCGCGCACGAGTCGCTTCGGCTCCCGACGTCCGTCAGGGCCCGCGCCCGTAACGCGAGCAAACAGTCCCCGCGGCCGAATCACGGGTGCAAGCAGCCGCCCGGTGGCCACTCGGTCCCGAAAATCCAGCCGGTTCGAGACCAGCCACTGCACACCCAAATGTAGCGCCAGCGGACGCATCACATGGTCGAGTCCCTGGCTCACCAGGACAATCTCAGCGCCGTCTTGCTGCAATCGCTTCAGGCGAGCCAGTCCGTCCGGTTTGAGATAGGGCTTCATTTTGTACTGGAAATACTCTTCGCCCAGCAGCTCGAGTCGATCTCGGCTCACCCCGCGCAGCACACCATAGACGACCCGCGTCGCAAACACCCGGTTGCTCGCGTATAGAAACGGGCGCAGCGCCGCCATCAGGAAAACCAGACCGCGGCGCACCATGCGCGCACCAAACGTCTGCGCATTCCAGGTGAAGAATGCCACGGGCTGCACGGTGGTCAGATCGAGCAGGCTGCCCTCGACGCGCCAGTACACACGGCCGATGGAACCGGCCTCGCCGGAATTGTGTCTAGATGAGTCCAAATTCGTTGTAAACCGGAACTGTCGGGTCTCAGACGAAGCGCCCGTGTCTCCGAAGATAACTATTGTAAACAATTACGTTCAAAGGACGAAGCTCCGATTGCACTCGGCGGACCCAGCTCTACACGAGGCTCGAACTCGACGGCGCGTCCGAAGTGCCCTGAGCATTGTTGTAGAGCGACTGAGAGGCCCTGTGCCGGGCGCGCCACACGCGCCTCTTTCAGCCTCTTGCGCACTGCTGGTGAAATCGTCAGCCGCATCGCGCCCTCGCCAAACTTGACAGGTCTCTCCGATTCAGAGAATCTTACTCAACGCGTTTCCCCGCCGTTGCCCTAACAATTTAGCGGAGAATCCAATGCCGAAATATGTGATCGAACGCGAAGTTCCGGGTGCCGGCAAGATGACACCTCAACAACTCAACGCCATCTCGCAAACCTCCTGCGGTGTCCTGCGCAAACTCGGCCCTGAAATCCAGTGGCTGCACAGCTACGTCACAGACGACAGGATTTACTGCGTCTACATCGCCCCGAACGAAGAACTCATCCGCGAACATGCGCGCCAGGGAGGCTTCCCCGCCAACCGCGTCTCGCAGATTCGCGAGACGATCGACCCTACCACTTCGGAAGCCTGAGGCCTAACCCGTCAAGACACGCGAAGGGTTGCGATGCCCGCGCAGCCATTTCCGCCTGGAATTTTCCGGAACTAGCAAGGCTGTGGGTGCCCCATCCTTGCGCGATTTGTGCGCAAGGGTGGGATTCCACGGCTGCTAGCGATGCTGCTCAAAATTGCCCCACATTTCCGTTTCAATTACCGGCTGACAAAATTCCCGAATTCCCCGATTTCTCAACTACTGAATCTTCCCAAAGCTCACTTTCACGGTCTTGATCTCATATGGCTTGGTGTGGACGTTCACCCTACCGTCTTTCAGAGGAAGCTCGCCCAGCGCCTTCTCCATCAGGTCCGTCTCAGTAGCAGAGTGCGCCCGGCCAGGCACCTGCACCGTGACATCCCCCTCCTTGCCGGCCCATTCATAAAAGCGCAACACCAGCGCGTCATCGTCCTCGGCCTTCTTCATCGCCGTGAGAACCACATTATTGGGCTCAAGCTGAACGAAGGAATATGTTGCAGGCAGCGCGCCCTCGTGCTTCTCGACGGCCATCGGCAGCAAGCGGTAGTTCAGTTCCAATCCCCGGCGCACCGTCTCTGCTTCGCGCCATGTCCCGGCATGCGGATACATCGAGTACGTGAAGTCGTGCTCGCCCTCGTCGGCGTGGGGATCGGGCCACTCCGGCGAACGCAGCAAGGAAAGCCGCAGAACATTTCCTTTCGCGTCGTACCCATACTTGCTGTCATTCAACAGGCTGAAGCCGTGTTGGGCGTCAGAAATATCCGCCCAGCGGAGCGCGGGCACCTCGAATTGCGCCTGCTCTGCCGGCGTGTTGCGAGTCGTCGGCCGCTCGACGGAGCCGTAGGGGATTTCATACGTCGCTTTGGTGTTGTGTGCGCTGAGCGGAAATGCAACCTTCAGCAGGATGTGCTTCTCATGCCAGCTCACATGCATTTTTACATCAACGCGCGGAATGCCGGCATACATCGTGATGTCCTGCGTAAACGTGGAATTCTGGAAATGCTTCTTCACGCGGATCACTGCGCGCAGCGGGCTGTGCTCAAGGAGCCTTACTTCATCGGCTTTGTCCAGATCCCAATGCTGCTTCTCGAAATCGGCATCGATGTTCCAGGCATCCCATTGCTTGGGCTTGTCCATGAAGGTCTGCAGCAGATTTCCGCAAATCGAATTCTTGGGCCCACCGGTGTCGGTTTCAGCTGGAGCCAGCGCCTCGGCGCCGCTGCGCTTATCCACGAGGCTCGTGACACACCCGGACGCAGTATCGAGCTTGAGGCGCACGAATTCGTTTTCCAGGGAGTCTGCAGCCGACTTCACTCCGCTCTGATCGGGGAAAGCCGCTACACCCGGGCGTACAAAATAAGTGCTGTAGCCCATCGCGGGCGTGCTGGCCAGCAAAAGCACACGTGCGCGATGGGTGGCCGCATCCATCGACAAAAGCTCTGACGGTATTGCCTTTCCCTTCGCATCCACCACATGCATATCGCGCGTGGGAGCCGGTAGCTGTAACTCTACCTCGATCATCTCTACCCGCGGCCAGGAAAGCGAATTGAAGATCAGCACGGGCACGCCCTCGCCCTGCGTGTTCACATGAGCTGCGATTTCCTCCAGCGCTCCGCGAATGATCTCGCCGCCGAGGCGCTGCACATCCTCCAAGTTCCGCTTGGCGTCCAGATAATTCACCGCGATCCCCGAACCCGGCATGATGTCATGAAAATGATCGAACAGCAGCCGCTTCCAGGCCCGCTGCATATCCTGCTGCGGAAAGGGTCGTCCATAGAGAACAGCCAGAGACGAAACCTTCTCCGCATTCAGGAGCGTTTCTTCCGTGCGGCGAATGCGTTGCTTGGTATCAGCCTGGGTCGTGAAAACACCACGGTGGTACTGGAAATAGAGTTCGTCCTTCCAAGTGGGTACGTTCATCTGCGGAAGTTTCTTTTCCAGGTCCTCGAAGAACTCGGTGGCGGTGCTGAATGGCATATTCGGAAACACTGTGCCCGGCGCCTGTAAGCGCGCCGCCGTGTCGAGCATTGCGCGGGTCGGGCCTCCACCGTGATCGCCCACCCCAAACAGATGCATCGTCTCTGGCTTGTCCTGCAATTTGTCGCCATACATCGCAGGCGCCCAGATGGCGAGGTCCTGGGCATTCTTCTCGGCATCAATGCCGCCCGCGTAGTCATGGGGAAAATAAGTCAACAGGCGGCTGCCGTCCGGCGCCTCCCACCAGAACAACTTGTAAGGAAAGGTTGTGAACTCGTGCGCCCAGAGCAGCTTTTGGGTCACGAAGTAGTCCATCCCCGATTTTTTGTAAATCTGCGGAAGCTGCGCGTTGTAGCCAAACGAATCCGGATTCCATCCGATTTTCGTATCGACTCCGAACTTGTCGCGGAAATATCGCTTGCCGACCAGGATTTGCCGGGTGAGCGATTCGCCCGCCGGCATATTGAGATCGGGCTCCACCCACATCCCGCCGACGATTTCCCACCGGCCTTGCTTGACGCGCTGCTCGATCTCTTTGAAGAGATCCGGATATTTCTCTTCCATCCACTCGTAGGTGCGCGCCGACGACATGGTGAACTTAAACTCCGGATACTCTCGCATCAGATCAAGCACGCTGCGAAATGTGTTACGCACCACCTCGACGGTTTCGGTCCAGGGCCACAGCCATGCCATGTCGATGTGCGAGTTACCGACAATCCGAATGGTGAATTGCTTCAGCCAGGGATCAAGCACTTGTAGCTTAGCCTGTGCCTGCCGCAACGACTCGTCGAAGCCCGACTGGTCTCCGTGATCGAGTGCGGCGAGATTTACGGATTTCACAGCCGCATCGAGTTGCTGCTCGCGCTGGGCGCGGCCGTCGCCATAGGCCCCGATCACGGCACGCGCAGCCAGAACCTCCTCGCGAAAAAGTGAAGGACTCGGCCGGTCTCGTGGAGCCTCAAACAGTAACCGGCAAGTTGAAATGCGCGCTTCTTCGGGTTCGAGATCCAGGCGGGCTGCAATCACAAATGTCTGGCCCGGTTGAGCGCTTTCGGTAAGAGAAAGAGTTTGCTCGCTGAGATCGTCGCCGTGGTAAATCAGTCCACCATTCGAAAACACGCTGATCACCATCGCACTCGAGCTATTGAAATTTAATTCGAGCTTCACCCGCGCGCCCTGGGTCGAGTAGCCGTTGAGCTTTGCGGGAATTTCAATGGATCGCCGGAAAACCCGCGAGCCGGTAGTCCAGCGTTCTCCGACCTTGATTTTTTCCCAGTGCGTATCATCGAGCGTGGGATCTTCCGGATGCGAAATATCGGAGTGAAAGCGGAACTCCGGGATCGGCTGCACCGAGATCGACTCAAGGCGCTCGAGCACCGGCTTGTAGGGGTCCCCGGCAGCTTGAGCCGTCGCCGACCGGACGCTGAAAATGATCAATGCACAAAGGAAAGGAGAGCACTTCCGGATCATGCGCGTCACCGTGCTAGTACGAAGATGAGAGTCGTGCTGCAGAATAGCCACATTCAGTCACAGCTATGCGTCCTTACTGCTTCTTGGGAAGAAACCTGCCAATACCAATCCGCACCTGGAACGTATTGATCCCCGGATTTGGTTTCGCCAGCCCCGCGTTTGAGATATGCATGTATCGTGCCTCGATACTCCAGTTGTAATGGGGCCCGAGCAGATGCATCCCAAACACGCCGCTGGACGTGAAGTTCACAGTATTCGTTCCAGCCGGCACGGTGTGGTTGGTGAACAAAGTTCCGCCGTCGATCTCAAGGTAGGGCACGACTGAACTCCGGGTTGCGAAATCCCACTTCAGATCGATGGGATTGAACCCCAGTCCGTAAGCGGTGTTGGCGGGCTGAAAAACAAGAAACATGGGCACTCCATCGACCGCATATTCAAAACGTCCTTTCAGGAAGCCGGGACCGTGAGGACGCGTCAAGATCCACCCATAGCGCAGTCCCAGATTCCAAACGCCAGTATTCTTCGTGCCACCCGGAACGGTGTATCCGCCTCCCGTCCAGAGCTGCACTTCGCGTCCACCATCTTCCGGACCCTGCTGCGCCGATGCCGCAGAAATCAGAAGAAACAGCGCTGCACTGGTGAAGGCAACCCCTCTGCAAACCTTCTTGATCATGATGGTTGTGGCCGAGTAGGCACGATACAGGAACACGAGCTAAGGCAGCAACGGCAAGGTTAGGGAGCGAACATTAGCAGCACTTTACTCGGCAACAGAAGTTAAGCTGAGTCCGCCGTCCACTATCAGAATCTGTCCGGTAATGAAGTGTGGCGCCTCGGCAAAGAAGCGCACGGCCGTGGCAATCTCTTCGCCAGTACCATTGCGTCTCATGGGAGTGACCCGCGCCATCTTTCGCATGAATGCCTTCGCGTCCTGCTCACCCAAATCGATCATTCCTGGAGCCACCGCGTTGACTGCAATCTCCGGGGCCAGCGCCGTGGCCATGACCTTCGTCAACATGTGCAGCGCTGCCTTGGACGAACAATAATGGGCGTGCGTCGGCCACGGCACCAGGCCGCCTAACGATCCCATATTGATCACCTTACCGCGCCGCTCGCGCAGATGCGGCAGGGCCTCGCGCGTGACCAGAAACGGCCCGCGCGTGTTCGAAGCGAAGATTGCGTCCCATTGGGCAACAGAAATCTTGTCGAACTCTACCGTCTCGTAATTCGCAGCGTTGTTCACCAGGATGTCGATGCCACCCAGTTCCTTCACCGCTTCTTTGATCGTGGCGCGCACACTCTTCTCGACAGTGATGTCGCACTTCAGGGCAAAGGCGCGACCCCCCGCAGCCGTAAGATCGATGACGGTGTGTTGTGCCTCGCGCGCCGAGCGGTTAAATGTAATTGCAACATCGGCGCCGGCTGCCGCCAGCGCCAGCGCAGAAGCGCGCCCCAGCCGCTTCGCTCCTCCCGTGATCAGCACAGTTTTGCCGAGAAGCGGTTTGCCTTGTGTGGCCTTCATGTCCACGATTGTATCGTCCTGCGTTCCTGTCCCCGTTCCCAGGCCAATTCCTCCATCTCTTCGGAGTTTCTCCGCGGCTTCTGCCCGTCTTCCGTGATCAAAAGCTTTCTCGCGCCAAGCTGCCGCTTCGTGCAGCCTTCGTGTACGTTAATCAAGGTTCTAGATTCGGTTGCAACCATTCCTTTACCAAAGCATGACCCGGTCTTTACCTCCATGAGCCAAACTCTTACACAATTCTGACCATCTCGTGACACCTGGCCTATCAGCCGCCTCTACTCTTGCCAGATAAATCAATCCCAAGAGGTGCCCAAATGCCTTCTTGGTCATCGGAGCGTGGATTATGGCAAGCGATCGTCTCCCAGCCCCCAATCTCACCACTCACCCTGTAAAAGAAGATTCCCCAGCAGGCCGTCAAATCCGTCGGCGTTCATTTCTGAAAGGCATCGGCGTGGCCGGCGCTGCTGTCTCGGCCGGCGGCTTGCTCACTACCGAACTGTTCGGCGCCGAGGAACGCAGCGGCTCGCTGACCGCGGGCGATGCTGCCATTCTGCGGTTCCTGGCTGCCGCTGAAATCATCGAAAGCGACCTCTGGTTGCAATACACAGAGCTTGCAGGAACTCAGGACAACGAAGTTCCCACACTGGCCAGCCAACTCATTCCGGGATATCCCAATACTGTGACCGGAGGAAGTCCTCTTTATACTCTGGCGCTTACCCAGCTCGATGGCGACATGCCCCAGTACATCCACGACAACACCGAAGACGAACTGACCCACGAAGATTTCATCAATGCGTATCTCGCCTCCAAGGGAGCTGACGCCGTAAGCCTCGACCAGTTCCGCACTCTCCCCAGCAGCAAGGCTACTGGAGCCCAGCAGATTGGCCGACTTACCAACCTCATGCAGCTTACGGTCGACACCTCCTGGTGGACTCGTTATCGCAGCCGCACCGAAAACCCGGACTTCGGCGATAAATTCCCAAACGCCATTCCCTCGCTCGCGGTCGGCCACCATACGGCCATTCCACGGACCGACGATGACGTGAAACCCGATCCTTCCAAGCCGATGAATATTTCGGACTTCACGCAAGCGATCGCGAACACGGCCGGCTTCCACTTCGCCTTTATCGAACAGGGCGGCAGCAGCCTGTATCCACAGCTTGCGCAGCGGGTCACCAGCCCCGAAGTTCTGCGCATCCTGCTCAGCATCGGCGGCACCGAAATCACGCACTTCCAAACCTGGCACGACAAGGCCGGCAACTCACCGCGCCTGGTCAACGTGGTCGATCCCGTCACAAAAGTCAAAGTCACATTCCCCGGCGCGGACCACATGCTCGGCGAGGATCTGCAAACTAACCTGATCATGCCGGAGCCGACCAAGTTCCTCAGCAAGAACTTCCCGGTCGTCTCCATCATTCGTCCCACGGCAACGAAAGGCGCGGCGATGGCGGCGCTGAAATCCTTCACCGATGACGGATTGTTCATCGGCCAGACGCAAGCCTTCTTCGATTATCTTCGCGACCTCGCGGAAGATGCCGACGATGCCCGGCGCGAACACTGAGCGCACATGCGTCTGGCATGTGGGCGATGGTGTTGCCGGCGCAGCACATCGCCCGCACATTCTTTGGTTGGATTTATATTCAGCGCGATCGAACGCCGCAAGAAGAAGATTGGAGGGACGGGCGTCGCGCCCGTCCGTCGGCCGATCAGACCTGTTGAACCTCAGCCGCCCAACTCGCCAGATGTTGCTTGATGAGTTGATAACAGTCGCAGGCAGCATTCTGAAGTTTTACTTTGTCGAGCACCGTCACTCTTCCGCGTCGATAAGTGATGATGCCGGCCTTATGCAACGTGCCCGCCGCCAGACTCACGCTTGATCTGCGAGTTCCCAGCATCTGGCCGAGAAGATCCTGTGTAAGGGGAAGTTCGTTGGAGCCGAGCAGTTCGTGGCTCATCAACAGCCAGCGCGCCAGCCGTTCCTCGACCTCATGCAATCCGTTGCAGGCCGCGATTTGCATGGCTTGCATGGCAAGGCGCTGACCGTAGCGGTGCAATTCGAGATTCAAGTGCGGACAGTGGGGCAGAAGCTCGCGCAACACAGACGCTTCAATTCGGTCCGCGGTGCCTTCCGCCTGGATGATGAAGCGGTTCGGGCTCGTACCGAAGCCATCCACCACCGGCAATCCCGTGAAACCGCCTCGGCCGACTAGAGCAACTTCCACGCTTTTTCCATCCGGCAGGATATTTACGACCGATATCAGTCCGCTCTCTACAAAATACGCAAATCGAATCTTGTCACCGGCTTCATGAAGGATCTGGTGCACCCGCAAAGGCGCGAACTCCAGCCTGGGACGAAGCAGGTCAAGCTCGGCACGAGGCAGCTTGCCAAGCATTTCACCTCCCAGGATGCGATTTCCATTGTCCGAAGGTCTGGGTTGAATGACGCTTTTGGTGATGGGCATGGCCGTGGTGTTCATATTCGTCAGCACTCCCTCCGTGCAACACTCTCAAAGTGAAGATTCATGAACGAAGCGCGCTCTGGGGATGCATTCGAAGTAGCATCGCTCACAATTACGGGTTCTCGGTCACAAACGCATGCGGGGAAGCTTAGAGTCCATCCCGAATCGCTGCCATATAGCCAGACGGTCGCTTCGAGGAAAGTCATCGCCTGGCCGCAACGCGCACATGTTGGGGGTAGTTGGGTTCGTAGAGACTGCTCATCGACGAACCCTTGAATCGATTCGACTAACTGCTTTTGGTCCATTTGCGGATCGTGGTCCATACTCAGAACTCCGAATTTCCGAACGTAAACGCACGGAGCCCGGTTTTGGCCAAACCGACTAAACCGGGTACACGCCCGTTTGGAGTTGTGGAAGACTCCCCCCGCTTACTAGAAACCTTACACGCAAGATAGATGGGCTTGGTGCGCCAAATTGCGCCACGAAATGTGGTTTCGCGCGGAATGCGAGCGTCCAGACACGCTACGATTACGATACGGATGGCACGAGGATCGATTGATTGTGTTCACCTCGCCGGATAGCTTAGACGCAACCCTATCCGAAATAGTATGGGTGGTCCGAGGTTAGTGACTGGTGTGCGGGCCACCTGATAACGCTGGTTGAAAACGTTTTCGACCGCCCCAAACACTTCGAAATGGGGCGTGATAGAGCGTCCTATTTGGAGATCCATCGTGTAGAAGCGAGCCAGCGGCAATTGATTCTGGTCATCGTCGAATTGCTGTCCCACAAAACGTCCCGCCACGCTTACAAATACCCGTGATGGATTCCAATATCGCGCCTGCCAAGTAAATACATTGCGTGGGACCTGGGCCACGTCAAGCCCAACCAGATCGATGCCGCCGGGATTGCCCGGATAGCTCACCACCGTGGCCGCGGTGTAGGTATATCCTGCGGAGATCTGGATGTCGCGGTTCAGGCGCAAAGCGCCATCCAGTTCCACACCGCGAGAGCGCGTGCGTCCCAGGTTCAGTTTCTGCCGTGTAATAAGGGTGGGCGTGGTCGAAAGCGTTACGTTTGCAACTGGGTTGACAATGTCACTCCAAAAAAATGTGCCGCGCATGCTCAGGCGGCCACTCCAACCGGAGAGATTCACTCCCGCCTCTGCCCCGGTGAGCCGCTCCGCGCTCAGCCCCGCATTGTTGAAGGTAAGCACATTGCCCACGCGGAAGGTGCGATACAACTCGTTGAGAGTGGGCGCCCGAAAAGCGCGGTAGACAGAACCCGTCAGCGACACATGTTCGTTCACGGCCCGCAGAACAGAAAGCCTTGGGCTTAGCGCGACATCGGTGCGACTCGGATAGGTGGTCTTGACCTGCGAGCCTGCGAGCGGAGCGGTCACCAGACTCCCGTTAAAATTTCTCCAGTCATCAACCCGCGCAGCTAAAATTACTGTCCACTTCGCGTGCCGGAAGATGTCTTCCCCAAAGAATCCCAGCGTTCGCTGCCGGCCTCCACCGTTGCGGTTTCGGTTCGGGCCAGTCAATAGAATTTCGTTACTGGCGCCAATTACTTCTGAGAAGTCTGCTCCTCCTAACAGGGTGTGGCTTCCGCCCACAGGATGCACCCACTGGCCGGCTGCGCCCACTACTTGTTCGGGAACATGCTGGAGATCAGTCAGAGTCTCGCTGTTGCGACCGGGCGCAACCGCCGTGAAGGTCTGATTGTAGCTTTCGACGTCGCCATACAACCTGACCATCAATGAATCGTTGTTGCTGAATTGCTTGTCGACGCCCAGGGCGCCTTCGCCAATGCGCGTGTCGTTGGTTTGAAGTTGCGTTCCGTTGTTGCGCGACTCGGTGTAGAAATTGCCGCGCGCAAATATTCTTCCATTGTTCCCGAGTTCGTGACCAACCCGCGCGTATACGGTGACGTCCTTGGAATTGGCGGGCGTATCCACGCTTCCACGAACTGAATCGGGGACAAGAATGTAGCCGTCTGTACGAAACATCTCTGTCGCCAACGAGTAATCCCATCGGCCCAAGCGGCTGCCCGTCCACAAGGAAAGGTCTGGAGTATTTTCGTTGCCGTAGGAGCTTTCGAGCGTGAACGCGGGAGTGTTCGGCTCGGGGGTCAGGAACTGCACGACCCCGCCCAAGGCCGAACTCCCATAAAGATTCGAACTGCCGCCGCGAAACACTTCCACGCTGGAAAGCGCGACGCGCGGAATGCGATCCCAATACACCCAGCCGCCAAAAGGATCGACCAGCGGAATGCCATCGAGCATAACGAGGGCACGGCTGGAGGCGCTTCCGCCCAATCCTCGCAACGACACGCCCTGCGCGGAAGCATTCGCCGTCCGGCTCCCAGAACGACGAAATAGAGAAAAACCGGGCACCTGGCGCAACACGTCATCGATACGCAAAGCAGGAATCGCGGTCACATCCGCCGCTGAGAAAAGAATTGTGCTTCCAGGCGTGTCCGAGAGCGGAACTCCGATACGAGCGGCAGAGACAGTCACCACTTCCTTTGCGGGACCTGGGTCCAGGACGATTTCCAGATGAACGGCGATGCTTCCATCACCCTGCCACGACTGATGAACGGCCATGAAGCCTTGCGCAGCGACATCAATCGTTCCCTCGGTCTGGGGCACGCCGGCAAATGAGAACCTCCCATCCGGGTCTGTCCTGATGGAAACCGAGAAAGATCCGCTCTTCAGAGTGACACTCGCCGATTTCAATGTGTTTCCGCTGGAATCGCGCACAACTCCGTCGACCGTGACATTCGCAGTCGCAAGCGAGGGAACTGCAACAAGCAGGCAAGAGAGGAGGCAATTAAAAATGGACCGAGTTCGAGGCATCGAAGCTTAGAACGCTTGATCGTCCCAACCAATTTCGAGAACCAGAGCAATTCCTTTTAGACCTTGTCATTCCGAGCGTAGCGAGGAATCTCGCTCTTTGACGCTGCCGGGCACAGCAGATCCTCGCTCCGCGCGGAATGACAATTCTTGAAAGGTCAAGGAGTCGAAGAAACCCAAAACCGCCTGCAGCACCCTCACCGTCCGCGCCACGCATAGCGCCTGGTTGCGTACCAAGGCCGCGCTGGATGTGGCAAGGAATCGTACTACGGCTGTTTCATGCCAGCGATCAAAATTTCCGAGGAGAGAATCCCTGCAACCAGCGCAGGGCGGCAACAATCGTGCGTGGTTATGCGATCTGCTTTTGCTTTACGCCGGCAGCTTCCTCGTAAAGAGCCAGGTACTTGTTCACCATCTGCTCGGTGGAGAAGTTTTCGGCTACATAGGCGCGTATCTTCTGCGGATCGAGAGGCAGGTCACCAACCCGCTTGACCATCTCTCTGACCGTCCGGCAGATGTATCCAGATACGCCATTCTGCACGACCTCCGGCACCGACCCTCCGGGACTGGCGAGCACCGGCGTGCCGCAGGCCATGGCCTCCACCATCACCAGACCGAATGGTTCGTTCCACTGGATCGGAAACAGCATGGCCAGGGAATTCCCAAGCAGCTCGTTTTTGGCGGCGAGGTCGGCAGGCCCTATGTACTCCACTAATTTCCCGTCCAGTTGCGGTTTGACTTTCCTTTCAAAATATTCGCGGAACGCAGGCTGCACCTCGCCCGCAATCTTTAAGGGGATGCCGGTGCGTTGTGCGACATCAATGGCGATGTGCGTGCCCTTGATGGGAGCAATGCGACCGATAAAGCTAAGGTATTGCTGTTTTTTCTCAACCAATTTGTACTGATCAAGTTGAATGCCGTGGTGGATCGTGCGAAGGCGCGGCATGATCTCATTTTTGCGTTGCGCATCGCTGATCGAAACGTAATACGCCTGCGGGTAGTGCGAATAATACGCGCTCAGTTCGGGCGAGTAGGAGTCGTGCAGGGTCAGAACAAAAGGGCGATCAACAAAGCGGGAGAACGAAAGCGCCTGTGCCGATTGCACATGAATCACGTCGCAGTGCTTGAACGCATCGGCCACGGCCCAGGACTCATGATTGATTTCGCGCAGCCAGGCATGGGTGGGCACTTTGATGGGCCACTCGGTATGCGGATAAATCCAGCGAACATCCACTTCCGCTTTGGAGTCGCCGTTGGCATATAAGACAACCTCGGCACCCGATTTCTTAAGACCCTCGGCCAGGTGCCCCACGAACAACTCCGTGCCTCCATACTCCTCGGGTGGTACCGCGATGAAGGGAGGCGCGATCAGGGCGATTCTCATTCAAAACCTTTCCACGATATTGCGCCGCTGATCTAGGAGACGTCGTGGTGACCCCGTCGCCGGAGACGAGACCTGGCCGGTGATCCGGAATGACGGTGCCGAGGACATTAAGGTGGTGACGCTACTTACGTGCTGTCTTGGCCTCCTGGGCCTGGCCCGCATACTTTCGCACCGCCGCTAAAAAGGGTTCGGCGGAGGGAGGAGGATTCACCTTCCCGTTCAGAATTTCCGCGAACGGCTCCGCCTCTCCGTAAAGAAGGCGAGTCTCGTCTTTGTCTTGCGTGATGGCTGCGCCATTCAGATCGATTCCCGCGAAAACACCTCGAGCACGGGAATAGGTCAGGACTCCGCTTTCATTTTCCAGTCGGTATCGGCGCCCGCATCGCGTCCCACAGGACCCGCCGCAGCCGAAGCATCCGCGCCGAGTTTGAACTTGCTCTGCAGCAGATGCTGCATGCCCTGGTCGTTGGTAATGACCATGACCAGATCGACGGCCTGGCCGCCAATCTGCAGACCCCAGCTACCACCTGTGATCGTGATAGGCGCAGGAGCGCTCCATCCGTGCTCCGTGCGGCACGTCGCTACGCCTTTGCCGTGGCTACCACCGAATCCGAGGGCCACCTTGAACATCGAAGGCACGACCGCGATGCACTTCGCATCCTTCATCACTTTGTCAGGAATCGCTTTGTCGGGGGTCGCCATCACCTCGTTCAGAACTTTCGCAGATTCGTCAATACGCTTCGCGATATCGGATTGATCGCCCTTATCCTTGGGCCAACACAGACCAGTCAGAAGCAGAAGCGTCGTCCCTATCATCAGGACACGCAGAGAAGATTGTTTTTTACCTCGATACATACAGCAAAACTCCTTTCTTACACTCAACAAGCATCGTCACTCTTCGCCAAGTTGACACTAGTCGCCGGCCCTGTAACGGTCTATCCGGTGCAGCCTGTAAATTCAGGAGGGAATGTGCCGATTGGAAAGGGCTCGACGGGTGCCCCATCCTAACCTCGCGTTCTTTGCGAGGTTAGGGTGGGGATTTTTCATGACCTTTCCCCGTAGATGAATTGCAATCAGTACATGATCGTCTTGGTCAGATGATGCGGCCATGACGTGGTGTGATAAGGAATCCAAAAGCGCGCATCGATCTGCGGGATGAGGATCTTGTTTTCTGGCGCGCGTTTCTTGTTGATCTCTTCTCGAAGCAGGGCCGTTGCATAGATACAATGCGCACGAATTTCCACTTCCCATGCGCTGTCCCGCGCAATCATGGCGTAGCTGTTAATCGCATTTTCCAGCTTCTCTGAGTAACTCGTGATCCCCATCAGCCGCAAACCCACCGGCACGATATAGTCGGCGAACGCTGTCATCTTATCGATGTCCTCGATAGCGAACTGCCCGGACTTGCGAAGCATCGAGTAGACGAACCACACACCAAGTTGCGGCAGCTTGTAGAACTTGATGGTGTGCCCGTCATATTGGCTGACGTCGTTGAAGCGCGGGAACTCTTTTGTGAGACGCTCGATCAGCCCGTTGCCATTGTCGCAGAGTCGGGGCGGGCAGGACCGAATGAAGTTGTGGAAGCGTCCCTGATATTTCGCGGCCAGAACCGAACCAACCTGGTGCCAGACTTCCATCTTTTCGTCGAGCATCGGAAGCTCAATGTTGCCGGCGAAAATGCGCTCCAGTTCCGGACGGGTGACCTGGGCGAGAAACTTGCCGTCGAGGATCGGGATACCGTTGTCCATCGCCCGCTTCATGCAGGCAAAGAGCGCGTCGGAATCGGACCAGTGACGGCCCGCATAATCGACCTGGAACTTGGTATGCGTCGTGAAGTCCGTGAATGCCGTGTCGACGCAGTCGGCGGTCATCACGAAGTCCATTATTTCGTCGGGACTGCCCTGCCCGATCCCGAACGGCAACTGGTAGTCCGGCATGGGGAGTTCTTCATAGGCCATCCAGGCAGCGACTTCACGAACCTTGTCGACGTTGGTATGAACGTCACGAGAATGCTCGATGACGGGAGGAAGGCTGTCGAGGACGGGACTTCCGGTAAGCTTCGGAAGCGATGTCGAGGGTACAGGCGTGGCGGATTGCGAGCGTGCGACCTCAGTAAACGCCGGTAGTGCAGCGAAAGCGGAAACGCCTCTTAATACGTCACGGCGCGTTGGGTTCATGAACACTCCGCAGGATGCGAATCTTAGATTTCAGTTTCGAGTTTCCAGTTCTGGGGGGCCCACACGTACAGACCGCCCTGGCAACTCGAAACTTGAAACCCGAAACTTGAAACTTGATTCAAATCACCCGTTCGCTTTGGCAATCAGCAAAATCGCGAGCCCGTAGAACACGAACATCAGCACCAGGTATAGCTTGCTTCGGCTGCCTGCGCCGGCGAATTCTTTCCAGGCAAGCACTCCCCAAAGCGCGGCCACCATGGGCGCGGACTGTCCGATGGAGTACGAAATGGCAACGCCCGTGAGTGCCGCAGCCACCATATTAAAGACCGTGCCTGTCCCCCAAATAAATCCGCCAAGCAATCCAAGCAGGTGTCCAGAGGCGGGTCCGCGAAAAAATCCGCTGAAGCTGACCGGCTCGCCGACCAGCGGATGTTTCATGAAATACAGGTTCCAGATGAAGCAGGAGAGCAACGCCCCCAGCGTCAGAAAGACGACGGCACTGTAGGGGCCCAGCGAATTCCCGGTGGTCATCGCGCGCGTCAGGAATGGCGCCCACAATCCCATAAGAATTCCGGAGATGACGCACACGATGACGCTCTTGCGCGAGACCGACGTTTCCGCCCTGCCAAGGTTGCCATATGCCTTGCCGTCGAGAATGACCGCGATCAGCGCACAGATCACGCCTAGTGCTAGAAGGGCCGGATTTCCTTTGGGCTGGAGAATGTAGCTGAGGACGGTGCCGACCACGAGCGCAATGCCAATGGAGATGGGGAACGCCACCGCCAGGCCGGCCATGTCGATGGCTGCGACCAGCAGGAGGTTCGCCAAATTGAAAATCGCGCCGCCGATCAGAGCATAGACGACGTTCGATGTACCGGCTGCATGGATGTTATTCGTCAGGCTCGACGCGTCATGCCCGGTGCTGCCGAGCGTGTGGCCAAAAATCAGGGCAATCAGAAAAATGCCGATGGCATAGTCCCAATAAAACAGCTCAAAGCGGTAGTTCTTCACACCTTTGTAGGTGTTGGCCCAGGAACCCCAGCAAATCGCGCTGGTGATCATCATCAACAGGGCAAGCGGAAACGTTTGCGGCGTGAACATTCTTTCTCCTTGAGTTCGGCGGGGCCGGGAACGGCAAGTCCCTTCCGACGCGAAATGTCCACCGAACTTATTTACCGCGAATTCTGGCTACAAAAAGCTGCAGGAAGCGGTCAGCGTCCACGTCGACGCAGACTTTCGCATTGGGCTCGACTTTGTCGGCGCCCTCAATCACGTAGCGATCGCCATGCAGGACATTGCGCTCGATATACCCGCGCCGGTTGCCGACCGTCTCACCGCGCGTAAACTCGCCGCGGGTCTCCACATCGACACGCATGGCCTGCGTTTTGACGAGGGTTGGATCGATCGCGACCGCAACCGCGGAGGGATCATACATGGGCGAGCCGGGAGACCCGAATTGTGCCGACAGGTCCACCAAATACTTCAGAACCGCAGAAATGAAATCGTTAATAGGGCCGTGCGTCTTGGCGAGTTCGTCGAGGTAGTGACGGGTGAAGAGCGCCTTGTCGCCAACTTCGAGTCCCACCATCGTCATTGGCCACCCAGCCTGAAATACGACTTGTGCGGCTTCCGGATCGTTATAGATGTTGGCTTCAGCGGCGGCATTCACGTTGCCCCCGCTGATGGAGCCGCCCATCAGAATGACTTCCTTCACCAGCGGAACGATGGAAGGATCTTTCTCGACGGCGAGAGCAATGTTCGTGAGCGGTCCTACCGGCACGAGCGTAATTTCATGCGGAGATTCGTGCACAAGTTGAATGATCAGATCGGGACCAAAACGCGCGTCCACCTTGCACTTGCTGGGAGGCAGTTCGATATTCGCCAATCCATTCTTGCCATGCCAGAACTCGGCGGTGATCAGCTTCTGAAACAACGGATGCCGCGCTCCAGGCGCCACTGGAATATCGCACCGCTTCGCCAACGAGACCATCCGCAGCGCGTTCTCCAGCCCCATGTCGGCGGTCACGTTTCCCGGGACCACGGTAATCGCGCGCACGTCGAGTTCAGTCGAGTTCAACGCGAGCATGAGCGCCAAAGCATCGTCCGTTCCCGGGTCGGTGTCAAAGATGATTTTCTTCGCCGCCGAGACGGGGACCGGGAACATCGCTAACACAATGAGTAAGAGGAAAGGTACAGTCAGGACGAGCCGAAGAGCGCGAAGGACTGCAAGCAAGCGATGAATTTTCATTAGCGGTCGACGCCGTAGCCTAGCGTCGCGATTCGGGAGTGTCAAGGAAAACAACCACTCACCACAGAGTCAGAGACACAGAGAAGGCCAAAGAAAAGCGCATTGCTAAAGATTCCGCTCGGTAGCATGGAAGTCCCTGTTCAAATGATCGATCGTATCTTACGAGCGTGATTCCTTGCCTTGGCGATTTCTCTGTGTCTCTGTGTCTCTGTGGTGAATCAGTCTCACCCTTTTGCGCGATCTGCCGTACAATTGCGGTCGAGATCGAGGATGGCGCGGCGAATCGCCGATCCGGCGAAGAACATCCAATGACAGTGGAAAACACTAGACGTTTCGGGATTGCCGAAAGCACGGCGAGTGCGTCCGCCGAAGGACTTCATCCCTCAGCCGGAGGGCCGATCGCGACCCTGGGCGGTAAGCCTCTGCTCTCCAACCGCGGCACCCCTCTCAATCTCGACTGGGTCAAGCAAGTGCGGGTGAATACCAGCGCGGTCGAGCGCCGGGCGCAGAGTCACGTGCTGCGCCGGACCGTGAAGAAGGAATGGCAAGTGGCATGGTTGCTGCGCGCCATCACCTGCATGGACCTGACCACTCTGTCGGGAGACGACACTGACGAACGCGTACGGCGACTATGCGCCAAGGCCCGTCATCCCCTGCAGCAAGACTTGGTCAAGCGGCTTGGAATCGAAGACCTGAATATTCAGGTAGCCGCGGTGTGCGTGTACCACCGTTTTGTGGAAACCGCGCGCCGCGCGCTCCAAGGTACCAGCATACGAGTCGCGGCAGTGTCGACGGGGTTCCCTGCCGGACTCTCGCCGCTATCGGAGCGTGTTGAAGAGATTCGCCGCTCGGTGGAAGCGGGAGCGCAGGACATCGACGTGGTCATCACGCGCGCCCACGTGTTCGGAGGACGCTGGCAGGAACTCTATGACGAGATCGCGGCCTTCAAACAAGCAAGCGGCCCGGCTCACATGAAAGTAATCCTGGGCACGGGCGACCTGCTTACCCTGCGCAATGTCGGACGAGCCAGCATGGTCGCCATGATGGCGGGTGCGGACTTCATCAAGACCTCCACCGGCAAGGAGCCTACCAACGCGACTCTGCCCGTCGGCTTCGTGATGACGCGAGCAATTCGCGAATACGCTCAGGAAACCGGTATGGCGGTTGGCTTCAAGCCCGCGGGCGGCATTCGCACCGCGAAGCAATCGACCGAGTGGCTGGCATTAATGAAAGAAGAACTGGGCCTGCCCTGGATGAAGGCAGAACTCTTCCGGTTCGGCGCCAGCGGGTTGTTGAACGACATTGAGCGGCAACTGGAATTCCACGCGACGGGCCGGTACTCTGCGGACTATCGCCATCCCATCGCGTAAACGAATAAGCGAGGGCGAGGCGTCAACTTCGCCAAGCCCGGAACAAGCTGTCACGACAGCCGGCGGGACGCCGGCGCTAAAATCCGCATGAGCATTGCTGAAAAATTTGTCACCATGGAGTACGGACCCGCGCCGGAAGAATCGAAAGAGGCGCTCAGCTGGCTTGACCGGCATTCCCGCCGTTTCGGTCACTTCATCAATGGAACCTGGCTACAGCCTTCCACGGGACAATTCTTCGATACCAACGATCCCTCCACTGGAGAAAAACTCGCGAGTGTTTCGCAAGGATCGGCCGCCGACATCGATGCCGCGGTGAAAGCCGCTCGTGCGGCGCTTCCCAAGTGGCAAGCTCTCAGCCCGCATGCCCGCGCACGTTACCTGTACGCGCTGGCGCGGCAAGTCCAGAAACATTCCCGGCTGCTCGCGGTACTCGAAACCATGGACAACGGCAAACCGATCCGCGAAAGCCGCGACATCGACATTCCGCTGGTGGCGAGGCATTTTTACTATCACGCCGGCTGGGCGCAGTTGTTGAAGCAGGAGTTTCCCGAGTTCACTGCCTGCGGTGTGGTGGGTCAGATCATTCCGTGGAATTTTCCCTTGCTGATGTTGGCCTGGAAGATCGCGCCCGCTCTGGCAACCGGGAACACGGTGGTGTTGAAGCCCGCCGAATTCACGCCTTTATCTGCGCTGGCCTTTGCTGGAATCTGCGAGGAAATTGGACTCCCCGCTGGAGTTGTGAACATAGTGACCGGCGATGGGTCAACGGGCGAGGCCCTGGTCAAGCATCCCGACGTCGACAAGATTGCCTTCACCGGATCGACCGAAGTGGGTCGCGCCATCCGCACCGCCACTGCGCAGAGTCACAAGCGGCTTTCGCTCGAGTTGGGCGGCAAGTCGCCGTTCATCGTGTTCGACGATGCCGATCTCGACGGCGCGGTGGAAGGCCTGGTAGACGGAATCTGGTTCAACCAGGGGCAGGTGTGTTGTGCCGGATCGCGCCTGCTGATGCAGGAGAGCATTGCCGAGGCGTTGATCGGCAAAATTCGCGACCGCATGAGCACGTTGCGCGCCGGACCGCCGCTCGATAAGGCCATCGATATCGGCGCCATAGTGGCCCGCGTGCAACTCGATCGCATCCAAAAGCTGGTGAACCAGGGCATCGCGGAAGGCGCCACCTGCTGGCAGCCCCAGATCGAGATGCCCGCGCGCGGTCTATATTTCCCGCCTACGCTGCTGAGCAATGTGCATCCGACGTCGATTGTCGCGCAGCAGGAAATCTTTGGCCCGGTGCTCGCTGCCATGACATTCCGCACTCCCGCGGAAGCCGTCGAGCTCGCGAACAATACCGTTTACGGTTTGGCATCTTGCGTATGGAGCGAGAACATTAACGTTGCCCTGCAGGTGGCGGCGCAGATCAAAGCCGGCGTGGTCTGGGTCAATTGCACGAACCTGTTTGATGCCGCCTGCGGTTTCGGGGGCTATCGCGAGAGCGGGTACGGACGTGAAGGCGGACGCGAAGGTTTGCTCGAATATCTCGAGCCGGCGTGGTTTCGCAGCGCGCCCACCCTGCCCGCCGCCAAGCCTTCACCGGCCGAAGGATCAGAAGAAGAAACCGACACCTCCATCCCAGCCATCGATCGCACTGTAAAGCTCTACATCGGAGGCAAGCAGGCACGGCCGGATTCCGGCTACTCCCTGCAGGTGCGCGGCCGAGACGGCGAACCGCTGGGCGAAGTTCCGCTCGGCAATCGCAAGGATATTCGCAACGCCGTCGAGGCCGCACGCAAGGCCGCGAACTGGGGCAAGAGCACCGCCCACAACCGCGCACAGGTTCTCTACTATATGGGCGAGAACCTGTCGCAGCGACGCGACGAGATTGCTCGCCGCCTGGCACTAGCGGTCGGCGAGAAACAAGCGGCGGCGGAAGTCAGCGCGGGCATCGAGCGCATCTTCTCTTACGCGGCCTGGGCAGATAAGTTCGATGGCGCCGTACACAACCCGCCGTTTCGCAACATCGCGATTGCGATGAACGAACCGATTGGAACAGTGGCCGTCATCTGCCCGCAGGAAATGCCGCTGCTCGGTTTTCTTTCGACGGTCATGCCGGTGTTGGCGATGGGCAACACGGCCGTAGCCATTCCGTCGGAAACCTATCCCCTCATTACTGGCGACCTGTATCAACTCTTCGACACCAGCGATCTGCCCGGCGGCGCCGTGAATATTGTCACCGGCTATCAGTCGCAACTTCTGAAAGTGTTGGCCGAGCACGATGACGTCGATGCCATCTGGTCCTTCGCCGATGAAGCGAGCGCCGCTGCGGCGAAAGCATACTCCGTCGGGAACCTGAAACAGGTGTTCACTAACGAAGGTCGCGCCATTGACTGGTTCGACCCAAAGCAAGCTGAAGGCCGCTGGTTCCTGCAGCATGCCACCCAGGTGAAAAACATCTGGGTCCCATACGGCGAATAGCGGCGTTCCATGGGCCCCTCCTACGCTCCGCGAGTCAAAATCTGCTGCATCAGCAGCGTAGAAGAAGCCGCACTGGCGATTGCTTGCGGCGCATCAGCGTTGGGGCTGGTTTCGGCGATGCCCAGCGGGCCGGGCGTAATTCGGGAGGACCAAATTGCCGAAATTGCCGCCATGGTTCCACCGCCCATCGCAACTTTTCTGCTCACGAGCAAACAGGAAGTAGCAGAGATTGTCGAGCAACAGCGCCGCTGTCGAACAAACTGCATTCAGCTTTGTGATTGTCTGACGTCAGGAGCGCATGCCGACCTGCGACGGGCCTTGCCGGGCATCAAAATCGTGCAGGTCATCCATGTGGCCGGGCCAGGCTCCGTCGACGAAGCCCTCGCTGTTGCGCCATCGGTCGATGCGATTCTTCTGGACTCCGGCAATCCCGCGCTCGCGGTGAAAGAGTTGGGAGGCACGGGCCGCAGTCATGACTGGAGCCTTAGCCGTCGCATCCGCGAGCAGGTAAGTATCCCTATTTTTCTTGCGGGTGGTCTGAACGCCACCAATGTCGGGCAGGCCATGAAGGCAGTCGCTCCATTTGGCCTCGATCTCTGCTCAGGTGTGCGCACAGACGGAAAGCTGGATCGTCAAAAACTGCTCGCTTTCTTCGGTGCCGTCCATCTTGCAGAAAACGAACTCACGGCAATGTAATGCAAGAGGCTGCATTGCGAAATGCCAGGGGTTCATTCCCCTCAATCTTGTCATTCCGAAGCCGAACGCGGCGGAGGAATCTACCGCATGACAGCCGTCTTTAGCTGATTCCGGTATTTAACTGCCCTCATCTCTTCCCGTTGACAACTCCGCGCACCGCTGACTAGACTCGCCCTTCTTTCGTTTCCGTTGAAGTCACTCGAAAAAGAACTTTATGGCCAAGCGTCCGCGAATCGCAGTGGTGGGCAGCGCGAATATCGACCTGACAACCTTCACCAGCCGTTTCCCGAAACCCGGCGAGACAATTTTCGGGGATTCCTTCGACTTGGGCTTCGGCGGCAAGGGCGCCAACCAGGCAACCGCCTGCCGGCTGTGCGGCGCGGACGTCTTCATGATCGCGCGCGTCGGCAGCGACCTGTTCGGACCTGCCACCATCGAAAATTTCAAGCGGCTCGGGATTGACACAACTCACGTGAAACAGTTGGAAGGTGTATCGAGCGGCGTGGCGCCCATCTTCGTCGAGCCCAGCGGACAAAACCGCATTTTCGTGGTGAAAGGAGCGAATGACCGCCTGATGCCAGCCGACGTGGATGCGGCCGCCGACCTCCTGAAGACCGTCGATTGCATGGTCCTGCAATTCGAAATTCCCCTCGAGACGGTCTACTACAGCGTGCGGTTCGCCCATGCAAACGGCATTCGCTGTATCGTGAATCCCGCGCCCGCCGCTCCGGTCGATCTGAAAGCGCTAACCGGGCTCGATTACTTTGTTCCCAACGAAAGCGAGGCGGAGACAATCACGGGCATGCCGGTGCGAAACCTCGAAGACGCAAAGAAGTGTGCGCAGAGCCTGCTTTCCGGGGGAGTGAAACGAGTGATCATAACCCTGGGCGCGAACGGTTCGCTGTTGGCGGGGCACGAAGGCATGGAACATATTCCCGCATTTCAGGTGAAAAGCGTCGATAGCACGGGCGCAGGTGACGCTTTCATCGGCAGCTTCGCCGTCTTCCTCGGAGAAGGCCTGCCGGAGCGTGAGGCCGTCCGCCGCGCGAACCTGTATGCGGGGCTTTCGACAACCGGCGTGGGAACGCAGAAGTCCTTCTACGATCGCGCGCGTTACGATGCGGAATGGGCAAAACGCGCCGCTTAGAGCCGCAAATCGATGTCCGGCCCATCCCTTTCCTTCGCGACCTGTGTACCACCTTCGGTGCCTGTGCGGTTAAGAGCTTTTCTCAGCGTCCTCTGCGGATGTTCTCTGCGATCTCTGCGGTTAGAAGCTTTTCCTTTTCCGAGCTCGTGTTTGCAATATCGTTTTAGCGTGAGAATCGTTCAAGCTGCGCGCTGACCGCGGGTCCCGTCGGAGTCTCTCCTCAAAAATTCGAGCTGCGCGCGCGTGCGGCATTTGCAGTAAACGCCACAAAACTCTTGACTTCACAGCCCTAAATCCAGTTATATGAGCGCACTCCGATCAGGGGCCTCCGACGTACTTCGTGGGGAAGAGAGCGTCCCGTTCATATTCGGTGTGAGCCTCCAGGGGGAAATTCATGCTGAACAAAAAAGCGCTGCTGCTCGTCTTCTGTGGTTCATTCCTTTTCACAATTTCGCCGCTGCTGTATGGGCAGGCGACTGGAAGTTTCTCAGGGACCGTATCTGACAAAACCGGGTCTGTAATCTCGGGCGCAACCGTACGAATCATTTCGCAAGGCACGGCCCAGGAGCGTGAAGCGAAGACCGACGACACGGGCCACTACCTGATTCCGTTGGTTCCGATCGGCAACTACACCATTCGAGTGGAATCGCAAGGTTTCCAGACCACTGAGCAAAGGGACATTCGTCTGCAGGTGGACGAGCACCGCGACGTCAACTTCACCATGTCGCCGGCGTCGGTGACCTCGACGGTGGAAGTGAGCGCGACCGAAGTCGCGGTCGAGACTACAAACCCAACCCTCGGCCAAGTGATCACCTCCGAGCAGGTGGCTCAGCTTCCTTTGAATGGACGAGACTTCGTACAGTTGGCGACTCTGACCCCTGGGACCACCCAGGAAACCAACCCCAATAGTTTCTTTACGAGTGCCGCCAGCAGTGAAGTGGCGGCTCGAGGGATTTATTCGCTTTCAGTCGGAGGTTCTCGTGCGCAGAGTACGGATTGGATACTCGATGGCAATGACAACAACGAATTGACTGCCGGCGGTATCGCGATCTTACCTTCTATCGATGCGATACAAGAATTCAAGGTGTTGACGTACAACTATTCCGCGGAATATGGGACGCGCGCGGGTCCGACGGTATTGGTCTCCACGAAATCAGGGTCAAATAATTTACACGGCTCTGTATTTGAGTTCTTCCGAAACACCAAGCTGGATGCGCAGAGTTATTTCGCGGCTACCAAGGAGCAATTCAATCTGAATCAGTTTGGCGCGGCCCTCGGGGGCGCGCTTGAGAAAGATAAGACATTCTTCTTTGTCGATTATCAGGGCAAACGCCAGCGACACGGAATTCCGTTCACTGGGCTCATCCCGACGCCAGCCATGATGAACGGCGACTTCTCGCTTGACCCTACGGGAACTGCTCGGCCCGGCACTTTCGACGGTAGCAGCAACGCGAATGGATTTACCGACCTCGCTAATCCACTGGGTGGGTTTGGTCCATTCAAGTGCGATGGTGCGGGAAACCCGATCCCCAGTACAAACGGAACACAGACAGGTGGGGTTAACTGCAACAAGATTCCCTCAAGCCTTTTCGATCCGGTCGGGCACGCGATGATCCAACTTTATCCGCAGAGCAATATCGTAGGCGGGGGATCAGTGAATTATGCCAATGTGCCGGTAAGAAGGCTGGACGAGGGCAGCTTCGACGTTCGGATCGACCACAACTTCTCGTCCAAGGATTCGTTTTTTGCGCGCTTCAGCTACGACCAGGCGACATCGTTTGTGCCAGGAGGGTCGCCGGGATTCGCCGAAGCCAATGCCTTCGGCAGTACTCAGAACATCACCAATCACGGTCGAAATTTTGCCGTCTCAGAAACTCATATCTTCTCTGATCGCAATATCAACCAGTTCAACTTCGGCTTCAATCGCATCTTCAATCACATCAAGTCGTTCGGCGACGGTACCTGCGAATCTGCGATTATCGGTGGCACATCTGCGCCTCTCGGGATCCAGGGCGCGAATCTGAATAGTAAGTGTCCGAACGCTACCACCGGCTTGACACAGTCAACAACCGATTGCGTCAGTTGCGGTCTGAGTTCAACACTGATGAACAACTACTGGGCCTTAGGAGATCGAGGCTTCGCACCGTTCCAGGGTGGAACCAACGTCTTCGCGATCTCCGACTCGTTCGACATGATTCGTGGGAACCACAATATCCGCATTGGAGGCGGCATTCGTGCGCAGCAAATGAACGTGCTCACCAATGCTTTCCAGGACGGCTTCTTTATCAATTTTGGGTTAAGCAATGACGCCGCAGCCGATCTTCTCCTTGGCCAGCTGGGTGGCGGGATTCATGATCAAACGTTTTTCGGTGCTACCACCGGGCGCCGGTGGAAGCTGTTTCGCCCGTACGCCCAAGATGATTGGCGGGTCACGAGGGATCTGACCCTGAACCTGGGTGTCGCGTGGGCTCTGGTAACACCCATTACGGAGGCCGAGAACCGCCAGGCAAACTTTGATTTCGTATCGGGCAAGTTTTACGTTGCAGGATCGAGTTCCCTCATCGCGGGGTGTTCGATCTGCGTGCATTCCGATCAATATGTCGGCATTCAGACGGACAAGACCGCTATCGAGCCGCGCATCGGCCTTGCCTGGAAGCCATTCGGCAGCCAAACGACCGCCATCCGTGCCGGATATGCCATCTTCCATGATTCTTCATGGAACCAGGGGGGACAAGGACTTTGGGAGAATCCCCCTTACTTCGCTGAGTCAGACAATTTCCCGGGTCCATGTCTTCCATTCGGGAATACAACAAACAATTGCGGACTACAGAGAATGTTTCTGCAGGCAAATTTGCAGCCAATCACGTCTCCTCCGAGCCCTACGAGCTTTCCCGGAGCCTTGCAATCGCAAAATCTTAATTTCAAGCAGGGCAGAGTGCAGCAATTTAATCTGAACGTTGAGCGTCAGCTGCCAGGAAACGTCGTTTTAACAGCGGGCTACGCGGGTTCGCGCAGTTCCCACATCCTGGTGGACGGTTTGAATCTGAATATAGGTTCGCCCTCAGCATGCGGCGTTACCTCGGGATATACGCTGGGATGCGGCCCGGGTGGAACCGCCTTTGGGCCGAGATGGGGAAATCCGCCGTTCCTGTTCCCGCTTACAATTAACAACAATAACGACGTCGGCAAGGCGCACTACGATTCGCTCCAAGTCAAAGCCGAGACCAAGAGCATTCGACATGGACTCTATGCTTTGCTGGGGTACACATACTCGAGAACTTTCGACTCGGGATTGCCGGATGGCTTGGGTACGTTCCCGGGAGCAACCTACTTCCCATTGCCGGGATATCAGAAGCTTGATTGGGCGCTGTCAACCCTTAATCTAAACCATCAATTCACTGCCAGTGTTACTTACGAGCTGCCGTTTGGCAAAGGCAAACAGTTCGGCAGCGGGTGGGCGGGTCCGGTGAATGTCATTTTTGGAAACTGGGAAGTCGATGGAATTGTAAGAGCGACATCCGGTTTCCCGTTATTCGCAGTGGATAGCGCCAACGGCAGCGGGGCCGGGAAGCCAGGGGCATCCGGAGTTGCATTCTCCTGGAACGGAAACGGTTTGAACCGCCCAGATCAGATCAGCGATCCCCATAAAGCTGGTATTGTTCCCGCAAACCCGGATCCCGCGTGTCAAATTCTCAAGTCCCAGGGAGGTTTGGCTCCGGATCGAGTTGGGACGCTCGAGGCTTGGTTTAACCCGTGCGCCTTCGCGCACGCCGCCCCAGGTGAATTGGGGAACGCAAACCGGGCGCCGCTCTATGGGCCTCGTTTCGTGAACACCGACCTGTCTGTCATCAAGCATTTCCTGCTGCCTTACGAGAACATGCGCCTGGACTTCAGGGCCGAGTTCTTCAACGCTTTGAACCATCCGCAGTTTTACCTGCAGGGTGGTAGCAGCGGAATGCAGGACGTAAACGCGTTGTCGAGCTTTGGCGCCGTAAACGGCACGGTAAATAACCCGCGCGTCATCCAATTTGCCCTGAAGCTGAATTTCTAGAGTCGGATATATCAACGCGTGTAACTTCGGCAGACTGAGTATGCTGGGCAGCGACCAACTCAGTCTGCCCTTATTTTTTGTCTACCCATCTTCGAGGAAAAGGATGCGCGCCAATCAATCAACTCTTGCCCTGACGATTTCCGTTCTCCTTCTCGCCCTCTCCGCCTCCGCCCAGAAAATCAAAGTCATCGTCGACCAGGATGCCCGCGGGCCCGGCACCAGCGATCAGCAGGCCATCCTCGTGTTTCTGCAATCCGAGAAGTTTGACGTCCTTGGGATCACGACCGTCAGCGGCGATCAGTGGGTGAAGGAAGAGACGCAGCACGTTCTGCGTCTGCTCGAAATCGCAAACCGCACCGATGTCCCCGTAATCGCCGGCGCGGAGTTCCCTCTGCTCAACTCCAAGGAGGAGAGCGAGCGCTGGGAAGCCATGTATGGAAAATTCGAATACAAGGGCGCGTGGACGGATAAGTTCAAGGCCAATCGCTCCATCGTGTTCGAGATGCCGTACCACGACCCCGACGTGGTGCCGCCGATGCCCGAGGGCGAACCTCACATCGAGGCCGCCGCCGGAACCGCCGCTGAGTTCATCATCAACATGGTGCACAAGTATCCGGGAGAGGTCGTGCTCTGGGCGGGAGGTCCGCTCACAAACTATGCTCTGGCTTTAAAGCTGGACCCTTCCGTCGCGACCCTTGCCAAGGAGTTCGTCATGATGGGCGGCGGCCTCTATGCCGACAAAGGCGCGATCGATCCGGGCGCCATTGATGCTCGCCGCGAATTCAACTGGTGGTTCGATCCCGAGGCCGCCCGCATCGTTTTGCGCGCATCCTGGAAGAAGGTGACCATCACGCCCATCGACATCTCGGTGAAGACCCGCTTCACAAACGAGATGAAGGCTACGATCTCCAAGGCAAACACGCCCATCACCAAATATCTCGGCCAGTATTCCCTGCCCGGTTACATGTGGGATGAGATTGCCGGCGTGGCGCTGATCGATCCCTCCATCATCACCGGCCAAAAGCAGCTCTACATGGACATCGATGTCGATCACGGCGCCAGCTACGGCAAGACGATCTTCTGGGATCCGAAAACGCAGGTGCCACCCTACCTCCGGTTGGCCAACGTCCAGTTCGATATCGATGCGGAGAAGTTTTACAAGATCTATATCGATCTGATGACGCGGCCAGCACGAAAATAGTTTCGAGTTTCAAGTTCGAGTTTCGGGTTTCGAGTTTCTGGTTTCAAGTTTCGAGTCTTAGGTTTCAGGTTTCAAGTCGCGCAGCGACGCCAGCGGTTAGCCCCGCACGTGAGTGCGGGGAAAGCTTCCCGCAGAAGTTGAGTCCCCTTCAGGGGACGACACTGGCTCGCTGTCGAGTGAGCTGCCTCGGACTGCACTGCACACTCGAAACCCGAAACTTGACACTCGAAACTATCGACTTACGAGCTAAACGATGGAGCTGAGACTACTCCGCCTCTCGATCGCCGCGCTTGCTCTCGCAGGCTCGCTCTCCTTCGCCCAGCCTCGCCGCAAGGTGATCATCGATCAGGATTGCTCCGGCCCCGGCGGCAGCAACTTACAGACGCTTCTTGTGATGCTGCAGTCACCCCGGGTCGAAGTCCTCGGCATTACCGTGGCCAGCGGCGACCAGTGGCGCGACGAGGAGGTCGCGCACACGCTTCGCCTGCTGGAAATTATCGGACGAACGGACGTTCCGGTCGTCCCAGGCGCTGTCTTTCCACTCGTCCGCAGCCACGAAGAGGCGCAATTTTGGCAACAACGTTATGGGAAGGTCGCTTACGCGGGCGCCTGGGATGAGCGGTGGTGGCACGAACCTGACATCATTCCAAATCTTCCCGAGGGCAAGCCTGCGCTGAAGCCGGCCGACGAAGATGCGGCTCATTTTCTGATTCGCATGGTGCACAAATATCCGCATGAGGTAACGATTTACGAGGGCGCGCCCATGACGGATCTCGCCCTGGCCATCTCGATCGATCCCCACCTGCCGGAACTTGCCAAGCAATTAGTGTTCATGGGCGGAAGCCTCAGCCCGCAGACCACTCATGCGGAGTTCGTGAACAATCCGCGGCACGAGTTTAATTTCTGGTTCGACCCGGAAGCGGCCGACGTCGTGCTGCGTGCGCCTTGGAAAAAGATTGTGTGCACGCCCACCGATATTTCCATCAAAACTCGGCTGACGCCCGAGATAATAAAGGAAATTGACGCCTCGGGGACCGCGCTCGCACACTATGTCGCCCGCTATTATCAGCCAGGCCCCGGAGCTGATTTTATGTGGGATGAACTGGCAGCAGCCGCGTGGATCGATCCCAGCATTATCACAAAACGTGAAACCCGCTACCTGGGCGTCGATCTCGATCGCGGCGCAGGCTATGGCAACACGCTCACCTGGAGCGAAAACGACAAGCCCAAACTCGCCCGGCCGCCAGTAGAAATCCAGATCGATTTAGACACGGAGAAGTTCTACCGCATGTTCGTGTCGCTGATGACCGCGCCAGTCCAGAATTCGCGCGCGCAATAGCCCAAGCTAAGCGGCCGCGAGATAGACATACCGCACGATGAACAGCAGGGTAAGGATCCACAACACGATGCTGACCTCACGGTACCTTCCCGTCCCAACTTTCACGACCGTGTAGCCGATAACTCCCAGGCTCAGGCCGGTCGCGATGCTGAACGTGAGCGGCATGGTCAGCATCGTGAGAAATGCGGGGAAAGCTTCGGTGAAGTCGCCCCAGGCGACATGCGAGATCGACTGCGTCATCAACGCGCCCACGAGAATCAGCGCGGGAGCAGTGGCAAACGCCGGAATCGCTCCGGCGATCGGCGAGAAGAACACCGCCATCAGGAACAGCAGGGCTACGAAGACATTGCTTAAGCCTGTGCGGGCGCCCGCAGCCACTCCGGATGCACTCTCGATGTAGCTGGTCACGGTGGATGTGCCGGTCAAAGCCCCGAATACCGTCCCCACGCCGTCCGCCAGCAGAGCACGCCCAACCCGCGGAATGCGGCCGTCTTTCACAAAGCCGCCCTGTTCGCAGACTCCGACCAGCGTGCCCACGTTGTCGAACAGATCGACGAACAGGAACGCGAACACAATTTCAAACAAGCCCAGATGCACCGCAGCACGCAAATCCAGTTGCAGGAACGTGCCTCCCGGGTGAGGCATCGAGAGCCAGGCGGTGGGCCAGTGCGTCAGGCCGCGAAGGATGGCTAAAATCATGGTCCCGGCGATTCCGATCAGGATCGCGCCATTGACCTTGCGGGCCATCAGGACCAGCGTGAAAACAAGTCCGAAGCATGCCACCTGAACTTCGGGGAGCGACAGGCTTCCGATTCCAACAAAAGTCGCTGGATTGGCGACGACCAGCTTCGCATTCCGCAGTCCCACGAACGCAATAAACATTCCAATGCCGGCAGCCGTTGAGTGCTTTAAGCAATTCGGAATCCCGTTGACGATCTGCTCGCGCACGCGCGTGATGGTGAGCAGGACAAACAATACCCCGGACAAAAAAACCACCCCCAGGGCCGTGCGCCAGGGAATTCCCATGCCCAGACACACTGAGTAGGTGAAGTACGCGTTCAGCGACATGCCAGGGGCCATGGCGATGGGATAATTCGCGTACAGGCCCATCACCAGTGAAGCAACCGCCGCCGAGATGCACGTGGCAAAGACGACGCCGTCTGCTGGCATTCCCGCCTGCGCCAGAATCTGCGGGTTGATCACAACGATGTAGGCCATCGTCATGAACGTGGTCACCCCACCCACCAGTTCCCGGCGCACGGTCGTGTGATTTTCAGTAAGTTTGAAGAAGCGATCGAGCGAGTTTGCGTTCAGCGAGAGCCCCCAGGCAGAGAAGCTGACAGCGCACTTCCAGAAAACTCACGACGGACGTTCTTACTGCGATTGCGCCGGCGACTTCGGGTCGCGGAGAGTATAAACAAATTGGGGAATCTCGCGCCCCTCTTCTTCAGCTTGCTGTGCCGTTTTTTTGGAGATCTGTTCGTAAAGTTTGATCTCCGCCTGCGCCTTCAGCTTTTCCCCCATGCGCCGGTAGACCTGCGCGAGACGGTAATGAGCTTCTTCGAGTTGGGAATCGGCCGCGATCGCGGCTTGATAGGCAGCCATCGCCTTGGGAAGATCCGCGCGTTCTTCCGAGAGCACGCCTAGCAGCAGAAAGCCGCGTGCCAGCTTGGGATCCAGCCGAACCGCGTTTTCAAGCAAAGACTCAATTTGCGCTGCATTAGCCAAGTTATTGGACACACCGGAAGTCTTTTCGGTTTTCCAGAGCGCGACCGCATAGTAGTAGTTGGCCAGGGCGTTGTTGGGCTGGAGGCGAATGAAACGCTCCATCCTTGCGAGCACGGCAGACGACGGCGAAGGGTGCGCCATCTGCATCTTGCCCAGCACCAGGTAGGGATTGCCATCGCCAGGATTCAGATCGGATGCATCGCACACGTACTTGGCAGCCAAATCGGACGATCCGGTCGCGTACCAGGCCACGCCCAGACCGACCAGCATCCGCGCGGATTGCGGAAACAGGCGATTGCCTTTGCTGAAAACTTCGATGGCCGGCTGAAGCGCGCGATGCGTGAGGAGTTCGGCTCCCCAATCGAAGAAATTCGGCTCGCTCGGATCGAGTTCCGCGGCGCGCTGATACTCGCCTACCGCTTCTACCGGACGCTTCCGCTTCTCCTCCACATCGCCAAGCAGGTGATGGACCGCTGCAGTGTCATGCTTCGCGAGCAAGCCGCGCGCGATCGCGGCAGCGTGCTCGTAGTCAGCCGCATCCAGGTAAGCCTGAGCCAGCGTGTAGGCGCTTTCATAATCCTCTGGACGGCTCTGGTTCGATCGCTCCAGATACGGCACAGCTTCTTTAGGGTGTCCGGCTCGCGCGAGGAATAAGCCTAGCTGCTGGTTCGCCTCGAAGCTCTCAGGAGCACGCTTCACGGCCTCCCTGAGAGATGCCTCGTCCTTCACGGACCGAGCCGGGGACGAAACAGGCTGCGGATTAATGGATGCAACATCTCGCGCGAGAGATTGAGATGTTCGAAAGATGGCGTCGGAACCGTGTCCACCGTGGTTGGTCGCGTCGGTGACGCCCGCCACCGTGAATTGCGGCTCGTCAAAAAATTCCGGAGCTTTCGCCGCGGAGCTTTGGCCTGCGTTGGACGCCGTCACGGTCAGAGTAAAGTCAACCTTGCTCGCCTCATTTGCTTTGAGTACAACGGGACCGGCACTGCCATCACCGCTCCCTGCCTTTTCCGCACGCAAGTTGTACACGCCCTCACGCAGACTGCCACAGCGGTAAGCACCCGTCGAATCAGTCTCCACGGTTACGACCTGCTTCGTGCCCTCCAATTGCATGTGCACCGAAGCTGCTGGAACCGGCTGCCCGTGCGCATCCCGGACCGCGCCGTAGATGATTGCAGATTCCGCCGGCAGGCCCGATTGACCCCGGGCCATGAATGGAGCAAACGCTAGAAGTGCCGTGCACACGATGAGACAGCAAATATGGCGAGCCCGTAAGCGCAAGAAATCCATGAGCACAGTCGAAAGGGGCGGAGATACGTGTGCACATTCTAGATGCTGCTCACGACACCCGCAATCACGCCGCGAATGCCAGTCTTGGCAGGCGCTGTGCTCAAGCTTTACAATGCGATGCCTTCCAACCACGCTGTCGGACAATCGGCGTTTGTCTTCCAGCCCATCGCGATAGGCAATCGAAGAACCCGAGGGATCATCCCCATGAAACGTGCCGTGCACATTGCCCTGATGGCTGCTGCCTTCCTGTTGACGGCAGCCGATCTGCAGGCGCAGAAGATCAAGGTCATCGTGGACCAGGACGCGCGTGGACCGGCGACCACCGACATGCAGTCCATCTTGATTTTCCTGCAGTCCGACAAGTTCGATGTTCTCGGGATCACGACCGTGAGCGGAGATCAGTGGGTCAAGGAAGAGACGCAGCGCACTTTGCGATTGCTGGAGATCGCTGGCCGCACTGACGTTCCAGTCATCGCGGGCGCGGAGTTCCCCCTTCTGAACTCGAAAGAGGAAACCGAGCGCTGGGAAGGGCTCTACGGGAAGCTCCACTACAAGGGGTGTTGGAGCGACTTTTCCGGTCGGTCGGCGAGCACGCCCCCGGCCTTCCGCGCTGGATATCATGAGCCCGACGTCGTCCCGCCTCTCGTGGAAGGCGAACCGCATATCAAGGCCCTGGATGAAACCGCCGCGCACTTTATCATTCGCACCGTGCACAAGTATCCCGGCGAAGTGGTGATTTGGGGGGGCGGCCCGCTGACCAACATCGCGCTGGCGTTGCGCCTCGACCCGCAGGTGGCGACGCTTGCGAAATCCTTGGTACTGATGGGAAGCGGCATGTACGCCGACAATGGCGGTATCACCGGCGTCGACGGCCGCCGCGAATTCAATTGGTGGTTCGATCCCGAAGCGGTGCGCATCGTCATGCGCGCGTCGTGGAAAAGCATCACCATCACCCCTATCGATGTCTCGGTAAAGACTACGGTGAATCCAGCGGTGAGGGCGGAGATCGCAAAGGCCGACACGCCTGTCGCTCGTTACCTCACCCAATACTCTGTCGAAAGCTTCATGTGGGATGAGCTCTCTGCGGCGGCCATGGTCGATCCCTCGATCATCACGATGCAGAAGGAATTCTACGTCGACATTGACGTGGACCATGGGCCCAGTTACGGGGAAACGCTCATCTGGGACACGAAGGCGCAGGTGCCGCCGTACGAAAGAAAGGCTACCGTGCAATTCGATGTCGACACGAAGAAACTCTACGACCTCTACGTGAAGCTGATGACGCAACCGCCGCGCAACCCGAAATAACTCAGGAGTTGGAACATGGATTCGGATCGCAAGTTTGCCCTTACTCGCCGCCAGTTCGTCGCGTCATCGGCAGCAGCCGTCGTGGCCGGAGCTTTATCAGCAGACGGTCTTTCCCTCGAGCAAATGCCGGTCGAGGGACCGCAGCGCCCCACAAGTTCCAGCCCATCCCGCGTCATCATCGACACAGATCCGGGAGTCGATGATGCCTTCGCGCTGCTGCTCGCCATGCGTTCGCCCGAATTAAAGATTGAGGGAATCACGCCGGTCGCGGGCAACGTGCCGCTGGAGTTGACGCTGCCAAACGCGTTGCGCATGGTGGAAATCGCGGGCCGCACCGACATTCCCGTGGCCGCAGGCGCGAAGACCCCTCTGACGCGCCGCCTGGTCACCGCCGCTTACGTTCACGGTGAAAACGGACTGGGAGGCGCCGAGTTCCCGGAGCCGAAGACTAAGCCCGTCAGCGAGCCCGCCCCGGAGTTCATCCGTACGACGGTGCGCAAGCATCCCGGAGAAATCACGCTGATCACCATCGGCCCGCTCACGAATGTGGCCATGGCCCTCGATCTCGACCCCGATCTGCACGGCATGATCCCGAGAATCGTCATGATGGGAGGCTCCCTCTCAGGCGGGAATATCACGCCGGCGGCGGAGTTCAACATCTACGTGGACCCGGAGGCCGCACGCATCGTCTTTCAATCTGGAATTCCCATCACCATGGTGGGTCTTGACGTCACGCGCAAGACCGGGCTGACCGATGCGCACGTACGCCGCCTGGAATCTGCGCAGAACCCGGTCAGCCAGGCCGCGGCCAACATTGCGCACCACGCCATCCAGCACTATCGCGAAGCTGGCTTTCTCGTCGATCCCAACATGCACGATTCGCTCGCAGTGGCGGCGTTTCTCAATCCTTCGCTGCTGAAGTGGAAGGAATATTACGTGGACGTGGAGACGTCGGGTGAGCTCACGGCGGGCGAGACCCTGGGATACAGCCCAACCGCGGGCGATCTGCGCCGCAGTGCCGAGGCCGAGAAAAAAGCGGCGCAGAGCATGACCATTCGCGGCTCGGCGCCCACCCTCGCCACCACGAAAACCTCTCCCGTCCTGCGGGATCATTTCGTCCCCAACACAAGTGTCGCGATGGAGGTGGACTCTGCCGGATTTTTTGAGCTGTTGATTGGACGGTTGACGGGAAAATGAACGAAACACTGTCCCTGGACACAACCAATCTGTATCCGGATAGTTCCCGTAGATTCCAACACGGCGTCGGGACCTCGTCGCTGCTCTCTCATTTTTGTCATTCCGAAGCCGAACGCGGCGGAGGAATCTGCGACAGCACGGTGTGCCGCGAGAAAGATTCCTCAGCCGCGTTCGACAAGCGGGTGCCCCATCCTAACCTCGCGTTCTTTGCGAGGTTAGGGTGGGTATTTTCCACGAGGCTACGAAGTTGAATTCGATGTTCGCATCCAAACCTTGCCGGAGGACAAGAATGAAGTTGGGTCAAGCCCGTTGGATCGCCCTGATCGCCCTGGCAATGACTAGCATGCTTGCCTTGGGCCAGGAAAAGAGAAAGATCATCATCGATCAGGATGCCGCCGGACCTGCCGGCACCGACCAGCAATCGATTCTATTGCTCATCCAGTCGCCCCAGACCGAAGTCCTAGGCATCACCGTCGTCACGGGCGACGCATGGCTCAAGTCGGAAGTAGCGCACACGCTGCGGACCCTCGAACTGATCGGACGAACTGACATACCCGTTGTCCCCGGAGCCGAATACCCCCTGGTCCGTCGCAAACGAGAAACGGAACTTTGGGAGCAGCGCTTTGGCTCCATAGCCTGGGTCGGCGCCTGGACGCCGCGCGTCTATCATCCACCCGACGAATTAGGCGAGTTCCCCGAAGGCAAGCCGACCACCAAACCATCCGATGAAGATGCCGCCCATTTCCTGGTGCGCATAGTCCGCAAGTTTCCGGGAGAGGTCACGATCTACGAGGGCGGACCGATGACGAATCTTGCGCTGGCCATTTCGATCGATCCGGAATTTCCCAAGCTCGCCAAAGAGTTGATCTTCATGGGCGCGAGCCTGAATCCTCAAACCGATGATCCCGAGTTCGCGAACACGCCGCGACACGAGTTCAATATATGGTTCGATCCCGAGGCCGCCCATATCGTGCTGCGAGCACCCTGGAAAAAGATCGTGTGCACGCCGGTCGACATTTCCGTGAAGACGAAGATGACAATGGAGTTGATCAACCGGATCAAGCAAGGAACCACGCCGGCAGCCCAGTACATCGGAAAATATGGGCGCCTTTTCGGCGAGTACAACTATCTCTGGGACGAATTAACGGCCGCTGCCTGGCTCGATCCCACCCTGATTACGAAAAAAGACATGCGCTACATGGACGTGGATCTTGGTCAGGGCGCTGGCTACGGAAACACGCTCACATGGACCGATCGCGACAAACCAGCCTTGGAACTCCAACCGGTTGAGGTACAGGTCGATCTTGATGTTGAGAAGCTTTACAAGATGATGGTGGACCTTCTGACAGCTCCCACGCCGCACGCAAGTCCAAAGGTCACCCCCTAAACTCACGCCGCGCTTCGAGAGACGCGGAGGGTGCCCCATCCTAACCTCGCGTTCTTTGCGAGGTTAGGGTGGGGATTTTCAAGCACCGGAAGAGTTTTTCTTTGCGTCCTTAGCGGCTGTTCTTTGCGAACTTTGCGGTTACAAGCTTTTCGTATTTCCCGTGAGCGCGCTCAAAAACAAGAGCCTTTAACCGCTAAGCCCGCAAAGGGAGCGCGAAGATCGTAAAGAGAGACCGCACTAAGGCCCCAACTCCGCGAGCGCCTTCTGCGCCTGCGGGTGGTCCGGATGCTGTTTCAAAAGGTCCCGGAGCACGTTCCGCGCTTTCTCCGGTGCTCCTTCGAGCGCGTGAACCCGGGCTAGATTGAGATAGGACTGGTCGAACGCCGGAGCCACCCGAATGCACTCTTCGAAACTGGCAACCGCCTGATCTCTGCGGCCGGTTCGGAGATAAAGCACGCCCAGATTGTTCAGCGCTTCGGGATATCCCGGACGAAAATGGAGTGCGTTCTGCAGGTACTCGTAGGCACGGGCGTTGTCATTGGTTTGTGCATACACCATTCCCAGGCTGTAGTTGGCTTCCGGATCCTGTGGATGAACTGCCAGAGCGTGCTCCAGAACCTTGCGCGCTTCCTCCCATTGCTTCAACTGCCGGTAAGCGTTGCCGAGATTGTCGAGCGCAATCAGGTGATCGGGGCTTAGGCGTAAAGCCTGCTGAAAATAACCGACGGCTTCCTCCGTGCGACCCTCCTGGGTCGCAATCAAGCCCAGGTTGTTCCAGGCGTTCGGCAGCGTATCGGGATAGCTCGCCTGCAATTTGGTGGCGCGTTCGAATGCTTCGCGCGCTTCCGATTGCTTGTGCTCCTTGAGGTAGACACTTCCTAATCCATACAGCGCTTCGGCGCTGGAAGGATCGTCGCGCAATGCAATGAGAAACGACGCTTTCGCCTGATCAAAGTACTCCCTCTGAAAGAAGACTGAGCCATACGAGAGATAATTGCGCTGAAACTCGGAACTCTCGATCACACCAGCAAATGGCAACGCTTTCGCCAGTCGCTCCGCCGGGTTTTCGGGAATCTGACGAAAGTCCTGATCAACATGCTCGACGTTCACCGGCCCCTGATAGATTTTGACGATGTCGCCCTTCCCGTTGACGAGGAATGACGTTGGGAGGGTAAGATCGCGACGCCGGTCAAACAAAAAACGGTAAACGATGTTGTACAAGCCAGCGATATCTTCGCTGGCAAGCACGATGGGAAACGAAAGCCGACGTTGCTGAACGAATTGGCGCAAAGCTACGGGATCCAACGGGTCATCCACATTCAGAGTGAGCAACTGAAGGCCCTGTGCGGCCCAGCGTCGGTGCTGCTGTTCGAATGCCTCCAGATCTCTTTGGCAATCGGGCGACGCCGAGGTCCAGAAACTTAGGAGCAGAGGCTTGCCTTGAAGTGCCTGGAGTGTTCGGGCTTTTCCCGCCAAATCTGGCAAAGAAAAATCAGGCGCTGTAATTGGGACGAGCAGCCAGGATTCGACCACCGCGGGGAGCGTCTCGCCTGATGGTGTGGGTGCTTGCGTCAGGCTAGGACCCGGAGCGTGGGTGAATGGCTCCAGGCGTGGGGTAGCAGTGCCCTCTTCCACCCAGATTCGATGATCCACTGGCAGGTTCTGCAGGTCCTGAACGAGGCCGCTTGGCCAGCGGATGGAAGCGCGCACCGGACCTTTGGCAGCGCCCATTCCGAAGAACACTTCCTTGGTGTGCTGCGACAGAAAGCCGGAACCCGCCTGCAGCATTCGAGTTTGACGGCTGGATTCGCATTCCACCGTAATGGCAGCACCGATGGCATCGCGATTGCTCCTAGTTCCTCGAAGTCGAAAGGAAATCGACGGCGGCAGGTCTTTGATCACGTTCTTCAGCACACGCAATTGTGGCGCGTTGCGATTCTTGAGCATGACTTCCAGCCGTCCATCGTGATCAAAGTCCGCCAGCGCGAACGAACGGCCATCTTCGACGAAGTCCATTCCCACGGTCCCGGAGACATCGGAAAAGGTTCCATCGCGATTGTTGGCGTAGAAAACGTTTCGTTCGTAGCCGCTCCAGGTTCCATCTGCCCGGATCAACTCATTGAGAGCGTTCCATCCTTGCTCGTAGTCTTGCGCGGGCTTCGCTTCGCCCGGGGAGTTCGCAACCACCTGCCGCCAGAAAAAACTGTTCAGGTCAGCTCGCGATGGTCCTGACACCATGCCATTGGCAACGTACAGGTCGGGAAAACCGTCATGATCGAAATCCCAGGCATCGCTCGACCACGACCAGCGGCCCATTTCCACTCCCGCAGAACTTCCGTCATTCTGAAAGATCCGCTCCGTTTTCTTCTCAGCACTCGGATTGCGGAATAGCGAGTTTCCCATGCTGTGCTTGCGGTACAAAGAACGTACCTTCTCGGGTGCGCGGTCTTGAAAGGCAGGTTGCGTCGTGATGCGTTGACCGGCGGCTGTCCACATGTTCGCCACGTAGAGATCCTCAGCGCCATCGTTGTCGTAGTCCAACCAGCAAACGCTCATGCCGGCGCCCACGTCTTCCATGCCCGTCTGTGCAGCCACATCGGTAAACGTGCCGTCGCCGTTGTTGCGGTACAGATTCTTCCGCCCGAAGTCGTTCACGACGTAGAGGTCGGGCCAGCCGTCACGGTTGTAGTCGCTCCAACCACAGCAAAAGCTGTAACGGGTGTTGTTCTGGTTGAGACCCGATTCGGCGGTCACGTCACGAAACGTTCCGTCGCGATTGTTGCGCATCAGGAAGTTCGGAGGACCGTTCTCGGCGTCGAAGTAAGGCAAGGGATATTTGTACTGATCCGCGCCCTGATAGTAGATGTACAGACAGAAATAAATATCGAGATAGCCATCGCGATCGTAGTCGGCGATCGCCGCTCCGGTGAAGGTTCCTTGCGGCGGTTGCGCGAAATGAAATGCGTTCGCCTGTTTGCGAAACTTTCCCTTCCCTTCGTTCACGTAAAGCACAGGGCCGTCGGTGCGGACGACGACCAGATCCTGGTGGCCACGGTTGCCGAAATCCGCAAACAGCGCGCAGGCAGTGTTCTCGAGGATCCCGAGCCCGGAGACGTCCGTGATGTCTTCGAAAGTTCCATCGCCGCGATTGCGATAGAGGCGGTTCGGCAAACCAGCAGGCTGGCAGATGTAGATGTCATCGAAGCCATCGCCATCAATGTCTCCCACTGCGACCCCGTTGTGCCCATAGATGTCGATGCCGCAGGCTTGATCAAGAATGGTGCGCCAGTAGTCAGACCCGTGCAGAATTTGCGCCGAGTAAGATGGGTTCCCTCCAAAGGCCTGCGATGCAATATCCACGAAAACCGGCGCGGAGGAGCGGCTCTGTGTCTCATAAAGCGGACGCCAGGAGCGGACGCGAAAGGAGGAAGCGGCGGATTTGCCCGCTTCCCACTCCAGATCCCATTCTCCGACACGTTGTTCCCGGTAAAAACCCTGTCCCGCACCCACGAACTCGTAGCGCACTCGAGTCTGCACGCGCATGGGCTTGTCCAAAGGAGACGCATCGATGCCGGTCACCTGGAACTCGGCGACCAGGATCTGCGTAAACGCGTCGAGAGCCGCCCGCAGCTCGTGCAGAAAGGCATCCCGACCCAGCGTTGCCTGCTCAGCGAACTGATTCCGACGAACTTCCACGCCGGCATTCTCGCGAAGCAAATGGGACGTGAGAGGCTTTAGGGATGCGCCTGAGAAATGATCACTGAAAACCTTCTCCAGCGCGCGCAGATCTCTTGGCGACTGCTTCAGGCCCGCACTCCATTCGGCGAAGATGGCCTCAATCTGCTCTGCGTACTTTTCGGTGATGAACCGGTCCGATCCTGCCTGCGTGTTGAGCACCAAGGCTTCCAGCGGCACCCTGGCTCGATAGTGAGGGTGCAGGTGGAAATTTCCGCCGGGCTGGACGGAGGGAGCGTCGATAAGTCGGGGAAATGCGAACCCGCTGAGACTCGGAGGAAGCAAGGCCAGCGACGCGGCTTGAGAACAGCGGAGAAGGAAGTCGCGGCGACCCTGATCGGCCAAAATACGATCTGCCGGATGTCGCTTCTTCCCTACCCGACTCAGAGTGATGCCCCCAGAAACTACGCGCAAGGAATCGAAATCTAACAGTCTGTGTTTCTGCTCGTCAAGGCAGCTCAATTTCTCTCAACTGGCATTGGCGAGAATCGGCCGGACTCATTGCAAATGGAGCGACGGGTGGCCTCGCCCGTCGTGCTCCTGGTTGTCCACCACGCGCCAAAATCCGCGACTATAATGGTTTCTCTTCATACGCTGTCATGGGGTCAATGCTCTCTCCAACAAGGACCATGCTGGTCGCGGCGACTTCATTCCTGCTGCTTGGTTCCTATATCTGCCACGCCCAGCAGGCGAATGACGCCCCACAAGCCGCTGCGGAACCAGTTTCCACCCATATAGGCAAAGGCTACGATGCCCTGAAACAAGACCGCTACGAGGAAGCCATCACAGAATTTCGCGCCGCGCTCGCGATGGATCCCAGCCTCGTGCTTAGGGCCCGTTTCCCGCTGGCCGTCGCCCTCTTCGAAGCCCACAAGAACGACGAGGCTCGTCAGGAGTTCGACGAAGTGCGGCGAGCAGTGGGCGAGCACCCGAACGTCACGTACTATCTGGGAAGGCTGGATCTGGAGAGTCTCGACTATGCCAGCGCCATCAAAAATCTGAATAAGGCCGTGCTCAAGCCTCCCTTTCCCGACACCGCGTATTATCTCGGCTTTGCCTACCTCAAGCAGAGCGATCTGCCCAACGCGGAGAGGTGGTTGAAAGAAGCTGCCCGCCTGAATCCGCGGGACTCGCGCGTACCCTACCAACTCGGCTTTGTCTATCGCAAGCAAGGCCACGAGGACAAGGCGAAGCAGTCGATGGCTTTTGCCCAGGAGCTGAAACAAAAAGAGGGCGAAGACAGCCAGATCAAGGCGGAATGCGGGACAAAACTTCAGCAGGGTCCACGCGAGGCCGCGCGGGCTATCTGTGACCGGCTGTACGATCCCGACAATCCCGAGAAGCTCACCTCTCTGGGCATGCTTTACGGACAGCACGGCGATCTGGAGGCCGCGCTCAAGCCGCTGCGCCGGGCGGCCGAGTTATCGCCGCAAGCCCCACAGATGCAATACAACCTCGCGCTGACGTATTTTCAGCTGAACCAGTTTGAGAACGCGCGCAAGCCCCTGGAGCCCGCCGTCAAGCGTTGGCCCGATGTGTTTCAGTTGAACGCCCTCTATGGCGCGGTGCTCATGAAGCTGGGCGACCTGCAGCCGGCGTATGAGACGTTGCGCCACGCGCGCGAGCTGAATCCCGAGGACCAACCCACCGCCGAGATGCTGTATGCAACCACGATGGATTTGGCACATAAGGATGAGCTTTCCCAGCAGTATTCCGAGTCGCTTCGATACCTGGAAGAAGCCGCGAAGTTGAAGCCGCAGGATCCGGAGCCGCATCGCCGGATGGCCCAAATCTACTCGCTGACCGGGCATCCCGCCGAAGCCAAAAGCGAACAGGAAATGGCGGAGCAGTTGGCGAAGAATAGCGGATAGTTCTCGTGCGTCGGAACCCTGGTCACAACGCCAGCGCCCACGCAAATCCCTATAACCTGTCATTCCGAAGCCGAACGCGGCGGAGGAATCTCTTTCGGCACGCCAGCCTGCTTGATCTGCGTGAAGCAACTAGTCTCCGGTTTCCCATGGAACGGCCAGTGGTCCCTGCTAGTTGTTTACGAAGATCTAGCCCCAAGAAACAGTTCTGCAATTCTGCCTCCCGGTTTACAATTCAGGCCGCCGATTTCTAGCCTTTGCGGATTCTTTGATTCTTCGACTCTATGAGAAAACGGGAAGTTCCTGAACGACAGCGGAAGCAACTGCTGCGCAGCGCCCGGGCCGCAATGAAGAACGCCTATGCGCCCTACTCCAAGTTCCGCGTGGGCTCCGCGGTATTGACGACTACCGGCAAGGTGTTCGTCGGGTGCAACGTGGAGAACGCCTCCTACGGCATGACGAACTGCGCTGAGCGGACTGCCATTTTTTCAGCCGTCGCCCAGTTGGGTCCAAAGCTTGAGCTGAGCGCGGTCGCGGTCGTGAACGATCATGGAGTTCCCTGCTCTCCCTGTGGAGCCTGTCGGCAGGTGATCTACGAATTCGGCCCGGACGCGACGATCTTCTTCCAGGGCGCGAGGGGCGAACAACAGGCCCACATCACCCAACTTCTGCCGGAAGGATTCCGGCTGAAATGAGCGCGTCGGAAGGCACTCCCATCCGCGCCATCGATGTCATCCGCAAGAAACGGGATGGCGGCGAACTCACGCGCGCGGAAATCGAAGCGCTGGTCGGCGGCTACACGGCCGGCACCATCCCCGACTATCAAGCCTCGGCCTGGCTCATGGCGACGCTGCTCAAGGGCATGACCCGCGCCGAGACGGCCGCGCTCACCGACACCATGTTGCATTCGGGCGAAGTGCTGGATTTCTCCGACCTGCCCTCGCGAAAAGTCGACAAGCATTCCACCGGTGGCGTCGGCGACAAAACTTCGCTGGTGCTCGCGCCCTTGGCCGCCGCGGGTGGGCTCACCGTTCCGATGATCAGCGGGCGCGGTCTTGGTCATACCGGGGGCACGCTGGACAAGCTTGAAGCAATCCCCGGTTTCAACGTGAATCTGCCAGTCGCGGAGTTCCGTCGAATTTTGGAAACCTGCGGCTGCGCAATGATCGGCCAGACTGCCGAAATTGCTCCTGCCGATCGAAAGCTCTACGCGCTGCGCGACGTCACCGGCACCGTCGAGAGCCCTTTCCTGATTTGCGCGTCCATCATGAGCAAGAAGCTCGCCGAGGGCATCGACGCGCTGGTTCTCGACGTAAAAACCGGCTCCGGCGCCTTCATGAAAAGCGAGAAGGATGCCGCCTATCTCGCCGAGTTGATGGTGGAAACCGGCGAGCGCATGGGCAAAAAGATGGCCGCGCTAATCACCGACATGGATCAGCCTCTCGGCCGCTACGTCGGCAACGCGCTCGAAGTGGTCGAAGTGTTGGATGTGCTGCAGGGGGAAGGTCCAGAGGATTTGCGCGATCTTTGCCTGGAACTTGCCGCGTGGATGTTCCTTTTGGGCGGAAGCGTATCCAGTGTGGAAGAAGGGAAAAAGCTCTCAGAGAAACTCATACGCTCGGGCGAAGCACTGGAAAAATTTCGGAAGATGGTGGCGCTTCAGGGTGGCGACGCACGAGTCGTGGACACTCCCAGGCTGCTGCCACAGGCAAAGCACAAGATGGATGTCGTGAGTGCGAAGGCTGGGTACGTTACCTCCATCCAGTGCGAACGAGCCGGAACCGCATGCGTGATCCTCGGCGGAGGCCGCGAACGCAAGGAGGACTCCGTCGATCCGGCGGTGGGCTTCGTGCTGCACAAGAAGGTTGGCGATTCCGTATCGTCGGGCGAGTCCCTGTGCACTTTGCATTACAACTCGGAAGCGCTCGGCGCGCGCGCGAAAGCAATGCTGTTAGAGAGCTTCGAAATCGGGAGCGCGCCTCCGAAACACAAGCGGCCGCTGGTTCATCGCGTCATCACCAAGTCCGGGGAGAAAAGCTAAATGGGACGATTTACCGGGATTCTCGGTCTGCTTACCATGCTGGGCCTGGCGTATGCATTTTCGACCAATCGTCGCGCCATTCGCCTCAAGACCGTCGCCTGGGGTCTGGGGCTGCAAATCGCCTTTGCCCTGTTCGTCCTGAAGGCGGATATCGGCCGCCGCATATTTCAGGCTGCCGGAAATGCCGTGAACCGGCTGTTGAGTTACTCCTTTGAAGGCTCGAAGTTCGTGTTCGGCGAACTCGGCAAGCAAGGCTCTTCCCTGGGTTTTTATTTTGCATTCCAGGTATTGCCCACCATCATCTTCATCGCTGCCTTCTTCGCCGTGCTGTATCACTTCGGCGTGATGCAATTCATTATCAAGCAGGTTGCGAAGGTTATGACCCGCGTGATGGGCGCAAGCGGCGCGGAATCGTTGAACGTCGCAGCCAGCATCTTCATGGGGCAGACCGAGGCTCCGTTGACCATTCGCCCCTTTCTCCCCGACCTGACGAATTCCGAGTTGATGACCGTCATGACCAGCGGGATGGCGCATGTTTCCGGTGGCATCATGGCCGCCTATATTGCGTTTGGCATCGATCCCAAGCACCTGCTGAGCGCAGTCATCATGACGGCGCCGGGCACGCTGTTGATGGCGAAAATGCTGGTGCCGGAAACCGAGCAGCCGAAGACGGCCGGGCGCGTGGTGATGAACGAAGAAGAAATGGCCGCCGAGAAAAGCGAGAACCTGCTGGGCGCGATTTCCCGCGGTACCACTGACGGCCTCCACCTGTCCCTCAACATTGCGGCCATGCTGATTTCGTTTCTAGCACTGATCGCGTTGACCGATGCAATCCTGGGAGGAGTTCATAACGAACTGGCGCATGTCGGCATCGGCTGGTTTCCCGCCAGCATGGAAAAAATCTTCGGAGTCCTGTTCGCGCCCATCGCCTGGTTGATCGGGATTCCCTGGCACGATTGCCCGATCATCGGCAACTTGTTGGGCACGCGCATGGTGTTGAACGAATTGGTGGCGTTTTCCATGCTGGGCCCGCAAAGAGGGATGCTCGACCCGCGATCGTTCACGATTGCGACCTTTGCCCTCTGCGGTTTTGCGAATTTTAGTTCGATCGGCATCCAGATTGGCGGCATCGGCGCGCTCGCTCCCAATCGCAAAGGCGATCTGGCACGACTTGGTGTGCGCGCGATGTTGGCTGGAACCATGGCGAACCTGATGTCCGCCTCGATCGCCGGGATGCTCTACTGATCGGCTGCTCATCGCTCGAAGAGCTAAATGGCTAGCGTAGTGTGCCGAAAATATCCGAACAAAGTCGGCCAGTTCTAGCCCGAAGTTCCGCGCCCTCAGCGGCTAAGCCGTCCTTTTCAAGCCCTTCATGCGGCGCGGCTGAAGCCGCGCCCTTTCAAAACACCACAAACTTATAGTGCGAACTAGCGGGATACCGAACCAGCTACAACGCTGAAAAAGCTGGGTTCGCTAGGACTCTGACAAATGTAACGCTTTGAAAGGGCTCGGCTTTCAGCCGAGCCGAAAAGGGTACAAAAATTGAATCCGGCTTTAGCCGGAGGTTGCGGCCTCATTCTGAAATCGAATTTCATTTTCTTAAAGCTTAGTTTTGTGATTAGAAGCCCCAGGATCGATCAACGCGCCTCCGGATGACCCAACCCATCAACTCACCCTCGAAGTACGCCTATATGCGTTCTAAACGCCCCTAGCGGGCATTCTGGAGATCGTTGGCGGGTACTTTTTCGACTTGCGAATTGCCTTTACCGGTCTCTCCTGTACGTAGCTAAAAGCTAATGTCTTGAGCCGGGAAGACTTGGCCGCAATTTGCCATCCCTCCGGCAAGCGCAAACAATTTTGTTTTGCCAACAACCAACCACCAAGGACCAACGACTGGATCCCGCGTCACGAGCCCGACCAAACCCCTTTCTGTACAAGCGAGGCAACTTCGTATAACAATTGACGGCAAGCCTTTCATCCGCCGGGGATTCGGCCGGCACCCGAGGGGATCAGACGCTTGTATTTCAGGCCCAGGACGCTGCACGAGGCGGTGGACAATCTCGCTGCCCACGGTGGTCAGGTTCTGTCCGGGGGCACCGATTTCTATCCGGCGCTGGGAGAGCGGACGATTTCGTCTCCTGTGGTCGATGTCTCCGGCGTCGCCGAACTTCGTGGAATTTCGATGGAATCGGATCACGTGCGGATCGGTGGCCTCACGACATGGACGGACGTGCTCCGAACCCCTCTTCCCCGTTGTTTCGACGCGCTGAAAGCTGCGGCCCGTGAGGTGGGATCGGTCCAGATTCAGAATCGCGGCACGGTTGCGGGAAATCTCTGCAATGCTTCACCCGCCGCCGATGGGGTTCCGCCCCTGCTCGCGTTGAATGCGGAGGTTGAGCTGGTTTCAAAAGAAGGAAAGCGCAAGCTTCCGCTTTCAAACTTTATCGTCGGAAATCGGAAGACGTTGCGCCGGCCGGACGAGGTGCTGGCGAACATCTTTGTGCCGCGAGACCTCGATCAGGCGCAGTCGTCGTTTTTGAAGCTGGGATCGCGACGCTACCTGGTGATCTCGATCGTCATGGTGGGCGCGATAGTGAAGTCAGATCATACTGGCCGCCTCGAAGAGGCGCGGATCGCCGTCGGATCGTGTTCCGTAGTCGCGCAGCGCTTAACCGAACTTGAGCGTAGCCTGCGCGGCGCGAAGGCGGTCCCAGGTTTCAGCAAATTTGTTTCCGCGGAGCATCTGGCGCCTCTCTCTCCGATTGACGACGTACGTGCAACAGCAGCTTATCGCCGCGAGGCTGCCTTGACTATGGTCCAACGAGCGCTCGAAGCCTGCGTGGAGGCCCGCTGAGATGCTCGCAACTCCGCCCATCCCGCGTGATGTACACCTGTCGCTCAGCTTCACCGTGAACGGGAAACCGGTCACCGTCGTCGCATCACCAGGCGAGCGGCTGACGCGTGTGCTGCGGGAAGACCTGGGCCTCACCGGAACGAAGGTCGGCTGCGATGCGGGTGACTGCGGGGCTTGCACCGTGCTGCTCGACGGCGAACCGGTGTGCGCGTGCCTGGTGCCAGCGGCTCAGGCGGAAGGTCACGAAATCACGACGGTCGAGGGCCTGGCCGGGCGCCCACCCTTGTTCGATCGGCTGCAGAAAGCATTTTTGCAGCATGGAGCGGCGCAGTGCGGCGCATGTACGCCCGGGATGCTGGTCGCGGCCACCACATTGCTCGAGAAGCATGAGCATCCGGCTGAGAATGAGGTCATGGACGCGTTGGGCGGAGTTCTTTGCCGCTGCACGGGATACAGGAAGATCATCACTGCGGTGCTTGAGGCCGGAGCTGAAAATGTTGCGCCCGTCTCTCCAACCTCCGGCTGTGCGGTAGGAGCGCGGCTGGTTCGTCTCGATGGGCAGCGCAAGGTGGACGGCACCGAAATCTATGGAGCCGACGAGTGCCCCGCAGCGGCGCTAGCCGTGCGGGCGATTCGCTGCCCACATCATCGTGCCCGTTTTCAGTTTGGAGATCTGGACGAGTTCATTACCAGCCATCCGGGCATTCACGCCATCTTCACGGCCAAAGATGTGCCGGGGAAAGATCCCTACGGCGTGATCCCAAGCTTCGCGGATCAAACTGTATTCGCGGAAAACGAGGCGCGCTTTCGCGGAGAAGCGGTCGCTATTGTCGTGGGTGAGCAGGCGGCCGTCGAAGGGCTGGACCTCGCGAGCTTTCCGGTGGCGTGGGATGAACTCGAACCGATCACCACGATTGATGCCGCTCTAGAGCATGGAGCCGAGCTGATACATGCAAGTCGTCCCAACAACGTGCTCACAGGAGGACGCGTTGTCCGCGGCGAGGTCGAGCGCGCGTTGGCTGAGGCGGATGTGGTCGTGGAAGACGAATACGAGACCGGCTTCGTCGAGCACGCTTATATCGAACCGGAAGCGGGCTTCGCGCGGCGCGTCGGCGACGGCATCGAAGTTCAGGCGTGCACGCAATCGCCCTACATGGATCGCGCCGACATCGCAAAGATCCTGGACATCGCACCGGAAAAGGTCCGAATCATCCCAACCGCAGTGGGCGGGGGTTTTGGCTCGAAGCTCGATCTGTCGGTGCAGCCGTTTGTCGCGCTCGCGGCATGGCATTTGAATAAGCCGGCGCGGATGGTGTATTCACGCTTTGAATCAATCCTTTCGACGACCAAGCGCCATCCTGCGCGGATGCGGTTATGCGCGGGCGCTTCTCGTGACGGCAAGCTCGTCGGGTTGGATTTTTCGGCCGACTTCAATACCGGCGCTTACTCTTCCTGGGGGCCGACGGTGGCGGCGCGAGTCCCGGTTCATGCATCCGGGCCCTACCAGGTCCCCAACTACCGTGCAGTGACGCGGGCAGTGCACACGCATCTGGTGCCAGCCGGAGCGTTCCGGGGCTTTGGCGTGCCGCAGACGGCCATCGCGCAGGAACAGGTTTATGACCAGCTCGCCGACCGGCTCGGCATGGATCGCCTGGAGTTCCGCATTCTGAACGCATTGGATGATCACTCACCAACCGTGACCGGCCAGGTGTTGGGTGAGGGCGTCGGCATTCGGGCATGCCTGGAAGCATTGCGCCCGAGGTGGTCGGCAGCGCGCGCTGAAGCGACCGCATTCAATGCGACCGCCACCGGTCCGATCCGCCGAGGAGTTGGGGTGGCAGGCATGTGGTACGGCTGCGGCAACACCTCCCTTCCCAATCCGTCCACGGTGCGCGTCGGATTGAAAGCCGATGGACGGATAGCGTTGCATCAGGGCGCGGTCGATATTGGACAAGGATCGAACACGATCGTCACGCAGATTTGCGCCGACGCGATGCAGGCGCCCATCGAGCGCTTTGATCTCGTTTCCGGAGACACCGCCATTACGCCGGATTGCGGAAAGACCTCGGCGTCGCGCCAGACCTTTGTGACCGGCAAGGCCGCCGCGATGGCGGGAGAAAAATTGCGCGCAGCGATTCTGCAACTGGCCTTTGCGGGTGAGAACGCGGCAATCCGGTTTCGTGATCATTGCCTGGAAGTGGAGGAGGGCGGCCGTAAGTGGGTGATCCATCTCGCCGAGCTTCCGCTTGACGAGTTCGGATACGTTGCGACCGCGGAAGCCACGTTCGATCCTCCGACCAGCCCGCTTGATGAAAACGGCCAGGGTGTACCGTACGCCGTGTTCGGCTTTGGGGCGCACATTGCGGAGATCGCGATCGATACGGAACTCGGAACCGTGCAGGTGCTGAGGATAACAGCCGCTCACGACGTGGGACGCGCCATCAACCCGACCCTGATTGAAGGACAAATCGAAGGCGGCGCGGCGCAGGGTCTGGGTCACGCGCTGATGGAAGAGTTTTTTCCGGGGAAGGGCGAGAATCTGCACGACTACCTGATTCCTTCCGTCGGTGACATGCCGCCGGTGGAGTCGATCCTCATCGAGGATCCCTCGCCAATCGGGCCGTTCGGAGCGAAAGGAATCGGTGAGCAGGCCGTCATCCCCACTGCCCCGGCAATCCTGAACGCGATTTACGATGCCACCGGCGTGCGCATGCGGCGGATCCCAGCTACGCCCGATCGTATTCGCGCCGCAATTCTCGCCGCACAGAACACCAGGAGCAACCGTGCCTGACGACGATGCCATTCGTTGCGACGCCTGCCCGGTGCTCTGCTACATCAAGCCCGGCAGACTGGGAGCCTGCGACCGCTACGGCAATCGTGATGGCCAACTGGTGCGCGTCGATCCGCACGTGGTGCTCGATCGCGCTCTGGCGCGGGGCGCTTCGGTGGTTCCGTTCCTTGAACGCGAGCAGGAATGGGACGGCAATATCGTGAGCGCTCCCAAGACCTTTGTGACTGCCATCGGAGCGGGCACGACCTATCCCGACTACAAGCCTGCGCCCTTCATTATTTCCTCGGAAGTCGAGGGCGTGGATATGGTCACGGTCGTCACCGAGGGAATCTTCAGCTATTGCGGGGTGAAGGTGAAGATCGACACCGACCGCCACCTCGGGCCCGAGTGCAATCTCGTGCGCGCCCAGGGCGAAGCTGTGGGGCATGTCACGACCGGTGAATACGGCTCGCAGATGCTTTCCCTTGGCGGAGTGCGTCATCTCACGGGCGGCAGCCGCCGGGAAGGTACCGTCACTTGCGACACGTTGCTGAATCTATGCAATGGCAAAGCTGTGGAGCTGAAGGTCGATGAAGGCGCTGCTGTCGTCGTGCAGGCGGGAAAGCCGCCCATCATCGACGACGTGCTCGAAGAGCGCATGCGGGTGGGCTGTGGCTCCGCAACCATCGGGATGTTCGCCAAGCAATGGTATGGCAAAGTCGATGAGGTGGTGGTGGTCGACGATCACATCACGGGCGTGCTTTCCGAGCACCAGGCGGGAAAACTGCTGGGCGTGCCGGAGACAGGAATCAAGATCAAAGGGCGGCGTTCCACGCCGGGACGCTATTTTCAGGTCGCGGAACCTGGGACGGCATGGGGCGGCACCAACATTGAAGACCCGCTGGCGATCCTGCAGCCGTTCAAAGCGAAGATCGCGTGGCCCGGACTTCGCCTGCTCATGGTGAGCACGACGGGCGAGCATCACGCTTATTTCGAACTCGACGAGGCGCTGCGGCCTGTGCAAAAGGATCTGCCCACCACGTTGAGCGAATCGGTAGCGCGTATCAAGGAAAATTGCGAGCCGGCCCTGTGCACGGTTCTTTTTATGGGCGGCGCCGGCGGCTCGCTGCGGGCCGGCGTGACCGAGAATCCGGTGCGCCTCACGCATTCGGTGCGCGATGCCTTGACTCGCGTGACCTGCGGCGGCGCTCCAGTCTACATCTGGCCGGGCGGCGGGATCACATTTATGGTCGACGTGAGCCGTATGCCCGAGAATGCCTTCGGTTATGTGCCGACCCCGGCTCTGGTTGCGCCCATCGAATTCACATTAAGGCTGCAGGATTACGCCGATTTGGGCGGCTACATGGACCATGTTCGGGCGCTAGCGTCGATCATGCCTGAAGAGGGTCATCGCCACGTTTCCGCGCGTCCCGACAATCCCTGGCCGCTGTTCCCTGCCAAGACACCGGAGTCGCAGTCGTGAGAGAGCGAGCGGAGATCCGACTTCTTCCGGATGGACGCCGGCTCTATCTGCACGACGGCCCTATTGATGTAATACTTGAGGCATTCGGCACAACTAGCGAAACAACTTCAGCATACGATGCAGCTGCCCGACGCTTCGTAAGCGTGCTCGATGAACTGTGCGGAGAGCTTTCGATTCTGCGTCAGCCGCTCACGGCCGACAGCAGGCAACCCGTGGGGACTGTCGCGAAGCGGATGGCGAGGGCCGTCGCGCCCTATGCCGCTCGCACCTTCATCACGCCCATGGCAGCGGTTGCGGGTGCCGTGGCGGAAGAGATCCTCGCCGCGATGACCGGGGCTGCGCATTTGGAGCGCGCTTACGTGAACGATGGAGGCGATATTGCTCTCCACCTCGAGCCGGGCCAGCAATTCGTAATCGGCCTGATTGACGACCGGCCGGATCGGGCTTCACTGTTCGGCACAGCCGTGCTGGAGGCGAGTGAACCGGTGCGCGGGATTGCCACCAGCGGCTGGCGAGGCAGGAGTTTCTCTCTCGGAATCGCCGACGCCGTTACCGTGCTTGCGGATCAAGCGGCCATGGCGGACGCAGCCGCAACGATCATCGCAAACGCCGTGGACCTGCCCGAACATCCCAATGTGTTCCGCGTACGCGCGCGGGACGTCGCTCCCGACAACGATCTGGGCGATCATCTCGTGACCCAGGGCGTTGGTGATCTCACCGCGCAGGAGATCGGCACGGCGCTCGACGGCGGCGAGACTCGTGCTCGGACACTGTTGACCGAAGGCCTTATTCGCGCTGCCGCCCTCCATCTTCGCGGCCAGACTCGCATCGTCGGATTTCCGTTACACTCGAACACGCTCGGAAATCACGCTGGCGATCGGAGCCTGGTGCATGCCTGAGGTTGCGGTTCGAAAGAAACTGACAGCCGTCGAAGAAATTTTTCACGAGGGAGGCCCGGTGGCCGCGTCTCCTCTGCGCCGTGCGGTGGCGATCGCCGTGATTCGCAATCCATACGCGGGCGGATATGTCGCGGACATTGCCGGATTCATGGACGATCTGAAGCCGCTGGGTCTGGAGATGGCGAGATCGCTCGTCGCAGCACTGGGTGGCACGGCCAGCGTCGTCGAAGGCTATGGAAAAGGCGCCATCGTTGGCAGCGCAGGCGAACTTGAACACGGGGCGCTCTGGCACGTGCCCGGCGGCTACGCGATGCGCGAAGTTCTGGGCGGCGCGAAGGCCATTGTGGCATCCACGAAGAAAGTCGGCGGCCCCGGAACTCGGCTGGATGTGCCGATCACGCACATCCATGCTTCCTACGTGCGCAGTCACTTTGACGCCATCGAGGTGGGGATCGCGGATGCGCCGCGCGCGGATGAAATCCTGCTCGCATTGGTCATGACGACGGGCGCCCGCGTTCATGCCCGCGTGGGCGGACTGAAAGCGTCCGAAATCAAGGGAGAGGATGGGCTGCGATGAAGGCCAGTATCCGCAAAATCGCTGTCTTTCTGGAAGAGACACGCACCGAAATGGGCAGGAAGGTCGATCCCCCGACGCGGCGGGCGGCCGCGGTCGCCGTGATCGAGAACCCGTGCGCCGGCAAGTACGTCGAAGATCTTTCAGAGCTGATGACAATTGGGGAAGAGCTTGGCGAGTTGCTTACACAACGCGCCGTGGCAGCCTTGGGGATTACGCCCAGCACGGCGGAGAGCTATGGCAAGGCGGCGGCGGTCGGAGAAAATGGCGAAATCGAGCATGCGGCCGCGATCCTGCACCCGAAGCTGGGCGCCCCGGTGCGCAAGGTCCTCGGCAAGGGAGCGGCGTTGATCCCCTCTTCCAAGAAACGAGGCGGACTTGGGGTGCCGCTCGACATTCCCCTCGGCCACAAGGACGCCGCCTTTGTGCGCAGCCACTTCGATGGCATGGAAGTACGCATCAGTGACGCGCCGCGGGCGAATGAAATCATGGTCGCGGTCGCGGTGACGGATAGTGGACGCCCCCTGGCGCGCGTCGGCGGTTTGACGAAAGATCAGATCAAGGGAGAAGACGGCTTGCGGTGATGTGTGCAAAGCCTGGTAAGAGAAGGTCTGCAGCCTCCAGACTGCAAATGCCCGTGCCGCAGCTCACAGAAGACGCCTTTCTTTGCGATCTTCGCGTTCCCTTTGCGATCTTTGCGGTTAAAGGCTCTTGTTTTTGGGCGCAAATACGAAAAGCTTGTAACACCAAAGTTCGCAAAGAACTGCCGCCAAGGACGCAAAGAAAGGCTCTCCACTTCGGGAGACCTGGATCCACTAGGATGTCACGATCTCAGGAACCCGCGTGGCCGGCGGCGTGTTGCGGCTGCGCTGCGCGCTCACCACGCCGTCAATCACCACCATCCCAATTCCGGGCAGATCTCCCGCCTGTATGCTCTTCAGAACGGTTGCCCCGGCGGAATGCTGCGCCTTATCCATGAATACAAAAGTGGCGTCGCGACCTGCGGCCACCAGTCCACCTGCGAGATTGCGAATTTTTGCCGTATTCCCGGTCGCAAAGCAGATGGCGATTTCCGCAGGCACGTTTCCCAACGATGCCAGCATCGCGATCAGGCGGATAATGCCCAGCGGTTGAACTCCCGACCCCGCAGGCGAATCGGTGCCGAGGATTACGCGCTGAAGTTGCGTTAGTTCCGTGGCGGTGCGCAGGGTCAGCAGGCCGGCGCGCTCGTTCCCGTTGTGCACGATCTCGAGCGCCCGCGTGGATCCGTCGCACAGAGCAATAATCTGCTCGTCGGGCAACGCCGTGTGGCCGCCGTTAATATGACCGATTACGTCAGCGTCGGCGGCGAGCACGATGTCTTTGTCAATCAGACTGGAACCGGGAATCGACGGTCCTCCAGTGTGAATGGTGCTCTGGATGCCGTATTTGCGAGCCCAGCCGACCATCTGGCGCGCGGTCGAGCCATCCTTCACACTGCCCAGGCCGACTTCGCCGAGCATCGTCACGCCGGCGGCGGCGAGGTCCTTGAAGTCCTCCTCGACCATGCCGTGCTCGATCACGGGCGCCCCGGCGTGGATCCGGACGCCGCCTGGGCGGAACGCGCTGAACGCGCGCTGCGCGAATACCGCCATCGCCTTCAGTCCGACGACATCTTTTGGACGACCGGGAGTGTGGACCTCGCCCGCGGAGATCATCGTGGTCACGCCGCCGTGCAGATAGCTGTCAATCCAGCCCAGTTGATTCTGACGCGGCGTCCAGTCGCCCGCCACAGGATGGACGTGGCTGTCGATCAGCCCGGGGGCAAGGGTTGTGCCTTTGGCATCGATGATGATTGTCGCGCGCTCCGCGTCGATGTCCTTCTCTTTGCCAATGGCTGCGATCTTGCCGTCGATCGCGAGAATGGTATCGGCATCGAGGATCGGCTTTTCCAGATCGCCGCTCAACAGCAGGCCAATATTTCGGATCAACAGGCGCGTTTTCGTGGATTCTTCCTGAGCCATGCCTTCACCCCGTTCGCCCGCAAAAACGAGAGCTGACCCGCGGGCACGTTCCGACACTGCCACAAGTCCGCCAGTATACAAACGAACGCGCCTGGCGAGCGCGGTAGAAACAAGGTAGCGCCGGCGTCTCGCCGGCCAATTCCGAGGGCGGGACGCCCTCTAGACAGCCGGCAGGATGCCGGCGCTACAAATCTCGCGTTTTCCCGCACGCTGTGAAGCCGTGTCGCGATTGCGCTATGCTTGTTGGAGAAGCATGATCGCTGACGATCTCATCTTGTGGGAAGTCGATACGCAGAAGGACTTCATGTTGCCGGGAGGCAAGCTGTACGTTCCTGGCGCGGAAAAGCTTCTGCGCAACATTCAGGAACTCACCGACGCGGCGCGCCGGGGACGCTGCTTCCTGGTCTCCCATGGCTGCTTCCATTCTCCAGATGATCCGGAGTTCAAAGTGTTTCCGCCTCATTGCGTGAAAGGGACGCCTGGAAGCGAGTATGTAGCGCAGGCGCTGACTGACAAGGTGGTGAGGGTAGCAAACGAGGACGGCGGCCTGCCCAAGGATCTCCTGGAATACAAACAGATTCTCCTCGAAAAGCAGACGCTGGACATTTTCGAGAGCCGGCATGCGGCGGCACTGGTGGAGAGTCTTCCGCGCGAAGCCGAATTCCTGGTGTTTGGAGTGGTCACGGAGTACTGTGTTCGTCTGGCAGCGAAAGGATTGCTGCAGCGCGGCCGACACGTGACCGTCATCGAAGATGCCGTCGAGACCCTTAATCCGGCCGAAGGTCAGCGCACAATCGCGGAATTGCGAGAACTCGGGGCGAAATTCACCACCACCGAAAAAGCGCTGAAGCGGCTTAGGCAGAAGGTCTAGAGGGAGTGCGCGGCGGGAGTTGACCTGACGCGATCTGATCTGAGTAGCGCCGGCATCTTGCCGGCAGGGGGGCGGGCAGCATGCCGCCATATAGCCGCCGGGACGGCGGCGCTACTTCCGCAAACATCCTTGCGGAGCATGGGTGGGTCCACGTATGATGCAGCCGTTTATGGCAACGAAGAGTACGTCTGCGAAAAGCGGGCTGCGTCAAAAGGCGCAGCTGATGTCGGCTTCTGAAATCGAGCGCACCCTGGTTCGCCTTGCCCACGAAATTGTGGAGAAAAATGGCGGGTTCGAGGGACTGGGGCTGGTGGGCATCCGCCGACGAGGCGTGCCGCTGGCCGAGCGCCTGGGAAAAATCATCCAGCGCATGGAGAGCTCCCCGATTCCGGTAGGCACCCTGGACATCACCTTTTACCGCGACGATCTTTCCACCCTGGGCCCCAAGCCTGTGGTGCAAAAATCCGACATCGGTTTCGATATCAAGGACAAGAGTATCGTCCTGGTGGACGATGTCCTGTTCACCGGGCGCACCATCCGCGCTGCACTCGATGCGCTGTTTGATCATGGACGGCCGCGCCGCGTGCAGCTCTGCGTCTTGATTGACCGGGGGCATCGCGAACTGCCGATTGAAGCAGCCTTCGTCGGACGCAACGTGCAGACCAGCATGGACGAGGTCATCGAGGTCAAGCTAACCGAGGTGGACAGCGCGGAAAAAGTTCTGCTGATGGAGAAGTAAGCGCGAGCAGTCAAGGAAAGCTGGAGTGCCTCTCTCGACCGCCTTGGCATCAGAGATAAACCAAGAGCTCACCACGAAGGACACAAAGGGCAGCACGAAGGCCACTTAAAGCAGCACGAAGGCCGCTACGGTTTCCTTCGTGTCTTCCTTCGTGTCTTCCTTCGTGTCCTTGGTGGTGGATTTTGTTTTTTGCCCAGGCCGAGCGGAGCTAGCGAGATTCAGAAATTTCCAGGAAATCTTTACAATCGCCAAATCGCCCACGTAATCTCGTGCGCATGAACTTTCCTCGGCTCCGACGCGGAACGCTTTCCGGCCTGGCTGTCATTCTTCTGAGTGCCACCCAGTGGGCGCAGCAATCGACCCCCGCTCACACCACCAGCGGCTCGCTCCAACAACCCAGCGCGGATCGGGCACGAGTCGACCTGCTCATCTCTGGCGGACTAATCCTCACCATGGACGGATCCCGCGCGACTTATGACGACGGCGCGATCGCCGTCAACGGTGACAGCATCGTTGCGGTCGGCCCACGTCACGCTGTCGAAGCGAAATACAGCGCGCCGGAAACAATCGACGCCCACGGCAAGATGATCGTCCCCGGATTCATCAACGGTCACACCCACGTGCCGATGACGCTGTTTCGCGGACTGCACGATGACGTCACGCTCGACGAGTGGCTCCGCAAATACATCTTCCCTGCCGAAGCCAAGAATGTCACCGAGGAATTCGTGCGCTGGGGAACAAGGCTAGCCGCCGCGGAACAGATTCGTGCCGGGGTAACCACCTTCGCCGACATGTACTACTTCGAGGATGCCGTTGCGGAAGAAACCAAGGCCGCAGGCATGCGCGGGGTACTGGGGGAAACATTTATCGATTTCCCAGCGCCCGACAATAAGAATGAAGCCGCCATGCTGAGCTATACCGAGGCATTCCTGAAAAAGTGGCAGGGCGATCCGCTGATTCACGCATCGGTCGCGCCCCATTCCATCTACACCTGTTCGCGCAAGACGCTCGAAGACTCGGCCGCATTGGCCCGGAAATATCATGCGCCCATTCTGATTCACGTCGCCGAAATGAAGAAGGAGCGGGACGATTCGGAGAAGCAGAACGGCATGTCTCCGGTGCAATATCTCGACAAGGTCGGCGTCTTGGGGCCGGACGTGCTGGCGGCGCATTGCATTTTCGTCGATGCCAACGATCAGAAGACTTTGGCGGAGCGGCACGTGGGCTGCGTGCATAATCCGTCGAGCAACATGATGCTCGCCAGCGGCGTCTCGCCCGTGCCCGAGATGCGCGCGGCCGGGGTTGCCGTAGGACTTGGGACCGATGGCCCGGCCGGCAGCAACAACGATCTCGACCTGATGGAGGAGATGGATCTCGCGGCGAAGCTGGCGAAGATTACGAAGATGGATCCTCTGGCCTTGAATGCGAAGGCCGTGGTCGAGATGGCAACCATTGAGGGCGCCCGGGCGCTCCATATGGACAAGGAAATCGGCTCACTGGAGGCCGGGAAGAAAGCTGATCTGCTTGTGATCGGGCTCGACGAACCGAACGCCGTGCCCATGTACGATGCCTATGCGCAATTGGCATATGCGCTCAAAGCCAGCGACGTGGAGACCGTGATCATTGGGGGACGCGTAGTCATGCGTGATCGAAAACTGCTGACCGTCGACGAAGCGGCAGCCATCGCCAAGGCGCGCGAGTACCAGAAGCATGTGGCGGCGTCCCTCGGAATGCAGTAGCGCCGGCGTCTCGCCGGCTTCACGGCGGACATCTCGCCCGCCCTCTTGGCGCGGCAACTATGCCGGCAAGATGCCGGCGCTACGCCATCTATCCGGCGCAGGTTATTTGCGAGAGCGCAGCTTCCAAAGAATCTGCCGCAACATGCCGAGCAATAGTTCCGCATCTCCGGCATCCAGGCGCAAGCGACGGACCAGGCGGCGCACTTTCGCCTCCGAAGTCTGCGACGCTTTGGGATTGAGATAGCCGCTGTCTCGCAACGCGTCGAGAAGAACCTCAGTGATTCGCTCGAGTTTCTCGGCCGAGGCGTGCTCAGCAGGGCCGATCGAAATTTTCGCGTGCCCGCTGCGCACAATTTCGTACAAGCAGACTGCGACCGCCTGCCCGAGGTTCATGGACGGATGCTTTTCACGAGTCGGAATGTGCATCAGCCAATGGCAATGGCTGAGATCTTCGTTCGAGAGTCCCGTCTTTTCCGAGCCAAACAGCAGAGCCACTAGTTGTGAGGCCAGGCTTCCGCGAATGCGCTCAGCACCTTCATCCAGACGATAAAGTTCGTGGTGCCGTTCTCGATCGCGCAGAGTTGTGGTTCCAACGACGAGAGAGCAATCCGCAACTGCATCGGCCACGCTTTGAAATTCCTCCGCATGTTTGAGCACCGCCGAGGCGCCCACGGCAGAGCGGGCCTCGCGAAACGCCAACTCATAAGGATTCACAACCCGCAGTCGCAGGAATCCGAAGTTACTCATGGCGCGAGCGGCCGCCCCAAGATTGAGTGGATTGCGTGTGGCGATCAGGACCATACGCAGATTTTCGGGTTCCAGTAGACCAAGCAAGACGAATATTTCACCACAGAGTCACAGAGTCACAGAGAGGACATAACTCTTTTGATCGTGCGGGCAAAGAGTCATATGCTGCATTCATCCCGATCGAATTATTGATTTGGATCTCATTTCTCTGTGTCTCTGCGCCTCTGTGGTGGACATTTTACGACGTGCCTTGTGCTGCAAGCCGAAGCGTGAACTGTGTTAACGTGACGCAGCCCGATTCAGGCATTGCAAACTTCTGAGGCGGTCTAGCCGTCGAATATTGCGGACAAGATCAGCCATACATCGTCTTCCGGGAGCAGCGAGATCAGCGAGATCATCGACGTGAGCGGAAACAGCACGGTGACAGCGGACTTCCCACAGCGCAGCACGAAGGCGGGAGGATGGCGGACGCGCATCGATCCGGCTTTCCTGCTGATCGCGGCCCTGCCATGGGCCGTCCTTCGTTTCGACGAGAGCTGGCTGTTCGGGTACGCGACCGGTCCGTTGGGGCTTATCGATCCCTGGGTGTACTTCGGATTTTTTTTCGACCTGATCCCTCACATTCGCGCCTTCAAGGGAGCTTACTTCACCACGCGACTCACATGGACCGTGCCCGGCGCTATCGTGTACCACCTCTTCCCGCCAGTGGTCGCCACCTACGTGCTTCATCTAACGCTGTTCTATGCGTCCAGCATCGCCCTCTATCTGATTCTGAAAATGACCGTGAGCCGGCGAGCCGCTGTCGTCGCAGTGTTGCTCATGGCGCTCCACTCCTATTTCTTGTGGAGCGTCGGCTGGCCTTACATGGATGGCGCGGCGAATACATACATGTTGTGGACGCTTTGCTCCGTCACTTTTGCGTGCCGGTCCGCGCACCCAAGACGATGGCTGATCGCGGCCGGAGCGTTCGCGGCCATGGCAGTCTACTGCCAGTTCTTCCTGATCGTGTTCGTGCCCGTGGCGCTGGGCTATGCTCATTTTGCGAAACGAACCGCAGGCATCCAATGGGAGGCGCCTTGGAAAGCTTTCGGCTGGGGCTTCGCCGCCATCACGCTGATTTTCGGCGTGTTCAACATGGCGGTGAATGGGCGGTTCCTGTTCTTCATTAATTCGGTGGGAACCGCGGCCAAACTGATCGTGCATCACAACCCTTATAACGCCCCCACGCACGCCTGGCTACTGGACGCGACCTGGCTGGTCGTCCCTGTGATTGCATTCGTTGGAGCAATTTTGTGCCTGCGCCGCAGCCAGACCCGGCAATCAAGTTCGAATGTAGAATTCCTGCTTTTTTGGCAGCGGTATTTTGTGCTCAGTTTTCTGACGATGCTGTTCTGGCAAATCGCTGGCCAACCAGTGCTGCAGCTCTTGCACTACACGAGCTATCTCATTCCCCCTGCATTTCTGGCCTTAGGATCACAGAGCGCGGTCCTCACGCAGCGCCTGACCCGAGCTCAGTTTGTTCTGCTTTGCGCGTGCGTTGCCGTTCTCTTACTGCTCCCGTTCGCCTTGCCTCTGCAATCGGGCATTGTAGTGGCCTTGCAGAGGTACCCTTTACTCCTGTCCCTGGGAACAGGCTTGCTGGCGCTCGTGATCCTCAACTCGCGAATTCGCTATGCCGGCGTCGCTGGTGTAATGGTGTTATGCCTAAGTCTGGCGACCTTGAATGCCACGTCGGGGCCGCACACTTGGAGGCATCGCACGGACGATCCCGCATTCCAGAAATCAGCGCTGTTGTCGATCGTCGATAGCGTTCGGATCGTGCAGGAACTCGATCCCAAGGGCAATGTATTTTTCTGGTACGACGGTGATGGGAAACTGGGACATTTGTATCGATCCGTGGCTTCCACATACTTGTGGTCCTACCGGCTCCAGAGCGAGGAATTCCCGAGCCTCGGGCCGAAGCTTCCACCGCTCGGACGACGCATTCTGATCCTTGCAGAAGATGGCGAAGGGGCGCTGCGACAGGCAGAGGCTTCGCTGCATCGCGAAGGCCTGCAGTCGGAATTCGTCACCAAACGCACGATTCACGAGGGGCCGTTCGCCTGGGACATGATAGAAATTCAAATCGAAGCGCAAGCTTCCCGTAGCGCCGGCATCTTGCCGGCCGGACTGCCGCCGGGACGACGGCGCTACTAACCATGGACTGGCAAGCCCTCATCCTGACGTTGAAGCTTGATCTGGTGGTATGCGCGCTGCTGGTGTTGATCGGCATACCGCTGGCGTACTGGTTATCGGTCTGTCGCTGGCGTTTGAAGTTCTTGTTCGAAGCAGTCATCGCGCTGCCTCTTGTTTTGCCGCCCACCGTGCTGGGTTTCTACATGCTGCTCGCCATGGGTCCGAAAAGTCCGCTCGGGAAACTTTATGGCTGGGCCTGGGGACGCGGCCTCCCTTTTACGTTTGAGGGCCTGGTGCTGGCATCGGTCATCTACAGTCTGCCCTTCATGGTGCAACCGGTGGCGGCGGCATTTTCCGCGGTCGATCCCAAGCTGCTGGCAGCTTCGGCAGTGTTGGGGGCATCGAGCATGCGAACATTTCTTCGCGTGGTCCTTCCTCTCTCGAGCGCCGGGCTGCTGACAGGCCTGGTATTGACGTTTGCGCACACGCTGGGCGAGTTCGGCGTGGTGCTGATGGTCGGCGGGAACATTCCCGGACAGACGCGGACCGTCTCGATCTCCATCTACGACAACGTGCAGGCGCTCGACTACACTGCTGCGGGACGGACCTCGCTGGTCTTGTTGATTGCCTCGTTCGCGATCCTCTGCCTGGTATATGCCTTCAACCGTGGAAAAACCTTTCTATGGCCCGCCCAACGCTAGTCCGTTGATCACACCGGGATTTGCGCTTGTCTGCTAGTCTGTTTCGGCGGTCTTGCATTATGGCCTGTCCATTTCAGTCACCGGAGAACAGAGACGATGAGATATCGGACCCTCGGTCGCACCGGCTTTGAAGTGAGCGACATCGCACATGGGCTGTGGGGGATGAGCGGCTGGAGTGAGTCGGACGACCAGCAATCACGCAAAGCCATTCAACTGGCGATTGATCTGGGCTGCAATTTCTTCGACACGGCGTGGGCCTACGGGAACGGTAAAAGTGATGGGCTGCTGGGCGAAGCGCTGGCCAACAATAAAGAGAAGCGGATTTATGCCGCGTCCAAGATTCCTCCCAAGAATCTGCAGTGGCCGGCCTCGCCCAAATACAAATACAACGAAGTTTTCCCCTCCGATCACGTGTTGAAGTACACGAAAATGATCGCGAAGAAACTGGGCGTCGAAGCGATCGACGTGCTGCAGTTTCATGTCTGGGACGACAGTTGGGCGGAGGAGCCGGAATTTCGCAACACCGTCGAACGACTAAAGATGGATGGCTGGATCCGGGCGTTTGGCCTGAGCCTGAACCGCTGGGAGCCAGAGAACGGCATCAAAGCGTTGCGCACCGGCCTGGTCGACGTGGTCCAGGTTATCTACAACATCTTTGATCAGGCACCGGAAGACAAGCTCTTCCCAGTGTGCCGCGAATTGAATATCGGAGTCATCGCCCGCGTTCCCCTGGATGAAGGCAGTCTGGGCGGCAAAATGACCCTGAAAACCAAATTTCCCGAGAGCGATTGGCGTTCGCGCTACTTCGGCCCTGAGAACCTAACCGAGACCATCCCTCGTGTCGAGAAGCTGAAGGAAATCGTTCCCGAGGGCATGAGCTTGCCCGAGATGGCATTGCGTTTCATTCTGGCCGACCCGACCGTGAGCACCACGATCGTTGGAATGCGGAAACTCTCTCACGTGCGTGAGAACCTGGCCCTTAGCGACGCTCTTCCCCTTGAGGCAGGGTTGCTGGCCAAGTTGAAAGAGCATCGCTGGGACCGCAAACCAAAACGCTGGTCGGATTAAAATCCCCATCCAGAAGGCGCACAAATTCAACGCACGAACGCCAGCGCTCGATCAGCAACTTTGATGGTTGAGCGGCGGCGCGCGCCAGTCGCGATGTTGTAGGCGACCAGCAGATGGTTCTCGACTACGAGAATCTCCTTCTCGCTGAGCCACCCCACCAGGTAAGCGTGCGGTAAAAAGGCGGAGCGCTTGCCTGGATCAACCGCGCTCACCACCTCGACCGCAGGCAGTTCCGTCAGTGCCTTGCGGATCCTGAGCGATTCGGCCGGATTGGCCTGCCCTTGCTCAGAAAGCTGAATGGGGGCGCTCGACTTCGCGCTCGCCTCGATCGTCATGGCCACGTGCGCATGTTCCGGAGACAGCTTGGCATTCTCGGTGAAGAAGCTGACATCGTAGTCCGGATTGTTGTATTTCGCACGCTCGTCGAAAAGGACCACGGTCTTGCCGGAGCTCAGGAGCAGCGTTTGATCGTTGCTCTGGTTTTCCCAACCGCAGCATCCGGTATCGAGCACCGCACTGATAACGACGGAACCATGTTCGGCCATGTCGAGCACCCTTTGCAGCGGCTGCGGCAGGTCGGTCGCAGACCACGTGCCCGCCGCTTGCTGATACAGAGTGCTGCTTAGATACTGGGTTTCTGTCTGGCCTTCGACCAGGCGGGTAATGATGAAGTAGTCTTCAACTCCCCTCTCCGGAACCCAGAATCGTGCCTCCGGACATGTCTCCGAACACGATCCGGTGGGACAGCGGCATTCCGGAAAGTCAAAGGTTGTCAGGTCCTGCTTCTGCTTTCCGCCATTGTCAGACTCCCAGGCCTGGAATGTGGTCGAGACCGACAGTTCCACGTTCTCGCGCTGCAGGCGGTTGTACTGGTTCGTAAACCAGAACAGGTGGGCACCATCGGCCGAGAGAAACGGCCAGGGCGCGGATTCGGTGACCTTCTGGTTCGAACCCGCCTGCGAGGAAATCCGAATGGTTTCGCGTCCAAGCATCTGGGCTGCGTGACCGTCCCAGAACCAGAACTTTTCTCCGGCCTTGCCAACATCGGGGGACGGATCTTCGCTATTAGGCGCGAACAGCATCTGACCCTGGTGGTTCACCTGGAAGATGCGGGGACTCTTCAGCACCTCATCCGGCACCGGGATGGTTTGCTTCGAAGCGAACGTGGCCGGGTCGCATTCGACGATTGAACTCCGAGCCGTCAGGACCCATATCCGCTGGCCCTGGCCGAAGGCCACAGTGCACAGGCACAGTACGCCCAGAAAACTCTTCCATGCTTGGAACGTCAAGATTCGCCCTCGGAACAATTCGAGCATTGTAAATGGGCGGGGTCCCACGCCCTAGGCTCTGGGCTCTGGCAGTGGACTTCAGACTTGAGCTTTAGGCTCTCAACTCCCTTCGCAGGTACAATATGTGCGAAACTAGAGGCCGATCATGACCACAACCAGACCTCTGCATCGCGAGGCGGCCACCTCGGAGATCCCTGCGGTTCCGCTGACAGTCGAGGGCTACAGTGCCCTGCACCAGATGATGCGCTTTCGCTGGACGGCGTGGCGAGCGCTGCGCGAAGGAGAGCGCCGGGAGATCGTGGGCGAAGCGGTTCCCGTCCTGGCAGGCATGGAGAAAAATGCGGGCGGGCAGTCTGCGTTTTATTCATTGCTGGGACACAAGGGCGACTTGATGTTCCTGCACTTCCGCGAATCGTTCGACGATCTAAATCGCGCGGAACTGCAGTTGGCGCAGTTAAAGCTCAGCCAGTATTGGGAGCCGACCACTTCCTATCTGTCCATTATTGAACTCGGCCTCTACGATTCGACCACCAAGGTGTACAAGAACCTGGTCGAACGTGGCATCGAGCCCCATTCCGACGAGTGGAAACGTGAGATCGGCGAGACCTTGAACCGCCAGAAGGAGGCCATGCGGCCGCGTCTCTACCCTGCGATTCCGACCCATCGCTACGCCTGCTTCTATCCCATGGACCGGCGCCGGGGCGAAGAGAAGAACTGGTATACCCTGCCTATCGAAGAACGGGCGCGCCAGATGGGCGAGCACGGCCTGGTTGGACGGCGCTATGCCGGAGAAGTTCGCCAGATCATTACCGGTTCCATCGGCTTCGACGATTGGGAGTGGGGCGTGGACCTGTTCGCCGACGACCCGCTGGTTTTCAAGAAATTGATTTACGAAATGCGCTTTGACGAGGTCAGCGCAGTGTATGCGCTCTTCGGCCAGTTTTACGTCGGCTTGCGTTGCCCGGCCGAGCAGATTGGAATGCTGTTGGAAGGCGAATTGCCGCCGGCGTCGAAGTAATCGCGTTTCCTGATTCCGTACATTTTGCGTGTGACCGGCTTCCTGCTTGCGCCGTGGGCGAGCTTCGAGTCGTGAATTATTCGTCGGAGGAGAATGCTGTGTCGATCTTTGGACTCATCGAATATGCGGACGCGAGTCCGGAAGTACGAACCGTGTACGACGACATCATGGCCACTCGCAAGACGGATTGGGTCAACAATTTCTGGAAGGCGATTGCGCATGACCCCGCTACGCTGAAGCGAACCTGGGAAGACATCAAGCAGATCATGGCGCCCGGAGCGCTCGATCCGCTCACGAAAGAGATGGTGTACCTGGCGGTCAGCGTCAGCAATCAGTGCGGATATTGCATCGCCTCGCACACGGCGGGAGCGCGCGGCAAGGGGATGACGGATGCCATGTTCAAGGAACTGATGGCGGTCGTGGGAATGGCTAACGAAACCAATCGCGTGGTCGCGGGTTATCAGGTGGAGATCGATGAGCAGTTTAGGACACCTTAGGCTCTAGGCTCTAGGCTCTGGGCTCTGGGCTTTAGCAACCAGGCTCTAGCGATCAGGCTCTAGCTCCTAGCTGCGAGCTTCTGGCTTTTGGCTCTGCTGTTGGGTTTCCTTCAGCTGGGCTTTCGAGATTAGCTTTTGCGCTTTAATTTTCGTTTTGTTTTGGCGGAGTTCTTGGATCGGGGCTGTTTCCTGGCTGCTGCAAACTTGAATTCGTGGACGCGCATATTCACGCGCCGGCCGCGGAAGGTTACCCCTTCGGATTCGAGGCGGAAACGCTGTTCGAATGCTGATTCGCCGCGCAGCTTGATTTCGCCGCCGGCGCCGACGATCCTGTGCCAGGGCAGTCCGGCGGTGATGTGCAGGGTTCGGACAACCTGGCGTGCGGCGCCAGGATACCCGGCAGCGCGGGCGATGGCACCGTAGGTGGAGACGTAGCCTCGAGGCACTTTGCGAATGGCAGCAACGATGCGTTCGCGCATTTGAATTTCCTTGTGGGATGCAACCCGACTATTGTAGGAGTTCGCCGCAAACGGTGCGAACCTCAGCGTCGGACAGACGAGGGCGTCTATCCCTACGCCAATCGGACAGACGAAGGCGTCCGTCCCCGCGCTGAGCATCTCGGCCGGAAGCGCGTGCATCCAACTCGGTCCAAAGGGTGGCGGCGTGCATTTTTACAAATCTTTACAGGAGCGTGGCAATGAAAGGCAAGTTCTCAAGGGTTCTTCCGCTCGGACTAGCATTGATCTGCCTGGGCGCCGCTTTACTCGCTGTCGGATGTGGGTCGAGTAGTTCGCGTTATCGTTTCGTACAGGCGTCCACCGGCGTTCCTACCAATGTCGACCTTGAGGTGGATGGGAAAAACGTTCAGACCTCCATTGGGTTCGGCCAGTCGGCGAGCTATCACAGCACCAGTTCCGGCTCACACAAGTTCGGCGTTTTTGCGACCGGCACCACTACGAATCCGTACGTCAGCTCTTCGGTTTCCCTGGGAAGCGGTGACACCACATTGCTCGCTGAAAACCCTTTCGCCTCGATTGCGCTCGCTCCCTACAAAGACGACAATACCGCGCCCACGACGGGCAACGTGAAACTGAGGATCATTCAGGCTGCGCCGACCGTTGCCGCCTCCCAGCAGGGCGTGGATGTCTACGTGGTTCCTACCGGCCAGGGCATTGCCGGCACGAATCCCCAAATTTCGAACATCTCGTACCCCAACGCGAGCAACTATCTATCTCTGTCCGCTCAAAGTTACGATGTGGTGGTCACCGTCAGGGGAACGCAGAACATCATTAACAGCCTGACGGGCACCTACCCGTTGACCTCCGGCCAGATCCGCACGCTCGTGATCCTCGACGCACCCACTGGAGGCGGGCCGTACGGTCTTCTCGAGCTGAATGATTTGAACTGATTCAGGCATATCCCTTTGCCTTGAGGCCAGTCGTTCACTCACCACAGAAAGGCTTTATGTTTTTCTCTGTGACTCTGCGGTGAATTCATCTTGGCGAGCGTATCCAGCGTGCCTCACAGCGCGGAGTACTAATCTAAGGCCGACTCGCTGTTTCGAGCGACCATGTAAAGATTCCTCCGCCGCGTTCGGCTTCGGAATGACAAGTTCGCGGGTGTGCCACAGAGCCACAACTCACAAGTTCGCCAGGGTGCTACAGAGTCACCGAGAAATGCTTGATGTTTCTCTGTGTCTCTGTGACTCTGTGGTGAATTGATTCTGGCAATCACATCCAGCACCCTTACAGTGCGATCCATCCCAGGTAAATCAGCCACAGCGAGCCCAGCGCGACCACCAACCAGAGCAGGACGCCCTGAATCAGTGGGCGATGTCCGACCCGTTTCAGGGTCGCAATCGAAAGTCCGGTTCCTATCAGATAGAGCGTGACGGTCAGCCCGATTTTGGCTACTTTGCTCAGAAACGCGTAGAGCGGCGCTCCCGCGGGAAGATATGTGTTGCACACGGCCGCGAGGCAAAAGAAAGCAATGAACCACGGCCATTGAATTCTGGCTTTGGCATGCTTGATGACCGCTGTGCCAAGGGAAAGCGGAACAATCCACAAAGCGCGCGCCAGTTTTACGGTCGTCCCGACCTGCAGGGCCGCGGAACCATACTTCGCGGCAGCGCCGACGACCGAACTGGTATCGTGAATGGCCAGCGCCGCCCAGAGTCCAAATTGCGTCTGGCTCAGCTTCAGCGCCGCTCCGATGAGCGGGAAAATCAGCAACGCCACCGAGTTCAGTACGAAGATGGTGCCCAGCGAGACCGCCATCTGCTCGTCGCTTGCACCGGTAATCGGGCCCACTGCGGCAATAGCGCTGCCGCCGCAGATCGCGGTGCCGGTGGAGATCAGGTAGGCAGATTTCCTCTCGACTTGTAGAAATCGGCCGAGCAACATTCCCATCCCCATCGCCACCGCAATGCTGAGAAGCGTGTACAGAAATCCGCTGCGTCCCGCGCGCAAGACGGCCTGCAGGTTCATGCCGAAACCAAGCCCCACCACCGACGCCTGTAACAGGAATTTGGAAAATCGCGCAGATTCCCGTGGGAAGGGATGGGTGAAGACAAGTCCGAATGCCAGTCCCATCGCCAGAGCCACAGGTGGAGACGCAAACCCGCTGGCGGCACACAGCAGGCCGAAAAAGAAAAACACTTTTGAGATCATGTTGGGGAGAAAACCGGGGAGCAACCTCTTCCCGGTTTTCAGAAAGTACTTACGCGGCCGCGCCCGTTCGCAGAGACTGGATCGCTTGCTCTTCTGTATCGTACACTTCGAAGATTGTCAGCAACTTGGTGACCTGGAGCAAATCACCTACGCGCTGCGTCAGATTCGAGAGCTTAATCGTTCCTCCGGCATTGTGAGCCGTCGTGTAGAGAGCTACCAGTGTCCCCAGCCCGCCCGAATCGATGTAGGTCACGCCGCCAAGATTGAGAACGAGTTTGTTCGTTTGGGTGAGCAACTTCTTCACCGAGTCGCGGAGTTCGGCCGATTCCTCTCCAAATACGATACGGCCATCGCAATTCACCACCAGGATTCCGTCCACCGTCCGAGTAGTAAGTTTGAGTTGCATACCGGGACTTCTCCTTGCGCTTTGAAAAACTCTGTCCGGCGAAAAGCCTACAGCCTTCGAGGCCGGTGCGCAAGGGATTCGAGGAGCAAAAAATATGGCTGCGTTCAAGCTTGGGAAGCGACCAGCAGCGCCCTTCTGCGGTCAGCGAAGCGACCGCCCATCGCGTATAATCGAGACTTCTCTTCCATGAGCTATCAGGTTCTGGCGCGCAAGTACCGTCCGCAGAAGTTCTCCGAAGTCATCGGACAAGAACATGTTACGCGCACCCTGAAGAATGCCATCGAGCAGGGGCGGTCGGCCCACGGCTACATTTTCAGCGGCCACCGCGGCATCGGGAAGACCACCATTGCCCGCATCCTGGCGATGGCCTTGAACTGCCGATCCCAGGATCATCCAATCCCAGAGCCCTGCGGAATCTGCGAATCCTGTACCGAAATCCGTGCCGGCAACTCGGTTGACGTGATCGAGATTGACGCCGCCACCAACCGCGGTATCGACGAAATCCGTGAACTGCGCGAGGCTGCACGCTACCGTCCCGCGCGCGACCGCTTCAAGATTTATATCCTGGACGAAGCCCACCAGATCACCGACGCAGCCTTCAACGCGCTGCTGAAGACTCTGGAAGAGCCGCCCGGGCACGTCGTATTCATGCTGGCGACTACCCAGCCGGAGGATATTCCGCAGACCATCCGCTCCCGCTGCCAGCACTTCAGCTTCCGCGCCGTCCGCTTTGAGGAGATCATGGGGCAGCTCCGCGATCTGCTCGGCAGGGAGAACCTTGAAGCGGACGAGGACGCCCTCGCCCTGCTCGCAGAAGCCGGCGACGGTTCTATGCGCGACGCGCTCTCCATCCTCGATCAGGCGATCGCTTCCAGCACCGGCCGTTTGACGGCGGAGGCCGTCCGCCAGTTGGTGGGCGCTGCGCCCTCCGGAGTGCTTGAGGAAGTCATGCAGGCGGTTTCCCGCAGCGGCAGCGAGGAAGTGCTCCGCTTGGCGGACAAGCTGATCAGTGAAGGTCAGAATCCGACCCACTTTGCGCGGCAACTGGTGCGATTTCTCCGCAACGCCGTGGTGGCCAAAGTAGCCGGCAAGGACTCGGCTCTGCTGCAGATCTCAAGCGACGAGCGGGCGCGAGTCGCCCGGATCGCCGACCTGTTCAGCGAGGAAGACCTCGCTCGCCATCTGCAGATCATGCTGCGCACCCACGGCGAGCTCGGCTACAAGCAGGAACAGCGCTTTCACCTGGAGCTCGGACTTTTGAAGATGGCACATGCCCAGCGGCTTTTGCCCATCGAGCAACTGTTGACGGAGGTCGCCGGAGCTGCGGGAACCGCGGGGCCGCGCCCGGCAAGCCGGCCATCTGTCATTTCGGACGCGCGCGTATCATCGGCTGCTCCCGCGCGTGGAAATTTTGTCTCGCCCTTTGCCGCCGATTCAGCTCGCAAGAGCAGCTCCAAGTCTGAGCTGTCGGCGGAATCCGGCCCGACGGCTGGTCCTCGAAACGTCGCCAACATGGGCGCTCCCGCGCCCGTGATCATGGGCAGCGCCGTTCCAGAACACGAGGACCGTCGGGGTCCAGCCGTGGCTCTCCAGGAATCGGCGCCCGAAGTAACGCCGCCCAGCATCGACAGAGTGCGCAACTCCGTCCTGAATGCCTTGGGAGAGGCCGGACAGCCCATGTTGGTCTCCATGCTTGAGATCGGGGAATGGGCGATCGAAGGGAGCGATGTCGTCGTGCGGCTTGCGGTCTCCGCCGCCGTGATCGACATGTCCGTCAGCGCCGACTCTAAGCGGCTCGCCATTGCTGCGGCGAGCGGCGTCATGGGCAGGCCCGTGAAGCTGAAAGTCCTACCGGGGGGAACCGCACAGGCAGCGCCAGCCCGACCGGCTTCCGCATCCAATGGTAGTGGGCGCGGGCGCGCTGAACAGGATCCAATTGTGCGCCGCATGCAGGAAAAGTTTGGCGCGGAGATCCGAACGATTATTGATCAGCGGGACAAGAAGTAGCGAGGCGCAGAATGGGTGGTTTCAATCTTCAGCAACTGATGTCGCAGGCCAAGCAGCAGTATGAAAGCCTGCAGAAAAAAATGCAGGAGACCGTGGTGGAAGCGTCCTCGGGGGGCGGCACCGTGCATGTCAAGATGGATGGCCGCAAGCAGCTGTTGGGCCTCAAAATCGATCCGGAGGCCGTCAAAGCGGGCGACATCGAAATGTTGCAGGACCTGATTACGGCTGCGGTCAACGAAGCTGCCCGCAAGGTCGATCAAGCCATGCAGTCCACCGTGGGCGGGTTGCTGGGCGGCATGGGGCTGGGAAATTTGTAATTTGGTAATTTTCTAATTTGTAATCTGTCGAGTATGTCTGCCGTCGTAACCTGTAGGTAAATTACAAATTACCCGATTACAAAATTACAAATTTTCTTATGTCCAAATTTGCCGAGCCGATGAGCCGGCTGATCGACGAACTGAAAAAGCTGCCCGGCATTGGCAGCAAGAGCGCGCAACGACTGGCGTTCCACATCCTGCGATCCAGCGATGAGGACGCCGACGCGCTGGCCCGTGCCGTGCACGACGTGAAGGCCAACCTGCGGCTCTGCTCCATCTGCAATAACATCACCGACGTCGACCCTTGTGTGTACTGCAGCAGTCCGACCCGCAACCAGCGCCTGGTGTGCGTGGTCGAAGAGCCAACCAACATTGCCGCCATCGAGAAAACCAAGCACTTCAATGGCGCTTACCACGTGCTGCACGGATCCCTCTCGCCGCTGCACGGGGTCGGCCCGGAACAGTTGAGGATTGGCAACCTGATGCGGAAGGTAGAAGGCGGAGAGGTGGACGAAGTCATCATTGCCACCAATCCCACGGTGGAAGGCGAAGCTACCGCGACCTATCTCTCGCAACAACTCAAGCGGCAGGGACTGAAAGTGACTCGCATCGCAATGGGAATTCCCGTCGGCAGCGATATTGAGTACACCGACGAAATCACGATGCTGAAAGCGATGGAGGGACGACGGGAACTGTAGAGTTCTTTCTCTTGCGTAGCACCGCAACCTCACTCGCGAACGACAACCCTGATCAATTTGTGCAAAGGAATTGCCTGAGGCCGCTCCCGGTCGCCTCCGGGATGTACTCGATTGCCAACTGCGACTACATTATTTTCATTAACTTACAGCATCACCCCTCGCGTAATGGATGACCGCGCGATGGAACCGTACGTGCATTGCTCACCGTGTTCGACCCTCGCCCGTAGGACTTGACTGACGCGAGGCAAGCGCAGTTCGGGAAACCGAAACTGGCCACAACACGACCAGCCGCACCTTGTCGCCAGCACGCGCCGCGCTGCGATGTAACCGCATCCAACCGACGCTCTTGAACCGGGCCAACCAGCCCGGTTTTTGAATTTGTGGAGATTGGCTGTCAGCGGGATTCGCCGAAATGGGCGCACCAAAGCGGCGCCAAATCCAGCTCAAATCTTCGCCAGTTATCGAATTCGAGGACTAGATCAGGTGCAGCGAGCGTTGCGCATCCGAATAGGGGGAACGTTGAAAAATTTCGTGTGCAACATGAAAACCAGGATTGCCGAATACCTGTTACTAGAAGGGACCGAGCAATGACTCCCATTTTTGCGCAGCTTCCAATCGGTTTTTAGCCAAATTAATTGCCGGAACCTTTTGAGATTTTGCATCTTCAACGAGACAACCAGCGACCGCCCAAATACGTGGGTCAAGATTGCGATCGTTCAACATCGCCTTGAAAGATGTCTCTCCGTTGTCGTGATACTCCGCGACCAGCTTTTGCAGAAAGGCAAGTTTCCGCGACCGTATCGAGAGAATCTGCTTACCAGACTCAGCATCGCCCCACGTTGATCCATCCTCGAACTGGACCCAAAGTACCGCGCCAACTGCTTTAACGACAGTCGCGCCAGGCTGACTCGGGTTAATAGAGGTATCGATCGGACAAGCGAATCGTTCTGCTTGAGGAGCCAACACAGAATCTTTGAAAATAAAGTCTGCAAGGGAGTGACAGGGAACGGATCGGCCGCGTGAATCGGTGGGTTCAATTATTGCGAAGAAAGCCAGAATGCCTTTACCCGATGTGTTGCGAACAGCAGCATAAAGCCCGACATCTGGATCGTATTTCACCGACATGGAAGCAGGCGCTCCTTTTGGGCTGGCATCCTGAAACTTAACGTCGGCAGGATTCTGCGCGAAGACCAGTGAAGTGACGAGAAACAGGCAGAAGACTATCGTCGGCTTCATACCCGGTACTTTGCTCTTGTCCAATGATGTTGTCAAAAGAAAATCCCGGCGTGTTGTACAAAAGGAACTCGGATCAGCTGGCGACAAATTCCTATAGCGCTCGTCGACAATCAAGAAGGCGAAACAAAAGCGCAAGCTTGTGCTAAGGCCTGTTTACAACCGTTGTCCCGGAAGATCAAAATCAACCACATGAAACGCCCCTTCATTGCTACGTCTTGGTTGCTCATCGCGTCGGTGCTTCTGTGCTCAAATTCGAGTGGACAAATACGAGGCTATTTTCCCAAACCCGGCCCCGACGACACGGTTCAAGACGTGAGCCTCCTTCAACTGATCGCGCAGCCTGAGAGATTCGACGGCAAGCCAATTCGTTTCATTGGCTTTCTTAGGATTGAGTTTGAAGGCAATGCGATCTACTTGCATCGCGAAGATTTCGATCACGGTATTTCAAGGAATGGGGTCTGGATTGATATTCCGACCGACATGACGAAGCACCAGAAGGATGAAGTGAACCTGCATTATGTGATCTGCTCTGGAGTGTTTAGAGCGGGCGATCATGGCCATATGGGTATGTTTAGCGGCGCGATCACAAATGTTAGACGGCTTCAGTTGTGGTCTGACGAACCACGTTCCACGAAAGCACTGCCGGCACCGCCCGCTCGATAGTGTTGCAAAATCGCGATAGCGCTCACTGAGCGGGTTCGGGCAAATTCTTAATGACCGAAATCGCCTTGTTTCATTTCAACCTTCCATCACCGGATCGTTGAGTTGTGATCACTATCGCTCAGTTTTCTACGAGGGGGTTAGGCTAAGATTTGGGAGAGGTCATTCCCGAGATGCCCGAAAAGCCTAGTGTCACGCTGCCGGGGACGGTCGACAAAATCATTCCATCGGTATCCCCAAAAGAAGCGGATACGGTGCAGATTGGTTTGGAGTCTCCCCACGATCTGTATAGAGAAGTGCGAATCGAGAACACGCTCACCAATGAAAGCGGAGGCAAAGTCAGCCTCAAACTGGGAGAGCCGGTTGAGGTCACCATCACTGCGGAGGCGGGGTCCACAACCATCCAATCTCACATACCCGTTTCGCAAAAAGCGTAGGCTCGCCGAGGGTTCTGAAGCGGTCACCTAACTGTTGCAAAATCCCCATTTCACTCAAAATCCCCCCGGTCTTTGAGAAAAGGCGAATGCAGGGAGCAAGCTTCCTTGATTGAAGTAACCAGCCTCGCTGCCTGTTTAGTGATAGCGTTAACTGCTGAAACTACAGCTCTGCCTTAGAGGACGTGTTCGGTGAAAATCCTCGTGGTTGATGATAACAACGCCATACGCAGCGGCCTCTGCGAACTGCTTGAGCGGGACAATCCTGATTACAAGTGCGAGAGCGCGAGTGATGGCAGCGAGGCGCTCCTAAAGGCAAAGGCCAGCAAACCCGACGTCGTGATTCTTGACCTCAGTATGCCCGGAATGAGTGGACTCAGCTCTGCTCGATTAATCTCTGATCGTCTGCCAGGCACCAAAATTCTGCTCCATACTGCGCACCGCAATGACATTCTTGAGGCGAACGCCAGCCGCTATGGCGTGTTTCGGGTTGTAGACAAAACGGATGGAAGAAATCTTCTCGCCATCATCCGCGAGATCGATTCAACTCCAGAAGGAGGTTGACGAAAAATCGCCACTGCACTCAAAATGGCTATTTGAATCCGCCAATAGCTCCGGGCGACCACCGGTTTCCCCAACCCGACGGCGAACGGGCGTATACTGCCGGGCGATGGAATGGTCAAAACGATTATTCCTGCTTACGCAATGCGACCCCTTCGGTATTCCATCAACGTCACATTGGACGGATGCTGCGATCATCGCGCAATTTCCGCGGACGAAGACCTGCATCGTCACGCGGTCGAGAACCTCGACCAGGCCGACGCCCTCCTCTTTGGCCGGGTGACCTACGAAATGATGGAGGCAGCGTTTCGGCCGCCGGCGCGGACGGGAGCGAGGCCTGATTGGATGGAACCGTTCGCCGGACGATCGACGCGGCGAAAAAGTACGTCGTGTCGAGCACCCTGGACCGGGTCGATTGGAACGCGGAGCTCGTGCGCGGAGATCTGGGGAAGGCCGTTCAGCAGCTCAAGCGGGAGGCGGGTAAGGGACTGTTGATGGGAGGCGTGAAGCTCCCGCTGGCGTTGGCGGAACTGGAATTGATCGATGAGTACGAGTTCGTGGTGCAGCCCAGGCTAGCGGGCCATGGGCCCACGTTGTTCGCAGGGCTATCGAAGCACATCGACTTGAAGCTCATAAGCCGGCTGGAGTTCGGCTCGGGGGCGGTGGCGATGCGGTATGAGCCGAGAAGATAGCCATCGGGTTTGTTAGCCCGAGTCGGCCACATCATGGAGCAACTCGGCCATGCCTTCGAAGGTCTCGACCAACCTGACCATCGCCATTTATCTGATCCCGGAATTGTCTTCATGCTTCCCGAGAGATCTCGAATCGCTCGTCATCTTTAACGTCATCGAGGAACAGATTCTCTTCCCGATCGGGCGGTGTCACTCCTTCGGGATGCTGCCCGCCGTTGTATTCTGCCATCCGGTTCTGCCATTTCAAGAACTCCGTAATGGTTTGCGGCTCGATGCGGATTTCGACCCGTCGCAAACTTGCCAGGAGCAGGTTCATCTCGCAACGAAAGCCTTCCTCACTGCGCAAGTTTTTCCGCGAGGTGCGCAGCTTCTCGACGCACCGGTTGTGGATTTCCAGCAATCCCCACCCTTGCGGCAGCTCGTCCGGACTCACCAGCCCACGCGGAACCAGGTAAAAGCGCTCGCATCCCACCCCCAGTTCAGGCTTTTGCCGAAACGGCTTAGCACGGTCGGCAAGGAAATCGGCGCGCGAGATTTTGCACTCTACCAGGACTGAGTGACACGCACGCTTCCAGCCGATGGCGTCCGGCATTTCGCCGCTGATGCAAGCCTGCTCCGAGAGCACGACCCCACAGCGGTAGCGGCGCAACCACGCAACCGCATTGCGGACCAGCAGAGCGTGAGTCATTGGGACTTCTATTTCTAGTGGAAATGTCCGGTCGACGAAAGTATCTGGAGAGCTTCTAGCGGGTGACGGCAGATACTACCCGCTTGCGGCTGGCATTGCCGTTGCGCGCTGGCTTCAAGGTCGCCAGCGCTACTGGCCTGCGCAGCACCAGTCCGAGCAGATAGCTGGCACCCGCGATATTCTCGGCCGCGCGGGTCCACGGCGCAAAGCCCGCAGCCGAGACCTGCAGCCGTCCATCGTTCTGCTCGACGCGAAGCTGTTGAATCCGTCCGTCGCTCTCCGCATCGAGCGCATTTGCGAATCGCAAGATCGCTGCCAGATTCAGGATGAGTTTCTTCTGGTCGAGGGCAAACTCCTGCAATGCCGGATGGCGAGACTGCGGCAGCGCGCCGCGATGAAAACGCGCGACCGCAGCCGTCAACCGCAGATCAGACGCGCTCCATCCCAGCGGCGGTGTGATCCGCCCAATCATTCGATAGGAAGTCTTGTGGTGTCCTTTGTTATGCTTCGAGCGGCCGACATCATGCATCAGCGCGGCGGCCCACAGGATGGAGCTCAGATCCTGATTCGGACTGGAAGGAGCCAAGCCCAATTTCGCCAGTCCCTCAAACATCTGACGAGCGAGTTCTGCGACCCGCTGCGAATGCTCGAAGTCAGGATCAAGCACCGAGGCCCAAAGTTTAAGACGCGCCATGCCCGCCGCCTGCACTTGCTTCCCTTGCGGCAGCTCCGCTCGCCACACTCTCCAGAGCGATTCCGGACCGACCATCAGCTCGCGGTAGCGCGAAAGCCGTTTCTCGCGTGCCTCGTGAATGATCGCGTGCCAGCGTGCCCGCGACTCCGGGCTGGCAAATGCGTTGACCTGGGATGCCGTGGCCCAGAGCACATCGAGATCGTGAATGTCGCCCAGCAGGTCCTGCAATTCCTTGAGCTGCGAACTCCACGCCTGGTGTTGCTGCGGCAAGAAATTCTCCACGATGTAGCGGAAGCGCTTGATCCCGATCCGCAACTGGTGCAGGGCGGTCTGCGAGCGATTGCGCAGGGCGCGCCCGTGAAGCTCGTGCGCTTTCGTCCAGCGCTCGAGCGCGAGGTGCTTGAATACGATACTGCCCGGCCGCACCCGGGCTGCGCGACGCGGCAATTCCCTGCTCCACTTGCGCCATTGGCGAAGATCAAACGTGCGGAGCGCCTCGGCGGCCACGACTTTATGCTCCTGCTCTCGCCTCGCCAGCAGTGCGAGAAGAGCCTGCGTCTCTGGATCCTCCGGTGGCCCGAGTTTCTGAACCCACTCCGCCATGACCTGCACATCGCGCAGGTTACCGAGACTGCTGAACAGAGCCTTGCCGGCCTTCTTCATGTCTTTCCAGGCGCGGTCCGGATCGACCGCCATGAGGCCGTCCGCCATTGAACGGCAGCGCCGCAGGGCGACACGAAGGTCATGTACGGGATCGGCAGCGAGCTCCGTTCCGGCGCGCTGACATTCTTCCGGAACCCGCCGCATCCAGTGCGCAAAACCCACGGCTGGCCGGGATTTGTGTGGCATTCTTACCGAAGGTCGAGTGGCCAAGGTCTTATTCCGACGTCCGAGCGAAGCTTATTTTCGCACGGAATACTATTACCTCCGTAACGTGCGCCGCCCAGCTTTTCGCATTACCCTGACTCTGAAACTCGAGCAGTACGAGGAGTGGCTTATCTCGACCGCAGGGACATCGCAAGCGGGCCGCGGCGCCTCGGCCGGCGCTTTTGTTCACAGCCTGAACATCCTCGTTAAATATGTACGCCTTTACGGATTCGAGCACAAACGCACCGAGACCCAATTTGAGATTGCCTGGAACGAACTCCAGCAATCACTCCCGCGAACCGGCGATCAGGGATTTCTGCTCGGGGTTTCCGGCACGAAGCTTCTGCTGGATGGAATTCCACTGGAGACCGGACAAGCCGAACGCAGCTTTGCACAGTTGCTGACCACGGCCGGGCTGGCCAGCATCAATTTCTCGAATCAGGTCACCGTTGAGGACTTCGCCCGCCTGGTGCGGGCTTTTGCGGTCGGCGGATCCAAGGGACAGGACGTCGCCAAGCAGATCAAGGAAGCGTTAGGCGACGGCAAAGGAACCTCGATCAGGATTAATGAAGTGAAGTTTGTGGCCGCCGATCCGGCCACCGGCGATGTCACCATCGCCGCGCAGATTGCCGCGCAGACACTTGGACCTGAATTCAAGCAGTGGTTGAATGATCCCCAGAAACTTCTTCAATTGATTGCAGCTGCCGAAGGCGCCAAAGGTGGCGGAGGCGGCGGTGAGCCGGGCGGCGCGCCCATCGGAACTGTGCCCACCGTCAGAGTTGGAGGCGGCGGGACCGGAACCGGAACGGGTACCGGAGTTTGGGACGGCAAGACGGTTCCCCTCCAGGAAGAAGAAGTCGTCCAGGCCATTCGGCTGCTAACTCGCTTCAGTGAAGTCTCGACTAGTCCCAACGTCGCCCCTGAAGACCTGCAGAGAGAACTTGGCAAGGCCGACCCGAACACCCGGGTCAATCTCACCCAACTCCTCGAAAGCCTGGCAAGCAATGTCCAGACCGACAATGATACGCCGCTTCTTATGAAGGCGGCCGAGCATATGGCAATCCGCTTCGCTCTCGAGCGTTATCAGAAGGGCGAGGTCAAGGTGAATGCGGTGCACCAGATGCTGGAGCACATGAGCCGGCAAATGGACACGCTGCGCCAGATCCTGCGGGTGCAGGAAGAGAAGATGGGGAAAGCCGGCCTCCTGGTGGAGTCGCACGCCGACATCCTGGACCGGATGTTCTGGGCCGAGGTGCCCGAGGCTGGCAAGAAAAGCGTTCTCACCTCGAACGAAGCGCCTTGCGTGCCGCCTCGCAACGTGCGGCAATTCGTGGAACTTCTGTTGGAACGCGATGACAAGGAATCCGCTGACGCGATCCTGAGAAATTATTTCAACTGCCTGGACGCGAAGGATGCGGAACCTCGGCGGAAAATTGCCACTGGTCTCGCTCAGCTTGCCGATTTGTACCCGGGCCCGGGCGGAGACCTGATGGCCTGCGCCATCCGCAAAGTTGGCGAGCACATCTGCAAGGAACCCGACACTGAACTGCAAGGCATGTTGAGTGCGGCGTTCGTCCGCTTGAGCCAGGAAGCCAGCACCCGCAAGAGCTACGCCGCCGTGGCCGAGGTTTGCACCGCTATGGAACAGGTTGCCAAGACGCGTCCCGTCCTGGCCACCGATCTGCGGCCGCGCATCGGCGTGGAAAATCGACTTCCCGAATTTATCGAAGAAGCTTTACGGACCGATCAGCTTCCGGAAGATCTGCTGCAGGTCCTGCGGCGCACCAGCCAGGCCGCCGTCGAGCACCTTGCCGATCGTTTCTTCCGCTGTTTGCGGCGCGATGAGTGCGACCGCATGATCGAACTGGTCCGTGAGTTAGGACCGAACGCGATCACGCAGATGCGCGAGATGCTTCGCGCCGGGCAACCGCGGCAGGCTGCTTCGGTGGTCGGCCTGCTCAGTCGCCTCGACGTTCTTACCTTGCTGGAGTTACTGCCGCTGCGTCTGCCGGAGTTCAACCGCTTCTATCACGACGTGGTGGTGCGCCAGATTGCGTATGGCGCGGCCAGCGACCGCGGACGCACGTTGATGGAATTGCTCGAAATCCTGGATCCGCTGGTTATTCCACAGGCCGTCGACGACATTGGGATGAGCGGTGACCGCACGGCAGTGGCCCCGCTGATCGCGATGGCTCGCGCTGGAGACGCTGAGAGCCGCTCGCCATTCCTGCAACTCAAGGCGATCGAGTCGCTGGGAAGGTTACGCGATACGGAAGCGGCCAATGTGCTGCGCGAGCTTCTCGAAGCGAAGAAGATGTGGAAGTGGACGCACCACCGCGAGCTTCGTATTGCTGCGGCGCAAGCACTGGCCAAGATCGATCCTCGCTACGGCAGCCAGATTCTTTCCGATAGCGGCCTCGAACCGGGCGAACTCGCCATCGCGGCACTGGATTCCGCGCCTGCTTGCCCGTGGGTACGGCAGCGACGCTACGAGCGCATCGTTCTTTCGAAAACCCTATCCGCGACGATCAGCAGTTCGTGGGGCAAATCGAGCATATTGATCCGCGAAATGAGTCTCGGCGGCGGCATGGGCACGAAGGAAGACAACCTGCGCATTGGCTCAGAGGCCAACCTGGATATTTCGATGGGCGTCCGGCACGTCCGCGCCCAGGTGCTTCTGCGTCGCGCCCGCGTCAACGAAGTTGGTTTCGAAATCGTCAACACGGACCTCGAAAGCCGTTACCGCCTCCGCCGGATTCTGGTCGACGCGATGCAGCGCGGGCCCGAAGGACGAGGGCAGGAGTGGGACGGAACACGCAAGGGCTGAAAACAGCTCTTAGCTTCTGGGTTCTAGCTCTTAGGTTTTGGCTTCTCAGCTTTTGAACACCACAGAGCCACAGAGACACAGAGACACCCCGATGCTTTTCCTTCCGCTGTGACTCTCTCTCGAAAAGTACCTCGCAGTGCGTTGGTGCCCACGTTAGCGTCCGTTCTTTGGACGCTAACCGGGGGATCCTCACATTAATTAGCGCTCGCCCTGGCTTCTTCGTGCATTTCATCCCGCCGCAAGCGGAAACGCTCATGCGGTTCTGTGGTGATAGCGCTTTAGCTCTTTCCTTCGCTCAATTGCAAAAGCCCCGGCCAGGACGGCAGAGGCTTTGCGTTTCGGCTAAAGGCTAATGGCTACCAGCTAAGAACCGCCCTACTTCACCTTCGCAAAAATGATCACCAGGGTGTAGAGCGCCAGGGACTCGATCAGGGCGAGTCCGAGGATGAGGGCGAGCTGGATGCCCGGGCGGGCGGAAGGATTGCGTGCTAGACCTTCGGCTGCGGCCGCGGTGGCTTTGGCTTGCGCCAGGCCGCAGACCGCGGAGGCAATCGCCATGGCGAAACCGGAGGTGATGGCGACCCAGTTGACGGTGGACGCTTCCCCGCCCTGCGCGAATGCCGGAACTGCCAGGCACAACGCGGACAGAATCATGAACAAGTAGCTGAGTTTACGCATTGAGTGTGTCTCCTCGTATCAAATAGCCGCCAGTGGGTGGTTGACGTCATCCCGTGCAGACGCCCTCACGCTGATGGCTGTGAAACCGAATTGAGTTTCGGGTTTCAAGTTTCGAGTTTCAAGCGGGTCCCATCTTCCCGGCACGCATACTCGAAACTGGAAACTTGAAACTCGAAACTATTCTTAGTGCTCTTCCGCGACCGCGCCCGCCAGGTACACCGTGGTCAGCAGGACAAAAATGTAGGTCTGCAGGAACGAGACGCCCAGGTGGAGCCCCAGGAAAACGATCGGAATGCCTATTGGCACTAGCGAAAAGAACACGAGCGTGACCATGTCACCCGCGAACATGTTGGCAAAGAGACGGATGGTCAAGGAAAGAACGCGTGCCAGGTGGCTAATGAGTTCGATCGGAATCATTAAAGGTGCCAGCAAAGGCATCGGCCCCGCGAAGTGCGCGAGGTATTTGATGCCGGCATGCTTGAATCCCTGCGCCTGATAATAGAAGAATGCCACGATCGCGCAGCCTAAGGGCACGATGGGAACCGCGGTTGGTGATTCGAATCCGGGAATCAATCCGATGAGATTGCAGAAAAGAATGAATAGCGCCAAAGCCACCAGAAAGGGCGTGTACCCCTCGCTGTGCGGGCCGATGATTTCCTGGCTCTGTTGCTCAATGAAGCCAACCAGGCCTTCGAATGTGTGTTGCAGTGCGCCTGGCCGGTCGACTGAAAGGCCGGTCCGAACGATGAAGAAGATGACGATCAGAAAAAGGCAAACCAGAATTTCCATGGCAGCCGAGTTCGATATGGGCGCCTGGGGAAAGTGGGGATGAATGCCCAATTTTTCCAGCAGACCAGTCAACGCCGGGCCAAACAGGTGGTTCAGGATTGCCGTAAACCAGAGTTGCTCATGCATAGGGAATCAGTCGTCAGTCTTCCGTCTTCAGCCAGTTGCCAGCCCTCAGGTCGTCAGTTGCCAATCCTCAGCCAGGGCTTCGCTCTTGCTGACGACTGGTGACTGGTGACTGAACTAGAGACCACGCGCCAAGGCCACATAAACTTCGTAGGCGGCTTCGCACGCGATGGCGGCCACGGGCAGAAACAGTCCGGCTAGAAGCCCGTAGAGGCTCGCGGGGGAAACAGTTAAGATACCATAGGCTGCGAGGCCCATCAAAAAGTAGCGCAGCAGGAAGCGGGTGACGATTCCCTTTTCGGATTGCGCCTTCCCCGCACCGACTACACGGTCCGCCAGCGCTTCCACGCCACGTTTCAGCCACACAAAATTGAAAAGAGCTACCAGACATCCGCAGGCTAGACCGATGGCGGTCGGTCCGCCAAAACTGAACCATGCAACGATTGGAAGCGCCACCGCAAGGATGCCCATGCAGCGCTGGATCCGCCGGAGCGCTCCCGAATAAACCACCTCGGCGGCATCGGTTGTCGTGTCAGGTTCGACCACGCGACCACGGTATCAGAACTCTGTTGTGGCGCGGGCGCTCTGGCCCGCGAACAGTGCAGATCGCCACCCCTAAGTGGCGTGTGTCGTAAAAACCTCCGACGTGTGACATCTGACCTTGCGGCTTGAACTGCCTGTCCGCCAAGATAGGTCGCCCGCGCGCATTTGCGAGCGTCGCTTAGCGATGGAGCTAAGTGCTTTATCCAGAATATTTTGCCTATAAGTTCTTTGACATCAAAGATCTTGGTTCCCTCTCACGCGTAATCCTATGACTGCAAAGGACCAGGGGGGAGGGGGGTATCCCCGAAGTGTGCTGGAGTTTCCCATCTCGAGACCCTGGATACTCAGGTTCAGTCCGATCAGGGCTTCGATTCGGAAGAGGTCACCAGTCGGATCAGTTCCACGAAACCGGCGATGATGCCGAGGATCAGTCCGGCAAGGTACAGCCAGGTGGTGTGCAGCCAGCGATCCAGTGCGGCGCCGATCAGCCAGCCTACAACTGTGGCGGCAGGAAAGATGAAGGCTAGCTGGCTGTAGTTGGCCAGCTGCAAGATCCAGTTCTTCTTTTGCTCCGGCGTTTCGCGGTCCTCAGGCACGGGTTCCTCGCTCCCGCGATCAGCGTATCAGGTGCGCCAGCGGAGAAGTCTCGGTTAGGCCCCAGACCCAGTTGACCGTCTGGATCATGGCATTTGGGAAAATTCCGATCGCCACCGTGACGAACGCCGTCACCGCCAGCGCCACGCCCATCGCGGGGCTGAGCGGCAGAGATTCCTTCTCCATTGGCTCGCGCATGAACATCGCATTGGCGATGCGGAGATAGTAGTACAGGCCGAACACGGAATAGAGAACAGCAAGCGCCGCGAGGGTATAGTGGCCGCTCTCGACCAGGCTGAGAAAGATGAAGTACTTGCCCCAGAAGCCGGCCAGCGGAGGAATTCCGGCAAGCGAAAGCAGGAAGATCAGCATGAGGACTGCTTCCACCGGGGCGCGCTTATAAAGACCGGCGATGTCGTCAATCTCATCGCCAATGACGTTGCGATGGCGCAGCGAGGTGATTACCGCAAACGCGCCCAGGTTCATGAATGTGTACACGAGCAGGTAGATGAGGATGCCTTTGATGCCGTCCTGATTGAAACTGTCTTTGGGGCCTGCGATCAGGCCGAGCAGCATGTAGCCGACGTGCGCGATCGAGGAGTACGCCAGCAGGCGTTTAAGATTGCTTTGCGTCAGCGCCGCGAAGTTCGCGCCTGTCATGGTTGCGACGGAGACGAATACCAGGAAGGGAACATACGCGGGGCGCAGCGCCGGCATCATGAACATGAAGATGCGGAGAAGCATCGCCCAACCAGCCGCCTTGACGGAGACCGACATGAAACCGGTGACGCTGGTGGGAGCGCCTTCATAGGCATCCGGGGCCCACTGATGAAACGGAACGGCGGCGATCTTGAAAAGCAAGCCGGTAGCCGTGGTTAACATCGCCACGATGAGAATTGGGTCGGCATGGCCTCCGCTTTGCGCCACCCGCTGCGATAAACGTGACTCGATCACCTGCAGGTTCGTGCTGCCCGTAATGCCATAGAAGAGTGAGAGGCCGTAGGCAAAGATTCCCGACGAGAACGCTCCCAGCAACATGTACTTCAGCGCGGCCTCGTTGGAACGCTTGTCGCGGCGCAGGAATCCGACCAGCACATAAGTGGAGATCGCCATCAGTTCGAGGCCGATGAAGATCAGCACGATGTCGAATCCTGCCGCCATGCACATCATGCCGACAACGGAGAACAGAAGGAGGGCATAGTACTCACCGTGGTTTTCGCGCTCCAGGTCGAGATAGCGAACCGACATCAGTATGGCGACGGCGGTCCCGGCAAGAAACAGATAGAAGAAGTAGATCGCGAAGCGATCGATCAGAAGCGTTCCCATGAAGCCGAGCCGGCCCATCAGCTGTCCCTGGGAGTTGAACCAGCGTTGGATGTCGTGGACCCCATAGGCTGCGAAAGCCACGCCCACCAGCGCGGTCACAGCATTGGACCACTTCCACTCTGGCGGCAGCATGAGGTCAATCAGGAGGATGCCCATCGCGAACAACGTGAGCAAGAGCATGGGCAGGCACAGCAGGTAATCCACACCATTGAAATATTGAGTGAGGCTGCCGGGCACTTAGTCCATTCCTTTCGTCGAGTCCGGCTTCGCAGGCGCGTTTGCCGGAACGTTGGCAGGCGTGGAAGCCAGCACGTTCGAGGTCCGGGCACCTTCACGGACAGTGCGCGCGAGCTGAATGCTGGGCTGCTCGAGAATCTCGAAGAACGGTTTCGGGTAGATACCGATCCAAAGAGCCATGATGATCAGCGGAACAAAAGTTGCGATTTCTCGGGGTGTCAGATCATGCAGCTTTTCGTTCTTGGGATTCGTGACCGAGCCGAAGAAGACGCGCTGGTAGAGCCAGAGCAGATACGCAGCGGCGAGAATGACGCCGGGAACTGCCCAGGCAGCCCATTTCCAGTTCTCCATAAACGTGCCCTGAAGAATAGTGAACTCGCCCACGAAGCCGTTGAGCAAGGGCAGTCCCATGGAAGACAGGAACATGATCATGGTGATAGTGGCGTAGACCGGCATCACGTTTGAGATGCCGCCATATTCAGAAATCTCGCGAGTGTGCCGCCGTTCGTAGAGCACGCCGACAATCAAGAAGAGCGCGCCGGTAGAGATGCCGTGGTTGATCTGCTGCAAGACGGACCCGCTTAAAGCGACCGGGTTCAGCGCGAAAATTCCCAGCGTGCAGAAGCCCAGGTGGCTCACCGAGGAGTACGCCACCAGCTTCTTCATATCCTTCTGCATAAGCGAAACCAGAGCACCGTAGATGATGGCAACGATGGAAAGGAAAATCATCCAGCCACGCACCTTCGCGCTCATCACGACTGCCGGGAAAAACGGCAGCGAGAAACGGATGAAACCGTACGTTCCCATCTTCAGCAGAACACCGGCCAGGATGACCGATCCAGCCGTAGGCGCTTCCACGTGAGCGTCCGGAAGCCAGGTGTGGAACGGGAACATCGGCACCTTGATGGCAAACGCGAGGAAGAAGCAGAAGAACAGCAAGGTGGCGTAGGTCGAGCCGTATTGCGGGTTGAAGAAGATTTGCGGCGCAGTTTTGTAGAGCTCGGGAATGGCGAAGGTGTACATGCCAGTTACCGAGTGGTGATTGAAATACAGGAACAGGATGCCCAGCAACATCAGCACGGAGCCGGCCAGGGTGTAGAGGAAGAACTTGATGGCTGCGTAGAGCTTGCGCGGGCCGCCCCAGATGCCGATGAGCAAGTACATAGGCACCAGCATGGCTTCCCAGAACACGAAGAACAGGAAGAAATCGAGCGCCATGAAGACGCCGAGCATGCCGGTCTGCAGCACCAGGAACCAGATGTAATATTCCTTCACCCGATTCTCGATCGCGGTCCACGATGACAGGATCGAAATCCAGCCGAGCATGGTGGTGAGCATGATCAGCAGGAAGGAGATGCCGTCGATACCCAGGTAGTAGCCGGCGCCGATGGTGGGAATCCAGGTATTGGGCGCGCCTTCGATGAATTTGAAGGCGTGGCTGATATCGAACCGCTGCGCCCAGAACATGGGCACGAGCGGAATCGAGATCAGGAAGCCGGCCAGCGCGAAGATGTTCGCGATCCAGCGGATGGCGTTCTTGCTCTCGTTGGGAACGAACAGGAGCACGATCGCGCCCAGCAGCGGCGTGAACAGGATGATCGAGAGAATGTGATTCTGCATAAGAAGAACAGTTCTCAGTTGCCAGTTCTCAGTTCTCAGCAACAGGTTTGGAGCTGCACGCTTTGCCGGCGAGACGCCGGCGCTACTTTAGAGCTTCGAGCTACGAGCCGCGAGCAATTTGGGCGAGTCGATTGCTCGTAGCTCACAGCTCGAAGCTCGGAGCTATCGCCACGCGTAATAGAAAACGAAACCTAACAAACCTGCCACCATCACCAGCGCGTACCACTGGACCAGTCCCCATTCGAAAAGGCGGAATGGGTAGGACAAGATGCGCGCCAGAATCGCCGGTCCGTTGACACCGAGCCCGTCGATGATCCAGGTGTCAAACCACTTGGAAATGGATGCGATGATCCGGGTCGTCCAGCCCGCACCGTTTACCGTGCCGTCGACTACGTGAACATCAACCCAGGTTGATGCTTCGCCCAGGCCAAGCACGCCGAGGCGGACGTCTCCTACCTTGCGGCGGCCGGTGAAGAGATAATCGTAGAGTTCGTCGACGTACCACTTGTTGTAGAGGACCGTATACAAGGGCTTCGCACCGGCTTCGATGGGCTCGAGGTAGCCCTTATCGGCGTGGCGATATGCCCTCCAGGCCATGCCCCATCCGACGACACCGGCCGCGACCGACAAGAACATCAAGCCGTATTCGGTGCTGCTGGTGTGCTCTTCTTCCTTTTGTCCCGCAGCCACCTGGCCGGCCTTGCCTTCTTCGCTGAGGACGGTCGCTTCCCGCGCGAAGACCGGTTCGAGGAATTTTCCAAAGCGATCGCTGCCGCCCAGGCTATGCGGCCATCCGAGCCAGCCCGCGAAAATCGAACAGAACGCCAGAATCATCAGCGGGACCGTCATGGACTTCGGCGATTCGTGGATGTGATGCTCCACCTCGTGGCTCATGCGGGGATGGCCATGGAACGTCAGGTACATGAGGCGGAACATGTAGAAGGCGGTCATCAGTGCTGTGCCCCAGCCGATCACCCACAACCAGATGTACGCACCGTGTTCGGAGGTCCATGTCTGCCAGAGAATTTCATCCTTCGAGAAGAAGCCGGCAAAAGGCGGGATTCCGGCAATCGCGAGGGTCGCGATGAACATGGTGATATGCGTGGTGGGCGTGCGGTGGCCCAGATCGCCCATGTTGCGCATGTCCTGCTCGCCGCTCATGGCGTGGATGACCGAGCCCGCTCCCAGGAACAGAAGAGCCTTGAAGAACGCGTGCGTGAAGACGTGGAAAACACCGGCCGCGAACGCGCCCACGCCTAAGGCCAGGAACATGTAGCCGAGTTGCGAGACGGTGGAGTAGGCGAGCACGCGCTTGATGTCGTTCTGTACCAGTCCGATGGAGGCCGCGAAGATGGCGGTCAGAGCGCCCACGATGGCGACCGTCTTCATGGCAGTGGGAGCGAGGACGAAAATTGCATTCGAGCGCGCCACCATGTATACGCCCGCGGTCACCATGGTCGCGGCATGGATCAGGGCGGAAACCGGGGTCGGCCCTTCCATCGCGTCGGGCAGCCAGATATACAGCGGGAGTTGAGCCGACTTGCCGCAGGCGCCGACGAACAGGAGCAGCGCCGCGGCGGTGAGCACCGGATCGCCGATGGCGAAGTGGCCGCTGCGTGCCATCGCATTCACGTCGGTGAAGCGCAACGATCCCAGGTACCAGGCAATCGTGAACATGCCGAGCAGGAAGCCGGCGTCACCAATGCGGTTCACGATGAATGCCTTGTTGGCAGCGTCACTCGCGGACTTGCGATGGAAATAAAAACCGATCAGCAGGTACGAGCAGAGGCCCACGCCTTCCCAGCCTACGAACAACATGGCGTAGTTATTGGCCAGGATCAGCGTCAGCATGGAGAACATGAAGAGATTCAGATAGCCGAAGAAGCGGTAGTAGCCGCCTTCATGCGCCATGTAGCCGGTGGAGTAGATGTGGATGAGCATGCCGACGCCCGTGACGAAGAGGAGCCAGATGCTGGAGAGCGGGTCGAGCAGGAATCCAATCTGCGCCTTGAAGTCGGCGGGATAGCCGTCTTTCGTTGTGTAGGTGAGATGACCGGTGTCGCTTCCCAGCCACGTGTACATCACTTTCTCGAAGGGCTGGCCCCCGCTGTAGGCATGGGTGTACTGCCAGACCGCGCCGCACGACATCACGAAAGCCAGGGCTACGGCTCCGACGCAGACGGCGCTCACGGTCTGCTTCTGCAGCTTCTTGCCGAAGAAGAACATGAGCGTCGCGCCGAGGGCTGGTAGCAGCGGGATGAGATAGATATATTGGAGAAACATATAAGCTTTCGGCTGTCAGCTCTCAGCTTTCAGCCAAATCATTGTTGCGATTTGGTCCTCGGCTGCTTTCAAACTGCTACCGCTTCTTGCCTCACACAGCAACTGACCGGTGACGGCTGACAGCTGCTTTCTCACCACTTCAATAAATCAACTTCGTCCACGTTGACCGTCTCCTTGTTCCTAAAAAAGGCGATCAGGATACCCAGGCCTACGGCGGCTTCGGCCGCGGCGTCGGTGATGACGAAAATCGCAAATACCTGGCCGTGAAGTCCCCACAGACGGGAAAAGGCGACCAGGTTGAGATTGACGGCATTGAGAATCAGCTCAATCGACATCAAGACAATGACGACATTCCGGCGGGTAAGCACACCGATGACGCCCAGCACGAACAGTGCGGCGGCCACGACGAGATAATGAAGAGTGGTAATGGGAACCATAAATCAGCTCTTAGCTGCTGGCTCTTAGCCTCTTAGCTCTCAGCTCTCAGCTCTTAGCTCTTAGCTCTTAGCTCTTAGCTCTTAGCCTCTCAGCTCTCAGCTCTTAGCCTCTCAGCTCTTAGCCTCTCAGCTCTCAGCTCTTAGCTCTCAGCTCTCAGCCTCTTAGCTCTCAGCCTCTTAGCCTTAATGCACAACTTGATTAAAAGCGCCGAGTCCCTCAGGGGCTAAAGCCCCTTATTTTTGCCAAATTGCGGGCGGCCTGAAGGCCGCCCCTTTCAAAGCGCAATTCTCTCGTCGCACAATTTTTCCCCTGGCAACAATTTTTCTCTCGCACAATTGTGTCAAAATCTCATCTTGTCAAAGCTCATTTTTTCAAAACGCATTTTTTCAAACGCATTTTTCTCAAAAACGCATTTTTCTCAAAACGGCATTTTTCTCAAAACGCGCTTTTCTCAGCGCGCCATTTTTCTCAAACGCATTTCTCTCAAAGCGCTAATTTTTCAAAGCGGGTATTGTTTTAAAGCTGCCTTTCAAGAGCGAAGTTGCGAAGCAACTCGTCAGAAGTTTCCTCTCAATGTCCCGGTTACGGCTCAACTACTAAATCTATAGATTGAGCTAAGAGCAAATGGCTAATAGCTGACCGCTAGCTCTCAAATTCTCTTCTTCGCCATCACTACCGCTCCGATGATCGCGACCAGCAGCAAGAGCGACGCGATTTCGAAGGGGAACATGTAATTGCTGTACAGCATCACGCCGACTCTCTGGGTGTTTTCCGTCTCGGGCATCGTGAGCACGGGTTGCGAAAACAGGGCCTTGCCCTTGACGTAAATCAGAACAAACAACAGGCCGAGGCCGCAGGCCGCCAGAATTCCTGGGAGCCATTGCTGGTTAAATTGCTTTTCCCGCTCCGAGCGCTCGATGTTGACCAGCATGATCACGAAGAGGAACAACACCATAATGCCGCCCACGTACAGGATGATCTGCACGCCAGCGACAAATGGTGCGTAGAGCATGAGATAGAGGCCGGCTACGCTCAGTAAGGTCAGGATAAGCGCGAGCGCGGAATGCACCGGATTTTTGCGCGTGATGACCAGCACGCCGCTCAGGATCGCCAGCCCTGAGAGGAAGTAGAAGAAAAATGTGGTCGCTACCGGTGCCATATCAGATGTGTACCAGCCGGTGCACAAAATCCCAGATCTCGGTCCGCAAGCCCATAATGCCGGTGGCCATCAGTACGCCGATGCCGAGGGGCAGGAGAACTTTCCATCCCACCCTCATTAATTGGTCAAAACGATAGCGCGGGAATGTGCCGCGATACCAGATATAGAGGTACAGAAAGACAGCGATTTTCGCGACAAACCAATAGATATCCTGTACGCCGTCACGCACGCGGGGAATAAGCAGGATCAGAGCGATCACGACGAACACGCCGCCAAACGCTCCGAGGCCGATGGTCTGGATCCGGAAGAACGGGTGCTTGGGCATGCGCATGGTGCTGTAGAAAGTCATCGCGGCCAAGCCGAAGAACGTAAGCGCCGGGAACAGAGAGAAGGCCAGGTCCCAGGTTGGGCCCTGCAGCAGATTCGGAAACGGCCGCATCCATCCGCCGAGCCAGAGGGTGATGGCGATCGAAGAAACGGCGATCATGGCGGCGTACTCGCCCAGCATGAATAAAGACCAGCGCAAGCCGCTGTACTCAGTATGGAAGCCGGCGGTGAGTTCCGACTCGGCCTCGGGCAAATCGAACGGCGCGCGGTTGGTCTCAGCGACCATCGCGACGGCAAAGATGAAGAACGCAATGAATCCCAAGGGGAAAAATTTAAAGATGAACCAGGTGTGCTGAGCGTACTGGGCCTGCACGATCCCGATCATGCTCAGGGTTCCGGTCCCGGCGGGGTTGAGGCTGGTCATCAACACAGCGGAGATCACTGCCAGGCCCATGGCCACTTCGTAGGAAACCATCTGGGCACTGGAACGCAGCGCGCCGATCAGCGGGTAGTGCGAGTTCGATGCCCAGCCCGCCATCACGATTCCGAGTACGCCCAGCGACGAGACCCCGAGCATGAACAGAATCCCGATATTCATGTCCGTAATGGCATGAGTGGGTCCGAATGGGATCACACAATATACGCTGAACCCGGCGACAAGGATGATGAGCGGCGCGAGCAGGAACACGAAGGAGTCGGCACCCTCGGGAACGATGTCTTCTTTCAGAATCAGCTTGAGGGCATCGGCAATGGGCTGCAGCAGACCGTGCGGACCCACGCGCATGGGGCCGAGGCGGACCTGCATGTGCGCGAGAATCTTGCGCTCCAGCCAGTTCATGCAGACCACCGCCAGCGACACTCCGCCGAAGACGAGAAGAATGTAGACCAGCGCCCAGAAAGGGCTGCCGTACTGGCCGGGAGTAACGTGGACGTTTTTGTCCAGATAGTTCGTGATGAATCCCGGCATCAGCGGTCCACCTCGCCTAAAACGATGTCGAGCGTGCCGATCACGGCGATCACGTCAGCGACGAGCTGGCCGCGGCACATGAGGTCAAGCGCCTGCAAGTTCACAAACGATGGCGGGCGCACGCGGACGCGGTAGGGCTGGGTGGAACCGTCGCTCACGATGAAGTATCCCAACTCGCCCTTGGGGGCTTCGATCGAGTGATAAATCTCGCCGACCGGGGGCTTAATGACTTTGGATACTTTGGCCATGATGGGCCCTTCCGGGATGGCATCGACGGCCTGCTGAATGATGCGCAGGGACTGGCGCATCTCCGCCATGCGCACCAGATATCGATCGTAGGTATCGCCGTTCTGGCCGGTGGGGATTTCGAAATCAAATTGCTTGTAGGCCGCGTAGGGCTGCGCCTTGCGCAGATCCCATTTGACACCGCTCGCGCGCAGCACCGGTCCGGTCACGCCGAGGGCAATGCAGTCTTTTGCGGAGATGGTGCCGACTTTTTTTGTGCGCTCGACCCAGATGCGGTTGGTGGTAAGAAGCTCTTCATATTCGTCGATCTTGGGAGCGACGAAAGTAAGAAACTTCTTTACATCCTTCTCGAAGCCCTCGTAGGTTTCATACTGGCAGCCGCCGATGCGGAAGGCATGGGTGGTGAGGCGCGCCCCGCAGTATTTCTCGAAGATTTTGAGAATTTCTTCCCGGTCGCGGAAGGTGTAGAAAAGCGGAGTCATAGCTCCAATATCGAGCGCGTGCGTGCCCAGCCAGAGCTGGTGACTGGCGAGGCGATTCAGCTCGGTAAGGATGACCCGAATGTAGTTGGCGCGCGGCGGCGCCTCGATGTTCAGCAGCTTCTCTACCGCTTCGCAATATCCCAGCCCGTTCGATACCGCCGCAACGTAATCCATGCGGTCGACGTACGGGTTGAACATCGTGTAGGTGCGATGCTCGGCGATCTTCTCGACGCCGCGGTGCAGGTAGCCGATCACGCACTCCAGGCCCATCACCTTTTCGCCGTCAAGCCGGAGAATGACGCGCAACACGCCGTGTGTTGCCGGATGCTGCGGACCCATGTTGATGACGAGTTCGTTCGCATCGAGGAAAGTCTTCTTGCTTTCTTCGAGGTCGAGATGCGAAACGGAGCTGTTTGGGTCGGTCATTTTAGTCGTCAGTCTTCAGTCGCCAGCTTTCGGTCGTCGGCTGTGTCATTGACCGCTCTCGATTCCGAGGTTGATCTGGACCCACTCCTGGTCTTGCTGAATGATGCCGTAGTCTTTGCGCAAGGGATGGCCCTTCCACCCGTCGGGCAGGAGAATTCGTTTCAGGTCAGGGTGGCCGTCGAATTGGATGCCGAACATGTCGAAGGTTTCCCGCTCCAGCCAATTGGCCGCTGCCCAGATAGGGACTGCTGTCGGGATATGCTCCCCGTCGGCAATTTGCGTCTTCAGGCGCACTCTTTCGTTTTTCGAAAATGAGTAGAGAATCCACACAATGTCGAATTGCTTCTCGCGCTTGGGATAGTGCACGGCGGTGATGTCGACGCAGTAATCGAATTGCTCTTCATCGCGAAGCATTTGAAGAATCGTGGGAATCAGCGAGCGATCCACCTGCAAATAGTTCTGGCCAAGATAGGTCAGGGGCTGGATGCCGGAGCCGAACTGCCTGGTCAGCTTGGCAACCAACGGCGAGTCCCACGGCTGGGGAGTCGGTCCGGCGGGCTTTGCCGGTGCTGCGGGCTTGGCGGGCGCTGCAGCGGCTGCCGGTTTTTCTCCTGGCGCGGCGGGTTTCGGCGGAGTCGCTCCTGCGGCCGCTGCGGGCTTCTCCGGTGGCGCGGGAGGTTTGGCACCACCAGGCGGCGGAGTTCCGGATGAAATGCCGCCGGCAATCTTATCGGCGGAGGGCTTTTCTCCTTCCGGCTGCGGCGACGGCGATTTGGTTTCGTCAGACATAGCTGAATAATGCTCGCACTCGCAAGCGGCTTACTTCTAACAGCCTGCAAATTCCACTGTCAACCGCCATGGCCGAACACACCCGTAATTCTGCTTCCGGAGCGAGGCTAGCGGCAGACTGCAAACTGACACAACTGTCACACCCACTCCAGTGCGCCCTTCTGCCAGATCCAGATGTAACCGACGATCAGGATGCCGAGGAAGATGAGCATCTCGAGCAATCCGAACAGGCCAAATGCCTTGAACTTCACGGCCCAGGGAAAGAGGAAAATCGTCTCCACATCGAAGACCACGAACAGGATGGCAACAATATAGTAACGAACGGTGTAGCGGCCGCGCGCCCGATCGACCGGATCAATGCCGCATTCGTAGGGCAGAAGTTTCTCGCGATGCGGATTGCTGGGCCTAACCAGCTTGGTTAGTAGAAGTGTGATTGGAATCAGCGTTCCCACGACTGCGATAAAGATAAAGACGGGCACATAGTTTTGAGGCAAGGTCTTCCTCGCGACTCTTTCCCGCGCGGAAAAACGGGAAGGGGAATAGTAGCGCTTGATGGGCCGTCGCATCAAGGGCGAAGCGTCACGAGGCACTGTACTTGCCATCGCGGGAAGCGCGTTTTACGAGGCTTTCGCCCGCTTGTTTATAATCATGGTTTCCCATTTTGCTTCGGAGCTCTTCTGTGGGAGCTTCGCGGCTATTGAATCGAAAAGGACCGCTTGCCACTCGACGAGAATATCTACGAACTCCGCCGCGAAAAGCTGAAACAAATTGAAGCCCTGGGCCAGCGGACGTACCCCAATCGCTACGATTACACCCACACGGTTGCGCAAATTCTGGGCACGTATTCGGAGAAAACTGTCCAGCAACTGGAGGAGTCGCGGGTGAACGTGCGCGTGGCCGGGCGCATCATGGCGAACCGCTTAATGGGCAAGGCGGGTTTCGCTCACCTGCAGCAGGACGGCCAACGGCTTCAGATCTACGTGAAAAAGGACGCGGTGGGCGAAAAGGGCTTCGAGCTGTATCGACTGCTCGACCTGGGGGACCACATCGGGGTGAGCGGTTATCTGTTCCGCACGCGCACGGGCGAGCTGACTGTGCACGTCGAGGAGATCACGTTCCTTTCCAAGGACCTCCTGCCTTTGCCGGAGAAGTGGCATGGGTTGACGGATGTGGAGTTGCGATATCGCCAGCGTTACGTCGATCTGGTGATGAATCCTGAAGTGCGCGAAGTGTTTCTCAAGCGCAGCAAACTCGTGCAGTCGTTCAGGCGAACCATGGATGCGCATGGCTTCATCGAGGTGGAGACGCCCATGATGCAGCCGATCGCGGGCGGAGCGGTGGCGAAGCCTTTCAAGACTCACCACAATGCACTGGATACGGACCTGTTTTTGAGGATCGCGCCGGAGCTTTATCTCAAGCGGCTCACGGTGGGCGGGCTGGATCGGGTATACGAGATCAATCGCAATTTTCGCAATGAGGGTCTGGGCTGGCGCTGGAATCCCGAGTTCACCATGCTCGAGTTTTACCAGGCGTATGCCGATTTCCGCGACATCATGGACCTGACGCAAAAGCTCATCGAGCAGGCCGCGCAGGATGTGAATAGAACGAAGAAGTCGAAGTGGGGCGAGGAGGAAATTGACTGGTCGAGTTCCAATTGGCGGCGCATGACGATGCGCGAGGCCATCATCCAATTCTGGCCTGAGAAGGCGGGCGCAAAGCCGGAGATGAGCGAGTTCGGGTCGCACGATTCGGTGCGCGCGCTGGTTTCCCGGTTCAATGCCGCCGGCAAGCACATGGCTTACGATCCCAGCGAACCGGCGGGGAAAACGATCGCCGGTCTTTTCGAAGCGGTGGCCGAAGAGCACCTGTTGCAGCCGACGATCGTGTATGAATTTCCGGTCGCCGTGTCTCCACTTTCCAAGAAAAAAGCCGAGGAGCCGGACTGGGTGGAGCGCTTCGAAATTTTCGCCGGACAGATGGAGCTTTCCAACGGCTTCAGTGAATTGAATGATCCCGAAGATCAGCGCGAGAGGTTTGAAGAACAGCTCAAGGAACGGGCGCGGGGCGACGAGGAAGCGCACCAGATGGATGAAGACTACATTCGCGCGCTTTCCTACGGGATGCCGCCTACGGGCGGTTGCGGCGTGGGGGTGGATCGTCTCGCCATGCTGCTGACGAATTCGCAGACTATTCGCGACGTGATTCTGTTTCCGTTGCTGCGGCCGGAGAAGGCTGGGGGGGCGGATCAGGCAGAGAACCCGGAGCCGAAGTGATTGCGAGCTTGCGAAGGGCAGCCGCCGCGATGTGATGCGAACGAGATTCCTCCGCCTTTCGGCGTCGGAATGACAAGACTCTCGACGTCGGAATGACTCTCGACGTCGGAATGACTCTCGGCGTCGGAATGACAAGGCTTTTGGCCTCGAAATGACAAGGCTTAAGGATTACGTGAGTATGCGTTTCGATTTCGACTCCGAGACTCGCCGCAAGCTGGGTTACCGGCTGATCGATCAAGTGGACCAGTACTTCGCTTCCCTGCCGGACCGTCCGGTCCAGCTTCCCACCGAGCAAAGAACGTATGGAACTCTGGACGAGCCCATGCCGGAGCTGGGCGCCGATCCGATGCGGGTTCTGGACGAGCTCTTCGGCGAGATGGTGGACAAGGGATTCCATGTTCCCAGCGCGAATTATTTCGGGCTGATGAATCCGACGCCGACGTACATGGGCTTTCTGGCGGAAGCCATGGTTGCGGCGTTGAATCCTCAACTGGCAACTCTGGCGCGATCGCAACTGGCGTCGAAGATCGAGCTCGAAACGGTGCGTTGGATGGCGGAGCGAGTCGGGTGGGGTAGGAGTTTCGGCGGCACATTTACCAGCGGCGGAAACGAAGCCAACTTCAGCGGGCTGGCCTTGGCGCTCGCCTCGCGTTTTCCGAAATCTGTGGAAGACGGCGTGGCCTCGATTGGCGGACAGCCGGTTGTGTACGCGTCCGCCGAATCCCATCATTCCCTGGACAAATCCACGGGCTTGCTCGGGATTGGACGCAAGGCGCTCCGGCGGGTTCCCCTCACGGACCATCTGCAGATGGATCCGGCGAAACTGGAGCGAGCCGTTGAGGAAGATCGGGCTGCTGGGCGCTTTCCGTTTTGCATTGTCGCTACGGCTGGGACGACGAGCTCGGGAATCGTAGACGACATCGTGGCCATTGCCGATATATGCCGACGTCACGACCTGTGGCTGCATGTGGATGGGGCTTACGGAGCCGCAGCAGTGTTCTCCGATAAGCATCGCGATCGGGTGCGTGGAATCGAGTTGGCAGACTCGATCACCATTGATCCACACAAGTGGTTGTCGGTTCCGTTCGCGGCCGGAGTCATTCTGACGCGTCATCCCAAGGTGCTGGAACAGGCGTTCTCGGTGGCATCGCCGTACATGCCAAAGGCGGCGGGGGCGCGATTGCCGGATAACTCGCGGACCAGCACGCAATGGACGCGACGCATGAACTCGCTGAAGCTATGGCTCACCTTGCGCGTGCATGGGCGGCAGGCCTATGAGGAATACATTGACCGGCAATTGCAGTTAACGCGGAGTTTTGTCGATTGGATCGAGCGGTCGCCAGATTTTGAAATCGCTGCTCCTACGATGCTTACCATCGTCAATTTTCGAGTGAAATCCACAGGACGGAGTCCCCAACAGTTGGCGCCGCTCCATGCGGACATTGTCGAGGAGGTCACACGCGATGGGCGGCGCTGGATTTCCGATACGGTGGTGAACGGCACAAGTGTTCTGCGCATGATGGTGATCAGCTATCTGACTGAGGAGCGCCATTTGAAAGATCTGGAAAACGCTTTACAGGCGGCAGCGCGATCGGTCTTATCGCGAGTGCCGGAGGAGGCGGGCGCGAACCCGCGCAGGGACTAGAAATCAGATGGTCACCGTCCTAGAGTTGCTCCCAGCATAGGAACCTGTTGGAGCAGCGCTATCGTAGCGTCCTCTGGCCACATTGACGCTGGGTCGGTAGCGCTTTGCTGTGGCCCAAAATCTTAAAACGCAGAGAACGCGGAGACGGCCGCAGAGATCACGGAGAGAAGACTTTTTACCGCAAAGGGCGCGAAGAAATCTTCAATCCGCTAAGAGATCCTTCAGTCGCTACAGGAATATTACCTGGTCGGTTTCTTTGCGGCGGAGCTGCGGGAGCGTTCGGGCACGTACTCCGGCTTGTCCACACTAAAATTTTCGCTCAGGTAGTCGATCAGGGCGTCGCGATCCTGTGGGTCGACGAGCGCTCCCCACTTAGTCATCTTGTCGACTTCCTTAGTCCACGCCGCTTTGCTGAGTCGCTGTTGCACGATGATGCGCGCATCGTGGCATTCGGTGCAGGCGGTCGTGGCCTTGGCCTGCACGGGACCGGCGGGCAATTCGGGGCTCGAGGCGGACTGGGCCCACGCGAGGGTCGACACGAAGGCGACGACGAACAGAGAAACGGCAACGCTAAGTTTGTACATGGATCTTCACCTGATCGATGGCGTTGTTCAGATAACCGCTGGGATTCCAAACGGGAGTCGCGGGCTGCGTGCGGCCCTGGCTATCGGTGGCACGGGAGACGATGGTGTAGTCTCCGGACTTTGGCGCCTTCCACGGATAGCTGAACAATCGCCATGCATAGTGGGCGTGCTCTTTGCCAAGTTCCGCGGTATGCCAGGTGTTCCCGCCGTCAGTGGAGACGTCGACACGGGTCACGTCGCTTTCCCCTGCCCAGGCCACACCTTGAATGTGCAGGTTGGGCGATCGCGAAGTGGAGCCATCCTGCGGACTGGAAATCAGCGATTTGACATTGAGTGCGGTGACCGGATGAGTGTCTTCGGGTTTGACCGTCTCGCCGGGCTTCACCGGTTGGTTCGGCATGCGATAGCCCGGGCTCATGAAGTTGCCTTCGAATTCCTTTTCGAGGACCTTGATTTCGGTGAGCCATTTACAGGAGGCTGCGCCGATCCAGCCCGGCGTTAGCGCGCGCGCCGGGAAACCGTTGTGTTTCGGCAACACTGCGCCGTTGAGATGCGTGGCCACCAGGGTGTCAGAATCCATGCCTTTTTCAATTGGGACACTTCGAATAAATGGGGGGACTTTGCCGGGCACCTCGTCGAGGCCACGGAACATGACGTGTTTGCCGGTGCTCTTCACGCCTGCGCGTTGGAGGAGGTCGTGCAAGCGCGGCCCGCTGAAACGGCCGGTGCTGACGGCGCCCTTCTGCCATTGGACCCCGGGGACCTTGGGATTCTGAAAGGCTCGGCCGTTTCCGGCACATTCCAGCGTGTTCACGACGGAATGCGTTTCCAGACGGCTCAATTCCGCGAGCGTCAGGGTATAAGGCTTTTCGACTTCGCCGCCGATGCTGAGCTTCCATTGCGCTGGATCGATCGTGCTCGGCTCGTGCATGTGATTGCGTACGAAGAAATGTTCCGCAGGCGTAAGCCAGGCACGGAAGTATTCCACGGGCGTTTCCAGATCGTAGAAGCGGTAAGAACGGACGATCAGATCTTCTTTGCCCGGAATGGCGATTTGGGCGTCAGTCGCCCACGAAAGAAGCGGGTTCACGGCGGATGCGACCAACGCCGTGGCTGACATATTCCTAAAGAAGTCTCTTCTGGAAAACATTGGTTGTGCCTCTAGGGAAAATGCAGACCACAGTTATAGCTGAAAACAGGCCTTGTACCGGCGGTCCCAGTAGAAAAATTTCGAGACATCTTGCCGAGCGGGATAGTAGTGGGGTCCTTCCACTCCGTTCGGCTGCGCCTCACTCCGGTCACGATGACAGGGGAGGAGAGGTTACGACTGCTGACTCGTGGAAGCGAGCACGACTCTTGCTGAGTTTATGCCGTCGGCGTTAATCCCCAACGACTTTGCAACGTGCGCTCCATTGTGCGGAAAACCAGGCGATTTACCAGGTATCCGAGGGCGATGATCATGAGCATGACCGCGATCACCTGGCTCATGTCGTTTAGATCACGTCCCATCATGAGCAGTTGCCCGAGGCCGATGGTGAGAAAAATCATCTCAGCCTGGATCAGCGAGCGCCAACCGAAGGCCCATCCCTGCTTGAGGCCGGAAACGATGTAGGGCAGGCTCGCCGGCAGCATAACGTACCAGAACAAGCGGAAGCCAGAGGCGCCCAGATTACGTCCTGCCATGGTGTAGATCTTCGGCATTTGCTTCCGGCCATCTTCCATGGCGATGGTTACGGAAAGAATGCAGCCCATCAAGAGAACGAAAAGAATCGCCTTCTCGGTGAGGCCAAACCAGAGAATCGCGAGCGGCACCCAGCAGATGCTGGGCAACGATTGCAGGCTGACCAGCAACGCGCCGAGGGTTTCTTCCAGGAATTTATTACTGGCCACGGCCAGGCCGAGAATCATGCCCAGCACAACTGACAAGCTGTATCCGATCAGCATGCGCTTCATGGTGACGGCGATGCCGATCAGGAAGCTATGATCTTGCAGGCCGGCCCAGAGAGCGCTGGCCACTGCCCACGGAGCGGGAAACAGGTAGGGAGGCCAGATGCGCATTTTCGCCAGCAGCGCCCAGAGGCCCAGCAGAACCGAGTAGAAAATGACTTGATTCGTGATCCTGCGCAGCATCCCTTTGCCTGTCGTCCTCCGATTTTGGAGACGAGTCGGCGCGGCGTGATTCGTACGCACGCCGATGGCGCGGGACTCCACAGCGGTACTGACGTCGGAATGGCTAGCTACGCTCATGGGCGTACTCCGCTTCCAGCGATTTGTTGATTTCGTCCCGCAGGTGATCGAGAATTTCGCGGGCGGTGCGGGCGACCTCGACTTCTTCCAGATGGCGCGGCCGAGGCAGGTCCACGAGGAATTCTTTTTTCACACGGCCGGGACGGAAACTCATGAGCGCGACACGGTCGCCCAGTCGAACGGCTTCGCGCACATTGTGGGTGACGAAGATGATGGTGCGACCGGTTTCGGCCCAGATTTTTTCCAGCTCATCGTGTAGCATGTCACGGGTCTGTGCGTCGAGTGCTGCGAAGGGCTCATCCATCAGGAGAACGTCGGGTTCGGTCGCAAGCGCTCGGGCCAAAGCGACGCGCTGCCGCATGCCGCCGGAAAGCTGGTGCGGACGGCTGTCCTTAAATTGCGAAAGATGAACGAGGCGTAAGTAATGCCGGGTGCGGTCATCCCGTTCGGCTTTCGATAGGCCTTTCATTTTCATGCCGAATTCCACGTTCTGCCCCACCGTAAGCCATGGAAACAGTCCGTGTTCCTGAAAGATCAAGATGCGATCCGTTCCGGGCGCAGTTACGCTCTCGCCATCCATCGCGATGCGGCCAGAGGTCGACTTCTGCAGTCCGGCGATCAAGTGGAGCAAGGTTGACTTGCCGCAACCCGAGGGGCCCACAATGCAGAGGAACTCGCCCGGATGCACGTCGAGATCGATTCGATCGAGTGCCAGAAGTTCGGACCCGGTGGTAGCTTGATAGCTGAGCGAGACTTCCTGCAGCTGAATTTTCGGAGTACTGCATTCCACTTGCCGGATGGGCACGATCACCGTTTTGCCGCACAAGGAAGTGCTCCGAACCGGCTTGCGGCACAGCGTGGGAAACTCTGGTTCCGCAGCAACGAATTTTGTGTTGGGTATCATTGAATGGCTTTCTTTCCCTTTTCCGACAACACCAGATTCAAGAGTGAAAGGTCGTAGAGACCGGAGAGGTCGGGCATCTGGCGTCCAAGGAAACCGGCGTCATAAGCCGATTTCGCGGCGCTCAGGAGCGAGTAACGCAGGGGATCGTAGGTCACCTGTACGCGACCGAAAGCTTCATCGAGCACCGCATCCGGAAGCGCTTTGCCCGTTTCTTTCTGAATCTGCTGATTCAGAATCTTCTTCGCGGCGGGAAGGTGTCCGTTAATCCACTCGGTCAGTTCCACGTGGGCACGCAGCCAGTTCTTCACGAGGTCGGGGTGGTCCTTCAGAAATTTCGTGCTGACGACGAGATTGGCGCAGACGAACTGCTGGTTGGGCCAGAGAGTGCGTTCGTCTAAAAACAGGCGGCCATTCCCTTCCCGGATGAGGCGCGTGGCCCAAGGCTCCGGCGCCCAGGCGGCATCCAGTTGTTTTTTTAAAAAGAGGGTGAGCTGATCGGGATTGGCGAGCGGGATGACTTGGACGTCGCCACCCTTGTCGGTCGATTTCAATCCATTGGCCCGTAGCCACGAGCGCAAGGCAACGTCTTGCGTGTTGCCCAACTGTGGAGACGCGATCTTCTTGCCGTGAAAGTCGGCGGGCTTTTGAATACCAGCATCGTTGCGCACGATTAACGCAGCGCCACCACTCGCCGCGCCGGCGATGACGCGAAGGGCTTCTCCGTTGGACCGTACGTAACCGGTGATGGTGGGATTCGGCCCGATGTAGGTCATGTCGATCGCGCCCGCGAAAAGGGCTTCGATCGCGGCCGGACCAGCATTGAAAGTCTTCCAATCAATTTTCACGCCTGGACCCATTGCCTTTTCGAACTCGCCGTTCGCTTTGCCGACCATCGCCTGGGGATGCGTGATATTCGGAAACGCGCCTATGCGAATCGTGACCGGCGCCTGGGCCATTGCGAGCGGAGACGCCAGGAACACACTGATCGCGAGGACTGCCAATCTACGGAGCATCGCCTAGGCCTTGCTTCCGGTTCCGTGCACGACCATGGGGAGAATGCTGGCCTGCTCTTTTTGCTTCTTCTTCCTGGAGCGCTTGCCAGTCTTGTTAGGTTGGGGATCGCTCACGATATCGGCGAGCGTTGTGTTCTCCAGAATTTTTGCGGCGGCATTGCGCACATCGAGAAAAACCTGATACAGGGCACGATGGGCATGATCTTTGTCGATGAGCACCCGGAGTTGCTCGGCATCGCCAAAGGGCGCGAGCGGGCCGTCGATCAGGCGGATGATTTCGCTGAGATGGATTTCAGAGGGTGCGCGTCGCAACGCGTAGCCGCCTTTGGCGCCGCGCACGCTCTCGACCATGCGGGCGTTCTTCATTTCCAGAAGAATCAGTTCCAGAAACTTTTCCGGCAGGTTCTCCTCGTAGGCGATGTCCCGAATTTTGATGGCACCCTGATTGTGGCGGCGGGCAAGCATCATCATTGCCTGCAAGGCGTAAAGTCCTTTTTGAGAGATCTTCATCGATTCCATCCCAGAATGTCTATTTTATCTATAGAGTTTATTCAATTCCAGTACATTGCACGCCGACTGCCATGGAATGCGCCATTCACATGAACGTAGGTGCCTAATTATCAGTTACTTACGATACTCAAGACGCACAGGAGGTCGCCACAGGTATGCAGAGTTTTGCAATTGATCAGCAGAATGAGGACTACTTCAAGAGCAACTAATTGCGGGAACTGCCGTTGGCGGGAAGACGCAGGATCTGCACGGTGATGTTATCGGGACCGCCGCGGTCGCGTGCAATCTTCACGAGCTCGGCACAGGCGGCCGACGCTTCGTGTCCGTCCACGACTTTGAGAATCTCAGGCTCATGCACAAGACCCCATAAGCCATCGGTGCAGAGCACAAGAGTATCGCCCTCTTCCAGCGTGACCGGAGTCTCCGGGGAATCCGCAATGACTTCCCCGCCCGCTCCCAGTGCGGCGGTGAGGATGTGACGCTGCGGATGGTTTTCGGCCTCGTCCGAGTTCAAAATCCCGGATTCCACTAATCGTCCAACATAGGAGTGATCCTTGGTCAGGCGGGAAATGGAGTTGTGCCGCACCAGGTAGAGACGGCTATCGCCCACGTGGACGAAGTAGAGGCGAAAATCATTCAGAGCCAGCGCCGTGCAAGTGGTACCCATTCCGTGAAATTCAGGATGAGCATCGGCGTACTGGCGAATGCGTTCGTGGGCTATGCGAAAGCCATTGAGCAGGGCATCGCGAGGGTCAGAGGCAGGGTCATGATCGTAGACGTCGCGGATGGTTTCTACGGCCAGACGACTGGCTTCCTGTCCCCCCTCGTATCCTCCCATGCCGTCGGCTACCAGAGCGAGTCGGCCCTTCCGCTGAAATTCGTCGTCGCTTTGAGCTTCCCAGTAGAACAGCGCGTCCTCATTGTTCTCGCGCTGGCAGCCGACGTCACTCAGGCTGGCGACCTCGATTCCGGGCCGAATCTGCATTGCGCCTCGCTGGAGAGGAATTCCGACTGGGTTGAGGCCACGTCTTATGGCACTGCTGACCAACTCTCTCCGTGATCGCAAACAACGACCCGGCTGAGCCGGACAACCCATCCGAGCACCCCGATGGGCCCGTCGATTATATAACCCGAATTAAAGAACGGCGCAACGCCCAACTGGACTATGTCTCCGCGCCCTCCTAGCTGCTATTGCGCCAGCAGGTAATTCGGTCCACGCACTGCGAGGCTCAGTTACGCTTTCCGCCAGTCGCCGTCGGACAAGTGCTTGCTGGTGTAGTCCTCGACCTGGTGCTCGTAGACCTGCTCGATGTGATCCGCGCAGCTGGGCTCCCCATCGACCAGTTGAGTCGCAGGTTTCCCGCACATCGTGCAAACATTGGACTTCCCAGAGCCCTTTTCTTCGATGTTGAGAATCTTCTCCACAGCTTCTTTCAATTTCTCCATCTTTTCCTCACTTCTGGCCATGGGCCACAGGAATCTCCTCAGTTTGAACAACCTATGGTGGTTATAAATCGAAGGCCAACGCAGGGCTGTGACCTTGTGCACACGAAAGTGAGGTATGAGAAAACCAGATCGTGCCGAGAATCACAGGGCCGATGTGCGAAGCAGATAAATCGACGAAAAAAGCGATGAAGAATGCAGCGTCGGCCGATCAGTCTGTAACTCCCGGCACGGGCCGCCACCACTTATGCGTCCTATCGTCTTTGTCATTCCGAAGCCGAACGCGGCGAAGGGATCTGCGATACCATAGCGCGCGGCAAACCCTCTTACGTCTAAATCAGGGCATCTCCCGGGGCTGTACGTGATAGTTGACCCTCGTATACGACATCTTCTGACTCAGCACGCAGCGTGGCGAAAGAGATTCCTCCGCCGCATTCGGCTTCGGAATGACAAGACTTACATGGGTCAGGAACTTTAACTCCTCGAGGGTCGACGGCCGACTCCCTACTCTATGGGAAGGCCGACATAGTTCTCGGCCAGCGATTGAGATGCGGCTCGGGAACTGGTGACGTAGTCGAGTTCCGCGAGCTGACGCCGCTGATCAAATGGATTGCCTTCGTGCCGATGCAGCATGGAAGTCATCCACCAGGAAAAGCGTTGGACACGCCAGACACGCCGAAGACACGTCACGGAATACTGATCCAGCAGATTGGTGCGCCCCAGACTGTAAAAATGTTTTAACGCCCTGGCCAATACCCGCACATCCGCGACGGCAAGGTTCAGGCCTTTCGCTCCCGTGGGAGGAACGATATGCGCAGCATCGCCCGCGAGAAACATGCGGCCGTACTGCATGGGTTCGACCACGAAGCTGCGCATTCCAGTCACGCCTTTTTGCAGAATGGGGCCTTTATTCAACTTCCAGTCACTATCGTCCGCCAGCCGAGTCTGAAGTTCCTGCCAGATGCGATCGTCGGGCCATTTCGCGAGATCCTCATCCGGGGAGCATTGCAGATACAGGCGCGTGATCTGCGGTGACCGCATACTGTGCAGGGCGAAGCCACGATCGTTATAGGCATAGATGAGTTCTTCCGACGAGGGAGGGGCCTCTGCCAGAATGCCGAGCCAACCAAACGGGTAGATGCGTTCGTAAACAGTGAGCGCATCGGTTGGAATAGCGGGTCTGCAGATTCCGTGGAAGCCATCGCAGCCGGCGATGAAATCGCAGCGAATCTCGTGCGTGTTGCCGTCGTGTCGATAACGAATGCTCGGAGATTCCGTATCGAAGTGATGTACGCTGACATCTTCGACTTCGAAGAAAATCTGGCCATTGCTTTCCAAGCGCGCGCGGATCAGATCCTTGATGATTTCGTGCTGGCCATACACCGTAATGGCGCGGCCGGTGAGATCTTTGAAGTCAATGCGATGGCCCCGGCCTGCAAAGCGGATCTCGATGCCGTAGTGGATCAGGCCTTCGCGCTGCATGCGTTCGCCGACCCCCATCTGGTTCAGCAATTCCACGGTGCCCCATTCGAGGACGCCGGCTCGAATTCGCTCTTCGCAATGTTGGCGGCTGCGGTTTTCGAGTACAACTGAGTCGATGCCTTCCAGGTGAAGCAAGTGCGCAAGTACCAGGCCTGCGGGACCGGCGCCTACAATTCCGACTTGGGTTCGTATCTGGGTCACTTGCTTGCTTTCGTGGGGATCATAACTTGTGAATTGGTCAGGATGTTTGCGGAGCCCCAAACCGAGCGATTACATCCTGGGGAACGGCTTGGCCCTCGATCGCATCGGGATCGGCCGTCGAGCGCACAGCCCACACGCGGGTTTCCGAGCACTCGACGGCCAGCACTTCGCGCCTGAAAAGCTTGTGCTGAACATCGAAGCTGCTGCGCCGCCACTCGGTAATTGATGACTCCACGATTACGTCGTCGCCGAAGTGTGAAGGCGCGAGAAAGCGCGCGCGCGTATCCACCATGGGGATGCCGACGATGCCATACGCTTTCAGCATCTTGTGCTTGGGCAGACCTGCGGCTTCAAACAGCGCGGCCGTGCAGTTGTCAAAGTATGCGAAATAACGGGGATAGTAGACGATCCCCGCAGGATCGCAGTCGCCCCATTCGACGTGAATTGTTTTGCGGTTGGTCAGCATGGATGTGGATGGTTTCTACTTCCCCTCGTCGATCTCCGCGAAGACAGCTTGTGCGGTGTGAAACGCAGAATTTGCGGCCGGTGCTCCACAATAGATTGCCATTTGCAGGAGCACTTCCTTGATTTCGTCGCGCGTGACTCCATTGTTCAACGCGGCGCGAAGGTGCAGCCGAAGTTCCTCGGTGCGGTTCAACGCCACCGTGGTCGCGATTACGATTAGGCTTCGCGTATGCCGCGACAATCCCGGACGCGTCCAGATCTCACCCCAGGCATAGCGTGTGATCAGGTCCTGGAATTCTTCATTGAACGGATTCCGGTTCTGGAGGGATCGGTCCACGTGGGCGTCGCCCAAAACGGCGCGCCGCACGGTCATTCCCTTTTCATACCGCTCGCGATCATCCATGCAGACCTCGCTCATGCTTGGAGGAAATTCGAGACTTCCATCGTAAATGCCTCGGCAGCTTCGATATTCGACAAGTGGGCGGCCGGAAGTTCTTTATATTGTGCACCGGGAATATGCTGCTCCATGAAGTGGCCGTCCGCCGGTGGCGCGACGGGATCGTGCGTACCGGAAATAATCAGAGTCGGTGCGTGAATACGTGAGATCGCGTCCCGCAGGTCCGTATCGCGAATCGCCGCACAACAACCGATGTAGCCTTCCGCAGGAGTTGTCAGAAGCATCTGCTTGGTGAACTCAATGGCCGAGGGCGAGGCTGCACGAAAGCGGGGTGTGAACCAGCGATCGAGAACGCCATCGACGACTCCCCGCATACTTTGTTTTCGGACAGTGTCGATGCGCGCGTTCCATTGTTCCGCAGAGCCGATCTTCGGTGCCGTGTTGCAAAGCACAAGTTTGCGGAGCCGGTGGGCCGACTGCATCCCGAGCAACATGCCGATCATGCCGCCCATCGACAACCCGCAAAAGTGAACGCGGTCGATTCCGAGTTGATCGAGCAGAGTAAGGACGTCGCAGGCGAGGTCATCCATCGCATAGGGACCCGGATTGACGGACGATTGACCATGCCCGCGCGTATCGTATCGCAGGATTCGAAAGTTGCGAGCAAGGAATGGCATTTGTGGGTCCCACATCGAGATGTTGGTTCCCAGTGAATTCGAGAACATCAAGACCGGAAGCTGTTCAGAACCCGAGAGCTCATAGTAGATCAGGGAATCCTTGAGTTCCAGGAAGCTCATGGTGTCTATCGAGTCCCTGCCTTGTCCGCTGCGATGGCACGATCGACGAACTGGCTCGCCATGCCAGTATAGTTTTGCGGATCGAATAGCTTCTCGAGCTCGGCAGCGGTCAGGCGGGAACTTACTTCCGCGTCCGCGGAGAGCACTTCACGCAGGTGCATTTTTTTCTCGATCGCTTTTCGCGAGGCGGATTCCATGAGCTGATGAGCCGCGGCTTTGCCGATTTGCTTGCCGAGCACCATCGTGACAGCTTCGGCATAGATAAGGCCGTGCGTGATCTCCAGGTTCTGGAGCATTCGATTGGCATCGACTTCCAGGCCGACGAAGGTTTCCAGCATGCGATGCAACGCGCCAGCGCTCAATCGAAAGAGCTCGGGCAGGGTCTCCCATTCGGCATGCCATCCACCGAGTCCTCGTTCGTGTTCCTGCGACATCGCAGTGAGCATGGTGGCGGCGAGGGCGGGCGCGCGCGTCGCCGCTGATAACACGACCGCGCAGGCAACCGGATTGCGCTTGTGCGGCATGGTGGAGGAGCCTCCACGGCCCTCTCCCGCTGGCTCGCTTACCTCGGCGATTTCCGTTTGCATCTGCAAGGCGAGGTCGCGAGCAATTTTCCCCAGCGTGCCGGTGAGAAGCGCTAGAAACGTGGCAACCTCGGCAAGCCGGTCGCGATGGGCATGCCAGGGAAGATTGGGCAAATCCAGTTTGAGCTCATTCGCGAGCACCTTGGCAACATCCAGCCCGCGCTGGCCGAGGCTGGCGAGAGTGCCGGCGGCCCCGCCGAACTGCAGAACGAGAACGCGGCCGCGCAGTTCCTGAAGGCGAGTTCGATGACGGGTCATCGCGTCCAACCAGCCTGCAGCTTTGAGTCCGAAAGTCGTCGGAACAGCTTGCTGCAGCCAGGTTCGAGCTGGCAGTACTGTCGTGCGATGAGTGAACGCAAGCTGGGCCAGCGCGTCGCACAGACGATTCAAATCGGCAGCGATGGCATCGAAACCATCGCGCAGTTGCAGAACGAGGCCGGTATCGATCGCGTCCTGGCTGGTTGCGCCCCAGTGCACGTAGCGCATGGCTTCCTTGTCATGCTTCCCGACGAGTTCCGTCAGTTGTCTGACCATCGGGATGGCGAGGTTGCCCGACTTGACCGCGGCTTGCGCGAGAGACTTTGGGTCGAAGAGATCGGCACGGCACTGACTGGCAATCGGAGCGGCAGCGGATTTCGGAATGATGTCGAGCTGCGCTTCCGCTCGGGCCAGAGCGGCTTCAAAATCGAGCATGCGCTGCAGACGCACATTGTCTGTAAAGATCGCGTCGACTGCTTCCGAACCGAACACTGGATCGAGCAAGTTCATGAGTTTCGCATCTGAGATTCTAGCAATCGAAAAACACAGTTTCTTCGGGACCTTGCAGAATGACGTCCCAATTTAACCTGCCCGCGTCGCCGGGCGTGGCTTTCGCTATGAGGGTGGGCCGGCGCTCCGGATCGACGAGCGCAAGCACGGGATCGTTCGCGTGGCAGGCGGCGTCCGGAAAATAAATTCGGGTCACTAAGCGTTTGAGCAATCCCCGCATAAACACCGCGACTTCAAGATGTGGCGCCTGCATGCTTCCCCGCGGTCCAGGAACCGGCCCCGGTTTAATGGTGATGATTTGGAACCGGCCCTGTTCATCGGTGGCAATGCGTCCATAACCCTTGAATTTAGGCTCGATGGGCTTGGCTTGCGAGTCTTCGGGGTGCGCATATTTGCCATGAGCATTGGCTTGCCAAATTTCGAGAACCGCGTCGGGAACGGGGATTCCGTCGCCATCTAATACGCGCCCCTCGATGGCGACCTTTTCGCCAGAAACGCCGGGAGCAGTCAGGTCTGCGCAACAGAAGCGTCCGAGACCGATAGCGAAGAATGGACCGACGGTTTGCGAGGTGGTCGCGCGCGGTGTCACTCGCTTCCCTCCATGGGAGTCTGCTCGCGCCCACGCAGCACAATATCGAACCGATAGCCGAGCGCCGTTTCAGGAACGGTGGTATCCCAATCAAACACCGAAATGAGGCGCTTGCGCGCCTCCTCATCCGCCGTGCAGTTGTAGATCGGATCAGAAGCGAGAAGCGGGTCGCCGGGAAAGTACATCTGCGTGACCAGACGGGTTGCGAACGCGGGACCGAACAGGGAGAAATGAATGTGGGCCGGGCGCCACGCGTTATGGTGATTGCGCCAGGGGTAGCAACCGGGCTTTATTGTGATGAAGCGGTAATGGCCATCGGCGTCGGTCAAGGTGTGACCACAACCAGTGAAGTTGGGATCGAGCGGCGCATCGTGCTGATCGATAGTGTGCAGATATCGTCCAGCGGCGTTGGCTTGCCAGACTTCCACCAGCGTGTGTGCCATGGGCCGCGCATCTTCGTCGAGCACGCGGCCGGTGACGATAATCCTCTCGCCTAGCGGCGCACCTTTGTGTTGACGTGTCAAATCGACGATGCACGGGGAGATGTCATCCGCGCCGAATTGTGGCCCGGTCACTTCGGAAAGGGTCTGTGGGATCGAGACTAATGGCTGAGTAGGGGCGCGCTTGACCGAGGAGATGTAAGCCGGATGCAAGTACTCCGGCTGCGTCCCGGCTACTGGCCGTCGATATCCCTGAAGCTCTGTTTTGAGATGCAAAACCTTCCCCCGGCGCAGCGTGATCGCTACCGCCTGCGCTGACCGCTCTCAAAATATCTTCGCACCCACCGATTCCGGGAACAAGGCAGCAGTGGAAGCCCACCCTAACCTTGCACAGAACGCAAGGTTTGGATGGGGCACCCGGCACACGGCTTCTCTATAACCGCGCGGCTGAAATTCACTTGGCATTTTCAGGCGAGGCGCGTGTGAAGCGCAGAGGCTTGTCGAGGCCATTGCTGTAGATGAGCAAGTACGGGTCCTTCCATTCGTAACGTTCTGCCGCCTGGAGTGCGTTCAGGTACTTCGTCTCCTGACTCATGGAGGGCTCCGGGCAAGCCATCCTGGTGGATCCCAGCCCGGTAAGCTTTATCGACGTACCGGCGATTTCGGATGAACCGAAAAAGCGGTTGCAGGACCCGTTCCCGGCAATTTTGCCAGCTTCCGGGAAAGAGAGAGTGGCTCGAACCCCGCTCACAACACCGCTGCCGGCGAGGTCTTCCAACACCCATTCGCTCCCGACGAGATTGAAAGTCTCGGCCTTCGCTGCGGCCTGGGCAGCAGCGGCCGTGGCAGCGACTGGAGCCGCAGCGGTCGGCGGTTTGTGCTCGGAGACACAGGACAAAAGCAACGCACCAAGCGGAAGAATGCTGACAAGAACTGACTTCTTCATACCGCACCTCAGCAAGTCAGACTTGCATTGAATTTCAACATGACTGGACTTGTTCGCTTCACGACTTCATGAGTTCCGATACGGCCCGGTGAGCTTGGTCGATCGCGCAATCGGTATAGGCAATAGCGCCGGCATCAGAGTTGGCAATCGCGATGTGTCCGAAAGGCTTCCTCCCCAGGACCCAAGGCTTCTCTTCCTCGCTCCAATCGGGGTCGAAGAGCGAGTTGTATCCGTAGGCGTAGCCGTGCGCCCACCGATTCACGGTGATGCCTTCGATGTCGCGAGCAGGATCGAATCCCGGCAGCGTTCTTGCCAGTTGATCGCGGATATTTCGTTCGAATGCGGCGAACGGCGTGCGCAGAAGCTCTGCGCGGCCCGCACGATGCTGCTCGCGTTGCGAGAGGCCAGGCTTGCAGGGCGTGCGCAGCATGAATAACACCATCGGCTCCTCGGGATTGCTGGGAAATTTGTATTCGCCGAGCGTCACCGGGAAATCAAGCGCAACGTAGGTATGGAAACTGCCGGGAGCTTCGATTTGATGCACGCCTAATTTCTGGAACGCAGTCCAATTCTTTATAGCGACGTGGGTATAAACCAACGGAGCCTTCACCAGGTAGGAGAGAGCTTCTTTCTGCTTGTCGGGAAGCTCCGGGCAAAGATACGGAATCATGCTGTTGTAACAGGCCAGCACACAATTCCTGGCACGAACGCTCGCGAGCTGGCCGCCCCGCATGTACGCAATCTCGACTTCCCTGGCTCGAGAATTCTCGGCGCCGACATGGCCCACACGAACTACGGTACTGTTCAGCCGAATGCGTACTGCTGACCCGTCCTGATCGAGGCGGCTATAGTCGGCTCGCGCCGTGACAACGTCTTCCATCGTGTGGCCGGGAATGGTGCCAGGAATGAGGGACCTCACCAGCAGGCGAGCGATAGAGGCGTTCCCGTCAGGGAAATGGAAAATGTAGGGGTCTTCCCTTTCCGCTTCGTCTGCGAGATTCATCCCCAGGAAACCTGCATAGCTGTAACCACCGTAGTCGTCGCTCGATTCAGAGCAGGCGAGCGCGGAGACAGCATCGACGCCTACTGCGAACAAGTCGTTAGTATAGCTCTGGAAGAATTTGAGGACGTCCGGATGGACTTTGCAGATTTTGGTCAGATAATCCGCGTAACTGATCTTGGCGAGTTTCGCGCGTTTCTGCGCAATGGAGAGTCCGGGCAAGTAGTCGACTTTTTCGGTGTAGAGGCGCGCAATATCCCGCCGAACTTCGCCGCTGAGTGGCGCCTTTGCCAGAAACTCAGGCCAGGGAGTGGTCCCGAGTCCGGGCACAATCCGGTCCTCGCCAAAAGTCTCGCGATCGAAGAAGACCGCCGTCCCCAGATTTTTGTAGAGCCTTTGATCGTACGCGGTTTGGAAGCGCTCCGTATCGATGCCCAGATCCGTGAGAACACCGCGGGCCACCGTGCTATAGCGTCCGGGACTCTCAATAGACTGAGTTCCGCCGTAGGAAAGCAGCATGCGATTGCCGGCGCGAAACTCGTTGCGCTTGGCGTGGCCGCCGAAATCATCGTGGTTGTCGAGAATCAGGATGCGTGATTTTTCGCCGGCGCTCTTGCGATAAAAATGAGCAGCCGCCAAGCCGCTGATCCCGCCGCCAACAATCACCAAATCATAGCTCTCGCCAGTCTTGGTGGGTGCGCCGTCGGAGTCCCACGCTTCGCCATCGCGGAGACGGTGAGCGTAGGTGAAGCTTCCATCATGGTTGCCGCGCATGCCGGTCAAGGCTGGCGGATAGTAGCCTGGGGCTCTCTCCGGCGCGAATTCCGTGCTCATCCAGGCATGCAGAAGCGGGTCTGCGGCCAACAGGCCGCCTACACCGATCGCCATTCCATTCAAAAAATCTCGGCGGGAGATATTACGGTGCATGCCTAACTCGCGCTCGCTCAGATGAGATGCCATTGGACCTTTGCGCCTTGGCGGAATGTACGGCCGCGATTATAGCGCTTTGATCCTCGAGCTTTGAGCTGCGAGCTAACCAGGCTTCTGTCTGCTTGGAACTGATCACTTCGGAAGCGATTGAGCTGCGCTTACAGCCGTCTTCGGGCACGGGCAGCGGAACTGGCCAGATTATTGGCCTCGACATTGCTTTCACGCGGCACGTGAGAGATGGAGAACCGCAGCGAGCGAACGAGTTTGCGGCAGATCCAGTGAAGTGAGTAGAGACGCGGGCTTCGACAACGATATTGCCCGGTCATTTGTCGGACGACAACTTCGGAATCGGAATAGACGTGAATGGCTCTCGCTTTCAGAGCCACAGCGCATTGCAGCGCTTCGAGCAACGCGAGGTACTCCGCGACATTATTGTCCTGACGGCCAATCCACTTGGCGATACGGATTTTTTCGCCACGCGGATCACTAATCACAACGCCAATGCCAGCCGACCCTGGATTGCCCAGGGACCCACCATCGATAAAAGCGACTAGGTCCGACATCTGTTGCTATCAAGATGCTGAAAAAAAAGAGCGCAGTCAAGAAATTTACTTGATTCCGCAACACTTCAGTTACTAGGGATTTCGCTTAGTGCTGTGAATCGCGTGTGGAAAACAAGGAATAACTCCTGAGTTCCGGAATAAACATCCGGTAGTCAGACGCTTGCGATCCTGCAGTTTTGCTCCGGAATTTCCACACGCTGCACTGAAATGCGGCATTGACATTTTTTAACGTGGCGTTTACTTTCACTTACGTCGACGGCTGAAAGGGTTGGCCCAAATTAAAACTTGGCCGGTCCGAAGTAAGCTGGGTGATCAGCGAGCCGAGGCAACTCGGAGCGCGACCAGACCTGAAAAAACCGACGGCTCTGCGAGGAGCAGTTGGGGTTTGGGACTGCGAAAGCAGTGATCGCATCAAGGGCTGCGACGGTACATGCATCCACGTTGTTGCGCTCCCTCGCAGGAGCAGGCAGCTGGAGCATAACCAAAGTCGCAGCCTTTTAATTTTTCCCGCGAAAAGATTTTCCCGCCTAGCGATTCTTCTCAGAACTTTCCTGGCAAGAGATGCAGTAACGCGTCCAGGGCAAGGCCTCGAGGCGCTTCGCGCCGATTTCCTCTTCGCAGACCATGCATTGACCGAAAGTACCGTCAGCGATGCGCGCCAGGGCCGCGTCTATACCGCCCAGCAAACCGCGGGCATGCGTGGTCTGCTGAAACAGAAGTTCCTTGTCGAGAGAACTATTGGCACGGTCGCCTTCGTCGGGACCGTAGGAGTGCTGCATGGCCCTACCCTCTTCCTGGGTCTGGGCAATGCTCTTCAGGAGTTCCTGGCGTCGCTCCAGCAGCTGTTTCTTGAAGCGCTCGATCCGTTTCTTTTCCATTCTGACTATCCGCCCATCAGGGGCCGTTTCCGCGCTCTCTTTATGGTACCTGAACCCGGGTAGCGGTGCGGCAAAACGAAACGTCCCAGACTCAAAGAGTCGTGGGACGCTCGCCTGAACAGCCCTCCCCCAAGTGCTGCTCGCCTAAAAATCTACTTCTCGAGTTTCAGGATGTGAATGGCACTGACGGGCCAGTGGAAGTGTCGCTTTTCGGCATGCACGTCGAGGTGTTGACCGTGGTCCTCGGCAATCGGCCGTTCCTCTGTTTGCCATGTGACGCACATCACAACCCAGCGTGACGCCTACCACAGCCCTTCGCCCACTCATCACGGAGAATCCCACCACGTTGTAGATGAGGGTTTGGCAACACCGCATTCAAACTTGTGAATAAGGAGGCGATGTGATGCTATCGCAGCGTCGCGTGTCCGTAGTTCTGTTCGCTCTGGTCATGCTGGTCGTGTTCACAGGCAGCAGCCAGGCAATTCCGGCGTTTTCACGACAGTACGGAACATCCTGCAGCACCTGCCACCTCGATTTTCCGAAGCTGAACGACTTTGGCAAGGCGTTTAAGGATGCGGGTTTCAAGTTCCCCAAAGACGACGAGAGTTTCATCAAGATCCCTCCCGTCCTGTTGGGAGCTCCGGCCAACAAGGAACTCTTCCCGCATTCGATTTGGCCGGGATCGATTCCTGGGATGCCGCCGATCGGATTGCGCTACAACCAGTTTTTCCAGGTGGTGAGCGGCAACCGAAACAATTTCAACTTGCAGGACACCACGGGCAATCCGGCGAACCAGCAGTTCATTCCACGGACGGATTTCCAATCGGGCTTGTTCAGCATTTTCACGGCCGGCAACTTCGGCAGCGATATTGCTTTTTGGGTGGACGACGATTTCAGCGTGGGCGGCGCGAATGCTGCGGGCGGCCTGGGCGATGGTTATTTGAAGTTCGTCAACATCGGTCACCTCCTCAAATTGCCGACGGATGCACTCAGTTTGCGAGTCGGACAATTCGAACTCGACTTACCCTTCAGCCAGGCGCGCACCTGGAACCTGAGCGGCTGGGACATTTACGACCAATCGAACGTCGGTGCGCCGGGCCAGAACGTAAACAATGCTTTTGCGCTGTCGAACGCGGCACAAGGAGTTGAGTTCAGTGGAGGACATCAGTACCGCGGCTATCACTACTCGCTCGCGATTGTGAATCAGAACACCGGCGGCACGCCGGGAAGCGGAGTCAATGTACCGCCGGTGGTTACCTACACCTCGGACTCCAACTTCAAGGACATCTACGCCCGCTTCGCGTATCGCTTCAATCTGGAGCGCGATCCGGCCAGCCGCAACGAAATCCAGGCGGCGGGGGCCACGGGCCCGCGCGACCACACCTATCTGAGCCTGGGCACGCTGTACTTCTACGGGCGCTCGGTGCAGCGGTTCCAAGGACCGGGCGGCTCCTCAATGGTGCTAACGTCGCGCGAACCTTTCTACCGTGTGGGCGGCGACTTCAACTTCAACTACCACACCTTCAACCTGTTCGGACAATTCCTCTACGGACGGGACCAGAACATTTTCCCCCTGCAGCCGTCCGGGAGCCCCGCACACTTTAGCGGCGGCTTCCTCGAGGCAGACTACCTGGTCTATCCTTGGATGATGACCATCATGCGTTGGGATCGCGTCAATTCCACCGCTGACTTCCTGAATAACATTGGCGCCGACCAGAACAATGCACCGCCGACACCTTTCTTCTCGCCCGTGAGCACGGTGCGTAACCGGATCACGCCGGGGATTCAGTTCCTGATTCACGCCAACATCAAGACGTCGTTCGAATACCAGATTCGCCCCCGGCAGATCGTGTATTCGCCCAGCACTGGCACGCCCATTACGAACCCGTTCCGCACGAATTCCGCGGTGGCGGGCCTGGAGTTTGTGTACTGAGATTCGGGGAGGAAATCCTCCCCTTGTTTTTTCAATTCAAGGAGATTGACAATGAAATGCACTTTTTTCCTCGTAGTTCTAGCGACAATGAGCCTGCTTTTGTCCGCCAGCGCCGGCACTATCAACGGAAAGGTTTCCGGAGTCTCTGGAGAGTCCGTAGTGTACGTTGATGTGATCCAGGGCAAAACTTTCCCCGCCCCTAGCAACCATCCTCTGGTGGATCAGAAGGGCCTGATGTTCACGCCCCACATCACGGTGGTGCAGCAGGGCACCACGGTCGATTTCCTGAACAGCGATTCGGTCGCGCACAACGTCTTCTGGACTTCTGTGGGCGGAAACAAGAAGCTCACGCATAATCTGGGGACTTGGCCGAAAGGCGAGAAGCGGTCATTCAAGTTCGACAACCCGGGAGCGGTGCCTCTGCTCTGCAATGTTCATCCGGAGATGGCGGGCTACATCGTGGTCTCGCCCACACCGTATTTCGCGACCACGGACAAGTCCGGCGAATACAAGATTGAAAACGTTCCCGACGGCAGTTACACCGTAACGGCCTGGCACGAGGGCGCCAAAGGGCAGTCGAAGCCGGTGGCGGTCGCGGGCGACACCAAAGCGGATTTCACCCTGAGTAAGTAAGGAGTTGAGAGGGAGCGGCCGTTCGACCTCCTCTGCCGTTCCCTCCATTTTTTCCTGGCTGAAATGGGTGGCAGTTGAATGGATGGATTTGAAATAGGCACGCTGGGGTAGGCAAGCATGTTGAAGCGATTCAAAAACAAGCGAGTGGATGGGAACTGGCTGAACACCAACTTCCCTTGCATGATGGCTTGTCCCGCGCATACCAATGCCGGACGGTATGTGGAACTGATTGCAGAGGGGCGCTTCGAGGAGGCCTATCGCTTCGCGCGCGAGCCGAATCCGCTGGCTTCCATCTGCGGACGCGTTTGCGCGCATCCTTGTGAGACCGCCTGTCGTCGCGGAGAAATCGACAAACCCATCTCCATTCGCGGGCTGAAGCGGTTTCTCACCGAGAGCTATGGGCCGGAGTCCAAACATCCAGTCGACGTGAACAGGGGACGCCAGCAGCCGAAGCTTCCCTTCAAAGTTGCGGTTGTGGGCGGTGGCCCGGTGGGATTGTCGGCAGCGCACGACCTTGCCTTGATGGGCTACTCGGTAACGATCTTTGAAGCAGCGCCGGTCGCGGGAGGGATGCTGTACCTGGGTATTCCTGAATATCGCCTGCCGCGCGACGTGGTTGAAGCCCAGGTGCGCGAGATTCTGGAAACTGGCGATATCACTCTGAAGTTGAATCACGCCGCCGGACGCGACTTCATGGTTTCCGACCTGCGGAAGCAGGGCTTCGACGCGGTGCTGGTGGCCGTCGGCGCGCATCGCAGTCGCGACCTCAGTATTCCCGGCGTCGACCTTGACGGAGTGCATAAGGGAATTGACTTCCTGCTCAACGTCAACCTGGGCTACAAGTTCACCATCGGTAAGAAAGTGGTCGTGATCGGCGGCGGCAACGTCGCCATGGACGTGGCTCGGTCGGCAGCGCGCGAGGTCGTCAAGCAACATGCGGCCGGCGTGGAAGACGCAGTGCCATCTGCCGAAAACGTGAATGCTGTGGCAACGCGCGAGCTGGTCGACATTTCGTTATCAGCATTGCGACTGGGTGCGCGCGAAGTAGACATCGTTTGCCTTGAGCGGCGTTTTGAGATGCCGGCCGCGATTGAAGAGATCGAAGAAGCAGAGGCCGAGGGCATCATCCTGTTTCCTGGGCTGGGTCCCAAGCGCGTGGTTGGCAAGGACGGGCGCGTGGTGGGACTGGAGACCCTCAAGACCAAGTGGGTATTCGACGAAAACAAGCGCTTCAATCCTGCTTTCTACGAAGGCAGCGAGACCGTGGTCGACTGCGACACCATCATCATGGCGATCGGCCAGGCTCCGCGTCTTGACTTTCTCAAGCCTGAGGACAAGGTCGATATTTCTCCCCGCGGATTGATCGCCGTGAATCCTCAAACACTAATGACCTCGGCGGCCGGCATCTTTGCGGGCGGGGATTGCGTTTTCGGGCCGCGCCTGATCATCGACAGCGTGGCCGACGGCAAGCGCGCCGCCATTGGAATTGACGAGTACCTGCGCGGCAGCAAGCATCCCGAGCCAATCATCGAAGTAGAAGTCCTGCAGCGGCACGCGATGCCTTTGGACTACCTCGATATCAATCGTCAGCCGATTCCGATGCTGCCCTTGGAGCGGCGTACGGGTGTCACGGAGGTCGAGATTGGCTACGACGCGCAGTCGGCCATGGAAGAGGCGCAACGCTGCCTGCATTGCTGGGTCAACACGATCTTCGAAGGCTGCGAAGAGGACGGCACGTCCTGCATTCTGTGTGGAGGCTGTGTGGACGTCTGTCCTGAGAATTGCCTCGAACTAGTTTCGCTCGATCGGATCGAATTCACCCCGGAGACGGTCGAAGCAATCCGCGCTGACCAGGAATGTTTTGGGGTCGAGTTGAACGAAGTCGCAGCCGATGAACTAGGAATCGTGACCGGATCTGCGATGTTGAAAGACGAGACGCGCTGCATTCGCTGCGGACTGTGTGCGATGCGGTGTCCGGTCGGCACCATCACGATGGAGTCCTACAATCTGCTTCCGGCCGAAGCGACCGGATTGATTTCCGTGGAAGCCATAGATGCCGGCGTGCGTCCGAAGGCGCCCGCCGCGGGAGCACCCAAGTAGCCATGCCTGACGAAAAGCATGAAATCAAATCAGAGACGGGCGGCACGTTCGATCGCCGGCAGTTTTTTGTGAAGTTGGGCCTGGGTTCGCTGAGCATTGCCGCCGCAGGGACCGCGGTGTTCGCCTACCAGTTCCTCTCGCCCAACGTTCTGTATGAGCCCTCCCCGATCGTGAACGCCGGTAAACCAGAGAGCTATCCGATCGATTCGGTCACACTCGATGTGAACACGGGAATCTATCTGATCCACGCGAAGGAAGGCTTTTTCGCGCTGGGCGCGGTTTGCACGCATCTCGGTTGCCTGACCGCGTGGAAGCCGGAACTGGGGATCATCGCGTGCCCTTGCCACGGGAGCAAGTTCGCGGCCCTGCAAGGAAATCTGAAGCCAGGGGACAAGATCGAAGGTCCGGCGCCCAAGCCGCTGCCCTGGTATCGCACCTGGCTGAGCGACGATGGCGATCTGATGGTGGACCGCGGCACAACCATTCGGCCAATGGAGTTCCTGAGGGTCTGAGCATGGCGAAAACAGTCGACCAATATTTCGATGATCTACGCGATACCCGGGTGTGGCGATCCATCTTCCGCAGCGGCACCGGTTCAAGCACGCTGAAGCGCTCGCTGGCCATCCAGCAGAATGTCTTTCTGCACTTGTTTGCCACCAAGGTTCGACGCCGCATGCTGAGCTTCAGCGCAACCTGGTACCTCGGCACACTCACGCTCGGCACATTTCTGATTTTGGTGGTCACGGGAATTCTGTTGATGCTGTACTACCATCCATCAGTTCCGCAGGCGTACGCGGACACGAAGGATCTGCAGTTCGTCGTATCGTCGGGCCTGTTCCTGCGCAACCTCCATCGCTGGTCCGCACATGCCATGGTGTTTCTGGTATTCGCGCACATGTTCAAGGTCTTCTATCGCGGCGCGTACCGGCCACCGCGCGAATTCAATTGGGTGATTGGGATTGTTCTGCTGCTGGTGACGCTGCTGCTGAGCTACACGGGGTACCTGTTGCCCTGGGATCAATTGGCCTACTGGGCGATCACGGTGGGATCGAATATCGCGTCTGCCGTGCCGGTGTTCGGCGACAAGATTCATTTCATGCTGCTGGGCGGAAATCTGGTGAATGCGAATGCGCTGCTGCGGTTCTACGTTTTGCACTGCATGATCCTGCCGCTCGCCGCAATATTCTTCATCGCCATTCACTTCTGGCGGATCCGCAAAGACGGCGGGCTCTACGCGCACCAGAGCGAGCCTTCCACTCTGACAAAGACCACGCTGGCGAAGGAGGCGCAATGAGCACGAAAGATTTCGTGACCGGCATGGACTCGAATGCCCGTAAGGCGCCACGGCGGGTAGCGTTTATTACTCGGCGTACTTCTGCGCAGGTCAAGGTGGCGGATGAAGAGACGCTGCAGACTTTTCCGGAGGTTCTGTTCCGGGCGGCCGTTGCCATCGAAGTGATGGCGATCGGCCTGGTAACGATGGCGCTCCTCTTCAATGCGCCTTTGGAAGGGATCGCCGATCCATCGCACACGCCCAATCCCGCCAAAGCGCCCTGGTATTTCCTGGGCCTGCAAGAGATGCTGCACTACTTCCCTCCCGTGGTTGCCGGTGTACTGGTGCCCGGATTGGTGGTCATGGCGCTGGTTGTCATTCCTTACTTCAACATCAATATCGAAGCCGAGGGCCTGTTTCTGAAAGAGCGGGAACGGCGTTTGCGGATTTTCTACATCGTGAGCGGTGCACTCGTACTTTTTCTCATCGTATTTCGTGTCTTCGTAGCGCTGGTACCGACTCTGATTGTGGCCGCCTTCATGATTTTGGCCGCGCAGAGCTCGCCCCAGTCGCCCTCGGCGTTTCGGCGCTATTTGGCTTCCAAGCCGCTTTCTTACTGGATCATGAGCTGGTTTTTATTCGAGCTGGTGGTGCTGACCGCCATCGGCACATTCTTCCGTGGCCCGGGCTGGTCCTGGGTCTGGCCCTGGAGGAGTTAAGTGCAATCGTCCAATCAACCTTGGTCTTCGTTGTGGAAGAAGCTATTCGGTGATCCCCTGCGCGCGTTTGGTATCGTGAGCGCGATCTTGCTCGTATTGCTCGCGATTGCGCCCGCTAAGAATCACTTCAGCGAATGGCGGCATTACCAGAAAGGCTACCTGCGGATGATCCGCTCCCGTGGCGAAGCGGTCACGCTGCAGCGCCACTTTCAGCCGGGCATTCAGCAGATTTGGCATCCTGATATTGGGGTCACGGATCGTTGCACCTCTTGTCACGTTGGCCTCAAGGAAGCGAGTCTCACCGATGTCAAGTTTCAGCCCTATCGCAAGCATCCGGTAATTCCGCACACCACCGAGCAATACGGTTGCGTGATGTGCCATCGTGGGCAGGGAGCGGCAACCACGGTCGAAGAAGCACACAGCAGTACGCTGGCGTGGGAGCAACCGATTCTCCCGGCGCGTTACATCGAGTCCGGCTGCGGCCAGTGTCACCGTGCCAGTCTTGAAGGCACTCCGCAACTGAATCAGGGAAGAGCGCTACTGGCGCGCTACGGCTGCGTGCAGTGCCACAGTATCAAGTTGCCCGACGGCGGCGTGATGCAGGCGACCCAGGATGCGCCATCGCTGTCCCACATCGCGGACAAAACCACGCGGGAGTGGATCTTCGCCTGGCTGAAGGACCCCCAGAGCTATGCCGCTTCGGCCACCATGCCGAATTTCAAGCTGAAGGATGATGACATCCGCGACATCTCGGCCTTCCTGATCGCCAACAGCAATCCGGTTGCGGGCGACACGGTGCCGCCAATCACCCAGAAAGCCGCTGATCCCACTGCTGGCGCAAGCCTCTATGGAGAGTCCTTCTGCGCATCATGCCATGCTGTGCAGAACGCGGCCGGCAACCTGGTAGGTGGAAACGTTGGTCCGGAACTCACTCGCATCGGCAACAAAGCCAAGCCGGAATGGTTGCGGGCCTGGATTCACAATCCTCGCGTTTATGATCCCGGAACCCAGATGCCGCACTACCGGTTCAGTGACCAGCAGGTTGCCACCATGGAAGGCTTTCTGCTCGCGAAAAGTGATTCGGATTTTCTGGCGAACGTGCATCTCGATCCAGCAACGCCGGAGCAGATTGCGCACGGCAAGAGCCTCGTCATGGAGTACGGTTGCTCCTCTTGCCACGAGATTACGGGCATCAAGAAGCCTGAGAACTTCGCGCCTGAGCTGACGCGCATCGGGAGCAAGTCTATTTCGCAGTTGATCTTCCTGCCTGGGATGTCGCATACCTTGCCCGACTACATCGCCGGGAAAATCCGCCAGCCCCGGGCCTTTTCGCCTGGCTTGAAAATGCCGCAGTACTCATTCACGCTGACCCAGATCGATGCCCTAACGACCGCATTGCTGGCGCAGAATGACCGTGCGCAAAGCATGCCGCCATCGCTCAGCGTGCCCGCGCCTCAGACGTCGCACTACCGCCCGGCAGGAAAAGCGGGACAGATCATGTCGGACCTAGCCTGCTTCAGTTGCCACGCGATCAATGGCCGCGGCGGCGACATGGCTCCGGACCTGACTTGGGAAGGAAGCTCGGTACAGCGCAAGTGGCTGGAAGATTTCTTCCGCAACCCGGGAACGCTGCGGCCGGCGCTGATTCGCCGCATGCCCAAATTCAATCTGAGCAACGAAGACATCTCCACGCTGAGTGACTACATCATGACCGTTTACCAGACGCCGGAGTTCGATCGCGAGTCACTGCCGGAGTCAGGGTACTCGGCGACCCAGGTCGAAGAGGGCAAACAACTCTTCTATTCAAAATATGCTTGCCAGTCGTGTCATATCGTGGACGCGAAATCCGATAAAGGCTACATTGGTCCGACGCTGACCGGAGTCGGCTCACGCCTGACCGCGGCGTGGGTTTATCACTGGCTGAAAAATCCACAAGCGCTGCGAGCGGGGACGGTCGAACCAAACCGCAACATGAGTGATGACGAAGCGAAATCCCTTACTGCATTCCTGATGGCGCAAAAGGGCTCTGGCACAAAGGGGACAAAGAAATGATGACGAAGCGAATTCCTCTGGCGGTCATTGTTCTTTGCCTCGTGGTTTGTGCGTTGATGCTGGCTGCCTCGGGATGTGCACGACAGTCGGCCTCGGCTGCCGGACCCGCCCCAACCGCGTTCGGATCGGCGATTGTCGAATCGAGTGGAGGAAAGCAGATCGGCGCGGCCGGTTCGGCTCTTGCGCAGCCGCTGGTTGTGCAAGTCAATGATGATCAAGGCAACGCGGTTACGGGAGCGGCAGTTACTTTCAGCGGACCTTCGGGAGTAAGTTTCGATCCGCCGGCTGGCCTTACCGACTCAAGCGGTCAACTGTCCACAAGCGTGAGCCTGGGTGGAATGGCAGGAAAGTATCAACTTGTCGCCAGCACGATGACAAAAGCGCAAAAGAGAGTCGAGATCAAGAGCGAAGAAATCGCGCTCGATTACCAACGTCGCCTCGGACAGTTCCTAGATGACAAGTATTGCTCGCGCTGTCACAATCCGGAATCCACGCCGGAGCGGGTCTCCAACTACGACAACCTCGAAGTCAAACCGCACGCTTTTACTGAAGGCGACACGCTGAATAAAATGAGCGATGCCGATTTGCTGGCGATCATCAGCCATGGTGGTCCTGCCCTCAATAAATCCCCGCTAATGCCGCCCTATGGCTATACTCTCAGCAAAACGGAGATGCAGGCTTTGATCGCGTACATCCGAATGATCTCCGATCCCCCTTATCAAGCGCCCGGAATGGTTTATGCCCAAAAGTAGTCAGTGGATGTGGTTGGCTTGCAGTTTGCTCGTGACAGGAATGTCGGCCGCGCAAGTTGTGGCCCCGGTGGAAATCAAAGATCCGCAGATGCGGTCGCTCCAGTTCAAGTATATGGACGATCTGAAGGCGATCGGGGCGGAGATCAATAACACCAGCTTCCCGTATCCGTTCTACCTGAGTCGCAAACTGGATCTCGACGAGCAGCAGCAAAAGTCCGCCGACCAGCGCTCGATCCGCTTCGATCAGTTCAACGGACACACCGTGCTCGCCATTACCGGAAACTACTACGCCGCCTACAGCGCGGATCAGATCAACAAGGACCAGCGGGCTCGCGATACGTTTGTGGCCGTGGTCGAGCCGATTCTCAAAACCGCTGTGCCGAAGTTTCAGACCAATCCCGACATCCAGGGATATGCTGTTGAAATTTCGCATCACATTCTGGGCAAGGTCATGGGCGTTCCGATGGAGCGCCCTGAGAACCTGATGGCATTCTTCCCGCAGAACGCAGCGCTGAAACTCTTAGCGGCCAAAGATGATGACGGGCAACAGGCGGCGCTGTTGCAGGCGCAGTTTTTCGTGAACGCCGAACCGGTTGCAATCTGGTTGGAAGGCGAGGGTCCTCAGGCTGGCCTCAAGGCTCCCGTGCCCGAGGCACCGGCGGCCGCCGAATCCGCGAATCAAGTGGGAGCCAACATCATCGCGGGAACGGACGGGCACGGATCGGCGGCGAATTCCGTTCCATCGTTCCCAAAACCGACGAAGCCTACAAACGACGTTCCGCATCCGCAACCGCGCGATACTTCTCCCGAGGTCCTGGCATCGCTGCAAGCCGCAAATAAACAGATGCTCGAGACGATGCTCAAAGAGCTCGACCCGCAAGCTCACTTCGTCTCGTACGCGGCCCCGAGCTTCGTCGCATTTCGCCAGAACATATTCCTGGAACTCTCGCTCAACACGACCCTCAACGAGGCTGCTGCGGGGTCGCGTTATCGGCTGGCGGCGATGGCGTTTGATGATCATATCGCTCACCTCGTGCGCCCGGTGCTCGGCTACTTCAAAGCTGACCCGAAGCAGGACCCTAAATTCGACGGGATTGGATTCAGCACGACAGTGCACGTGACCGGAAAGAACCAGCCGGCGTCCGGATCGGAAGCGGTTGAGTTTTTCTTTCCTCTCAGCGCTCTGCGCTGCTACGAGTCATACGACTGTACCGGCCAGCAGTTGATCGATGCCGGGACCGTATTGATCAATGGCGAGCGAGTCAGCCTCGACCTGCAGATCGCGGAAGGCTCGGCGCGCTAATCTCGCGCTGACCCAAAAATTAGGGATCTCCCCCAGAATTCGGATCACACGCACGTTGACGGCAGGTCGGCTCGGACTTATGATTTTTGCCCAATTATGCACGTCGGGGCAGCCGGGAAGGCCTTTCAGCCGCCTGAGGGGATGCGCAAGTCGGAAAGCGGGATCAGAGCCTGTTAAAAGGCACCCTGATCAGCCAACCTCGATTGATTCCCGCAATTCTTAACTATGAACCCGGATCAGGCTGACGACAGGCGTGCCACGATGCTTCCGGAGCGGTGGAACGTCGTGAAGGACAAGCTCTTCGCTGCGCTTGAACTAGAAGGAGCGGAGCGCACCGCTTATCTCGAAGAAATCGCCCGCCAAGACCCGGAACTCCGCCATGAACTGGACTCGCTGATCGCTTCCCACGAGCAAGCCAGCACGGCGTTCCTCAATCAGCCGGCCGCCCATATTGCAAAGTTGATTCCAGCCTCTCCACAGGATCTGATCGGCCGCCGCCTCGGGCCTTACCAACTCATTCGGCAGATCGGCATCGGTGGGATGGGCGAGGTTTATCGCGCCTTTCGGGCCGACGATCAGTATCGAAAAGAAGTAGCGATCAAGCTGGTGCGGGCAGGACAAGGCTCCGGCTTCATTCTGGATCGCTTCAAGAATGAGCGCCAGATTCTGGCATCGCTGGAGCACCCAAATATCTGTCGCCTACTGGATGGTGGCACCACGGCCGAAGGCTTGCCTTATTTTGTGATGGAACTCATCGAGGGCGAGCCCATTGACAAGTATTGCGCGGAACACAAGAGCTCGGTTGAACATCGCCTGGAACTTTTTCTGCAGGTCTGTTCCGCGGTGCAGTTTGCACACCAACGCTTGATCGTTCACCGTGATATCAAGCCCGCGAACATTTTGGTCACCAAAGAAGGGCAACCGAAACTGTTGGACTTTGGCATTGCCAAGATTCTCGACCCAAGTGCGATCGGTGGTGCTGCACCGGTCACTCTCTTCCAGGTGTTAACGCCGGGCTATGCCAGCCCTGAACAAGTCAAAGGCGAACCCATCACCACCGCCAGTGATGTTTATTCGCTAGGCGTCGTCCTGTACGAATTGCTCACGGGGCAGAGCCCCTATCAGATCACGACCAGCGTCTCCCACGAAATCAGTCGCGCGGTATGCGAAGACGAGCCGCGCAAACCGAGTACCACCGTTTGCGAAAATCGAGACCGTCCCACGTCCAGCGAAAGTTCAGGCGAGAAGGTACCGAAGCGCCTGCAGGGCGATCTGGACAACATCGTCCTGATGGCGTTACGCAAGGAGCCGGGACGGCGCTATTCCTCAGTCGAACAGTTTGCAGAAGACATTCGGCGCCACCTGCAAAACCTTCCTGTGCATGCGCGACAGGACAGTTTTCGATATCGCACTTCCAAGTTCGTGCTCAGGCACAAAGCAGGCGTTCTGGCTGCCGCCGCTGCGACCATTGCGCTTCTGGCAGGCGTGGGTGTCATTTTGCACGAGGCGCGGATCGCACGCCAGCAAGCCCAGTTGGCGCAGGAACAGCGGATGCGCGCGGAGCGGCGCTTTAATGATGTGCGCAAGCTCGCCAACTCGCTCATGTTCGAGGTTCACGACTCCATCAAGGACCTGCCGGGATCGACTCCGGCCCGAAAGCTGCTGGTCAGCCGCGCCCTCGAGTATCTGAATAGCTTGAACACAGAAGCAAAGAACGATGCTTCTTTGCAGCAGGAGATGGCGGCCGCGTACGAGAAGATTGGTGACGTGCAAGGCCAGCCGCGGCAGGCAAACCTGGGCGATCCGGGCGGAGCAGCCGATAGCTACAGAAAGGCGCTTGCCATTCGAGAATCGTTGGCTGCGGCAGATCCGAAGGACCTGGAAGTGCGGCGACAACTCGTACCCAATTACGCAAAATTGAGCGATCTGCTCTGGGCGATGGGCGATCAGGCGGGCGCGATGGAATACTCGGGAAAGGCGTTCAACGAAGCGGAGGCGCTTTATCACGGCGATCCCAAAGGTCAAGTCGATCGATTCTTGTACGCGAAATATCGGATGGATTACGGATATAAGCAGGCGGTCGTGGCCGGCAACCGGGATCCGGGGCTCGAGAATCTGCGCGAGGGCTCGTCCATGCTGGAACAGTTGGCTTCTGAGCAGCCGGGCGATCTGCAGGTGCGCCGGATTCTGGGATTGAGCTATAGCCGGGCAGCCGAGATCCTGCGAGAGGATCCGAAGGAAAGATCGCAAGCTCTGGCCCTCTACAAAAAAGCAATTACGACGAAACAAGGTCTGGTTGCGGCCGAACCGAACAACGCGGAATTTCAGCGGCTGGTCGCTTACGATCATTTCTCGATCGGAGAATTGCTGGCGACGATGGACCAGAACGATGCTGCCCTCGAGCAGGACCGTGAGGCTTTGTCGGCATTTCAGAAACTCGCGGCAAGCGATCCTGCGAATATGCAGTTTCAGCAGGATATTGGACGTGTGCGAGCGCAAATTGGCCAGGTACTGATCGACATCGGGCAGCTTTCCACGGGTATGGGCCAGCTGCGGTCATCGCTATCGACGCTGGAATCGATTCCCGACGCCAGCAATCAACGGTCGCTGGTGGGGTTTACGATCCTCACGGACCAACTCTGGCTGGGAAAAGTCCACGTAATGCTGGCCTCTAAATCTGCATCGCGGCAGCAGGCTGCGGAACATTGCCGCGAGGCTGACTCCTGGTTCAGCAAGTGCTTGCCGGGGTTTGAGGCGATCCGTGATCATGCTTCGCCACAATATGGGGGTGCAGCGCGAGTCAATGAAGTCACGCAAGAGACGGCACGTTGCAAGCGGATTCTGAGCAACATGAATAGGTCTCACCCTCAGTGAAATTAGCAGTGTGCCCTCGGCCACTCGAATCGGGGTAGAGCTGGAATCGCATTCGCGAAGCCTCACAGGTTGAAGCCGAGTTTCGCTCGGCCGGGCAGACGGGGCGTCTACCCCTACGCGAAGCTGCCCTTCTTCATCTGATCCATGAGGTAGTCGCACGAGCGTACGCATAACGCCATGATGGTGAGCGTTGGATTCTGGCAGGGGTTGGAAGGAAATCCTGAGGCGTCCATCACGAACAGGTTCTTTACGTCGTGGGTCTGCTGAAATTGAGTCAGCACCGATTTCTTCGGATCTTCGCCCATGCGTGCGATGCCTGCCTCGTGGACGGCCCATCGTCCTTGGGAAGGATTCGCAAAGGTGTGAATGTTTTTCGCGCCCGCCGCCTCGAGGAGTTCGCCCGCGCTCTCGCCCATGTCTCTGACCATGGCTTCTTCGTTGGGTCCGTTTGACATGTGGATTCGCAGCACCGGGATCCCATAGTGGTCAAGAGTGTCCTTGTCGATTTCAACGAAGTTGTCCCAGCGCGGAAGCACTTCGCCGAACCCAAGAACGTTGACCTGCACCTGGGGCTCGCGTAGGGCTTTTTTGAAAGCGTCGCCAAAACCAGGCGCGGACCAGTTGAATCCTATGTCGGTATCGCCTTCATAGCCATAACCGCGCAGAAAGTTTTTCGATTTCGGACCATTTGTCGTGTTTCGAAAGCGAGCCACGTAGAAACCAACCGGGCGATGCGGGCCCGCCAGCGTCGGCTTCGATCCGAATGCCGGCATCTCACCGCTTCCTCCACCACTACGAACATGGGCAGTTAAATAATGACCCAGTACTCCACTGGAATTCGCCAGGCCGTTGGCATGCTGGCGATTCGCCGAGTTGAGCAGAATGCGCACGGACTCTTGTGCCTGGGCGCACAGGATCACGATCCGCGCATAAACCTCTCGCGATTCTCGGGTGTTGCGATCGACATACAGGACTCCACGTGCACGGTTGGTATCGGGGTCCATCAGAACTTTGTGCACCATGGCGTTCGAAATCAGGGTGCAATTGCCTGACTTCCGCGCGTCGGCCACGGTGGTGAACGCAGCGTTGAAATATGATCGCGACTGGCATCCCCGCTCGCAGGGACCGCAGTAGTGGCAGGCCGCGCGTCCTTTCAGAGGGCGGGTAAGATTGGCGGAGCGGGTCGGGGTCACGGTCCAGCCGAGCTTTTCCTTGGCACGATTGCGAAGAAGCGTTTCCTGGCAAGTGAGCGGCATGGGCGGCTGAAATTTGCCGTCCGGCAATTCGCTCAGACCTTCGGCCTGCCCGCAGACGCCGACGTACTCTTCCACCAGGTCGTAGTAAGGCTCGAGATCCTTGTAACTCAGCGGCCAATTTTCGCCGTAGCCATCGTGGCTGGCGGCTTTGAAATCGTAATCGCTAAAGCGCAGGCTGACGCGTCCCCAAACATTGGTGCGACCGCCCGTCATCCGCAAACGGCCGAGCCAATGAAAAGGTTTGTCGCTTGGGGTCGTGTAGGGTTCCTCCAGATCGTTGCAAAACCATTCGTAGTTGTACTCGGTGCAGATTTCAAATTCAGACTGGATCGGGCGCGTCTTGCGAACGATCTGTGGCGCGAGATTGCGATACCTCAGATCGAATACCGGCTTGTGCTCCGTAAAGTTTTCGAAAGACTGCGGGCGCCCGGCCTCCAGCAGAGCGACCTTCAGGCCGGCTTCCGCCAATCTTTTGCAGGCCCAGCCACCGGACGCTCCGGAGCCCACCACCACTACGTCGAACGATTGCTTGCCCGTATCGATCATTCTGCTTTGAAACTCTCTTTCAGCCCCGTCTGCACTCGCGTGTTAGTTGTGTCCTTCCGGGTGTGAGCATTCGGCGGGACTCTCGAAATAAAATTCATCGGTCCACCCAAGTTCCCTCATGCCTTCTTCCGATGAGTAGTAGGTGGCGACAATCCAGCCTTTCAGATTTTCAAAATGGTCGCGAAGAGTTGGAGAAGCGGAGGACGTTTTCTGAGCTTCCGTCACAGAGCCAGGGGAATTTTCATCATGGGCGAGCTGACCGGGCTTGGCGGTGGAGCACGCTTCCAGCAAGACGCTCATCTGTGGCTGCATAAGGCGCGCGACCGGCTGCGAGAACCGCTTATTCGAATCGGCGTCGAGAGCGGCTAGAGCAGCGGCCAACTTTTGCCGATTCTCGGCGGTTTCCACTGTGAGCAGGAGGTCGATGATCCGGTTGACTTGTGCTTTGGACGAACCGGGCACAATGCCTTCTGCCAGCGCGATGAGAGTCTCATTCTGACGCGCATCGAGGACCTGCGGCGACCAATCCGAGTCGGCGACCCTTTCGCCCGCGCCCTCCAGGTTCGTGGCTTCCACCAAATGCCGGAACATCGGATGGGCTCGCGCCGCAACCGGACCGGCGAGCACTGTACCCAGGCCGGTGAGAATTCTCTGGAACATTTCCCGGCGCGTGAGCCTTTGTTCGGAGGCTCGAGCGTTCGAGAGTATCGGCAATTCAGATTGCTCCCACATCCCCCGACCTTCCTGATGACTAGGACTTCAACTCTGCGAAGTATTCCCGCATGAAGCGCGCATAATCCGCGATCGCGATCTCCGGATCGTCCAGTTCCGGGTGCCACACTTTTTCCCACTCGAAACAGTAGTAACCCTTGTAACCGGCCTGCTGAAGCACTTCGATCTGCCGCCGAACCGGAATGTTACCGCGGCCGGTTAGAACGTACTTGCGGTTAGGACCGCCGCCAACGGCGTCCTTCAAGTGAGTATGGCGGATCCATGGCTTGAGCGTATTCACGGTGACTTCCGGGCTCTCGTTCGACGTTGCGAAGGTATGGAATGCATCCCAGAGCAGACCGACATGCGGGGAATCCGCACGCTCGAGCACTTCTTTCAGTACGGCAGCGGAGGTGAAGTCATCATGCGATTCGAGCAGGACCGTGACATTCCGGGAGCTTGCGTAAGTGCCCAACTCATGCAGTCCCGCCATCACTAACTTCTTGAGATCTGCGCTCGGCGTCGTGGGATGTTCGGAGCCGAGCTTTTTCCGAACACCCGGACGTAGGGTGCTTGCAGCGTCTGGGCAAGATCAATGAACCGACGGCCATCCGCAAACCCTTTCGCTCGCTTCTCCGGATCCGATTCGCCCATCTCTGAGGAGCTGCTCACGCAGGCGATGCGCAGCTTGTGCGCGGAAATCGCCCGCTTCGTTTGCTTGAGGTGGTCGGGTGTGAACGCGGGATGGGAGGGAAGATCGAGATTGCCTTGCAATCCGCGCAATTCAATCGCTGCAAATCCGTTTGCCGCTGCAAAGTCGAGGATTTTGGCGAAGTCCCAGGCAGGACAACCCAGAGTCGAGAAGGCAATCGGGAGTTGCTGCGCCGGTGGTTCCCACGCGAATGCTGAGCAGACCGCGCCGGCTGTGAGCGCACCCAGGAAACTACGTCGAGTGGTTTTCATGCGCAGCAACCTGCTTTCACAAAACATCGTCTCGCCGATCTTACCTCTCGG